>Ga0209100_1000003_pt1 | contig 503859 bp, 385 predicted proteins | sample lystaG_FD_185480 | JGI IMG/M metagenome (GOLD analysis project Ga0209100, IMG submission 185480) | Glacier valley bacterial and archeal communities from Borup Fiord, Nunavut, Canada, to study Microbial Dark Matter (Phase II) -... | ecosystem: Environmental > Aquatic > Freshwater > Ice >...
GGCGAAGCATTGATTTCAGCACGTGTGCGAGGGGTCGTTCTGGCGCATGGATGAACTTGGCTCATGACTTCTTTGCTCCCTGTAATGACTCAATCACGTCGCGCATCAACTGGCGGGCTCTAAACAGAGGCCAGCTACGGACGGGGATATGATCACACGGGACGGGACAGCTATTGATGTGGTTACACCAAGTCCGAATAGGGATGACAAATCTGAAGGCACATGTCCAATTGAACGGAAATAGACGAACAAAATCGCACCCCCGAGCAATGTGCTCAATGCGGTCAGGCTGACCCACGGAATCTCATTGAGAGTCGCAAATAACCGTCGTACGGCGATTGACCAGTAAGATTTAATCGATCGATCTGTAGCTTTGCGCATGGCATTTAGTCGAGACATATGGTCCAGCTCCATTTTTTTTCACGCACTGTTACGACCGTTGCCTTAGGTGGTGACTGCACTGCCTTGCGCCACACATGCAAGTGCGCCTGCATAGTCCAGTAGCCATAGGCATGCTTGATGGTGCGGGGCCATAGCATAAGACTTCGGCCAGCAGTTCCTGAATGATTGACGCCTGCGCATTATCAGCGTCGATTAACGCCGCGAGTTTTTGATTCTTGTTAGCGGCCACTGGCCCTCCCTTGTTTTACAGATCGTACAACGTGGCATCCATTCAAGGTACCTCGCAGGAGCGCTTTCGCCAGCAACTGGTAACAGAAGGCGCCACCACCTAGAGCCCCGCCGTCTTTGCCGCCATTGAGTGGCGACGTTTTGAAGCGGTGTGCGAAACGCTGTTTGCCCAAGCCGGGTTTCAGACCCGCTCGCAATCGCACGGTGCCGATGGTGGCGTGGACATCTGGCTGCACTCGGCCAACGCGCAGGGCCCGGTGGCGGTGGTGCAGTGCAAGCACTGGCAGGGTAAGGCGGTGGGGGTAAAAGAGATTCGTGAGTTCTTTGGCGTGATGGCCTCGCACCAACTCAAGCGCGGCACCTACGCCACCACATCCACCTACACAGCCGACGCGCAGCAGTTCGCCAAAGACAATGGCATCAGCGCCCTGGACGGCCCGGCCCTGCTGGCCTTGATTGCCAAGCGCACGCCGGAGCAACAGCAAGCGCTATTGGCCGTGGCGCATGAAGGCGAGTACTGGCGCCCCACCTGCGCGAGTTGTGGCATCAAGCTGCTGGAGCGCACACCGACCAAAGGCGGCGCCGCATTTTGGGGCTGCAGCAACTACCCGCGCTGCAAGTCCCGCTTGCCGATGGCGGCGGCGATGCGATAAGAAGTCGCTATAGTTACGATAGCTTCTTACGCTTATGGCACGGGGTCTGGAGGCCAGACTGACTTAAAATTTCCTAGTGAAATATGTTGAACACGATCTGAATAGAAACAATACACAAAGAATCAAAAATTAAGGGGGAACTGATGAAGACACCAAAGGGAAACTCAGCTGCTCTTGTCAAAGCCGCCATCACGCCGCAAGCACTCGGCGGGCGTATCTTGGAGTTTCGCGGTCAGCGAGTTCTTCTGGACTCTGACTTGGCCGACCTCTATGAGGTGGACACCAAACGGCTCAATGAGCAGGTCAAGCGCAATGCAGACCGCTTTCCCGCAGATTTCATGTTTCAGCTCTCGCCAGACGAGTTTGCCAACTTGAAGTCGCAATTTGCGACTTCAAGTTGGGGCGGTCGCAGAACGCTCCCCTACGCATTCACCGAGCACGGCGCCATCATGGCCGCCAGCGTGCTGAACTCCAAACGTGCGGTTGAGATGAGTGTGTATGTCGTGCGTGCCTTCGTGCAACTGCGCGACCTGCTGTCCTCGCAAAAGGTATTGGCCGAGCAAGTTGCCAAACTGGAGCGGCGCGTAAGCCATCATGACAACTCTCTGGCCGAGATCATCGACGCCCTGCGCAGCTTGATGGAACGACCATCGCCGGCAAAGCGCGGAATTGGATTTACGGCCAAGTGGAGTGACCACAAAGCGCCCAAGGCATCGAAAATGAACCCTAGCGTCATTCCCGAGAAGAAGTGAAAGCCATGGCCTCAGCGCTAAGCAGCTATATCCGGGCGCAGTTGAAAAAGTAAATTGCTACTTTTTTTGTAGCTTCTTGCGCTTATGGCACGGGGCTAGAGGCCTGAAACGTATAAATTTTGATGCGCACCAAGCGCAACGACATTGAACCTCGCTCAACAACTCAGCGCCATCAAAAACCCCATTCAGGGTATTATCAAACCCATTATGGGTATTTCAAGCAACAACAAAGCCTCCAGTAGTCTGGCCGACGCCCTCTTTCCCAAGGGGCGGCAGCGCGTGCTGGCGGTGTTATTTGGCAACCCGGGCCGCAGTTTTTACGCCAACGAGGTGATTGCGCTGGCGCAGTCGGGCACCGGTGCCGTGCAGCGTGAACTGGCGGCGTTGTCTGCGGCTGGTCTGCTCACCGTCACCAAACAAGGCAATCAAAAACATTACCAGGCCAACGCGGATGCGCCTGTCTTTGCAGAGCTGCGCGGGCTGGTGCTCAAGACCATGGGCTTGGCCGATGTGCTGAAGGTCGCACTGGCACCGCTTGCGCCGCAGATTGATCTGGCGTTTGTTTATGGCTCTGTCGCCAAGCAGCAGGACACGGCCCACAGCGACATTGACGTGATGATCGTCAGCGCCAACCTGGGCTATGCCGACGTATTCGGCGCACTGGAGGGTGCGGCCGCCACGCTGGGCCGCAAGGTCAATCCGACGCTGTACACGCCGGCTGAGCTGGCCAAGCGCATCAGCCTGGACAACGCGTTTGTCACACGCGTACTGAAGCAACCCAAGATATGGCTCATAGGCAACGAGGAACAACTCCGTGTCCAACCCACTTGACAACCTGTGCGGCCCCGGCAAACAGCTGCAAAAAGAAGCACCAGACGCGAACGAACTTGCCGGCTTGCTGCGCAGCGGCACCGCGCGGCTGAAGGATGCACGCAACGCCACGCTGGCACTTGAAAGCCAATTTGACTTGGCCTACAACGCCGCGCACTCATTGAGCTTGGCGGCGTTGCGCCGCATGGGTTATCGCGCAGGCAATCGGTACATCGTGTTTCAGGTGCTGCCCCACACGCTGGGTTTAGGGCCCGAAGTTTGGCGGGTGCTGGACAAGTGCCACAACACGCGCAACCTGGGCGAGTACGAAGGTTTGCTCGATGTGGATGAACGCCTGGTCAAAGATCTGATCACTGCCACGCAGGCAGTTGCCGATGCCTTGGGTAAATAAAATTAGCGAATTGCTACTATTTATATAGCTTCTTGCGCTTATGGCACGCGGGCTAGAGGCCTAAACGGCTTCAATCTTCTCCCAATTATTCAGGATTCAGGTGACCTCACGCATGCCTCGCCCCAATGCACAAAGGTGACCGTGTCTCCCCGCAACCTCAAGGGAATGACTGAAGTGGCCAAAATGGGCCATGATTACCCGCCGTACTATCTTGATAGCTTCTGCCACTTTGGGGCCTGGGCTTGCATCGGCCAAGCCACCCGCCTTGTCGGCTGGCAAGGCCGATCCCTATATGTTCGCCGCGCATCGGCAAGGGTCGTTTGGCAGCCCGGTCGCGTCCGATGCCGGCCGCGTTTATTGCTGCGACGCGGTCACCTACTACTCCCCGGGCTATGCCGTGCATTCGCCACGGCTTGCCTTTGCGGCGGTCTATGTCGACAAGAACACGACCATCGAACACGCGTTAGGCAACGACCTCCCGTTCCAGGGCGTCAGCATTGAGATTGCGGGCGTTCGCACGCCGCTCACGGTAGACGGCGCCCCATCGTGGACGGTGGCGAATGGCCGTTATGTGTGGACGGATGCCAATAGCCTTGTGATCCCGGCCAACACGACATTCCGCATCATCACGGCCACCAACGTCGCCGCTGGACTCTTGCGCAACTCGCCGATGCGGGTCAATCCGACGATGGCGCTCGATGGCGTTCGCCAAGGGGCCACGGATCAAAGTGCTTACCTTCGGGGTGCGGGCACGTTTTTGGCAAGCACCGGCACGACCTGTATGGCCCCGCAGATGATTGTGGCGCAGGGTTGGGCGGCGGCCGGCAAGCCGCCGGTGCCGCTGATCATTGGCGACTCCATCGCCGCCGGCAACAACGACACGCAATATGGTGTGCCCACCAGCGGCGTGTGGGGCTACCTGGCGCGTGGCTTGACCGATATCGGCAGTTCGACCCGCTTGCCGTACTGCAATCTGGCGATTCATGGCGTGTCGTATTCAGCGGTCGCCGCGGGCACCTTCGCCATTCGAAAGCAGATGATGGCGGAGGTGGGCTACCCGTTCACCTGCATCATGAGCGCGATGGGGACGAACGCGGGCGGCGCGGCCTCGGCCATCGCGGGCTGGCCGCCGTTTGGTGCATTCCTGAAAACCATGGGCAACAAGCCCATCATCCAGACCACGATGCTGGCCAAATCAACGGCCAAGGTCGCCAATCTCGGCTGGACCACGCTGGGCAATCAGGTGCGGATTGATTTTGCGGCGTACAACCAATGGATTCGGGCCAAGTCCGATGCCAATTTAGATCAATACATTGACATGGTGGGGCAATTTGAGTCGGCCAATGACTCGGGGCTGTGGGCGGTTCCCAGCTTTGCGACGCTGCTTGCGGCCGATTTTGTCAGCGGCTCCAAGGTGCTGAGTCTGAAGGCCGCGCCACCGGTGCATGCAACGCTGGTCCTGGCGGCGGGCACTGCTAATTACAAGAACTTTGGCGTGGTCGAGTCTGTGACCGGCGCAGGCCCGTACACCGTGCAGCTGCGCAACTATGTGACCGGCACCGCCTATCTGGCCGGCACGAGCTGCCAGGAAGTCAATACGACGGATGGTGTTCATCCGCTGACCCGTAACAGTGAAACCAGCATGGCGCCGATCATCGCGGCGAAAAATAGCGGCGCGCTTCGGTTAACCTCTCGCCTCACTTAAAAGGAACCCCATGAAAAAACTCAACGTCACCATCAAGCTCGAACTGTCCGTCCCCGATGATTGGGAACTGGTCCAAACCTCGGAAGGCGGGCAAGTGTTGAAGCTGCCGAACAATCAATTCATGGACATTGCCATCGAGCCCCTGTTTGCCACCGACCCCGAAGAAACCTGGGCCAGCACCGAGGACGATGATGTGCTGAACGACATTTTGGACATGGTCGAGAGCGAAGATGTCGCCTACGAGTTCACCAAGCACTAGGCTTTAACGGGCTGCCCCCTTGCAACTCCCCGTGCCCGCACAAGCGGTCATCAGCCGTGAGTCGGCCGCCCAAATCTTTGCCACGCTAACGCAGCGGGCGCAAGAATTGGGTTTGACCCTTCGCCCTGCGCCACCCGAACCCACCACCTGCTGTGGACGGGGCTGCAACGGTTGTGTGTGGGAGGGCTTTTTTGCCGCGGCAACCTACTGGCAGGAAGAGGCGCTGCTTGCCATTCAGGGCCAGCGGCACACCCCGGTGAGCGGCCATGAGGCGCAAAACGCCAACACCATGGCCCTCACCTGACTCACTTAGCCGTCGGAGTGATCTCTTGAGCCACAGGGACATGCACCAATTTGCTGGTGTAGCGGCTGTAGACCAACCACCCCACGGCGACCACGATGCAAAGCGTAATCAAACCACCGCGAAGACCTGACTTGCGCGGTGCCGGGGTGCGCGACAGTGTCACGGGTTTAGCGGCGTTGGCACGAAGCGGCGCTGCGTCACCCTGGCTTTGCACCCGCACGGCACGCTTTCGGCCGTCGCGATCCGGCTCGATCTCGAATGAAAGTTCATCCCCTGCGGCGGGCAGGCGCCCATCGCGCGGGAAAGCGGAGATGTGGACAAAGACATCTGGGCCGCCTTCAGTGAAGGCAATGAAGCCGAAGCCACGTTCGGCGTTCCATTTTTTGAGCGTGCCGTTAAATTGCATGGTGCGCGGCGACGGCCGTTTTGTGACTGATTGGGTTAGCGTGTTGTGCCATGGTTGACTCTCGATTTAGTGCCCGGCATGGATGCCGATTCTTGGTGTTGTCAGATTCTAATTTCCAAGCCATGCCGCAATTTACCGCAGCACAACTGTAGCTATTACATTAATAGCTACTTACGCATACCCCACGGGGGCTAGAGGCCTAAATCGTCTGAATCACCAGTTGATAGCGTGTCCCCCGCCCCTGCCCGGTTTTTTGCAGCAGACCCAGTTCTGCCAGCTGGGTGAGTTCGCGATAGGCAGCAACAAGACAGTACGCCCGTCGGCGGGGGCGACTTACTTCAGGTAATTCATGTAGGTCGTGATGATGACGGCGTTAAAGAAGTCGATGAACAGCGAACCCACGATCGGGATGACGAAAAACGCTTTCAACGACGGGCCATTGACGCTGGTAAAGGCCTGCATATTGGCCATGGCGTTGGGCGTTGCGCCCATGCCAAAACCGCAGTGGCCCGCCGCCATGACGGCGGCGTCGTAGTCGCGGCCCATGATGCGAAAAGTGACCCAGTAGGCGTAAGCGAACATCACCGCCGTCTGCACCAGCAGGATGATGAGCAAGGGTCCGGCTACTTGCGCCAGCTCCCAGAGCTTCATCGACATCAGCGCCATGGCCAGGAAGAAGGCCAGCGACACATGGCCGACCACGTCAAACTGGCGCATCGGCAGCTGCCAGTTGCGCCAGTCAATCAGGTTGCGAATCAGCGCCGCCACCAGCATCGGGCCCAGATAGGCTGGCAGGGTGATGCCCATGCTCTTGAGCCAGTCCACCAGCAGCGTGCCGACGCCAATGGCGACGGTGACGAGGATGGTGGCGTACATCACGGTCTGGTTGTTGGTCTCGCCGGTTTCCGGGGCGGTCTGGATGTGCGTTACCTCGCCGACGGCCTTGTCGCCAGGCCCGCGCAGGCCGTTGCGCCGCATCAGCAGGGAGGCAACGGGCCCGCCAATCACGCAGCCCGCCACCAGCCCATAGGTGGCGGCGGCGATGGCGGCCGGTAACGCGCCGACGGCGCCGGCCTGCTCCAGCAGCGGGCCGAACGCGGCCGAGGTGCCGTGCCCGCCCGTCAGCGCGATCGACCCGGCCGCCAATCCGATGAGCGGATGCACGCCCAAGGCGACGGCCAATGCCGCACCCAGCGTGTTCTGGATCAGCACCAGCCCGACGGCCGCCGCCAGAAACAGCGCCACGCCCACGCCGCCTTTTTTCAGCAACTCAAAGCTGGCCGAAAAGCCGATGGTGGTGAAGAACACCAGCAGCAAAAAGGCGCGCATGTTGTCGTAGAACTGGAACGTGAAGACGCCGGTCTGGTGACCCACCAGCGCGATCAGCGAAAACAGTATCCCGCCGATGATCGGGCCGGGGATGAAGTAGCGCGCCAGCAGGCTGACGTGTTTTTTAATGAATTCGCCCACCACCAGCAGCACGGCGGCAATGCCGACGGTCTGGGCGATATCGAGCTGGATGGTGATCACAACGACGGTTCCTTTATTCTTTTATTGACGCCAAAGCCGTTGCCTCAGCCGCCGCGCACCAGTGCCATAACCTGGGCCGCATCCAGCGTGGAGGCCTTTTGCTGAATCTGGGGCAGGTACTGCGTTTGCAGTTGCTTGGCCGGGGCCAGCAGGCTCTGGAAGGTTTCGCGCAGCAGCGCCGTGCTCATGACCCGGCCGCCCGCGTAGTAGCGCTTGGCCACTTGCCCCAGCGCATAGGTGGTGGCAAACGAAAACGCCATGCCGGTGCCCGCGCTCCCGACATGGCCGATGGTTTTGCCCGCCAGTTTGCCCAACAGACCCCCCAGCAGCTTGCGGCCAAATTGTTCCAGGTACTGCGAGGTCAGGCCAACACCGGCGGCGGCGATAAATTCCCGCACATGCCCCTGATCGAGCGTGACGCCGTGGGCCTTGCCGATGCCGTAAACCATTCGGACCTGCAGCGGAATGATGGCCATGGAAGCCCACGACTGCGGCAGCAATTCAAGCGCACCGTTAACCAGGGCGTGGTTCAGGATGGAGCGGTCCAGCTCCGCGTCGTTCGCGGCCGGCGGGGTAGCGACGGGCGTTGGCAATGGCGCTGCAACATCGGGCAGGTTGATCACGGCCAGCGCTTGGGCCTGCGCATCAAAGGTCTGGGCCTGGGCCGGATCAATCGCCAGTTGGCGCCGCAAGTCGGTCAGGAAACGGCGCTCGGCATCGGTCTGCTGGCCGTCGGCATCGCAGACGCACACCGCCATTTCGTAGGCCAGCTGGCGGTGGCTGGGGTCGGCCAGCTTGTGCACCGCCGCCTCCAGCCCGACGCGCTTGAGCAGCACGTCCTGGTAAAGCCGCGACAGGTTGGGGGCGCCGGATTCGTTGGACAGGGACTCTGCAATACGGCGGATTTCTTCGCGCTCCGCATCGGCTTTGCTGCCATCGGCAAAGGCTGCCAACAGGGCGATGCAAAGGAGGGCTTCTTGCTGTTCAGGTGTCATGAGGGATTTTCTTTCAAGCGGAGGCATTACAAAATTTGACGCGACCAACGGGCGCGGTCATGATAAAACCGCACAGGACGCACCCTGTAAAAACCCGTGCAGTTCTCATTTGATGCGATGTGGATTTAACTGCCGGCGGCTTGATATTTGCTATGTTTTGTATAGCTTCTTGCGCTTACGCTGCGGGGGCTCAGGCCACTTTTGACGTATAACGCATGCAGAACCCCCGACAAATCGCCTCTTCTCTCACCGCCCGCCCCATGTCCCCACTCCGCTTAGTCATTTTGGTCACGCTGGCGATGCTGGCATTTGCCGGCAATTCGCTGCTGTGCCGCATGGCGCTCAAGCACACCAGCATCGACGCGGCCAGTTTCACCACCGTGCGCATGCTGTCTGGCGCCTGCATGCTGTGGCTGGTCGTGCGGCTAAGACGTGGCACGGGTTCCACCACAGGCACGGGGGAACGGGGTGGCGGCAACTGGCGGTCGGCCTGTGCGCTGTTCGTCTACGCGACCGGGTTTTCATTTGCCTATGTCAACATGCCGGCGGCGACAGGCGCGCTGCTGCTGTTTGGGGCGGTGCAGGCCACGATGATTGGCTATGGTGTGATTAAGGGCGAACGGATGCACGCGCTGCAGATCGTCGGGTTGGCGCTCGCGTTATCGGGGCTGGTGGCGCTGATGCTGCCGGGGCTGGCGGCACCCAGCTTGCTCAGCTCGCTGTTGATGCTAAGCGCGGGGGTGGCCTGGGGCGTTTATTCACTGCGCGGCAAACAGGAACAAAACCGGGGGGCAAGCGACCCGACCCAGGTGACGGCCGGCAACTTTATGCGCGCGGTGCCGATGGCGCTGGGCTTGAGTTTGCTCACGCTCCAACACCTGTCGTTGGACCGTGCCGGCCTCGGGCTGGCGGTCTTGTCGGGCGCGCTGGCTTCTGGATTGGGTTATGCCATCTGGTACCGGGTCTTGCCCGCACTCAAAGCCACCCAGGCGGCCACGGTGCAGTTGAGTGTGCCGGTGCTGGCGGCGCTGGGCGGTGTCGTCTTCATCGGCGAAGCGGTCAGCGCGGCCATGTTGCTGGCATCAAGCGCCATTTTGGGCGGCATCGCGTTGGTGATTTTGCAGAAGAAATAGCGCGGGCAGATCGGCAGCGCGCGCCCTGCCCGCTCTATTTACACCGTGGCGACGGGGTAGTCGGTGTAGCCCTTGGCACCCGGCGTGAAGAAGGTGTCGGCATCGGGTGCATTGAGCGGCAGCCCCTGCTTGAAGCGCGCCACCAGATCCGGGTTGGCCAGAAAAGCGCGGCCCAAACCGACCAGGTCCGTCAAACCCTCATTCACCGCCTGCTGGCCCGAAGACTGCTCGAAACTGCCGCCGATGAAGAAGGTGCGCGGCCAGGCTTGGCGCAGGGCCTGCTTGAAAGCCAAGGGCACCGGCGGCGCGCCCATGGCGGCGTGGTCCGCAATATGGACGTAGACCAGGCCGGCATCGGCCAGCAGCGGCAACAGTTTCAGGTAGGTTTCTTCCACCTCGTGGTAGGCGCCCATGCCGGAGTTGGTGCCGTAGGGCGAGAGGCGGATACCGAGCTTGTCGCCGCCAATGGCGGCCGCTGTTTCGCGCGCCACTTCCAGCACAAAGCGCAGGCGTTTTTCGACACTGCCGCCCCAGGCATCGGTGCGCTGGTTGGTGTCGGGGCTGAGGAATTGCTCCAGCAAATAGCCGTTGGCGCCGTGCAGCTCAACGCCGTCAAAGCCGGCGGCGATGGCGTTTTTGGCGGCTTGCACGATCTCGGCTTTGGCCTGGGCAATGTCGGCCTCCGTCATGGCTTGCGGCACCGGGTAGTCCTGCAGGCCGAGTGCGTCGGTGTACATCTGGCCGGCCAGAGCCAGGGCGCTGGGCGCCAGGATTTTGGCGTTGTCGGCCATGTTGGCCGGGTGGCTGACGCGGCCGGTGTGCATGAGCTGGGCAAAGATCAGGCCCCGGGCGGCATGCACCGCGCGGGTCACGGTTTGCCACGCCTGCACTTGCGCGCTGTTCCACAAGCCCGGAATGCGGGCGTAACCTTTGCCGTTGGCGCTGGGCGCCGTGCCTTCGCTGATGATCAAACCGGCGCTGGCGCGCTGGGCGTAGTACTCGGCCACCAAGGGACCGACGACGCCGGCGGCATCGGCACGGCAGCGGGTCATGGGGTTCATCACCAGGCGGTTGCGCAGGGTGAACTTGCCCAGGGGAAAAGACTCAAACAAACTACGGTCAGCCATACGGGTTTTCTTTCATTGGGTGGGTGAATTCACCATGGTAGGCCGGTTTTTTCATTCACGGATAATCCAACGCCATGAACCTTTTTCTTTCTCTTTTTCCCCTCGGCTGGCAGCACTATCTGCTGGGCGGGGTCTTCATTGGCGCGGGGGCGGCGCTGCTGTTTGTGCTGACGGGCCGCATTGGCGGCATGAGCACGGTGTTCTCCAGCACTTGGTCTTACGTAGTGCAGCGGCCGTTTTTTCAACAGGCGCGCTTTGTCGATTCGCGCGGCTGGCGGCTGGTGTATGCGCTGGGCTTGATCCTGGGCGCGCTGGTGTGGTGGCTGGGCTTTGCGGGCGGCCAGCCCGAAGCCACGGCGGTGCCGGTCTGGCAGTTGCTGGTGGGCGGCTTTTTTGTCGGCTACGGCGCACGCCTGGGCAACGGCTGCACGTCGGGCCACGGCATTTGCGGGCTGGGCTCGCTGCAATGGCCGTCGCTGATGGCGGTGCTGACCTTCATGGCGACCGCGTTTCTAACGGCCAATCTGGCGACGAGGTGGCTGGCATGAGGGCGGCCCAAATGGCGTTGCCGCGGATGCTCGCCACGCTGCTGGCGGGCGCGCTGTTCGGCTTTGGCCTGTCGTACGCCACCATGATCCGGCCCGAAGTGGTGCTGAGCTTTTTGCGATTTCAGGACTTTGGCCTGATGCTGGTGATGGGCGGCGCCGTGCTGGTGGTGTTGCTGGCCTATAAGCTAACGCCCCGCCTGCTGGCCCGGCCCCTGCTGGACGACCACTTTCATACCCATCCCAGCGTCTGGAACCGGGACACCCTGGTCGGTGCCGCCCTGTTCGGCGTCGGCTGGGGCCTGTGCGGCGTGTGCCCCGGCCCGGCCATTGCCGGCCTGGGCGCAGGCAACTGGAGCCTGCTGTGGGCACTGGCCGGCATTGCGCTGGGCGCACTGGCACAGGGGCTGCGGGCGAAGTGATCAGCTTGAGGTTCGGGTACACCCCGAAACCATTCTTTGCACAAATGCCCTCGCCGTTTACCGCCGCGACACATGGGGGGCACACCATGAAGGCTCACTTATCACAAGGAGTCACGCCATGAAATCCACCGCCATTATTTGCGCCATTGCCGCCGCCAGCCTCGGGTTCAGCACCCTGTCGTTCGCGCAGGGTTATGACCGGCGCGGTCCGGACCAGGAACCCCAGCGCATGCAGCAACACGGCCCCCGCCAGATTGACCAACGTGATCTGAACCGTTTTGAGCGCCGCATGGACCGGCGCGAGGATCGCCGCTTCGACCGGGCTGAAATGCGTCGCAATGACCGCCAGGGCTTCTACAACGCCCGCGGCCCGGAATTCCGGCGTGGCGGCCATATTCCGCGCGAATTCCGGAACCGCCAGTATGTGGTGTCGGACTACCGCGCCTACCACCTGAGCGCCCCGCCACGAGGCCAGCAGTGGGTGCAGGTCGGGTCGGACTATGTGATGGTCGCGATTGCCACGGGCCTGATCGCAAGCATCGTGCTGAATCACTAAAGCAGCGACGCACCACCTCCGCCGCTCTGCGGGGGTGGCCCTATGATGTTGGGCTTTCTCCACAACACTTTCCCAAGAACACCATGCCCACCTACCATATTGAAATGCTCGAAGGCCGCACCCTGGAACAGAAGAAAAAACTGGTGGCTGAGATCACCCGCGTCTCGGTCGAAGTGCTGGGCGGGAGCCCCGATGCGGTCGATATCCTGATCACCGACGTCAAGCGCGAAAACTGGGCCACCGGTGGCGTGCTGTGGAGCGAGCCCCGCGCCTAGGCGGGAACCAATGGTCAGTGCACAGCTCCATCAAGACCTCTGATCCACGGAAACCACCCATGCTGAGAACCCTCAAAGACCTGTTCAATACTTTCACGGCGGCCGCTTCCAGCCCCTCACCGGCTGAACTTGAAAACGCGCTCCAACTGGCGACGGCCGTCTTGCTGGTGGAGGTCATGCGGGCCGACCCCGCGATTGAGGTGGTCGAACGCAATGCCGTGGTCACCGCGCTGCGCCAGAAGTTTGCACTTGACGATGCCGAACTGACCCAACTGCTGGCACGGGCAGAACAAACCGCCTCCAGCGCCTCTGATTACCATGCCTTTACATCGATCCTCAATGACCACTTCACGCAGGCGCAGAAGATTCTCATCGTTGAATCCATGTGGCAAGTGGCCTACGCCGATGCGCAACTGGATGCCAACGAAAACCACCTGATCAGCAAGATTGCCGGCCTGCTGCATGTGACGCATGGCGAGTACATCGGGGCCAAGATGCGGGCCAAAGAAACCTCCAGCCCAAGCCATTCGACCCTGCACTAGCGGCGAGGTTTTTTCGGATCGTTGGCGTCGGTGACCCAGGTCAAGGATGCGCTGTCAAGCGTGAGTAATTGCTATTATTTTTATAGCTATCTGCGCAAGCAGGACGGGGGCTAGAAGCCTGAAACGTATAAATTCCAACGTTTGCCAATGCCGAGGGCATGTGTTCAAGCCACGCGCCAGGAGCAGCCGCTATCATGAGCCATGAACACCGCTCCCCACCGCACCTTGCCCGCCAGCGTTCGCACGCTGCCTCAGCTCTTTGCCTGGCGCGTGGCCACGACGCCGCATGCCGAGGCTTACCGACAGTTCAACCCGGAGACCAGCAGTTGGGTCAGCACCAGCTGGGCCGAGGCCGGCGCGCGGGTCGCACGCTGGACCGAGGCGCTGGCCCGGCTCGACTTGCCGCGCGGCGCACGCATTGCCATCTTGCTGCCCAACGGGCTGGATGCCGTCTGCATCGATCAGGCCGCTTTGGCGCTGGCCTGCGTGCCGGTGCCGCTGCACGCCCTCGACAACCCAGCGAGCATTGCCTACATCCTGAACGACAGCGACGCCGCGCTGCTGGTCACAACGTCCGACACCCAGTGGCAGGCCATTGCGTCAGTCCAGCTGCCGCTGCCCGCGTTGCGTCTGGTGGTGGTCGCGCAGCCGGCGCCCAGCACGGCCCCCGAGAACAGCACCCCGCCGGTGCAGACCTTGCGCCAGTGGCTGCCGGCCGCGGACACGGCCCGCGCGAGCGACGCCATGCGGCACGCGGCACCGGCTGAGCACGACCTCGCCGGTTTGGTCTACACCTCGGGCACCACCGGCAAACCCAAAGGCGTCATGCTGACGCACGCCAATGTGATGTCGAACGTGACGGCCACGCTGGCCCGGGTGGCGCCATCGGAGCGTGACGTGCTGTTGTCGTTCCTGCCCTTGTCGCACACCTTCGAGCGCACTGCCGGCTACTACCTGCCGATTGCGGCCGGTTGTTGCGTGGCTTTTGCGCGCTCGGTGGCCTTGCTGGCGGAAGACCTCAAGACCGTGCGTCCGACGATCCTGATCTCGGTGCCGCGCGTTTACGAGCGCGTGCACAGCAAGCTGCAGGAGATGCTGGCGACGTCCAAACTGAAGTCGCAGCTGTTCGCCTGGGCCGAAGCGGTGGGCTGGCGGCGCTTCTGTCGCCAGCAAGGTCTGCCGGTCGAGCACGGCGGGGGGCAGCTGCTGGACAGACTGGCGTGGCGGCTGCTGGAGCCGCTGGTTGCCCGACCGATGCTGGCGCAGTTTGGCGGCCGGCTGCGGGTGGCTGTGAGCGGCGGTGCGCCGTTATCGCAGCCGATCGCGCACTGTTTTCTCGGGCTCGGGCTGCCCATCGTGCAGGGCTATGGCATGACCGAAACCTCGCCCATCGTGGCGGCCAATGCGCCGGAGGACAATGACCCGGCCACCGTCGGCCGCCCCCTGGCGGGCGTGGAAGTGCGCATCGGCGACAACCTGGAGCTGCAGGTGCGCGGGCCGAATGTGATGCGCGGCTACTGGAAGCGCGAGGAAGACACGGCGCGGGCTTTTCTGGACGGCTGGCTTTGCACCGGCGACCAGGCCGCCATCGAGAACGGCCGCATCCGCATTCTCGGCCGCCTGAAAGAAATCATCGTCACCTCCACCGGCGAGAAGATTGCGCCGGCGGACCTGGAGCTGGCGATTTCCGCCGACCCGCTGTTTGAACAGGCTTATGTCTTTGGCGACAACCGGCCCTTTATTGCCTGCATCGTGGTGCTGAACCGCGCGGAATGGGAGCGGCTGGCACAGAGCCTGCAGCTGGACGCCGCCTTGCCGGCCAGTCTGGCCGACAGCACCGCCCGCGAAGCCGCCCTGACGCGCATCAAGTCGCTGACCCACCACTTTCCGTACTATGCCCAGCCGCGGGCGGTGTGGTTGACGCGAGAGGCCTGGACCCCGGAAAATACCCTGATGACGCCCACGCTGAAAATCAAACGCAACAACCTGGCGGCGCACTTTGCCGCGCAGATGGCGGCGCTGTACCAGCGTTAGCGGAGCACGTCACGCGATAACCCTGAACTAAACGGACACCACAGCCTCCGAACCCTACCGATGAATAACGCACAATGGTTTTTGCTCGTCGGGGGGTTGATGCTGGCCAGGGGCCTGACCGCCACCCTCCTCAAGCGCTTGCCGGTCACCGCCGCCATTGTTTATCTGGCGGCGGGGCTGCTGGTGGGCCCCAGCGTGCTCAATCTATTTCAGTTCAATCCGCTCAAGGAATCAGCGCTGCTGGAAACGCTGACGGAAGTCGCCGTCTTGATTTCCCTGTTTGCGGCCGGCGTCAAAATGCCGGTCCCGTTCAACTTTGGCCGCTGGCGCACACCGATCCTGCTGGCGACCGTTGCCATGACCCTCACCGTGGCGATGGTCGCGGCCTTCGCCTATTACGTGCTGGGCCTGCCGCTGGGGGCTGGCGTGCTGCTGGGCGCGATCCTGGCACCGACCGACCCGGTGCTGGCCACCGACGTGCAAAGTCGCCATCCCGGCGATCTTGACCAGTTGCGCTTTACCTTGACCAGCGAGGCCGGCATGAACGACGGCAGCGCTTTCCCGTTTGTGATGCTGGGAATGGGCTTGCTGGGTCTGCATGAACTCGGCGATGGCGGCCTGCGCTGGCTCGCGCTGGATGTGTTGTGGGCCACCGGGGCTGGCATTGCCATCGGCGGCGGCGCAGGTGTGGCGCTGGCGCGGCTGGGCTGGAAGCTGCGTCGCGCGCCGCACCAACATGAACTGATGGACGATTTCCTCGGCCTCGGGCTGATTGGCGTCGTTTATGGGCTGGCGGTGTTGGTGCACGCCTGGGGGTTTCTGGCGGTTTTTTTCGCCGCCGTCGCACTTCGCCAGACCGAGTTGAAACTGGCCCAGGCGGCGCGCGAGGCCCTTAACGCACGCACGCTCCCGGAAACCGTCCGCACCGCGACAACGGCAAAGGCCAAGCCGGTTCCCGAGCCCATGCCAACGGTCAGCGAAGGATCGCTGGTCTTCAAGGAACATCTGGAGCGGCTGTCGGAATTGACCCTGGTGCTCCTGGTCGGTGGCACCCTGTTTCTCAGCTCGTGGAGCTGGGAGGCCGTCGGGCTGGCCCTGTTTTTGTTCCTGATTGCGCGCCCGATCAGTGTCCTGGTCGCCCTGCTGGGCACACCCACCGCATGGCGGATACGTGGCATGACCAGCTGGTTTGGCGTGCGCGGGATCGGCTCGCTTTACTACCTGATGTACGCCATCCAGCACGGGCTGCCCGCAACGCTGGCAATGCAATTGATACAACTGACGCTGATCGTGGTGACGCTATCTATTCTGCTTCACGGCATCAGCGTCAAACCGTTAATGCGGTATTTCTGGCGGCGCAGCAAGCAGGTAACAGTACCCTGATGCAGCTATATTTTTTATAGCTATACCTCTAGAACAGACGGGGGCTGGAAGCCTAAAATACCTAAATTTTAAACAAACGGGGACCGCCACCCATTTCACTTTGAAAGCACCTCATGAAAGCCATCTGGAACAACACCGTTATTGCCGAGAGTGACGACACCGTGCTGGTGGAAGGCAACCGCTACTTTCCCGAAAACTCGCTCAAGCGCGAGTACATCACCTTCAGCAACCACAAGAGTTCTTGTGCCTGGAAGGGCCAGGCCAGCTATTACTCGCTGATGGTCAACGGCGACCTCAACACGGACGCCGTCTGGTACTACCCCGACCCCAAGACCGAAGCCGAAATGGTGCGCGACCGGGTGGCGTTCTGGAAAGGTGTGACGCTCGAATGAGCAGCTCCTGGTACGACCGCCACATCCTGCCCGTCGCGCTGGACTTTACCTGTGGCCTGCCGATGGTGGGCCGGCAGCGTCAGCTGATCGTGCCGCTGGCGCAGGGCCGCGTGCTGGAGGTGGGCATTGGCACCGGGCTGAACATGCGCTACTACGACAAGAGCCGTGTTACGAAAATTGTCGGTTTGGATCCGGCGCTGGAATTGCACCCGCTGGCGCGGGAACGCATCGCGCAGGCCGGACTGGAGGTTGAGCTGCTCGGCCTGTCGGCCGAAAATATTCCGCTGCCCGACGCCAGCTTTGACACGGTGCTGATCACCTACACGCTGTGCACCATCCCCGACCCGCTGGCCGCGCTCCGGGAGATGCGCCGCGTGCTCGCACCCGGCGGGAAGTTGCTGTATTGCGAACATGGCCGTGCCCCGGATGCTTCGGTGCAGCGCTGGCAAGAGCGGCTGCAGCCGCTGTGGGGCAAACTGGCCGGCGGCTGCCATCTGGGGCGCGACATTCCGGCGCTGCTGCGGGCGGCCGGCTTTCAATTGCCCGACCTGCACACTGGCTACCTGCCCGGGCCGCGGCCCATGACTTTTCATTACTGGGGCGTGGCCCACGCCGCTTGAGCCGCTTGATCCGCTTGAATTAAGCGACGGGCGGCAGCAGCACCTGGTCGGCATCGTCGCGCAATTGCACCGCCATACCAGCCGCCAGATCGAGCCGGCGCAGCACCCAGGGGCTGAGGTCGTGTTCAAAAGGATCGAGCAGCGCCACCGGCCCTGCGCCATCGGCACGGTCAGGGAGAACCGGAGCCAGGTCTGGCGGGCGGCCACTCAACGTGGCTTCGATCGTCTCGGCCGCTTCCCTCAACGGCGCTTGAATTTGCGCCGGCGTCAGGCGGCCGCGACGCGACAACAGCATGGTTTTGACCGCCGTCAGTTGCGCCAGCAACTGGTAACTGTGCGCCAGCAGCCGCCCCAAAGGCACCAGCGGCGGGCGCACGGCGCGTGGCTCCGACAGGGATCGCTGCGTCGCCTGCACTAGGGCCGAGAGACTGTCGTAGGCCTCGCGGCGGGCCAGGCGCCACTCCAGTTCAGGCTCGTTATCCACCGCCTGCAACTGACCCAAGCCCAGCGCAACGCGGGCATGGCGCGCCTGCGCCGCCAAGGTGCGCGCCACCAGCGCCGGAATCTGGGTGCGCTCCCAGGACGGCAGCACGTAGCTGAAAGCCCAGGCAATGGCCACGCCAAGCAACGTGTCGGCCATCCGTTCGAGCACATCAAAGGCGGGGCTCACGCCGGCCTTGAGCAAATGCGCCTGCAGCAGACCGAGCACCGTGGCGGCCACGGCGGTCACCAGGTAACGCTTGATGGCAAAGGCATGGGCCACGGCCTGCGCCAGCGTCAAGGTCACCAGCAGCAGCAAGAGCGGGGCATGGGCCGACAGCAGGGCCCCTGCCAAAATGCAGCCCATCAGCGTGCCGGCAACCCGGTGATTGCGCCGTTCCAGCGTCTGGGCCAGGCTGCCGCGCAGCACCACCACGATGGTCAGGAGAATCCAGTAGTCATGCGTGCCCCAGGGCAGCCAGAGTGTGATGGCATAGGCCGTGCCAATGGCCAGTGCGGCGCGAATGGCGTGGCGCAACGGCGGCGCGTCCCACTGCCACATGGCGACGAAGGGCCGCCATGACCAGGCAGTGGGGCTCACAAACATCTGCCAGGTGGTGCGCACCAGGGCGACGTCCGGCTCGGCCTCCCCGCGCGCCAGCGCAATCAGGTGCAAGGTTTCGTCATTGATGTGGCCGACGCGGCTGGCCAGCCCGCGGGCCAGCAAGGCCGGCGACGGGCCCAGGTTGTCCAGCGTCGTCGTCCCGTCAGCGGCCCATTGCAGACTGGCGAGCTGCGGCCGGTGGCTCGCCGTCGGCGCCGGTACGTGACCGCGCAGCAGGGCATCGGCCAATTGCACCAGTTCGTCGGCCAGCACATCCAGCACCTCGCGCAGCGCGCTCAACACCGGCGCGTGGCCGGGGTGGGACTTCAGCGTATCGAGGTCAAGTTCGCAGGCCAGCAGGTGGTCCCGCATCTCCAGCACTTGCATCAGCATGCCGGCCAGCCGCTGCCGGCGCGGCGTGCGCGGCGACTCCAGCAGGATGTTGCGGGCCGCTTGCAACTGGTCGGCCAGCGCGGCCTGCTGCTGCAGCAACTGGCCGATCAGGGGCGTCGGGCCACCCGGCTCGTTGGCCGCCGACGAGAACTGCTGCGCCTGCGTGCGCATCAGACTGGCCAGCGACAGCAGCGTGTCGGCCAGCATTTGCTCACGATAGCGTGCGTTCAGCACGGCGTTGGCGAGCGTGGCCCAGATCAGGTACAGGCCCGCGCCGAGGGCGAAATACAGGCAGGTGGACAGGACGGTGGCGCCGTTCGCGTGCTGCGGCACCGCCATCGAGAAAATCATGGCGAACATGACCGAAATCGAGATCGGCAGGCCGCGCTTGCCCCACGCCGCCGCCAGAAAAGCAATGAAAGTTGCCGGCACCAGCAGCAGACCCAGGCTGATGGGCGCAGCGTGCAGCATTTGCACGCCAAAGAAAATCGGCAGGCCGATCAGCGCCGCCGGCAACAGTTGCCAGAACTTGCCACGCTTGGGCGCGGGCTGGTCCGGCGGAATACAAACAATGATGCCGACCGAGGCGGCGGCCGCCGCAAACGCGCCAAAAAACAGGTGCACACCGCCCGAGATCAGCAGCAGACCCAGGGCGGCTGACAGACCGTTGGCAACGTAATGGCTGAGCGCGACCCGCAAGGCGGCCCGGGTACGGCGTTCGGAAGAACTCAATAGCGGCATGGTGGGTGAATGGGTTGAAGCGTTGGACAGCGTAGCAGTTCCCCATCGTAGCGGCATGGCGCGCAACAAATGGCCTTGCCGTGTTCAACATCGATGACTAGACTGGTTAAACGCTGGCGCACCGGTGCGACAGGCAAGTGAAGGAGGTCATCATGGCAACTACCGCAGTCCAGTCCAACGCCGTGGGCTGGTTTGAACTCTATGTCGACGACTTGGCACGGGCCAAGGCGTTTTACCAGGCGGTGTTTCAACGCCCGATGGAAGACTTGGCGACCCCGCCGGGCGGTGACATGCAGATGTGCGCGTTCACCATGAACGCCGAAGGCACCGGTGCGGCCGGGGCACTGGTCAAAAGCCCACACACCAAGCCGGGGAGCGGCGGCACGCTGGTGTATTTTTCATGCGCCGACTGTGCGGTGGAAGCCGCGCGAGTCGCCGCCCACGGCGGCACCGTGTGCCAGCCCAAAATGGGCATTGGTCACTATGGTTTTATTGCCATCGTGCAGGATACCGAGGGCAACACCATCGGCCTGCACTCCATGCAGTAGGCGCTAGGCTGACACCACGGCTTGCGCCGAGTCCAGGCGGCCGCGCAGCAATTCAGGCAGGCGCTCCAGGCCCATCTTGAAACCACAGGCTTGGGCGTGGCCGCCACCGCCCATGCTTTCGGCCAGAGGAATGCAGTTAAAACCCTTCTCCGAGCGCAGACCCGCCTTGACGACGCCGCTCTTGTCCACGCTCCACATCAGCGCAAAGGTGCCACTCTTTTTGCAGAGGGTTTCGCCGATCAGACTGTGAAAGACGCCCGGCGCATTGACCATCAGCCCGTTCACACCATTGAAACTGATGGGCTGCGCGCCCTCGGCAATGCCGCTGGCCAGCTTGCGGAACTTCTCGTCCATAGCCTGGCCCCGCTCAACGTAGCTGGCCAGTTGCAGGGCATCCAAGGTAGCGATCTGATGCCAGCGCGCAAACTCGAACGGTTCCATGTCCAGCGCCGCCAGAAAACCGGCACTCTCGGGGTATTGCCAGACCCAAATGTCGCGGTCTTCGACAAAGCGCACCAGATCGGGCACGGGGTGCTCGGATTGAAAAAACTCCCAGGCCAATCGGGCACCTGACTTTTTCATGTCGAAATGCACCACGCCACAGCGGCAGGCAAAACCGGTCAGCTTGTCGGCCGCGCTTTTGTGGTGGTCGAGCATGACCAGCTTGGCGGCACGCTCCTCAATGCCGTGCATGATTTCAGGCGAAAAAGAGAAGTCAAGAATGTAGACGGCACGCCCTTCCAGCGCAGGCAGGTCGGCCACCGACTTGATGTCACCATGGTCCAGGCCCAAAAACTCCGCCTTGCCCTCGTAAAAAAGCCAAGCCGCCAGGGCCGCCGCAAAGCCGTCCGGACAGTTGCGACCGTGGTAAAGAACGAGGGGTTGCGGGTCGTTTTGAGCCGGCTTGATCAGCAAGCTCAGGGGAAGAATGGTTTTCATGATGGACGGTAGTAGGTGCAATATGCTATTTATTTTATAGCTGTGAATACAGCGCTGACAAGGGCTATAGGCTGATTTAATGACTCATACAATAGAGGAATGGATATCACGCAAGCCCCGCCATTTTTCATCGCCAGCCTGGAGGCTGATGGACAGCAGGTTGATGCCTGGACCCATCAGCCCCTGCTGGCCTCGCTGGAGCAGGGCGGCATCGATTGGCCCAGCTCCTGCCGCAACGGAACCTGCCGCACCTGCATTGCGCAACTGGTGCGCGGCGAGGTCCGTTACGACATCGAGTGGCCGGGCCTGAGTGCCGAAGAAAAAGCCGAGGGCTACGCGCTGCCGTGTGTTGCCTTTCCATGTTCAGACCTGGTGCTGCGCCGCGGCACTTAACCCTCAAGAAACATCGCGCGAATTGGGACGCGGAATTTGCTTGAACCGGATCTTGCGGTCGAGTTCAATCGCATCTTTCTTGACCTGACGCTCGGCATCCAGCTTTTGCCCGGCGACCAGCCACAAGGCAAATTCTTCTGGGGTTTCCAACGTCATCCGACCCATCACGGCCGCACGAAAGTCGTAGATGGCAATCTCGGCGGCTTTTTGCATGTTGACGCGATTGCCCCCCTGCAGGGCGCCCCGTTTGCGGCCAATGGCGGCTAACAGTTCTTCATCGGTCATAACGGCCACCGCGTCCAGCTTGAAGCGCGCTTCCACCAGACGGGCGTAATGGGTTTTCAGGTATTCCAGCAGCTCCAGCGCCACCTCTTCTTCGTTAAAGGCGTTGCGACCAATGGCGCCGCTGGCGGCCAGGTTGTAGCCGCTTTTGGCGACGATGATGCGCGGCCACAGCATGCCGGGCGTGTCGTAGAGGTAAAAATCGTCCGCCAGCGAGATGCGCTGCTCCAGTTTGGTGATGCCGGCTTCATCGCCGGTTTTGGTTGCGCGTTTACCGGTGAGGGTGTTGATCAGCGTGGATTTACCCACATTGGGAATGCCGCAAATCAGCACGCGCATCGGCTTGACATTGCCGCCGCGATGGGGCGCCAGCGCGAAGCATTCCTTGATCAGGGCCTTGGCGGGAGCGGAGACGCTGGCATCCAGACCCAGTGCCCGGGTGCCGGGCTGACTGTTGTAATGCGCCAGCCACTGCGCCGTGATGGCCGGGTCGGCCAAATCCTGTTTGTTCAGCACCTTCAAGGTAGGCCGGCCCTGGGTGAGTTCAGCCAGCATGGGGTTGGCACTTGACCCTGGCAGGCGCGCGTCGAGCAACTCAATCACGACATCAATGTTCTTGATGCGGTCACTGATGGCTTTTTTGGTCAAATGCATATGACCCGGGAACCACTGAATAGCCATGTTTTAAATTGATCCTTTTGCCGACAAAACGTGGTCCACCCATGCTGACCCATGCCGGCCGAAGCTACCGTGGTCAATACATTAGTGAACAGCCGTATTGTCCCCTGCCATGGCGCCCTGCCGCTGGATCTGCCGAAATCCGTTGGCAAAAATCTCCCCACAGATTCAATACAAACTGTTACACTTTTTTGCATTGGCAAATGCAGCGGAAGCTGCAGACGCAAAGCTTCAGACCCTATCCCGGTATTTTGACTGGAAGGGTGGCTGGGTTGCAGCGGGAATGACTCAGATCACGCCCGGCTTTGAAGTCCTCGCGCTGCCTTTTTGATTGGGCACATTGAGCGGGCGACAAATATCCAACATCGGTGGCTTTGTCAGCGCTTGTTTCGCCGCACGGCGTTGGTTTGTCAATTACAGATCTCGGTGTCAATGCCTCAAAGAAGGCATTCCGGGCCATCAGAATGGGTTTATGGGAAACGATGTCCATGAAATGCCGAGGGACAATGTTGAGTCCTTGCTGGACGAAGCGCGCGCAAAGCTTCGTGTCGGCGATGCACTCGCCTGTCAGGCATTGGCCAAGTCCGTTGTAGCGGCGGCCCGGGAAAGACAAAACCTGCAACTGGAAGCCCAGGCGCTCTTGTGTCTGGCCAACGGTGACCGCATGGTTTCGCGCTTCAGGCGCGCCAACCAGTCCAGCCGACGTGCGGCTTATCTGTTTCAGTTGATCGGCGATGCGGCCGGCGAATCCGAAGCGCTCACGATCGTGTCGTATACCTACAGCGTGCTGGGTCGAAGCGAAGAGGCGGTAGAAACCGCGTTGTTAAGCCGGCACTTGAGCGAGTTGTTACCGTCTGGGCCTGCGCTGGCACTGTCCTGCAACTACCTGGGCCTCGCCTATGCCTACGGCCGCAGCTACGACAAGGCGGATGAAGCCTTTACCACCGCCATCTCGGTCCTGGAGCGCCAGGGTCTGGGTTCAGATGCTTTATTACCGTGGCTGAATCAGCGCAACACGGAAATTATGCGGCTCTTTTACGAACGCTATTACACAGGACAACTCCCCGCGCTTGACCGTTTGCAGACACTGCGGGAAGTCAATACAACCCCGCTGGATGCGGGAAAGTCAACCGGCATCCTGCAAGGTGTCTACGTGATCAGCCAGGCGTTGTGGCTGCTGCTGGCAGGCATTGAAAGTTGCTGGCGGGGGCAACTAGAAGCCGCTGAGTCCGAAGTCGAGATCTGTGCGGCCTGGGCCGCCAAATTCCCCTGGAACACCTCGCTGTCCATCCTGGAGTTCTGGTTGCGCGCCGAAATCGCCTGGGCCCGCAAAGACTGGCTTAGTGCAGAGCAGCGCATCCGCAAGATGCTTGAAATGGCGATTGAAACCGAGCACGAGCCCATGGTCGCCATTGGGCACTTGCTCGCCTCCCAGATCCTGGCCGAGCAGGGACACGAGAAGGCGGCGCGGGAGGAACTCACAGCGCTGCGAATGCGCGAGCAGAGCCTGCGCAATGATTTCCTGAAAAGCCGCACGGCAGTGGTCGCCTGGCAACTCAAGGTGCGCAAAAATCACGAGGATATCCAGCGCATCGAGGCCACCTCCAAGACCCTTGAGAAACTCTCGTTTGAAGATCCGTTGACGGGTCTGGCCAACCGCCGCCGCTTCACGGAGATTGTCCCCGGATTGCTGAGCCAAGGTTTGGCGCGGGGACGGCCACCCTTTGTGGCCTTGATTGACATTGACCAGTTCAAGCAGATCAATGACCGGTTTTCACATCAAATCGGGGATCAGGTGCTTCAGTGCATTGCGCAGATTCTCAAATCGCACCTGCGCGAGGGGGACATGCCGGCGCGTCTGGCCGGCGACGAGTTTGTGCTGGCGTTCGGACACGCCGACGCATTGGACGTGGAACAGGTCTGCGAACGGATCCGGGCGGCGGTGCAAAACTTCGACTGGGCCGACATTCAAGACGGGTTGCGGGTGACGATCAGCGTCGGCTTTGCCCAGGCGCAGCCCGGAGACTCCGTTGAAACACTGACGCACCGCGCTGACTTGGCCATGTATTCAGCCAAAAAAGAGATCGATTAGCGCACCCGATCTCTTGCCCATTCAGGCCCGCTGTGGTGCCAGCGTCTTGGCATAGAGCGAGGCGCCCGTGAGGTCCTTGAGGGTGACCGTCAAGGCTTTGCTCTTGGCATCAATGTCGACCTGACCAAAAAACTGCAGGCCGGCCGTGGGGGCGGTGTTTTGTTCCTGCGGCGCTTTTTGGTACACCACCTGCATGCCAAAAGTAGCATCGGTTTTGTTGGGGCCAAAGCTGCCGGCATTCAAGGGGCCGGACACGAATTCCCAAAACGGAGAAAAGTCGCCGAACTTGGCTTTGGCCGGGTCAAAGTAATGCGCGGCGGTGTAATGCACATCGGCCGTCAACCACACCACGTTTTTGATGCCGGCGCGTTTGATCTCGCGCAGCAGGCGGGCCATTTCAAGCTCGCGGCCCAGTGGCGCGCCATCGTCGCCGTTGGCCACCGCTTCCCATTTGTTGCGACCGTCGGCATCCTGAGCGTCGGCCACCTGCAGGCTGATCGGCATGTCCGCGGCAATCACTTTCCACACCGATTTGGAGCGTTTGAGGCCGTCGAGCAACCAGGCAATTTGCGGCCGCCCCATGAAGGCGCTCTCTTCGGTCTCGCTGGTTTGCAGGTTGTGGCTGTTGGGGCCACGGTAGCTGCGCATATCCACCACAAACAGGTCCAGCAACGGGCCCTGCGGCAGATGGCGATAGACCCGCTCGCTCTCCACATCGGCGGTGCGGCGCAGTGGCGCATATTCCAGAAACGACTTGGTGGCGCGCGCCACCAGCAACGGCACGTTCTTTTCGGTATAGCGTTTGTCGGCGCTCAGGTCCTTGGAATCGGACCAGTTGTTGCACACCTCGTGGTCATCCCACTGCCAGATTTGCGGCACGTCCGCCGCCATACGGCGCACGTTGGCGTCCATCAGGTTGTAGCGATAGCGGCCGCGGTATTCGCTGAGCGTCTCCGCCACCTTGCTCACCTCTTCCGTCACCAGGTTGTTCCAGATCGAGCCATCGGGCAGCTTGACTTGCGCCTGGATCGGGCCGTCGGCATAAATGGCGTCACCGCTGTGCAAAAAGAAATCTGGGTTGACCTTGCGCATTTGCTCATAGATTTTCATGCCGCCCCAAGCTTCATTGATGCCCCAGCCTTGGCCGGCGGTGTCGCCGCTCCAGGTAAAACGCACGTCGCGCACAGCCCTGGTGCCCGCGGCAGCCGGCAGCCGCAGGTGGCCGGGCATGGCCTCCGACAAGACGCGCTCGTTATGCAGGTCCTGCAGCACCACGCGATAAAAAATCTCCTGCCCGGCGGGCAAGCCCGTCAGATCCACGCGCCCGGTGAAGTCGCTCTCTTCCATCAAATACGGGCCCCGCACGCGGGTGGCATTGGCAAAACTGGCGGTGGTGGCCCACTCCAGCCAAAGACGTGCGGGCCGGTCGCTGCGCGTCCAGATGACAGCTCCATCCGAGGTGGGGTCGCCGCTCTGAATGCCATGGGCCATCTGCGGCCGCATGGCGTCGCGCGTGATCACCGCAGGCGCGGTTTGTGCCAGCGCGAACCCGGGCGCGGCGATGGCAACGCCGCCCAACACCGCAGTTGAATTCAAAAAATTGCGACGATCCATCAAGACGCTCCAGTAGGTAAAGGATCGCCCCATTGTTGGGAGTCAACATGTCAGGATCATGACCCCTCTATTGCGAAGCGGCTCCCAGTTTGTGCAGCTTGTCTGTCCACTTTTTGACGCCAACGTCGTCCAACTTGTCCACCATGCCGATGAGCGTTTCGTTGACCGGTGAGATACCGACAAAGCCGAGGATGTTGCGCTCCAGATTTTTTACACTGTGGGCGCGAAAGTACCACCGGTAGATCAACGCCGGCATACCCATGGTGACCACCACCCGGGCCGAGCGCCCGGTCAGCCCTTTTTTTCCAAACGTGTTGTTCGCGTCCGCTTTGAATGCAAAGCCCGGACGGGCCACCTGCTCCAGAAAACCTTTGAGCACAGCGGGCATGTCGCCCAGCCACAGCGGAAAAAACAGCACAAGATGTTGGGCCCAGGCAATGTCCGTCTGCGCCTGTACCAGCGAGGCAGGCAGAGCGCCCTCCTCCCAGGCTTGCTGGCTGCGAAGCAACGGGAAATCGAGTTCCGCAACGGGAATACGCCGCACCTCGTGCCCGGCCGCCTCGGCGCCCTGCGCATAGGCATCTTCCAGCGCATGACCCAGATGACGTGACACCGCATCGGGGTGGCCTTGGATGAGGACAATACGTTGCGCAGCCATGGTTCATTCTCCTTCGGTCAAAATCTTGAATACTGACGCCCCAAGAAAACGGTCGTTTTGACGTGGCTCAACGGTAGCCTCACTCCAAATCACTCATTGACCCGGCCGCGCAAGGCTTTGGTTTCGGAACGCTGGCTTTTGGCCACGCGCGCTCTTTGCTTCGAGCCATAGCTGGGCTTGGTGGCGCGTCGATTTTTGGGTGCACGCGCCACACTGTTCACCAGTTCATGCAAACGGACAAAAGCGTCCAGTTTGTTCATCTCCTGCGTGCGATGCTGCTGCGCCTTGATGATCAGCACGCCCGCCTTGGTGATGCGGCTGTCATGCAACGCCAGCAGGCGCTCCTTCACATCGTCGGGCAGCGAGGAAGCGGGAATGTCAAAGCGCAAATGAATCGCGCTGGACACTTTGTTGACGTTTTGCCCGCCCGCCCCCTGCGCCCGGATGGCCGTGATCTCGACCTCCTCCTCGCGGATTTCCAGCAGGGGCAGTGCAGCGGCTTCAGCCATGGAACAGTCGCTCGGTCAGGCTTTCAGGCAGTGACCTCGTTAGGCGTACCTTCAAACTCTTTGTCGCTCACGTAGCGCGCCACAAAAGCGCCCACCGCACTGGCCGGCAGCGGCAACCAGACGACATGGCCACTGCCGGGCGCCACCGCCATCGGCTCAGCCTCCCCGTTTTCCATGCTAGTGAGCTGCACGTTATGGTTGCCTTGAGGGTGGATGATTTCCAGCCAGTCGCCCACCGCAAATTTGTTTCTGACGTTGACTTCCGCCAAACCACGCGCGGCGTCAAACGACAGCACGTCGCCCACATACAGGCTGCGACCCGACTCGGAATAACCACGCAGGTAATTTTGGGTGGACTCGGGTGTATGGCGTTGAAAGAAACCGGAGGTGTAGCCCCGGTTCGCCAGGCCTTCCAACTGCCCCAGCAAAGCCGGGTCCAGCTCACGCCCGGCCACGGCATCGTCAATCGCCTGGCGATAGGACTGGGCAGTACGCGCCACGTAATACGGGCTCTTGGTACGACCCTCGATCTTGAGCGAATCGATGCCGATTTCCACCAGCCGCTGGACGTGTTCGATGGCTCGCAAATCCTTGGAATTCATGACGTAGGTGCCGTGCTCGTCCTCTTCAATCGGCATGTAACTGCCGGGGCGCTGGCTTTCCTCGATCACATAGACCTCAGAGTGTTGGCCTTCGCGCTCCCGCTCGGCAGCCGCCTGCGGCGCCAGAATGTCGCCCGAGGCATCGACCACACCGGGCTGGGTTTTGTAGTCCCAGCGGCAGGAGTTGGTGCAACTGCCCTGGTTGGCGTCGCGGTGGTTGAAGTAGCCCGACAGCAGGCACCGCCCCGAGTAAGCGATGCACAGGGCACCGTGCACAAACACTTCCAGTTCGGTGTCCGGGCACTCCTGGCGAATCTGCGCCACTTGGTCCAGCGACAATTCGCGCGACAGAATCACGCGGCTGACACCGACGCTTTTCCAGAATTTCACCGCGGCTGAATTAACGGTATTGGCCTGCACCGAGAGATGGATTTCCATCTCAGGCCAGGTTTCGCGCACCATCATGATCAGGCCGGGATCGGACATGATCATGGCGTCCGGCTTCAGCGCAATCACGGGCGCCATGTTTTGCACATAGCTTTTGATCTTGTTGTCGTGCGGGAAAATGTTGGAAACCAAAAAGAACTTGTTGCCCAGTTCGTGCGCCCGGTCAATGCCTTGTTTCAGCACCTCGATATTGCCAAAGTCGTTGTTGCGCACGCGCAGCGAATAGCGTGGCTGGCCGGCATAGACCGCGGTGGCGCCAAAGGCCATGGCGGTTTCCAGCATCGTCAGCGAGCCGGCTGGCGCCAGCAGTTCAGGGGTTTTCAAAGTCATGCGGAGACTCCTGTTTGCATCGTGGCCAAGCCGGCAATGGCCAGCGCGTAACCACTGACACCCAAGCCGCATATCACGGCCTTGGCCGCGGGTGAAATATAGGAGTGATGGCGAAACGCCTCACGCGCAAACACGTTGGAAATGTGCAGTTCAATCAGGCTGATGCCCGTGCCCTTAATCGCGTCAAACAGCGCAATGGAGGTGTGCGTGTAGGCGCCGGCATTCAAAATGACACCAGCCAACTTGCCGGTGGCGTGCAGCCGCCCGGCCTCGTGCAGCCAGTCAACCAACTGGCCTTCGTGGTTGCTTTGGCGAAAGTCCAGCGCGAAACCGTGGGTGGTGCAGGCCTGGGCGCACAGCTTTTCGACATCGACCAGCGTTTGCGAGCCATACACCGCCGGTTCACGCGTGCCCAGCAGGTTGAGGTTGGGGCCATTGAGGATCAAGGCAGTTTTCATTAAGCAGCTTCCATGAATCAGTTGGGGGCAGTGCTTGCCCCTATGGCGCTGATTATCGGTGCTGTCCGTCAGTACTTCAAAGCCGTGGACTTGCCCCAGAACACGCGGTAGGCAAACACGGTGTAGCCAATGATCACCGGCAGCACCACCACCACGCCATAAAAAATCACCATCAGTGCTTCCGGTGCGCTGGCGGCTTGCCAGAGCGTGATGCGGTCTACCACCAGCCACGGGAACAGGCTGTAGGCCAGCCCGTAAAACGCCAGCAGGAACACGCCCACGGTGCAGGCGAACGGCACGGCCGCACCGTACTGGTTGCCTTGTTCCAGCCGGGTCGGCAACCGCTTCAAGCTGCGCGCCATCACCCAAAAAAGGGCCAGTGTCATCGCCGGAATCGGGAGCAGCATCACCAGATTGGGAAAGCTGAACCATTTCTCGAAAATGCGCGGACTGACCAACGGGGTCATGATTGAGATTGCAGCCACCCCCGCCGCCGTAAAGCCCAGACTGCCCCGCGCCCAAGCCACGGCTTTGAGCTGCAGCACACCTTCGCTTTTCATGATCAGCCAGCCCGCACCGAGCAGGCAATAGGCGGCCACCAGGCACAGACCGATCAGCGCGTTGAACAGTTGACTCCACAGATCGTCCTTGAAGCCGGTAATCAAGCCTCCAAGCATGAAACCTTGCGACCAGCCGGCCAGCAGCGAACCGGTGTAAAAAGCACGGTCCCAGAGCGGCTTGTGTTCGACACGGGCTTTGACCCGAAAATCAAACGCCACCCCGCGCAACATGAGCGCCACCAGCATCAGGGCCACCGGCAAATACAGTGCGCCCAAAATTACACCGTGTGCCAGCGGGAAGGCCACCAGCAGCACCCCCACGCCCAGCACCAGCCAGGTCTCGTTGGCATCCCAAAACGGGCCGATGCTGGCAATCATGGCGTCTTTTTGTGCCACGTCATCAGCCCGGCGCAGCAGCACACCCACACCCAGGTCGTAGCCGTCCAGAATCACATAGGCCAGCATGGCCAGCGCCATCACCAGGGCGAACACCAGCGGCAGCCAACCGGCGGCTTGGGTGAGGTCGGGAATGAGGTCAAGCATGTTGTGCTCCTTGAACGGCGGGCTCTGCATTCGCTACACCGCCGGTGTGCACGCTGCCCTCTTTCAGGGTCGCTTTTTTGGCCAGGTAAAACACCACTTTGATGTAGGAAAAAAGCAGCGTCACGTACAAGGTGAGGTACATCACCAGCGTCAGTGCAATGTTGGACGCGGGCACGTTGGAGGCGGCTTGCGCAGCAGTCAACACGCCCTGCACCAGCCACGGTTGGCGGCCGATTTCGGTGGTGTACCAGCCAGAAATCAAGGCGACCCAGCCGGCAAAGGTCATGGCCACCAGCACCCGGGCCAGCCACGGCTGGATCGACCGCTGCCGGCGGGTCTGCCAGACACTGAACCAACTCACCGCCAACATCAGCAAGCCGACGCCAACCATGGTCCGGAACGCCCAAAACACCGGCGCCACCGGTGGATGTTGATCGCCAAATTCCTTGATGCCTTTGACCTCGCCATTCCAGTCGTGCGTGAGGTAAAGCGAAGCGAGCTTCGGAATAGCCAGCTCAAACTGGTTGGACTGTGTGGCCGCATCCGGCAACGCAAACAGCACGGCAGGCGCGCCGCGTTGCGTCTCCCAAATGCCCTCCATCGCGGCAATCTTGGCCGGCTGGTGATGCAGTGTGTTCACGCCATGCAGATCGCCCACCACGATCTGGATCGGAATCAACAAAGCGGCGATATAAATGCCGGTGTGCAGTCCCGCATTGACATCCGCCCCGCGGTCCTGTTTGAGCCAGCGAAAAGCACTGATACCGGCCAGCAAAAACGCCACCGTCAGGCCCGAGGCCAGCAGCATGTGGCTGAAGCGGTAGGGGAACGACGGGTTGAAAATCACCTCGAACCAACTGGTCACATGGGCCTGGCCGTTGATCATCTCAAAGCCGGCTGGCGTGTGCATCCAGGAGTTGAGCGCCAGAATCCAGAACGCCGAGGCCGTGGTGCCCGCCGCCACCAGGAAGGTGGCCCAGGTATGCACCCGTTCACTGACCCGCCCACGCCCGAACAGCATGATGCCGAGCATGGTGGCTTCCAGAAAGAACGCGGTCAGCACCTCGTAGGCCAGCAGCGGTCCGGCCACGTTACCGACCGTGGTCATGAAGCCGGGCCAGTTGGTCCCAAACTGAAAGCTCATGGTGATGCCGCTGACGACACCCAGCGCAAAGGTGAGCGCAAAGATTTTCACCCAGAACTGGTAGGCGTCCATCCAGTGCGGCTGGCCGGTGGCGACGAAGCGGGTTTTGAAAAACAGCAGCACCCAGCCCATCGCGATGCTGATGGTCGGAAACAGGATGTGGAAGGTCATGTTGGCCGCAAACTGGATGCGGGCCAGTTGGACGGGGTCAAAGGTTTGCATCTTGGTGTGCCTCGAAGGAAAGGGGTTCTGGTGCCGGGCGTTCAACTTTTTGAACGGTTGATTTCGGGGCCTCGGTGGTGGATGTGAACACCTGCTTCACCCGCTCTTTGATCTCCAGCAGCTTCTGCACTTTGGAGCCCATCTTCATCAGGCTGGCCAGCGTGGCCGAGTCCATTTTCTGCACGTCGTCGAGCCAGTCGGTCATCAGCTCAATGAACTCGTGCATCTGCTTCATGCGCGCCTGGGCGTGGATATCTTCCGCCACGCTGGGCTGCTCCATCAGCGCATCGCGCAGCATGGAAAGCGTGGGATCAATCTCGCGCTTGCGTCGCTCCGCCGCCAGCGTGCGAAAGATCGCCCACACGTCTTCGGGCGCCTGGAAATATTCGCGGCGGTCGTTGGGCTGGTGAATCAAGCGCACCAGGCTCCAGGATTGCAATTCTTTCAGGCCCATGCTCACGTTGGAGCGTGAAAATGAAAGCGCCTCGCCCACTTCGTCGGCATTGAGCGGTTTGGCCGACACATAGAGCAGCGCATAGATTTGCCCCACCGTGCGGTTGATACCCCAGCGGCTGCCCATCTCGCCAAAATGCAGGACAAAACGCTGAGTAAGAGGAGGAAGGTTCATGGCGGCTTTCTTCTGAGTTTTCAGTATTTTCTGAAATTACAGGAACTAGCACATTCCAGAAAAATAAACCTTGACCTGGAGCAAGGGTTAATACTTAGCCACGCCGCTTGCAGATCAGTAGTTTTACCCCTGGCCAGCAGTGGCGGGATGCTGGAGCCGCCAAACCCGTAAAGCACAAGCCGTTGCTATTAAACCAGTAGCGCATGTCGCAATGAATACGGCGGCTAGACCATACTTTGCACTTAAAGCACCACCAGCCAGGCCCCCTAAGACGCCCGGAAACCCATAGCCCGCCACGGTGTAAAGCGCCTGCCCGCGACCGCGCAAACGCCCGGGAAAATGGTGCGACAGCAAGGCGATACAGACCGAATGGTGCGCCGCAAACGTCAGCGCGTGCAGCATCTGCGCCAGCAACAGCACGGGCAATACGGTGGCGCTGGTGGCCGTCAGACCCATGCGCAACGCCGTGACCGCCCCACACAGCACGAGCCAACCGGTCAGACTCATCAGCGGCAACCAGCGACTCTGGGTAAAAAACCAGCCAATCTCCACCAGCACCGACACCGCCCACAGCAGGCCAATCATGGTTTTGCTGTAGCCCAGCGAATCCAGATACAGGGAAAGAAAAACATAGATGCCCATGTGCGACAGCACATGGAAAAAGATCGAGGCAAACAGCCATTGCACCGCTCGTTGTTTTAAGACCGGCCAGACGGCGACCTTGCGCGCGTGGGCATGCACCTCTTCTTTCAGGTCCGGCAAACGCCACGCACTGATGACCACAGCCAGCAGGGTCAGCACGGTCCAGGCCGGAAAATGCGCCATGCCGAACTGCTCAAACCAGAAGCCGGCCAGCAACACCGTGACCAGAAAGCCCATCGAGCCCCACAAGCGTACCCGGCCATAGCGCCGGGCATCGAAGGCACCACCGCTGCTGACCAGATGCGCCATGGCCGACTCGCTCATCGGCATCATGGCGCTGGTGTGGGTGAACATCAACAGCAACACGGCCGCCAGCCACCAAAGCCCGAGGTTGAACCACAAACCCAAGGAAGCCAGCAGGGCCACGCTGGCACCCAGGCGCAAGAGCTTGACGCGCTCGCCGGTATGGTCACTCAGCGCGCCCCAGGCATAAGGGGCAAAAAGACGCGTCGCCGCCTGGATCGAAGTCAGCAGGCTGATGGCAAAAATGCCCAGCCCCATATCTTTCAACCAGAGAGGCAGGTACGGATTGAAAAACCCGATGTGGGCGAAATAACTGGCGGACAGCGCCGCAAACGGGATCAGGTGGCGGCGCCGGGCGGACGTGTCGGAATCAGGCATGCCGCCCTCTGGCGCCAAAAAAGATCAGGCCGACGCGCTGATGGGCTTCAAGCCCACCGCCACATCGCCGCACTGGGCGCGCTGCCGCAGCGCATGCTCCATCACCACCAGCGCCAGCATGGCCTCGGCGATGGGTGTGGCACGGATGCCGACGCAGGGGTCGTGCCGGCCCTTGGTGATGACTTCGGTGGACTGGCCGTTGATATCGATCGACTCGCGCGGCGTGATGATGGAACTGGTCGGTTTGATGGCAATCGACACCTCCAGGTCTTGCCCGGTGCTGATGCCACCCAGCACGCCGCCCGCATTGTTGGAGCGGAAGCCCTGTGGCGAGAGGGAATCGCCATGGGTGGTGCCGCGTTGCGAGACACTGGCAAAACCGGCCCCAATTTCCACCCCTTTGACGGCATTGATGCCCATCATGGCGAAGGCAATATCGGAGTCCATCTTGTCAAACAACGGCTCGCCGAGACCCACCGGTACATTGGCGGCGGAGACGCGAATGCGGGCACCGCAGGAGTCACCGGCCTTGCGCAGCGCATCCATGTAGGCTTCCAGCGCCGAGACATCCGCCACGGGTGCAAAAAAGGCGTTGTTGGGCACCAGGTCCCAGGACTCGAACGCAATGGGCAATTCACCCACCTGCGTCATGCAGCCCCGAAACACCGTGCCATAGTGCTCAAACAGCCATTTCTTGGCCACGGCACCGGCCGCCACCATAGGCGCCGTCAGGCGCGCGGAGGAGCGGCCGCCACCGCGTGGGTCGCGAATGCCATATTTCTGAAAATAGGTGTAATCCGCGTGGCCGGGGCGAAACGACTCCAGGATGTTGCCGTAATCCTTGCTGCGCTGGTCGGTGTTCTTGATCAGCAGGCAGATCGGCGTGCCGGTGGTCTTGCCTTCATAGACGCCGGAGAGGATTTCCACCGCATCCGGCTCGTTGCGCTGCGTCACAAAGCGACTGGTGCCAGGCCGGCGGCGGTCCAGATCAGGCTGAATGTCAGCCTCGCTCAAGGTCATGCCCGGCGGGCAACCGTCAATCACGCAGCCAATGGCCGGACCGTGGGATTCACCAAAGTTGGTGACTGCGAAGAGATTTCCGAAAGTGTTACCGCTCATGGGGAGTGATTATCCCCGAGCAGCACGGCCAAGCCCGAAGGCCGGCATCAATTTACGCAGCAGGAGCTGCCTCATCCCCTTCCGGCCAGTCACGGATATAGGCTTTGAGCATTTTGTTTTCAAAGTTCTGACTGTCCACCACCGCCTTGGCGACGTCGTAGAAACTGATGACACCCATCAACATTTTCTTGTCCATGACTGGCATGTAACGGGCATGGCGCTCCAGCATCATGCGGCGCACCTCGTCCATATCGGTCTCGGTGGTGCAAGTCAGCGGCGCATCGTCCATGGCGGTACGAACCACCGTCGTGCCAATGGTGCCGCCGTTTTTCACCACGGTCTGAATGACCTCGCGAAACGTCAGCATGCCGACCAGATCGCCATGCTCCATGACCACCAGCGAGCCGATGTCCCGTTCTGCCATCAGGTCCAACGCCCGCGCCAGTGGCTCGTCCGGGGTGGCTGTATAAAGGGTACTGCCCTTGACGCGCAATATATCGCTGACTTTCATATTGATCCTCGTGACTTGTTAATGACCCGCAAATAAGCTGTTCTGAGCGAAATATAGCCCACAATAAGCCGATTCCCACCCCCCACTGATAAAGACCAGGCGAATAAGCCTGTTCCAAAAAATGAAGGAAACCCATGCCCGGTTATTCAGACCCCGGTTTTGACACTCTGGCCTTGCACGCCGGCGCCGCACCCGACCCGGCAACCGGCGCCCGCGCCGTGCCGATTCACCTCACCACGTCTTTCGTTTTCGAGTCGAGCGACCATGCAGCGGCACTCTTTAACCTGGAACGTGCCGGCCACGTCTACTCGCGCATCAGCAACCCGACCAATGCGGTGCTGGAGCAACGCGTGTCGGCGCTGGAGGGCGGCATTGGCGCCGTCACCACGGCCAGCGGCCAGGCGGCGCTGCACCTGAGCGTGGCCACGCTGATGGGAGCGGGCTCGCACATCGTGGCCAGCACCGCCCTGTATGGCGGCTCGCAAAACCTGCTGCACTACACCATGCGCCGCTTTGGTATTGAGACGACCTTCGTCAAACCCGGCGACATCGACGGCTGGCGTGCCGCCGTGCGGCCGAATACCAAACTGTTTTTTGGCGAAACCGTCGGCAACCCGGGGCTGGAAGTGCTGGACATTCCGACCATCTCGGCCATTGCCCACGAAGCCGGCGTGCCGTTGCTGGTGGACTCCACCCTCACCTCGCCCTGGCTGATCAAGCCGTTTGCCCATGGAGCGGACCTGATTTACCACTCGGCCACCAAGTTTTTGAGCGGCCACGGCACCGTGATCGGCGGCATTGTGGTGGACGGCGGCAGTTTTGACTGGGACAAATCAGGCAAATTTCCGGAACTGACCACGCCCTACGCGGGCTTTCACAACATGGTGTTCACGGAGGAGTCGACGGTAGGCGCCTTCCTGCTGCGGGCCCGGCGCGAGGGTCTGCGCGACTTTGGCGCCTGCTTGAGCCCGCATTCCGCCTGGCTGATTCTGCAAGGGATTGAAACCTTGTCGCTGCGCATGGAACGCCACATGAGCAACACACGCAAAGTGGTTGAATTTTTGAGCCAGCAAGCGTTTGTATCGCGCGTCGGCCATCCCCTGCTGGAATCGCACCCCAGCCATGCGCTGGCGCAAAAGCTGTTGCCGCGCGGCGCCGGCTCGGTGTTCAGTTTTGACCTGAAAGGCAGCCGAGAGCAAGGCAAGAAATTTGTCGAAAGTCTGAAAGTCTTCAGCCACCTGGCCAACGTCGGCGACTGCCGCAGCCTGGTGATTCACCCGGCCAGCACGACCCATTTCCGCATGAGCGACGAAGCACTGGCGGCGGGCGGCATCACGCAAGGCACGATCCGCCTGTCGATTGGTCTGGAAGACGCGGATGACCTGATTGACGACTTGAAACGCGCCCTCAAGACCGCGGAAAAATCGACGGGGACAGCAGCATGAACTTCATCGTCAACGGTCACAGTACCTATTGCTACACCGGCGGCAAACCTTTTGACGCCGCCAAGCCAACCGTCATCTTTCTGCACGGCGTGTTGAACGATCACAGCGTGTGGATTTTGCAAACCCGTTATCTGGCGCATCACGGCTGGAACGTGCTGGCGGTGGACCTGCCCGGTTACTGCCGCAGCGCGGGCGCGCCACCGGCCACGGTGGAAGACGCCGCCGATTTTGTGCTGGCCTTGATGGACGCGGCGGGCCTGGCCAAAGCCGCCCTGGTCGGTCACAGCTTTGGCTCCCTGATTGCGCTGGAAGCCGCCGCCCGCGCGCCCGACCGGATCAGCCAGCTGGTGCTGGTGGGCATCGCTTTCCCGATGAAAGTGTCACCGGCGCTGCTGGACGCGTCACTGAACGAGCCGATGAAGGCATTGGAGATGGTCAATATCTTTTCCCGCTCCACCCTGGCTCCGCCGCCTTCTGCCATGGGGCCGGGCACCTGGGTCTACGGGGCATCCCTGGCCCTGGGCCGCCGGGTGCTGGCCAGCAATGCCAACGTCAACCTCTTTCACACCGGGTTCAAAGCTTGCGACAGCTACACCCATGGCGAAGAAGCGATGGCGCAAGTGAGCTGTCCGGTGCTGTTTGTGCTGGGCAGCGTCGACCAGATGACGCCCCCCAAAGCGGCGCAAGGTCTGATTCAAAAGGCCCGCCACGGCCAGGTGGTGTACCTGCCCGGCGGGCACCAGCAGATGAACGAGACACCGGAGCCGATGCTGGCGGCGTTGACCGGCTTTTTGAAGCTATAGAACGGCGATGGCGGGCTTGTCCCGTCATCCAAGAGCGCCCATGCGCTCCTTAATTCATAGCGCCTGCCGCAGGGTGATCGAGGACCAGCGGCTGATTTCCCATAAATTGGTGGTGGTGTCTTCCCGGCGCAGCAGCAGTTCATTGAGCAGCGGCGCCAGCGGGGTGGTGTCGGGGTCCACCAGCAACACGTAGCGGGCGGCTTCACCCGCCAGCTCTTCATGGAGCAGACCGATCCAGTCCAGCGCACTCAAGGCTTCCAGCACCGGCTCCAGTTGCAGCGTGTCCACCCGCAGCATCTGGGACAGTTGCGCAATCGTCAACCCTCTCATGCCGGCAGCCCGCCCGCGGTCCAGCTGCTGCAAGGCCTCCAGCGCCAGCTGAAACTGCAGGCCGTGCGATCGACCCCGGCGCTCCAGGCCCATCAACAGGCTGGGCAGATAGGCGGTGATGACCGCCCCCAGCAGCACGATGACCCAAGCGACATAAATCCAGATCAGCAAAATCGGCACGGTGGCAAAAGCCCCGTACACCACGGAATAGGTGGGGACCTTGCTCAAGTACAGGGTCAACACCTTCTTGGCCAACTCAAAACCGGCCGCCACGAACAGGCCGCCGGTGATGGCGTGCCCCCATTTCACCTGGATATTCGGTACAAAGTGGTACATCGCGGCCATGCCGCCAGCCATCAGGGAAAACTGCAACGCATCCAGCAGCAGTTGCACCCCGCCCGGCACGACACCCACCATGCCTTTGGACGCCGAAATAGCGTAGGACGTGATGGTCAGGCTAATGCCCAGCAACAGCGGCCCCAGGGTGATGGCCACCCAGTACACCAGCACCCGTTGCCCGAACGGTCGCGTCTGGCGCACCCGCCAGATGCCATTGAGGGTGCGGTCAATCGTGAAAATCAAGGCCAGCGCCGTGACGAACAACAGGGCCACCCCCGCCACCCCCAGCTTGCTGGCCTGACCGGCAAACTGGGTGAGGTAACCCAGTACCTGGCGGGCAATATTGTCCGGAATCAGGCTTTCAATCAGCCACTTCTGCAGCACGCCCTGAAACTTGGCGAACATGGGAAAGGCCGTGAAAATAGCCAGCGCCACGGTAAAAAAGGGCACCAGCGCAATGGTGGTGGTGAAAGTCAGGCTGCTGGCGGTCAGGCCCAGGTGATCTTCCCGAAAACGCTCGCGCAGGGTGACGGCGGTGCTCTTCCATGGGAAGGTCGACAGGCTATTGAGCAAGGCTTCAAAGCGTTGCGGCCAAGTCAGAATGGGAGGATAAGGCGGGATGGGAGGCAAACTCATGGCCGCTATGATGCCATTGCAATGAATACAGAACAAAACATCCCTCCCCCGCTGGTCACCACCACTCGATTCCTGGCTGTTGGCAGCTTGCTGGGGCTCATCGTGCTCGGTCTCGCCTGGGAGTTATTTTTAGCCCCGATTCGCCCAGGTGGCTCCTGGCTGGCGCTCAAGGTGTTGCCCTTGTGCATCCCGCTGGCGGGACTGTTAAAAAACCGCATGTACACCTACCGTTGGGTCAGCCTGCTGGTTTGGGTCTATTTCACCGAAGGCGCGGTGCGGGCCTACAGTGACAAAGTGCCGGGCAACTACCTGGCCATGATGGAAGTGGTGCTGTGCCTGACCCTGTTTGTCGCCTGCGCCCTGCACGTTCGCCTGCGCCTGAACGCCGTACACAATAAAGGTTGATGCCATGCAAACCCTGCTTGACGCGCTTCGCCACATCGTCGGCGCCGCCCATGTCTACACCGACGGCGACCTGACCGCCTGGGAACAAGACTGGCGCAAACGGTCCCACGGCAAAGCCTTGGCCGTGGTCCGGCCCGCTTCCACCGAAGAAGTGGCACAGCTGGTCAAAGCCTGCGCGGCTTACCAAACTTTGAATCCGGCCTGCGGCATCAGCATCGTGCCGCAGGGCGGCAACACCGGTCTGGTGGTGGGCTCCACGCCCGATGATTCAGGCCATCAAATTGTGCTGAGCCTGCAACGCATGAACACCGTGCGCAGCCTGGATGCAGACAACCTGACCATGACGGTGGAGGCGGGCTGCATTCTGCAAAACCTGCAGGAACGCGCCGAAGAATCAAATTTATTGTTTCCGCTGAGCATGGCGTCGGAAGGCACCTGCACCCTCGGCGGCAACCTGGGCACCAACGCGGGCGGCACCCAGGTGCTGCGTTATGGCAATACGCGCGACCTGTGCCTGGGGCTGGAGGTGGTCAGCGCGCAAGGCGAGGTGTGGCACGGCTTGAGTGGTTTACGCAAGGACAACACCGGCTACGACCTGCGCAACCTGTTCATTGGCGCGGAAGGCACGCTGGGCATCATCACCGCCGCGACGATGAAGCTGTACCCCCTGCCCGCTTCGCAACTGACGGCCTGGGCCGCCGTGCCCTCGCTGGAGCATGCGATCACCTTGCTGGGGCTGGCGCACCGTCACTTGGGCGCCGGGCTGACCGGCTTTGAAGTGATGAGCCAATTCGCGCTGAGTCTGGTGACCAAACACTTTCCCATGCTGCTGGTGCCCTTGCACCTGGATGCCCCTTTTTGCGTGCTGCTGGAAAACTCGGCCCATGAGTCCGAAACGCATACCCGCGAACAGTTTGAAGGCCTGCTCGAAACCGCGCTCGATCAAGGTTGCGTGACGGATGCCGTGGTGAGTGAATCCCTGTCGCAGGCCAACCAACTGTGGCATATCCGCGAAAGCATTCCGCTGGCACAGGCGCTGGAAGGCCTGAACATCAAACACGACATCTCGATTTCGGTTTCCAGCATCCCCGCTTTTGTGCACGCCACCGACGCGCTGCTCCAGAAAGCCATTCCCGGCGTGCGTCTGGTCAACTTTGGCCATCTGGGCGACGGCAATCTGCACTACAACGTGCAGGCGCCCGAGGGCATGGATGCGGCGGCGTTTTTACGGGAGTACGAAGAACAGGTCAACACCCTGGTATTTGACTCGGTCGCCCAGTTCAACGGCTCCATTTCGGCCGAGCATGGTGTCGGCAGTCTGAAAGTCGACAAACTGGAACACTACAAGTCACCCGTGGCGCTGGACATGATGCGGGCCATCAAGCGGGCGCTGGACCCGCACAACTTGATGAATCCGGGGCGGGTGGTTCGGGTCGCGTAAGCCGTCGCCGGCCGCCTGCCAATTGACACGCCTTACGACCCTACTGTTCACGTGACCTACTTGCTCCTGCTTTTGGCCATTTGTTGTACCGTACTGGTCTGGAAAAAAACAGCGTCTTCGAACGGCAACATCAAAGTCAGCGTCAAGCGCAATCAAGAAAAGGGGCGCATCTTGTTTGAGATACAGGTCAATGGATTCGTCCACGCCACGCCGCAGCAGACGTGGTCGGTGCTGACCGATTACGGCCGGCTGCCTGAATTCGTGCCCGATTTGTTGTCCTCCAAACTGATTTCGCGTAGCGGCACGCAAGCCATCCTCGAACAGGAAGGCCGCGCCGGATTTCTGTTCATGCGCCAGGCGATCCATTTGGTGGTGCGGGTAACCGAACATCCATTTTCGACGCTCGACGTGGCGCTGGTTTCCGGCAACATGAAGCACTACGCCTCACGCTGGGACCTGGCGCCGGCAGATCCGGGTGGCACCCGGATCGCCTATCGCGGCAGCCTGGAGCCGGATTTTTTCGTGCCCTTGCTGCTGGGCCGCGCGATGGTGCAGCACGATGTGCAAAAAATGCTGGCGGCAGTGGTGACCGAAGTTGAACGACGCGCTGGCCTGAACCCGTGAGCCGCATAAAATAGTCGGTTTGATCGGCCTGTCCAAGTCGCGTTTGGGGCCGCCTGACCCGATTCCTGACAACCATTCCAAATGCTGCAGCCATGACCGCACACCCCATCCGCTCCCAATTTGAAGACTTCATGCGTCACGTGGACAGCCACGGCGTGTTCAAGGCCGACCGCACTGGCACCGGCACCAAAAGCGTGTTTGGTTATCAGATGCGCTTTGACTTGAACGAAGGCTTTCCGCTGGTGACAAGCAAAAAAGTGCACCTGCGCTCCATCATTCAGGAACTGCTGTGGTTTCTGACCGGCTCCAGCGACAACAACTGGCTCAAAGAGCGCGGCGTCTCGATCTGGGACGAATGGGCACGCCCGGATGGCGACTTGGGCCCGGTCTATGGCGTGCAATGGCGCAGCTGGCCAACGCCGGATGGCGGCCACATTGACCAGATCGCCGAGGTCATCAAAACGCTCAAGAGCAACCCCGATTCGCGCCGCATCATCGTCAGCGCCTGGAACGTGGCCGATCTGGACAAGATGGCGCTGATGCCCTGCCACGCCTTCTTTCAGTTCTATGTGGCGCCCGCCGCCAACCCGGGCGAAAAAGCCAAACTCAGCTGCCAGTTGTACCAGCGTAGCGCCGACATTTTTCTGGGCGTGCCCTTCAACATCGCCAGCTACGCCCTGCTCACCCACATGGTGGCGCAGCAGTGCGATCTGGACGTGGGCGACTTTATCTGGACCGGCGGTGACTGCCACATTTACGCCAATCACCAGGAGCAGGTGGCGCTGCAACTCAGCCGCACGCCGTTGGCCTACCCCACGCTGAACATCAAGCGCCGTCCGGCATCGATCTTCGACTACGAATATGAAGACTTCGAGGTGGTCGGCTACGAGTGCCACCCGGCCATCAAAGCGCCGGTGGCGGTTTAAATGAAACTGCACCTGATCTTTGCCCGCGCCGCCAACGGCGTGATCGGCAACCACAACACCCTGCCCTGGCACCTGCCCGAAGACATGGCGCACTTCAAGCGCACCACGCTGGGCTGCCCGGTCATCATGGGGCGCAAGACCTGGGATTCACTGCCGCCCAAATTTCGACCATTGCCGGGACGCCTTAACGTGGTGGTGACCCGTCAAGCGGACTGGCAGGCCGAAGGCGCCTTATGCGCGCACTCTTTGCCCGAGGCCATGAGCTTGTGCCCAGCCGACAGCAATGCTTGGGTCATCGGCGGCGCCGAGATTTACGCCCAGGCCCTGCCGCTGGCCAGCACGGCGGTGGTGACCGAAATCGACGCGACTTATGAAGGCGACGCCTTTGCGCCAACATTCGGGCCGGAATGGACCGAGACCGTACACGAAAAGCAGCTGTCGGCGACCGGTTTGAGTTTCAGTTTTATCACCTACAGCAAGAACACAGGAGTTTGAAATGTCCGACCATGGTTTTCACGTACACGGCCCGCACGACCACGAACTGGAGCACGCCCAACAAGGCGGCCACGGCGCTGAGCACGGCGGCATGATCAACCAGATCGCGATGTTCACCGCCATTGTGGCCACCATCGGCGCCATTTTTGGCTACATGGGCGGCGCCACCCAGGCCAATGCCGGCCTGTTCAAGAACAACGCCGCCATCAAGAAAACCGAAGCTTCCAACCAGTGGAATTACTTTCAGTCCAAGAGCACCAAACAGTCACTGGCCGAGCTGGCACGTGACCTGGCGCCCGATGACAAGAAGGCCACCTACCAGGCCAAGATTGAGCGCTACGAGAAAGAAAAGAACGACATCAAGATCGGGGCCGACAAGCTCGAAGCCGATGCCACGCAGTGGGACAAACAAAGCGACGAGCAGATGCACCAGCACCACCGCTGGGCGCAGTCCACCACGGTGCTGCAGGTTTGCATCGCGCTGGCCGCCATTGCCCTGCTGACCAAGAAAAAGTGGCTGGAGTACGCCATGTTCGGCGCCGGCGGCATCGGTCTGCTGGTCGGCATCCTGGCATCGCTACATATTTAATAGCCACTTACGTAGATAGGACGGGGGCTAGAGCCCTATTTAATCATGAAATTAGCGACCTGGAACGTCAATTCCCTGACCGTGCGGCTGCCGCAAGTGCTGGACTGGCTCGCCGCCAATCCAGTTGATGTGCTGGTGCTGCAGGAACTCAAGATGACGGACGACAAGTTTCCGCTTGACGCCTTCACGCAGGCCGGCTATCACGCCGAGCGCTTCGGCCAGAAGACCTACAACGGGGTGGCGCTGCTGTCACGCACGCCCCCGACCGAGGTGGTGAAGAACATCCCCGGCTTTTCGGACGATATGGCACGGGTTATCAGTGCCGATGTGAATGGCGTGCGCGTGATTGGCGGCTATTTCCCCAACGGCCAGGAACCCGGCAGCGACAAGTTCGAGTACAAGATGGCTTGGCTCAAAGGCCTGCGCGACTGGGTGCGCGAGGAACTGCCCAAACACCCCAAACTGGTGCTGATGGGCGACTACAACATCACCTTTGACGATGCCGACGTATGGGACCCGGTGGGACTGAAAGACACCATTCACTGCACCGAAGAGGAGCGCTACCACCTGCGCGCCCTGATCGCGCTGGGCCTGCACGACGCCTACCGCTTGCTCCCGCAGCCGGAGAAAAGCTATTCGTGGTGGGACTACCGCAACTTTGCCTTTCCCCGCAACCGCGGCATGCGCATTGACCATATTCTGGTCAGTAACGCGCTCAAGCCCTTGGTGACCGGCTGCGTGATTGACAAAGCCCCGCGCAAGAATGAACGCCCCAGCGACCATGCGCCGGTGGTCGTGGAGCTTGCCGATTCATAACTTGAATGCTACTAATTTAGTATCCTCTTGTGCATAGTAGACGGGGGCTAGAGGCTAATTTACTCTAAACCAAGCTCCTGGATCTTGCGCGTGATGGTGTTGCGGCCAATACCGAGTTTTTGCGCCGCCTCAATACGTCGACCGCGGGTGGCGGCCAATGCGGCCAGAATCAGCCTGGATTCAAACCGGCGCGTCAACGCGTCCCAGACATCATGGCGACCAGCCGCCAACAGGGCGATGGCATCGGCCTCCAAACCCAGCTCCCAATTGTCAGTACTGGTTTGCAACATCGGAACCGCGGTCGGCATCTGAGATTCACCCAGCACGGCTGACCCAGTTGCGGGGACATGTTCTGAAAGAGATGGCGTGAGCATTGGTGCCAGCGCCGCGGTCTCGCCCAGACCACCTTCCGTGACGCCCACTTCGGGCGGCAAATCTTTCGGTTCGATCACCTGTGCCGGCGCCATCACGGTCACCCAGTGGCAGATGTTTTCCAGCTGCCGCACATTGCCGGGAAAGGCAAAATTACCTAACCACACCAGCGCCGCATCGGAAATCCGTTTCGGTTCCACCCCAAGCTGGGCGGCACTTTGCTGCAAAAAGTGACGCGTCAGCATCGGCACATCTTCCTTGCGCTCGCGCAGCGCGGGCAGACGCAGGCGAATGACGTTGAGCCGGTGAAACAGATCCTCCCGGAACGCACCGTCTTTGACGCGCTGCTCCAGATTCTGGTGCGTTGCGGCAATCACACGCACATTGGTTTTCACGGCACTGTGACCGCCGACGCGGTAGAAATGACCGTCGCTCAACACCCGCAACAGCCGGGTTTGCAGGTCAAACGGCATGTCACCGATTTCGTCCAGAAACAGGGTGCCGCCGTCGGCCTGCTCAAAGCGGCCCCGGCGCATGGTCTGCGCCCCGGTGAACGCACCGCGTTCGTGCCCAAACAGTTCGGATTCGAGCAGGTCTTTCGGAATCGCCGCCGTGTTGATCGCCACAAACGGGCCCTTGGCGCGCGGCGAGTGCTTGTGCAACGCACGCGCCACCAGCTCTTTGCCCGAGCCGGATTCGCCCGTGATCATGACGGTGACATTGCTCTGGCTCAAGCGGCCAATGGCGCGAAACACATCCTGCATGGCGGGCGCCTGGCCCAGCATCTCCGGCGTGTCGGCCATGCGCTCCTCGGCCACTTCTTCGCGCTGGCTTTCTTCCACCGCACGACGAATCAGTTCGACCGCCTTGGGCAAATCAAATGGTTTCGGCAGGTATTCAAACGCGCCGCCCTGAAAGGCCGACACGGCGCTGTCCAGGTCGGAATAGGCGGTCATGATGATCACCGGCAGGCCCGGGTATTTCTCTTTGACTTTTTCCAGCAAGTCCAGACCCGAGCCGCCGGGCATGCGAATGTCGCTGACCAGCACTTGCGGGCCGTTTTCGTCATTGGCGGTATTCAGCGCGGTCAAGACATCGCGCGGATTGGTAAAACTGCGGGTCGGCAGGTTCTCACGCAATAGCGCCTTCTCCAGTACGAAGCGGATGGACTGGTCATCATCTACGATCCAAATCGGCTTCATATATTTTTATCACCTCTGGTCAGTAGTTAAAAGGCAAGATCCTGCGACCTTGCGGCATAGCCCGCAGCGCCACCAAGTGAGCCAGCGCGGTCCTCCCCCGGCTTACGGGAGAGGAATTAATATCTTGAAATCCGTGTGGCCCGGCACACTATCGCACTCGATCAAGCCATGGTGCTGCTGCACAAACGTTTGCGCCAATGTCAGCCCCAAGCCCGAACCTCCTTCACGCCCAGACACCAGCGGATAGAAAATACGGTCTTTGATCGAGTCTGGAACACCAGGCCCGTTGTCAATGACATGCAATTCCAGTGCCAACCGGTAGCGTTGTTTGCCAAATGTGGTCTGCCGGGCGATTCGTGTGCGAAATGTCAAGCGTGCATCGCCTTCCGTGATCTGTTCGACCAAGGCCTGGCAGGCGTTATGTGCAATGTTGAGCACGGTTTGGATGAGTTGTTCGCGGTCACCTCGAAATTCCGGAATCGAGGTGTCATAGTCACGCACCACTTTGAGGCCCTTGGGGAATTCGGCCAGGATCAGCGACCGCACTCGCTCGCACACTTCATGAATATTGACGTCGCCCACCAAATGAGGCCGCCGGTGCGGCGCCAGCAGCCGGTCCACCAGCGTTTGCAGACGATCCGCCTCATGAATAATGACCTGCGTGTACTCGATGAGTTCCCGCGACTCAATCTCCATCTCCAGCAGTTGGGCCGCGCCACGGATACCGCCCAGCGGATTTTTAATTTCGTGGGCCAGATTGCGGATCAGCTCTTTGTTGGCCTGCGCCTGCTCGGCCAGGCGTTCTTCGCGGTCCTGGCGGGCCTGCTGCTCCAGCGGCAACAACTCGACAATGATTTCATCCGTATTGTCGGTTTGCGTCACGATCACATGCACCGGCATGGGCTCGTGATTGACACGTTTGAGCCAGGCGTCGTAACGCAAGGCCGCAAATTCATTGCCACCGGCGCCCTGCAAGGCATTTTGCAGGTGGGTCGGCTCCGTGAAGTTATCGGAAAGATGGGACCCGACAATCGCGCGGCGCGAAATACCCAGCGCATCTTCAAGGGCCGCATTGGCAAACAAGACTGCACCGTTGCCATGCACCACGGCCACCAGCGTGGCCAACAGATCAAACGAATGAAATCGCACGGCGGCCGAGGCGGCCGGCGAAACGGTAGAGACGGTAGGGGGGGGAGTAGGCTTCTTCAAGCCGCCTATTTTGCCGCAGAGGCGGCCGGAACTCGCCCGAGCTCACGACGAATACCGGCAATATCGCTTTCATTGCGCGCCAGACTGGCCTTGAGCTCGGCCACCCGGTCCAGATACTTCTGGTAATTGCGCGCCTCACCGCCAATTTTTTCCGGCTCGCCGCTGTTGTATTCCTTGAGCAACTCAGCTTGGCGGGCCTCCGCTTTCTTCAGCTCGGATTCCAGAATTCGGCGGGCATCCGAGTCGCGTGATTTCTGCTCGCCGGCATCGACGCGCTGCCCCCCGGCAGGCGCCGCCGTCGACGTTGCCGCAGCCCGTGCAGGTGTCGATGCCGCCGCAGGACGGGTGCCCTGCACCACCGTCACATTGCCGCCAGCCACCAGCTTGCAGCCGCGCGTCTGCGCATTGGGCACCGTATTGGTGTATTCATTGCCGCATCGGTAAATGCGTTCTTGGGAATAACTGTTCGCCACAAAAAAAGTGGCCAACAAGGGGATCAATAAAGCATATTTCATACGTTGTCCACGCTTCAAGGAAGTGCGTGGATAAGGGCGTCAGTATGCGCCAATTGCGCGCTCGTTAAAAAAATTCAAGGGACCCGAACAAAAAAAAGGACAGCGCAAGCCGTCCTTTTTTCCACAAGCTGCAATGAATTACAGCCGGTGCACTTCGCTTGATTACAGCGAGTAGTACATATCGAACTCGATCGGGTGCGTTGCCATGCGCAAGCGTGTCACTTCGCCCATCTTGAGCTCAATGTAGGCATCCAGCATGCTGTCGGTGAACACGCCACCCTTGGTCAGGAAGCTGCGATCGGCATTGAGGCAATCCAGCGCCTGGTCCAGGCTGTGGCATACGGTTGGCACTTTGGCATCTTCCTCGGGAGGCAGATGGTAGAGATCCTTGGTAGCGGCTTCGCCGGGGTGAATCTTGTTTTCCACGCCGTCCAGACCGGCCATCATCAACGCGGCAAAACCCAGGTACGGGTTCATCAGTGGATCGGGGAAACGCGCTTCAATGCGACGACCCTTGGGGTTAGCCACATACGGAATGCGGATCGAGGCAGAACGGTTCTTGGCCGAGTAAGCCAATTTCACCGGTGCTTCGTAGCCAGGCACCAGACGTTTGTAGCTGTTGGTACCGGGGTTGGTGATGGCGTTCAAGGCACGAGCGTGCTTGATGATGCCGCCAATGTAGTACAGCGCGAAGTCTGACAAACCTGCATAGCCGTCGCCAGCAAACAGATTTTTGCCGTCTTTCCAGATGGACTGGTGAACGTGCATGCCGGAGCCGTTGTCACCAACGATGGGTTTTGGCATGAAGGTAGCGGTTTTGCCGTAGGCATTGGCCACGTTTTGAACCACGTACTTGAGGATCTGCGTCCAGTCGGCGCGCTGCACCAGCGTGCTGAAGCGGGTGCCGATTTCGTTCTGGCCAGCGCCAGCCACTTCGTGGTGGAACACTTCAACCGGAATGCCCAGCGATTCGAGAATCAGGGACATTTCAGCACGCATGTCTTGCGTGCTGTCCACGGGAGGCACTGGGAAGTAGCCGCCCTTGACCGTGTTGCGGTGACCGCGGTTGCCGCCTTCGATCTTGGTGCCCGAATTCCAGGGTGCTTCGTATTCGTCGATCTTGAAGAAGGTGCCCGACATGTCGGTGTTCCAGCGCACGTCATCAAAAATGAAGAATTCTGGCTCTGGACCAAAGAAGGCGGTGTCGCCCATGCCGGAGGCTTTGAGGTAGGCCTCAGCGCGCTTGGCAATGGAACGTGGATCGCGGTCATAGGCCTTGCCGTCACTCGGCTCGACCACATCGCAGCTCAGGAACATCGTAGTTTCTTCAAAAAACGGATCGATGTTGGCAGTGTTGGGATCAGGCATCAGCTGCATGTCTGAGGCTTCAATGCCCTTCCAGCCAGCGATGGACGAGCCGTCAAACGCATGGCCCGAGCTGAATTTGTCTTCATCAAAATGGGAAACAGGCACGGTAACGTGCTGTTCTTTGCCACGGGTATCGGTGAAACGGAAGTCAACAAACTTGACTTCGTTGTCTTTCACCATTTTCATGACGTCTGCGACGGTCTTGGCCATCAAATACTCCTGGTTGGATCGTTGTTAAAAAGTTACGTATCAGTGAATGCAGTTTTTGTGCCAATACTGGTGGCCGGACAAATCTGCCAAACCCTGTATTCTGCCTTGAGTTTGCGTCAGTTTGAGACTTCAAAGCGGGAACATGACGCAGCACTCAAAAATAAACGCACCAGCATGGTGCTAATTTATTTCACACCAAAGTGCTACGCTAATTACGCACCAATTCGGGGCCAAGCTTGGCGTTAAAACCCTGCAAACCGACCAGAAGAGCCGGATAGGCCTGATCCACCAAACCAGGCTCGCCTTTGACGCCCAGTTCAATATGGCGCCCATATTGCGGATGATCCACGCTGGGCAAGCTGAAAACCTTGACGCCGACATAAACGCGTTCAAGTTCTTGCATCAGCGGTGTCAGCATAGCTTCCATGGTCCCCATCACGATGACCGATTTCTCGATCCAGGCAGCGGTCCTGAACAGATGCGGGTAATACGTGTCGAGCACCCATTCGATCATGGGCCAAGCCATCACAGGAAACCCCGGCACAAAGTGAACCGAGCCATAACTGAAGCCCGGAATCTTGTTGAACGGATTGGGGATGATGTGCGCGCCCAGCGGAAACATGCCCATGTTCAGGCGGTGGATGTTGTCTGGATGATCCGGGTCAAACACGGTGCCCTGTTCTTTGGCCATGTCCTGCATGCGCTCCCTGATCAGGCGGTCGGCTTGGGGGTGCAGCGCCAGATCAACGCCTGTGGCTCGGGCGGCGCATTGCCGGGTATGGTCGTCCGGCGTGGCGCCAATGCCGCCACATGAAAACACCACGTCGCCGGAAGCAAAGGCACGCTTCAGGGTGGCGGTGAGCCGATCCGGCGAGTCGCCCACGTAGTCGGCGTAATCGAGTTGCAGGCCCCGGGCCTTGAGCAATTCAATCACCTTGGGCAGGTGCTTGTCGGCACGTTTACCCGACAGGATCTCATCCCCGATGATGATCAGGCCGAAACCAGGCGCAGCGCTAGCGGGAAGGGGTGGAGCCGGAAGGTGTGTCATCCTGCAATATTACCGCCTCCCCATCGATCGCGGTCGGCGCCTCAGGGACGGCCGCGGCAGCCGCCAAGGCCGCCTCGGCCCGCAAAGAGCGCAAGGCCGCCAGACAGTAGTGCGCAAACCACAGGGAAGAAAACGCAAATACCAGCGTATAAATCCAGATTGCCAGCGGCACCAAAATCACAAAGGCGGCCGCCAGCAACGCACCCGAGGCCCAGATCAGGCTGGGCGCAGCCCCCAGAAAACCACAAAGGACGCCGATGCCCAGCAACCATCCACGATGCCGGCGAAAGATCTCGCGCCGCTCCTCCGGGCTGGCATGTTCGGCCAAGGCATCAAACGCCATCACACGGTAGGTCAGCCAGCCCCAAATCAGCGGCGGCAACACCAGAATCAAGGGTGGCACCAGCCACAAGGGGATTGAAATAATCAGCGCAATCAGGGCCAGCAGGGTTGAACCCAAGGACCACAGCAGACTGAACATGACCGAGCCACCCCGTTTGCGCTCCAGCTGGGGGAAACGCCGCTCGGCCACCAGCAGCGTCAAGGACGGCGTCATCAAGACCGCCACCACCAGCAGCGACAGCACCACAATGACAGGAGTGACTGCAAAAATCACAATCAGGGGGGCCAGCACCATCTTGAGACTGCCCGCCCCCACACTCTGCAACCAGGCCCACACGTTGTTGACGAGCAAGGAAGATTCCAGTGTGACGCGCACCCAGTCCAGCGCACTTTCCCAGAAAAAATAGCCCAAGCCCAGCATCAGCGCCACCATCAGCAACAGCGGCAAGAAAGACAGGGCGATCACACGGGGACGCAGGCAGTACGTCACCGCGCGCCAGAAAGAATCAAGAAACAGGTTCATGGAACTAGCATACCCCGATCCCGCAGGTTCACAGGCAGTTCAGACCCGCCCCGCCAGACGCTTGAGACCGAGCCACTGCTGGGCCCAGAAACCGCGTCCATAGTCACGCCCCTGCTCCACTTGGTCACGCACGCCGGTGGGATCAAAACGAAGTTCAAAATTGGCGGTGCCAAACAGCATGTCCCACCACGGCAGCAGCACGCCAAAATTGTGCCCACCGAGCGTGTACTTGCCCGCCGATTCATGCCCGATGCCAACGCTGTGGTGCAGGCGGTGAAAACGCGGGCTGATCCACAAGCGCTCACCGATTTGTCCAAACCAGATCCGCACATTGGCGTGTTGAAAACTTTCGCTCAACTGGGTCAATGCCACGATAGCGACAAACTGGCTGGGCGCTATGCCGATGAGTTGCGCCACCACCACCACAATGACGTCCCGAATCACATCATCCAGCAGATGGTTGCGGTTGTCGCTCCACATCGTCACCTGACGCTGGGCATGGTGCAAGGAATGCAGTTGCCACCACCACTCAAACTGGTGCTGGCCCCGGTGAATCCAGTAATTCAGCGCATCCATCACCAGCAGGTAAAGCACCAGACTGACCAAGGCCTGATCGGTCACGCCAGGCCACAAGGCATCCAACTGAAAGGTATCAAACCCGGCCACCCGCAGCGCACCAAACAAGTTGTCAAAAACGGTGTCTAGCGAAAAGAACAGCACAAGGCGAAACAATCCGAGCCGGTGAATGACGGTGTAAAGCATGTCAACGCGCACCGCGGCGCGGTCCGTCACCGCTTCGACCGGGCGCCAGCGCTGCAGCGGCCCAATAATGGCGACCAGAACCGCAAGCTGAATCAAGCCGACCAAGAGCCAGCCGGTGGCGTTGTAGCCGTCGACCAACAAATTCCCCATGCCCAAGGCAAACATCAGGGGCTGGACCAGGGACTCAAACAGCCACGACTGGGCATCGGAAAAAGCATTGGAAAGAAAATCCATCGGCGGTGGCTCTCTGGCGACGACGCCAACTACCGACCCGCCGCCACCCAGGCGCTGTAGGCCGGATGGTCGCGCAAGGTGGCAAAACAAAAGCCCTTGTCTTTAAGGCCCATGATGAGCGGCTCCAGCACGGTGGGCGCCCACGGGTCTTTGCGCGACCAGATGCCCAGGTGCGCCATCAAAATATCGCCGCGCTTGATATCGCGCAGCGCCTTCTGGAGCAGGGCGGCGTTGCTGAAGCGCTCGCTCGACAACTCGTCGCCCATAAACCCCGCCGCCGTCCAACCTACATGCTCAAACCCGCACGCTTTGGCTGCGGCCAGCAGCCGGGGCGATGTTTTGCCGCCCGGTGCGCGAAACAGGGGTAAGGGCTTTTTACCGGTGATCTCAAACAGACGCTCATTGGCCTTGGTAATTTGTTCACAGTATTTTTTAGCGTCCCAGATGAACTCCCGCCCCTCAGTGGTACCGGCAGAAGGTTGCATGCGGAACTTGGGTTCAGCGCCGGCAACGTCGCCACGAAAGTAGACATGGTCATAGGTGTGGGACGCAAACTCATGCCCCTCCGCCGCCCGGGCCTTCCACCACGGTGCCCAATGATTGCCCAGACTGCCATCGCCCGCTTTGGTGCGCTCATTCGCCGCAAAAAATGTGACTTTGACATTTTGCCGATTGAGGACCTCGGCGACCAGCGGAGCAATGTCCATGTGGCCGGTATCAAAGGTCAGATACAACGAGTTCTTACAGGCGTTAACGGCGCCAGCCCCCGTCGCATAAGCGAATACAGCTATTGAAAAAATAGCTGACCGTAGAAAGACTGGCATCTTATTGACGGGCAGCATGATCGAGCGTCCAAACGCCATGCGGGGACTTGCCAACATTCACCTGCCGCACTACCTGGCGCGTCCGGGTGTCAATCACGGTCATCTTCTTGGCCCAGCGCGACGCCACATAGATGAAATGCCCATCGGCCGTCAGGTCCATGCAATCCGGCCCGCTGGGTGCGGGGTAGTTTTCCACGACCGTCATGGTCTGGTAATCGATCTTGCTGATGGTGTTGGCCACCCGGTTACTGACAAAGACGTGGCGTTTGTCGCCGGCGCCGCGAAAAGCGTGCGCACCCTGCCCGGTTTTGATGGTTTTAACCAGCCGCGGTTCGTGCCCGGCAACGTCATAAACCTCAACGCCTTCGCCGCCCGTCAAGCCGATCAGCAAAAACTTGTCGTCCGGCGTGCCAAACACGTCGGCCGGCATGGCGCCGGTCTTGCCGCGCCATTTCAGGGTTTGAGTGGGGAGGTCGATGACCACCAGTTCATCGCTGTCCTGCATGGTGGCAAAGACGGTGCTGCTTTTGCTGTCGATCCAGAGGTGGCTGGGGGTCTTGCCGGTGCCAATCCGCTTGGCCAGGGCCAGATTAACGCCGTCCCAGCGGTAAATATCGACGTGGTTGAGCCGGTTGGCCACCGTGACGAACCACTTCATGTCGGGTGAAAAGCGCAACTGGTAGGGGTCGAGAATACCGTGCACGGTGCGCTGCACCTCGGCTGTTTTCGGATCGACAAACAGCAGGGAATCACTCAGGGCATTGGCGATGATGAGGGACTTTTCATCGGGCGTGAGGTACATGTGATGCGGCTCTTTGCCGGTCGGAATGCGCTTGGTCTCTTGCCAGCTGGTGGGGTCAATCACACTGACGCTGGCCTCCAGCGAATTCATCACAAAAATGGGATGGGGCTGGGCGTGGGCCGAAAAAGACCCGAGAGCAGCCCCGCCAAGCACCAAAGCTGTCGACAAATGGGCAAAAAAACGGACAGGAAAACGGAAGAAAAACAGCACAACAAGTCACTCTTTGGGAGAAGCCCCGATTGTAGAGGGCGGGGTGCCTCAGGCGGAGATGCTGGCCAGATCAGCCTCGCTCAACCAGCGCCACTGGCCCGGCGCCAAGTCGTCGGGCAGCCGCAAGCCGCCAATTTGCGAGCGGCTCAAAGCCTCCACCCGGTTGCTGACCGCCGCTACCATGCGTTTGACCTGGTGGTATTTGCCTTCGGTCAGCGTCAGACGCAGATGATGGCTGGACACCGCCTCGCACGCCGCCGCCCGCACCGGTTTCGGGTCATCGTCCAGCACCACGCCCGCCAGCAGCTTGTTCACCTGGGCCTCGTCCAGCGGATGTTTCACGGTCACTTCGTACACCTTGGGCACATGATGCCGGGGTGAGCTCATGCGGTGGATGAACTTGCCGTCATCGGTCAACAGCAACAGCCCGGTGGTGTCCTGGTCAAGCCGCCCTACCGCCTGCACGCCCTGCACCGCTCCTTTTTGCGGCCGCAAACGCAGCGGCGACGGCAGTAAGGTGTAAATGCTGGGATGGGTCGAGGGCTTTTGTGAACACTCCGTGTTGGTGGGCTTATTCAGCATCACATAGGCTTTTTCATGGTACGGCCAGTCCACGCCCTGGACCCGAAAGCGCAAGCCTTCCGCTACAAATTCAGTAGCTGACTGCGCACAGGGGACGGGGGCTAGCGCCTCATTTGACTCATAAACTTGCACCAGACCCTGCTGAACCAGGCCAGCACACACGCGGCGGGTACCAAAACCCTGGGAAAAAAGAATATCTTGTAACTGCATGCCCCGAGTATCGCAAAGCCTGGTCGACCCCCGCAGGGTGGCCTTAAGCCAACGCACGCCCTGCTGGATCAAAAAATAATTAGCAGACAAGAATTATTCTCATTTAGAATCCACTGATGAACTCTTGCTCTCCCTTGCAAAAAATGGATTCATGGTTTGCTTCAAATGCGATACCGCAAGCAAGTCGCAGCATTACGGCGGTTTATGACGGAAGAGTTGGAAGCGCAAAAACAGCTTTTGTTTAACGCTCTGAATGCTTAAAAATAGAGATCCGATTTAACTTTACTGGAGCACGACATGGACGACGCAAAGAATCAAATCGCAATTGACGCCCTCAACCACATCATGGAGCTGGAACTGGCAGGCGTTGTGAAATACACGCACTACTCGCTCATGGTGTACGGCTACAACCGCATTCCGATTGTTTCCTGGCTCAAAAGCAATGCGCAGGAAGGTCTTGACCATGCCCACAAGGCGGGCGAACTGGTGACTTTGCTGGGCGGCCACCCCTCTTTGAAGATTGGGGCCCTGCTTGAAACGGAAAAACACGACATCGGCGACATTCTTCATGAAAGCCTGGTCCATGAAAAAACCGCCCTCGCCGCTTATTACGATCTATTGAAAATTGCCGAAGGAAACTCCGTCTTGCTTGAGGAATACGCCCGGGAAATGATCGTTCAGGAAGAATTACATCTGGATGAAGTGAACAAGATGCTACGCAGGCCGGGCGCCATTGAGCCGTTCAAAGCGTAACCATGCACGATGCGCCCGCGCCAGCCTGACGCGACGAAAAAAAGGCACCTCACGGTGCCTTGATGGTTCAGGAGAGCCGTTATCTCCAGCGCCCTGAACGAGCCAAACTTAGGCCTTCTTGGCGTAAGCGCTGCACCAGCCTTTAGCGGCCACTTGCTTGCCGGCAAACAGTGGGCAGCCACCAGCAGCAGCGCCGGCTTTACCTTGGTACAAGGCGCAATTGGCGCAGCTCTGGCCAGCCGCGAACTTGGGGAATTTAACCTTGTCAGCCTTGGCAGCATCTGCCTTGTAGCCGAGTGCTACTGCCTGGGCATCAGTTTCAGCGAGCATGGCACCTTGGGCCATAGCGTTACCGGCCAGCAAGGCAGTGCTGGCAAAACTAATTTGAGCAATAAATTCGCGACGGTTGGTCATGGTATGTTTCCAGAGTTGTTAATAAAAGGCGCACGCTGCACGAATCGGCGCAGTTGGTGACACCCGGTATTGTGATCCATTCGTTTTGGCTTATTAAAACCCGACACCAAATACCCGGCTAATCCAGTCAGGTGCTGCGGCCCAAAACAAAAAAACCGCCCGCAGGCGGCTTTTCAAACCCGTTGCAATCAATTACTTATTGCCAGGCACCTTGCCCTCGACGCCCTTGACAAAGAAGTTCAAACCACCCAAAAACTTGTCATCAGCGACCATGTCCTTGGCAATCTGCACCTTGCCGGTATTGTCGGCAATCGGGCCTTTCCAGATGACAAAACTGCCATCGGCGAGGCCTTTTTTGACTTCATCCACCCGGGCTTTGGTCTCAGCCGGCACGTCTTCTGCAATGGAGACCAGGTCGATCGCCCCTTCCTTCACCCCCCACCAGGTGTGGGAGCCGCCGGTCCATTTGCCGTCCAGGACTTCTTGCGTGGCCTTGATGTAGTACGGACCCCAGTTGATCACGGCAGACGCCAAATGCGCTTTCGGGCCGTAGGCGGTCATGTCGGAATCCCAGCCAAAAGCGCGCTTGCCTTTGGCCTCGGCGGCCTTGAGCACGGCCGGCGAATCGGTATTTTGAAACAAGATGTCAGCGCCACCGTTCATCAGCGAGGTGGCGGCTTCGGTTTCTTTCGGCGGGTCAAACCAGCCATTCACCCACACCACTTTGGTTTTGATCTTGGGATTGCTCGACTGGGCGCCCAAAGTGAAGCTGTTGATGTTGCGGATCACTTCCGGAATTGGCACCGAGGCCACCACGCCCAGCGTGTTGGTCTTGGTCATCTTGCCGGCGATCACACCCGTCATGTAAGCGCCTTCGTAGGTGCGGCTGTCATAGGTGCGCATGTTCTCGGCCTGCTTGTAGCCGGTGGCGTGCTCGAACTTCACGTCCTTGATGTCTGCGGCCACTTTCAGCATCGGCTCCATGTAGCCAAACGTGGTGCCAAAAATCAGCTTATTGCCTTGGCTGGCCATGTCGCGAATCACGCGTTCGGCGTCGGCCGATTCAGGTACGTTCTCGACAAACGAGGTTTTAATCTTGTCGCCGAATTCTTTTTCCAGCGCTTTGCGGCCGTTGTCGTGCGCAAAAGACCAGCCGCCGTCGCCCACCGGGCCCACGTAGGCAAAAGCAATCTTCAGCGGCTCCGGCTTGGGCGCCGGGGCCGAGGCGGCGGGCGCAGGCGTCGGGGCCGCAACCGGCTCCTCCTTTTTGCCACACCCCACCAGCGCAGCGGAGGCCACGGCGGTGAGGGCTGCGATTTTGAGTAGCGAGCGTTTTTGCAGGTCAGTCATGTCAAATCCTTCTTGAGAGGGGGTGGCGACAGGGTTGAAAAAAGTTCAGTGATGAACCAGGGAAAATCATGAACCAGGGTAGAAAGGTTTGCCAATCGAGGTCGGCATGTTGATGCGAATCCAGTGCGGATTGCGCGAAATAAGCGCCAGCACCACGATGGTCGAAACATAGGGCAACATGGTCAAAAACTGGCTGGGGACTTCCACGCCAATCCCCTGCAAGTGAAACTGCAGCATGGTCACGCCACCAAACAAATAGGCCCCCAGCAGCACCCGGGCCGGGCGCCAGGTGGCAAACGTGGTCAGGGCCAAGGCGATCCAGCCTTTACCGGCCACCATGCCTTCGACCCACAAGGGCGTGTAAACAATCGAAAGATAGGCGCCGGCCAGGCCGCACAGCGCCCCGCCGGCCACCACCGCCAGCAGCCGGATGCGGCGCACCGGGTAGCCCAGCGCATGCGCCGACTCCGGGCTTTCGCCGACGCTGCGCAACACCAGTCCGGCACGGGTGCGGTACAAGAACCAGATCAGGCCCAGCGCCAACACGACCGTCAAATACACCAGCGGATGATGCCGAAACAATGCCGGGCCCAGCAATGGAATGTCGGCCAGATAAGGAACGGCAAAGCTGGGACGCGCCGGGATCTTTTCCTGCACATAGCCGATGCCGACAAAGGCAGAAAACCCGGCCCCAAACAGGCTCACCGCCAGGCCAGTGGCGTATTGATTGGTGTTGAGCCAGATCACCAGCCCACCAAAAATCAGGGCCAACAAAGCGCCGGCACCCATGCCGGCGGCAAACCCCAGCACATCACTGCCGGTATGGACGACGGCGGCAAAACCGGCGATGGCGGCGCACAACATCATGCCCTCGGCACCGAGGTTGACGATGCCGGCCTTCTCGTTGATCAACAGCCCCAACGAGGCCAGGGCGAGTACGGTGCCGGCATTGAGCGTGGCGGCGATCAGCAGGGCGTAGGATTCCATCATTTCTTCCACTTCAACCGGTAATTCACCAGCGTATCGCACGCCAGCAAGGTGAACAACAGCAAGCCCTGGAACACGCCAGTCAGCGACTTGGGCAATCCCAAACGTGACTGTGCGAGTTCACCGCCGATATAAAACATGCTCATCAGCAGGGCAGAAAACACCATCCCCACCGGGTGCAAGCGCCCGACAAAGGCGACGATGATGGCGGCAAAGCCGTAGCCGGCCGGCACATAAGAGGTCAGCTGTCCAATCGGCCCGGCCACTTCAAGGGCACCCGCCAGCCCGGCCATGCCGCCCGACACCAGCAAGGCCACCCACAAGGCACGGCGCGAAGAAAACCCGGCATAACGGGCCGCCGCCGGGGCCAGGCCACCCACTTGCTGGGCAAAGCCGGCGCGGGTGCGAAACAAAAATATCCAGGTTCCGATAACGCCAATCAACGCCAAAAACACACCGATGCTGACGCGCGAGCCGTCAAACAAACGCGGAATGCGGGTCACGAGATCGAAGGTCTTGGTCTGCGGAAAGTTGTAACCTTGCGGGTCTTTCCAGGGGCCGGACACCATGTAGCTGAGCACCTGCACCGCCACATACACCAGCATCAGACTCACCAGAATCTCGTTGGCGTTGAAACGATCCCGCAGCCAGGCGGTGATGCCAGCCCAGAACATGCCGCCCAGAATACCGGCCAGAATAATGGGCACCACAATCCAGCTGCCGGTGGTTTTGTCCGCCAGCAGCGCCACGCCGCTGGCGGCAATGGCGCCCAGCACATACTGGCCTTCGGCGCCAATATTCCAGACGTTGGAGCGAAAACACACCGCCAGCCCGAGTGCGATCAGCAGCAAAGGCGTGGCCTTGACGGTCAATTCACCGAGGGCATAAGCGCTGCGGATCGGCTCCCAGAAAAACATCTGTAAGCCGCTCACCGGGTCTTTGTCCAACGCGACAAACAGCACGACACCAATCAGGACCGTGACCAGCAAGGCCAGCACGGGCGAGGCCAAGCTCCACAGTTTGGAGGGTTGCGGCCGGGCTTCCAGCTTAAGCATGCTGACCTCCGACCAAATCAGTTGGGGCGAGAGAAGCCAAGTGTTCTTGCACCTCCTCGTGCCACAAACCACTCATCCAGGCGCCGATTTTTGCCACGCTGGCGTCCCCGATCGGTACCGCGGGCGACAGCCGGCCGCGGGCAATCACATGCAGCCGGTCGCTCAATTCAAACAACTCGTCCAGTTCTTCGCTGACCACCAGCACGGCACAACCGGCATCGCGCAAGGCCAGAATTTCGCCGCGAATCTGTGCCGCCGCGCCCACATCCACGCCCCAGGTCGGCTGCGACACGATGAACAACGTGGGCTGGGCATCAATTTCACGGCCAACAATGAATTTTTGCAAATTGCCGCCCGACAGCGAACGCGCCGCGGCGCGGGGGCCGCCCGCTTTCACGTTGAAGCGTTGGATGATGTGCGCCGCATGGGCTTCGAGTTGCCGCACTTTGATCCAGCCACCGGCAAAGCGCGGGCTGGAAATGGCTTCATGGCGTGTCAGCAGCAGGTTGTGCGCCAGCCCCAGCGTCGGCACCGCACCGCGACCGAGCCGTTCTTCCGGCACAAAATGCAGGCCCAGCTTGCGCCGTCCCCCTGGATGCAGGCGCGACGCATCGACCTCCCCGATCCGGATTGACCCCGGACTTGAGCGCACATCTTCGCCCGACAAGGCGTACAGCAATTCTTTCTGGCCGTTGCCGGACACCCCGGCAATGCCGACGACTTCGCCCGCCCGCACCTCCAGCGTGATGCCGTCCAGGTCCACGCCAAACTGGTCTTCGCGGGCCAGCGTCAAGTCTTGCACCTGCAGCACCGGCACGCCGACTTTGGGCGCGCGCCGCGTCAGCAAGGGCGGCTCGGCACCAATCATCATTTTGGACAAGGAGGCGTTGGTCTCCTGGGCCGGATTGCACACCCCGGTCACCTGGCCGGCGCGCAGCACGGTACAGGCGTTGCAAAGTTCACGAATTTCATGCAGTTTGTGGCTGATGTACAAAATGCTGCAGCCCTCAGAGGCCAGTTTTTTCAGCACCACAAACAGCTTCTCCACCGCTTGCGGTGTCAGCACCGAGGTCGGTTCATCCAGAATCAGCAGCTGCGGGTTGGTCAGCAGGGCACGGATGATTTCCACCCGCTGCATCTCGCCCACGCTCAGCGTGTGCACCGGTCGGCTGGGGTCGATGTCCAGCCCGTATTCCGACGCTTTGGCGGCGATGCTGTGCGTGACTTCGGCCAGGCTCAAGCGCTTGCTTAAGCCCAGCCAGACGTTTTCGGCCACCGTGATGGTGTCAAACAGACTGAAATGCTGAAACACCATGCTGATGCCCAAGGCCCTGGCTTCTTGCGGGTTGCGAATCAGCACCGGGCGGCCATTGAACACCACCGTGCCGGCATCCGGCTTGACCGCGCCGTAGATAATTTTCATCAGCGTCGATTTACCTGCGCCGTTTTCGCCCAGCACCGCATGGGTCTCGCCCGGCATGACCGTCAGCGACACGTCGCGGTTCGCCACCACGCCGGGGTAACTTTTGGTGATGCCCGCCAGATGCAGTCGGGGGCTTGTCATGGAGCGGGTGATTTCATTTTGGGTCACAGTATCGGCCGATGGCCATCACATGCAAAGTTGATGCCAGAAAAATTGAATGGTGGACTGTCGCCCTGCATCGGCCAGGCGCAAACTTTGCTTGCTTTCGCCGGGACCGAGGTCCTATGCTAGCCTAAACAGCTACGCTCACTTCGAGTGATTTATCCTGCTTTTTTATGACCCTCGCGCCCAAGGACCTGCCCATGAACCACCCAGTCATCCAATTTGTGCGGCGTGGCGAAATTGTCTCGCTGCGCGATGTACCGCCCACCCGCACCCTGCTGCAGGTGTTGCGTGAAGACCTGCATTGCACCGGCACCAAAGAGGGCTGCAACGAAGGCGACTGCGGCGCCTGCACCGTGGTGCTGGGGGAGGCGCAGGGCAAGGGCGAAAACCAGCGCATCCACTACAGCGCAGTCAACAGCTGCATCCGCCTGGCACATTCAGTCAACGGCCTGGCGCTGTGGACGGCCGAGGACCTGGCCGCAACGGACGGCACGCTGCACCCGGCGCAGCAAGCGATGGTGAACTGTCACGCCAGTCAATGCGGCTTTTGCACCCCCGGTTTTGTCATGAGCCTGTTTGGCCTGTACCAAAACCACGTCGCCCAGGGGGACACCGTGACCCGCGAACTGGCGCAACAAGCGCTGTCGGGCAATCTGTGCCGCTGCACCGGTTACCGGCCCATTCTGGACGCTGCACAACACATGGCCCAGCTGCCCGCGGTGCCGCTGGACGAATCGGACTTGCTACAAAAATTAGAGCTACTTGCGCAGACAGGACGGGGGCTAGAGGCAAATTCTTCATATATTTCACCGAACACCCTGCCCGCCCTGCTGGCGGCCCGGGCAGCGCACCCCGATGCCCAGTTGGTAGCGGGCTGCACCGATGTGGGGCTGTGGATCAACAAACTGCACAAGCAGTTTGCCAAGGTGCTGGATGTGACGCGCGTGCAGGCGTTGCGCAACATTGAAGACTACCCGCACCACATCGCGATTGGCGCCGCCCTCACCTTGACTGACGCTTTTTCCGCCCTGGTGGCCGACCGGCCCCAGTTGCACACCTTTGCCACCCGCTTTGCCGGGTTGCCGGTGCGCAACTCGGGCACGCTGGGCGGCAACGTGGCCAATGGCTCACCGATTGGCGACTCGATGCCGCTGCTGATTGCACTCGGCGCCCATGTGGTGCTGATGAGCGAGCGCGGCCATCGGGCCATGCCGCTGGAACAGTTCTACACCGGCTACCGCCAAAACCAGTTGGCGGCGGACGAAGTGCTGGCCTGGATCAAGGTGCCCAAAGCGACGCCGGGCGAGCTGTTGCGGGTTTACAAAATCAGCAAGCGCTTTGACGACGACATCTCGGCCGTCTGCCTGGCGATCAAGCTGCATTTAGCGGAGGGCAAGGTGGCGCAAACCTCCATCGGCGTCGGCGGTGTGGCCGCGACCCCCGTGCGGGCGCTCCAAACGGAAGCGGCCTTGCTCGGCCAAGCCTGGACGCTGGACACGGTGCAACAGGCCATCAGCACCCTGCGCGGTGAGTTTGCGCCGATCTCGGACATGCGGGCCTCCGCCAGCTACCGGGTGCAGGTGCTGGGCAATCTGCTGCAGCGCTTCTGGCTGGAGAGCCAGGGAATAGAACAAATCAACCTCGACGCCTTCACGCTGGCCGGAGAAAACACATGAACGCCGCCCACCCACTGCTGGCGCCGGTCTGCGGCACCTCACCCGCGCATGAAAGCGCGATAGCCCAGGTGGCTGGCGCTGCCACCTATGTGGACGACCTTCCCGAGGTGCGGGGCACGCTGTACGCGGCACCGATTCTCTCCACCGTCGCGCACGGCACGCTGCGCGGGGTTGATGCCGGCATCGCGCTGGCCCTGCCGGGTGTGCGCGGTGTGCTTCTGGCGCGGGACATTCCCGGCGACCCGATGCTGGCAGCCTTTGCCGGCGACGAACCGATCTTCGCCACGGACACGGTGCAGCACATCGGCCAAGTGGTGGGCGTGGTGGTGGCCGACAGCGTGATGCAGGCCCGCCACGCCGCGCGCCAGGTCAAACTCGATATCGAAGCCCTGCCCGCGGTTCTGACAATCCAGGACGCGCTCGCTGCGCAAAGTTATGTGTTGCCGCCCGTTTTTGTGAAGCGCGGCGACGCGGCACTGGCCTTATCCCGCGCGGCGCACACCCTGCGTGGCACGCTGGAAGTCGGGGGCCAGGAACATTTTTACCTCGAAGGCCAAGTCGCCTACGTGCTGCCGCAGGAGCAAAACCAGTGGCTCATTTATTCCAGCACCCAGCACCCGGGCGAGGTGCAGCACTGGGTAGCGCACGCTCTGGGGCTGGACAACCACGCCGTGCGCGTGGAATGCCGGCGCATGGGCGGCGGCTTTGGCGGCAAGGAAACGCAGGCCGGGCATCTGGCGGTGTGGGCGGCCATCGCCGCCCACAAGCTCAAGTGCCCGATCAAGCTGCGGCTGGACCGCGACGATGATTTCCTGATCACCGGCAAACGCCACCCGTTTGCCTATGACTACACGGTGGGTTTTGACGACAAGGGACGCTTGAGCGGCCTCAACCTGATGATGGCCGTCAACTGCGGCTTCAGCGCCGACCTGTCCGGCCCGGTGGCCGACCGCGCCATCTTCCACGCTGACAACGCCTACTTTCTGGAAGACGTGGCGATTGCGTCTTACCGCTGCAAGCTCAACACCCAGAGCCACACCGCGTTTCGCGGCTTTGGTGGGCCGCAAGGCATGATCGTGATTGAAAAAATCATGGGCGACATCGCACGCCATCTGGCGCTGGACCCGCTGGCGGTGCGTCGGCGCAACCTGTACAGCGAAGAGCTGACCAGCGGCAACGCCACCACCCCGCGCCAGGCCCGCAACACCACCCACTACGGCATGCCGGTGGAGGACAACATCCTGCTGCCTATGCTATCAAAATTAGAGCTGTCCGCGCAGTATCGACGGCGGCGTGAGGCCATTTCTTTATGGAACGCCAGCAACCCGGTGATCCAACGCGGCCTCGCCATCACGCCGGTCAAGTTCGGCATTTCCTTCACGGCCACGCTGTTCAACCAGGCCGGGGCGCTGGTGCAGGTTTACACCGACGGCAGCATCCAGGTGAACCACGGCGGCACCGAGATGGGGCAAGGCCTGAACACCAAAGTGGCGCAAATTGTGGCCGACGAGTTGGGTGTGCCCCTTGATCGCGTGCTGACCACCGCCAGCGACACCAGCAAGGTGCCCAATGCCTCGGCCACCGCTGCCTCGGCCGGCACTGACCTGAACGGCCGCGCTGCCCAGTTTGCGGCCCGCCAGGTGCGCGACAACCTGAGCGCCTTTGTGAGTGGGCTGGACGGCTGCGACGCCAGCGCCATCCGCTTTGCAGGCGGCCAGGTCTTTTCGCCCAGCACCACGCGCCGCTTTGACGCGGTGGTGAAACTAGCCTACGCCAACCGCATCCAGCTCTGGAGTGACGGCTTTTACCGCACGCCCAAAATCCACTACGACAAGGCCACCCTGAGCGGCCGGCCGTTTTATTACTTCGCCTATGGCGCCGCCTGTACCGAAGTGGCGATCGACACCCTGACGGGCGAGAGCCGCGTGTTGAAAGTCGACATCCTGCACGACGTCGGTCGCTCCATCAACCCGGCCATCGACATCGGCCAGATTGAAGGCGGTTTTGTGCAGGGCATGGGCTGGTTGACGACCGAACAACTGGTGTGGAATGATGAAGGTGCGCTGAGTACGCACGCTCCCAGCACCTACAAAATTCCGACCGCAGGTGATGTGCCGGCGCACTTCAAGATTAATCTCTGGCCCGAACCGAACCGGGAAGACAACGTGTTTGGCTCCAAAGCGGTGGGCGAGCCGCCCTTCATGCTGGCGATCAGCGTGTACGAGGCGCTGCGCGACGCGGTGGCGCAGGCACGCGGCGGCGATGGGCAGGTGGTGAAATTAATTGCGCCGGCGACGGCAGAGAATGTGTTGCGGGCCTTGCTGGACAGTTGAACTTGAAGTTGCGCCTGCGCGTGAGCACGGCATAGTTAGCGGCAAACTGCTTGCCGCTTAACTCAGACGCCCGCCAGCGACCGCAGCCCCGACGGGTCCACCAGATTCAGAATCCGGCCCGAGCCGCTAATCAGGCTGCGTTCACGCAAGTGGCGCAACACGCGGGACAGCGTCTCGGGCGCAATGCCCAACTGCGCGGCAATGGACCGTTTGCGCTGCTGCAGCAGCACGGCCATCACCCCTTTGTCACCAGTCTGCGCATGGCGCAGCAGCCACTCGGCGCACCGGCTCTCGGCATCTTTCGCCAGACGGCTCACCGCCAATTCGGTCTGCTGGCGGTGCGCCCGGGCCACATCGTGCAACACGGCCTGGGCTGCCTCTGGCATATCGGCGAGCGAACGACGAAACTCCGCCACCGGCACACGCCGCAAACAGACTTCGGTTTCCGCCACCGCATCCACGGCATTGGGCAGATTGAGTACCGCCGACGTCGCCTCCAGCCAGCAAGGACCCACCACCACCCCCAATTGGTGCTCCATGACGTCACCATCCATTACACCCAGGGCCACCCGGCCCGACTCCACGTAGAAAACCCACGGCATTGAAACCGCACGCCTGAGCAAAGACTCCCCCCGAGGGACAACTTGTTGTTCAAGGGAGGCATGAATGGTTTGTGAAGAGAACATGGGCTTGACTGTGCCGTGCTTACCCCCGTTTAACCTTGAGCAAAATCAAATAACCCTGCGGTAACGCTTACAAAACCAGCACAGCGCGGAAATCATTCACATTGGTGAACGTGGGTCCGGTGGTGACGAGATCGCCCAAGCCGGCGAAGTAGGCGTAGGCATCGTTGCGGTCAAGATAGGCATCAATCTTCTGCCCTTTCTCAAGCGCCCGGCTGAGCGTGTTGGGCTCGACCCACGCGCCGGCGTTGTCTTCAACCCCATCAATGCCGTCGGTGTCGGCCGCCAGCGCATACACCGACGGTTGCCCCTGCAGCGCCTGGGCCAGCCCGAGACAAAATTCCCCGGCCCGCCCACCGCGCCCACGCGCCACACCGGGTGGCTGGGGCCGCACCGTCACGGTGGTTTCACCACCACTCAAAATCACACAGGGGCGTTGAAACGGCTGCCCTTTGTTCGCCACGGCACGCGCCAGCGCCGCATGCACCTTGCCCACCTCGCGCGATTCGCCTTCCATCTCATCACTCAGGATGTAAGCCGCCACACCGGCGGCGCGAGCCGCCTCAGCGGCAGCGTCCAGCGACTGCTGCGGCGTGGCGATCAGGTGAATTTCATGCCCGGCAAAGGCCGGGTCACCGGGCTTGGGGGTTTCCAGCGCCCCACTTTGAAGTAAATCAGCCACAGGCCCAGGCACATCAATGCCATAGCGCTTCAAAATTGATAGCGCATCGGCGCAACTGGTGGCATCCGTCACGGTCGGCCCGCTGGCGATGATGGACGGGTCATCTCCGGGTACATCGCTGATGGTCAGCGTCACCACCCGCGCCGGAAAGCAGGCCTGGGCCAGACGCCCGCCCTTGATGCGGGAGAGGTGCTTGCGCACGCAGTTCATCTCGGCGATGTTGGCGCCACTGTGGAGCAGGGCTTTGTTAATGCGCTGCTTGTCTTCCAGCGTCAGCCCTGTAGCGGGCAGCGTGAGCAAAGCGGAGCCACCACCCGAGATCAGGCACAGCACCAGGTCGTCTTTCGTCAAGCCTTGCGTCAGCGCCAAGATGCGCTCAGTGGCCGCCAGTCCGGCGGCATCGGGCACCGGGTGGGCGGCCTCCACCACTTCAATGCGCTGCTTCAGGCCCGGCGGGCGCGGTGGAATGTGCTGGTAGCGCGTCACCACCAAGCCATCGAGCGCCGCATCTGGCGGCCAGAACGCCTCAACCGCCTGCGCCATGGCGCCACCGGCCTTGCCGGCCCCCAGCACCAGGGTTCTGCCTTTGGGCGGTGGCGGCAGGAACGCGGCCGTGTTGTGCAGCGGCAGCGCTCGCCGCACGGCCACGTCATAAAGGTGTTCAAGAAACTCGCGCGGGTGGGTGACAGGGTTCATGGCTTGGACAGGATGAAGAGTAGGTTTGGGGGGCATAACGGACGCTGCACCGATTATGGAATGCAGCGCCTTATCGTGCATTTGTGAGTTTTTTGTTGCAAGCGTATGCCGATGTAAAACCCGGGCATGAACACCGCAATAAACGTTAAATAATCGTAAACGCGGTCATACTTGAGTTTCTTAACTTACTAAGGAACTGCTCATGAAGTTATCTGCATTCACCCTCCGCATGCTGTCCGCGATGACGGTCCTGACCGCTGCCAGTTGGAGCATGTCGGCCTCTGCGCAAGCTGCCGAGGGCGCGGCCGCCCCGGACAAAGCCGAAGTAAGCGCTCCAGGTCCTGTCGAACGGGCTGAAAACGCGACCAAGAAAGCAGGCAAAGCCACGGTTAAAGCAGGCGGCAAAGCCGTGGACGCCACCAAGAAAGGCGTCAAAACTGCGGCGGATGCCGTCACCCGGACCGGCAAGAAAATCGACGCCAAAATCCCTCGTACCAAGGCATACAAGAAGAGCGAAGAGGATCAGGCCCAACCGACGCCTGACGCCAAATAACAAGCTGTTGATTTGGTCAGCCAGAAGAAGCCCGCGCAAGCGGGCTTTTTCATGTGCATGGTGGGTACTACGCTGTTAGTCCACGAAAACCCGAAAACTCAATCCTAGGTGGCTTCTAACGGATTAGTTAATGCGTGTTTCAGACTGGAAGCCGACCTTCAGATTTCCGGATACCTGTCATTCAACGTTCTAAATCACTGGCCTGCGCGGCTTTCCGCGCAAGTCCGGTGGAATGATGGGCTGGGGAAATTACTTATTTCTCTGGGCTAACGCGCATTCCACGAACTGTTTTAGTGGTTCTTGTATGTTCCTCAGAGGCACCGACCAAACTTTCTCTTTCGAGATTTCTGGTTTTAACCGAATCTGATTTTGATCTGCCATCAGCGATAAAAAGGTGGCGGTCACTTCCTTAGCCAAAGAAATATCCAAAATTTTGCCATCGGAATAGGCGGGAAGTTTGAGAGGCTGATTGTCCCCGAAGTCTAGTACAACACTCACTGATGCTGCTCTGCTGAGAGTCCACCGATCGTTATAGAGAGTGACATTCATTGAGTCTTGGTTTGCGAGCTGCTTAATCGATACGTTGCGAATATTCTTCTTGTCAGAATTTGAGGTGAACAAACCGCAAACCGAGGTTCCTTGTGTAGTTTTGCCACTAAAAAACTCCCAAGCAGAGAAGCCGTTTCCATTTGCCGCTGCCGCTGACAATTTCAGGGAATTTCTGCCAAACAGGTTCCAATCTAGTTCCTGAATTGAGCCGTCATCCCATTTAACGATTGCGTTTCCACGATTATTTACGACATAGCAACCTTGTCTGACTCTGCTGCCAGTGCGAGCTACTGCGACTTGAAGCTCGCCGCTACGGTCTGCAGGACATCTCTCGGTTAACAAAAGAACTCCATCTTGCCCGGAACCATAGCCCGATTGAGCAAAAATTTCGGCCAATGACAGAGAGGAGAAGCAGGTAAACATTAAAAATGAAATGAGCATGAGCCATGTTCTGGTCTTCATGTGAGGTAGCGAGGTGCTAGCTTTCATAAATGTATCGTGGTGGGTCATTGAACGTTTGAATTCGTTACGTTGCTTGGTTTCTTTCTCAGGCCCACTCAAATGGTGGGTTAGGCCTTGAGGATTACGCGAAAAGGAAGGGGAATTCTGCATGGCTACTGTCTTTGAGTTTTTGGAGCAAAGCATCAGCGCTGTCAGCTTCTCCTTCTTCATGAATGGCCAAGTCTAGGTAAAAGTTCTTTCCTTCATGTTTCGAGAAGATGATCCAATCACCCGTCAATCCCCGCTGTGCTCGCTCTTCGAATCCCTGAGTCACAAGGCGATGCGTAAGATAGTTCGGCCAAAGTTCGGGGGCGCCATAATTTTTCGTGACCTCAGTAAGTAGTTGTGTAAGGTCTTTGTTTCCGCCGTCGTGAAGATTCCAACGTACACCTACGTTTCGCGGAACGTGCTTGGGAAGAAAAAAATGCTTATGCCAGAAGGGATGTAGAGGCTTATTTCTGAATTGTTTCTCTGTCTTTGTACAAGAGATTGGCTTTATGCCTTCCAGATAGTCCAACTCATCAAGAACTGAAAAACTGCTGAAGTATGGGTCTGATGTATCGATCAATCGAAATGCCAATGCGATGCTTATCCTTTCCCAGTAGGCGCGGCCGCGTACCGCATCGAATTTCAATTTCTTCAACTTCTCCCGATTTAAGCACACTGATATTCTCGTGCTGCTATCCATTTACCAAGACCCAACGTAACATATACCGCAAAACCTGCTAAATAATCTGACCACTGCGAGATAAACTGGACATGAATTCCTCTGGAGAACGGCTTGTGGCCTTGATTTCAGCGACTTTGTTGAATTTCCATAAATGTATAAGAATTCCCACAAACCCCGCAGATCGTTTTGGTCGATTTTAGGCTTCAATCAAGCTGACAAAAAATGAGGAGCTTCATCTTGAAGGTCTGTTTCCGCTGCGAAACAGTCGCTCACTATCACCTGGAAACTCCAAATATCAAATGGACCATTCAGCTTGAAGTCACATCCTCTGGGACAACAGCGTAGTAAAACTCAAGTATGGCGTCATGGTGAACGTGGCGGCAAGGCTCCACCAAGTTACTCGCCCAAATAGGCGGCCCGCACCTTGGGGTCGTTGAGCATTTCTTTGGCATCGCCCGTCATGGTGACCAGGCCTGACTCCATGACGTAGCCGCGATTGGCAATGGCCAATGCGCGGCTGGCGTTTTGCTCCACCAGCAGCACGGTGACACCCTGCGCATAGACATCACGCACCACTTCAAAAATCTTGTCAACCATGATCGGCGACAGCCCCATCGACGGCTCGTCCAGCAGCAGCACTTTGGGGCGGCTCATCAAGGCCCGGCCCATGGCCAGCATTTGCTGCTCGCCACCGGACATGGTGCCGGCCAGTTGTTCACAACGCTCTTTCAGCCGTGGGAAGATGGTAAAAATCTTTTCGATGTCCATCAGAATGTCGGCCTTGTCGTCGCGGATGTAGGCGCCCATTTGCAGATTTTCAATGATGGTCATGCGGGTGAATACGCCGCGCCCTTCCGGCACCATGGCCAGGCCCTGCTTCACCAGATCCCACGGCCCTTGGCCGCGGATGCTTTTGCCCAGGTACTCGATGTCGCCATCGTTCATCGGCAGGGTGCCGGTGATGGCTTTCATGGTGGTGGTTTTGCCCGCGCCGTTGGAGCCGATCAGCGATACCAGCTCGCCTTCGCGCACTTCAAAGTCCACGCCCTTGACGGCCTGAATGCCGCCGTACGCCACTTTGAGGCCGGTCACTTTGAGAAGAATATTTGTCATAGTTTTTGTTCTCAGTGCGCGCTGGTGCCGAGATAGGCTTCAATTACTTTTTCGTTTTTCTGCACTTCGGCCGGTGTGCCTTCGGCAATCTTTTTGCCATAGTCCAGCACCGTCAGGCGATCGCACAAGCCCATCACCAGCTTCACATCGTGCTCGATCAGCAAAATGGTGCGGTTGTCATTGCGGATTTTGGAAATCAGCTCGCGCAGCATCACCTTTTCAGTGGCGTTCATGCCGGCGGCGGGCTCGTCCAGTGCAATCAGTTGCGGATCGGTCGCCAGCGCGCGGGCAATTTCCAGCCGGCGCTGATCGCCGTAGCTCAGGGTGCGGGCTTTGTAGTCAGCCAACTTGCCAATGCCGACATAGTCCAGCAGCTCGTGGGCACGCTGGGTAATGGCAGCCTCTTCGGCCTTGAAACCAGGGGTGCGAAAGATGGCGCCGAGCAAGCCCGAATGGGTGCGGATATGGCGTCCCACCATGACGTTTTCCAGCGCCGTCATTTCAGAGAACAAGCGAATGTTCTGAAACGTGCGTGCAATCCCGGCTTTGGCCACTTGATGCACCGCCGTGGGCTGGTAGGTCTTGCCAGCCAGCTCAAAGTGGCCACTGTCGGGCGTGTAGAGACCGGTCAGCACATTGAAAAACGTGGTTTTGCCCGCGCCATTCGGCCCGATCAGGCCATAGACCTGACCCCGCTTGATGCTGATGCCGACATCGCTCAGGGCCTGCAGGCCACCGAATCGCTTGGAAACGCCGGAGACGTTAAGTACAGTGTCTGTCATGTTCGTTCCGATTTCATTTCGTGTTCTGCAGCGACTTGCCATGATCGGGTGAAGGCCACAAGCCCCGTGGCCGAAGCAGCATGATGCTGATCATGGCCACCGCAATCAGCAGCTGACGCAGAATAGACGCATCGAGTCGGCCATCGGTCATCGATTGCAGGGGCCCGGCCACATAGCGCAACACCTCCGGCAAGGCCGACAGCAGCACAGCCCCCAGAATGACGCCCGGCAAATGCCCGATGCCGCCCAGCACCACCATGGCCACAATCATCACCGACTCCATCAAGCTGAAGGACTCGGGCGAAATGAAGCCCTGGAACGAAGCAAACATGGCACCCGACACGCCGCCAAAGGTCGCGCCCATGCCGAAGGCCAGCAGTTTCAGGTTGCGGGTGTTGATGCCCATCGCCTTGGCGGCGATTTCATCTTCGCGTATCGCCATCCAGGCCCGCCCGACGCGGGACAGTTGCAGCCGGTGCGAGATCAAAATACTGAACAGGACCAAGGCCAAAAACATGTAGTAGTAGAGCGACACCGACGCCAGCTCAAAACCGCCGATGGTGATTGACTTGCCCAGTTCGAGCCCGAAGAAACTGATGGAATCAATCTGGTTCAGTCCCTTGGGGCCGTTGGTGATATTGACCGGATGGTCCAGGTTGTTCAGGAAGACACGGATGATTTCGCCAAAACCCAAGGTCACGATGGCCAGGTAGTCACCGCGCAAACGCAGCGTAGGCGCGCCCAACAGCACGCCAAACACGCCCGCAATCAGTGCAGCAGCCGGGATCACCACCCAGATGGGTGCGTGCATCCCATCCGGGAACATGGCCGCAATCATCGGAAAAGTCTCGGTCAGATGCGGCGAGGCCAGCAGGCCGTACATGTAGGCACCAATGGCAAAAAAGGCCACGTAACCCAAATCAAGCAGACCGGCATAGCCCACCACAATGTTGAGCCCCAGGGCCAGCAATACGTAGAGCAAGGCCATGTCGGCAATGCGAACCCAGGCGTTGCCAAAGCCCTGCAGCAGCAGCGGCAAAATCAGCAAGCCCGCAGCAGCCAGCAGAAAGAGGAAGATTTTTTGTTGTTGCTTCATAACGGTCCTTAGGCACGATCTGCGACACGCTCACCCAGCAAGCCCGAGGGCCGCAGCGTCAGCACGATGATCAACACGATGAAGGCAAAAATATCCGAGTAATGACTGCCCAACACGCCGCCGGTGAGCTGGCCGATATAACCTGCGCCGAGCGATTCAATCAAGCCCAGCAAAATGCCGCCGAGCACCGCGCCACCCAGGTTGCCGATCCCGCCAAACACTGCGGCGGTAAAGGCTTTCAGACCCGGCAAAAAGCCCATGGTGTGCTGCACGGTGCCGTAGTTGGCCGCCCACATCACACCGGCAATGGCGGCCAAGATGGCACCAATCAAAAAGGTGGCTGAAATCACCACATCGGGCTTGACGCCCATCAGAGCCGCCACCCGAGGATTCTCGGCCGTGGCCCGCATGGCCCGGCCTAATTTGGTGTAGTTCACCACGTACATCAGGATCGCCAGTGACACGGCCGTCATGGCCAGAATCAGCACCTGCGTCGGCGTGATCACGGCGCCGCCGATCTCGATCGGTGTGCGGGACAACAGGGTGGGATAGGGTTTGTAATTGGGCTTCCAGATGATCATGGCCAGCGTCTGCAGCAGGATGGACATGCCGATGGCGGTGATCAACGGCGCCAGTTTGGGGCTGTTGCGCAGTGGCCGGTAAGCCACTTTTTCAATCACAAAATTGAGGGCGGCCGCCACCACGCAGGCGATGATCAAGGAGATCAGAAGAATGAGCCAGCCTGGCGTGCCCGGCATCGACTCTTGCATCTGACCGATGATGGTCCAGCTGGTCAAGGCCCCGACCATCAACACTTCGCCATGGGCAAAGTTAATGAGGCCAATGATGCCGTACACCATGGTGTAGCCCAAGGCGACAAGGGCATACATGCTGCCCAACACCAGACCGTTGATGATCTGCTGTATGAAGGTATCCATAAACTTCTCCGATTTTTGGCCGGCGCTTGTGTCAGCGATTTGTTGACGAGCGGTGCGGCCTTGTGAGCTCTACCAGTTCTTTAGCAATAAACCTGCCAACGTAGCGCCCTATATGGCGTTCTCTGACAGAGAGTTGGACGCGATTGTAGCGATGGGGCACCCGCTCAATGCCCTGCGCCCGACGGGGTTTACCCTTGCGGCAGACCCAGTATCAGCAAGTCTTAACCGCCATCAGCCGCCTTGATTGTTCAGCTTCTTGAGCTGGCGCAACTTGTCGGCAATTTTGAGTTCAAGGCCCCGCTCCACCGGGCGGTAAAAGCCGGGCGACGCCATGCCGTCGGGCAGGTAGCGCTCACCGGCCGCAAAGCCACCTTCTTCGTCGTGCGCGTAGCGGTAGCCCTTGCCATAGTCCAGCTCTTTCATCAGCTTGGTGGGCGCATTGCGCAGGTGCATTGGCACCGGGCGCGTGCCGTCTTTTTTAACGAAGGCTTTGGCTTCGTTAAAGGCCTTGTAAACGGCATTGGATTTGGCGGCCACCGCCAGATACACCACGCACTCGGCCAGCGCCAGCTCGCCCTCGGGCGTGCCCAGCCGCTCGTACACCTCGGACGCATCAAGCGCCAGACGCAAGGCGCGCGGGTCGGCCAGGCCGATGTCTTCACTGGCCATGCGGATCAGGCGGCGCGCCAGGTAGCGCGGATCGGCACCGCCATCGAGCATGCGCACAAACCAGTACAGTGCGGCGTCGGGGTCGGAGCCCCGCACCGATTTGTGCAGCGCACTGATGGTGTCGTAGAACTGCTCACCGCCCTTGTCATAACGACGCATGCGCTCGCCCAGCACCTTGAGCAGCCAGACGTCGGTGATCTCGGTCAACTTTTCCTGGGTGGCGGCCACGGCCAGTGTTTCCAGCGTGTTCAGCAGGCGCCGGGCGTCGCCATCGGCGTAAGCGATCAACCGGTCAATTGCTATCTTTTCAATAGCTGGCACCGCACCAATATCATGGGCCCGAACCACAATTCGTTCAAGATCTTCCGGCGCCAGCGGTTGTAGCACATACACCGCCGCGCGTGACAGCAAGGCGGAGTTGACTTCAAACGAGGGGTTTTCGGTGGTGGCGCCGATGAAGGTGAACAGACCACTCTCCACATGCGGCAAAAAAGCGTCCTGCTGGCTTTTATTAAAGCGGTGCACCTCGTCCACAAACACAATGGTGCGCCGGCCCTGCCCCAGCGCAATCTGGGCCTGCTCGACCGCCTCGCGAATGTCCTTGACGCCGCCCAGCACGGCACTGATGGTGATGAACTGCGCGTCAAACGCATTGGCCATCAGGCGGGCAATGGTGGTTTTGCCGGTGCCCGGCGGGCCCCACAGAATGCAGCTGTGCGGCTGACCGGATTCGAACGCAATGCGCAACGCCATGCCCTCGCCCAACAGGTGTTGCTGGCCGATGACCTCGCTCAAGCGCTGCGGGCGCAGGCGCTCGGCCAAGGGCTGGTGAGAAGAAGGAGAAGGTCGGGCGGTCACGGGTAACTTTGAAGGAGGCAAAGCGCTCAGTGTAAAACAGCCCTCGCCGCCTGGCCTAAACCCCTGACGGGCTCAAGCGTGTTTTTCCAAGCACCCAGTTTTCGAGACAGTTGACTGGTGCTATAAGGAACGTCCGGCGTCGAATTCTTTATGTACTGAACCATCGTAATAGGAGGCTACTCACCATGAAAGCTCGCACACTGTTGTTGCTGATACTTTTGGGCGCAATTGCGGCGTTCGCTGCACTCAACTGGAGCACCTTCACGACCGCAACCACGCTGTCGCTGGGCGTTGCCGTCATTCAGGCGCCACTCGGCTTGATCATGTTGGCCGTGCTGGTCTTTCTCACGGTCTTGTTTCTTGCTTACGTGGTCTATTTGCAGACTTCAGTGCTCCTGGAGGCACGCAATCATGCAAAAGAACTGAAGACCAATCGGGAGCTTGCAGACCAAGCGGAGGCGTCACGTTTCACTGAACTTCGCCGCTTTCTGGAGCAGGGACTGACGAAGCAAGCCAGTCTGGACACGGAATCAAGGACCATCGTGCTGGGACGGCTGGACCAGCTTGAACGGGATGTTCGCCTCAGCATCGAACAATCAGGCAATACGCTCAGCGCCTACATCGGCGAACTCGAAGATCGGCTTGAAAAAGGCGCTGTCGGCCTGACGCCACCTCCACCGAACTGATTCCCCCCCAAGGGATACGGTTAATCACATCTTCTTTTCCGTGGTCCAGCCCTGCTGGATTTGCCACGGAGGGCTGGCGTGCGCCAAGACTTCGGTTGAGCCCAAATAATATTTGTTCAAATGCAATAAGATGGCAACTCTCTTTCAATAAAGAGAGACAAACGTATGGGAACGTCCTGTGGCGAACTGGCCACCCCCATCCGGACAAATGAATTTACCCGCCACACATAACCGATCACCATGTTTCGCCAACTTATTGCCAGCAACACCCTTCAGGACTGGAGCTACGCCCTGCTCGCGGCCGCCGTTTTCATCGTCGTCCTCCATTTTTTGCGGCATTTTCTCTTGCAGCGGCTCACCAATATCGCCCAGAACATGGACAACGTGGTCGGCAACTTTTTGGTTGAGGTTTTATCGGCCACGCGGATTCTGCTCGCGGCGGCCATCAGTCTCTACATAGCGACGAGTTTTCTGACCTTGCCCACCGCCATGGACAAGCTGGTGGACCGGGTTTTTATTGGCTTGCTGCTTCTGCAAGCCGGCTTTTGGGCCAACCGCGGGCTCGATTTCTGGTTGCGCCAGCGTTTCGCCAAGGGCGACGCAAGCGACGAAGGCTCGCGGGCCATGACCCGGTCTCTGCTCACCTTCATTGGCCGCGTGGCCCTGTGGACCCTGGTGATGCTGCTGATCCTCGACAACATGGGCCTCAACGTCACGGCCCTGGTCGCCAGCCTTGGCATTGGCGGTATCGCCGTCGCGCTCGCCGTGCAGAATATCCTGGGCGACCTGTTCGCTTCGCTGTCGATCGCCATCGACAAACCGTTCGTCATTGGGGACTTCATCATCGTCGACCAGCTCATGGGCAGTGTCGAGCACGTCGGCCTGAAGACCACCCGCATTCGCAGCCTGGGTGGCGAACAGATCATTTTTTCCAACAATGACCTGCTCAAGAGCCGCATCAGCAACTACAAGCGCATGCAGGAGCGGCGCTCGGTCTTCGCCATCGGCGTCACCTACGACACCTCGGCGGAATTGCTCGAACTCATTCCCACCCTGATCCAGCAAGCGGTTGACGCGCAGGACGGCGTGCGCTTCGACCGTGCCCACTTTAAAAGCTTCGGCCCCTCATCGCTCGACTTTGAAACGGTGTATTACGTTTTGCAGCCCGATTTCAATATAGCCATGAACATCCAGCAGGCCATCAACCTGCAACTGGTGCGCCAGTTCGCGGAACACGGCATCAGGTTCGCCTTCCCGACCCAAACCCTGCATATTCCAGGAGGACTGCAGCTGGCAACGGCCCCGGCCACCCAGACGCCACTGGCTGCCAACGACCTTATTGCCGGATCACGTCCGCCCCCGCCGGCGGTTTGAACTGAAAGCTGTTGCCTGACAAAGCCGGATTGATGTCGAAGCGATGAAAGGTTAACAGCGAGCGTTGACCAAAGCTGTCGAGAATTTCAAGTGCGGCCAGGCTGCCCGCTTTGTCAGCCCCCGAATCACTGCCCCGAAAACCCACGCGCACCGTTTGCAACTGACCGTCTTTCGATTTCGGCGTGGCAGCCACCCACTGCAGTCCGTCCTTGTCGGGCGCATCGGCCAGCGCGAAATCAGCCTGCAAGGCGCGTAAATCAGGCGCCGCGGCAATCAAGGCGGCGGGCGTTGAGCCCAGGGTCAGGGACTGTTTGCGGGCCGTTACCTGGTTCAGATCCGCATCAAACAGCCACAACGTCTTGCCGTCGGCCACGATGCTTTGCTCAAACGGCTTTTTGTAGATGAACTTGAAACGATTGGGCCGGGAAAACTCGAAGGTGCCGTTGGAGGTTTTAACGCGCGGCGCCTGCCCCTCTTTGGCGGGCGAGGTCACCACCTGGGTGAAGTCGGCGCGACCGGTTTTGACCGTCTTCACGAAAGTCTCAAGGCTTTCCAGGCCTCCAGCCCCCGCCACACCTGCGCAAGCAGCTATACAAATAATAGCAATCTGTTTAATCATCTTCATCACTCCGCCCGGGTCGGCACCAAAATTTCACGCTGACCATTGCTGCTCATGGAACTCACCAGACCGGCTTTCTCCATGTCTTCCACCAGCCGCGCCGCGCGGTTGTAGCCGATCTTCAGGTGGCGCTGCACCAGCGAGATACTGGCCTTGCGGTTCTTCAACACCACCTCCACCGCCTGGTCGTACATCGGGTCTTTTTCACCCCCGCTGCCGCCCTCGCCCATCAAATCACCCACGCTGTCATCGGTGCCGCCTTCGAGCACGCCTTCGATGTAGTTGGGCTCGCCCTGGGACCGGAGATAACTGACCACCCGGTGCACCTCTTCGTCACTGACAAAGGCGCCATGGACCCGGGTCGGCAAGCCGCTGCCGGGCATGTAGAGCATGTCGCCCAAGCCCAACAAGGCCTCGGCGCCCATCTGGTCGAGGATGGTGCGACTGTCGATTTTGCTGCTGACCTTGAAGGAAATTCGGGTCGGGATATTGGCCTTGATCAGGCCGGTGATCACGTCCACGCTCGGGCGCTGGGTCGCCAGAATCAGGTGAATACCGGCGGCGCGCGCTTTCTGCGCCAGCCGGGCAATCAGCTCTTCAATCTTCTTGCCGATCACCATCATCAAGTCAGCCAGCTCGTCGATCACCACCACAATATGCGGCAGGCGCTCCAACGGCTCGGGTTGCTCGGGCGTCAGGCTGAAAGGATTGGAGATAAATTCGCCACGCGCCTTGGCCTCGTCAATCTTGGTGTTGTACCCGGCCAGATTACGCACGCCCAGCTTGCTTAGCAGCTTGTAGCGTCGTTCCATTTCATTGACGCACCAGGTCAGGCCGTAGGCGGCCTGCTTCATGTCGGTGACCACCGGCGCCAGCAAATGAGGAATACCTTCGTAGACCGACATTTCCAGCATCTTGGGATCAATCATCAGCAGCCGCACATCGCGCGCCTCGGCCTTGTACAGCAGGCTCAAAATCATGGCATTGATGCCCACCGATTTGCCCGAACCGGTGGTCCCGGCCACCAGCACGTGCGGCATCTTGGCCAGATCGACCACCACCGGGTTGCCCACAATGTCCTTGCCCAGCCCCATGGTGAGCATGGATTTGGCCTCGTGGTAGACGGAGGAGCCCAGAATTTCGGACAGCCTGATCGACTGGCGCTTGGCGTTGGGCAACTCCAGTGCCATGTAGTTTTTGCCCGGAATGGTCTCCACCACACGAATCGACACCAGGCTCAGGGAACGCGCCAGGTCTTTGGCCAGCCCCACAATTTGCGAACCCTTGACGCCAGTGGCGGGCTCGATCTCGTACCGCGTGATCACCGGACCGGGTTGCGCCAGCACCACGCGCACATCGACGCCGAAATCCTTGAGCTTTTTCTCGATCATGCGGCTGGTCATCTCCAGCGTCTCGGGGGCGACCGTCTCTTGACGCAACAGCGCGTCGTCCAACAAGTCCACTTGCGGCAAGTTGCTGTCGAGCATTTCTTTAAACAAGGGCTTTTGGCGCTCTTTGACCACCCGCTCACTCTTGGGTATGTCGACCATCACCGGCTCAATGGTGACGGGACGCGGGTGATGGACGGCAACTTCCTGGCGTTCCTCAATCACCACTTCTTCGCGTGCGCGTGCGGCCTGCTGCCCCATGGCGATGTCCTGCGCCACTTCCCGTTTTTCACGCCGTGATTCGACCTGAAAATAAAGCCAAGCGCCCATGCGCTCCGCCACCTGACCCCAGGAGAAGCGGAACACCAGGGCGGCGCCCACCACCCCCACGGCAATGGCCACAAGTCCCGCACCGGCAAAGCCTAACCCATTGACCGCCAACGGCCCTAAAAAATAGCCCAAAATGCCACCGCCGGACCCCGGCAGATAAGCTTCCAGACTGTAAAAACGCGACCATTCCAAGGTGGCGCTGGCGCACAGCAACAAAACCAGACCGCCCCAGAAGGCCACACGGCCCGACGTGAATCGGGAAGTCACTGATGCTGCGGGTTCATCTTGAGGCATCAGTAATTCATGCCCGCGCAGCCACCGGGCCAGGCCGGACAACCAGGCACGCACCCCGGCCGCCAGGCACCACCAGACTGAAAAGCCCAGCAGAAAATAACTGCCATCGGCCAGCCAGGCGCCCAGGTGTCCGGCCCGGTTGAGCAATGGCCCACCACTGCCGGAAGTCGACCAGGCCACATCCTGCGTCGAGTAACTCAAAAGGGCGATGAGCCAGAAAGCCAACAGGACCAACCCGGCCAGCAGGCCCAGTTCGTCAGCAAAGCGTCCCCAGCCCGAACGGGCAGGCGGGACCGAAGACCGGGAAGAATTCAGGGTATTGAGGGAGTAAGTCATACTATCCCGCACTGTACACGGCACAACAGATTTTTCAGAAAAGGTTTACACAATGTCAAACACTAGACATGCGCAGGTTTTGATTTTGGGCTCTGGCCCCGCTGGTTACACCGCGGCCATTTATGCGGCGCGCGCCAATCTCAGCCCGCTACTGATCACCGGCATCGCCCAAGGCGGCCAACTGATGACCACCACCGATGTGGACAACTGGCCCGCCGACGTGAACGGCGTGCAGGGGCCAGACCTGATGCAGCGCTTTCAGGAGCACGCCGAACGCTTCAAGACCGAGATCGTGTTCGACCACATCAACGCCGTTGATTTCAGTAAACGGCCCTTCACGCTGAAAGGCGATAGCGGCGAGTACACCTGCGACTCGCTCATCATCGCGACCGGCGCATCGGCCAAATACCTGGGACTGCCGTCAGAAACCGCCTTCATGGGCCGCGGTGTGTCCGGCTGTGCCACTTGCGACGGATTTTTCTACCGCGACGAGATCTGCTGCGTGATCGGCGGCGGCAATACGGCCGTGGAAGAGGCGCTGTATCTGTCCAACATTGCCACCAAGGTGTTCCTGGTGCACCGCCGCGACAAGTTCAAGGCCGAACCGATCCTGATCGACAAGCTGATGGAGAAAGTTGCGGCGGGCAAGATTGAACTCAAGACGTTCAGCACGCTCGACGAAGTACTGGGCGACCAGAGCGGCGTCACGGGCGTTCGTCTGAAAAATGTCACCACCGGTGCAACGGAAGACCTGACGCTCAAAGGCTGTTTCATTGCCATTGGCCATTCGCCCAACACCGATATTTTCCAGGGCCAACTGGACATGGCGGGTGGCTATATCGTCACGCAGGGCGGACTCAAGGGTTTCGCCACCATGACCAGCGTACCGGGCGTTTTTGCTGCGGGCGACGTGCAGGATCATGTGTACCGCCAAGCCATTACCAGTGCCGGCACCGGCTGCATGGCAGCGCTGGATGCACAGCGTTTTCTTGAGCAAGACTGAAATAGTTATAATCTGAGGCTTTTCCGGAATTTGTCGATCCTCTTCATACGGGGCGAGATGGGCCGGGGAATCTCTTTACCGCCACATCAAGGTGTGGCGAGGTGCGGCGAAAGCTGTTAACGGACGCGCAAGCGTTCACGTCTTCTGGAGTGTCCACATGGCACGCGTATGTGAAGTAACGGGCAAAGGCCCAATGGTCGGGAACAAAGTTTCCCACGCCAACAACAAAACCAAGCGCCGGTTCCTGCCGAACCTGCAATACCGCCGTTTTTGGGTCGAGACCGAAAACCGTTGGATTCGCTTGCGAATCTCCAACGCAGGTTTGCGTTTGATCGACAAAAAAGGCATTGATGTTGTGCTCGCAGACTTGCGCGCACGTGGACAGGCATAAGGAGCAGCACCATGGCAACCAAAGGCGGACGCGAAAAAATCAAGCTGGAATCTACAGCTGGTACTGGTCACTTCTACACCACCAGCAAAAACAAGAAAACCATGCCCGAGAAAATGCTGATCAAGAAATTTGATCCAAAAGCTCGCAAGCACGTGGATTACAAAGAAATGAAACTGAAGTAATTCAGGTTTATTGACGATCAAAAAAGCCCGCTTGATGCGGGCTTTTTTGTGGCTGTCTATCAGATAAATTACTATTAATTCAATAGCTACTTACGCAATAGCTACGGGGGCTAGAGACCAAAAAGGCCTCTAAAATCAATCAAGCCCGCGTCGCCCGTAGCTTCATCGAGAACTCCTGCAAAGCGGCAATACCGCTGGCCTCGGCGCGATGGCACCAGACTTGCAAATCGGACGCCAACTGTTCCCGGGTGTGCGACCGGTTCAGCCAAAGCTGGCGCAGTTCTTCACGCATGACCACCATCTTGTCCAGCACCGGCGAAGCGGCACGGGCCAAGGCGAGTTGAGCCACCGCAGCGGCAGGCACTCGCTCTGTGTCTCGGTGCATCCAACGCTGAGCGGCCTTGATGACGGCCGCGTCCGCCGTCAGTGCTTTCATGGCTTCGAGTTCACCCTTGAAGGCGTGACGCATGTCTTTGGCATAGCCGGCCATGATTTCATAGCGATTGGAAATCAAGGCCTCCAGGGTCTTCTCATCCGCCACGGGACGAATATCACCCATCGCCAGCTTAGGCGGCGTCTTTTTAACTTTGGCCAAACCAACCCGTTGCATCAAGCTGATATACATCCAGCCAATGTCAAACTCATACGACTTGACCGACAGTTTGGCTGACGTGGGATAGGTGTGGTGGTTGTTGTGCAACTCTTCACCGGCAATAAGGATGCCCCAAGGCGAAATATTGGTGCTGGCATCGGGCGCCTCAAAGTTGCGATATCCCCAATAGTGCGCAGCACCATTGATGATGCCCGCCGCCATGATCGGGGTCCAGGCCATTTGCACCGCCCACACCGCCAGGCCCGCAGCGCCAAACAGAGCCAGATCAATGGCCAGCATCAAGCAGATGCCGAGCCAGGAAAACCGGGTGTACAGGTTGCGCTCCAGCCAGTCGCTGGGGGTGCCATGGCCAAAGCGCGCCATGGTTTCCTTGTTTTGGGCCTCGGCCCGGTACAACTCATAGCCCTGTAACAGCACAGTTTTAATGCCATACACATGCGGGCTGTGGGGATCATCCGCCTGTTCGCACTTGGCATGGTGTTTACGGTGAATGGACGCCCATTCTTTGGTGACCTGACCGGTCGTCATCCAGAGCCAGAAGCGGAAAAAATGAGCGGCAATCGGGTGCAAATCCAAAGCGCGGTGCGCCTGGTGTCGGTGCAAAAAAACCGTCACGCTCACCATGGTGATATGGGTGATAGCCAGCGTGAACAGCACGATTTGCCATCCCGCCAATTGCCAAAATCCATTCGCCAGCCAGTCAACCACTGCATTCAATGCAGCCCAATCAGGTAACAACATATCTGTGAAGTCCATCAACGACGTTTTAATAATGATTTAGCGAGGCTCAAGCCTGAAACCTGCCTTTAGCAGTAGATGCGGCCAAAGGCAGTTAATTCCAACTAAAACTTAATTTTTTTGCCAAACAGCCGCAAAAAATCCATCCGTCTGGTGACGGTGCGGCCATAAACGCAGGTAACGCTGCGCGTTTTCTCCACCGCTGCACAGCTTGGCCGCGCCTTCTACCTTCAAGCCGGTCAGGACTTCACCCACGTCGAGCGGTGTGAATTCCGGGTTGGCGGCGGTAAACGCTTGCGCGATGGCCTCGTTTTCCTGAATCATCACGCTGCAGGTGGCGTAAACCAGGCGGCCACCGGGTTTCAGCAAGCGCGCCGCGCTTTGCAGGATGGCAGCTTGTGTGACGGCCATCTGCTCCACCAACCCCAAACTTTGACGCCATTTGAGGTCGGGGTTGCGCCGCAACGTGCCCAAGCCGGAGCAAGGGGCATCTACCAGCACCCGGTCAATCTTGCCGGACAAGCGCTTGACGCGCTCATCGCGTTCATGGGCGATGGCCGCCGGGTGCACATTGGACAAACCGCTGCGCGCCAGACGTGGCTTGAGCGCGTCGAGCCGATGCGGCGAGGTATCAAAGGCGTACAAGCGACCGGTGCTGCGCATGCCAGCCCCAATCGCCAGCGTCTTGCCACCGGCGCCGGCACAAAAGTCCACCACCATCTCGCCGCGTTTGGCGTCGAGCAGCATGGCCAGCAGTTGCGAACCTTCGTCCTGCACCTCAAAGGCGCCGCGGGTAAAGGCGTCCAGCTTGTTCAGGGTCGGCTTGCCGGCAATGCGCAGGCCCCAAGGCGAATAAGCCGTGGGCAGCGCCTTGATGCCAAGCTGGGCCAGCTCTTTTTGCACGTCGGCGCGCTTGGCGTTAAGGGCATTGACGCGCAAATCGAGGCCGGCGCCCAGGTTGAGACTATCGGCCAGTTGCCAGAAATCATCGCCCAGCTGGTCTTTCAGTGGCTGTACCAGCCACTCGGGCAGGTTGTGGCGGTGGCGCTCCATCAAATCGGCCACATTGATTTTTTCGCACTGATCGATCCAGTTGGTTTCCTGTTCGGTCAAGGCGCTGCGCAAAAAATCGCCGGGGCCGTAAAAGCCCAGAATCGCCATGCGGCGTTCCTTGGGGCCACTGCCGGACGGCGCGAAATGGTCAAACAGCAGTTTTTTGCGCAGTACGGTATAGACCGTGCCGGACAGCGTAGCGCGTTCGCGCGGCCCAAGACCCCGGTTGTCGCGAAAAAACTTCGAGACAACGGCGTCGGTGGGGTGGTCAAATTTGAGAGAGAGGCGGACGAGTTCAGAACAGACGTCAAGCAGGGCTTTTGGATGCATAGCCTACGATTGTCCCATGACTAACGAAATACTGCCTCCACTCAGCTCGACCCGCAAGGGCCAGTACCGCCATTACAAGGGCTTGCGCTACGAAGTCATCGACACTGTACGCCACAGCGAAACCCTGGAACCGATGACGCTTTACCGTGCGCTGTACGGCGAACAGGGGCTGTGGGTGCGCCCGGCGGCCATGTTCAGCGAAGAGGTGACGATTGACGGCGTGCGCCAACCCCGCTTCACCTGGATTTCCGACTAAAGCCGGTTAAGCCGCATAGCCCTGCGGCTGGCGGGGCAAGGTCAGCTTGGCCACCAGGCCGCGGTGAGCCCCATTGCGCAAAGCCAACTGTCCCTGATGCCGGCGTGCAATGTCGTGGGCAATGGACAATCCCAAACCCACCCCGCCGCTGTTGCGGTTACGGGAAGCTTCCACCCGGTAAAACGGCGCCAGCACCCGATCAAGCTCTTCTTCCGGGAGACCGGCACCGTCATCGCTCACTTCAATGCAGACATGATCGCGGTGATCGGTCAGGCGGATGCGGGCCACACGGCCATAACGCACGGCGTTTTCCACCAGGTTATCCATGCAACGGCGCAGCGATGAAGCCTGCGCCTTGAGCGGCGCCGCATGGCCAGCCACGGACACATCATGACCACACGCCTGCTGGTCATCGGCGAGACTGTCCAGCAGGGACGCCACATCCAGCAGCACGAAGGGTTCGGGGTCGGCGGCACCGCGCAAATAGTCCAGCGTGGCAGTGATCATATTGTTCATCTCCACAATATCCTGTCCAAAATGCCGTCTTTGGTCGGCATCCGTCAAACCTTCGGCCCGCAGAGCCAGGCGCGTCAAGGGGGTACGCAGGTCATGCGACACAGCCGCCACAAACCGGTCCCGCTCATTGAGCTGCTGGCAGATCTGGGCTTGCATCTGGTTGAAGACGCGGGTCGCGGCACGGCACTCCTCGGTGCCATCTTCTGCCAGTGGGGGGCGATGGATATCGAGCCCGATGTCCCGTGCGGCACTGGCCAGACGCTTGATGGGCTGCGACAGCCAGCGCGCACCAATCCAGGCCGCCAGCATCAGGGCAGAAAGCCGCACGCCAATGTCCAGCAAGAGCCCGGGATGCAACAAAGGCGGCGGCCCGGGCGGCGGATGACCGGGTCCGAAGGCGGGCCCCATGCCCGGCCCCGGCATGGGGCGGAGTTCAAACATCAGCGTCAGCGCCAGCACATGGCTGGCCAACACCGCGACAAACAACAGCAAGGCCAGACGACCGAACAAGGTGCTCGGCACGAGTCGAAGCAGCAAGCGCGAAATCAACTGCGCCATGCCACCACGCCCTGCACCGACTGGACGTTGAACAGATAGCCGGCGCCCCGAACTGTCTTGATCATCTTGGGCTCACGTGGATCATCGGCCAGCTTTTGCCGCAGACGCGACACCAGCAAATCAATGCTGCGCTCGAACGAATCCATGGCCCGACCGCGCGCCTGCGCCATCAGCTGATCGCGGCTGAACAGCCGGCGCGGCGTGTGCAAAAAAGTGGACAACAGCCGGAATTCGGCGTTGGACAAGGCCACCACCAGACCGGCGGGCGAGGTCAGGCATCGGTCTTCACGGTGCAACTCCCAGCCGTCAAAACGGATCACGTCGCTGCGCAGGAGCCCGCTGGCCCCGTCATGCGAGGCGCCCGCACGACGCAACACGGTCTGGATCCGGGCCACCAGTTCACGCGGCTCAAAAGGTTTGCTGATGTAGTCATCAGCGCCAGACTCCAACCCGAGCACGCGGTCATAAGGATTGGAGCGGGCGGTCAGCATGATGATCGGAATCTGCGAGCGCTCGCGCAGGTCGCGCGCCAGCGCCAGACCATCCTCGCCCGGCAGCATCAGGTCCAGCACGACCAGATCGATGTGATGCGCCGCCAGTTGCTCGCGCATCACCAAGCCATCGCACGCAACATGGGCGTCGAAACCAAAACGGGCCAGGTACTCACGCAACAAAGCGGTAATGCCCTCGTCGTCGTCAACGATCAGGATCTGCGAACGGGGTTTCATGGCGGGTTCATTTGGACTTAAAGTGTAAATTGGGCTTACCAGGCACAAAAATCCGAATAGCCGGGTCTATCGCGCGCTGTTCACCTGTTTGACCGACCCTTCGTATCAGCTTTGGTACAAAGAGGACAAACGCGGTACATGAGAGCCCTCAAGAATGCTCTTGTCGCCTTTCGCCTTATCGGTAAGGGTGACTTTTCTCTCCACCATGAACACGAAAGGAAAGACGATGAGCACCATCAGCGGGGTCAGTAGCACAGGCGATGCCTGGGCCAACATGAAAGCGCAACGAAGTCAGATGCAGGCCAAAATGTTCGCCAAGGTCGATGCCGACAGCAGTGGCGGCGTCGACAAGACCGAATTGCAGAGTCTGATTGACGACGTGGCCAAGAAAACGGGCGTCACCAACAGCAGCAGCACCGATGCGCTGTTCAGCAAAATGGACGCCAATAGCGACGGCAGCCTGTCGACGGACGAACTCGGCAAGGGCATGAAAGATTTCATGCCGCCCCCCTCCACCATGGATTTCGCACAATCCCGCAGCGACACCCACGGTAGCAGTGGCCAAGACGACCTGTTCGCCAAGGTCGATACCGACGGCAACGGCTCGGTAAGCAAGGACGAGTTGCAGAGCCTCATGGACAAGATGGCGACTGACAGCGGCACGTCCACCCCTGCCACAGCAACCACCAGCAGCAGTGACCTGTTTGCCAAACTCGATGCCAACGGCGACGGCAGCCTGAGTGCGACCGAGTTTGAGGCCGGACGCCCCCAGAACGCCGAGGGTGCGCCAGCCCCCGGCGGACCACCCCCGGCCGGCGGCAGCGGCAGTGCCAGCAGCACCACGTATGACCCGTTGGACACCAACGAGGACGGCACCGTGTCGGCCAAGGAACGCCTGGCGGGCAGCTCGGCCACCGATGCCGTTCAAAACTTGCTCAAGGCCATTGACAGCAATGGCGACAGCAAGATCAGCTCGACCGAATCGGATGCGTTCATCACCAAGCTGACTTCGCAGATCGAATCCATGACCCAGTCCGCGCAAAACACCGGCACCAGCGCCAGTACCGATGCCAAGTCAACACAGGGCAACATCGATCTGGCGGAGCTGGTCAAGCAGGCCTATGAACAAATCGCCAGCGGTCTGACGCAGCAAGCCAAGGGCTCCACGCTCAGCGCCGTAGCCTGAGTGATCAAGACCTATACCGTGCGGTGCCTCGAGCCCGTCCGTACACGAACCGCACGGCAACAGGTCGCTTGACAACCCGCAGCTTTACACGACTTCACACAGGCGAAACTAGGGTGTCATTTGACTCCTGCACAATCAGCATTCCACCCAGCCTAGTGCCGCAAAATGATGGTCTCAAAAAAATTAATATCTCCCTGGTCACGGCGGCGCCTGCCCTGCGCGGCGTCACTTGCCTTGTCAGTGGTCGTCGCCCTGAGCGGCTGCGCATCCTGGTCACCCAAGACGCAGGCGGTGCCTGACGTGGTGGTCCCCACGGCCTGGTCCACCACGCTATCGCCCACCCGTGACGCCACCCCTGCATCCCCGAATTCACTGGCCCAGTGGTGGCAGCGATTCAACGATCCGCTGCTGGGCACGCTGGTCGCGCAGGCCTTGCAGGCCAACACCAGCATCCGCTCCGCACAGGCAGCGCTGCAGCAATCACGCGCATTGCGCGATGTCCAAAATGCAGGCCTGTTGCCCGGCGTGTCGGCCTCCGGGTCGGCGGGGCGCAGCAAGTCTGGCGACTTGGATGCCAGCAACAGTTTTGGCGCCAAACTGGATGCCAGTTGGGAACCCGACATCTTTGGCGGCAAACGCAGCACACTGAACGCCAGCGAAGCCGACGCCCAGGCGGCACAAGCCACACTCGCCGATGTGCAGGTTTCGGTCGCCGCCGAGGTGGCGCTGGCCTACATCCAGTTGCGCGGCCAGCAGACACAGTTAATGATTGCCCGCAACAACCTCGCCAGCCAGAACGAAACCCTGCAAATCACCGACTGGCGCGCCCAGGCCGGCCTGACCACCTCGCTGGAAGTCGAGCAAGCCCGGACTGCCAGTGAACAGACCGGCGCCCAGATCCCCACCCTGGAGGCCAGCATTGCCAAGACCCAGCACGCGCTGGCGGTTTTGACGGGCCAGACCCCGGATGCACTGCAGGCACTGGTGATGACCCCGCTGCCCGTGCCGCAAGCGGCGCCCGATTTGGCGCTGAGTATTCCGGCGCAAACCTTGCGCCAGCGGCCTGATGTCCGTGTGGCAGAACACCGCATCAGTGCCGCCCTGGCCCGCGTTTCCGCCGCAGATGCCGCCCGTTACCCGGGCTTTTCCATCAAAGGCTCGCTGGGGCTGAATGCCCTGACACTCGGCGCTCTCACCAACGGCGCCTCCGTGGCGAACTCCTTACTGGCCGGCATCTCGGTGCCGCTGTTTGATGGCGGTGCCGCCATAGCCCAGGTGCAGGCACAGGAAGCGGCGCTGGAGCAGGCCCGTGCCAGTTATCAGTCGGTGGTGTTGACCGCCCTGAAAGACGTCGAAGACGCGCTGGTGGCTTTGCGCGGTGACCGTGAACGATTGGTGCGCCTGCAGGGCGCCGCCACGGCGGCCGACAATGCGGCCCTGCTGGCGCAGCAACGCTATGCCAGCGGCCTGATTGATTTCCAGATCGTGCTGCAGACGCAGCGCACGCTGCTGACGACCCAAGACAATGTGGCCAGTACCAGCGCCGACATCAGCGCCGACCATGTGCGCCTGTACAAGGCACTGGGCGGCGGCTGGTTTTGAATCCACTTTATATAAATCGCACCATGACCACCCCAGCTGCCACCCCTGAACCCCTCTCAACCACGGACCTGCAAGCCCTGCTGGACGAAGCGCCTCAACATGCCTGGTGGCGCCGCCCCATGGTCTGGCTGATCGCTGGGCTGGTGCTGCTGGCGGGCGCAGGTTATTACTACTGGCAGGCGAGCGCCAAAAGCAATGCGGCACCGCTGTATGTCACCGAAACCGTGAACCGCGGCAACCTCACCCTGTCGGTCTCCGCCAACGGCACGCTGCAGCCCACCCGCTCCGTCAGCATCGGCAGTGAGCTGTCCGGCACCGTGTTGCGCGTGCTGGTGGATGTGAACGACAAGGTTAAAAAAGGCCAGGTGCTGGTGGAGCTTGACACCGCCAAACTCAACGACCAGGTCGCCCGCTCACGCGCCGCCCTCAGCGCCGCGCGGGCCCAGGTGGGACAAGCCGTGGCCACGGTCACCGAAACCCAGGGCAACCTGGCGCGACTGGAAGAAGTGGCGCGCCTGTCGGGCGGCAAAGTGCCGTCCAAGGCCGAACTGGACACCGGCCGCGCCACGCTGGCACGCGCCCAGGCCGAGGAGTTGAGCGCCCGCGCCAACGTGGTCCAGGCACAGGCGACGGCCTCCACCGATGAGACCAATCTGTCCAAAGCCTCCATCCGCTCCCCGATAGATGGCGTGGTCTTGACCCGCACGGTCGACCCCGGCAATGCCGTGGCCGCTTCGCTGCAAGCGGTCACCTTGTTTACCGTGGCCGAGGATTTGAGCAAACTGCGGCTGCAGGTCAACGTGGATGAAGCCGATGTGGGCGCCGTCAAAGTGGATCAAAAAGCCAGCTTTACCGTCAGCGCCTACCCCACCCGCCAATACCCGGCCACCATCACCCGCGTCGCCTATGGCTCCACCACCACCGACAACGTGGTGACCTATGTGACCTACCTCGACGTCGACAACTCCGATCTGTCGCTGCGCCCTGGCATGACCGCCTCCAGCACCATCACCTCCACCGAGTTGCGGGACGTGCTGCTGGTGCCCAACACGGCACTGCGCTTTACGCCCACCGTGACGGGCGGCGCTGCCAAAGCCAAAAGCGGCATTGTGTCGAGCCTGCTGCCACGCATGCCCGGTAGCGGCGCACGCAAAACCGCGTCAGGCAATGGCAATGCCAAACAGGTGTGGGTGCTGCAAGGCGGTGCGGCGGTGGCCATGAGCGTCACGCCCGGCATCAGCGACGGCCGCATGACCGCGATCAGCGCCGGCGACTTGCAGCCCGGCATGCTGGTCATCACCGATCAACGCATAGCCGGATCGGCACCATGAGTAACGCCCCGCTCATCCAGCTCAAGCGGGTGACCAAAATGTATGGCGCGGGCGCCACCGCCCTGCAGGCGCTCAAAGGGGTTGACCTGACCATCCAGGCCGGCGACTTTGTCGCCATCATGGGCCCCAGCGGCTCGGGCAAGTCCACCGCCATGAACACCCTGGGTTGCCTGGACACGCCCACCACGGGTGAATATTTATTCAATGGCGTGCACGTCGAAACCTTGACGCGCGACCAGCGGGCGCGCTTGCGTCGCAGTTTTCTGGGTTTTGTGTTTCAGGGCTTCAACCTGCTGGCGCGCACCTCGGCCCAGGAAAACGTGGAACTGCCGCTGTTGTACCGGGGTGAATCCGCCAAAACACGCCACGCCATGGCCGCCAAAGCACTGGCCTCGGTTGGCTTGGGCGGCTGGGAGCACCACACGCCGGCCGAGTTATCGGGCGGACAACAACAACGCGTGGCAATTGCGCGCGCCATCGTCACCGAACCCGCCGTGCTGCTGGCGGACGAGCCCACCGGCAACCTCGACACCCAGCGCAGCCGCGAGATCATGGAGCTGCTGTGGGGCCTGAACGTCAACCACGGCATCACCGTACTGATGGTCACGCACGAAGCCGATATGGCGGCCTACGCCAAACGCATCGTGCGTTTTGTCGATGGCGTGGTGGAAAGCGACACCCTCAACCCGCACCCTGCCGGGTTGCATGAGACGCCCGCCACGGCACAACCCACGGCGGAGGCCCCCTGATGTTGCTCAACACCCTGCTGCTCGCCCTGCGCTCCATCCGGCGCAACCTGATGCGCTCGTTCCTGACCATTCTGGGCATCGTGATTGGCGTAAGTGCCGTCATCACCATGGTCACACTGGGCAACGGCGCCACCCTCGCCGTCCAAAACCAGATTTCGGGCCTGGGCACCAACCTGCTGCAAGTGCGCCCTGGCCAGCGCATGGGCCCCGGCTCCGGCGGCGCCAGCGCGCCCTCCTTCAAAGAGATCGATGCCGACGCCATTGCGACCCAGATTGGAGGCATTGCGGCCGTGGCGCCCGAGGCACGCACCGGCGCCACCGTGGTGGCCAATGGCCGCAACTGGACCAGCAGCATCATCGGCAGCACCAACGCCTGGCTGCTCACCGGCAACTGGAAACTGGGCGATGGCCGCATCTTCTCCGACGCCGAACTGCGTGCCGGCGCGGCCGTGTGCCTGATCGGCGAAACCGTGCGGCGCGAGCTTTACGGCACACGACCCGCCGTGGGTGAACAACTGCGCGTGAAACAGATTTCATGCACCATCGTTGGCGTACTGGGCTCCAAGGGCCAGGGCAGCTTCGGCAACGACCAGGACGACGTGGTGCTGGTGCCAATCAAAACGCTGCAGCGCCGCATCACCGGCAACACCCGCGTCAACACCTTGCTGGTGTCCATGCTGGACGGCAGCGACGCCACCCGCGTCAAGGCCAGCCTGAGCCAGCTGCTGCGGGAACGCCGCAAGCTGGCCGAAGCAGATGAAGACAACTTCAATGTGCTCGACACCAAACAACTGGCCGACACCCTGGCCGGCACCACGAAGGTGATGACCATGCTGCTGGGGGCGGTGGCGGCGGTCAGCCTGCTGGTGGGCGGCATCGGCATCATGAACATCATGCTGGTGAGCGTGACCGAGCGCACCCGCGAGATCGGGCTGCGCCTGGCCATTGGCGCACTGGAGCGCGAGGTGTTGCTGCAGTTCCTGATCGAGGCGGTGGTGCTGGCGTCGTTGGGCGGCATCATCGGCATTGTGCTGGCCACGCTGGCGTCACTGGGGCTGTCCAGCCTGATGGACGTGCCCTATCTGTTCAACCCGGGCGTCAACCTGCTGTCGTTCCTGTTCTCGGCGGGCATTGGCGTGTTGTTCGGCTACTTTCCAGCCCGCCGCGCGGCCCGCATGGACCCGATTGAAGCATTGCGGCACGAGTAGACCCTCATTCGCGGCCTGACGTGCCTGTTAGACAGGCATCGTTTGGAAGCCCGCATAAACACTTGCCTTGGCGGCTTGTGCCAGTAGAAATCCACAAACTTATCCACAGAAATTGTGGACGCCACCGGTTACTTCGTGCCAATCTTCAGCGCATGGCGGCCAGGCAATTGGTTAACAAAGACCCTAGCACAGGCAAGCACTGCATTGACCCATTCACAATAAATTTAAACAAAATAAGCCTCTAGCCCTTACTGGTCCTGCGCAAGAAGCTATTAATAAAATAGCAAACTGGATTTCGTCACCGCACCGCCCTTCCACCTGCCCATTTAACAGGCACTCCTTGCAAACCCGCATGGATGTTAGGTTTATTGACTTGTTCCAAGGGAGACCCCCAGACTTATCCACAAAATCTGTGGAGCGAGGGACAAGGGGCTGGTCACGGCGTTTCGGGATGCCCCGGGCCCTGCGTCCCTTGGGCGCGCGCCGAAAGATAGGCATAGAGATCCACGATATGGGCGTTCACACGGGGCTCGCCTTGCCAGGCCGGCATCGTGAGCATGTATTGCTTGCGCCGCACGATCTCTTCGATCAGGGCGTCCCGCGCGGCGCCGTCGTTGCGGGCCTGCGCCACCGGGATACCCCAGTCGTAGCGCGTGAGCACCAGGCCCACAAATTGGCGCGAGCCCATTTCGCGAACGAGGGGCAACAGATCGGGCGCGCCCGCCGTGCCGGTCGCCGCGGGCCCATGACAGCCCGCGCACCGGTCCTGGAAAACGCGCCAACCGAGATAGACGGAACCGGGCGGCTGTGAGCGCTGCGCGAGCTCCTGGGCGGCCTGCCGGTTTTGCCACTCCACGGTTTCCACGGCGCATCCAGCCAGCAACAGGGCCGACGCGATGGCACCGCCGACCAGCAGGCCGCGGCGTTTCGCCGTCATGCGCGCCAAGAGGCGCTTCAGCGCAAGCATCGAAAACTATGCCATTGCCATCACCTTTCACTGTCTCGCGGCCGCGAAAGAGCGCCGTGAATTCGGTGTACGCGCAGCCCATTCTGCGTGTACTTAGTGCGATTGTGGTCCGCCGTCTTCGCCCTTGTCTTGCTAATAATCAGTGCCGACCGCTGTTGCCACAGGTGTTGATTAACGTCGCAAGTCAAATTCAGCGGGCATTTTCTTCGACGCAAAATTTACATCAAAACAGGCTATGTCTGAATTAGTTGTTGAATTTTCATCTCTCGCTGGGAGGATGGATAAATCAGCCGCTGGGGAAACAGGGATTTCAAAAGTTAACGCAGACATAGCCTCAGAACAGGCTGTAGCCCCCGTGCGATAAGCGCAGACAGCTATTATTTTTGTAGTAATTCCGCAATCGCCTGCGGATAGATCAGGTGCTCTTGCGTCAGGACCCGCGCCGCCAGCGTGTCGGGCGTGTCGCCGGGCAGCACCGGCACCACCGCTTGCGCCAGGATCGGGCCATGGTCGAGCTCGGCGGTGACCTGGTGCACGGTCGCCCCGGCTGACCGGCAACCGGCGTCAATGGCGCGCTGATGCGTGTGCAGCCCCGGAAATGCCGGCAGCAGCGAGGGATGGATGTTCAGCAGCCGGCCCGCATACCGGGCCACAAACCCGGGGCTGAGAATCCGCATGAAGCCCGCCAGCACCACCAGCGCGGGTTGCCCCGGTTCATCAAAACAGTTGATCGCTTGAGACAGCGCCGCGTCAAACGCCTCACGAGAGGCAAAGGTTTTGTGGTCCAGCACCTCGGTCGCAATGCCGTGTTCTTGCGCAAAAACCAGACCCTGCGCCGTCGCCTTGTTGCTGATGACCGCCGCCACCCGCGCCCCCAATTTATCGTGCCAGCCATCGCGTTTTGCGGTTTTAACGATAGCGGCCATGTTGGAGCCGCCGCCTGAGATCAAAATAACGATGTTTTTCATACCTGGCTTAATTTTATGACGTTGACTCCCTCCTCCCCACCGCTCACCCCGATCCTGACCCCCATTGAGGCCCGCGTGCTCGGCACCCTGATGGAAAAGGCCCGCACCGTGCCAGACAGCTACCCGCTCAGCCTCAACGCGCTGCTGACGGGTTGCAACCAAAAAACGACGCGCGATCCGCTGATGGAGCTGACAGAGGCGCAAGTGGCGACGGCGATTGACGAGCTTAAATCGGCCGGCCTGGTGCGAGAAACCAGCGGTGGCCGTACCACGCGCTATGAACATAACTTTCAGCGCGGCATCGGCGTTTATGAACAGGCGGCTGTGCTGCTGGGGATGTTGATGCTGCGCGGGCCGCAAACAGCGGGCGAATTGCGCCTGAATACCGAACGCTGGTACAAGTTTGCCGACATCTCCTCCGTCGAGGGTTTTCTGGAAGAGCTGCAGGAGCGCTCGCCGGAAAAAGGCGGCCCCTTGGTCGTCAAGCTGGCGCGCGGCCCCGGTACCCGGGAGCAGCGCTGGGCCCACCTGCTGTGCGGCCCGGTGGACGCGACGCAGACTGGCGCGGAGCACGCGTCGCGTTCCGGCGACGGCTCGGTCACCGGCAACCTGACGGCCCGCATTGAGCACCTCGAGGCGCAAGTGGCGGAACTGCGTGAAACGGTGCAAAAGTTATGTACCGAACTGGGCGTGTCACCCCCCGGACAGAGTTAGCCGAACGAGCGTGCTAAAAATGAGGGATATTTGGAGACCCGTTTATGGATTTGGCCTTTACCCCTGAAGAGCAGCAGTTTCGCGAAGACATTCGCGCCTGGGTGAGCGAGAACCTGCCGCCCGACATCTCGCACAAAGTGCACAACGCCTTGCGGCTGAGCCGGGACGACATGCAGCGCTGGGCCAAAATTCTGGGCAAGAAAGGCTGGCTCGGCCATGGCTGGCCCAAGGAATTTGGCGGCCCGGGCTGGAACTCGGTCCAGAAACATCTGTTTGAAGAAGAATGCGCGCTGGCGGGCGCCCCGCGCGTGGTGCCGTTTGGCCCGGTGATGGTGGCGCCGGTGATCATGGCGTTTGGCAATGCCGAACAGCAACAGCGCTTCTTGCCCGGCATCGCCAGCGGCGACGTCTGGTGGAGTCAGGGTTACAGCGAGCCCGGCGCCGGCTCTGACCTGGCCTCGGTCAAAACCCGCGCCGAACGGCAGGGCAACAAATATGTCGTCAATGGGCAGAAAACCTGGACCACGCTGGGCCAGTACGGCGAATGGATTTTTTGCCTGGTGCGCACCAGCACCGAGGGCAAGCCGCAGACCGGCATCAGCTTTCTGCTGATCGACATGAGCTCGCCTGGCGTCACCGTGCGTCCGATCGTGCTGCTGGACGGCGAGGCTGAAGTCAACGAGGTCTTTTTTGACAACGTCGAAGTGCCGGTGGAGAACCTGATTGGTGAAGAAAACAAGGGTTGGACCTACGCCAAGCACCTGCTGAGCCATGAGCGCACCAACATTGCCGACGTAAACCGCGCCAAACGCGAACTGGAGCGCCTCAAGCGCATCGCCAAGGCAGAAGGTGTTTACAGCGACACGCGCTTTCGCGACGAAATCGCCAAGCTGGAAGTGGACGTGGTGGCGCTGGAGATGATGGTGTTGCGCGTGCTGGCCGCCGAGAAATCCGGCAAGCAGTCGCTTGACATTGCCGGCCTCCTGAAGATTCGTGGCAGCGAGATTCAACAACGCTACAGCGAACTGATGATGCTGGCGGCCGGCCCCTACGCGCTGCCGCTCATGCAGGAGGCGATGGAAGCTGGCTGGCAAGGCGAGGCGGTGGGCGCGGCTTACTGCGCGCCGCTGGCCTCCACCTACTTCAACATGCGCAAGACCACCATTTACGGCGGCAGCAATGAAGTGCAACGCAACATCGTTTCCCAAGTCGTATTGGGATAACAACTCATTCGGGCTGCGCTTGGCGCAGCGCTCAGACCAACACAGTTCCGCATGTCTTTCGGCCCCCTTCAGGGCCAGCGGAATAGCAGGAGACCAGCATGGATTTTGATTTTTCTGACGACCAGGAACAGCTGCGCGACGCGGTGCGCAAATGGGTGGACAAGGGCTACAGCTTCGAGCGCCGGCGCACGGCGGTCAAAGCCGGTGGCTTTGACCGTGACGCCTTCCAGGAGATGGCCGATCTCGGCCTGTGCGGCCTGTACATTCCGGAGGCCCATGACGGAATGGGCATGGGCCCGGTCGAAGGCATGGTGGTGATGGAGGAGCTGGGACGCGGCATCGTGCTGGAGCCCCTGGTCCAAAGCCTGATCGCCGGTGGCGTGCTGAGCGGCTACGCCCCTGACGCCGTCAAATTGGCCTGGCTGCCCCGAGTGGCCAGCGGTGCAGCGCTGGTGGTGCTGGCGTACCAGGAGCGCGCCGCCCGCTACCGGCTCGATGTTTGTGAAGCAAAAGCGACTCCAGCCCCCGTCGGCTATGCGCTAACAGCTACAAAAAGCATAGTACCGACCGGCGATCTGGCCGATGCCTTCATCGTGCCGGCCATGGTCGATGGCCAACTGGCCTTGTTTCTGGTCGAACGCACCGCCAGCGGTGTCAGCACCCGCGGCTATGGCACACAGGACGGCAGCCGCGCTGCCGAACTCACGCTGCACAATGCGCCCGCCACCCTGATCACGCTCGACGGCCTGACTGCGCTGGAACACGCGGTGGACATCGGTATTGCCGCCACCTGCGCTGAAGCGGTCGGCGTGATGGACAAAACCCTGGCCATCACCGCCGACTACCTCAACACCCGCAAGCAGTTTGGTGTCGTCATCAGCAGCTTCCAGGCGTTGCGGCACCGCGCTGCCGACATGAAAATGCAACTCGAACTGGCGCGCTCCATGAGCTACTACGCCGCGCTCAAGCTCAACGCGCCCGCGCCGGAGCGGCGAGCGGCGATGGCCCGGGCCAAATACCAGCTGGGCAATTCCATGCGTTTTGTGGGACAGCAGGCGGTGCAACTGCATGGCGGCATCGGCGTCACCGACGAATACATCGTGAGCCATTACTTCAAAAAGCTGACCCAGCTGGAGATGACGTTTGGCGACAGCCTGCATCACCTGAGTGAAGTAGCCAGCCGGATGCAGGACACCGCCGGCGTGTTTGCCTGAGGCCTTGGCCTGCGTTTACTCCGCTTCGCGCACCCGCAAAAAGCTGGCAAAACGCGGCAACCCTGTCGGAGTCCGCTCCCGATACCGGTAGGTGACGAACGCCCCCAGCCGCGGTGGCGTGGCGCGCTGGGCGTCGGTCAAACCGGTGCCCAGGGCAAAGCGCTGGCCGTTCGGCATTTCCAGCACCAGCGCCCCCACACGCCCCGCATGGCGGCCCTTGCCGGGCTGGTAGGCCACCACCCGCGCGTCTTCATCCGGGATCACTTTGAGCTTGCGCAGCGCATCGCTGCGCCCGGGTTTCCAGTCGGCATCGGCGCGATGCAGCACCAGCCCTTCGGCGCCCTCGCCCACGATTTGCAGCAGTTCAAGTTGCAGCGATTCGCGATCAGGCACGCGGGATTGCGGAACCGCTTTGAGCCACGGCACGTCGACCGAATCGACCAGGGACATGACACGCGCCGCCCGCTCGCCAAACGAACCCCGTCCGCCCGGCAGGTCAAAAATCATGTAACTCAGTTCATGCCATTCGGCATCCTCTGGAACACTGCGGCGAACGATGCCGGAGAGGCGGTCAAAACTGCGACGGCCGAGCCACAATTCGCCATCCAGCGGGGTATTCGGCAGCGCCGCCGTGAACCAGTCGGGTGCCGCAATGCGCCGACCACTGCGAAACCGCAGCGTGTGGCCATCCCAAAAGGCACGCACGCCATCGAGTTTTTCACTGACCAGAAAACCAAGCGGATCAAGCCCGGCGCGCCAATGTTTGGCCAGCATGAGCGCCGGAGGCACAACGGAAGGGGTTTGAACGGCGGACTGATCCACCCGGGCCGCCGGTGCGGCCGCCGTAAAAAAGGCACTGCCCAAAAGCAATGCCAAGTGGGTCGCCTGTCTGCCGACTGTTCGATAAGCCATCGTTGTTCTCCCTGGGACTACGTTAGGGAAAGTGTAACGATGCGGATGGCGATTGATTCCAGGCCTCAGAAAACCAGTCGCGACGACTTTGGCACATGGGCCATCAAGAACTCCATCTGGTCAGCCAGGATGCGGCGATTGCGCAAAATAAAGTCTTCCCACAGGCTGGGCACATACGGGGTGTATAGCAGCGGCATATGGGCCTGCTCGGGCGTGCGGTGGCTTTTGCGGTGGTTGCAGGGCCGGCATGACGTGACTACATTCATCCAGGTATCGATGCCGTTCTGGGCGAATGGAATGATGTGCTCCCGCGTCAGCACTTCTTCATGAAAATGTTCGCCGCAATACGCACAAATATTGCGATCCCGCGCGAACAGCTTGCTGTTGGTCAGCCCCGGCTTCAGGTTGAAGGGATTGATGCCCGATACGCCCCGGGTGCCAATGATGCTGTTGACAGTAATGATGGACTGCACGCCGGTGAGCGCGTTATGGCCCCCATGAAAGACGGCGACTTCTCGCCCCATCTCCCAGCGCACTTCCTCCGCGGCGTAATGAATCACCGCTTGCTCCAGCGAAATCCAAGATTGGGGCAGCCCTTGGGCTGACAGCTTCAAGACCTTCAAAACACGCCTCCTGGAACAGTAAATGAACCACTGATACGAAATCCGATTGCCGCTTGCAGCAGGGCAAATTTCTTCGCTCCGCCGCCTAGGACACAATATACGCTGTTTTTATGACAATTTGGCGTCCAGCGCTTCAGTCAATGGCGCAGTCTGCTATCAAAAAGATACCGATCCAATGAAGGTTTTTCGCGGCTTATATCACCCCGGCGTCGCGCAATCCTGCGCGCTGACCATTGGCAACTTTGACGGCGTGCACCGGGGCCACAAAGCCATGCTGGCGCTGCTGCGCGGCGAGGCCCAGCAGCGCGGCGTATCGAGTTGCGTCCTGACATTTGAGCCGCATCCACGCGATTATTTCGCCGCCGTCTCCCATCAACGCGAGCGGGCCCCCGCCCGCATTGGCACCCTGCGCGACAAACTGACTGATCTGGCCCAGTGCGGCGTGGACCAGACGGTGGTGTTGCCGTTTGACGCACGGCTGGCGGCCCTGTCGCCCCAGGCGTTCATCGACGAGGTGCTGGTCAAGGGGCTGGGCACCCAATATGTGCTGGTGGGCGATGATTTCCGTTTTGGCTTCCGCCGCGCCGGCGACTACACCCTGCTCGATGCGGCCGGGGTAGCGCAAGGCTTTGACGTGGCGCGCATGAACAGCTATGAGGTGCACGGCTTGCGCGTTTCCAGCTCGGCCGTGCGTGACGCCCTGGCGGAAGGCCGCATGGACGACGTGACCCGGCTGCTGGGGCGGCCCTACCGCATCTCGGGCCATGTGGTGCATGGCCGCAAACTGGGACGCGAGCTGGGTTTCCGGACCCTGAACCTGCGCTTTGCCCACTGGAAACCCGCCGCCAGCGGCATTTTTGTGGTGCTGGTGCATGGCTTGACCGAACTACCGCTGGCGGGCGTTGCCAATATCGGCATTCGGCCCTCGCTCGACCCGTCCGATGTCAACGGCGGGCGGGTGCTGCTGGAAACCCATTGCCTGGATTGGCCCGCCAGCCTCGGCCCCGAGGGGGCCTACGGTAAAATTATCCGAGTTGAACTCCTTCACAAACTGCACGACGAGCTGAAGTACGACTCCCTTGAAGCGCTGACGGCTGGCATCAACCGTGATTGCCAGCAAGCGCGTGCGTACTTTGCAACCCAGCGCCACCATGACTAATACACCCACGCCTGCTACTGAATCCGTCACCAAGACCGACTACCGCGCCACCCTCAACCTGCCGGACACCCCGTTTCCGATGCGCGGTGATCTGCCCAAGCGTGAGCCGGGCTGGGTCAAAAACTGGGAAGACCAGGGCCTTTACAAGAAGCTGCGTGCCGCCAGAGCGGGCTGCCCGAAGTTTGTGCTGCACGACGGCCCGCCCTACGCCAATGGCCAGATTCACATGGGTCATGCGGTCAACAAAATTTTGAAAGACATGATCGTCAAGGCGCGCCAACTGCAAGGCATGGACGCCGCTTACATCCCGGGCTGGGACTGCCATGGCCTGCCGATTGAAAACGCGATTGAAAAGAAGTTTGGCCGCAAGCTGCCGCGCGATGAGATGCAGGCCAAGAGCCGCGCCTACGCCACCGAGCAGATCGACCTGCAGCGCACCGACTTCAAACGCCTGGGCGTGCTGGCCGAATGGGACAACCCCTACCGCACCATGGATTTCAAGAACGAAGCCGAAGAACTGCGCGCCTTCAAGCGCGTGGTGGAACGCGGCTTTGTCTACCGCGGCCTCAAACCCGTGTACTGGTGTTTTGACTGCGGCTCGTCGCTGGCCGAGTTTGAAATCGAATACGCCGACAAAAAATCACAAACGCTGGACGTGGCCTTCTTAAGCGCCGAACCGGCCAAACTGGCGGCCGCCTTTGGCTTGACCGCACTCGACAAAGAAGCGTTTGCCGTGATCTGGACCACCACCGCGTGGACCATTCCCGCCAATCAGGCGCTGAACCTGAACCCGGAACTGACCTACGCCCTGGTCGATACCGAGCGCGGCCTGCTGCTGCTGGCCGAGAGCTTGGTGGATAAATGCCTGGAACGCTTCCAGCTCACCGGCACCGTGATCGCCACCACCCAGGGCAAAACCTTGGCGGGCCTCAACTTCAAACACCCGCTGGCCCATGTCGATGCCGGCTATGACCGCCTGAGCCCGATCTACCTGGCCGACTACGCCACCGCTGACGACGGTACCGGCATCGTTCATTCGGCGCCGGCCTATGGGGTAGAGGATTTCAACTCCTGCGTCGCGCACGGCATGGCCTACGACGACATCCTGAATCCGGTGCAAGGCAACGGCGCTTACGAGCCCGAACTAGCGCTGTTCGGCGGCCAACACATCTGGAAAGCCTGCCCGGTCATCATCGACACCTTGCGCGAAGCCGGCCGCCTGATGGCCACGTCCGACATCGTGCACAGCTACCCGCATTGCTGGCGCCACAAAACGCCGGTGATCTATCGCGCCGCCGCCCAGTGGTTCATCCGCATGGACGAAGGCGAAGGCGTGTTCACCAAGGACAAAGCGCCCAAATCGCTGCGCCAACTGGCGCTGGACGCGATCGAAGAAACCGCGTTTTACCCCGAGAACGGCAAAACCCGCCTGCGCGACATGATTGCAGGCCGGCCCGACTGGTGCATCTCCAGACAGCGCAGCTGGGGCGTGCCGCTGCCCTTCTTTTTGCACAAAGACAGTGGTGAGCTGCACCCGCGCACGATGGAAATTCTGGACATCGCCGCCAACATGATCGAGCAAGGCGGCGTGGAAGCCTGGAGCAAGGTCACGACCGAATCCATCCTCGGTGCGGTGGATGCCGAGCACTACACCAAGAGCAGCGACATTCTGGAAGTCTGGTTTGACTCCGGCACCACGCACACCACGGTGCTCAAAGGCTCGCACGCCGGCGCCGGCCATGCGACCGGCCCGGAAGCCGATCTGTACCTGGAAGGGCACGACCAGCACCGCGGCTGGTTCCACTCGTCTCTGCTGACGGCGTGTGCCATGTACGGCCGCGCGCCCTACAAAGCCATCCTGACCCACGGCTTCACGGTGGACAGCAAAGGCCACAAGATGAGCAAGAGCCAGGGCAACGGCGTCGATCCGCAAGAGACCTCGAAGAAGCTCGGTGCCGAGATCATCCGCCTGTGGGTGGCCGCCAGCGACTACTCCGGCGACATTGCCGGCGACGAAAAAATCCTGGCGCGCGTGGTGGACACCTACCGCCGCGTGCGCAACACGCTCAAATTCCTGCTGGCCAACGTCAGCGACTTTGACCCGGCGGTGGACACCGTGCCGCTGGAGCAGATGCTGGAGATTGACCGTTACGCCCTGAGCCGTGCGGCACAGTTGCAGGCCGACATCCTGGCGCATTTTGAGGTCTATGAATTTCACCCGGTGGTGGCCAAGCTGCAAATTTACTGCTCGGAAGACCTCGGCTCGTTCTACCTTGACGTGCTGAAAGACCGGCTCTACACCACGGCGCCGAAGTCGCTGGCCCGGCGCAGCGCGCAGACTGCGCTGTGGCAAATCACCCAAGCCATGCTGCGCTGGATGGCGCCGTTCCTGAGCTTTACCGCGGAAGAGGCCTGGGCGGTGCTGGGTACGGCAGGCAAAACGCCAGCCAACACCAAAGAGTCGATTTTCCTGGACACCTATGTTCAGCTGGCAGCGCCCGATACCGCCTTGCTGGCCAAATGGGCCCGCATCCGCGAGCTGCGCGATGCGGTGAACAAGGACATCGAAACCCTGCGCGCCGAAGGCAAGGTCGGCTCGTCCCTGCAAGCCAATGTGGAACTCACGGTGAATGCCGAGGATTTCGCGCTGCTGACCAGCCTGGGCGACGACCTGAAATTCGTCTTTATCATTTCTGCTATTAATTTAGCAGCTGGTGACGCACTCGCTATAAGGGCTAGCGCCTCAAATGGCATCAAGTGCGAGCGCTGCTGGCATTATTGCGACGACATCGGTGTTGACGCCGCGCACCCCACCTTGTGTGGCCGCTGCACCAGCAACCTGTTCGGCGCCGGTGAAGCCAGGGCGTTTGCCTGATGGCCCGCAAACCAGGCGGGAAGCCTGCCAAATCCAACTTCAGGTCCGGTGGTTCTTCGTCCGGCGGCCTGTTGCAGTGGCTGGGTCTGGCCGCCATCCTGCTGATGGCCGACCAGTTCACCAAGATCTTGATCGTCGGCTTTTACAAACTGGGTGACGCCACCCACGTCACCAGCTTCTTTAACGTGGTGCGGGTGCACAACAGTGGCGCGGCGTTCTCGTTTCTGGCCGGGGCCGGTGGCTGGCAACGCTGGTTCTTCACGGCCATCGGCGTGCTGGCGGCGGCCTTGATTGTGTGGATGCTCAAGTCGCATGCCGGACAAAAACTGTTTGCTTTTGCTCTGGCCTGTATTCTGGGCGGTGCCATTGGCAATGTGATTGACCGCATTCTGTACGGCTACGTGGTGGACTTTCTGGACTTTCACTGGCGCGGCTGGCACTTTCCGGCCTTCAATCTGGCCGATAGCGCCATCACCATCGGCGCCGCTTGTCTGATCCTGGATGAACTGCTGCGCGTGCGCCGCACCCACTAGGCCAGACAAACAACTAGGACTGTCTTGACGCACCTGCTGAACCTCCTGGCCGCGATTGCCCTGCTGGTCTGGGGTACGCAACTGGTGCGCACCGGCATCCTGCGCGTGCTGGGCGCGAATTTGCGCAACGTGCTGGCGCAGAGCGTCAGCAACCGGTTCAAAGCCACGGTCTCGGGCATTGGCGTTACGGCGCTGGTGCAGTCCAGCACAGCCACCGCACTCATCGTGTCGGCCTTTGTCGGCCAGGGACTGATGTCGCTGCCCGCAGCACTGGCGGTGATGCTGGGCGCCGACATTGGCACCAGCCTGATGGCCGTGCTGTTCTCGCGTGATCTGTCCTGGCTGTCCCCGCTGTTCATCTTGGTCGGGGTGGTGCTGTTCATTGCCCGCCCATCGACCACGGCCGGGCGGGTCGGGCGGATTCTGATTGGTCTGGGACTGATGCTGCTGGCCCTGAACCTGGTCCGGGAGTCGGCCAATGTCTTGACGCAGGCGCCGGCCATCAAGGCCTTGCTGGCCTCGCTCAGCAGTGACTTGCTGCTGGAGATCACCTTGGGCGCCCTGCTGGCCGTGCTGAGCTACTCCAGCCTGGCCATTGTGCTGCTCACCGCCACCCTCGCCAGCACCGGCGTGGTGCCGGTAGACGTTGCGCTGGGTCTGGTGCTGGGCGCCAACCTCGGCAGCGGCCTGCTCTCGGTGCTGACCACTCTCAACGCGAACGTGGAGACGCGTCAGGTGCCGCTGGGCAACTTGGTGTTCAAGGTGTTGGGCGTGGCCATTGCGGCGCCATTCGTCAGTCTCTGGTTTCAGCATGCCCGCCCGCTGCTGGGCGATGTGGCCACCGTCGTCGTGTTGTTTCATCTGGGCTTTAACCTGATGGCGTGGCTGCTCTTCATCGGCCTGACCCAAATGATTGCCCGTTGGGCCGAATCCTGGTTACCCAAACCCAGGAAAAGCAGCGGCACCGGGCGCGCCAGCCATCTGGACCCGTCCGCGCTGACCACAACGTCACTGGCCTTCTCGTGCGCCGTGCGTGAGGCCATGCACCAGGCCGATGTGGTGGAAACCATGCTGCTGGGCCTGCTGGAGGTGATCAAAAACAACGACCACAAGCTGGCGCAGCGTCTGCAAAAAATGGCCGATACAGCGAACCTGCTGTACACGGACATCAAGCATTACCTGACCCAAATCTCGCGCGAAGCCCTGAGCGAAAAAGAAGGACACCGCTGGAGCGACATCATCAGCTTCACCCTCAACATGGAGCAGATTGCCGACATCATCGGACGGGTGCTGCTGGATGTGGAAGACAAAAAGATCAAGTCAGGGCGGGAGTTCTCGCTGGCGGGCATGACCGAGATCACCGACTTGCACGGCCACCTGGTCAACAACCTGCGCCTGGGCATGAGCGTCTTCCTGAACGGCAATCAGCGCGACGCCCAAAAACTGCTGGAAGAAAAAATCCGCTTTCACGATCTGGAGCACGCCTATGCCGCCTCCCACCTGGAGCGCCTGGCCGTCAATACCGTGCCCAGCATGGAAACCAGTTCGCTGCACCTGGACCTGATCAGCGACCTCAAACGCATCAACTCGCTGATCTGCGCCATGGCCTATCCGATTCTGGGCTCGGCCAGCGCGCCAGCACCGACCCGGCAGCGACGATCGGTGCCGCCCGCCAAGCCCAGTATCAAAGCGTCAGAATAGTGCAGCCGGTGGTCTTGCGCGCTTCCAGGTCGCGGTGCGCCTGTTGCACGTCTTCCAGCTTGTAGCGCTGGTCGATGCGAATCGTGACCTTGCCACTGGTTACGGCTTCAAACAAATCATCGGCCATCGCCTGCGTGCTCTCGCGCGTGGCAATGTGGTTGAACAAGGTCTGACGCGTCACATAAAGCGAGCCCTTGGCGCCCAGCAGGCCGGGGGCAAACGGCGCCACCGGGCCGGAAGCGTTGCCAAAGCTGGCCATCAGGCCGAACGGCGCCAGGCAGTCCAGCGACTTGTCCCAAGTGTCTTTGCCGACCGAGTCGTACACCACCTTCACGCCCTTGCCTCCGGTGATTTCTTTGACGCGGGCCAAAAAGTCTTCGGTGGCATAGTTGATGACAAACGCGGCGCCGTGCTCTTTGGCCAGCGCGCATTTGGCGTCCGAACCGGCCGTGCCGATCAGTTGCAAGCCCATGGCGCGGGCCCACTGGCAGGCAATCAGACCGACGCCACCGGCGGCGGCATGGAACAGCACAAAGTCGCCGGCCTGCAAACCGCCCTGCGGCTGGGTCCGCTTCAACAGGTATTGCGCGGTCAGGCCCTTGAGCATCATGGCGGCACCGGTCTCGAAAGAAATAGCGTGCGGCAGTTTGCACACGCACTTGGCCGGCATGACGCGCAACTCGCAGTAGCTGCCCGGCGGCTGGCTGGCGTAGGCGGCGCGGTCACCGACTTGCAAGTGCGTCACACCCTCGCCCACCGCCTCCACCACGCCAGCGGCTTCCATGCCCAATTGCAACGGCATTGGCAAGGCATAAAGACCGCTGCGCTGGTAGACGTCAATAAAGTTCAGACCGACCGCATGGTGACGGATGCGGATTTCACCGGGACCGGGGTCCCCCACGGTGACCTGCACCAGTTTGAGCTGCTCGGGGCCGCCATTTTGATCAATACGAATGGCGCGGGAAGGAATTGAAGTCATGTCTGAAATTATTAAAGTTGTATCGGCCGATATCGTGCCATGAAATGCGGCAAGACGTCTTGTCGAGGTCATTCACGCGCCACTTGCTACAGTCCTACCATGCACCCGAAACTGACACCCACTGCCGCCCTGTTGCTCACCCTGCCGCCCCTGCTCTGGGCTGGCAACGCCGTGGTCGGCCGTCTGGTCAGCGATCTGGTGTCGCCAATGACCCTGAATTTTTTGCGCTGGCTACTGGCGTTTACCGTGCTGCTGCCGCTGGCTGGCGGCGTGTTGCGGCCGAGCAGCCCGCTCTGGCCCAACTGGCGGCGTTTTGCGCTGCTCGGCCTGTTCAGCGTGGGCGGCTACAACGCTTTGCTGTACTTGGCCCTGACCACCTCCACCCCGATCAACGTCACGCTGGTGGGCTCCAGCATCCCGGTCTGGATGCTGCTGATCGGGCGCCTGTTTTTTGGCGTTGCCATTTCGCGGCGCCAGCTGCTGGGCGCCGCGCTGTCGATCAGCGGCGTCTTGCTGGTGCTGTGTCGCGGTCAGTTCGAGGTGCTGCTGCAGGTGCGGCTGGTGCCGGGCGACTTGTACATCCTGGTGGCCTCGGCGGGCTGGGCCTATTACAGCTGGATGCTGGCGCGCCCAACGACCGAACCCGCAGACATCCGCGCCGACTGGTCCGCCTTTTTGCTGGCGCAAGTGGCGTTTGGCCTGGCCTGGTCCGGGCTGTTTGCCGGTGGCGAGTGGGCGCTAACCAAAGCGCACATCCAGTGGGGTTGGCCACTGGCCGCAGCCTTGGCATTTATTGCGATCGGCCCCGCGCTGATGGCCTACCGCGCCTGGGGTGCCGGCGTGCGCCGGGCCGGGCCGGCGGCGGCCGGCTTTTTCTCGAACCTGACGCCGCTGTTCACCGCCCTGCTCTCCAGCGCCTTCTTGGGCGAGATACCACAGCTGTACCACGTCATGGCTTTTGTCTTGATTTTGGGCGGCATCCTGGTGTCGTCACGCCGCTAGGGCTGCCCCGCACGCGACCCGAGGCCGCCCGCTACGTGAACAAAGGTCTGACCCTGTATTTTCTCTGCGGGCTGGACAGTCAGAAGGCAAAAAACCTGACGCGAGATGACCGGCTCTCGCTGACGATCGATCACGACACGGCGGATTTGATGGCGATCACCGGCCTGTCGATGGCAGCACGCGCGCAGGCGGTGGAAGATCGGGCCGAAGCGGAGAAAGTCTTGCGCATGCTGCCGCTGAAATACCCTGAGGTACAGCCGCTACCGATGAAGATGCCGAGCCCGGACGAAGTCCGCCTGTTCCGCGTAACGCCCTCGGTTATTTCCGTCCTTGATTACGCCAAGGGCTTCGGGCATACGGATCTCATCATTTGCTGATGGCGTCATTCTCCCGGTCTTGATGTCATTCGCAACTCGAATGTTCTCAGAAACCGAATGACGGCATCTGGCCGATGGCTGCATCAGACACATTGCAGCCGCTCACCAAGGGCAGTTCTCTGGCGGTTCACTTTTCGCGTTTTGGCGACCTGCCAGCAGTCATTCATATTGCCCGCAATGTGCCCTACGCGGTCAACTACTAGTCCACTCCGGAATGACGGCAATGGTTGCTGAAGCTGTCGCTCAGACCATCCCCCGATTGTCGATTGTCGATTGTCGATTGTCGATTGTCGATTGTCGATTGTCGGCCGAGTATGAGTTTCCGAGGCAATTCGCGACCTTACCTGTCCGTTTTTGCGTATTGTCAATTAGTAGTCCTCAGTCGCTGTATTAAATCTCCAAATGTGGAGTTCCCGTTCCGGGCCAAGATCACATGATCAAGACGCCCTCGGTCCAACTCTGCATAGGGCGTCTGCCAATCGACACGACGCTCGGGATACTGATCAACTGAAGCTATTAAACGGAGATTCCTATGAACTACGAAGAACGCGACCCCTACGGTATGTACAAAATCAATCCCATCAGTGCGTCGGAGTCCGGCGTGCGCCAAGGACCCGGTCCCGAACTGATGGGCGCCAACACGCTCATTGGCAATGACGTCTACAACCAGAAAGATGAAAATCTGGGTGACATCAAGGAAATCATGCTCGATGTGCGCAGTGGCAGAGTGAGCTATGCAGTTTTGTCCTTTGGCGGTTTCCTCGGTATGGGCGAGAAACTTTTCGCGGTACCCTGGACTGCATTGTCCCTTGATACAGTGAACAAGCGCTTCGTGTTGAACGTGGAGAAGGACCGCCTCAAGAGCGCCCCTGGATTCGACAAGGACCAGTGGCCCAATATGGCGGACTCGTCGTGGGCGCAGAGCATCCATGATTACTACGGGACAAAACCGTACGCGGACGACGTGCGCGTTTAGGTCATTGTTTATGAAAGGCTTTGTACAGGATATCGAAAGTCTTGCTGTCAAGAATGATGAGTTTCGCCGGGTACTTTACACGGCGAAGCACTGTCAGTTGGTTTTGATGGCGTTAAAGCCCAAGGAAGAAATTGGGGCGGAAGTCCACAAGCTCGACCAGTTCTTTCGCGTGGAGGAGGGGAGCGGTGAAGCGGTTCTCGATGGCGTTAGCACGGCGATCCAGGCTGGCTTCGCGGTAGTGGTCCCGGCCGGAACCAAACACAACATCATCAATACCGGCAGTGTTCCCCTGAAGCTCTACACGCTTTATGCGCCGCCGAATCATCGAGACGGCGTCGTCCACCACACCCGCGCCGACGCGCAGGCCGACAACGAACACTTCGACGGAAAAACGACGGAATAGAGAATCAACACGAGCTCACTTGATCGTTCGACATGGTTCACCGGCGCAACGCCTCATGACGTTCCCAATCAACTCACGGAGTTCACTATGGCCTTTATTTACGCCGAAACAGTAGACAAACTTGGACCCGCACTCGGCTCGGCCAGCGGCTACCCCGAGGTCACGCCAGCCCATGCTAGCGCATTGTCATGGGGCGCCATCGTGGCGGGGGCCGTCGCTGCCGCAGCACTGTCGTTGATCCTGTTGATGTTGGGTGTCGGTTTGGGCCTGTCCTCGGTTTCGCCATGGGGGCACTATGGCGCAAGTGCAGCGACCTTCGGCGTATCGACCATCCTTTGGGTTACCCTGACGCAACTCCTTGCTTGCGCCATGGGGGGTTACCTGGCCGGGCGATTGAGAACCAAGTGGGTTGCAGTTCATACGGACGAGGTCTACTTCCGCGACACGGCGCATGGCTTTCTCGCCTGGGCGGTCGCGTCGCTGGCGACCGCCGCGCTGCTGACCTCGGTGATTGGGTCGATCGTGGGCGCTGGAATTCAGACTGGCGCGTCTGTGGCGGGTGGTGTTGCCACTACCGCGGCTGGCTCCGAGATAACGAAGTCTGACAGTGAGATTGGGGCGATGGGCTACTTCGTTGAGTCACTATTCCGAAAAGACTTGAATACGGCGGCATCTGCCACTACCGCGCCCCTGTCCGAAGTGGCCCGCATCTTCATGCATTCCATTCGAACTGGACCCCTTTCCGCAGAGGACATTCGGTATGTCGGTCAGCTTGTCGCACAGCGCACCGGTCTGTCGCAGCAGGCGGCAGAGAAGCGGGTGACTGAGACGTATGCACGCGTGCAAGCAAAGCTGACTGAAACAGAAGTCGCGGTGAAAAACGCTGCCGACAAGGCGCGCAAGGCTTCCGCCTACGCAGCGCTGTGGCTCTTCATTTCGCTGCTCATCGGCGCATTCGTCGCCAGCTTGGCCGCTACTTACGGTGGCCGGCAGCGAGACGCATGACAGCCGATCCAAACTTCCAACTTGCGGAGGCAACTATGCGTTCACTAATTCTGCTCTTTCTTGGCGTCCCGATCCCTATCATTATTTTGATTGCGCTGTTCGTGCGCTAGACCCTTTTTCCCTTCACCGAAGCAGAACTGAAAAAATACATGACGGCGACTGCTACCAAGAAGACGGAGGCGCAAAAACCTCCCAGTTCTCAGGAGAGTGACATGGGGGGTCAATGGCCAACTAGCGCCAACAGACTAGGCGGCCGGTGCATCCCCCGAAGTCAGGCCCGTCAGTTCCTCGATCATAAGGGTTCCGTAGTGTTGCGCTGAGACCGCCTTTGTCGCACGCGCCACTGCAGCGACCCGTTCGGCCTGTGCGTCGTCGGGGGCGTGCACGACCAGGAAGCTGCATCCGTTTTCGGCCAGCACCCCATGTGCCTTGACCAGGTCAAGTTCATAGCCGAATGATGCTAGCGGACTTGCAGTTTGCAGGTCCGCCTCGACTTGAACCTTCATTTCAGCTGGCGTGTAGCGGACCACGGTCGATTCAGCGAACCCCTGCTCAAGCAAGGAATTCAGCGCAGCCTGCATATCGGCAGCTGAGCTAAATGCGATCACGGTGTATCCCACCGGCTTGAAGACACCAAATGTTTTTGGGGGATCAGTCTTATCCATGAAAAACTCCTGTGAATTGTCCAGTAAATTTAAGCCAACGATTCTTTGGAAAGCCCCAAGACTCACATAAAGACCCGAGTAAGGCATAGACCGAAAGCTGTTTTTGCGGCGCTGAACGCAGCAGGTTTTTCTTTGCCTGCTCCTCGGTCAATTGATCTCTTCTTTTCAATAACCGTGCCTCAAGGAAAATCCGCGTTGCCTGTGAATTCTATTTCGTTTCCCGTTGCTGCGTTCGCCTGCGCATAGACGCCCGACAAATCTCGCGCGAGAATAAGCGACCGACTCTTCGGTGCCTTCAGGAGATTGAGATGCTTAGTCAGATCGAGAAAGAATGCCTTCTTGCGTGCAACGAATGTGCCGCCGCGTCGATCACGCGCGGCGACGAACACATGAAGGCCATGTGCTCCCTCTGCGCCGAGGCCTGCCAGCTCTGCGCCGGCGCTTGTCGATGCATGGCCTGACAATTTACCGACCCTCACGCAGGGTGAGATCGATGAACCTGCGGCATCGGTATACCAACGAGATGGCCCAGTTCAATCAATAGCTCACCGTGGGGGATGTACGCGCCGCTGGCCTACGGCGTACCGCGCGGCGACAAGGCGAACACGTTCAGCTTGTACTGATGTCTTTGTAATCGCCAACCGATGCCTGGATGACATCCCGTGCGATCGCTGTCTCCTGCTCCGTCCGGGCGTCGACCACTAACACGATCTGCCCGCTTGCAATGGCATCGCGAACCAGCGCCGATAGCCAGCCTTCCTTGCTCCCGGCTTCGGGTACCGGGCTGGTTACAGCGCCGGCGGTGGCGCCAAGCAAGCCACCGATGCTGGCACCCCAGCCCAGCATCACGAGCGGAGCGAGCAACGGGCTGGCGATGAACAGACTTACGTTCGCCGCCACCAGTGCCACCTCCGCCAGCGCGCCGATGCCGGTGCCGACAGCAGTTCCGATGGCGCCGTCCACGACTACGTCCTTCAGCACCGCGTTACTGTCTGCTTTCGGTACGGGTGCGGACGCAGCCGAGTCGGTTTCGAATATCTGCAGCCGTTCGCGCGGCAATCCTCGCTCAAGGAGCGTGGAAAACGCGCTTCTTGCATCGTCGCGGTTGGCAAAAAATCCTGATACGTGGTGACGGTATTCGTCCATGACATTTCTCCTTGGTATGACCTGCGCAATACGGCTACAAACTCACCTTACCCAGGATCTCCTGGAAGGTCTGTGCGTCGCCGTACACATGATGCACGGCAACGTGCTTATTTCGGCCGCGGCCGTGACAACCTGGGCTGCACCGCCTGGAGGCGACCGGCACGCAGCTCGACCACCGCCTTGGCTACCGCCCGCGCCACGTTGCGTGCTTCTTCCTGCACCGCCGCATCCCGGTCCAGCATTTCGTGGCTGGTGGCATACGGCTCATAGTAGCCGATGTAGCGGTCTAAGCGTGCTTGCGCGCCAGCATCAATGAACCCCATCCAGTCGAGCCAGTCCGACAGTGCTCTGCGCGAGCCTTCGACCCCAGCCACGTCACCGTGCACGATCAACCCATAAGCGCGCCCGGCCAAGTGCTGGGGGTAGTCCCAGCCGGCCATCTCGAGTTCTTTGGCCTTGCCCGCCGTCTTGCCGGAGGTCGAAGTGGGATCGGGATTGCCGCCATCAGCGCACACCAGGCGATCAATCATCAGTTTCAAGGGGCTCGGGCTTTGGTACCAGTAAACGGGCGAGACAATGACCACCGCATGCGCGGCCGCCCAACGTTCGTAGATCTCAGCCATCCAGTCATTGGTCTGACCCAGCGCATGGTTGGGGTAGCAACTGCACGGCCAGTGGCACAAGGGCATTGCGGTCGACACGCAGCCCTTGCAGGGGTGGATATGTCGGCTGTAGTCGGAGGTGAGCAAGCTCAGGTCCAGCACATCAACCTGGATGCTGGCCTGCTCCAACATTTCGCGCGCGATGCCCACCAGCCGGAAGGTCTTGGATATTTCACCCGGGCAGGTGCCATCATTGCGGGCTGAGCCGCAGATCAACAACACCCTCGACGGGCTTACCGGATCAGCCCAGCGTTGTTGCGCGTCAACGATGCGCTGCCTGGTGGCAACCCACTCGGTTGACAAGTCGTAGTCCGGATCGGCGTAGCCCGGGCCCGCTTTCTGCGTGAAAGGGGCCTTGCGGCCTTCGGTGTAGGCCGTCCACGCGACCTCTTCAAGACGCGCAATAGACTGATCTTCAGCACGGAACGCCGGATCGATGAAGGATGCACGAAACCGGACACTGAACTCTGCCCGCACGAGTGGGGCCGGAGCCTGCCCCTTGCGAATCTCAATCACGGTTGCCTCCGCAGATCAGTGGGGCAGGTGCGTATAACAGCAAAGGTTTTCATAGGTGAGTCCTTCTAGTTTGACAAGCTCTGAAGTGGGCTGGCACGAGACGAAATTGCATCGATCCGATCTCCACATTTCACGCTCCCGGCCCGCGCATTAGCGCAATCAGCGGCGGGATGCAGAACCAGAGGATGAAGGTGAGTGCCAGCACAATGGCGCCATCGATGCGCTCGGGCATCTCGCCGGCCGTGAACCGGCGCAGGCGCAGCCACAGCCACGTGCCATGGACGGCGCCACCAATGGCGCTCCAGCCAAGCAGCGCCGCCATATCCGGCCGCACCAGCGACAGCAGCGCCGCGAGGGTCGGTGCGGCGACGGTCGCCGCCATCGCCAGGCGCGCGGTACGGCGTTTGCCCAGGATGACCACGAGCGTGCGCTTGGCAGCAGCCTGGTCGGCCGCGCGGTCGGGGCAGCCGGCCAGCAGGATCGAAGGCAAAATCGATATGCCCAGCGGCAGCGCCAGCAGCCACGGCATGCTGTCGTTCCAGCTGCCGCCCTGCGCCACGTAGCCGGCCATGATGGCGCCGGCGCTGTGGGTAAGCGCCACATCGAGTTCACCGAATCCGCGGTGCGAAAGCTTTAGCGGCGGGACGGTGTAGCTCAGCGCGAGCGTGGCGAACACGGCAAACAGCGCGGCGATCCCAATAGCCGCTGTTGCTGGGGCGGCCGCGAGCAAGGCGAGCAGCGCCGCCGCTGCGGCCAGGAGCGACAAACCGATGCCTTTGCGCATCGCTGCGCGGTCGAGCCGGCCATCCACCAAAACGCGCGAGCCGCCGGTGAACGGTCCGGCATTTTGGTTGCGCCGGTCGCTGTCGAAATCGAACCATTCGTTAAGAAAAACGGTCGCCGCTTCGAGTAAAAACAGGGTGAGGTAGCCGAGCAGGTACGGTGTCATGGACATCGGTTTGCCCGCGCCAGCGGCGAGTGCGCCGACGGTGTAGGCGATCCACGTCATCGGATAGAACTGCAGACGCAACGCGGCGAGCCATGCGACGAGCCGTTGCACACGGTGCTGCGCCGGGGAGAGTGCGCCGTGAATCAGGCGCGAACCGCTGGTCCGCGCACGGTCCAGCCAGCGGTTGCGTTGTGTGGCGTCGGAGGCGACGACCGGCCCGAAGGTGTCGATGCGCGCAGTACGCAGGCCGCAATAGCCGAGCGTGGCACGCGCCAGCGCCTGGTGTCCCGGCGCCCGATAGACGAACCGGTAGATGAGCGGCGGCGTATCCATCGTCGTGATCAGGTCGGCCGTTCGGCCAGCGAGCAACTTATCCCATTTGTCGTGGGTGACATGATGGAAGGCGAACCCCGGCGTCATGACGCGGTCGAGGAAGCCCTTGAGCAGGGCCGGAAAGGTGCCCCACCACGTCGGGTAAATGAATACCAGGTGCTCTGCCCATGCGATGTCGTGCTGGGCGCGCACAAGGTCAGGCTCCAGCGGCTGCAGCTCGGGCGAGACCGTGTGGACGTCTGGATCGAACCTCATCTCGCTCAGGATCAACTTCCGGCACTCCGCGCCTGCTTGCCGCGCTCCCCCGGCGTAGGCATCGAAAAGTGCGCCGCACAGGCTGTCGCGGCGAGGATGGGCGAGGATCAAGAGGCAGCGCATAGAGTAGCGTAGATACCGGTGTCGCTAACGACGCGCGCAGATGTTTATGCACTTCATTCGCGCGCCAGTTTCGTGTTCTGGGCTTGCAGCAGGGTGTCGCCGTGCCCCGCAGAATTCAGCCGCAACAGGCAGCTGTAACTCGCGCGCGGGCCTCGCAAGGAGTTGCAGCGCCAAGTGGCCTCGATATGCATGGCGTTGGCCTTGCGCCGCAACTCGCTCTGCTGCACGGCCTCAAGCACGACTTGGTGAAAAACCAGCAACAAGCCGAGGATTATCAGAATCGACAGGATCACCAGCCAGACCGGAGCGCGGACCCAAGCTGGCAACCGGTGCCGCCACCGCTGCAACTCGCGTTGGAGCGCGGCGTAGCCGCCGACCTCACCGTCCAGTAATTTGAAGGCCGGGAAATTTTTGCCCATGCGCTGGCTCCCATTTTGGCCCGCGTTGTGCGGACTGTTTCGCGCCGATGTACAAACGATTCCTACCTCAATCTGTGCGGTGGACAAAGTTACAGAGCGCGCCCTCGAATTGCAGCAGACGTTCGAAAAAGTGGCCATCCTCTCTCTTACTCCTGATGTTGATGAATGCTGAACTTTTCCGCGAAAAAACGTACTTCGTGGCTGATGATTAAATTCAGAAACTGGCGGTCACCAAATGAGAAATCGCAAGGACGGACAAGTCCGGGGTAAACAGACCTTGAAATTCGAGCTAGGCGGAAGGTACCAACGACCGGCCGCCTTGTGTAACTTCAATATAGTGGCGCCAGCGCGGATTTGACCGCACACCCCGGCCAAATTCGACTCCGAAGTGATAGCTCCAGATCAATATGACTGTGCCTTCGCGTCATGCGCGGGGGATCGTCTGAAGTTTCATGAGAAACAAATGTGTGTCTTGGCTGCTTGAATACTGGGGGATGCGGAAGAATTGAATGTCAAATGGCGCGCCAGTGGAATGATCAAGTGTGGGTCGTTTTTGGGGCGCTATATAAATCAACAACTTCTGAGATCATGGAGTGCAATGTTGAATGCCGTTCCGCACCAAGCTCGTGGGATGGTTTCTAGACGCGAATGCAAGGCGGAAATTTCATTAAAGATTGCATATTGCAAAAAACACATGCACTCTATAAAATGTGCAATGCATGCATCTTTAATTCAACTGCCTGAATCTGTACGTCCGACACGCTGGACGTACATCACACTTCGCGTACTGATTTGAAGACTTTTCTTCACCGATATTCGGTTCCAGATATACCCGGGCAGCAAGCAGTAGTCGACGATTCATATCGAAGCCATCAAAGTGAAAAAGATTTTCCCCATACATCCTGCCAACCCCGAACGAATTTGCTGGGGTTGCGATAAATACTGTTCTGCTACCGACATGATGTGTGGCAATGGATCCGACCGCACCCAGCACCCGTTTGAATTGTTTGGCGAAAACTGGCGTGACTGGGGCAGTGATTACTCGCCGGAGCCGGTGGCCGAGGACGGTGACGTTGTGACACCGGCCCCGCCAAAATAGTCCCGCTGGCTCGTGTTAGCGGGTTCGGCCTATCAGGCCAGCGCCGACGCGGGTCCGAAGAACTCGTAAGAAGTTTGCGCTTCTGGTACACCTACTTTGCGCAGCGACGATTTAACGGCTTTCATAAAAGGCACGGGACCCAGGAAATACGCGTCCACATCACGCGTTTCGGGAAGCCACTGGGCCAGATGATTCGGTCCGATCAGGCCGACCGCATCTGGTTCGGCATCGCCATTGCGCGACTCGGCATAACAATAATAGCGATGCAGATTGTCATGGCGTTCGGCCAACTGGTCGACCATGTCACGGAAAGCGTGCACGCCGCCGTGGCGCGCCGCATGGATGAAATACACGTCGCGTCCGGTTTTCAGCGCGCTGGTTAGCATCGCCAGCGTCGGCGTGATACCGACGCCACCGCTGATCAGCACCACCGGCTTGTCGCCTTCGGCCAGCGTGAACGTGCCCGAAGGTGGGAACAGATTGACCGCATCGCCGACGTTAACGCGGTCGTGCAGGAAGTTGGACACCTGCCCGATTGGCTCGCGCTTGACGCTGATCTGGTAGCTGAAGCCGTTGCCTTCGGCAGACAACGAATACTGGCGCTGCATCTCGACGCCGTCGACGGTCACACGAATGCCGATGTTCTGGCCCGGCTCGAAGGCCAGGACCGGCTTGCCGTCTTGCGGCTTCATCTGGAACGACACGATTTCATCCGACTCCACGGTTTTGCGCGATACGACAAACTTGCGCGCGCCTTCCCAGCCGCCCGGCGCGGCTTTTTTCTGCTGGTAGATATCGCCTTCGGTGCGCATCAGGATGTCGGCCAGCTGGCCATAGGCTGCGGCCCAGGCGTCGATGACGGCGTCGGTCGCTACTTCAGCGCCGAGTACTTCGCGGATCGCTTTCAACAGACTAGCGCCGACCATCGGGTAATGTTCCGGCAGGATCTGCAGCGCGACGTGCTTGTTCACGATGGTGTTGACCAGCGGGCCCAACTGTTCAAGGCGCTCGATGTTCTTGGCATACATCAGGATGCTGTTGGCCAGCGCGCTGCTGTTCGCCGCTGTGCTGGTGGGCCTGGTTAAACAGCGGCAGCACTTCGGGAAAGTCGTTGAACAGCTTTAGGTAAAAGTGGCGCGTCAGCGCTTCGCCGCCTTGCTCCAGGATGTGGGCGGTCGCGGCGATGATGGAACGGTGTTCTTGGGAAAGCATGGTGGTTAGCTATAAATATAAGATATATTAATAATACATCTTAAATTTAGAGGTTGCCATACCCCCACCAAAATCAGGTGTAGTTCAAAAGCGGGTAACACCTGGACTTGGCTTTTTTCAATCTTCCGAGGAAGAAATTCAAGGAGTGCAATGTTGAAGGCCGTTCCGCAGAGTTAGTGACTTACCAGCCCCACAGCAAGTTTTTGGCCATCCAACCGGTCTGACCACCGGCACGCTCGACGCGAACCCATCCCGATTTCTTGTCGCGTGTGCGCATTAGTTCCATGTGTTCGGCCCGGCCGATGATGCGGTACTGCTTGCCCGGGCCCAGGCGAATATTGGCCACCCTGGACTTGACAACGTGGTGTGCTTGCTTGACCGTCAGCGAGCGGGCCACCCAGCCGCGGTCATTTTCAAGGTCCCGAACGTAAAGCCAGCGACCCTGGCGCTTGAGCACTTGCAGGGGGTAACCTTGGTCCAGTTCCCACAGCACATCGGAGTGGGTACTGGGACCTGCGCGCATGTTGACGATGGCGCTTTTTACACTGACCATTTCCCGTGCCAGCGTGGGGGTGAATGCGGCCAGCGACAGGCTGACAGCGACGACGATTCTGCTGGCGTGAGACATCAATTTCATTCGGGGCGTGTTCCTTTACAAAAAGTATCAATTCAGTCTAACCATCTGTCTGGAACGCGTAATGCGGTTTGCCTAATCCTGTTTGTCTCGTAAGGAATGCAGCTTTGACTTGGCCGTGGCATCATGCGCGTTGCTTTTTTAATACAACCTTCAGTCATCACCATTCATGTTTTACGCCATCTTAAAAACCATTCACCTGCTGTCGGTCATTGTCTGGATTGGGGGCATGGTGTTTGTGCCGTTCTTTTTGCGTCCGGCGGTCGCTGCGCTTGCCGCGCCTGATCGGGTGCGCTTGATGCACGATGTGCTGGGACGTTTCTTTAACGCGGTGCTGCTGGCCGCCGGACTGGTACTGGGCAGTGGTTTGTGGATGATGGGCCGCATGGGCCGGGCTGCGGCGCAATCAGGGATCAAGGTCAGCATGCCGCTGGAGTGGATCGTGATGGCCGCGCTGGGGCTGGTGATGGTGGCCATCTTTGGCCATATTCGCTTTGTACTGTACAAGCGTCTCAGCCAAGCGGTAACGGCCTCGGCTTGGCCTGCGGGCGGCGCGGCACTGGCAAGTATTCGTACCTGGGTGATGGTGAATCTGGCGATTGGCGTGGTGATTGTGGCGATTACGCTGCTGGGCGCATCGGTTTGATGCGGGATGAATCCGGACGCTAAAGAACTCTGGCGGGCGCCGCGCTGGGCGCTGGCGGTTTTGCTGGCCGTGCTGGGCATGCTCGGCCCGTTTTCGATTGACACCTATATCCCCGCTTTTTCGGGCATCGCCCAATCGCTGGGGGCGACGCCGGTGGAGATGCAGCAGACACTGTCGGCTTATCTGTTCGGCTTTGCCTTCATGAGCTTGTTTCACGGCGCAATTTCTGACAGTCTGGGACGGCGGCCGGTGGTGTTGTGGGGGTTGGCGGCCTTTACGCTGGCGTCGGCGGGTTGTGCGCTGTCGCAAAGCATTGGTCAATTGGTGTTCTTCCGGGCGATGCAGGGTTTGTCCACCGGTGCTGGCATTGTGGTGGCCCGCGCCGTGGTGCGCGACATGTTTGACCCGACCCAGGCGCAAAAGGTGATGAGCCAGATCACCATTTATTTCGGGGTTGCCCCGGCTATTGCGCCGATTGTGGGTGGCTGGTTGTTTGTGCACCTCAACTGGCACAGTATTTTCTGGTTTCTGACGGCGGTGGGTGTCACGCTGTGGTTTGCCAATTTCAAGCTGCTGCCCGAGACCCTGCACCTCTCGCATCGGCAGCCGCTCAAGGTCAGCAACTTGCTGCAGGGTTATTGGCAGTTGGGGCGCGACCCGCGTTTTGTGCTGTTGGCGCTGGCCAGCGGCGTGCCGTTCAACGGCATGTTTTTGTACATCTTGTCGGCGCCGGCTTTTCTGGGCGAGCACCTGGCGCTGGCGCCGACGCAGTTTTTCTGGTTCTTTGTGCTGTCCATCAGCGGCATCATGGGCGGGGCTTGGGTCAGTGGCCGCATGGCTGGGGAAATGCCGCCCAAGCAGCAGATCAAGTATGGTTTTTTGATCATGCTGTTGATTGCCCTGCTCAATCTGGCGGCCAATCTGCTGTTCACAGCCCGTGTGTCATGGGCGATGTTTCCGATTGCCATCTTTTCTTTCGGCTGGGCCATGATGGTGCCGGTGGTGACACTGCTGGTGCTGGACCTGCACCCGGAGCGGCGAGGCATGGCGTCTTCATTGCAGGCGTTCATTGGTTCATCCGCCAATGGTCTGGTGGCCGGTGTCATTGCACCGCTGGTCATGCATTCCACGGTGATGCTGGCCGCGGCTTCACTGGGCATGATGTGCATCGGCCTGAGTGCCTGGCTGGTTCTGCGGCACCGTTGGCCGGCAATCGGTCAAGCCGTCGCGCATTCAGCTCACTGAGTTTGAGGGCTGGCTTGCAAGACCAGGTCAATACGCCGCTGCAGGCGGGCGGCCGCATCACGGTCGCCGGTTTCGCTGGCGCGCTGGCGTTGTACGCCCAGCCAGGCCAGCAACGGGCGGCGCCAGCCTTGGCCGGAGGCCGTCTCAGTGGCGGTCGTGATATCCGCCGGGTTTAACCGGCTGCTTTGCAGCAGAACCCCGGCTGCGACCAGACGCGCCAGCGGGTCGTCCAGGCTGTCCAGCACGCTACGCGTCGGGGTCGGACTGGTCGCCGCTGGGGCGACCGCCGCCTGCTGCACGAGGGCCCGATGCTGCGCCGGCAACAAGGCGGTGTTCAGTCCTGCCCAGTGCCCCGTCAGATAAGCGGCATAGGCTTGTTCGCTGGCCTGTGCATCCTGCGCCAGGGGCTGATAGCCGGCACAGTTGTCAAATTCAAGGCTGGCCACGCGCACGGCGCAGCGTGTCAGCTCGGCACGGGCGAGCAAATCAGCGCGACCGGTGCTGCTGATTTCGGTTTTGGCGCGGGCAAACTCAAAGTCGGCCAGGCGGGTATTGCCGTTCAGATAAGCAGCTGAAAAACCCTTCAGCGCGGCAAATCCATTGGCTTGCCAGTCGGGCGCAACCGGGCCGCTGGCACACGCGGCCAACAGCAGGACGGCACTGAAAACGGTGGCGCGGGCCAGTCGGGTCGGCGAGATCAAGCGGGTTGTCATGGCAGTTTGAGCTCCGTGTCGCGGGCAAAGGGCCATTTGCGATTCACTTCGTCCACCAGTTGGCTGACTTTGCGCAGGCTGATTTCCACCTCGGCGCGCAGCGCGCCCAGGTCCGTGCTGGCGACGCGGGCATTGGCGCCGACGGCCTGGGCTTCGGCCAGGACGGCATCCACCTTTTTAAGACTGACACTGGCCTCCTTCAGCACGGCATTGAGCTGGGTGACGGCGGCCTGCGTGCCGTCCATTACGCCATTGGGGCCGTAGATGCGCTGATCCGTCTTGGCCAGCAGCGCATTGGTACGGTCCAGGGTGGCGATGATTTTTTTGGCGTTTTCTTCACTTCCCATGACGCCGGTCAGCATGCCATAGCGACCGCTCAGTCGCTCCGTTACGGTATTCAGGTGACCTAAGCTGGTGTTGATGCTGGACTCCGGTCCCGTCATGTTCTCCAGGTTTTCCAGCAGCGCCCGGGTGGTGGCCACCAGGCGCGGAATCTCGGCGCTGGTATCCCCGCGCAACACGGTGCGCTCCGAATTTGCGGGCAAGGGCGGGTCGGTCAGGATGCCGCTGAAGGCGCGGATGTGGGTTTCGCCCACCATGCCGCGTTCCATGGTGAAGATGCTGGAGGTGCGCAGCCAGTGGGCATCTTTGCGCGGCACGTCAATCACCATGCGGGCCTTGCCATCGGGCGCCAGTTCAATGCGTCGCACGCGCCCAATCGGAAAGCCCGCAAACGTCAGGTCCATGCCGACGATGACGCCTTCGGCGTCGTCGGAGATCAGCACCAGCTGCTGGGTGCTCTCGAACACGCCACGCGCATACATCACATAGAGCAGAAAACCGAGCACCAGTGTCGAGATCAGGATCAGCAACAGGATGGCCTTGCGTTCGACGCGGGCGATGGCCGACGGGGACGGCGATGGGGATTCGGATTGGGGTTCCATGGGCGTCGGAGCGTTCAGATGTACTTGACCACCAGGGAGGCGGCCTCGATCAATAGTAGTACCAAAAACAGGCGCACCGCACCGGGTTGCACCGTGTCCTCGGTCGCGATTTGGTAGGGGTCCAGTCGGGCGGCCATGGGCACCACGGCCACTGCCAGACTGAAGAGAATGGTTTTGAGGGCAAAACCGAGGGTGACTGCTGCATCGAACACCTGGCCAACCGTGCGCGTGTAGCCCGGCAGGCCCCAGAGGGTCAAGCCGTACACTGTGAGGTAGGCCAGCACCAGTGCAATCACGCTGCTGACCATGGCCAGCGTCAGTACCGCAAAAGTGCTGGCCATCACGCGCGGCACATACTGATGGCGCAAGCTGGCCAGACTCAGGGGGGGCGACGGATCGGCAAAGGACTTCAACGGGGTGACGATCAGGCTGGCGTTGAAAGTCAGGCCGGCGCGCAAGGCGACAAACAGGGCCGCCGACAGCGGTATCAGTTCCAGCACCAGCACACGCACCACCATCTGCAAGGCGTATTGCGACAGGCCATAACTCAGGGCGGTGACGACCACGATGCGAATCAACACCAGGCTGAGCAGGGCGGCCAGCGCCGTGAACCAGGGCAATACCTGCCAGGTGCTGGCGTAAATGTATTGGGACGTGGTGGCGCGGTTGGCCCGGTTGTAGGTCGAGGGTGACAGTGCCATCACCAGCACCATGGCCCCGAAATGAAGCAGGTGCCACCAACTGGCCGCCCCGCGCAGCAGGGCACGGCCCCACGCATCGGTGTCAAGGTAGGGGGAAGAACTGGGTGGCATGGGCGGATGATAACGAGGTAGGCCCGTTTGAAATGGTAAGGTGCTTTAAATACAGCAGGGTAACTTGAGTTTGCTATATTAAATATAGCTGGTTGCGCAATGTGGACGGCGGCTACAGCCATTATTTCCATAAATAAATAACAAAAACATGCTGCAACCGTAACTGCGCACGGGCTTGGTGAAACCCGATCATCGATCAGAAAAAGAGAGATCAATTGACATTAAGATAGGGCCACCACCCGCTCACTCTTCGTCCTGTTGCTACCGGGCGCTACGACCACCCATTCGCAATGTGCAATGCCTGATTCCTTGATTGCCGTTGTTACCCGTTTCTTTGGCTCACGACTCCTTGGCGGTCTGCTGATCTGCGCCGCTTTGATTGGGCTGGATGTGGGGCGTCGCGCCGACGTGACGCCATTGGCGCAAGCCGTGTGGCCCACCGCGGAAATAGCAGCGACAGGGCGTGCGCTGGTGCCGGTCGGTCGTGGCCACATTCCCATGCCCGCCAACACACCGGCAGCCCACGCCAGCAGCCTGCTGGCAATGCCGGCCGCGTATCCGTCCGCCCTGATGGCGTTCTGGTTTGCCGGCACGCGCGAAAGCGCCCCCGATGTGCAGATCGCCGCCGCTCAGTTTGACCGTGCCACGCAGCAATGGAGCGCGGCGCGTTTTGTGGTCAACCGCTTGGTCATGGGGGCGTCACTGGGGTGGGGCGTACGGCGGCTGGGCAATCCGGTGGCCTGGCTCGATCGGCAAGGCAAGATTCATCTGTTTGTGGTGGCGACCGGTTTGGGCGGCTGGGCGGCGGCGCGCATTGTGCATTTGCGCCAGAGCAATGCGGGCCAGGACTTCGCGGCGCTATCGTTTGAGGTGGTGCGGGTGTTGCCTCTGTCATGGTTGTGGAACACCAGTTTTCTGGTGCGCACCGCACCGCTAACGTTGGCCGATGGCGGCATGGTGCTGCCGGTGCATTTCGAATTGGGCATCAAATACCCGGTTGCGTTGCGCTTTGACGCCAACGGTGAGTTCAAAAGCATGGTCCGAATCTCCCGTCGCACCCATCTGCTGCAGCCGACGCTGTTGATGGTGAATGAATCTCACTGGCTGGCGCTGATGCGCGATCAGAGCCCGGTGGGCAAGGTGGCGGTGGCCCAAACCAGTGACAGCGGGCGGCACTGGGTCGATTTACCCGATTTGGCACTGGTCAACACAGACTCGTCCGTGGCAGGGCTGGCCGTGGCGCCTGGGCATCTATTTTTGTCCCACAACTCGTCGCCGCATACCCGCACGACGCTGGATTTGAGTGCCTCCGCCGATGGCCGGGCCTGGTCTTTGGCTCAGGGGCTGGCGCAGGGCGCGGGCTCTGATGAGTATTCTTACCCGGCTTTGGCCTGGGCGGACGATAGCTTGTGGGTGAGTTACACCGACCAGCGCCAGCGCATTGGCTGGCAACGGTTTTCCGTGTCACCGGCCAAACACTGAGACCGCATCACGGCATGAACATGAGCGCATTTTTGAATACCTTGCTGTCAATTGAGAACGCGGTGTTGCCCAGTCCCACGGCCATGCGGGTGGCCCTGCATCTGGTGTGGGCCATCGTGTTGGGCAGTGGCATCCTGCTGATGGCGGGCAAGCTGGCACACCCCTATCGGCTGGGCTTGAGTTTTTTGGTGATGGCATGGACGCTGGTGCCGGGTAGCGCATCGCCAGCCTATTGGCTGGGGCTGGCGTTTCAAACGCCCAGCTTGACGAGTGCCGTTTTTTGTCTGGCGTGGTTTTTAAGCTGTGCGCGGCGGGAAGCGGGGCCGGGAATCCCGATGGCCCCACCTCTCGCTCGTCGCCTGACCATGCTGGGCGCGGTTGGCGTCGTGCTCGGTTGGGTGTTGCTGTTGGACACGCTGGCCTGGCTGCCGGTGTCGGTCTACGCGTGGGGCTTTGGTTCAGTCGCCTTGGGTGCGGTGGCCGTGTTCATTACTTCACTCTGGGTGCTGTCGGGCACAGCGGGGGTAAATCGAATAGCGCCGGGTCTGGTCGGCCCGCTGTTGATGCTGTGTGTCTTGACCCTGTTTGTGCTGACCCGTTTGCCCACCGGCAACCTGTGGGATGCGCTGATCGACCCGTGGTTATGGGCTGCGCTTCAGGTCGGCTGGCTGATCAGCGCGGTCCGCCGCTGGCTGGCGGGGAAGCGGTTACCAGCCACTCGCGCCTGAACAGCCAGCTTTGCGGGTACCAGAGGTTGGCAAGATTGATTTCGCCACTCTGGTGGCGTCCTTTCACTTCCCAGCGCGTTCCCAACACGGAGCAGCCCGGCACGCAGGGCGGGGCCAGTTCGGTGGGTTCCGCTTGCAGCCAGATCACCGCATCGTGGCTGGCCAGCAGACGGCTGAGTTCCCCGGTCTTCGCGATGGCGCGGGACGCCGCCCGACCTTCGCTGTCGTAGGGCACAAACTGGCTGCCCGGCAGTAAAAACTGAAAGCGCTCAAATTCCCCGTTGAAGTTGTTTGGCACGGCGATCCGGGCTTGCTGAAGCTTGGCGATCACCTCGCCTGGATAATGACCGGCGGCCCCATTCAACGGTGCGGTAGTCAAGCTGAAACAGGCGTATACCGCCAGCGTTGCGGCCACGGTACAAGCCCGCGTCCAGGCGGGTTTCACCAATCCACCGATGACAACAAGAAGACCGGCCGCGACCGCCAGCAGGGTGGCGCCCAGTTCAAAGGAGGTGCTGATGCCGACGTCATGTGCCGCCCAGGCGATACGCCCCAGACCGCCAATCAAGATCCCGCACAGCAGTAAAGACAATAAAAACCAGCCACGGCCAATGCGGCCCCAGTAGAGTGCGATCAACATCGCCATGGCCGGCATGGCGGGGACGACATAGCGTGCCGAACGCTGACTCGGCAGCGTAAACACGATCAGCCACACGGCCAGCCAGGTCAGCAAGATCAATAAGTGCGGTGACAGCTTGGTGTTGTCGGCGTTTTCTCGTGCGCGCCAGGTCTGGAACCCCAGCTTGAGCCCCGTCCACATCAGCCCCAGGACGACGAACGCCAGCAGCCCTGCATTTTGCGCATAAGCCAGCAGTTGCGCCCACATGCTGACACCGCCACCCAGCAACGCGACATGCCAGTAGCCCAGACTGTTGGACAGCTTGCCCGCGTTTTCAGCGATGATGAATTCTTGCCACACTGCGCCCGGGTCCGGGTCCAACACAAACCACAAGGCAAAAATACCCAACGCTATCGCCGCACTCAGGCTCACTTTGACGGTGGTCTGAAGCGCTATGCGCCAACTCAGCGTGGGAGAACTTGCCAGCTGGGCACACCACAGCGCGGCGGCCGCCGGTGCAATCAGGGCAAACGATTTATAGGCCAGCCCGAGCCCCATAGCCAGGCCGAAGCCGATATGGGTCAGCCAGCTCAAGCTGGTCGCTTGCGTGGCGGGTGTTGGGCGCAAACGTTGCCACAGCAGCCAGAAAATGGGCGCATTCAGCCAGAAGGTTTCGGGCGCGCTGGTCAAAAAAGGGCGACCAAAACGGAAGGTACAGAAAAACGCGAGGTAAACACAGGCCGCCAGGCAGGCGGTACGCAGATTGCGGGTGATGCTCTGCACGGTCCAGGCCACCGCGCCCGCCAACAGCAGCGTGTAAATCAGGCTGGGGGTGCGCAACGCGGCCATGTGCCAGTTGCGTCCCCAGTCGCCCGCCACCATGGCCTGCCAAAACAGCAAGGGCGGTTTGGTATTGCGCGTGTGCTCCAGCTCGGACACCAGCGGTAGCCAGTGGTTGGAGGCCGCCGTCAGACGCGCAATGTGCGTGTAAACCAACTCATCCCCGATGTTCGGGATGTATTGCCCACCCAAACCGAACGCATAGACGGCAACCGCGAGCGCCAGCAGGGCCAGCCAGGCCAGCGTTGAGGTGTCAATGGTTTGGTTTTTGGGTTGTTGGAAATGCATGCGTTATTTTGCCGAGCGTTGGCGAAAGGTCCAGCGGTCGTTGGCCAGAAAGTTGCTCACGCTCGCAACCAGAATGGCAATGACATTGGCCAGCATGTAATGCAGGGAGTGAGACAGCCACAGGGTCAGGCCGTACTGCAATGCGATGCCAAACCACGAGGCCACGGCATAACGTCCGAGCTGGCCAAAAAAGACGGAAACCCCTGTCTGAGGAGCTTGGCCGGGTTGAACCTGCACGGCGGCGTCACGCAAGCGGTCGGCCCAGGTCCAGAGCCGGTTCCAGGTAAAGTTGTTGATGGTGGCCACCGTAATGGCGAGGGCCAGAGAGGCATAAAGCCGGCTGCGCGGTGCTGCAATGGCTGCAAACAAATACTCTTGCGCAATATAAAGAATGGTCATGTTGACCACTGTGCCCGTGGCGCCAACCAGCCCAAATTTGATGTAGCGAAAGCCCTTGAGCCACTCCATCAATAAAAAAAGACGCTGTTGCCAGCCGGTACGCTGGCTCATGACAGTGCGCCTGTTGGCATGGCCAACGCGGCCAAGGCATCGGCCAGGACCGGGTCCGGGGCAATGCGTTTGAGACACTGGTTGTCGCCATCGCAAAAGGTTTCGCGGTGGTTGTAGGCACTCAGGCAGGGTGAGCAGGCAAGACCGGATTCCAGCACCTGAGCCTGTGACCCAAGCGGCCCGTACAAGCGACCGGTCTCGGGGCCAAAAAACACCATCGTGCGAATGGGGGTGAGGCTGGCAAAGTGACCAGGACCGCCATCGTTGGTGATCAACAAAGCAGCGCCATGGAACAGCATCAACAACTCGCGGATGCTGCGGGTATAGCCAGTCAGGTCGACGCAAAACTCGCTTTGAATTTGTGTGCGCAGGTCGCGTGCCAATTGCGTATCATCGCGCAGGCCAATCAGGCCCACCGCATGCCCGGCCTGGCACAGGCCGCGTGCCACCTGGGCATAGTGCGCGGCCGGCCAGGCACGCTCGGGCAGCAGGCCGCCACCGGCGTACATCAAGACTACTTTTCGACCTTGGAGTATAGGGTGGTCGGCCAGCATCTTGCTGCGGTAGGCTTGCAGTTCAGTCGCCTCAAAGGGCACGGTCAACCCCGTATCTTTCGGTAGCTCGCGAATAGGCGCGGCCTTGTTGCGCGGCATGCAGGACGCTTCCAGCGCATCGACCAGCGACAAGAATTGTTTGCTGATGTGCTGGTAGGGGTTGTACGGAATGGCCTTGTTGATATAGCTGCCGCGGTACAGGCCTTCTTGTGTGTGCGGTGTGAAGCCCACGCGCAGCGGCGCACCGCTCATGTAAGACATCAGGCTGCTGATGCGGGAAAACAGTTCGCAGTCAATCACGGCGTCCAGCGGCAAGCGGCGCAGTGCCATGCTGACACGCCAGATGTCACCCAGTAACCCTAACCCTGCACTGTCGTCCAGCGCATGCAGGTGTTCAGGTTGGGCCAAACCTAAAAGGGTAGCAACTTCCTGGTTCTTTTTGAGCTGCAGCACATGCAGCGTGGCGCTGGGGTAGCGTTGGCGCAGGGCGGTAAACATGGGGCCTGCCAGCACCACGCTGCCCATCTCGGACAGCAGAATGACCAGAATGTGACGCGGCTCGCGCGACAGTGTCGCGGCGGGTCGCCCAAGCGAAAGGAGCCGGACCCACACAGACACCACGCCACACAGTAACTGGCCCAGCCAGCGGTCAATCCAGCGTTGTGTCTGTATTTTCATGGGTTCCGATTCCCTCTAATTGGTCGTTTACGCGGCCGGTAAGCCAGCCGCTGCGCGCAGCGTTTGGGCCTTGTCGGTACGTTCCCAGGTGAACTCGGGTTCTTCACGACCGAAGTGGCCGTAAGCGGCGGTCTTCTCGTAGATCGGGCGCAACAGATCGAGCATCAGGATGATGCCCTTGGGGCGCAGGTCAAAGTACTCGTTCACCAGCGCGGCCAGTTGCTCGTCCGGAATCACGCCGGTGCCTTCGGTATACACCGTCACGTTCATGGGTTTGGCCACGCCGATGGCATAGGCCACCTGAATCTGGCACTGACGGGCCAACCCGGCCGCCACAATGTTTTTGGCCACGTAGCGGGCAGCATAGGCGGCCGAACGATCGACCTTTGTTGGGTCTTTGCCGCTGAAGGCACCACCGCCGTGCGGGCAGGCGCCGCCGTAGGTGTCGACAATGATCTTGCGCCCGGTCAGGCCACAGTCGCCTTGTGGTCCGCCAATCACGAAACGCCCGGTCGGGTTGATCAGGTACTTCGTATCCTCGGTCAGCCATTCTTTGGGCAACACGGGTTTGATGATGTCTTCAATCACCGCTTCGATGAAAGCGGGTTTCATCTTCTGGCCGTCGCTCATCTCGGGACTGTGCTGGCTTGACAGCACCACGGTGTCGATACTGTGCGGTTTGCCGTCCACGTAGCGCATAGTGACCTGGCTCTTGGCATCCGGGCGCAGAAAAGGCAGACGGCCGTCTTTGCGTAATTGCGCCTGACGCTCGACCAGGCGGTGAGCATAGTAAATCGGCGCGGGCATCAACTCGGGCGTCTCGTTGCAGGCATAACCAAACATCAAGCCTTGGTCACCGGCGCCGGTGTTCAGGTGGTCATCGCTGGCATGGTCGACGCCCTGGGCGATGTCGTTGCTTTGCTTGTCATAGGCCACCAGCACGGCGCAACCCTTGTAGTCGATGCCGTATTCGGTGTTGTCATAGCCGATGCGCTTGATGGTGTCGCGTGCCACCTGGATGTAGTCCACATTGGCGTTGGTGGTGACTTCACCGGCCAGCACCACGAGACCGGTGTTGCACAAGGTCTCGGCAGCGACACGGGACTTGGGGTCCTGCTTGAAGATCGCATCGAGAATGGCGTCCGATATCTGGTCGGCCACCTTGTCGGGGTGACCTTCAGAGACGGACTCAGAGGTAAAGAGAAAATCGTTCGCCATAATTTTTAAGCTCCAATGCCAAGTTCAAACAGGTTCGAGACCGCGTTGCTTGGGCTTGGAGGCTTCGGCGAACGCTTTAGCAGATTTGTCAAAATTGACAAGGCACAATGACGGCTCTTGCGAACCGCCTTTGTGTGTCGCCCTGCAAGTAGTTCCATAACTCAGCGACCCGCGCATTTTATCCCAGTGATGATTACCCTTTTTAAAATCTTGTCCGTCCTACCCTTGAGCCTGGTGCATGGGTTGGGCTGGAGCTTGGGCTGGCTGGTGTTTATCGCTTCAGGGGTCTATCGCCGGCGTTTTCTTGCGAACGCACGCCAGGCCGGGATGGGCTGGCGGCAATGGCTGGGCGCTGTCGGTGAGAGTGGCAAGCTGGTGGCCGAGTTGCCGCGTTTGTGGCTGGGGCGACCGGTGCCGGTGCTGTGGGAAGGCGCCCAGCATGTGGAGGACGCACTGGCAGTCGGGCGCGGCGTGGTTTTCTTGACGCCGCATCTGGGCTGCTTTGAGATCACGGCCCAGGCCTATGCCCGGCGCTACGGCCAAGGGACGCAGCCCATGACCGTGCTGTTTCGTCCGCCGCGCCAATCATGGCTGCGCGAACTGGTGACGAACGCCCGCGCCCGACCGGGTCTGCATACCGCCCCCACCACGCTGGCGGGTGTCAAACAAATGATCAAAGCCTTGAAACAAGGCCAGTGCCTGGGTCTGCTTCCGGACCAGGTGCCACCGCTGGGCATGGGGCTGTGGGTGCCGTTTTTTGGCCGTGACGCTTACACCATGACCCTGTCTGTGCGGTTGGCACAACAAACCGGGGCCACGGTGCTGATGGCCTGGGGCGAGCGTTTGTCCTGGGGTCGGGGCTATCGCGTGCATGTGCAGCCCCTGAATACGGTCTTGCCAGTTGACAGTGCGCAGGCCGTCCGGGTCATCAACCAGGCGATGGAAGCGTTGATTCTCAGTTGTCCGCAGCAATACTTGTGGGGCTACGCGCGCTACAAGCAGCCGCGGCAGGAGGTTTGATGTTCAGCCATTTCGGCATCGCGGTCATGCATCTGTTGGGGCGGCTGCCCCTGGCCTGGGTGCGCGCGCTCGGCTGGCTGCTGGGTTGCGTGCTTTATGCGCTGGCGGTGCCGCGGCGCCGGGTGGCCCAGACCAACTTGCGTTTGTGTTTTCCGGACAAGTCCGAGCACGAAATCAGACGGCTGACTTTTCAGACGTTTGTTCATTTTGCCCAAGCCTGGCTGGACCGGGGCTGGCTCTGGCATGGCTCGCCCGAAGTCACCCGGCGGCGCCTGACCCTGTCGGGGGCGGTGCGTGAATTGCAGGGCTCTGAACCGGTGGTGATTTTTGCGCCGCATTTTGTTGGTCTCGACGCTGGCTGGACGGCCTTGACGCAGCAGTTGCCACGCCAATTCACCACCATCTACACCGATCAGGCCAATAAGGTTCTGGACGCCTGGATCTTGACGGGGCGTCAGCGTTTTGGACAGGCTCGGCTGTTTGGTCGCGTGGAGGGCGTCAAAACCATCGTGGCAACTCTGCGTGCAGGCGCGCCGCTGTATTTGTTGCCCGACATGAACTTCGGCCCCGAAGATTCGGTTTTTGTGCCGTTTTACGGCGTGTCCGCCGCCACGGTGCCGAGTCTGTCGCGTTTTGCCAAACTGGGTCGCGCCAAGGTGGTGCCAGTGGTCACGCGCATGACGCGCCAGGGTTACGAGGTGCAGGTCATGCCGGCATGGCCGGACTTTCCGTCCGACGACGTGGCCGCCGATACGGCGCTCATGAACCTGCGGCTGCAGTCGTTTATCGACACCATGCCGGACCAGTATTTCTGGGTGCACAAGCGTTTCAAGGACCGTCCGCCCGGGGTTCCGGCGGTCTATTGAATAGTTGAATGAAATTGACGCGTAGCCGCCGTCCACTTTGCGCAATTAGCTATTGATTTAATAGCAAAAACTGCTGCAGCAATTGCGTTACCAGTTGCGGTTTTTCATGCACGATCCAGTGCGTGGCGTCAGGGACGATTTGAAGCGTCAGGTGCTCCACATAGTCGTCCAGTCCTTCAATCAACACCGGCGGTAACGCAATATCGTCCAAGGCCCAAATCACCAGCGTGGGCAGGCTTACAGTCAGCATGGCGTGCGGCAGATCGATGGTGGCTGCGGCGGGGTCCTCTGCGCGCGGTGGCCGCAGCGGTGAGGCCCGGTACAGGTTGCAGCCGCCGGTCAGTCCGGCCTCCCAGACCTCGCGGTACTGCGCCTTGACCGCGTCAGTGAGCCAGTCGGGGGCGCGCGTGCCATTTTTTGTAGAGGTCAAAAACTCCCAGAGGCGGCGGTAGTCGTGCTGCGTCAACAATTGCTCGGCATCCGGCCGAATCAGAAAATTCATGTAGGCACTGGCGGCCTGCTGGGCCGGGCTGTTTTTAAGCTCGCGCAAAAACGTGCCGGGATGAGGCGAGTTGATGATGATCAGCTGCCGGGTCAGATGGGGCAGTTGGTTGGCAAGGCTCCACGCGACCGCACCACCCCAGTCGTGCGCCACCAGCCCGGCGAGTTGGCCCCCTTGGTCCGGCGCCTCGAGTGCAATCAGGGCTGCAATGTCTTGCACCAGGTGTTTGGGTCGGTAGGCACTGACGTCGGTCGGCGCGCTGGAGTGTTCAAAGCCGCGCAGATTGGGGGCCACGCAGCGGTAACCACCGTTCTCGGTCCGAGAAAAATGTTCCAGTAAGAAGTCCCACACAAACGCCGCTTCCGGAAACCCATGCAAGAACATGAGAACCGGGCGACCGCGTGCGCCGGTTGCCCGACAACTCAAGGTCATGCCATGTGGCAAGGGCTGTAAATAGGTCTCGATCATGGGCGCGTCAGCCTCTTGCAGTCAGAACAGGCCTGAGCTTACGAAGGCAGACGGTTTGCCGTAGTCGCGTTTGGGACTGCGGCCGAGGACGCGGTGGCTCGCGCCGTGTTTAAGCGCCTTTGGGGGCAGTTGGCTCGGGGTGTGCCCACTGCCACAGCAGGGTGGCTACTTCATCGATTCCCTGGCGTTTAGGGGCCGAAAACAGCCGGACTTCACCGCCGCCGGCTTGCAGCTTCATGATCGACAGCGCCTTGTTTTGCTCGACGCGCGTCAGCTTGTCGGCCTTGGTCAGGACCACCAGAAATTTGAGACCTTCTTCCACCCGCGGCCGCACGATGTCCAGCAGGATTTCGTCCAGTTCGGTCAGCCCGTGGCGCGGGTCGCACATGAGCACAATGGCTTTCAGATTCTCACGCGTCACCAGGTAATTGGCCATCACTTGTTGCCAGCGAATCTTGTCCGATTTGGGCACGGCCGCATAACCATAGCCCGGCAAGTCGGTCAAAATTGCATCGGTCACGCCCTGTTTGCCCAGAGCGAACAAGTTGATGTGCTGGGTGCGCCCCGGTCTTTTGGATGCAAAGGCCAATTGCTTTTGTTGTGTCAGCGTGTTGATGCAGGTGGATTTGCCCGCATTGGAGCGTCCCACAAAGGCAATCTCGGGCACATCCAGTGCCGGCAAGAAGTGCAGTTGGGGTGCCGTCGTGAGGAATTTGGCTGTGTGCAGCCAGCCCAGCGCAACGACCGCAGCAGCCTTGGTGGCGCTGTCTTTTGCAGTTGACTGGGGGGCCGAAGCCGGTGGGTTTGAATTGGTAGTCATTAATTAAAGGGAAGAAACCCGAAGTCGCATTGTAGAATCTACTTGTTTTGCTCACTTGCCTTGACCTTTTTGACACGACATTCCCTATGAAGTTGCTCACCTCTTTTTTGCTTGCTGCCTCGTTGGTTGCACCCGCTTTTTCCACTTTTGCACAAGAGGCCAAGCCTGCTGCACCGCTGGCGGAGGCCGCGCCGGCCCCTGCAAAAGTGGTCAAGCCTGATCTGGTTAAAGGTGAGGCCAGCTTTACTGCTGTGTGCGCAGCCTGCCACGCCGCAGACGGTAACTCGGCCATTCCCGTTAACCCCAAACTGTCGCAGCAACACCCGGAATACTTGGTGAAGCAATTGCAGGAATTCAAATCTGGCAAGCGCGCCAACGCCATCATGTCGGGCATGGCGGCAGCCCTGAGCGATCAGGACATGCTGAACGTCGCTTACTGGTTGAACACCAAGACCGCCAAGCCTGGCTTTGCCAAAGACAAAGAATTGGTGAGTTTGGGTGAGCGGATTTACCGCGGCGGCATAGCTGATCGTCAGATTCCGGCTTGTGCTGGTTGCCACAGCCCTAATGGTGCTGGTATTCCAGCCCAGTTCCCCCGCCTGGGCGGTCAACATGCTGATTACGCCGTGGCCCAGTTGACAGCGTTTCGTGATGGCACCCGGAAAAACAGCCTGCAGATGACGGGTGTGGCTGCCAAAATGAACGATCGCGAAATCAAGGCGGTTGCCGACTACGTTGCCGGTCTGCGATAAGCGCAGGCTTGGGTTGCTGGTCAGTGCGTTTGGAAATTTATTGAACTAAACGTGTGCAACCAACCCCAATGTGGGCAGGTCCATTTTCAAAATGGTCTGCCCTTTTTTTTGAGTTAATCACAATCCATTCATGACAGTCTCCACCCAGGGTCTAGAGCTTAAATCCGGCTCGCGCCCATTACGCGCTGCCGTCGAGTTGCTGTCTTCAATGCGATTTTCAATCTCTTTGCTGACGGTTATTTGTATTTCGTCGGTGATTGGGACTGTACTCAAGCAGCACGAATCCATCAACAATTACGTCAATCAGTTTGGCCCCTTTTGGGCAGAGGTGTTTGGTGCTGTCAGCTTGTACTCGGTGTACAGCGCTTGGTGGTTTTTGCTGATACTGGCCTTTTTGGTGACCAGCACGTCCCTCTGCATTGCGCGCAACACCCCCAAAATTTTCACGGATCTTAGAACCTACAAAGAAAACATTCGTGAGCAAAGTCTGCAGGCGTTTGGCCATCGGGCCCAGGCCGATCTGGATGAGACGCCTGAGGTGGCCGCCCGGCGCATCGGTCAGATGTTGGTGGGCGGGGGTTGGAAGGTCAAGTTGCAACAGCGCGAGGGCCCCGGTGCCCGTGGCTGGATGGTCGCGGCCAAGGCCGGCGCTGTCAATAAAATTGGCTATATCGCGGCGCACAGTGCCATCGTTCTGGTGTGCGTGGGCGGCTTGCTGGATGGTGATTTGATTGTCCGTGCGCAGATGTGGTTCAACGGAAAAGTGGCTTACAACGGTGGCGGCATGATTGCCGATGTGAAGCCGGAACACCGTCTGAGTGAGCGTAATCCGACCTTTCGCGGCAATTTGCTGGTGACGGAGGGCACCCGGTCCAGTACCGCCATCTTGAATCAATCGGACGGAATTCTGCTGCAGGAATTACCGTTTGCGGTGGAGCTGAAAAAATTTATTGTGGAGTATTACTCCACGGGCATGCCCAAGCTGTTTGCCAGCGACATCATCATTCACAATATTCATACTGGCGAACAAATCCCGGCGCGGGTAGAGGTGAATCACCCGGTGGCTTACAAGGGCGTTGAGATTTTCCAGTCCAGTTTTGATGATGGCGGCTCCAGTGTCAAGCTCAAAGCCCTGCCCATGAACGCGGCCGCCAAACCGTTTGAGATCGACGGTGTCATTGGCGGTTCATCGCAACTCAGCAATGGCAGTGAAAAGCTCACGATCGAGTACACCGGTTTGCGCGTCATCAACGTCGAAAACTTCGCCGGCAATAGCGCCGGGGGCATCGATGTCCGCAAAGTGGATTTGCGGGAATCCATCGATTCTCGCCTCGGTGCAGCCAACAAGTCGGTCACCAAAAAAGAACTGCGCAACGTCGGCCCCAGCATCAGCTACAAGCTGCGTGACGCCGCAGGGCAGGCGCGCGAATTTAACAACTACATGTTGCCGGTCGACATGGGCGATGGTGCACCCGTGTTCTTGATGGGACTGCGCGAGTCGCCCGTTGACCCTTTCCGCTATTTGCGAATTCCAGCCGATGAAAATGGCACTTCCGATGAGTTTTTCCGGCTGCGGGCGGCGTTGGCGGACCCGGTCGTGCGCGATCTGGCGGTTCGGCGCTATGTCTCACGCGCCGTGGACGCCAGCCGTCCGGATCTGATCAAACCGTTGACGGCATCAACCTCGCGCGCATTGGCTTTGTTTGCTGGCGCCGAAAAAAGCAAAGATGGCAAGCCGACAAGCGGTCTGCAGGCGATCTCTGACTTCATGGAAATTAATGTGCCGGAAGGTGAGCGAGGCCGGGCAGGCGACGTGCTGATCCGCATTCTGAATGGGGCCCTGTTTGAACTGGCCCAAATGTCGCGTGAGCGTGCGGGCCTGAAACCGTTTGAGCCGAATGAAAAAACACAAGCGTTCATGACCCAGGCGGTGCTGGCACTGAGCGACGCGCAAACGTATCCCGCGCCCATGGTGTTGCAACTGTCCGACTTTACCCAGGTACAGGCCAGTGTCTTCCAGGTGGCCCGTGCACCCGGAAAGAAAATTGTGTATCTTGGCTGCGCTTTTCTGATTTTGGGCGTTTTTGCGATGCTCTACATTCGTGAGCGGCGCTTGTGGGTATGGCTGGCGCCGCGTGATGCAGCAGGCGGTGAACGGGCCACCGCCACCATGGCTTTGTCCAGCAATCGCAAAACGATGGATGGTGATCGTGAATTTGAAAAGCTTAAATCCCGGTTGATTGGAATCAAGGAAGAATGACATGACTACTGCTTCGGCAACTATTGGCACCACATTGACCCTGAACGAAGGTTATTTCGTCAAACGCAACTGGTTTGACTGGTTGTTTGCGGCGATTGTGATTGCCGGCGGCTTGTACGTTTTTTCTCGCTACAACGGCGCGATGGATGTCTACGAAAAGGGGATTTTGCTGGGGGCTATGCCCAGCGCCATCATGCTGGGCTGGTTCTGGCGGCCCTTGCGCGCGCTGATGCTGGTGGTGGCTGGTTTTTCGCTGTTGGGCATCGTGTCGTACCAGGGCAGTCTGGCCAGTGCTGACAGCGTGTTCTGGCTTAAATACTTTCTCTCTAGCCAGTCGGCCATCCTGTGGATGAGCATGCTTTTCTTCATGAGTACCGTCTTCTACTGGGTTGGCATGTTCGCACCGCGACAGGGCGATGCGATTTCGTTGGTGGCCTCGCGGCTGCTCTGGGTTGCCGTGGCCATGGCGCTCATTGGCACCATGGTGCGTTGGTATGAAGGCTATTTGCTGGGCTCGGACATCGGACATATCCCGGTCAGCAATCTGTATGAAGTGTTTGTGCTGTTTTGCTGGCTGACCGCGGCCTTCTATCTTTATTTTGAGGAGCAGTACAAGACACGCGCACTGGGCGCCTTCGTCATGCTGGTGATCAGTGCCGCCGTCGGTTTTTTGCTCTGGTACACGCTGGTGCGCGGAGCGCACGAAATTCAGCCGCTGGTGCCAGCGCTCAAGAGCTGGTGGATGAAGCTGCATGTGCCGGCCAATTTCATTGGTTATGGCACATTTGCGCTGGCCGCCATGGTGGCGTTTGCCTACCTGATCAAACAAAACGCAACGGAGACGCGTTGGTACAAACTGGCACCGCTTTGGTTGTTGGGCATTGTGTTGTGTTTCGAGCCGATCGTGTTTCGCAAGTCGTCCGCCGGTGGCATGAGTGACTACTGGGCGGTGTACTTCGGTATTTCGGCGCTCATCGTTGGCAGTATCTTGTTTGGGCGACGTCAGATCGCGGCCAAGCTGCCATCCTTCGAAATTCTGGACGATGTGATGTACAAGTCCATCGCCGTTGGCTTTGCGTTCTTTACCATCGCCACCGTGTTGGGTGCGCTGTGGGCTGCCGAGGCCTGGGGCGGCTACTGGAGCTGGGACCCGAAAGAAACCTGGGCCCTGATTGTCTGGCTCAACTATGCGGCTTGGCTGCACATGCGCCTGATGAAGGGCCTGCGCGGCACGGTGTCCGCGTGGTGGGCCTTGTCGGGCTTGGCGGTGACCAGCTTTGCCTTCATTGGCGTCAATATGTTTCTGAGCGGCTTGCACAGCTACGGCACCCTGTAACGTATTGATTTAGCTGAAATATGGAGCGGGATCAGTCCATTTTTTTGTAAGAACGCACGCTCTCCCATGACTTTCATTGAAACGAGGACCGCATCATGCTTATCAAAAACAGCCGCGACGGCTTTTGCCATCCGGTCTCCAGCGAAATCACGAGCCAGCGCGTCTATGAGGGGCGGCGCGATCTCATCAAACTGATGGCCAGCGGTGTCGCGGGTGCCGCTTTGACATCGTGGGCGTCACGGGAGGCCCATGCGCAAGGCGCCAGCACCGTGCAACGGCCGGGCAAACTGGCTGCCTTGCAGAGCGCGCGCTCAAGTCTGGCCGGCGCCGCCACCATGGAAAAGTTGACGGATTACAAGGACGCCAGCAGCTACAACAACTTCTACGAATTTGGCACCGACAAGTCTGACCCGGCACAAAATGCCCACACGCTAAAGACCACGCCCTGGACGGTTGAGATTGAAGGGCTGGTCAAAAAACCGGCCAAGTACACACTGGAAGACCTGCTGAAACTCAGCGCACAGGAAGAGCGGATTTACCGCTTGCGCTGCGTGGAAGGCTGGTCCATGGTGATTCCGTGGGTGGGCTATTCACTGAGCGAGTTGATCAAACGCGTCGAGCCACTGAGTAGCGCCAAGTACGTCGAATTCGTGACCTTGGCCGATCACAAAACCATGCCGTTTGTGGGCTCCCGCGTGCTGGACTGGCCTTATGTGGAAGGCTTGCGCATGGATGAAGCCATGCACCCGCTGACCTTGCTGACCTTTGGCATGTACGGCGAGGTGTTGCCCAAGCAGAACGGCGCACCGGTGCGCCTGGTGGTGCCGTGGAAATACGGTTTCAAGAGCGGCAAGAGTCTGGTCAAAATCCGCTTCACCGACAAACCACCGGCCACTGCCTGGAACAAGGCGGCCGCCAATGAGTATGGTTTCTTCTCCAACGTGAACCCGACAGTGGACCACCCGCGCTGGAGTCAGGCGACGGAACGGCGCATCGGCGAGGATGGCTTGTTCGCCAGGAAACGCAAGACCTTGATGTTCAATGGCTATGAGGCGCAAGTCGGGCAGCTTTACGCTGGCATGGACCTCAAAAAGTTCTTCTGATGGACGCGCTTGCCAGTCCCCGGCCAGCGCTGCGGGTAAGGGCGCTTTTGCTGCACCGCTTCGCCAAACCAGTCGTGTTTGGTCTGTCGCTGTTGCCGTTCTGTTGGCTGCTGTATGCAGCGATCACTAATCAGCTGGGGGCCAATCCGGCGGAGGCCTTGAGCCGCTCCACGGGCGACTGGACCTTGCGCTTTTTGTGCCTGGTGCTGGCCGTCACGCCGCTGCGCGTCATCACGCAGACCCCGGCACTGGCCCGGTTTCGCCGCATGCTGGGATTGTTTGTTTATTTTTATGTCTCGCTCCATTTGCTGAGTTACAGCTGGTTTGACATGGGGTTTGAGCTGGCGGATATGGCCAAAGACATTGCCAAACGGCCATTTATCCTGGTGGGTTTCTCTGCTTTTGTGTTGCTCACCCCCTTGGCGTTGACGTCCTTCAACCGGGCTATCAAAACACTGGGTGCCAAACGCTGGCAGCTTTTGCACAAGCTGGTCTATGTCGTTGCCGGCTTGGCCATTCTGCATTTCTTCTGGATGCGCGCTGGTAAAAACAACTTTGCTGAGGTGTACGTGTATGCCGCTATTCTGGGCACGTTGCTGGGCTGGCGTTTGTTTCTATTTATAAGAAAAAACAGGCGCTAGCCGCCGTACCATATGCACAAGTAGCTATTGAAAATATAGCAAACTAGCGTCCGACCAAGCTTTCTTGGCGCATCTGGTCCGCCATGGTTTCCCGTTGGCGAATGATGTGAGCCTGGGTGCCTTCCACCAGGATCTCGGCGGCGCGGCCGCGCGAGTTGTAGTTGCTGGCCATGCTCATGCAGTAGGCGCCAGCGGACAGCACCGCCAGCAGATCGCCCGGCTGCACGGCCAAGGCACGATCATGCCCAATCCAGTCGCCACTTTCGCAGATCGGACCCACCACATCATAGGTGTCAGGGGCATCCGGGCGCGGGTTCAAGGGCACGATCTGGTGGAATGCCTGGTACATGGCCGGGCGGGGTAAATCGTTCATGGCGGCATCGATGATGCAAAAGTTTTTTTGCTCACCCGGTTTCAGGTACAGCACTTCGGTCAGGCAGACCCCGGCATTGCCGACCAGTGAGCGGCCGGGTTCGATCATCAACTGTCGATTGCCAAAACCACGGGCATCCAGCTTGGCCAGCATTTTTTGCCAGAGATCATCGGCGCTGGGGGGCGTATCGTCGTTGTAATTGATGCCCAGGCCACCACCAAAATCAATGTGATGCAGCGGAATGCCCGCGGCCTCAATCGTTTCTACCAGGTCCAGCATGCGGTCTACCGCGTCAAGGTAGGGCGCGACTTCCGTGATCTGCGAGCCGATATGGCAATCAATCCCGACCACCCGAATGCCCGCCAACTGGGCGGCGCGCTGGTAGGTTTGCACCACGCGTTCATGGGCGACACCAAACTTGCTGCCTTTGAGGCCGGTGGAGATATAGGGATGGGTCTTGGGGTCCACATTGGGATTGACGCGAATGCTGACGGGTGCGGTCAAGCCCATCGACAAAGCGACCTCACTCAAGACTTCGAGTTCGGCCTCGCTCTCGACATTGAAGCAGCCAATGCCTGTCGAGAGCGCACGCTGCATTTCGGAACGGGTTTTACCGACACCCGAGAAGATGATTTTTTCAGCCCGTCCGCCAGCTGCCAGCACCCGGTCCATGTCACCGCCCGAGACAATGTCAAAACCGCAGCCAGCGTCTGCAAAAACCTGAATCACACCGAGGGCTGGATTGGCTTTCATGGCGTAACAGATTTGAACCTTGCGACCCGCAAAGCCACGCTGGTATGCGGCCAGCGCGGCCAGCATGGACCCTTTTGAATAGACAAAAAGAGGCGTGCCATATTCTTTGGCCAAATCACTTAAACGGATATCTTCCGAAAAAAGTTCATTGCCCCGGTAGGCAAGTTGGGGTTGGCCGGGAAGGTTTTGGAAAGTCATTGAGGAGCGGGAGTGGTTGCCGAGGCAGGGGGGGTGGCAGGAGCAGGCGCCGCCGTTGGGGGCGCGGTCGCGTGTCGTGAGCGAAACAGCGTTTCAGGCAAGGTGGCGCGATTTGCGGCGGCGGGTTCTGTGGGTAAATACAGCGGTCCCTGCTGGCCACAGGCCGTCAGGCCCACCGCACTGAGGCCAAGGACAATCGTACTGACTAGAATTTGACGAACTAACAACATGGTGAAATTGTATGACCGACTCTGAATTCATGGATCACGCGGAAATTCTGCTTAAAGCCGTCGAGGCCAGCTGTGACCGTATCAATGACGAGAACCTTGCCGATATCGACAATCAGCGCACGGGTGGCATGGTGACTCTGGTTTTTTCAAACCAAAGTCAGATCGTCATCAATCTGCAAAAGCCGCTGCATGAAATCTGGCTGGCCGCTAAATCGGGCGGTTATCACTATAAATATGATAGCAGTCAGTGGATAGATACCAAGGGCCAGGGCGAGTTTTTTGCCAGTTTGTCACGCTATGCCAGCGAACAGTCGGGTTGTCCTTTGGTGTTTAATTTTTAAACAAGTCCAGAATCCGTTTCTTTTCATCGGCCGGTGGCAACGCTTGCATATCGCCTGGGGACTTTGATCCGTTGTCCATACCCACACTGCTGATGCCAGCGCCTTTGACGTACTCGTCATAAAACCACTCGCCGCCCGAATTGATGACGCCTTCCGGGGCGCTGGGTTCCGTGACAGGTACATTTTTTAGCGCCTGTTCCATGAAGCGGATCCAGACGGGCAGACTCAAGCCGCCGCCCGTTTCGCGGTCGCCGAGTTTGCGCGGCGTGTCGTAGCCAATCCAGGTGACGGCCGCCAGTGTCGGCTGGAATCCGGCAAACCATGCGTCCATGGCGTCGTTGGTTGTGCCCGTTTTGCCGTACAAGTCAGGACGCTTCAGCTCCCGCTGCGCGGAGGCCGCAGTACCGGATCGGGTCACTTCTTGCAGCAGACTTTCCATAATGAAGGCGTTGCGGGGAGGGATGGCCCGCGCCGACTCGTCCAGCGCGGGTGTTTTGGTTTCTACCAAAACCTTGTTGCCTCTTTGCTCTGTCACCTTGGTGATCAGCCATGGATTAATGCGGTAGCCGCCGTTGGCGAAGACCGAGTACGCAGAAACCATCTGCATGGGGGTGACCGATCCAGCACCCAAGGCCATGGTCAAGTAGGCGGGGTGTTTGTCTGCTTCAAAGCCAAAACGCGTAATCCATTCCTGCGCATTTTGGGTGCCGACCGCCTGCAGAATGCGAATGGAGATCATGTTTTTGGATTTAGCCAAACCCCGCCGCATGGTCATGGGGCCTTCGTATTTGCCGTCGTAATTTTTAGGCTCCCAAGGCTGACCGCCCGTCACACCTGCATCAAAAAAGAGCGGCGCGTCGTTGATAACTGTTGCCGGGGTAAAGCCTTTTTCCAGAGCCGCGGAGTAAATAAACGGCTTGAAGCTTGAGCCGGGTTGACGCCACGCCTGGGTCACATGGTTGAACTTGTTTTTTTCAAAATCAAATCCACCCACCAATGCCTTGATGGAGCCGTCGCGCGGGTCCAATGCCACGAACGCGCCCTCAACTTCCGGCAACTGCGTGATTTCCCAGGTATTTTTGAGTGTTTTGGCCACCCGAATCACGGCCCCGCGCCTGATTTTTATGCTGGGCAATGCTTTGTCCGATAAGCCTGACTGCGCGGGTTTGAGGCCTTCGCCTGTAATTTCGACGGTCTCGCCGTTCTGCCGGATGGCGGTGATTTTTTTGGCATTCGCGTCCAGCACCACGGCCGACATCACGTCGCCGTTATCAGGGTGATCACCCAGCGCCTCGTCGATGGCATCCTCCAGCTCCTGCGCGTTGGACGGCAAGGTGACAAACTCTTCCGGGCCACGGTAAATCTGACGGCGCTCGAAATCCATGATGCCGCGGCGCAACGCCTTGTAGGCGGCATCCTGGTCGGCCGCCCGCAGTGTGGTGTAAACGTTCAGGCCCCGGGTGTAAGTCTCGTCGCCGTACTGCGCAAACATCAACTGGCGCACGGTTTCAGCCACGTACTCGGCGTGCACTCTGGTGTTGTTGGCGCCGGATTTAATCTTGATTTCTTCGGTTCTTGCGGCTTCCGCCTCGGCTGTAGTAATGAACCCGTTTTCCAGCATGCGATCAATGATGTGCAGTTGGCGTGTCTTGGCACGTTTCGGATTGACGATCGGGTTGTAGGCGGAAGGCGCCTTGGGTAACCCGGCCAGCATGGCCGCTTCAGCAATCGTGATGTCTTTCAACTGCTTGTCAAAATAAGCTTCCGAAGCGGCCGCAAAACCGTAGGCCCGGTTGCCCAGAAAAATCTGGTTCATGTAAATCTCAAGAATCTGGTCCTTGGTCAATAAATGTTCCAGCTTGAACGTCAGCAGGATTTCATAAATCTTGCGGGTGTAGGTTTTTTCGGAAGATAAATAGACGTTGCGTGCCACCTGCATGGTGATGGTCGATGCACCCTGACTTTTTAAGCGCCCCAGATTGGCCAACGCCGCGCGCAAAACACCTTTGTAGTCCACGCCACCATGTTCATAAAACCGGGCATCTTCAATGGCCAAGACCGCGTTCGTCATGACTTTGGGGATTTCCTTGATCGGTATCAGATGTCGGCGCTCTTCGCCAAACTCGCCAATCAGCGCGCCTTCCGCGGAGAACACGCGCAAAGGCAATTTGGGCCGGTAATCAGACAAGTCTGAAATATCCGGCAAGTTCGGAAACGCCACCGCCATTGCAATGGCAAGAACGATCAGAAGGGCCAAGATCCCAGCCAATGCCAGGCCGCCCCCCCACAACGCAATGCGTATCAGCCAATTCATCGATTTGGAGCGTGGGGTTGAGTTAGGGGGAGGGCTGGATGCACCAGGTGGTGTTTGGGATGACATAAAAAATCTCGTAAAGACGCGCAGGCATTATAAAAACGGTGTTTGCACAGCTTTGGCAGGGTAGTATCCGCCATTGTTGTTTTCTACCACTGGGATGTTTGCTCGCAGGAAGGTGTGAATTGCGTACGAAGCCAAAACGTCTACTTTTGGCAACGCTTGTCACCCCTGCAATTTGTAAATACCTTTACGGGACAACAAGCTTACTGCTAGCATTCAAGTGAATTGTTACGTTTCGTTAGTCTTTGTTAATCTTTGATTAACTTGTTTCAGGGGGATAGTTTTGATCTCTTTGGGGTCGTTGTTTAGTCGTCAACCTGCACCCATGCTGGGTCTGGATATCAGCTCTTCTAGTGTCAAACTGGTCGAGTTGGGTCAAGACAAGTCCGGGAATTTAGTGCTTGAACGTTGTGCAATTGTTCCGCTTGAACGCGGGTGGATTACCGATGGCAACATCGAAAAGTTTGACGAGGTCGCTGATGCGGTCCGTCGGCTGGTCAAGAAAAGCGGGACTAAAACCAAGAATGTGGCAATGGCTTTGCCGCCGTCTGCCGTCATCACCAAAAAAATCATTCTTCCGGGTGGCATGTCCGACCAAGAGTTGGAGTTGCAGGTCGAGACCGAGGCTAACCAGTACATTCCGTTCCCCTTGGATGAGGTGAGTCTCGATTTTTGCATCGTCGGGCCGAGCGCAACCTCGTCGGGTGACATTGAAGTGCTCATTGCGGCGTCACGCAAGGAGAAGGTTCAGGATATCCAGGGCTTGGCCGAAGCGGCTGGTTTGAAGCCCGTTATTGTGGATGTTGAATCCTACGCCTCACGCCTGGCAACAGGCCGCTTGATCGGTAACCTTCCCAATAAGGGTGCTGGATGTATCGTGGCCCTGTTTGAGGTGGGCGCGCTGACCACCAGCATGCAGGTTATTCGGGATGATGAAGTTTTGTACGACCGGGACCAGGCGTTTGGCGGGGCCCAGTTGACCCAGTTAATCGTACGCCAGTATGGCTTTTCGCTCGAAGAGGCCGAAAGTAAAAAGCGAAGCGGCGAATTGCCCGACGACTATGAATCCAGTGTGTTGCGCCCTTTTGTTGAAAGTATGGTGCAGGAAATTGGTCGCGCATTGCAGTTTTTCTTTACCAGCACGCCACATAACAAGGTCGATTACGTGATGCTGGCGGGGGGCTCGGCGGCTCTGCCGGGTTTGACCGCCGCCGTGACGCAGCACACCACTTTTGCTTGCAATTTGCTGAATCCGTTTGATGGTATGGAAATTGGTGAAGGTGTTCACTTGAAGAAAATGACACGAGAGGCGCCGTCCTACCTGACTTCATGCGGACTGGCTTTGCGAAGGTTCATGCAGTGATCTTGATTAATCTGCTCCCTCATCGCGAGGCTGCGCGCAAACTGCGCAAGGATATCTTTAACGTCAGTTTGGGGGCTTCTGCCCTTGTTGGTGGCGTGCTCGCTGGTCTCATATTCCTTTGGTTTCAGGCTCAAATGGCGGGGCAAGAAGGGAAAAACCAGCTGCTGCAAACCGAGATCAAACGGTTTGATGACCAAATCAAGGACATTGCCGGTCTTGAGTCGGAGATTGCCGCCTTGCGCGCTCGTCAGCAGGCCGTGGAAGATTTGCAGGCAGACCGAAACTTACCGGTTCATCTACTGACAGAACTGGTCAAGCAGCTGCCTGATGGCGTTTACATCTCCAGCATGCGTCAAGAAAATCAGAATGTGACGATGCAAGGCGTTGCGCAATCGAATGAACGGGTGTCTGAGTTGTTACGCAATCTGGGCAACAATTCGCCCTGGTTTGCCAAACCCGAGTTGGTCGAGATTGTGGCCGGTTCGGTTGCCCTGACGCCGCGGGATCAGCGGCGTGTTGCCAATTTCACTATTCGCGTTGCTTTAGTTCGCGCCAGCGAAGCTGAAAAAATACATGCTGCTGCAAGTTCAACGTCCCCGGCGTTAGCAGCCTCATCTCCTGTCAAAAAATAGGAGCAAGGCATCATGGCAAGTAAATCTTCATTGAATTTCGATCTTTCTGCTTTGCAGGAAAAACTGCTCGGGCAATTCCGCAATCTGGATCCCAAGGATCCGTCCATGTGGCCTGCATTTCCGCGCTACGCACTCTTTGCGACGGTCACGTTGCTGGTGGTCGTGGTTTTGTGGTTTTTGTGGCTGGACACTTCAGCAACTGAACTGGAGGAGCAGCAGGCCAAAGAAGTCAAGCTGCGCGAAGAGTACAAGGTCAAGCTGGGCAAGGCGGTGAATCTTGAAGCACTCAAAAAGCAACGTGAGCAGGTTCTTCAGTACGTGACGCAACTTGAGAAGCAGTTGCCGAGCAAAGCCGAGATGGACGCGCTACTTTCAGACATCAATCAAGCTGGCTTGGGGCGCAGTCTGCAGTTTGACTTGTTCCGGCCGGGGCAAGTCGTCGTTCGGGACTACTATGCCGAGCTCCCTATTGCGGTGCGCGTCACGGGGCGTTATCACGATATTGGCGCTTTTGCGTCAGATATCGCCAATCTTTCCCGAATTGTGACGCTCAATAACCTGGTCATCGTGCCCGCCAAAGATGGGACTTTGACAATGGATACCACGGCGAAAACTTTCCGCTATCTGGATTCCGACGAGGTTACGGCGCAGCGTAAGGCTGCCGGACCGAAAGGGGCCAAAAAATGATGCCCTTACTTAAATTCGTTCTCGCTGCCTTTGTTCTGACGCTTGCCGGTTGCAGTGCCTCCGGCGAAGATGAGTTGCGCCAGTGGATGGCGGATCAGAAGAGTCAAACCCGACCCAAGATCGCCCCAATTTCCGAGCCTAAACAATTTCAGCCCGAAAGCTACACGCAGGTTACTGCGATTGAGCCGTTCAGCAATCAAAAACTGACCCAGGCCTTGAAACGGGAGTCAACGCAATCGGCTTCCAATGGGGCGTTGATTTCGCCAGAATTGGCGCGTCGCAAAGAGGCGCTGGAGGCTTTCCCATTGGATACGATGGTCTTGGTGGGGAGCTTGGTCAAGGCTGGACAACACGTTGCGCTGGTGAAGGTCGAAAACTTGTTGTATCAGGTACGGCTTGGGAACTATCTTGGACAAAACTACGGACGGGTGATGAAGATTGCTGAGACAGAAGTCACTCTGCGAGAAATTGTGCAAGATGCTGCGGGCGAATGGATTGAACGCACTGCTACGTTGCAGTTGCAAGAGAGGTCGAAATGAACAATCAGAACTATGGGATGACAAAGCTAATGTTGCAACGGGTTTTCTTGGCGACGTCGCTTATGTTGGCGGCGGTTGCTGTGCAGGCCCAGAGCGCCATTGAAGCGGTGTCCGGCTCGATTCAGGGTGGCGTTGAAGTTGTCAAAATTGACTTGACGGAGCCGCTGGCAGCGATTCCGACAGGGTTTTCAATCCAGTCGCCAGCAAGAATTGCACTGGATTTCCCGGGGATTTCAAATGCCATGGGTCGCTCCACCATCGAGATCAATCAGGGCAATCTGAAGTCGGTGAGTGTGGTGCAAGCGGGTGATCGGACCCGGGTGGTATTGAATTTGAAACAAGCAACCGCCTACAAGGCGCAGTTGCAGGGTAAATCGCTGCTGGTCGTATTGGATGCCGTGGCTGTGGCTGCGACCTCGGTATCTGCTGCCCCCGTTTTTGCCGAAAGTCAGAGCCGGGATACGCTGCCATTGAAAGATATGGATTTCCGTCGGGGTGAAGAAGGCTCTGGCCGAATCGTGGTGACCCTGCCCAACAACCAGGTCGGCGTTGATATTCGCCAGCAAGGCCAAACCTTGGTGGTTGAATTCATGAAATCCACCTTGCCGGAAGGTATGCGACGCCGTCTGGATGTGACTGATTTTGGTACGCCAGTCCAAACGGTTACAAGCTTCCAGGTGGGCGACCGTGTGCGGATGGTGATTGAGCCCAAAGGTCAGTGGGTTCACAGTGCCTATCAAACTGATGAGCAGTTTGTGGTGGAAGTTAAGCCCGTCAAAGTTGATACGTCAAAATTGACACAAGGACCTGGTTACAGCGGACAAAAGTTGTCGCTCAACTTTCAAAATATCGAGGTTCGGTCCCTGTTGCAGGTCATTGCTGACTTCACCAATTTCAACATCATCACATCAGACTCAGTCACCGGTGCCGTGACTTTGCGGCTGCAGGATGTGCCGTGGGATCAGGCGCTCGATATCATCTTGCAAGCCAAGGGGCTGGGCATGCGAAAAACTGGCAATGTGTTGTGGATCGCACCGAAGGATGAAATCAACGCCAAGGAAAAACTTGAACTTGAATCGATCGTATCGCTTCAAAATCTGGAACCTTTGCGGACGCAATCTTTTCAGATGAATTACACCAAGGCGGCGGAAGTTGCTGCACAGTTATCGGCCACCGGCGGCGGGACGGGTGCCAACAGTTCCCGGATGCTGAGTTCGCGAGGAAGTACCATTGCCGAGGCCCGCACTAACCAGTTATTCGTGACCGATATCCCCAGTAAACTGGAGCAGGTGCAACAATTGATCGCCAAACTGGATATTCCGGTGCGCCAAGTATTGATTGAAGCGCGGATTGTGGAGGCGTCAGATACCTTTAACAAGGCGTTGGGCGTTCGTCTTGGGGGTGGCATTAACCCGGTCGGTGGTGTTCAGGTGGCCAGTGCGGGCGGCAATCCGCTGAATGCTACATTTGGATCAACCTATTCGCCTGGGTCTGCAAACACAACATCGGGAGATTTTGTCAATTTCCCTGTTGCTGGTGGAGCTAGTTTTGCTGTCTCTATTTTTAATGCGGCGGCCAACCGTTTTCTCAATCTTGAACTTTCAGCACTTGAGGCTGACGGTAAAGGTAAGGTCGTATCTAGTCCTCGCGTGATCACCGCCGACCAGATTAAGGCCTTGATTGAGCAGGGCACCGAATTTCCTTACCAAGTGGCTTCTTCCAGTGGTGCGACTTCCATTGCCTTTCGTAAAGCGAGTTTGAAACTGGAAGTGACTCCCCAAATCACCCCCGAAGGAAACATCATTCTCGATCTCGATGTTAATAAGGACACGAGGGGCATACAAACTCCCGCAGGCTATGCCATCGATACCAAGCATATCAAGACGCAAGTCCTGGTTGAGAACGGCGGCACGGTGGTGGTTGGTGGCATCTTTACAGAAGACCAAGTGGACAGCGTTGATAAAGTCCCTTTCCTTGGTGATTTGCCGGCCGTGGGGAATTTATTCAAGAGAACGTCCCGTTCGTCTGAGAAGCGGGAAATGCTGGTGTTCATTACACCTAAGGTGGTTACTGACAAGGCGTCGCGTTGATCCCCTTAATGCGGCTACACCTTTGTGCATGATTTGTTATTCAATTGATACTTAGTCTGGTCGGCCTTCCCGGCTCCGGTAAATCCACCGTCGGACGGCAACTCGCCCGACGGCTGCAACTTCCGTTCTTTGATTCCGACCATGTGATTGAGCAGCAGATTGGTTGCTCCATCCGCGCGTACTTCGAGCGGGAGGGCGAAGATCGATTTCGCGATGTGGAGGAGTCGGTCATTGACCAACTCACGCTGAATCAAAAAGGCGTGTTGTCGACAGGTGGTGGCGTCGTGTTGCGGGCCGCCAACCGCCTGCACCTGCGGGAACGGGGGCAGGTGATTTACCTGAATTCCTCGCCTGACGAATTGTTTCGGCGCTTGCGCCATGACGTGAACCGGCCTTTGCTGCAAGTCGCTGATCCGTTGGGCCGGTTGCGAGATCTGCATACCCTGCGCGATCCGCTCTATCGGGAGACGGCACATTTCATTATTGAGACCGGGCGCCCATCGGTGGCCACTCTGGTCAATATGATTGTGATGCAACTGGAGCTGGCGGGCATCGTGCCCGGTTCTTGACCTTTTGGTTGCTGCCGCCAGAGGCGGGCAGCACGCTCCATCCACAAGTGCCTCTAAACTCATGGGTATGAATGTCCCAGACCTCCAAACCGTTTTCATTGATCTGCAAGATCGCAGCTACCACATTGCCATTCGGGGTTCGCTTTTTGACAACCCCTTGAGTTATGCAGAGCTGCCCGCCGCCAGCAGTGTCTTGATTGTGAGCAATACCACCGTGGCGCCTTTGTATGCCGAGCGTCTTAAAACGGCTTTGCAAGGAAAGTACGCCAACATCCACACAGTGATCCTGCCGGATGGCGAAGTCTATAAAACCTGGCAGACCCTGAATCTGATTTTTGATGCCTTGCTGGCCAATGGCTGCGACCGGAAAACCGTTCTTTTCGCCCTCGGCGGCGGCGTTGTTGGCGACATGACGGGCTTTGCCGCGGCCAGCTATATGCGCGGTGTGCCTTTTGTGCAGGTGCCCACCACCTTGCTGGCACAGGTTGATTCGTCGGTCGGCGGCAAGACCGGCATCAACCATCCGCTGGGCAAGAACATGATCGGTGCGTTTTATCAGCCGCTCAAGGTGGTATGCGATCTGGATACGCTCAAGACCCTGCCGCAGCGGGAGCTCAGTGCCGGACTGGCCGAAATCATCAAATACGGCCCGATCGCCGATCTGGACTTTTTGGCCTGGATTGAGGGCAACATCGCCGCCCTGATGGCGCGTGACCCGGCGGCGCTGGCCCATGCGGTCAAGCGCAGCTGTGAAATCAAGGCCTGGGTCGTGGGACAAGACGAGCGCGAAGCGGGGCTGCGCGCCATTCTCAACTTTGGCCATACCTTTGGCCACGCGATCGAGGCGGGTCTGGGTTACGGCGAGTGGTTGCATGGCGAGGCCGTTGGCTGCGGCATGGTGATGGCGGCGCATTTGTCGCAGCGACTGGGGCTGGTGGACGCCGCTTTTGTGCAGCGGCTGACCACGCTGATTCAAAAGGCTGGCCTGCCGGTGACCGGGCCGCGCCTGTCCGAGAGTGACAACGCCGGACGCTACCTGGAACTCATGCGCGTGGACAAAAAGGCAGAGGGTGGTGAGATCCGCTTCGTCGTCATCAACGGGCCCGCCAGCGCCGCTATGCGCAACGCACCGGAGTTGCTGGTGCGCGAGGTGATCGATTTGTGCTGCGCCTAGTTGCTATATTAATGGTAGCTACTTGCGCTTATTCGACGGGGGCTAGAGCCCTGTTTTGTATAAAAATATGACACTTGCCGTTTTTGCCTGTGATCCTGCCCAATCGCGCGGTCGCCGTTTCGCGCAAGCACCGGCGCCGACGCGCACCGAGTACCAGCGCGACCGGGACCGGATCGTGCATTGCACCGCGTTTCGGCGCCTGGTGTACAAGACGCAGGTGTTTCTCAACCACGAAGGCGACCTGTTTCGCACGCGGCTCACCCACTCGCTGGAGGTGGCGCAGCTGGGGCGTTCCATCGCCCGCTCGCTCCAACTCAATGAAGACTTGGTGGAGGCGATTGCGCTGGCGCATGACTTGGGCCACACGCCGTTTGGCCATGCCGGGCAGGATGCGCTCAACGAATGCATGAGCGAGTTTGGCGGCTTTGAGCACAATCTGCAGAGCTTGCGGGTGGTCGATAAGTTAGAGGAGCGCTATCCCCAATTCGACGGCTTGAACCTTACCTTTGAGACGCGCGAAGGCATTCTCAAGCACTGTTCCCGCACCCATGCCCTTGACCTTGAGCAGAGCGAGCCGGGCGGTGTGGGACGGCGTTTTCTGGACCGTACCCAACCCAGTCTGGAGGCGCAGCTGTGCAATCTGGCCGACGAAATTGCCTACAACGCACATGACATTGACGATGGCGTGCGCTCCGGGCTGATCACGCTGGAGCAGCTGCAGGAGGTCGCCTTGTTTGATGATTACAGGCGCGAGACGCTGGCTGAATATCCGCAGTTGCAGGATCAATCGCAGGATCGGCGACTGCTTTACGAGAGCATTCGCCGCATGCTCAGTGCCCAGGTGTACGACGTGATTGCCGCGACCGGCCAGGCGCTGGACGCTGCCGCGCCATGCAGTGTTGATGCGGTGCGCCAGATGCCGCACTTGCTGCAGTTTGGGGAAGACATGCGGCTCAAGTCACAGGAACTCAAGAAATTTTTGTTGCAACAGCTGTACCGGCATCCGCAAGTGATGCAGACGACCGGTCTGGCCCAGCAGATGGTGCGCGAGCTTTTTGATGCCTATTTGAACAATCCGCAAGAAATGCAGGGCCGATTTCTGGCCCGCTCCGAGGCAGCCTGCGGTGCAGCGGATGAGCTGAGCGCCGCAGCCCGCGTAGTGGCGGACTACATTGCCGGCATGACGGACCGTTTTGCCGGCCGTGAGCATGAGCGCTTGACGGGCCAGCGTTTGTTGTCCTGAACGGCTCAAGCGCCGAATGCGACATTTGAGCGCATCGTTAAAATCGGGCAAACAAAAATGCCCAGGGATTCGTCGTGAGTTTTCTCAATCAACTTAAATCGCAAGCCAGTGCGTTACAAACCGAGCAAAGTGCGCAACAGAGCCACACCGAAGCGAACACACGGCTGACCGAAGCGGCGTCAAAAACGGCGTGGTTGTACGTCGCGGAGCTCGTGCAGCAGCTGAATGTGATTGGGCCGACCGGTCCCCAACTAAGTCTGGATGGCAAAACGCCTTGGCCCGCAATGAAGCTGGTTGATTTTCGGGTTGATGCGCGCAAAAAGAAACTGCGCGACCAGGAGGTGTTTGACTACATCGCCATGGGCTGGCGCATGGTGCCGCGCGAGGGTGCGCCCGTGGGCGGCAGTGTCAGTGCCAACTTTCCGCCGGATTTACAGCGGATTGAAGCGCGCTTGGCGGCCGGTTCGGTCCAGCATGAGCGCGTTAATGTGCGGCATCCGGAGAAAAACACCTTGCAGGCGATTCGATTTGACTATGTGACCGAAGCCCGTGCCAGTGTCACCATCACCGTTGATCATGATGCCGCTAAATTGGCGTTTCGGTTGGCCAATGCAAAGGGTTTCGAGCTGGTGACGACAAGTTATCCCGCTGACCAGATTCAAAGCGCTGTGCTGGATGAACTGGCCAAATTGATTGTGGGACAACCCAGTAGCTTTGTTTAAGGGAGTGAAAAAATGACGGTGACAACACAAATGGCGATTGACGATACCCGCGTCTGGCTGGAGCGGGCGGTGATTGGTTTGAACCTGTGCCCGTTTGCCAAAAGCGTGCATGTGAAAGGGCAAATCCACTATGTGGTGAGTCGCGCCCAGACGGCGCAAGCGCTGCTGCAGGATCTGGTTGTTGAGCTCAAAGCGCTGCTGGCCACCGCCCCGGCAGCACGCGACACGACGCTTTTAATCGCGCCCGATTGTCTGGCTGATTTTCTTGATTTCAACGATTTTCTGGCCAAGGCCGATCAGGCCTTGCTCGATCTGGAACTGGAGGGGGTGCTGCAAATCGCCAATTTGCACCCGGACTACCAGTTCGCCGGCACCCGGGCGGACGACATCACCAACTACACCAACCGCTCGCCCTATCCCACCTTGCACCTGCTGCGCGAAGACAGCATTGACCGCGCGGTGGACGCTTTTCCCGAGGCCGAGACCATTTTTGAGAAGAACATGGAAACCATGGAGCGGCTGGGGGCTGACGGCTGGGCGGCGCTGGGAGTAGGGCGTTCGCAGGGCTGCCCCCATCAATCGCCGCTGGACGAAACCCGCAGTGCCGACGCGCCTGACAGAAAAGAACAATGAAAACAAAAAAAATGGATCGCTCGTCCCGTAACGAGTCACAAGCCAGCACGCCAGCCAAGCCGCAAGAGGCTGGCGTTATCGCGCCTGAAATCAGGTTCGGCCAGTCGATTGAGCTGCTCAAAGAGTTGCACATCCTGACCCGCGACGGCAAGCTCAACCAGGACTCGCGTCGCAAACTCAAGCAGGTCTACCACCTGTTTCAGTTCATTGAAAAGTTGCTGCTGGAACTGCCTGAAAAAGCTGCGGGCATCACGCTGGCCGACCACGGCGCCGGCAAATCGTATTTAGGCTTCATCATTTACGACCTGTTTTTCAAAGACAAACCGGTCGGTCATATCTACGGCATCGAGACCCGGGGTGAACTGGTGCAAAAATCGCGTGAACTGGCTGCCAAGCTCGGTTTTGAGCGCATGTCGTTTTTGAATCTGAGTGTGGCCGAGTCCACGCAATCGGACGCACTGCCTGAAAAAATTGACGTCGTCACCGCGCTGCACGCCTGCGATACGGCCACCGATGACGCGATTGCTTTTGGCCTGCAAAAGCAGGCCAAATTCATGGTGCTGGTGCCTTGTTGTCAGGCCGAAGTGGCGCGCTGCCTGAGCCAGTACAAAGCACTTTCCCTGACGCGCACGCCGCTGGCTGAACTGTGGCGCCACCCGCTGCATACCCGCGAGATGGGCAGCCAGATCACCAATGTGTTGCGCTGCCTGTATCTGGAGGCCTGCGGTTACCAGGTGACGGTGACCGAGCTGGTGGGTTGGGAGCACAGCATGAAAAACGAGCTCATCATCGCCCGCTACACCGGCCAGAAAAAACGGGCCGCCGCACAGCGCCTGCGAGCGCTGCTGCAGGAATTCGGGCTGACCAGTCTGCTGGACAGCCGCTTTGTTTTGCCGGCTGAGCCTGAAACGAGTCCTGCCGCCGACGTCACGGCCAGTGAAACACTGGTTTGATCTGGTGCCGCGGCGGGTAACGCCGTTCCCTTGTGCAAGTCAAAGGCGCCAAGGTATTCGCCTCCGGCGATGCGGTGAGTCTGGTCAACTCCGGCAGCAAAGTCCGGTTGATCAAAGCGCTTTTGATAAGCCCCGCGCTTTAGCCGCGCACAAACAGGGTTATCAGTGGGTCGGGCCCGACTTGCCGGCTCCAGTGACCGTGAATGCTGGCATCGAAACTCGCGCCTTCCGGCAGGGTGTCGGCTGAATAAAAGTGCTCGCCCGCCTTGAAAATACGTGAGCTGCCGTCTTGCAGAAAAATCTCCATCTGTCCGCCCAAAATGAAGACCCATTGGGGCGCGCCGGTGCAGTGAAAGCTGCTGCGAAAACCGACCGGGCTCTGGCGCAGTTGGTAGCCGCCGGAGGGCATCAGCGGCGAGAGCTGCGAACTGGGCGAACCCTCGGTCAAGTCAACAAGCTCCTCGCGAAAATGGGCGTGACCATCTGGGTCGGTAAACAGTACAACTTTGGTGAGTGAGGTCACAGGCATTCTCCGAATCAAGCTTGGATGATCGCACAGTGGCAATTCAGAGAATGAGGGTCGGATTCCCATTAAGATGGCGCGAATATTCACACTGCATTTTCATGGCCCGTCTTCCCCGCCTCACGCTGCCCGGTTACCCGCACCACGTCATCCAGCGCGGTAACAACCGGCAGCCCATTTTTGCCTCCAGCGCGGATTACCGAACGCTGCTCGATCTGCTGTTTGAGAATGCGAGGAAGTTTGACGTGGCGATTCACGCTTATGTGTTGATGGGCAACCACTTTCATTTGCTGGTCACGCCGCAAACGGCGGAGGGCTTGCCGCAGATGATGCAGGCGGTGGGCCGGCGTTATGTGCGTTATTTCAATGATGCGCAAAAACGCAGCGGCACTTTGTGGGAAGGGCGCTACAAGTCAACCGTGATCCAGACCGAGCGCTATCTGCTGGCGTGCATGGCCTATCTCGACCTCAACCCAGTACGGGCTGGCTTGGTGGCCCAGGCGCGCGACTATCCGTGGTCGAGTTACGGGCATTACACCGGGCAGCGCATCGACAAACTGATCACGCCGCACCCGCAGGTGTGGGAGCTGGGTAACACGCCGTTTGCCCGTGAAGCGGCGTACGCAGAATTGGTGCAGGGTGGCATCAGTCCGGGGCAGCAGTCGGCTTTGACGGACTCGGCGCTCTCCGGCTGGGTGCTGGGCGATGCTGATTTTGTGGCGGAGTTACAAAAAAGAACGCAGCGCCGGCTGACCAGAGGCAATGCCGGGCGGCCGGTTTCTCTCAAGAATTTAGAGTCAAATAAGCCGTTAGCCCCCGTCGGCAATGCATAAGTAGCTATTGAATTTGATGCGTCCCCAATTATTTTTTAAACAAATTAATGCTGATGTAATTGGAATCTGACCCCAATTATTCTGCTTGGCACTTTTGTTGCGTTGCAGTATTCTTCACACCCCAGTGCCAATTATTAGGAGTGCGCCATGACGACGGCTGCGGAAATTCGAGATCTTCAGAACAACGGTTTGTATTCCACCGAACACGAGCATGACGCTTGTGGCGTGGGTTTTGTGGCGCATATCAAGGGCACCAAGTCGCACGACATTGTTAAGAATGCGCTCAAAATTCTTGAAAACCTGGACCATCGGGGTGCCGTCGGTGCCGACAAGCTGATGGGTGATGGCGCCGGCATTCTGATCCAGTTGCCCGATGCGCTGTACCGAGAAGAGATGGCGGCGCAAGGCGTGACCTTGCCGCCACCCGGTGAATACGGCGTCGGAATGGTCTTTTTGCCGAAAGAGCACGCCTCGCGTCTCGCGTGCGAGCAAGAGATGGACCGCGCCATCAAGGCCGAAGGCCAGGTGCTGCTGGGCTGGCGCGATGTGCCGGTGAACCGCGACATGCCGATGTCGCCCACCGTGCGTGAAAAAGAGCCTGTTTTAAAGCAGGTCTTCATTGGCCGTGGCAATGATGTGATCGTGCAGGACGCGCTGGAGCGCAAGCTGTACGTCATCCGCAAGACCGCCAGCCGCCACATCCAGGCGCTCAAGCTCAAGCACAGCAAAGAGTATTACGTGCCCAGCATGTCCAGCCGGACCGTGGTGTACAAGGGTTTGCTGCTGGCCGATCAAGTCGGGGTCTACTTCAAAGACCTGAGCGACGTGCGTTGCGTCTCGGCCCTCGGCCTGGTGCACCAGCGCTTCTCCACCAACACCTTCCCTGAATGGCCGCTGGCCCACCCGTACCGCTATGTGGCGCACAACGGCGAGATCAACACCGTCAAGGGCAACTTCAACTGGATGAAAGCGCGCGAAGGCGTGATGTCGTCCCCGGTGCTAGGCGCCGACCTGCAAAAGCTGTACCCGATCAGCTTTGCCGGCCAGTCCGACACCGCCACCTTCGACAACTGCCTGGAATTGCTGACCATGGCCGGTTACCCGATCAGCCAGGCTGTGATGATGATGATTCCCGAGCCGTGGGAGCAGCACACCACCATGGACCCGCGCCGCAAGGCCTTCTACGAATACCACGCCGCCATGATGGAACCGTGGGACGGTCCCGCATCCATCGTGTTCACCGATGGTCGCCAGATCGGCGCCACGCTGGACCGCAACGGCCTGCGTCCTTCGCGCTACTGCATCACCGATGACGATCTGGTCATCATGGCGTCCGAGTCGGGCGTGCTGCCGGTGCCGGAGAACAAGATCGTGCGCAAATGGCGCTTGCAACCCGGCAAGATGTTCATGATCGACCTGGAGCAGGGCCGCATGATCGACGACGAAGAGCTCAAGGCCAATCTGGCCAACAGCAAGCCGTACAAGCAGTGGATTGAGAACCTGCGCATCCGGCTGGATGATGTGGTGGGCGGTGGCGAACCGGCCTCGGCATCGGAAAGCGTCGTGAGCCTGCTGGACCGTCAGCAAGCTTTTGGCTTCACCCAGGAAGACATCAAGTTCCTGATCGCACCGATGGCAGTGGCCGGTGAAGAATCGCTGGGTTCCATGGGTAACGACAGTCCGTTGGCCGTTTTGAGCGATAAAAACAAGCCGCTGTACAACTACTTCAAGCAGTTGTTCGCGCAGGTGACCAATCCCCCGATCGACCCGATCCGCGAAGCGATCGTGATGTCGCTGGTGTCTTTTGTCGGTCCCAAACCCAATTTGCTCGACATCAACCAGGTCAATCCGCCGATGCGCCTGGAGGTGAGCCAGCCCGTGCTGGACTTTGCCGACATGGCCAAGTTGCGCGATATCGAGAAGCACACGCAAGGAAAATTCCGCAGCTACACGCTGGACATCACCTACCCGCTGGTCTGGGGCCGCGAGGGGGTGGAAGCCAAGCTGGCGTCACTCTGTGCCGAAGCGGTGGACGCCATCCAGGGCGGAAAAAACATTCTCATCATCAGCGACCGCGGTGTGAGCGCCACGCAAGTGGCGATTCCGGCGCTGCTGGCGCTCTCCGCCATTCACCAGCATCTGGTGGGCGCGGGCCTGCGCACCAGTGCCGGCCTGGTGGTGGAAACGGGCACGGCGCGCGAGGTGCATCACTTTGGCGTGCTGGCGGGCTACGGTGCCGAAGCCGTTCACCCCTACCTGGCGATGGAAACGCTGGCCAGCATCCATAAGGATCTGCCGGGCGACCTGAGCGCCGACAAGGCGATCTACAACTACGTCAAGGCCGTAGGCAAGGGTCTGTCCAAGATCATGTCCAAAATGGGCGTGTCCACCTACATGAGCTACTGCGGCGCCCAGCTGTTTGAAGCGATTGGCCTGAACAGCAACACCATCGCCAAATACTTTGCCGGTACCCCCAGCCGGGTCGAAGGCATCGGCGTGTTCGAGATTGCCGAAGAAGCCATCCGCATGCACAAGGCCGCCTTCAGCGACGATCCGGTGCTGGCCACCATGCTGGACGCCGGTGGCGAATACGCCTGGCGCGCGCGCGGCGAAGAGCACATGTGGTCACCCGACGCCATTTCCAAGCTGCAACACAGCACCCGCTCCAACAACTGGAACACGTACAAGGAGTACGCCCAGCTGATCAACGACCAAAGCAAGCGCCACATGACCTTGCGCGGCCTGTTTGAATTCAAGATTGACCCGGCCAAGGCGATTCCGGTGGAAGAAGTCGAGTCGGCGAAAGAAATCGTCAAGCGCTTCGCCACTGGCGCCATGTCGTTGGGTTCGATTTCGACCGAAGCGCACGCCACGCTGGCCGTGGCCATGAACCGCATTGGCGGCAAGAGCAACACCGGTGAGGGCGGGGAAGATCCGGCGCGTTACCGCAACGAGCTCAAGGGCATCCCGATCAAGCAAGGCCAGACGATGGCCGACATCATCGGCCACGATGTGGTGGAAGTGGATATTCCGCTCAACCCGACCGACTCGCTGCGTTCGCGCATCAAGCAGGTGGCATCGGGCCGCTTTGGCGTCACCGCCGAGTACCTGAGCAGTGCCGACCAGATTCAGATCAAGATGGCCCAGGGCGCCAAGCCCGGTGAGGGCGGCCAGCTGCCCGGTGGCAAGGTGTCCGAGTACATCGGTCGCCTGCGTCATTCCGTGCCCGGCGTCGGCCTGATTTCGCCGCCACCGCATCACGATATTTACTCGATTGAAGATCTGGCACAGTTGATTCACGATCTGAAAAACGTGGCGCCGCATGCCGGCATCAGCGTCAAGCTGGTCGCAGAGATCGGCGTCGGTACCATCGCCGCCGGCGTGGCCAAGTGCAAGGCCGACCACGTGGTCATCGCCGGGCACGACGGCGGCACGGGCGCCTCGCCCTGGTCGTCCATCAAGCATTGCGGCAGCCCGTGGGAAATCGGTCTGGCTGAAACCCAGCAAACGCTGGTGCTCAATCGCCTGCGCAGCCGCATCCGCGTGCAGGCCGACGGTCAGATGAAGACCGGCCGCGACGTCGCCATTGGCGCGTTGCTGGGTGCGGACGAATTCGGCTTCGCCACGGCACCGCTGGTGGTGGAAGGCTGCATCATGATGCGCAAATGCCACCTCAACACCTGTCCGGTCGGTGTGGCGACGCAAGACCCCACGTTGCGCAAGAAGTTCTCTGGCAAGCCGGAGCATGTGGTGAACTACTTCTTCTTCATTGCCGAAGAAGTGCGCCAGATCATGGCCCAGCTCGGCATCCGCAAGTTTGACGACCTGATCGGCCGTGCTGACTTGCTCGACATGCGCCAGGGGATCGAACACTGGAAGGCCAGTGGCCTGGATTTCAGCCGCCTGTTTGCGATGCCGAATGTGCCCGCCGACGTACCCCGTTTCCAGACCCTGGAACAAGACCACGGCTTGGAAAAATCGCTCGACAATGTGCTGATCGCCAAGAGCCGTGCTGCCATCGACAAGGGCGAAAAAGTGCAGTTCATGGAAATGACCCGCAATGTGAACCGCTCGGTCGGTGCCATGCTCTCCGGCGCGCTGACCAAGGTGCATCCTGAAGGATTGCCGGATGACACCATCCGCATCCAGCTGGAAGGCACGGGCGGTCAGTCCTTTGGCGCCTTCCTGGCCAAGGGCATCACCATGTACCTGATTGGCGATGCCAATGACTACACCGGCAAGGGCCTCTCGGGCGGCCGGATTGTGGTGCGCCCCAGTATTGACTTCCGCGGTGAGGCAATCCGCAACACCATCGTCGGCAACACGGTGATGTACGGTGCGACCGCCGGTGAAGCCTTCTTCAGTGGCGTCGGCGGCGAGCGCTTTGCGGTGCGCCTGTCCGGTGCCACCACGGTGGTGGAAGGTACCGGTGACCACGGTTGCGAGTACATGACCGGTGGCACCGTGGCGGTGCTCGGCAAAACCGGGCGCAATTTTGCTGCCGGCATGAGCGGCGGCATTGCCTATGTCTATGACGAAGACGGCCAGTTTGCCAAACGTTGCAACACGGCCATGGTGTCCATGGAGAAGGTGCTGACGGCAGCCGAGCAGCAAGCCAGCATCGACGCGAGCCTCTGGCATCGTGGCCAAAGCGATGAAGCGCAGCTGAAGAAGTTGCTGGAAGACCATAACCGCTGGACCGGCAGCAAACGTGCCCGTGAATTACTCGATACCTGGGATGTCTCCCGCTTGAAATTCGTCAAGGTGTTCCCGAACGAATACAAGCGTGCCCTGGGTGAGATTCATGCACGTGGCCGTGGGGTCTTGTCAAAAGAAGCGCTAGCCCTTACCAGCCGTGCGCAAGTAGCTACAAAAAAAGAAGCAGTCCCCGCTAAGTAAAGCGCGAACTCTTCAAACTTAAAGTGTTGGGGACCGAAACCAAAGGTCTGTCCCCCAAAGGAGTAGATATGGGAAAAGTCACTGGCTTCATGGAGTTTGAGCGCGTCGAAGAGGGCTACAAGCCCGTCGCCGAGCGTTTGAAAAATTACAAAGAATTCGTGGTCGGCCTGGACGACGCGAAGGCCAAGGTGCAGGCGGCGCGTTGCATGGATTGCGGCACCCCGTTTTGCAACAACGGCTGCCCGGTCAACAACATCATTCCGGATTTCAACGACCTGGTATACCGGGGCGACTGGAAAAATGCGATTGAGGTGCTGCACAGCACCAACAACTTCCCCGAGTTCACCGGGCGCATCTGCCCGGCACCGTGTGAAGCCGCTTGCGTGCTCAATGTGAACGACGAGGCGGTGGGTATCAAGTCCATCGAGCACGCCATCATCGACCGCGCCTGGGCCGAAGGTTGGGTGAAGCCGCAGTTGGCCAAACACAAGACCGGTAAAAAGGTTGCCGTGGTGGGCTCCGGCCCGGCCGGCATGGCGGCGGCGCAGCAATTGGCCCGCGTTGGCCACAATGTGACGCTGTTCGAGAAGAACGACCGGGTCGGTGGTTTGCTGCGTTACGGCATTCCCGACTTCAAGATGGAAAAGTCGCACATCGACCGCCGGGTTGAACAGCTGCAAAAAGAAGGCGTCACCATCCGCACCGGCGTGCTGGTCGGCGAGCTGCCCAAGGGCAGCAAGGTCACCAACTGGGCCAAGGAAACCATTTCGGCCGCCCAGTTGCAAAAAGACTTTGACGCCGTGTTGCTGACCGGCGGCTCCGAGCAGTCGCGCGATTTGCCGGTGCCCGGCCGCGATCTGGAAGGCGTTTATTTCGCCATGGAGTTCCTGCCGCAGCAGAACAAGGTCAATGCCGGCGACAAGCTCAAAGGCCAGTTGGTTGCTTCCGGCAAGCACGTCATCGTCATTGGCGGTGGCGACACCGGCTCGGATTGCGTCGGCACCAGCAACCGCCACGGCGCGGTCAGTGTCACCCAGTTTGAAGTGATGCCGCAGCCTCCGGTGGAAGAAAACCGCCCCATGACCTGGCCCAACTGGCCGCTCAAGCTGCGCACCAGCTCCAGCCATGACGAAGGTTGTTCGCGCGAGTTCGCCATCTCCACCAAGGAGTTCATTGGCGAAAAAGGCAAGCTTACCGGTCTGAAAACCGTGCACATCGAGTTCAAAGACGGCAAGATGGTCGAGATTGCGGGTACCGAGAAAACCTATCCCGCTGACTTGGTGTTGCTGGCCATGGGTTTTGTCAACCCGGTCGCGACCGTGCTGGAAGCTTTCGGTGTTGATAAAGATGGCCGTGGCAATGCCAAAGCAACGACCGAATTCACCGGCGGCTATGCCACCAATGTGACCAAGGTCTTTGCCGCTGGCGATATCCGCCGTGGTCAGAGCCTGGTGGTGTGGGCGATTCGCGAAGGCCGTCAGGCCGCGCGTTCAGTGGATGAATTCCTGATGGGATTCAGCGACCTGCCGCGCTAATTTGCCGGGATCGCCTTTGCTATTAGGGCAATCCCTTATGATCCAAGGGCCGGGAATCACCCGGCCTTTCTTTTAATATGGCCACCTCCACTTCAGAATCCCTTGTTGAACTGCGCAATCTCACCTTTGGTTATGGTGAGCGGGTCATCCTGGACGACATTTCTTTGTCCGTGCCGCGTGGCAAGGTCACGGCCCTCATGGGCGCTTCCGGTGGTGGCAAGACCACCATTTTGCGGTTGATTGGCGGACAGAATCGGGCGCAGTCCGGTGAATTGCTGTTTGATGGTCAGGATGTCACCCCCATGGACCAGACGCAGCTTTATGCCGCACGTCGCCGCATGGGCATGCTGTTCCAGTTTGGTGCCTTGTTTGCCGACTTGTCGGTGTTTGAGAATGTGGCGTTTCCGCTGCGCGAACACACCGATTTGCCCGAAGCCCTGATTCGCGACATTGTCCTGATGAAGCTCAATGCGGTCGGCTTGCGCGGCGCGCGTGACTTGATGCCGAGTGAAGTCTCAGGCGGCATGGCACGCCGTATTGCCCTGGCGCGTGCCATTGCACTCGACCCTGAATTGGTGATGTATGACGAGCCGTTTTCCGGACTGGATCCGATTTCCCTCGCCACGGCAGCGCGCTTGATCCGCCAGTTGAATGATTCCATGGGACTGACCAGTGTTTTTGTTTCCCATGAACTGGAGCAAACCTTTGCGATTTCCGACCATGTGATCATTCTGGCCAATGGGAAGATCGCAACCCAAGGCACGCCTGAAGAAGTGCGGCAAAGTACCGACCCGCTGGTCTACCAGTATGTGAATGCCTTGTCGGATGGGCCGGTGCATTTCCATTATCCGGGCCCCTCGATTGATGAAGATTTTGGTTTGGGAGTGGTGCGATGAGTTGGTACAAACCAGGCGATATCGGGTTTTCCGTGCGACGCCAATTGGCTGACTTGGGGCAGGGCGCCCGCCTGTTCATTCGTCTGTTGTCCACACTGGGCGGCAGTTTGAAGCGCTTTGGCCTGATCCGTGACCAGATTCATTTTTTGGGCAACTACTCGCTGGCCATCATTGCGGTGTCCGGCTTGTTCGTTGGCTTTGTTTTTGGCTTGCAGGGTTACTACACTTTGCAGCGTTATGGTTCATCCTCTGCCCTGGGCCTGCTGGTGACGCTTACGCTGGTCCGGGAGTTGGGACCGGTGGTGACGGCACTGCTGTTTGCCGGTCGGGCCGGGACCTCGCTGACGGCTGAAATTGGTCTGATGAAGGCCGGGGAGCAAATCAGTGTCATGGAAATGATGGCAGTTGACCCGGTGCTGCGCGTCCTGGCGCCCCGGTTTTGGGCCGGCGTCATCACGATGCCCCTGCTGGCCGCCGTTTTCAGTGCCATGGGCATTATTGGCGGCTGGGCGGTGGGCGTGCTCATGATTGGCGTCGATGGCGGTTCGTTCTGGAGCCAGATTCAGGGTGGCGTCGATGTGTGGCAAGACGTCGGCAACGGCATCATCAAGAGTATTGTGTTCGGATTTACCGTGACCTTTATCGCGTTGTTGCAGGGTTTTGAAGCCCAGCCCACGCCCGAAGGTGTGGCCAGTGCGACCACCCGAACCGTGGTGGTCTCGTCTCTGTCGGTTCTTGGTCTGGATTTCATCCTGACGGCCATGATGTTTACTATTTAATTAATCGAAATCTTGTGGGGCAGTCCGCCGTTACGCGAAGCGAACAGGCGTTGTCCCCAACTGTTTAGAAGGAAGTTTGATGCAGCGCTCGAAGAATGATGTGTGGGTTGGCCTGTTTGTGCTGATTGGGGCGGTCGCGATCCTGTTTTTGGCCCTGCAGTCAGCCAATTTGCTGACCTTGAATTTCCAGAAAAACTATTCGTTGAATGCCAAATTTGACAATGTTGGCGGACTCAAGCCCAAAGCGGCGGTTCGCAGTGCCGGAGTCGTGGTCGGCCGGGTTGAAAATATCGTGTTTGATGACAAGTCCTTTCAAGCCCGTGTGACGCTGGCCATGGAAAGCCGTTATTCTTTCCCCAAAGACAGTTCGCTGAAAATTTTGACCAGTGGCTTGTTGGGTGAGCAATACCTGGGCATTGAACCCGGTGCCGAGGAGAAGACACTGGTGGATGGAGACACCATCACCAGCACCCAGTCGGCCATGGTGCTGGAAAGCCTGATCAGCCAGTTTTTGTACAGCAAAGCCGCTGAGGGAAACAGTCCGGAAGATAGCAAAACCAAAAAATGATGATGAATTTAAACAGCCCACTTGCCGCTAACAAGACGCTCCGGTGCGTCCTGGGGGGTAGCGTTCTCATTGTTTTGTCGCTTCTGTCTGGTTGTGCCACCGGTCCCAATGCCAATCCACGCGATCCGCTTGAACCGTTCAATCGGGGGGTCTATCAGCTCAATGATGCGGTTGATCGGGCGGTGCTCAAACCCGTTGCGACGGCTTATCAGGATGTCGTTCCGTCACTGATCCGTCGCGGGGTGAACAACTTTTTTGCTAACTTGCAGGATGCCTGGTCCTTTGTGAACAATGCCTTGCAGTTCAAAGGGGAGGCTGCCGCGGACAGTGCGGTTCGCTTTGGCGTCAACACGTTCATTGGTTTGGGGGGCGTTCTTGACGTGGCCACCGAGATGAATATCGAGAAACACACCAAAGATTTTGGTCACACCCTCGGATATTGGGGGGTGGCGCCTGGCCCTTATCTCGTCTTGCCCTTGCTGGGGTCTTCAACCTTGCGCGATACAGTCGCACTGCCCGTGGATTTCCAGGGTGATCTCGTGGGCAACATTGAGCATGTCCCGACGCGCAACAGCTTGATCGCGCTGCGACTGGTTGACGACCGGGCCAATTTGTTAAAAGCCTCCGCGATGCTGGATGAAGTCGCGCTGGATAAATACACGTTTGTTCGTGACGCGTATCTTCAGCGCCGCCGTAGCGCGATTTATGATGGCAATCCACCCGACGGCGACACTGGGGAAATTTTCCCTGCGCAGCCCGAGTTGACGCCGTCGCGGGAAGAGTTACTTTCTGAAACGCCAACGAACACGTTAACCGAAACGTTAAGTAATGCCGGGCTTCCCGGCGATGAGAAAGTCAAACCATGAAACGTCGTTTTTTTAATCATTTGTGCGCCGTGCTGGTCGTCAGTACTTCCACTCTGTTGGCGCTGCCGGCCAGCGCCGCCGATGAAGCGGCAGACGCGTTGATCAAACGCCTGTCCACCGATGTGCTGGACAACATCAAGTCCGATAAAGCGATTCAGGCTGGCGACGTGTCCCGGATCGTTTCGCTGGTGGACGCCAAGATCATGCCGAACGTGAATTTTCAGCGCATGACCGCCTCGGCCGTGGGCCCCGCCTGGCGGCAGGCCACCCCGGAGCAGCAAAAACGCTTGCAGGAAGAATTCAAGACCTTGCTGGTGCGCACCTATGCGGGCGCCTTGTCCCAGGTCAGTGACCAGACCATTTTCGTCAAGCCCATGCGGGCATCGGCGGAAGACAAAGATGTGGTGGTTCGGACCGAGGTCAAAGGCAGGGGCGATCCCATCCAACTGGACTACAAGCTGGAAAAAACGCCCGGTGAAGGCGCTGGCTGGAAAATTTACAACCTGAACGTGTTGGGCGTCTGGCTGATGGAAACCTATCGCAGCCAGTTTTCGCAGGAAATCAATGCCAAAGGCATCAACGGCTTGATCACGACCCTGGCCGATCGCAACAAAGCCAACGCCAAAAAAGGCTAACTGTGCTGGTACTGCCAAAAGAGTTGACGCATACCCAAGCGACCGCCTGCCTGCGCATGCTGGTTCAGGGTTTGCGCGCCCTGTCGGGTCAAGAGGTGGTGGTTGACGCCACGGGCTTGAGCCGATTTGATTCGGCGGCGTTGGCGGTGCTGCTGGAACTGCGGCGCGAGACCCTGGCCCAGGGCAAACGTTTCTCCGTTCGCGGTTTGCCGGCCCGGTTGGCTGATCTGGCGACGCTGTACGGGATTGTTGAGCTATTGCCAGCCGCTTCGCCCGCGCTCGTAAAATAGCGGACTTACATGTCCGCAATATCTTTTCAATCCGTCTCCAAGTCCTATCCTTCCCCGCGCGGACCCAAAGGCAGCACTTTTCTCGCCCTGGATCGCGTGAGCCTCGATATTGAGGAAGGTGAATTTTTCGGTCTGCTGGGTCCCAATGGCGCCGGCAAAACCACCATGATCAGCATTCTGGCTGGCCTGTCACGCCCCAATGCCGGCAAAGTGTCGGTGCTGGGTCATGACGTCCAGCTTGATTACGCCCAGGCACGGCGCAGCTTGGGCGTGGTGCCGCAGGAACTGGTGTTTGACCCCTTTTTCAACGTGCGCGAAGCGCTGCGGTTCCAGTCCGGCTACTTCGGCGTGAAGAACAACGATGCCTGGATTGATGAACTGCTGGACAGCCTGGGCCTGACCGACAAGGCGGATGCCAATATGCGGCAACTGTCCGGCGGCATGAAGCGGCGAGTCCTGGTGGCGCAGGCGCTGGTGCACAAACCCCCTGTGATCGTGCTGGACGAACCGACCGCGGGCGTGGATGTGGAATTGCGCCAGACACTGTGGCAATTCATTGCCAAGCTCAACAAGCAGGGCAGCACGGTCTTGTTGACCACGCATTATCTGGAAGAAGCCGAAGCCCTGTGCGGACGGATTGCCATGCTCAAGTCGGGGCAAATTGTGGCGCTGGACCATACCAGCGAGCTGCTCAAGGCCGCCTCCAGCAATGTGCTGCGTTTTAAAGTTGACAGCGAACTCCCCCAAGTGCTGGCAGACAAGGCCCGCATTACCGGGCGCATTGTCCAGTTCCCCGCGCATGATGCGCTGGAAATTGAACGCTACCTGGCGGCGGTCCGTGAGGCGGGACTGGTGGCGCACGATGTCGAGATCCGCAAGGCCGATCTGGAAGATGTTTTTCTGGATGTGATGAAAAAGAGTGAACAGAAGAGTGGGGCAAGTTTCGACGCCGGACCGCCCCAAGGCGAAACAGCCCCTTCGGGGGGCAGCGCAGTACGCGAAGCGACAAGCGTGGGGGCAATATCTTGACCGGCTGGCAAACCCTGTTGTACAAAGAAGTACTGCGCTTCTGGAAGGTGGCGTTTCAGACGGTCGCGGGCCCGGTGTTGACGGCTATGTTGTACCTGCTGATTTTCGGTCACGCCTTGGAGTCGCATGTCAAGGTTTACGACCAGGTCAGCTACACCGCTTTTCTGGTGCCGGGTCTGGCGATGATGAGTCTGTTGCAAAACGCCTTTGCCAACAGTTCATCGTCACTGATCATGAGCAAAGTGATGGGCAACCTGGTGTTTTTGCTGCTGACGCCGCTCTCGTACATGAACTGGTTCGTGGCCTACGTGGGCGCGGCCGTGATCCGGGGCCTGATCGTCGGCTTGGGCGTGTTTGCCGTGTCGGCTTTGTTTACCGACCTCAGTTTTGTCGCCCCGCTCTGGATCCTGATCTTTGGCGTGATGGGCGCCGCGCTGATGGGCACCCTGGGGCTGATCGCGGGCTTGTGGGCCGAGAAATTTGACCAGTTGGCGGCTTTCCAGAATTTTGTCGTCATGCCGATGACTTTTCTGAGTGGCGTGTTTTACTCGATCCATTCCTTGCCGCCGTTTTGGCAGACCGTCAGCCATCTGAACCCGTTTTTCTACATGATTGACGGGTTTCGCTACGGTTTTTTTGGCGTGAGCGATGTGTCGCCGTGGCTCAGTTTGAGTGTGGTGGGCGGGGCGCTGGCGCTGGTGAGCGTGGTGGCCGTGCTTTTGCTGCGCAGCGGCTACAAAATTCGTGGTTAAAGCGCTTTTTTACTTTTTGGATTGTTGACATGACTGCAGACGAGATCAAGAACATGATTGCCTCAAGCCTCCTGTGCGAGCACATTGAGCTTGAAGGGGATGGCCGCCATTGGTACGCCACCATTGTCTCCCCCGCGTTTGAAGGCTTACGCGCCATCCAGCGCCACCAAAAGGTGTATGCCACGCTGGGCAGCAAAATGCAAAACGACGAGGTTCACGCCCTGTCGATGAAAACCTACACACCGGCTGAATGGGCGGCGTTGCCCAAATGATGGCCAACCGAGCTGGCGCCATTGGCACCCTGATCTGATTTTGCTGAACTGACTTTATGGATAAATTATTGATTCGCGGTGGCCGACAGCTGCATGGTGAGGTGGCCATTTCTGGCGCCAAGAATGCGGCGTTGCCGGAACTGTGTGCTTGCCTGCTGACGGCCGAGCCCGTGACCCTGACCAACGTGCCCAAGTTGCAGGACGTGGCCACCATGCTCAAGCTGATCCGCAACATGGGGGTCAGTGCCGAGCGCAGTGACGAGGGCGTGGTGGTGCTGGATGCCAGTACATTGACCAATCCCGAGGCCCCCTATGAACTGGTCAAGACCATGCGTGCTTCGGTGCTGGCGCTGGGCCCGTTGCTGGCGCGGTTTGGTCATGCCAAGGTGTCCTTGCCGGGCGGCTGCGCCATCGGCTCACGGCCGGTGGACCAGCATATCAAGGGTCTGACCGCCATGGGCGCCGAGATTGTGGTCGAGCATGGCTACATGATCGCCAAATTGCCCGAGGGCTGGACGCGCCTGAAGGGGGCCCGCATTGCCACCGACATGGTGACCGTCACCGGCACGGAAAACTTCTTGATGGCCGCCTGCCTGGCCGACGGCGAGACCATTCTGGAAAACGCGGCGCAGGAGCCCGAGATTCCCGATCTGGCCGAAATGCTGATCAAGATGGGCGCCAAAATTGAAGGCCACGGCACCAGTCGCATTCGGATCCAGGGCGTTGAAAAGCTGCAGGGTTGCGAGCACCAGGTGGTGGCCGACCGCATTGAGACCGGCACCTTCTTGTGTGCGGTGGCGGCGACGGGCGGCGATGTGCTGCTCCGGCACGGCCGGGCCGAGCACCTGGAAGCCGTGGTGGAAAAACTGCGCGATGCCGGGGCCACGGTCACGGCGGTGGACGGCGGCATTCGGGTCCAGTCCCAGGGCCGGTTGAAAAGCCAGAGTTTTCGTACCACCGAGTACCCGGGTTTTCCGACTGACATGCAGGCGCAATTCATGGCGCTCAACTGCATTTCGCACGGCACGGCCAAAGTGACCGAAACCATTTTTGAGAACCGCTTCATGCACGTCAATGAGATGGTGCGCCTGGGCGCCAACATCCAGATTGATGGCAAAGTGGCGGTGGTGGAGGGCGTGCCCAAGCTTTCCGGCGCCACGGTGATGGCGACCGATTTGCGCGCTTCTGCCAGCCTGGTGATTGCCGGTTTGGTGGCGGACGGTGACACCCTGATCGAGCGCATCTACCACCTGGACCGCGGCTATGACCAGATGGAAGCCAAGCTGCGCGGCCTCGGTGCGGACATCGAGCGCATCAAATAGAAATTCAAAATACCATGATTACCATCGCTTTATCCAAAGGCCGCATCTTCGAAGAAACCTTGCCGCTGCTGCGCGCCGCTGGCATTGAGGTGCTGGAAGACCCGGAGAAATCACGCAAGCTCATCCTCACCACCAACCAGCCGGATGTGCGCGTGCTGGTGGTGCGGGCCACCGACGTGCCGACCTACGTGCAATACGGCGGTGCCGACATGGGCATTACCGGCAAAGACACGCTGCTGGAGCATGGCAGCGACGGCCTGTACCAGCCGCTCGACCTGCAGATCGCCAAGTGCCGCATCAGCGTGGCGGTGCGGGCGGATTTTGACTATGCGTCGGCCGTCAAGCAGGGTTCACGGCTGAAAGTGGCCACCAAGTACGTGGCGATTTCGCGTGAATTTTTTGCCTCCAAAGGCGTGCACGTCGACTTGATCAAGCTTTACGGCAGCATGGAGCTCGCCCCCCTGGTGGGTCTGGCGGATGCGATCGTCGATCTGGTGTCCACCGGCAACACGCTCAAGGCCAACCATCTGGTTGAGGTCGAGCACATCATGGACATCAGCTCGCGGCTGGTGGTAAACCAGGCCGCGCTCAAGCTCAAGCAGGCACCGATCCGCAAAATCATCGATGCCTTTGCCTCCGCTGTTGGCCAATAACCCATTTGTAAAACGCTATGACTTTTATAGCTACCCCCGCCCGTCTATCAACCGCTAGCAGCACATTTGATGCTGAATTCAAGGCGCGCCTGCATTGGTCGGCCGAGGCCGATGCCGCCATTGAGCAGCGGGTCGCTGACATTCTGGCCGATGTGCAACAGCGCGGGGATGCCGCGGTGCTGGACTACACCGCTCGCTTTGATGGCCTGCAGGCCGCCACGATGGCCGCGCTGGAACTCACGCAGGCGGAACTGAAAGCGGCGTTCGAGGCCATTCCGGCGGCCCAGCGCGAGGCCCTGCAAGCGGCCGCCCAGCGTGTGCGCAACTACCACGAAGCGCAGAAAAAGGCCAGCGGTGAAAGCTGGAGCTACCGCGACGAAGACGGCACCTTGCTGGGGCAAAAGGTCACGCCGCTGGACCGCGTCGGCATTTATGTGCCAGGCGGCAAGGCCGCCTATCCGTCCTCGGTGTTGATGAATGCCATTCCCGCGCACGTCGCCGGGGTGGCTGAAATCATCATGGTGGTGCCGACGCCGAAGGGCGAAAAAAACCCGCTGGTGCTGGCGGCGGCTTATGTGGCCGGCGTCACCCGCGCCTTCACCGTCGGTGGTGCGCAAGCGGTGGCCGCGTTGGCCTACGGCACGCAAACCATTCCCAAAGTGGACAAAATCACCGGCCCCGGCAACGCCTACGTCGCTGCCGCCAAGCGCCGGGTCTTTGGCACCGTGGGCATCGACATGATCGCCGGTCCGAGCGAGATTCTGGTGCTGGCCGATGGCAGCACGCCGCCGGACTGGGTGGCGATGGACTTGTTCAGCCAGGCCGAACACGACGAACTGGCGCAGAGCATCCTGCTGTGCCCCGATCTGGACTACATCGCGCAAGTGCAGCAAAGCATCAACCGTTTACTCAATGAGATGCCGCGCGCCGAGATCATCGCCAAGTCGCTCAACGGCCGCGGCGCGCTGATTCACACCCGCAGCATGGAAGAAGCCTGCACCATCAGCAACGCCATCGCGCCGGAACATTTAGAGGTGAGCAGCCGTGACCCGCACCGCTGGGAGCCGCTGCTGAAACACGCCGGTGCCATTTTTCTCGGTGCCTACACCAGCGAGTCGCTTGGTGACTACTGTGCTGGTCCGAACCATGTGTTGCCGACCAGCGGCACGGCACGTTTTTCCAGCCCACTGGGCGTGTACGACTTTCAGAAACGCTCCAGCCTGATCGAGGTGAGCGAAGCCGGCGCCCAAACCCTGGGCCGTATTGCCGCCGAACTGGCGTATGGCGAAGGCTTGCAAGCCCATGCGCGGGCGGCCGAACTGCGGCTGGCCCAAGTGCCGCCGCTGCGCGGTCTGGCATGAGCACCGTCCCGCCTCTTTGCCTGCAACGCATCCGTCAGGACGTGCAGTCCATGCACGCCTATGCCGTGCAGGATTCGGTCGGCATGGTCAAGCTCGACGCCATGGAAAATCCGCACCGACTGCCTGCGGCCTTGCAGGCCGCGCTGGGCCAACGCCTGGGCGCGCTGGCGCTGAACCGCTACCCGGATAACCGAGTCAACGACTTGCGCGAGGCACTGGCCCGTTACGCCGGGCTGCCCGATGGCTTTGAGCTCATGCTGGGCAACGGCTCGGACGAGTTGATCAGCCTGCTGGCGCTGGCCTGTGCCATGCCCCCGAGTGCCGCGAACGGCTTCAAACCAGCGAGCGTGCTGGCACCGGTACCGGGCTTTGTGATGTATGGCATGAGCGCGCAGTTGCAGGGGCTGGCCTTTCACGGCGTGCCGCTGACAGAAGATTTCGAACTGGACGAGGCGACCATGCTGGCGGCCATCGCGCTGCACCAGCCGGCCATCACCTACCTGGCCTATCCGAACAACCCGACCGCCAATCTGTGGGACGACGCCGTGATCGAGAAGATCATCCTGGCGGTGGGCGCGCAAGGCGGGCTGGTGGTGATGGACGAGGCCTACCAGCCGTTTTCCAGCAAAAGCTACCTCGACCGGTTGCCCCAACACCGTCATGTGCTGCTGATGCGCACGCTCAGTAAATTTGGTCTGGCCGGGGTCCGGCTCGGCTACCTGATGGGCCCGACCGCCCTGATTGCCGAGATCGACAAGGTGCGGCCGCCCTATAACGTCAGCAGCTTGAATTGCGAGTGCGCCCTCTTTGCGCTCGAACACCAAGATGTATTTGGGCGCCAAGCCCTTGATCTGCGTGCGCAGCGCGCTATTCTTTTGGAAGCGTTGGCCAGTTTGCCCGGCGTGCGGGTCTATCCCAGCGACGCCAACATGATTTTGGTGCGCGTGCCTGACGCGCAAAAAACCTTTGACGGCATGAAAATGCGCAAAGTCCTGGTCAAGAACGTTTCTAAAATGCACCCACTGCTGGCCAATTGCCTGCGCCTGACCGTTGGCACTGCCGACGAAAACCGGCGCATGCTGGCCGCCTTCCAGGAATCACTATGACCCTCTCCCTCTCGACCCCCCGCACGGCGGAAGTGTCCCGCAACACCGCCGAGACCAAAATCACGGTCAAAGTCAATCTGGATGGCACCGGCGTGGCCCGGCTGCACACCGGCATTGGTTTTTTTGACCACATGCTCGATCAGATTGCCCGCCACGGCATGATCGATCTGGACATCCACGCCGATGGCGATCTGCACATTGACGGCCACCACACGGTGGAAGATGTCGGCATTGCCTTCGGCCAAGCCGTGCACAAGGCGGTGGGCGACAAAAAAGGCATTCGCCGCTACGGTCATGCCTATGTGCCGCTGGACGAAGCGCTGTCGCGCGTCGTCATTGACCTGTCCGGCCGGCCCGGCCTGATCATGAACGTGCCGTTCAAAAGTGGCATGATCGGCACCTTTGACAGCCAGTTGGCGCACGAGTTTTTTCAGGGTTTTGTGAACCACGCCTTTGTCACGCTGCACATCGACAACCTGCGCGGCGAGAATGCCCATCACCAGGCCGAGACCGTGTTCAAGGCCTTCGCCCGCGCCCTGCGCGCGGCGCTCGAATTTGATCCGCGTGCCTTGGGTACCATTCCCTCGACCAAAGGTTCTTTGTAGTTTTATATGTCAAATAGGCCTCTAGCCCCCGTCGATATTGCATAAGTAGCTATGAATTTAATAGTAAGTGGTGTTCGCAACAAAACCGTTGCCGTGGTCGATTACGGCATGGGCAACCTGCGTTCGGTGTCGCAGGCGGTGCAGGCGGCGGCCGAAGGCAGTGGTTACCAAGTGGTGATTACCGCCAATCCGGATGAAGTCCGGGCCTGTGAGCGCGTCGTGCTGCCGGGCCAGGGCGCCATGCCGGACTGCATGCGCGAGTTGCGTGAATCGGGTCTGCAAGCCTCGGTGCTGGAAGCAGCGGCCAACAAACCCCTGTTTGGGGTCTGTGTCGGCATGCAAATGCTGCTCGATCACAGCGCCGAGGGCCCAGTGGGTGTGGGTACGCCCGGGCTGGGCTTGATTCACGGCGACGTGCTGAAGTTCGATCTGATCGGTCAGTTACAGCCTGACGGCAGCCGCTACAAAGTGCCGCAAATGGGCTGGAACCAGGTCTATCGCAACAACCACGGTGGCGCGCCGCACCCGGTGTGGGGCGACGTGCCCGATGGCAGCTACTTCTACTTTGTGCACAGTTTTTACGCCCAACCGTCGGATGCGCGCCACAGCGTGGGCGAGACCGACTACGGAAGCCGCTTCAGTTCCGCCATTGCACGCGATAATATTTTCGCAACCCAATTCCATCCTGAGAAAAGTGCCGATCACGGCCTGGCGCTCTACCGGAATTTCCTGCACTGGAATCCCTGAAATCTTCGCTCAAGCTGAGCATCCTTTATCTCCTTTTTCCTCATCAACTCTGAAGCAACATGCTTTTAATCCCTGCAATTGACTTAAAAGACGGCCACTGCGTTCGCCTCAAACAAGGCGACATGGACCAATCCACCACCTTTGGCGAAGACCCGGCCGTGATGGCGCGCAACTGGGTCAACAAAGGCGCCCGGCGCCTGCACCTGGTGGATCTGAATGGTGCTTTTGCGGGGCAGCCGAAAAACGAGATGGCCATTCGCAAAATCCTCAAGGAAGTGGGCAGCGAAGTGGACGTGCAACTGGGTGGCGGCATCCGCGATCTGGACACGATCGAACGTTACCTGGACGCCGGCCTGCGCTACGTCATCATTGGCACGGCGGCGGTTAAAAACCCCGGTTTCCTGCTTGATGCCTGCAACGCGTTTGGCGGCCACATCATCGTCGGCCTTGATGCACGCGATGGCAAAGTGGCGACCGATGGCTGGAGCAAGCTCACCCGCCATGAGGTGGTTGACCTCGGCAAGCGGTTCCAGGACTATGGCGTTGAATCCATCATCTACACCGACATTGGCCGTGACGGCATGCTCACCGGCATCAATGTGGACGCCACCGTCAAACTGGCCCAAGCCCTGACCATCCCGGTCATCGCCTCTGGTGGTCTGAGCAACATGGCCGATATTGAAGCCTTGTGCGCGGTGGAAGACGACGGCGTTGAAGGCGTCATTTGCGGTCGCGCCATCTACTCCGGTGACCTCGACTTTGCCGCCGCGCAAGAGCGCGCTGACGAGTTGAATGGCTGATCTCAAGTGCTAGCCAAACGCATCATTCCCTGTCTTGACGTCACCGGAGGCCGGGTCGTCAAAGGTGTCAATTTTGTGGAATTGCGCGACGCCGGTGATCCGGTCGAGATCGCCGCGCGCTACAACGAGCAGGGCGCCGATGAGCTGACCTTTCTCGACATCACCGCCACCAGTGACGGGCGCGACATGATTCTGCACATCATCGAGGCGGTCGCCGCCAAGGTGTTCATTCCCCTGACCGTCGGCGGTGGCGTGCGCACGGTCGACGATGTGCGCCGGCTGCTCAATGCCGGGGCCGACAAGACCAGTTTCAATTCGGCCGCACTGGCCAATCCGCAGGTCATCCGCGATGCTTCCGCCAAGTACGGCGCCCAGTGCATCGTGGTGGCGATCGATGCCAAGCGCCGTTTTGGCGACGCCATGCTGGACCGCGGCGAAGGCTGGGATGTCTACAGCCACGGCGGCCGGCAGAACACCGGGCTGGATGCGGTGGCCTGGGCGCGCCAGATGGCCGAGTACGGCGCCGGTGAGATTTTGCTCACCAGCATGGACCGCGACGGCACCAAGGCCGGCTTCGATCTGGCGCTGACGCGCGCCGTGAGCGACGCCATCAACGTGCCGGTGATCGCCTCCGGTGGCGTCGGCAACCTGGACCATCTGGCCGATGGCATCCAGCTGGGCGGGGCCGATGCGGTGCTGGCCGCCAGCATCTTCCACTACGGCGAATACACCGTTGGCCAGGCCAAAGCCAGAATGGCCGAGCGCGGCATTCCGGTCCGGCTTTAAGCTATTTAGGCCTCTAGCCCCCGTCGATGCTGCGCAAGCAGCTATTAATTAAGTAGCAAATACAGATGACGAACGAACCCACCATGAGCTGGTTGAAACATATTCGCTGGGATGCCAAAGGGCTGGTGCCGGTGATTGCGCAGGAGCAGGGCAGCAACGACGTGCTGATGTTTGCCTGGATGAACCGCGAGGCCCTGCAAAAGACGGCGGAGCTGGGGCAGGCGGTGTATTTCAGCCGCTCGCGCAACAAACTCTGGTACAAGGGCGAAGAATCGGGTCATGTGCAGAAAGTGCATGAAATCCGCATGGACTGTGACAACGACGTGATCCTGCTCAAGGTGACGCAGCTCGGGCACGAGCCCGGCATTGCCTGCCACACCGGGCGCCACAGCTGTTTTTTCAGCGTTTACGAAAACGGTGCCTGGAAAATTACCGAGCCGGTCTTGAAAGACCCGCAAACCATCTATAAATAAGCGCCTATGTCCACCCACGTTTCCTCCACTGATTCCCTGGCCAGTCTGGCCCGTGTCATCGAAAGCCGCTTGCCGCAAAACGGCGGCGATCCAACCGCCAGCTACGTGGCGCGCCTGCTGCACAAGGGGCCGGATGCCTTCCTGAAAAAAATCGGTGAAGAAGCGACCGAAGTGGTCATGGCGGCCAAAGATACCGATTTTGGCGGCGACAAAACCAAGATCGTCTATGAAGTGGCGGACCTCTGGTTTCACTGCATGATTGCGCTGGCGCACTATGGCCTGACACCTGCCGATGTGGTGACGGAGCTGGACCGCCGGGCCGGCACCAGCGGCATCGAAGAAATGGCTTTGCGCAAGGTGCTGGCGCGCGAAGGGGAGCCCAAATGAACCAGGATTCGCTGGACCTGGAAAAGCTCCAGTCGCTCAACACGGTGGGCACCATCAGCTACATCCTGCATCTGATCGTGGCCGTCGGGGCTTTGATTCCGGGTGGGCAGTTTGGCCCGGTGCTGTTGATCGTGGCCCTGATCATCGACCTCGTGAAACGTCCTGAGGCCGTTGGCACCTGGCACGCTTCGCACTTTTCCTGGCGCATCCGCACGGTTGTGATGGCGGCGCTGCTCTACGCGGTGACCGTTCCCCTATGGTTTTTCTTCATTCTGCCGGGCTGGATCGCCTGGATTTTGATTTCCATCTGGTTTCTTTACCGCATCGTGACGGGCCTGGTTCGCATGAACAAAGGGCTGGCCATGGAGACCCCCGCATGACTGAAAAAACAATTCAGAGCGACCCGGATTGCATTTTTTGCAAAATTGTCGCGGGCCTCATTCCTTCCAAGGTGGTTTATCAGGATGAGGAACTATTTGTCTTCAACGATATCCATCCTTGGGCGCCGGTGCATTTCCTCATGATTCCCAAAATGCACATTCCGTCCATGGCGCAGGTTGGCCCTGAACATGCCGGGTTACTGGGCCGTATGATGACGCTGGCACCCCAGCTGGCGTTGCAGGAAGGCTGCAATCCTTACCCGGACGGCGGTTTTCGCATGTTGTGCAACACGGGGGCGCAGGGCGGGCAGGATGTGCATCACCTGCACATTCACGTGATGGGTGGGCCGCGGCCCTGGCTCAAGGGTTAAATTCCCGGGCTAATTTCGAAGTTAATACGCTGAATCTACTTCGCCGATTAAAATTGGCTTAATTCCTCAGGAGAAATACATGGGATTTTCGACAACACACTTGATCATTTTTTTGGTCATCATCATTGTTATTTTTGGTACCAAGAAGCTCCGTAACATCGGATCTGATCTGGGTGGCGCAGTCAAGGGCTTCAAGGATGGCATGAAAGATGGCGCCGACAAAGCCGCTGACGCCGCCACAACGACACCTGCCCAGCAGGTGGAGTCCACCTCCGCGACCGCCAAGGAAACGATTGATGTTGAAGCCAAGACCAAGGTCTGATCAAGCCGGTTTGGTGCTTTGCGCCTATCAGCAGGACATGCTTAAGTGATTGATATCGGGATCACCAAGCTCGCCATCATTGGCGGGATTGCCCTCGTGGTCATTGGCCCCGAGAAGTTGCCCGGCCTGGCCAAGACCATCGGCACGCTGCTGGGGCGTGCGCGCCGTTACGTGGCGGATGTCAAAGACGAAGTCAATCGGTCCATGGAGCTTGATGAGCTCAAAAAAATGAAGGACACGGTTGAAAGCGCGGCGCGGGATGTCGAAAACTCGATCCAGACCAGCGCCGCCGATTTCGAGAAAAGCTGGGCCGAGTCCACCGGACTGCCTTCCGATACGACTTCCAGCGATTTGTATTCCGGCTTTCCTGAGTACAAACATCCCCATAAAAAATGGCGCATCAAGCAGGGTGCCACCCCCAACTGGTACAAAGCCCGTACCGGAACCCGTACCCGTGCCTTGTCCGGTGCCGCCCGCGTGGCCCGGTTTCGACCTTCCAAAGTTAGCTGATGACCGATCCTGCGAAAAAAGACGACGAACTGGCCGGAACTGAACAGCCCTTCGTCCAACACCTGTTCGAGTTGCGCGACCGCCTGTTGCGTGCCATGTATGGCATTGTGGCCGTTTTGGCGGTGCTGCTGTTTTACCCCGGTCCGTCCAGACTCTACGATTTGCTGGCGATGCCACTGGTCAAGTCGTTGCCCGAAGGCTCCCGCATGATCGCCGTGGGCGTGGTGTCGCCATTTCTGGTGCCGATCAAGGTCTCGGTGCTGGCGGCGATTGGCTTGGCTTTGCCCTGGATCCTTTACCAAGTCTGGGCCTTTGTGGCGCCGGGTCTGTACAAGCATGAGAAGAAGCTGGTGCTGCCGCTGGTGGCCGCCAGCACCATTCTGTTTTACATGGGGGCCGCGTTTTGCTACTTTTTTGTCTTCGGGCAAGCCTTTCCGGCGATCACGAGGATGGCGCCGATCTCGGTGACGGTCAGTCCGGACATCGAGGCGTATCTTGACTTTGTCATCACCATGTTCATCGCTTTTGGCGTGGCGTTTGAGGTGCCGATCGTGGTCGTGATTTTGGCTCGCATGGGGATCGTGACCGTGGCGCAGCTCAAGTCATTTCGTACTTATTTTGTGGTCGGTGCGGCAGCGGTAGCAGGGCTGGTGACGCCGCCCGATCCGGTGTCCATGCTGGCTTTGCTGGTGCCGATGTACCTGCTGTACGAGATTGGCATCGTGGCGGCACAGGTTTTCATCAAACACACCCAGGCACCGGACGAAGAGGCCGAAGCCGCGAAGCCGTAAAAGTACAAACGCCCATTGCCGTTAGGCATCGGGCGTTGGTCGATTTAAATCAAAAAGCCACTTGTTGCTGGCAGCGACAAGTGGCTTTTTGCATTACTGGGCTGGTTTGCGCGGCTTGGGGCGCAAGCCGGGTGTCACATCCAGCGTGACTTTCTCTTCCCGGCGCAACAGGTCGAACTTCGACGCCGTACCCGGCTTCAAGGCGGCAACGCTGGACAATAATTCGGACACATTGCTGACGGACTTGCCGGCCACTGCCGTGATGACATCACCGGGCCGGATGCCCGATTGCGCGGCCGGTCCGTTTTGCAGCACCCCCGTAATGATGACGCCTGCGCGGGTCTTGACGCCGAAGGTCTCCGCCAATTCGGGCGACAAATCATTCGGCTCCACGCCAATCCAGCCGCGCGTGACCTGCCCGTCTTTCACAATGCCCTCCAGCACCAGCTTGGCCGTGGACACCGGAATGGCAAAGCCAATGCCCATGCTGCCGCCCGAGCGCGAATAAATGGCGGTATTGATGCCCAGCAGATTGCCGTTGGTGTCGACCAGTGCACCACCGGAATTGCCGGGATTGATCGCGGCATCGGTCTGGATGAAGTTCTCAAAGGTGTTGATGCCGAGCTGGTTGCGTCCCAGCGCACTGACAATGCCGCCGGTGACGGTCTGCCCAACGCCAAACGGGTTGCCGATGGCCAGCACCTGATCTCCCACCTGCAGCGTATCGGAGTTGCCCAGCACAATGGCGGGCAAGCGGTCCAGCTCAATTTTCAGGACGGCAAGGTCGGAATCCGGGTCGGTTCCAATCACTTTGGCCTTGGCGTGGCGGCTGTCATTGAGGATGACCTCGATTTCATCGGCGCTTTCCACCACGTGGTTATTGGTCAGGATGTAGCCGCTGGCGCTCACAATGACGCCGCTGCCCAGTCCGACCTGGGGCTCGTTGCCCTGTTCGCCAAAGAAGAATTTGAACCAGGGATCGTTGCTGTTCGGATTGTTCCTGGCCGCTTTGCTGGTATTAATACTGACCACGGCCGCGGAGGATTTTTGTGCCGCAAGACGGAAACTACCGGGGGGTACCGCCGTGGGTGAGGTGGCCGGGGCCTCCATCAGGGGCAAGGAGCCGAGGCGGGTTGAGTGGTTTCCCAGCCAATCGGGCTTGAGTGTGCCGACCACAAAATAGGCAGCCAGCAAAACGGTGACCGTTTGGGCGAACAACAACCAGAGACGTTTCATGAGGAATTTCGGGCGAGACGCCCTCCGAGTAAAGGGATAGGTCAAAAGCAGGATGCTAAATTGTAGGCGGCGCCTGTACAGTCGACCACTTCCATGTCCAAGCTCCGCCAAGTTATCCTGATTCACCCTGACGCGCCGTCCAAGCCGGTGCCGGGCGCGCCCTGTAATGGGTGTGGCGTGTGCTGCCTGCTGGAGCCGTGTCCCTTGGGCGTGGTGCTGTCGGGGCGTCGGCATGGCGCCTGTGTCGCGCTACGCTGGCATAGCGACGGGCCTCTGTACCGGTGTGGCGCGCTCAGTGCGCCGCTGGAGGTATTGCAGAGTGTGCTGCCTCGGCCAATGTGGCGATTGGCCCCTTGGCTGTCGCCAAGCCTGGCACTTCTGGCAAACCGCTGGATTGCCGTTGGTCAGGGCTGCGACAGCAGTGTGGAGCCGGAGGTGCCACCGTCCGCTTCGCGTAATTAGTCGACAATCAGACGCGACTTGGCGGCCCGTTCGGTCCGCCACTAATCCAACCTTTTTATTGTTGCCATGACTGACCGCACTCAACTCTTGCAAACACTGGACGCGCTGCTGCAACCGGAACGTTTTCGTGACTACGGCCCGAATGGGTTGCAGGTGGAAGGTACCGCTAAGGTCCGGAAAATCGTTTCAGGCGTCACGGCCAGTCGGGCGCTGATTGAAGCCGCGATTGCGGCCCAGGCCGACACCATTTTTGTGCATCACGGTCTGTTTTGGCGTGGTCAGGACGGGCGTGTCACTGGCTGGATGAAGCAGCGCCTGAAATTGCTGCTGGCGCACGACATCAACCTGTTTGCCTACCATCTGCCGCTGGACGCGCACCCTGAGCTGGGCAATAACGCACAACTTGGTCTCCAGCTGGGTCTGACGGCGCAGGCCCGCTTTGGTGAACAGGATTTGGGTTTTCTGGGGGAGCGGATGGCGTCTGCGGGCTTCGAGTCGGCGGAAGCTCTTGCCGAACACATAAGAATAAAGCTAAATCGACCTGTAGTCCTTGTCGCTAATGCGCAGCGTGCTATTAAAAAAATAGCGTGGTGCAGCGGCGGCGGGCAAAGCTATTTTGAAGCGGCGATTGCCGCCGGCGCCGATGCCTTCATTACCGGCGAAATTTCCGAGCCGCAAGCGCATATTGCGCGTGAATGTGGCGTGGTCTATCTGGCCTGTGGCCACCACGCCAGCGAACGCTATGGCGCACCCGCCGTGGCCGCCCATGTGGCCGCGCAGTTCGGCCTGACGCATGAGTTTATTGATATTGACAACCCGGCTTGAGAAGTCTGCAAGTCGGGGCTGAACTGGAGATCGGCACACCATGAAAAAACCTATTGCCATCACGCTCGGCGACCCCGCAGGCATTGGCCCCGAGATCATTGCGAAGGCCTTTCGGGACGCGCCCGATGTCACGCAAGGCTGTTTTGTGGTCGGCGATGTGGCGACCTTGCGGCAGGCCGTCAAGGTCATCAGCGTAGGCCAGATCCCGCTGCCTGTTGCCTTAATCGAGTCGCCGCTTGAGGCGCTCAGCCTCCCTCCGCGCTGCCTGCCGGTGTTGCAGGTTGGCGCGCTGGCCGCCCCCGTCTCGGTTGGGCAGTTGAGCGCCAGCGCAGGCAGAATCGCCGCTGAGTGTGTGGTCTGGGCGGCGCAAGCTGCGTTGCGCGGCGAGGTGGCGGCCGTGGTAACTGCACCGCTCAACAAGGAAGCGCTGGCGCTGGCTGGCGCACCCCATTCAAGCTACCCGGGCCACACAGAAATGCTGCAGGCACTGGCAGCGGCCCATGCGGCGAAGCCGCTGGCGGATATGCCGGTGCGCATGATGCTGGCCAATGACGAATTGCGCGTCGTGCTGGTGAGCATTCATGTGTCCTTGCTCGAGGCTATTCAAGCGGTGACTTTTGACAACGTGCTGCAGACGCTGCGCATCACGCACGAGTCGCTGGCGGCGATTTTGGGTCGTGCGCCACGTATCGGGGTGGCAGGGCTGAATCCGCATGCCGGGGAGGGCGGATTGTTCGGTCGGGAAGAGCTTGACATCATTGCGCCAGCCATGGCGATGGCCCGCTCACAGGGTATGCAGGTCAGTGGCCCGTTCGCCCCGGATACGGTGTTCATGCGGGCGCGCGCGAAAGACGGCCAGCCGGGTGAATTCGACGTCGTCGTGGCCATGTACCACGACCAGGGCTTGATACCGGTGAAATACCTGGGGGTCGAAAAGGGCGTCAATGTCACGTTGGGCTTGCCGCTGGTGCGCACCAGTCCTGATCACGGTACCGCCTTTGACATTGCTGGCACCGGCCAGGCGGACGCGTCCAGTCTGATCGAAGCGATTCGCATGGCGCGGCAACTGAGCCAGTTAGCCGAAGTATAAAAATAGCCGTGAACGCCCAACCGATAAGCGTTCACGGCGATTCAATAGAGAGCAGAGCTACTTTTTAAGGCTGTCGCGAATCTCGCGCAACAGCAACACATCCTCGGCTGTCGCGGCAGGTGGGGCCGGTGGTGGTGGCGTGTTCTTCTTCAGGCGGTTGATTTGCTTGACCATCATGAAAATGATGAATGCCAAAATTGCAAAATTGACGGCGACGGTGATGAAGTTGCCATAGGCAAAAACCGGAACGCCTGCTTTTTTCAGGCCATCGAGTGTCATGACCGTGCCTGCCGGCGGCTGCGCCAGTGCGACATAGAGACTCGAAAAATCCAGTTTTCCAAAAATGGCGCCAACCACCGGCATGATCAGGTCGCCCACCACGGAATCCACGATTTTTCCGAACGCGCCACCAATGATCACGCCCACGGCGAGATCCATCACATTGCCTTTAACGGCAAACTCTTTGAACTCTTGCATCATGGCCATGTGTGAAAACTCCCATTCAAATTAGAGGGCTGAAGTATTAACTAAAAGCGGAAAGATGAGCAAGCTTCCCGCGCAGGGTTTGCCGCAAACGGTCAGCTACAATCTAGCGTTAACCCCAGTAGCGATGTTTTCATTGAGGATACTCATGAGCGAAACCCTTGTCGACCAAAGTCAGATCGACGCCAATAAACGGACGTGGCTGATCGCGTCCAGCTGCGCTGGCGCAGTAGGTGGCATTGCCGCCGTTGTCCCCTTTATCAGTAGCTTTCAGCCCTCGGAGAGGGCCAAAGCGTCTGGCGCGGCCGTTGAAGCAGATATCTCTGCGCTCAATCCGGGCGAGAAGATGACTGTGGAGTGGCGTGGCAAGCCAGTGTGGATCATGCGTCGTACGCCGGAACAACTGGCCGCTTTGCCGACCTTGGATTCCCAATTGGCGGATCCAAAATCTGAACGCAAACCAACTGATCAAGCGCCGGCCTATGCGCGCAACGCAACCCGCTCGATCAAACCAGAATATTTTGTTGCCGTGGGCATTTGTACTCATTTGGGGTGCTCCCCATCTGACAAGTTCAAACCTGGCGCGCAACCTTCATTGCCGGATGACTGGCAGGGCGGCTTCTTTTGCCCCTGCCATGGTTCTACCTTCGATTTGGCCGGCCGTGTTTATAAAAACAAGCCTGCGCCGGATAATCTTGAGGTGCCGCCTCATATGTATCTCTCCGATACCAAGCTGGTCATTGGTGAAGACAAGAAAGCCTAAGGACGAACAACATGGCTGAATTCCACGAAATTTCCCCGAACGCCCCTGCAGGTGAAAAGCTGCTTAATTGGGTCGACAACCGGTTTCCGGCGTCCAAGCTCTTCAAGGAGCACATGAGCGAGTATTACGCTCCGAAAAATTTTAATATCTGGTACGTTTTTGGCTCGCTCTCCCTGTTAGTGCTGGTGATTCAAATTGTCACCGGCATTTTTCTCGTGATGCATTACAAGCCTGATGCCGCCTTGGCATTTGCTTCGGTTGAATACATCATGCGTGACGTGCCATGGGGCTGGTTGATTCGCTACATGCATTCCACTGGCGCTTCGGCGTTCTTCATTGTGGTCTATCTTCACATGTTCCGTGGGTTGATGTACGGTAGCTACCGCAAACCCCGCGAGTTGATCTGGATTTTCGGCTGCGGTATTTTCCTGGCCTTGATGGCTGAGGCTTTCATGGGTTATCTGTTGCCTTGGGGTCAGATGAGCTATTGGGGAGCCCAGGTGATTGTCAATTTGTTTTCGGCTATTCCCTTCATTGGTCCTGATCTGGCGCTGCTGATTCGCGGTGACTTTGTGGTGGGTGATGCCACGCTGAACCGCTTTTTCAGCTTTCACGTGATCGCCGTGCCTTTGGTGCTGCTGGGTCTGGTCGTGGCGCACATCATTGCGTTGCATGAAGTCGGCTCCAACAACCCGGATGGTGTCGAAATCAAGGGCCCCAACGCGCCGAAAGATGCCAAGGGCCATCCTTTGGACGGCATTCCTTTCCATCCTTACTACTCGGTGCACGACATCTTTGCGGTCAGCGTGTTCTTGATGGTGTTCACTGCCATTGTGTTCTTCGCGCCGGAAATGGGCGGCTACTTCCTTGAGTACAACAACTTCATCCCGGCCGATCCGTTCCAGACGCCATTGCATATTGCACCGGTCTGGTATTTCACGCCCTTCTACTCGATGTTGCGTGCTGTCACGGGCGAGATGATGTACGCCCTGATTGCCTGTGTGCTGGGTGGTGCGGTACTGGGTGTGCTCAAAGGCAAGATGCCGAATCTGTTCAAGGGCATCATCTTGGGTGGTGCAGTCGTTGTGGTGGCCATGATGCTTGCCATTGATGCGAAGTTCTGGGGCGTCGTTGCCATGGGCGGTGGTGTCGTGATTCTGTTCTTCCTGCCATGGCTGGATAACAGTGCGGTTAAATCGATCCGGTATCGGCCTGATTGGCACAAATATCTGTACGCAGTTTTCGTCATCGACTTCCTGGTACTGGGTTACTTGGGTATGCAGCCCCCTTCGGCAATCGGTGGACGTGCGTCGCAAATCGGTACGCTGTTCTACTTTGGCTTTTTCCTGCTGATGCCTTGGTGGAGTCGCATTGGTAAATCCAAGCCAGTGCCGGATCGCGTTACTTTCACGGCGCATTGAACGGGAGAAAAAATATGAAAACTTTAAGTTTCACTAAAAAAATCGTTCTCGGTTTGATGATGGCGTTCGGCGTAACACTGGGTGCACAAGCCAATGTTGGTGCCTTGGTGTGGGACAAGGCACCCAATAAGATGAATGACATGGCGGCCTTGCAAAATGGAGCCAAACTGTTTGTCAACTATTGTCTGAATTGCCATTCGGCGGCTTTCATGCGCTACAACCGCTTGCAAGACATCGGCTTGACCTCGGCTCAGATCAAGGACAACCTGTTGGCAACGAATGCCAAGATTGGCGACACGATGAAGGCTGCCATTGATCCGCAGCAGGCCAAGGCTTGGTTCGGTGTCAACCCGCCAGACCTTACAGTGATCGCCCGTTCGCGTGCCGGTGCTGGCGGAACCGGTGCCGATTATCTGTACACCTACTTGCGTACTTTCTACAAAGACGAAACAAAACCAACTGGCTGGAATAACATGGCGTTCCCCAATGCCGCCATGCCACACGTGTTGTGGGAACTTCAGGGTGATCGTCGCCCGGTGTATGAGGAAATCGACCAGCATGGCACTTTGGTGCATGTGCTCAAAGGCTGGGAACAAGTCAAGCCCGGCACGATGACACCTCTGCAGTACGATGAGTCAATCGGTGACTTGGTCAACTACTTGCAATGGATGGGCGAGCCGATTCAAAGTACGCGCGTTCGCGTCGGTATCTGGGTATTGCTGTTCCTCGGTGTATTCACTTTCTTCGCTTGGCGACTCAATGCCGCTTACTGGAAAGACGTCAAGTAAAGCAGATAAACGGCTCCGGTTTCGCTCAAAAGGCGTGGCTTGAGCTTTTCAGAGTGGGATCGCATAAAGCATCCCACTCTTTTTGATTTTTAGGAGCTACCGCCATGATGGTGTTGTATTCAGGTACTACCTGCCCGTTTTCCCACCGTTGCCGTTTTGTCCTGTTTGAAAAAGGCATGGACTTTGAGATTCGCGACGTGGATCTGTACAACAAGCCCGAAGACATCAATGTGATGAATCCGTATGGTCAGGTGCCGATCCTGGTCGAGCGTGATTTGATTTTGTACGAATCAAACATCATCAATGAATACATTGATGAACGTTTCCCTCATCCTCAGTTGATGCCCGGAGATCCCGTTGATCGCGCTCGTGTTCGCCTGTTCCTGCTCAATTTTGAGAAGGAACTGTTCGTGCATGTATCGACTCTGGAGTCCCGCGCTGCCAAAAGCAACGAAAAGGTGCTGGAGAAAGCCCGTGCCCACATTCGTGACCGCTTGACGCAACTCGCACCTGTATTCCTGAAAAACAAGTACATGCTCGGCGACGGCTTTTCCATGCTCGATGTAGCCATTGCCCCTTTGTTGTGGCGCCTGGATTACTACGGTATTGATCTCAGTAAAAATGCGGCGCCTTTGCTTAAATATGCTGAGCGTATATTTTCGCGTCCGGCCTACATTGAAGCACTGACTCCTTCCGAGAAAGTGATGCGCAAATAAGCGCATTGCCTGCGACCGATGATTAACGCTCCAGACGCTACTTCCACTCGTCCTTACCTGATTCGGGCTCTGTACGAGTGGTGTACTGACAACGGGTTTACGCCTTACCTTGCCGTTTCGGTGAACGACAGTGTGCAGGTTCCTCGTGAGTACGTGAAGGATGGTGAGATTGTGCTTAACATCAGTTTTGATGCCACGAGCTCTCTCCAACTGGGCAACGACTTTATTGAGTTCAAAGGTCGCTTCGCCGGCACGGCGCGGGACATCATGGTGCCTGTCAATCAGGTCATTGCTATTTATGCCCGCGAAAACGGACAGGGCATGGCGTTTCCTTTAGGTCCACCGCATGGGGTTAACGCAACGGCATCGTCTTCGACCAATCTGGTGTCTGTGCGAGAAGCTGCCGCGCCAGCCACATCAGAGATTAAAGCGGTCAAGTTAGCCAGCGTCGAATCGGAACGGCGGACCAACGAGCCAGGCGATGAGCCGGATCCACCGCGATCACCATCGACGAGTCCGAGGCCCACGCTGAAACGGGTGAAATAATTAAGTTTTTCTCAGGAAAGCTTAAAGAGTCCGCTAAAATAGAAAAAGTGCCGATTTAGCTCAGTTGGTAGAGCAACCGCCTTGTAAGCGGTAGGTCGTCAGTTCGAATCCGACAATCGGCACCATTTTTCTCAGTCAAACGCAAATCAACGATTGCGTGCAATTTGAACTTTCACTCGAATTGAGTTCACATCCCACCCCTTAGTCCGTAAGTGAGCTTCAAGCGCAGGCAGCAACTGGCGAATTTTCGCGGCTGCCGCATTGTTGTCTAATACCAGGCACCATACGGGACCTTCAATCGGGCCCGCTTTAACAGCAGCACGCAAAGTCCCGGGTATGAGGGATTCAATCGCCTTGAGTCTTGCGGCTGATTCATTGGCGAGTTCAATCAAACCTGCAAGCGTGGGGGAGTTTTGGCTAGCCTGCAGCAGCGTGACTGAGTGTTGGCGGCGGTTCATAAGTGAGTTGTTGAGGGACCATCAGAATGCAATTGATTATCACGGATGCATGGCTCGCTAAAAGCCGCGCAATTCACCTTAGTGGCACCAAGCTGGTTTTGACCGCATTACTGGCTTCATTTATCTTGATGCTGGTAGCCGCTGTTTTGTATCACTGGGTTTTCCTGAAGGGTGCTCGAGAAGGTTGGCCGGTGGTGGGCTCACTGGTCAAGCTGGTCGTCAAGGATGAGTTCGATCAGCGCGATCGATTCATGCGAGAAAATCTTGATGTGCTGGCACGCAAGCTTGGGGAAATGCAAGCCAAAATGACGCAACTTGAATCCTTGGGTGAACGTGTTTCGAGTTTGGCAGGCGTCAATCCCGCCGAGATCAAGATGAAGCCCGGACAAGGTGGCGCGCTGGTATCGGGTCGTCCTCTGTCCGTTGAAGAACTTCAGGCCACGCTGGCGGACCTTGATCGACTGACAGATCAACGCACCGATTTGATGACGGTGATGGAGTCCCGACTGTTCGAGCAAAAAATTCGAAACATGATGGTGCCGACACAGCAACCGGTATCGGCAGGCAATTTGGGTTCCCTGTTTGGCTGGCGAATAGATCCGTTTACCGGACGGTCGGCATTGCACACGGGGCTGGATTTCCAGGCTGGTTTCGGAACTTCCATCTTGGCTGCTGCCGGTGGCATCGTCGTGACGCAGGAGTTTCACCCGGCGTATGGCAACATGATTGAAATTGATCACGGCAATGACCTGATCACACGTTATGCCCATGCATCCAAAACGCTGGTTAAAAGAGGAGATTTGATCAAACGGGGTCAGAAAATTGCCGAGGTGGGAACCACTGGTCGTTCCACTGGCGCGCATTTGCACTTTGAAGTGCTGGTGCAGGGAATTCCGCAAGATCCACAGAAGTTTTTGGCGGCTGGTCGGAACCTGCCATCACAGCGTTTGGCCAAGCTGGTTACCCCGACCCAAACAGTTTCGCTAGCCCAGACAGCGCCTGCTGAAAGCCGCTTGCCCGGTCAAAGGTAAAATCAAGCGTTTGGTTATCTCAGCGCGGCGTATTCCGTTCTAACGGTTGCATTTCGCGACAGTGACCCCATTTCATTCAGATTAGAAAAAGGATTGCGCAGCTCTGTTGGCCCAAGTGGGCTGGCGAGTCCGTCTTGCATTCATGGCCACAAATATTCTTACCAAAATTTTCGGCAGTCGCAATGACCGCCTGCTCAAACAATATCGCTCCAGCGTGGTTCGCATCAATGCGATGGAAGCTGACTTTGAGAAGCTTTCTGATGACGAGTTGCGCGGCAAGACTCAGGCCTTCAAGGCGCGCATCGCCAATGGGGAGCCCCTGGATGCCTTGTTGCCGGAGGCCTTTGCCGTGGTGCGTGAGGGTTCCAAGCGCGTGATGAAAATGCGCCATTTCGATGTGCAGATGCTGGGTGGCATGTCGCTGCACAACGGCAAGATTTCCGAAATGGGAACAGGAGAGGGGAAAACACTCACGGCGACACTGCCGGTCTACCTGAATGCATTGACCGGCAAAGGCGTTCACGTAGTGACGGTGAATGACTATCTGGCCAATCGGGATGCGCAGTGGATGGGCAAGCTCTACAACTTCCTGGGCTTGTCGGTCGGTATCAATTTGCCGAACATGGCGCGCGAGGAAAAGCAGGCGGCTTACCAGAGCGACATTACCTACGGTACCAATAACGAATATGGTTTTGATTACCTGCGCGACAACATGGTCTACGAGGCCGGCGACCGTGTTCAGCGGGGCTTGAATTACGCCATTATTGACGAGGTCGATTCCATTCTGATTGATGAAGCGCGCACGCCCCTCATCATCAGCGGTCAGGCAGAAGACCACACCGACCTTTACCTTGCGATCAATAAAGTTGTTCCCTTGCTGCACCAGCAAGAGGGCGAAGAGGACCCGCGTACTGGCGAGGGAATCACCAAACCGGGCGACTTTACGCTGGATGAAAAGAGTCATCAGGTCTTCCTGACCGAACAGGGTCATGAGAGCGCCGAGCGCATTCTTTTCGACCTCGGACTGATTCCCGAGGGGGCCACGCTTTACGATCCGGCCAACATCACGTTGATGCATCATCTGTATGCGGCCTTGCGTGCCAACCACCTCTACCACCGTGACCAGCACTATGTGGTGCAGGACGGCGAGATCGTGATCGTGGATGAGTTCACAGGTCGCTTGATGTCGGGTCGTCGTTGGAGCGAGGGCTTGCATCAGGCCGTTGAAGCCAAAGAAGGCGTGACCATTCAGCCTGAAAACCAGACGATGGCGTCGATCACCTTCCAGAATTATTTCCGTCTGTACGGCAAGTTGGCCGGCATGACCGGGACGGCAGATACCGAAGCCTACGAGTTCCAGGAAATTTACGGACTTGAAACGCTGGTGATGCCACCTAACCGACCCAGCAAGCGTGACGACCAGCTGGATCGCGTTTACAAGACAACGCGTGAAAAATACGAAGCGGCGATCAAGGACATCCGGGAGTGCTATGAGCGCGGCCAGCCCGTATTGGTCGGAACGACCTCTATCGAGAACTCGGAAATCATTGCGCAGTTGCTGGAAAAAGAGAAGCTGCCCCACCAAGTGTTGAACGCGAAACAGCATGCGCGTGAAGCCGATATCGTGGCTCAGGCGGGTCGTACCAAAATGATCACCATTGCCACCAACATGGCGGGTCGTGGAACCGATATTGTGCTGGGCGGCAACATCAGCCAAGCGGTGGATGCGGTGGAGGCGGATGAATCGCTGGACGCTGCGCAGAAGCAAAAGCAGATCGAGGCAATCCGTGCGGAGTGGACGATCGTCCATGAGCAGGTCAATGCATTGGGTGGTTTGCGCATTATTGCTACCGAGCGGCACGAGTCACGCCGGATTGACAACCAGTTACGCGGTCGTTCCGGCCGGCAGGGCGATCCTGGCTCGTCGCGCTTTTACTTGAGTCTTGATGACTCCCTGATGCGCATTTTTGCCGGTGACCGGGTCAAGGCCATCATGGACCGCCTCAAAATGCCGGATGGCGAAGCCATCGAAGCGGGTATCGTGACGCGCAGCATCGAAAGTGCCCAACGCAAAGTCGAAGCCCGCAATTTCGACATGCGCAAGCAGTTGCTCGAATATGACGATGTGTCCAATGACCAGCGTAAGGTGATTTACCAGCAGCGCAACGAAATTCTGGATGCCAAGGACCTGTCGGCCCAGATTACCTCCTTGCGTGAAGGTTGTTTCACTGACCTGGTGCGGGAATACGTGCCTGCCGAATCGGTTGAAGAACAGTGGAATATTGCAACACTGGAACGAGTTTTATCTGACGAATGGCAGGTGACGCTGCCCCTGCAGCAGCAGGTGAGTGAGGCCAGTGCCATTACCGATGCTGATCTGCTGGAAGCAGTACGCAACGAAGCCAACAAGGCATTTGCAGCCAAGGTGGAACAGGTCGGCGGTGAAAATTTCACCCAGTTTGAACGCATGGTCCTGTTGCAAAGCATTGACACGCATTGGCGGGAACACCTGAGTGCGCTGGATTATTTGCGCCAAGGCATTCATTTGCGGGGCTATGCCCAGAAGCAACCGAAACAGGAATACAAGCGGGAAGCTTTTGAGTTGTTCGGCCAGTTGCTTGACTCGGTTAAAAACGATGTCACCAAGGTGCTCATGACCGTCAAGATTCAATCCAACGAGCAGCTGGAGCAGGTCGCCGAAGAGATGGAAAATCGTGCTGAAAGTATTGCCAACGTAACCTACACGGCGCCTACCGAAACAGGTGAGGTTGAAACGATCGTTGATGCCGAAACGGTGAATAAAAGATCGCTTGCCATGGGGGGCGCCGTACCTCGCGTGGGACGCAATGAACTCTGTCCTTGTGGCAGTGGCAATAAATACAAGCACTGCCACGGCAAGCTGGCTTAAGGCAAACAGTCGCTGAGCAATCGGGCCTTGGATTATTTCCACGGCCCGATTGTTTTTGGCGGGATGACTTTTTGGATAATCCGTTATTTTCTGAAGGAAAAAAATGTCCGTTAACTTAGCTGTTCCCAACCCGGCAGAACTGTATCCCGTCTCGGGTGTCCGCATCGGCGTGACCGAGGCCGGTGTGCGCAAGGCCAACCGCAAAGACCTGACCGTCGTCTTGATCGACCAGGGGGCTTCGGTGGCGGGTGTCTTCACACAGAATCGTTTTTGCGCGGCGCCGGTGCAAATATGCCGGGAGCATCTCGCCAGCAGCGCGGGTATCCGGGCCATGCTCATCAATACCGGCAATGCCAATGCCGGAACCGGCGAAGACGGGCGGGTCCGTGCCCTCAGCACTTGTGTGGCGCTCGCCCACAAGCTGGGGATCTCACCCGACCAGGTGCTGCCGTTTTCCACTGGCGTCATCATGGAGTCCTTGCCCGTTGAGCGGATCGAAGCCGGGCTTGACGGTGCACTGGCGGATGCCCGCGAAGACAACTGGTTGCGTGCCGCTGAAGGCATCATGACCACGGACACGGTGCCCAAGGCCTTTGGTGCGCAAGTGATGATTGGCGGCGCCTTGGTGAGCATCACGGGCATCAGCAAGGGGGCCGGCATGATTCGACCCAATATGGCGACCATGCTGGGCTTCATGGCCACCGACGCCTGTGTCAGCCAAGCGCTGATGCATCAACTGGCGACGGAACTGGCCGAGGGCTCCTTCAACCGGGTGACGGTGGATGGTGACACCTCCACCAATGACTCGTTCGTCGTCATTGCCACCAACAAGGCGGTGCATACGCCGATTGATTCGCTGGACAGCACGGAGGGGCGCGCACTCAAGGCCGCCATGCTGGAAGTTGCGCGAAAACTTGCGCAAGCCATTGTGCGTGATGGCGAAGGCGCTACAAAATTTATAGCAATCAAAGTCGAAGGTGGCAAAACACCGGCCGAGTGCCGCCAGGTGGCCTATGCCATTGCCCATTCACCGCTGGTGAAGACGGCTTTTTTTGCCAGCGACCCGAATCTGGGCCGCATCCTGGCTGCGGTCGGTTATGCCGGCATTAGCGATCTGGATCAGACCGGCATTGATTTGTACCTGGATGACGTTCATGTGGCGGTGCAGGGCGGTCGCAATCCGCTGTACCGTGAAGAAGATGGCCAGCGGGTCATGCAACAAAGCGAAATCACGGTGCGGGTGGTGCTGGGGCGCGGCGATGCGCAGGACACAGTCTGGACTTGTGACCTCAGCCATGACTACGTCACGATCAATGCGGACTATCGTTCATGAACGAGAAATTCGAACATCTGCTGCTGCGCGCTGAACAACTCATCAGCCGCATTGAATCAGTACTGCCACAACCGCTCTCGCAGCCCGACTGGACCGCCTCCGTTGCTTACCGTTATCGCAAACGGAGTTCCGGTCATGGTGCGCTGGAGCCCGTGCGCCATGTCGGCGCCATGCGTTTGTCGGACTTGAAAGAAATTGAGCCTCAAAAAGAAAAGATCCAGCTCAACACCCTGCAGTTTGTCAACGGCAAACCGGCCAACAACGTGCTGCTGACTGGCGCCCGGGGTACCGGCAAGTCGTCGCTGATCAAAGCCTGTCTGCATGAATATGCCGGGCGCGGCTTGCGGCTGATTGAGGTTGATAAGGCGGATTTGATCGACCTGCCCGATATTGTGGACGTGGTGTCGGAACGGCCCGAAAAATTCATTGTGTTCTGTGATGACCTGAGCTTTGAAGACGGTGAGCCGGGCTACAAAGCGCTCAAGTCCATTCTGGATGGTTCGGTCGCAGCCACCACGCCCAACGTGTTGATTTACGCCACCAGCAACCGGCGACATTTGTTACCGGAGTACATGAAGGAAAACCTCAGCTATACACATACCGATGACGGTGAGGTGCATCCCGGTGAAGTGGTGGAGGAGAAAATTTCCCTGTCCGAGCGCTTTGGTTTGTGGGTCAGCTTTTACCCCTTCACCCAGAATGAGTACCTCATCATCGTGGCGCAATGGCTGACCTCTTTTGGCGTGGCGCCAGCCGCCATTGAAGCCGCGCGAGCGGAAGCTCTGGTTTGGGCCTTGGAGCGGGGCTCCCGCAGCGGCCGGGTGGCATACCAGTTTGCACGCGACTATGCTGGCAAACACGCGACGAGCGCATGAGCAACCCCATCTTGGTGGCGGACGCCGCGCTGCCGCGTGAAGGCGGCACAGACCGTGCGGTCGTCGATGTTGCCGTGGGTGTGCTGATTCGACCGGATGGCGACTTTCTGCTGACTTCCCGACCGGTGGGGAAGGTCTACGAAGGCTACTGGGAGTTTCCCGGTGGCAAGCTGGAGGCCGGTGAAACGGTGGCGCAGGCCTTGCAGCGTGAACTGCATGAAGAACTGGGGATTACTATCGGCCCCGCCGCGCTTTGGAAAGTTGAAATGGTGGACTATCCCCATGCGCTGGTGCGCTTGAGTTTTTGCAAGGTCTTCAGCTGGACGGGTGACTTGCAGATGCGGGAGGCCCAGTCGTTTGCCTGGCAGCGCCTTCCCGTGCACGTGACCCCGGTGCTACCGGGCACCGTGCCGGTGCTTCAATGGCTGGCAGAGGAACGAGGTTTTCAGGGTGCTACTTATTTAATAGCTTCTTAGGCATATCAGTCGGGGGCTAGCGCCTGAATTTATATAAATTTTTGGCTACTGCTCGTCGTTGGTCAGTTGATCTTCTGGCAGTCCGTTTGTTGGCATGCGGAAGTTTTCGGTAGCCCAGGCGCCAAAATCGATATTTTGGCATCGCTCACTGCAAAACGGGCGGAACGGGTTGGAGGGCGCATAAACACTGTCGCCACGGCAGGTGGGGCAGGGCACCAATTTGGGTTGACCTGGAGCGGTCTTGTTGTCAGGTTTCATGAGCACAGGGCCAGTTCAAAAGCGGCGTCTTCAAGGCAGGCATGGAGTCTGTCATCGTCCCCGTGGCGCATGAGCCGGATTGACACCATGAGGCGGTTGCCGCTGATCTCTGGAATCAAGCCCAGCGACGAGTCCAACGCCAGACGCAAGAGCTGAAAGGTTCTGCCTTGGGGGAGATTTTGCTGAAATACCCCCGCGTTGGCAATCACCTTTTGCGGCGCACCAGAATCTCGCAGCAACTTGAGCAAGACATGAATTGAGTCAGAAAGAGGCGTCAGTGTGGAAACCCAGCGCTGCAGATCGGTTCTGCGCTGGTCACCGGTTTTGTGTTGCCACGCATAGTAAGCCGGCAGGTCAAATTCGCAGGTGCCGCCCGGAATCCCGACACGGCTTCGGATGCTCATCAGCCAGTCATTCTCGGTCAGCGATTGGCCCGCTTTACCCGGCAGGCTGCTCAAGGCCTGGAAACAACTGGCCAACTGACCAATCACCTCATCCAGAACACTTTCAGCAATGGCGGGGTTGCCCCGATAGCTGTCAAGAATATGTTTTTGTTTGTCTAGGTCTTTGAGAACATCGGATTTGAGGTCAGCACGAGCCCCTACATCCATGATCTCAAAGAGCGTGGTGAGCGCGTAGTGGTGATCCAGTGCGGGGTCACGCGAGACAAGTTCTGTCAGGCGAAGAAACAAGTGTTCCAAGCGCAAATAGGTGCGGATTCGCTCGTTAAAGGGGTATTCGTAAAGGATCAAACTTATTTCTTCGGTAGGCCGGATGCTACTTGGATGATAGCCCGAAGCGATGTGAAATTTGACGCACTTCGTCAGCGAGAGACTCAAGTGTTACATCGACATTAAAAATAACCGTGTCGGCTGCGCCTAGCCGCTGTTCACGCCCCGCTTGGGATGAGATGATTTTTTCGATGGCATTGCGCGTCAACTGGCTGCGCGCCATCACCCGGCTAACCTGAGCTTCGGGTGTGCAATCCACCACCAGGACGTGATCCACCTTTTGGCGCCAAGTGGGGGACTCAACCAGCAGGGGAATGTCAAAAACGATGCAAGCTCGCCCATCGTTTGCGGCGATTAATGCTTGGCTTTGTGTTTCCCTTGCCACCAAAGGGTGAATGATGGATTCCAGCCGTTTGCGGGCCGTTGGGTCGGCGTAGGCGAGAGCCCGCATTTTGTCCCGGTCCAGTGCGCCAGCCGAAGTGATGAAGTCCTGGCCAAATGTGTCAGCAATCATGGGCATGGCCAGACCGTTGGGGGCTGTCAGTTCACGGGCAATGGCATCGGCATCCACCACGGCGGCACCCCGTGCTGCGAGGAGGCTGGCAACGGTACTCTTACCGCTGCCAATGCCTCCGGTCAGGCCAAGCCGGACAACGGGCGCCACGGCTTACAGTCCGACGAAACGAAGAATGGACGCCGGGCCAAAAATCATGGCTGTCAGCCCGGAACCCGCCAGAAAGGGCCCGAACGGCACGTAGCCGCCTTCGCGTAAACCGCTGGAGAACTTCATGGCAATGCCAACAACGGCACCTATGACCGAGGCCATCAAAATGATGGGCACCAGTGCCTGCCAGCCGAACCAGGCGCCCAGTGCGGCAAACAGCTTGAAATCGCCGAAACCCATGCCGTCCTTGCCGGTGATCAGTTTGAAGGCCCAGTAGACCAGCCACAGCGACATATAGCCCGCCACCGCGCCCCAAACGGCGGCTGACAGGCCAACCGTGGTCCATTGAAGTGCGGCCGCGATCAGCCCACTCCACAGCAGGGGCAAGGTGATGTCATCTGGCAAGAGCGTGGTGTCCCAGTCGATAAAGGCCAGGGCCAAAATCGATGCGGCAAAGCCGCTCCAGACGAGCGCGGTAAGGGTGGCGCCCCAAGTCCAGGCGCAATAGAAAAACAATGCGCCAGTCGCCAGTTCTACCAGCGGGTAGCGCAAGCTGATGGGTGTTGCGCAGGCTGAGCATTTGCCCCGCAAAAAAAGATAACTCAGAACGGGAATGTTTTCATACCAGCGGATTTGATGGTCACACTTGAGGCAGCGGGAGCGTGGCACCATCAAGTTAAAGGCTTTTGCCGCAGGCGATTCTTTGCCGGCCTGTTCGGCACACTCGGCTTTCCATTGGGCTTCAAGCATGAGGGGAAGCCGGTAAATCACGACGTTAAGAAAGCTGCCGATCAGCAAGCCCAGAACGCCGAAAACGGTGGCGTCAAACCATGGCGAAACTTGCATCAGACCACCTGACCCAGTTTGAAGATGGGCAGGTACATGGCCACCACAATGCCGCCAATCACGGTACCCAGAATCACAATGATGATGGGCTCCATCAAGCTGGAAATGCCTGCCACCATGTCATCAACCTCGGCTTCGTAAAAATCGGCCGCCTTGCCGAGCATGTGATCAATGGAGCCTGATTCTTCACCGATCGAGCACATCTGCAAGACCATGGACGGGAAGAGATTGGCATTGGTCATGGCGACCGTCAGTGCGGTACCTGTTGATACCTCTTGTTGAATTTTGATGGTGGCTGCCTCGTAGACATAGTTACCAGCGGCACCGCCCACCGAATCAAGCGCTTCCACCAACGGAACCCCGGCTGCGAACATGGTGGACAGGGTTCGCGTCCAGCGGGCAATGCATGATTTATCAACCAGCGTGCCGAAAATGGGCATCTTGAGCATGAGGCGGTCCATGACGTGCTGCATTTTTTCGTTGCGTCGCCATGCTTGCATGAAAAAGTAGAAGCCACCGCCAAGACCACCAAAAATCAGCCACCAATATTTGACGAAGATCTCACTGATGGCAATCACGACCAGCGTGGGGCCGGGGAGGTCGGCTCCAAAATTGGAAAAAACTTCTTTGAAGGCCGGCACCACAAAAATCATGATCACGGCCGTGACGACAAACGCCACGATCAAGACCGAGATCGGATACATCAGGGCTGACTTGATTTTGGACTTGATCGCCTCTGTTTTTTCCATGTAAACCGCAAGCCGGTCCAGCAATTGGTCCAAAATACCGGCCGATTCGCCGGCCTCGATCAGGTTGCAATAAAGGTTGTCGAAATACAGCGGGTACTTGCGAAAGGCAACGCTCAGGGAGGTGCCTGTTTCGACATCGGTACGAATGTCGTTGAGCAGCTTGGTGACGCTGGCGTTCGGGTTGCCTCGTCCCACAATGTCAAAGGCTTGCAGCAGGGGAACGCCCGCTTTCATCATGGTGGCGAGTTGGCGCGTGAAGATGGCCAGATCTTTGGGTTTGATGGATTTGCCACGGCCCATCCTGCGCTTCTTGATCTTGGTTGCCATCACCCCTTGTCGGCGCAAGGCTGCTTGCACCTGATTCTCGCCAGACGCTCTTGTTTCTCCGCGTACTTGTTTGCCGTTGCGGTCTTTACCTTGCCATTCAAAGACAAACTCTTTGGTGCCTTTTGACTTTGCGGTTGCCATATGGTCCCTTGGATTGTTGGTTTATTCGTTGGTGACAGCGAGCACTTCTTCCAGCGAAGTCAGGCCCATTTTGGCTTTGTGCAGGCCGGCCTGCCTGAGTGTGCGAACGCCTTCGCGTTGGGCTTGCTCGGCAATCTCCAGTGCGTTGCCATCGCGCAAAATGATGCGCTGGATTTCTTCACTGATCGGCATGACCTGGTAAAGGCCAACTCGTCCCTTGTAGCCGTTGTTGCACATGGAGCAACCAACGGCACGGTAGGAAACCCAGTTGTCATCGAGTTCATCCTCTTTGAAGCCGGCATCAAGCAACACTTTTTTGGGAATCTCGATCGGGGTTTTGCAGTTGGGGCAAAGGCGTCGTGCCAAGCGCTGCGCTGAAATGAGGATCACGCTGGAGGCGATGTTAAAGGGCGCAATGCCCATGTTGCGCATGCGGGTCAGCGTGGTGGGGGCGTCGTTGGTGTGAAGAGTGGAGAGCACCAAATGACCGGTCTGCGCCGCCTTGATGGAAATATCAGCGGTCTCCAGGTCGCGAATTTCACCCACCATGATGATGTCGGGATCCTGGCGCAGGAATGATTTGAGTGCCACCGCAAAAGTGAGTCCCGCTTTGTCGTTGACATTGACCTGATTCACGCCCGGCAAGTTAATCTCGCACGGATCTTCGGCTGTGGCGATGTTGACGCCCGGTTTGTTCAGCAGGTTCAAGCAGGTGTACAACGAGACCGTTTTGCCCGAGCCGGTAGGCCCGGTGACCAAAATCATCCCGTACGGCCTGACAATGGCTTGCATCATCCGTGCTTTTTCATCGGGCTCATAACCCAAGGCATCAATACCCAACTTGGCGCTGCTCGGGTCAAGTATCCGGATCACAATTTTTTCGCCGAACAGCGTAGGCAAGGTACTGACCCGGAAATCGATGACCCGGTCGGGTCCGATCTTCAGTTTCATTTTCCCGTCTTGGGGCACCCGCTTTTCCGAGATGTCCATTCTCGAAATAACCTTGATGCGCGAAGCCAGTTTGTCTTTGATGGCAATCGGGGGCGAGGCGATTTCCCTGAGCTCGCCGTCAATCCGGAAGCGGACGCGGTAATTGTGCTCATAGGGTTCAAAGTGCAAATCGGACGCCCGCATGCTGAAGGCGTCCAACAGCATCTTGTGCAAAAATTTGACGACCGGGGCATCCTCGACTTCGGAAACCGTGGCCTCCGAGCTTTCCGCGACTAATTCTGTCGACGCTTCATCGAATTCGAATTCGCTGCCAATAATGTTATCCATCGTTTCCGATGCGGTCGTGGCGTTGGCCGTAACCAATTTCAACAGCTTGTCGTATTCGGCAATAACCCAGTCAACCCCTAATTGCGAGGCAAACTTGATTTTTTCAGCCGCTTGTTGATCTGACGGGTCGGCGGTCGCCACAATCAGCCGGTTATTTCGCTTGCTCAAGACCACCACACGATAGTCAAGACAAATTTTGCTGTCCAGAAGGCCTTTGGGGAGGCGCTGAGGGTCAATGGCATCCAGATCAACCAGCGGGGCCGCAAAGGCGGAAGACATGGTGTGCGCCAGGTCAGCCGCCGAAACTACCCCGGAGCCTGTGAGTTCGGCGATAAAGCTGGTGCGGCCACGTTTGGCTTTAAGGTAGATTTCTTCCGCTGACTTTTGTCCCAGTTTCCCCGCCAGAATAAGGGCACGGCCCAGTCCAGGAAGAGCGGTGGTGGAGGATTCAGGAGGAGTGGTTTCGACTGCGGCCATAGCCCAAGAATGTACTACGTCAGGAAGGGGCTTTGCTATTAATCGTCGTTTGGATGGCCAATGAAAATTGAAAGACAGCGGACTTTGATCCCAGAAAGCAAAATGGGCTAACTCGCCATCTGAGTTAACCCATTGATATTTATGCTCGGAATGAGAGGAGTTTCGACAAATGGGCTTAACCTATTGAGAATACGGGTGTTTTTGGCTAATTTTCACGAAATCAATCACACCGATTTATCACACTTGGCCTAATTTTTAAGTGATGTGGCTGATACACGAATTAAAGTCGCTCTGCGCGTGTCTGATAGCCTTGGAGCTAGCCACACGCCAAGTCCATGAACACGTCGAGGTCTTAATCAAATAAGTTGTCCATTTCACTCTGGGAAAGATTGCCGTCGCCGTCAGGGGCAGAGGTCACCACATCAGCAGTGCCATGAGCGGGATCGGAGTGATTTTCACCATCGTTGTAGTCGGGCGTGATTTCGTTATCGGGTGAGTTTTCAATTAGTTCAATGTGACTCGGGTCTACGCGAAACAAGCGAAGCACTTGATTGGAGCCGTCCGACGGAAAATAAACCGTAGGTTTTCGAACGAGAGTGCTATCAGTTTGAGTCACACCGATGCGTCCCGCTAAACCTTGCCTATCGCGTGTTGTCAAGATGGACAAGCGCTCTTGCGTGAAACGTACTTTCGCATTCAGTGGAAATGCAATGCTCATAGATCGTTCTTAAGGATAACCAGTCACCAAAAAATTTTTAAGCAAAAGTATTGACTTTTGTACCGACTGAACCTTCAGTCGCCAATGCAGGTTGTGGCAGAGCTTGCAACAATGCCGTCGCTGACGTGGCTTGCAAGTCCAGTGCTCTTTTCAATACCAAAATGTTCACATTGTCGGCAGTGTCACTCTGGGCGGCAAAGGTTGCTGCTTGTACTGCAGATGTACTGGATATGTTCATATATGGCTCCAAGGTGATCTAAAACGTATCTTTTTATCGGCGGGTGCCATTGGAACTTGAACCTGTGCCTCAATGAGCGAAATACCACACCCCAAGTCCGATACCGCTGTACATCAATCCGGACATGGCCCCAACCCTGATGTCGGTGGCTGATGGCATGCAGGAAAAAAAGCACAGGCCGTTAGGTATCCAGACGCAACCCAAATCAAGTAATTGGAAACCAGAAAAGTTGGCAGCATCCAATTCACGTACAGCAGCCACCCGATACCGATCATCAGCAAAGGGGCAAACGCAACGGGTGCGGCGTTCCAGATATTCAGATTGGTAAACCCAACCGAACCCAACACCCAAGTGTTCCCTAGTCGCCTGGGGAAGATTGAAAATGATCTGGGTTTGGCCAAAAGAACCAATCCCACCATCCCATGCAATGCTTCATGCATAACCGTGCCGGGAAGACTGATCATTGCAAGCTGCCACTTCGAATACCGAATCGAGCGCAAGACGACTAACCAAGTCAGGATTAGCACAGCAGAAGCAATTGCTTCAGTCGTCAAGGGAAGGTTGTTTGCTTGGTGCATGCTGGGCAAATATAACAACTCGTTAATTTTTGCATTGTCTGGTGAAAGTTTTATCTGTCACTTGAACAAACTGGATAGGTCGCAGCACGGATAATTCGTCAGATGAGAATCAATTTGGTAACGCCGTTCGCTGAACATTGAATGACTGTTGACTGGAAATTTGAAAGTCGGCTTGCAGTCTCAAGCTGCCGCTTACATGGCAGTCAGCAATGCAGAGACGCCGTCGATTGAAATAGCGGAAAGATTCGCATCAACTTCAATGGAGAAATACCGTATCTGCTTAACAGTGCAAAGCAAATTGTCTTGATCGATATTTTTTACGTTGCTCGCTTATTGAATCCTGTGACTGACTGGAAAGAGGTTGTCTGGCTAAACCATCAAGTTGATCAACTTGATGGTTTAAAAAACCGCATTCAGATTCTTTCATTGACGCAACATTGTTAGTTTCTGCAGCAGGCTGCTGCATGACTACCCGTGGTTGGATTTTTGGTGTGGTTGGAACGAATGTCGGAGGCAGTACGTTAATAAAATTTCCAGTGCTGACCGTCACGTAAGAGTTGGTAGAACCACTTGGGCATTTACCGTCGGTAAAAGTGACTTGACCATTGAGCAGGCACTTCGTAACCGTGTTGCGTGTATCCGGGACTGGTAATGCTGATCCGGCAGGGGCGTTTTGTCGGCTACGCTCAGTGGTTGACGGCACATTTTTTCCGTGATTCGTTGCAGTTTTCTTTTCTGGTGTCTCTATCTTGCTGCTTGGCATAATTTTATTTCTGGCTTCTTTGTAAGATTCAAACCAAAGAAATGATTGGTACAGCAGAAAAAGCATCGTAGTCCAGGTTAGGACCATCCAGAGCGTAGATCGAAAGGGATGGTTTTGAGTGGAATTTCGTTTTTCGAAAACCTCTGCATTTCGTTCATGCATGTAATCACGGTCTTCAAGACCCATGTTGAACTCCTCCCTTGCATCAAACCGGTTTTTATTGAATCAGTGTAGACGCAACGTTTTGACGCGCCGTATAGATGTGCTTTTAGAGAATGCTTTCATCTCGGGAGATTTGACAGCATTTGAAACGTGGGAATCACGAATAGCGGCTGGGACAATGGCGGGGCTAAGCCTAGCTTTTGCCATTGTTGGGACAAAGAAGGCAATCAGAGTCTAAAAACAAATGGGCTAGTCTGTAAAAGTGCTAACCCATTGATTTGTATGGTCGGAATGAGAGGATTCGAACCTCCGACCCCTTCGTCCCGAACGAAGGCTGAATTATCAGTATTTAAAGGTAATTTTTCAGAGAATCCCATTTGTTGGGACAAATTTGGGACAATGAATGGAATATGGGAACTATTACTCGACGAGGGGATTTGCAATGGCAAGCTAAGGTACGCCGCAAAGGATACCCGATGCAGTCCCGCACGTTTATGTACCGTGAAGACGCGGAGAAATGGGCGCGGGCACTTGAGCGCGAACTTGAGACGTCCGGCTTCATTGATCGGCGTGAAGCCGAGAAAAACTCTTTGCGGGAAATGCTTGAACGCTATCGTAAAGAAGTTACTCCTTCGAAAAAATCTGCCGAGATCGAGTCAATCCTGATCGGTGTGATTCTAAAAGACGCGGTATTGCCGGATTTGAAAATGTCCGCAATCACAAGCGCGGCTGTTGCAGCGTGGCGTGACCGTCGATTGAAGCAGGTGACAGGCGGTTCGGTCAATAGAGAAATTGATGTTTTGTCAGCGGCCCTCAACCATGCCAGACGCGAATGGGAAATGCATGTCGAAAACCCGATACCTTATGTAAAGCGCCCTCCGAAGTCACGGGCAAGAGAGCGCCGTTTTTCGGTCGAGGAAGAGAAGTATCTGTTTGAGGCATTGAGCGGGGGAGTCCGGCAAGCCAATGGAACTTTCAGTAAGGGCGCACGCAACCCTTGGTTGGCACCACTTGTCAAGTTAGCGTTGGAAACTGCCATGCGACGGGGTGAGTTGTTGGCACTGCAATGGGAACACGTTGATTTAACACGGCGAACTGCACACCTGCCCGATACAAAAAATGGGGATTCCAGAACGGTCCCCTTGTCGTTGAAAGCCATCGAAATCTTCAAAGTTTTGAAGCACGCAAAGTCTGAAGGAGAAGATGTCGGAAATGAGCCGGAAACTGGGGCCGTTTTCCCCACCTCCGCAATGGCTTTACGCAAGGGCTTTACGCGGTCGCTGGAGCGTGCAAGAGAAAAATACATTGAAGACTGTGTGTTGGCGCGGCGAAAACCAGTGGCGGGGTTTTTGGAGGATGTGCATTTCCATGATACGCGTCACGAGGCCGCATCAAGACTGGCTGAGAAATTGTCGAACGTGTTGGAGCTGTCAGCGGTGACGGGGCACAAAGACTTGCGTATGCTGAAACGCTACTACCATCCGCGCGCCGAAGACCTCGCTAAGAAGTTGGATTAGTATTTTTCACCCAGAGGGATGTATTTGTTGACAAGGCTGTGAATGAGGCAAGTTATCCACGATAAATCGCCCCCCCTCTGTCCGATAAATCACCCCCCCTTCAAGCTACTTTCTCCGATAAATCGCCCCCCCTTTTTCCGATAAATCAGCCCCCCCCTAAACCTATAAGGTTTGCCTTTAAGGTTTCCTGTAACTTTTTACCGATAGTTAGAGGCATGTTTTTTGTGGAAAACTAAGGCAAAACGACTCTGGTTGCTGGCTCAGGGCTTCGCCCGGCCCACAAGGGGCCTCCCAACATCCGTTTGGCCAGGCAAATAGACTAAAACAATTTCAGCGCTTGGACTTCACTGTGTCTGCACCGGGAAGCAGCCGCTTTTCCAGATTGGCGAGCTGCTGCTGAACGTCACCAGCTTTGCTGAGCTGGGCATGTAGATCAACCACCTGTTGTTCAGCTTTTGCCAGCGCAGACCTGGCTTCGGTCAAGTTGACTTCGGTTTCAGTCGTTCGTTGCACACGCTCTTCAAGCCGCCCGACCTTCAATTCAAAGTCGCGATTCGCACTTTTGAGCGCTGTGATCTCTTCGTCTTTGGCTGAGTTCTGCGCCTCAAGACGAACGATCTCTTCCGTTGCCTCACTGAGTTCGCCTTTCATCGCGGCGATCTGGCCGACGGCATCCTTACGCACGGCGTCGGCCTCAACACGAGCCTGTTGCGCCACTTCGGCGAAGATCACTCGCACCAGATCAGCACCCTTCGCAAGCAAGGCATCCGGCACATCGACCGGGGTCACTTCGTCACTTACCCGGCGAGCCTCCCAATCGGCCAGCATGGGCTTGATGGTCGTAAAAGAACCACCCACTCGTTGCTGAATGAGTCGGAAGGTTGGTTTGCCACCTGCCGTAACTACGGCATCAGCGGCGGCATCAATAGACGACTGGGTGACTTTTTGTTGCATGAACATTTCCTAAAATTAATCCCGTGCAGTAACATCATAACACGTTACGTTACGTTATGATAACGTAACATTATGCAGTGTGAGAAGTCCAAATTGAAAAAGGTGAAACTGTTAGTGCGTATGAAATTGACATCACCGGGTTCTCTGAGTCAGAAAGACAGTTATTTGATGCGCTGGGCTTGACGCCCTTTTAAAGGCGGTGCCGCCAACTTTTCTATCTTTGGCCGCTTGACCTTTCCTGCTTGGTACAAGTCGTACTGCAATTGCATGCCTGCCCACAGCTCAGGACTGGTCCCAAAGGCGTCACTTAAGCGATAAGCCATGTCAGAAGAAACGCCAGATGAGCAGGTAACCATGCGGGACAGGGTTACTCGATCCACGCCCATCTTTACGGCGGCTTCTGTGATGGTGATGTCTCCCAAATAATCCCGAAGGACTTCGCCAGGGTGTGGCGGGTTGTGCATGCGAGTCATATTGAACTTCCTTTCAAGCAGCCCTCGCCACTATGTCAATCGTCAGCATGCAAGTCCACCATCAGCGCATCGACGCTGGCAAAACGTTTTCCCTTTCCGGCCTCAAGCTCTGCTATCGCCTTGCGGGTGCCTTCATGGACTGTTTTGGATCTTCCTGCATCATGCAACGCACCTGTCCCGCATTCAGCGATTGCAGCGTTCATTGCCTTAATTGAAACCGTCTTCTTTTTTGGCTTGCCAAACATTCCCTTGAGTTCCGTCACTGAATGCTCCTCGGCTGGGATAGTGGTTTTTCCCTTGGGAGGGGTCAACATATTGGACGCATCCAAAGACTTGTTTTTGACGCGGACAAAAAGACGACCATCTGACAGCACATGCCACACCAGGCGCGTGCCTGGTGTGCCGCCAATGCTCTTCCGAATGTCTGCTGGAACCGTTGTCTGGCCCTTGGCATTAATAGTTGATTCAGTCATACAGACATCCTGTTCCTGATGGTGCATGGTGGACGAGATTTTGCGCCAATCCGCTAGCTCGACTTTCTGACCGAGGATAGAACTCTATTTGTTGTCAACACCTTGCAGGCACTGGCCGACCGGGCGATATGGTGGGCACGAGAAGAGGACAACGAAAAAACGGCGGCACTGGTGGCCGCCGTCATTGAACGCGCAAAGATGAATTAATTACTTGAGTAACTGAGTTTTTGTGCTTTCAAGTAGCTAAGTGTTTAATTAAACACGAGTAGCCCGCAAGGACGGTGGGCAAGTCGGTACGACTTATCCACGGGCCGCGCAGCGCCAAGGCGCGGAGAGCTTTGTCAAAGAGTTGGGAATTGATGAAACCAAGGGGAAGAAGGCGTAAAAAAGCCGGGCAGAACCCGGCTTTAGATTGTCAGCCCGCATTTTCGCGGACGCGAAAATCAGTTCGTGTTTGGTGATGCAACAGCACCAAACACGGATATGCCGCAGCAAAATGCCGCGTACCCAGCAAGGACTGGAACGGCAAGAACAATGATTGCCATAGCAGCCGAGACAATAGCCAACACTGAAAAGATTTGGGCCTGCATGAAGGTTCTACTTCTCATTCATCAAATAACCTTTTGAGTAATTGCGCAGATACTCACTAAATTAAGTGAGCATCCGCGCTTTTTATTAGTTGAATGAATTGCTCTTCTTTCCGAGGAATTCGGCTTCGTTCACGTTTCCTAAACTTAAACGTGCCGTGATTGAATCTTTAGTGACAGTCAACACGCCAAGACGTATCAATCCAGTAGCCCGAACTTTTTTATGTTCCAGCTCTTTTTTGTAGCTAACAAATGGGGTTACTTGAACCAAATACTCACCTGGAGTGAGTAATACGCCGGAAGGCAATATGCAAGGTTCGCACGCTGGTGCCTGTGCTGGAGCCAAAACACCGAAACCAGCACTAAGCAGGCCGAACCCGTCTGCTGTCAAATCGAGGTCAACGGCGACAGTCACCCCTTTTTTCTTGAGCCAAACCCGAGCATCCCAATAGCCGCAATTGTTTGGTTCGCAAGCGTGCGTGACCGTAATCCATTGGCTGTCCGGTCTGTATTCGACTTTCATTCCACCAATCGAGGTGACGGCCATTGTTGATTCGTCGGGTTGCGCTGATTGTTCAGGCTTGGCCGTGGCCGCTTCCGCTTTGTTTCCACCAATCAGATTTCCAAGTAGCCTGAATGGAGCGGCGGCAGACTCGCGCAATTTGCCGAAATCTGGGGCGGTGGGGGTGTTGTCAGCGGCCAGCACGGACGATGCAAACAGGGCGGAAATCAAGGTTACTGCGAATAAATGCTTTTTCATTTTCAATTCTCACAAGTTGGTTTAAAAAACTGGGTTGCTGTCACGGCGCTACTTTTTGCAAGCGCCTGAATTGGGGAACTCTCTGCACATCTGTGCATGTAACTGGATGCTTTTTTCAACGCCTGCTTGCCACTTTTTGGCCGCAATTTCTTGGCCGTTCCAGTCATCGTTTTTGACCCAGCCGATAGTCAGGCCAGCGATCACACCCGCGACGAAGCCCGCCGCGAGGAATTCGCCGAAGTGTTCGGCGGTTTCCCGCAGTCCGATCATTCGGACGTTGAGCCATTCCGGGACGTGGTTGGTTGCTGTTTTTTTCCATGCCATTTCTATCTCCTTTAGTTCACATAGACGGGTTCGACGCGCAGCACTTCATCCGCTGCCCTGTCCCCCAAGTTGCCAATAAAAAGGCAGTAATCAGCGCTCAGGCTTCGCATGTCGTTCGCGCCGAACAGGTCTTGCCGGGTCATTGACGTGTTTTCACTGGACGATTCGGAAACGGAATGTGTTGGTTGCCGCTGGCCCATGCCAACGACCGACCAGCTATCGCTTTCTGAGTAGCTTTCGCCGCCACTGGTTAGCTGCACATCAATCTGTCCCAAAAGCTGCTGGACGTGGCGCAGGGTGGCGCTGTCCTCTGTTCGGTAGATCAACTGTTGCCGAAAGTTCTGCAAAATGGCTTCGGCGGTTTTCTGGTTGCCGCCAAGGGCGTGAATCAGACTTGCCACGCCTTGCATGGACACGATGCCGATTGTTTTTGACGACCGCGACTTGTCCCAGAAATCCGTATCGCTGACGCTATCGACAATGGATTGATATTCGTCACACAGGAACACGACAGGCCGCGTTTGATTCAGGTCTGACCGGGTGCGGCGTTCTTTCATCATGTTCATGAAGCGCAACTTGATAAGCAGGTACGCGAAGCGGGCACCTTCCCTGCCGAATTTGGTCATTGGCAGGTTCACAAGAAACACCGCGCCATCGTTCACCAGTTCGGTTAAATCGGCTTCGCCTTGCGTGCTACCAGCACTGAATGCGTCCACCATATCCGGGTGTGCAAATGGGCTTAAAACGGCGTTCAGCGTGCCCAGAATGTTTTTGCGCAGCTTGTCGTCGTGTTCATCCCAAACGTGGGTAAAAAAGCGGTTTGTCTGTAAGAAGAAACGCTGGTCACGATCTGACATCGAATCGAACTTGGCTTCACCTTCAACAAGCAGTTTTTTGCGTTCCTCTTCATCGAACACCAAGTCATACAGAGAAGCCAGCGAATAGTCGCCATCCATCAATCGAAGCAGTGTCAGGCAGTGCCGCGCCATTTCGGTTGATGAGTCCACCCAAAAGGCCGATTCGCCGCTGCCTTGTCCCGACATGAGAAAGCAGCTTTTCAGGTAGCTGGCCGCGAGTTCTGGCGTGGTATCGCGCAGCAAATTGAGCGTCATTCCACCGTCGCCAACGACCTTGTAACCGCGCCCGACGTGTGCCGTCAGTGCTGCAACTTCCTTTTGGAAATCGGTCTTGATGTCAAAAATCAGCGCCCCGGCGTTTTGCTCAAGTAGTTGCAGCAAAAGCGGGTTGATCGACCGGGACGTTTTGCCGCCGCCGATACCACCAAAAATGATGATGTTTTTTGAGCAGTCTTCCGGGCTGGCGATAACTTCCGTTCCCACCTCCATGCCGCCAATGTGTGCCCGTTCAAACAGGGTTCCTGCTGATTCACCGAAGTACAGACCCGTGAAATCTGCGCGACGAATGGTTGCTGCATCGGCCTGTTCAACGATTATTTCTTCCGGTGTTTTGGCGTTGGCTGCTGCCAGCGTGTCGCGGGCTTTCTGTTCTGCCTTCCCTTGCCGTTTCAGGTTCCAGTACAGATAGGGATAGCCAACAATCACGGCCAGCGGAATTGCCCACCAGAAGGCATAGCCAAACAGGCCGTAATGAGTGGCTGAAAGGCGGCGATGGAAGGGCAATAGACCGACAGCAAGGCCGACCCATCCACCCAGACCGACTAACACGAAGTGCTGAATGATCCAGCGCTTGAACCATGCAACACCGTTTTTTGTCGCTGTGTCTATTTTGAAATTTGGGTTCATGGCTTACCCCTGCGTTTGAGCAGCAGCCGAATGTCGGTTGTCGCTGGCTTGTTGTTTGAGCAGTGAGTCACCCATTGCTTTCCAGCGGGCGGTCGCTTGCGGGTCTTGTTGCTGCTTCGATGCGTCAATCAATGCACCCATCAAAACCCCTTTATCGCAATCAGCCAGACCAGCAAGAACGATCAAGCCGCCGAGCCTGATTTTTTTGTTTGTGTCTTCCTGCCTGTTGAGTTTTTTGACTGCTGCCTTCTCGCGTGATTCCTGTTTTGCTTTCAGGGCTTTGAGTTGCTTTAGCTTGGTTTCCGCTTCGGCTACCCGGTCTTTGATTGGTTTGCGTGTTGCCATTTTTTAACCTCCGGTTTTGGTTGATGTCGGCCAGATTATGCGCGAGATTGACAACCTGTGCCACAGATAAAAACGGGGTGCTATTTTGTTTGAATGTGGGCTGTGTTTGTGCGCTTTGGTTTTGGTGTTCTGCTGGGTGGAGCTGATCGGTATTTGGCGGTTTGATGGGTGGGGTTGTGGCTGATCTGGTGGGTGCTGGTGAGGTTTGTTTTCTGGTGTTGGTGTGGGAGTGGTTTGTGTGTTTGCTGGGCGTGGCTGGTTGTTTATGCCTTTGGGTGTTGGGTTGTTTGGTGTTTTTAGTTGTTTGGGTGTCTGGGGTGTTTTTTCGGTTTTTGGGTGTTGCTGGTTTTGGTTTTTTGGGGTTGATGGTTTTTTGATGTTTGGTTGTTTGTGGTGTTGGTTTTGATGGTTGTCAGCCTGTTAAATGGTGTTTTATTGGTTGTTTGTTTTCGGTTTTATTGGTAGTATTCAAGGGTGTTATTTATAGCGGCGATGGTGGAGATGAGGTGTTTTCCCGATGAAAGAAGGGCGCACTGAGAGTAATCCCTGCGGGATTACGTGCGCCCTGCCGGGGGCCGCTTGCCGCGAGCCAAAAACCAAAACCAGCGCCCGCGATGGCGTGCTTAATCGGAGGTGTTTTCAGTGACGGTGCAGTTCGGTCGATGTGCTCACAAAAGCGGCTTGTCGCGCAGCGAGGGGCGCAGCTCGACCGCCGCCGCCGCCTACCGCTCGGGCGTTGAGATCACCGACGAACGCACGGGCGAGGTCTTCGACTACACCCGCAAGGGTGGCATCGAGCATTCAGAAATCATCGTGCCGGATGGCGCACACGATGACCTTAAACGCATGGCCGACCTGACCCGTTCAGACGACAAGGCGGAACGCGCCAAGGGGCAGGGCGAGTTCTGGAACGCGAACGAAAAGGCACACAAGCGCGGTGACAGCATCACGGCGCGGGAAGTTGAAGTCGATTTTCCGCACGAGCTGGGCGCAGACGACCGCAAACAGCTTGCGCTTGAATACGGCGCAGAGCTTGCGAAAAAGTGGGGCGTAGGCGTGCAAGTGTCGATGCACGAGCCGCGCACTGTGAGCGATGACGACTTGAAAAAGAACCCAGACCAGTTTTACGTCACCGACCCGGACACAGGCCGAAAACATAACGGCAACTGGCATTGCCACTACCTGATGACCACCAAGGAGGTGAACGGGCGCGGCTTCGGAAACAAGGTCAAGGAGCTTGACCCGAAAGAACGGCAGTTCAAGCCCACACTGGAAAACCCGGCGGAATGGAACCGTCCCCGCTGGGAATCCAAGGTGCAGGCCAAACTCGACGAACGCGGAATCGACAAGCTCTATTCGACCAGGACGAAAGATGAAACCAAAAAGCAATTGATTGAACGCGGCGAGTTCGACCAAGCCGCCCGGATTGGCGAGCCGACCAAGCACATGGGGCCGCACGCATCGGCGATGGAGCGCAAAGGTACGCAAACCGAAATCGGCGACAAGAACCGGACGATCAAAGCTGAAAACGGCCAGCACGTTGAACGTGCCGATCTAGCCACCCGCGTTCTGGACAAGCTGACCGACCAGCAAAGTGTTTTCACCGAGCGCGACCTATACCGGGAAATCTGCAAAAGCGCCGACGACCGTTTAGGCGATCAATTGCACGAAACCGTCGCGCAGTGCATCGGACGGGATGACGTGGTGTTGCTGGGTACTGACGACAAGGGCAACGTCAGGATGACCACCAAGGGCATGCAGGACATGGAAAGCCGGATGGTCGATCAATCGACCGCACGCAAGGACGAAGGGCGGCACCCGGTCGATAGTCGCCTGCTGGACAAGCACGCAGAGAAAAACGGGCTATCAGACGAACAGACAAAAGCCTTGCATCACATGAGCGGAAAAGATGGCGTTTCGTTGGTGGAAGGCATGGCCGGAACGGGCAAATCCACCATGATGAAAGCGGCACATTCAGCGTGGAAAGAAGCGGGCTATGAGGTGCGCGGCGCAGCGCTGGCAGGCAAAGCCGCCGATGGACTGGAAGAAGGCAGCGGCATCAAGTCGCAAACCGTTGCATCTTTGCTGATGCAATTGGACAGTGGGCGAACCAAGCTCAACAGCAAAACCATTCTGGCCGTGGATGAAGCCGGGATGCTTTCCAGTGGTTTGACTTCGCGCCTTGTCGATCACACGACCAAGGCCGGGGCCAAGTTGGTTTTGATTGGTGATGACCGCCAGTTGCAACCGATACAGGCGGGCGGCGCGTTCAAAGCGATCAAGGATGAATTGGGCGCTGGCAAGCTGTCCACGATCTACCGTCAGAAGGATGAATGGGCGCGGGATGCCGTGCATAAATTCGCCGATGGCAAAGCCGGACAGGCCATTTCTGACTATTCCGCAAAGGGCTTAGTGCGTGTCGGTGCAGATGCCGACGACACGAAAAAGCAACTTGTCAGCGATTGGAATAAAGAGCGCACCGACGACGGGCGAAGCGCCGTCATGTTGGCAGGCACCCGCAAGGACGTTCAAGCCCTCAATCAGTTGGCCCGTGCCGAGCGCGTGCAATCCGGGGAAATCGAACAGGGCGAGCGCGTCAAGACCGAACAAGGCGAACGTGAATTCTCAAAAGGCGACCGGGTTGTTTTCCTGAAAAACGACAAGGCCACCGGAGTGAAAAACGGCAAGCTGGGCACGGTCGAAAACATTGAGCGCGACGGCAAGGACTCTTGCCGAATGTCCGTCCGGGGTGATGACGGCAAGTTGGCCACGTTCAGCACGGGAGATTACGACCGCATCGACCACGGGTATGCAACGACAGTGCACAAGGCGCAGGGCGTGACTGTAGATCGTGCCTATGTGCTTTCCGGTTCTATGCACGACCGGGAACTGTCCTATGTGTCCATGTCGCGTTCACGGCAGGAAACGAAGCTCTACGTCGATTCGAGCAAATACAAATCAGCCGCTGCATTGGCGCGGCAAATGAACACGTCGCACCAGAAGGGCACGACGCTGGACGCTGACAAGTCCGACCGCAAAACCGAGCAGCAGCCGACACCGACCAAAGATGAATTGGTGCAGCGGTTGCGGGCAAAGATCGACGAACAGGCAGAGCAGCAACGGCCAACGGCACCACCAGAGCAGAAGCAGCCGACCCGTGAAGCCGAGAAGCCAGCCGAGCCAGCGCCGCGCCAGATGACCGCAGAGGAACAGCGGCAGGCGCTATCGAAGCCAGAACCCCAAGCACCGAATCGGGAGCTGACCGAAACGCGGGCCATTGGCGAGCACGCCAAGGCGTACCGGGCCGACCTGCAAAGCAAGTTCAAAGATCAGCACGGCGAGCGGCCAGACCCACGGGAAGGCAATTTCATTGCCCGCTTTGGAGCTACGGCACGCGCTGAAAAGTGGGATCGAGAACACGGCGAAATCGACACCGCCGTGAAAGCCAGAACCGAGTTTTTGCGGGGTGATGACCCTCGGGCCGTCAATTTCCGCGAATCCGCTTGGGAGCGTGCCGAACAAAAGCACGAAACCGAGCATTCCGCATGGGCCAGCGACCGCTGGGCAGCAGTTGTCCAACAGTCGCCGACCGTGCAATCACAACCGAAGGAGAAAACCATGAGCAGCAACAACCCAGCCGAATCAAACCAAGAGAAGCAAATAAACCAGACGAACACACAGCGGGCCAAACGGCAGGCCGAAGTTCAAAAACTGGCGCAGAAGCGGGAGCGGACAAAGGAGCAAAAACAAGAGCAGGAACGCAGCCCACTGCAAGGGCGTGGCGGCATGGAAATGGACCGATAAGGGGACACTATGACTAAAAACCTTGCCAGCATCGAGGACGCAGCTACCCAGCTTCTGGGTGCTATCCGAGCAGCCACCAATGACGCATCCCGGCACGTCGCAGCGTGTCGGGACGATGCCGACCATGCGCGGCAAATTCTTGCCCGACTGGCCGACGATGCGGCCCTGCTGGTGAAGGCGCAGCGGGAAGCATCCCAGCGGCTGGAGCTGGCCGTCAGCGAAGCCGCCAAGGTGCAAGGGCGGCAGTTAGCCGCCGCCCTTGCCCATGATGCCGCCGACCTGTTTGGCGAGCGCATAGGCGCGATGCAGGAGGAGGCAAACCGATTGCTGGCCGTTGATGCCGGAGTCAGGGCAGAGCGTGGCATGGCCCACCGTCGCAAGGTTTGGACGTGGGGCACGTTGACGATATGCCTGTTTGCAATTTTGATGTGGGGGTGGGTCAATAAGTCATACGGCGAGGCGGAACGACTGAATGCAGCGGCTGAGTTTGGCCGGGTATCAGCGGCCCAGCTTTCAAGCTATGGCGCAAACGTGGTTGTCGGCCCTGATGGTGTGTATCTGGTGACACCACGCGGTTTCGACCAAGCCGGGTGCGGAACCGCAGGCGGCACGCCGTGCGTGCGTTTGCGCTAATGAGTTATTGAGTAAATGATTATTTGAGAGGATGAGATTATGATTGTTTGGAAATTTAACGAGGACACGACCGAATTTGACCGGGTGTTTCCCGTCGAGATCGAGGCCGACCCGGACGGCGTTTATGTGACCCGTGAGCAAGACGGCACGTTTCGGCTTCGTGCTGGCGGCGGGGTTGAAGTCGTGCGCGATGAAACGCTAACGCTGGCCGGGGTTGAATTCAACCGGGAGCAGTTCGACCCACCAGACCCTGTGACGATGTGGAGGGGTCAATGAGCGACTACGTTGTGATGCACTCGCTCTATCGGCTGGCAGATTACCCCGTGCTGGCGGCGTTGGCGCAGGAGCGGACAACCGCGACCAAGCTGGACGGCAGGGCATGCCGATTGATCTACTCGGAGGCACTGCCCCGCATCGACTGGCAAGCCGTGTCGGCAAGTGAATTGGCCTTCGTGCGTTCGCTTGGCATTGAGGGTTGATACCGTGCTGCTATTTCTCGATACCGAATTCAACGGCTTATCGCAGTCGGCCCATGCCCGCAAGTTGCTATCGCTTGCGCTGGTGACAGAGGATGGAAAGGTCGAGTGGTACGCCGAGCTTGACGACTGGGTTCTGACGGATTGCGACGCATGGGTGCAGCGGCATGTTCTGCCGTTAATGACCGGGCCGCGCATGAGCCGTGATGAGGCACAGACTTCGTTGCAAGGCTGGTTTGCCGCCCTGCCCCGCCGCGTGCAAGCCGCTTGCGACTCAAGTATCGACTTGCAGTTTCTGCTGGCCTTGCTGGGTGAACGCCCCGTGAACCTTGTTCCCCAGCGCCACGATCTCGCACCGTTGATCGACACAGCCATCTACAACAACACGGTTTCTGCCTACTTTGCAAAGGGCCACCAAGAGCATCACGCCTTGCACGATGCCCGAGCGTATCGGCTGGGCTGGTTGGCATGGATGGCAGCCACAAAGGACAGGCCATGATCCTATTTCTCGACTTCGACGGCGTGCTGCACCCGGACGCGGCCTTTTTGGTCAAGGGACGGCCTACGCTCAAAGCAGAGGGGCAGCTTTTCATGTGGGCACCGCTTTTGGTGGACGTGCTGGCCGACTTCCCGGAGGTGCAAATCGTGTTAAGCACGAGCTGGGCGCGTGAGCTGTCATTCAGCCGCGCCCGTCGCTGGTTGCCGGATAGCCTGCGCGCCCGTGTCATTGGTTCGACCTGGCATAGCTCTATGGCGTTTCAGTCTGACGGCTTTCGTTTGGCTCAAACGTGGTGGGACACGGCCACCCGATACCAGCAAATCAAACGGTACGCGGATCGCGCTGGGCTGGTCGATTGGGTAGCTGTCGATGACCAGCCCGAAGGCTGGGGCGCTGACGACCGGGGCAAACTGGTGCATACGTGCGGCGACACGGGCCTGTCAGACTCTCGCGTGCGGGCATTGCTGGCGGCACGTTTGGGGCGGCAGAAGTTGCCTAACGCCACTACGCGCAAAGCCATTGCCGAACTTGAGGCAGGTAAGGGAAAGCGTTTTTCAAGTGTCGATGATCTGATCTGATGGAAGACCTGCATGAGGATGATTGACAGAGCATCTTCCTTCAACCAACGATGAAAGCTACGCTGGATTAGTTTGTGTTTCATCGTGCTTTTCATATCCCCCAAATGGGTGGTGCGGCAGGGCTTCGCCCGCGACACAAGGTCGCCCCCAGCAGCCGGTCTATCAGTGAGAAGGCAGGACAGCCGCCGCGCTTCGCTACATCAGGGGCGATGCCCCCGATACCCCGACCGCCCATGTTTCTTCATGGTTTAAAGTGTGGCAACACTGTGGTGTGAAGGTGTGAAAAGGTTGGTAACAACGTGGCGGATATGGTGGCGAGATTGTGGAAAGATGGTGTTTAGAGTATGGGAATAGTGTGGCAAGAGGTAGGCAGCAAGGTGGCTGGATTGTGGAAACTGTGTGTCAACACAGTGTTAATTGCTGCCGAAGGTCATTGGCGACCTGGAGCGCGAAGATCGACACGGGCAGTGCTTCTGGAAAATTGCAGTTCCACGTTTTTCTGCCCTAGCTGAGTTCGAGTGCAACCTGATTTGAGAGCGCACCCTGGCGGGCCTCACTGCGCCCGTTCCAGTGGCCGGGTGGGTGGGCGTAAGCCCAAGCTCAACGAAAAGCAGATCCGGTAAATCAAGACGCTGCTGGGGCAAATCCAGCCGCTCAAGTGAAGGACATCGCCAAGCGTTACGGGGTGTCGCTGGCAGTCATCAACTGTTTGTTTTTGGTTAGGCGCAGGCCTAGGCCGCAATCCCCAGCCTGCGCCGCTCCGATCAATGTACTTGCTGCACTGTGCAGGAGATGCTTAGTTGCACTTGCCCGCAGCCTTCAGCAAGGCATTGCAAGACTTTGTTGTCGTCCCGGTCGCTGGCTTGGCTGATTTGCCAGTTTCATTACAAACGGCATCGGACACCACACGCCCGACAACTGAAACCGTCCCGGTCACATAGCAAGTATATTTTTTCCCTGCATTGGTGCTGACCAAATAGGTTGATTTAACGCCGTCATCTTCACGATTTGAAATTGTGAAAGTGCCTTTTTCAATGCCAAGTGCAAAGGCGGTATTTTTTTCGATGGCATCATTTGTAACGGCAACGGATGCACAGCCAGTGACAAGTCCAGCCAACACGACAACAGATGCGACAACGGTACGGCGAAGGTAAATTGTTTTCATAAAGCCCTTTGTTATTAAATTAAATTACGGATAAATATTTCAGTCCAGCCCTTTTGGTTCCCAGCCAAGACTCGTCAACTTAACGCCGCCTTGTTGTTCTTTTTTGCCTGCTGCGTCGATGATTTGATTGATGTAAGGAAATGCAGTTTGGAACTCTGGTTTTTTAGCCCAGTCGGCCAGTCCGTCAATTTTGTACAGGTATTTCACGTTCGCTTCTTGGTAGTCGCCAAACTTCATTGGCCCTTCCCATTTCACGATCTTATCGAGTGATTTTTTTCCATAGCAAATATCGCCCTGCATAACTTTTTTTGTACCACCAAAACCAATCTGTGTAACTTCTTTTCCGCTGTAAAATTTTTTGCCAGCATCGGTCAGATCGTAGCGTTTCACTTTGAATTTACGTCCAGTTGGCTTGTTGTCGAACATACCTATTTGATCGACTTCAGTATCTGCACCGGATACCAATCCAACAGCCGCTAAAGCTTCCATCTGTCCCGCCGTTCCTGTTGGAATGGTCTTCTGCAAGCGAAAATCCATTTCCGTTACATCGACAGGCCATTTGTTTAGCCGCAAGCAAAGCTCGCCTTTCTTGTCGAGGTACTGGCTGATGGCCGCACCAAAATTCTTCTCATTCGCGTCCTGCTTACTACCGCAACCAGCCAAAACAAGAGCACCCAAAACAGCGGCAAAAATCACACGTTTTTTCATTTATGCACCCCTGTGGCTGAGAGCCTTTTCGATCTTCTTATCGGTCTTGTACTGACCCAATGCGTACACCGCCCAAATCGTTGCTGGAATCCAGCCGATGAGGGTCAATTGCAGAATTAGACAGATAACGCCAGCAATAGGGCGGCCTATTGTGAAGAAGGTTAGCCAAGGGAGAAACAGGGAAATAATCAAACGCATATGTATAGCCTTTCAAGTGTAGTTGTTAATGGTTAAAACGGTATGACTTCGTAGTTAAGTCAATGTCGAGATGGGCTTGGATCGATTTTTTAGCTGTTCATCGGTACACCTCGCGTCGGTTGCCAATTTTCACAACGAGGATGCGCAAAGCGCCGTCCTCGATGCTGCTGATAATTCGGTAGTCGCCAACACGATACTTCCAGAACTCGCCCAGCTTGGAGCCTTTGAGGGCTTCGCCAATACTGCGCGGGTCGTCCAACGTGGCAACGCGGCCATGCAGAAAAGCAAGGATGCGCCTTGCTGTTTGCGGGTCGAGTTTGTCCAAGTCGCGCTCTGCGGCGCTATCAAGCTCAACCCTCCAAGCCATAACGCTTCATCACTTCTTCCAGCGGAATGGATTGAGATTTTCCGGCACGATTAGCAATCAATCGCTGCTCGGCAAGGTATAAATCCTCAAGATCGTCTATGTGCTCACGGATAGCTTCGATCATGTAAAAGGTCTTACTACGCCCGGTGAGTTGCGCCAAGTCTTGAAGCCGCATGGACACGTCATCGGGAAGGCGAATGGAAACAGCGCTCATGGTTGTTTTCTCCTAAATACAAATTGAAATACAAGTATCTCATATTAAAATGTATGGGGCAAGCGAAGCGCGTCAGGCCGGAGGCGCAACCCTGTGGGAAACTAGCCGTCATAGTGTTGGGTTGTGGACAACTCGCAGCGTTGTCTATCAAATCCATGCGGAGGGGTTAGTTGTCCAGGGGTACGGTCGCTTACAATGATGGCTGGTGTTTTGCACCCCCGTGTCACCTCCCTGCGCGGGCGAGCAGTCGAAAGATTGAGCGTTCTAACCCGGCCTTGGTCGGGTTTTTTTTGTTCAAGCGCAAGCGGCTTGACGGTCTGTCAAAGCGACCAAATGCTCACCGATGTCGAACATCCCAGCTTCCCGCAAAGCGCGTGACACACGCATCGAGCGGCGCTCATTCTTTGGCAAGAGAATGGCACGGGCATGCTCGTATGGACGGGGCAGGTGTTGCCAAAAATAAGTTGCGCGAAACATCCTCATGGCATCGTGAAATCCATTCGAGATAGCTGCATCGTCTGAAATGGCGTACATGTCAAAATCGCGAAGCAGGGCACCCAGAGCCAGCGAACTGATTGAGTAGGTGTGCAGCCTGCCATGCAGAGGCACACGGCGGTTGATTCGGGATGCGATGTAGCGGGCGGCAGCGAAGTGGTGCGAGCCGCCTGAATTCATCAGCAGGGTGCGCCCATCCCAGCGATAGCGAGCGAAATGGTCGGATGTGCTTTCCCGGTGCAAAATTCGTATTTCACCGTGCGCAAGATTCTTGTGCAGTTTGTCTTCCGTGATCTCGTCAATCATCTCCCTTGAATTTGTTTCCACCATGCTGTCAAGGCTGGTAAATTTTTCAAGATTCGACTTGGACGAAGACAGGCCGGTTACGTCCTGAATGTCACAACTCCATTGATCCGAGACTTCGCATCGACCGAAGCTCTCAAACTCGGGGCGGTGCGCCTCGAAGCTGCTGTAGCTTCCCGCTGACTGTCGCCAGCCCAACATCGTGCCGCGGTTTCGACGTGGCCAGTGATCCGTAGTTTGTCCGCCCCAGTCCTGCCATTGGACGACTTTGTTGGCATCAACCACCAGCTCAGGCTCGGTGAGCTGGACGCGCATATTCGGGTTCTCGTCGATCAGGCGCTGTAGCCGCATGGGTCGTCCGAGGTCTTCGCAGGCTCCGAAATAGAGAAATTCAAATGGTTTCCACATACATTCCTAGTCGAAATTGAGGTGTCTCCGAGAACAGAGAAAGCGGCTATCCCTTGGGCGTGAAGTCCGGTAAAGCCGCTATACGTCCTGCCCTCTCGCCTTCTGATATCTTATAGCTGTCTGGGTCTGTGCCTGCAATGGCGGCAGCTTCCTCTGGTGCCATTGAGTCCAGATCGTAAATTGTCGAATACACCGGGCGACCGCGTGGGCGCGGTGGCCGTTCGTGTCCTGCCCGCTGCATCGAGCGTTCCAGCCCATCCAGTAAAGCCCAAATGCGTTCAGGGTCTTTAATCTGGCCTGCGCCCACGTCCAGAGCCATGCAGGAGCGCGTCATTACATAGTCCAGCGTATCCAATACAGCGGCCAGCTTTTCATGGGACACTGCTCGATCACGGGCCTTTTTCCATTCTGAGAACTCTTCTTTTTCTTGGGTCGTTAGGATGGCTTCAACCTCTGGCGGCAGACGTGGTTCATCAACTTTGAAAGAACCGATCATGACTTGACGGCCACGCTTCGCCACGGGGTCATACGAGTAGCGCATAAGCTGGATCGTCTGCCCGGTGCGCTGGGAGCCGTCTTTGTCTTTGTATGTTTTGGTACGGAACTGCATGTTCATGTAGGTTGTTATCAGTCTGTATTCTAAGTTTTTAACTTTAACTTGTCATTCCTTAAAACGATTTAAAAATGGGTTGATAGCAATTGCTGAGATTGAGTGGCGGTTCATTTTCAGTTGCAAGTCTTGTATGAAATTGGCGGTGGAGAATTCATTAGCAATAATCCACCCCTGACCGTTTTCACCTTGGTCTGAGCTTTAGGATAGACCGCAAGGGCTGCTTGCAGAGCGGGGAGAAAACTTTTCTTGAAATCTTTGTCAGCGTCTTTCCCTTGGTATTCTTGGCCGAACTGTTCCCGTAATGACTTCCAATGCAATATCACTGGACGCCCTTCAATCCGATGGAGCCGGTGAGCAAGCCATGTATAAACGTCTAAAGCCAAGGCCGAGCCTTTGAGGACCAATAATGCGCGGTTATCAAGTGGCACTCCGTGTTCTAGAAGTTCTCTGTAATAGCATTCGGACAACACCATGATGCCCGGCCACAATGCTTTCTGGCGATGATCTTTGCCAGGCATCCATGCATCGAATTGCTCCACGGGCTGACCGTTGAAGGTCCTGCCGTGATACCCGAGCTGCAATCGGCATGCGGCCAAGGCGTGTATCTGCTTTCGAAGAGTTGAGTAACGGGCACCTTGGTCATCCATCCCCATCATTCGCAAAAACTCGGCTGCGCTGTTTCCGATGGGGATTTCGCGGGTCTTATGCCGTTTTGCCAAAGTAGATACCCACGCCAGTGCTAGACGAGGCATCGGGCCATACGGAATCAGTTGCTCTACAGGGCCGCAGCCTTCATCAAGTACTCCGGCCTGAAGGTTAATCCACATTGCACCTGATTGCCGCCGAAACTCTCGGGACTGGACTTGTTTACGCGGCAGTCCGACTTGGCAAAACACTGAATGAGTAAACGCCATGTCATCCCCGCAAGGGGGGGTTGTGGCAATCATTGAATTGGCTGCAATGAGTTTCGCGGAGCGGATCGAACCAGCCGTTTTAGTTTCGACTTTGCGCCGGTCGATATATTGAACAGGTGGAACAGAAAGGACGTCATCAAACTGGTACAGATCGGGACGGTAAGCCACTTTGGCGGCCATTTCGGTCGCTTGATTTGCGGGCACGGTATGCGCGATCAGATAGCGCTGGTAGTTTTCGCGCCATGCTTGAACTTCTGGTGAATCCATTGGAGCTTGGATTGATTGCAGAGTCCTGAGCGCGGCATGAGCAATACCCTCAACCGCCAACGAACTGGCGCAAAAGGTTGTTGAATCCATCGCTTACCTCCCGGCTGCTGGCTGCGACGCGACGGGCTGTGTCCACCTCTGACGGGCAAGTTGCTCCACCTTCGTAGGGCGTCCACGGGGTCGCTTTTTGGGCGGTGGAGTAGCGGGCACATGTGATGCTATCCATGTCAGCACGTCCTGCTCATACCAGCACAGTCGCCGACTGTGTGGCATCTTGAACGGGCGTGGAATGAGGTGTTTGTACTTTTCGTTCGTTGAAAATGTCCGAATCGTTGTCGCACTTTTTCCAATCAATTCTGAAAGCTGCTCGACGAAGAGAATGCGCACCGGAAGTGCGTCAATTGCGTGAGAAATGTCGGTAACAGGCTTGCCGGATAGTGCTTCCGGCAAAAAGGGAATAGCCATGACTCATACCTTGGTGTGCAAGCCACACAGTGGCTCAGACAGCGACAAAATTAGTATGAGTGCAGGACTAGAAATGTCCGGAAATCAGGGGGTGAAGGATGCTCACAACGCCCATTCCGGTGACACTTTGCGCATTGCGCGCCACGATCACAAGCCTCAACGGCTAGTCAGGCCGGGAGCTGCGTTTGAAGTGAGGTGCTATCGCTCGGTCGCACCTTTAACTTGCTGGCATATCCTTCAACTTTCGCCGGTGAGGGCCACCATTCCACATCACCACGCCAGCCACGCAACTTGATCGTTACAACAGTATAGAGCAGGTCTTCTGGCTGTCCCATGTCAATGGGACAATCTTGGGACAACAAAATAGAAGATTTACTCTAATTCGCTATGAATGGTTGTTTAGAGTTGAATCGCGTAAGTAGTTGATTCAATTGAAGAAATTTGGTCGGAATGAGAGGATTCGAACCTCCGACCCCTTCGTCCCGAACGAAGTGCGCTACCAGGCTGCGCCACATTCCGATATTTCTGTCACTGTGTGCACTCAGTTTTAATACTGACGCTCAAGCAACTGAGTCGATAATTGTATCAAACACTCGGTGTGTGGCCCCGGCGGAAGTTGCCTGGCCGCTGCGCTGGCTCGTTGCGCTTCCTGTTTTGCGGCCAGCCGAGCGACGTCCAGTGCGCCCGTTGTTTTGACGATGTTGACGACCTGATCCAGCATTGAGACATCACCCGTCTCAATCGCTGTTTTGATGGCTTCCATCTGGCCCGATGTGCCCCGTTGCATGGCGGCAATCAGGGGTAATGTGATTTTGCCTTCGCGCAGGTCATCGCCCAGATTTTTCCCCATGACCTCAGCATCACCGGTGTAGTCAAGCAGGTCATCAATGACCTGAAAGGCGGTGCCGAGTGCTTGTCCATAAATAGCGCAAGCCTCTTCCATCGCAGGCGTGCTGCCCGCGAGAATTGCCCCGACCCTGGCACTGGCCTCGAACAATTTGGCAGTTTTGGAGCGGATGACCTGAAGATAACCCGCTTCATCCAGGGCGGCGTTGTGCATGTTCATCAACTGCATTACTTCACCTTCAGCAATGACGTTGGTGGCATCAGCCAGGACTTGCATGACGCGCATGTTCTGGGCATCGACCATCATCTGAAAGGCTCGGGAATACAAAAAGTCGCCCACCAGCACGCTGGCTGGGTTGCCGAAAGTTTCGTTGGCGGTGGCGTTGCCCCGGCGCAAGGCAGAATCGTCCACCACATCGTCGTGCAACAAGGTGGCGGTATGGATGAATTCCACCACGGCGGCCAGGTTGAACCGCTGCTCGCCTCGATAGCCCAAGGCCCCGCTGGTCAGCAAGAGGAGTGCAGGCCTTAATCGCTTGCCGCCTGCGGCAATGATGTAGCGCGATACTTGCCCGATGAGTGGGACCCCAGAGTCCAGTCGGCGGGCGATGACTTGATCCACTTCGTGCATATCCTGCGCGATGATAGACATTGAAGGAGCGGGGCTTGAGGGATTGACTTGCAAAACAGATGACCAGTTGTGTGCGCGGATTATAGAAAGCTGAATGCGTTGAAATCTGGGCGAAGCGGCCTTGTTTGCTGTTAAAGGAACGCTGCGCTATAATTTAGGGCTCTGAGAAAATTCGTTCCCGGAGCTAAATTGAAGAGGTCAACATGTACGCGGTCATAAAAACCGGCGGCAAGCAATATCGAGTTGCAGCCGGCGAAAAAATTAAAGTAGAACAGATTGCTGCGGACGTAGGCCAAGAGATTGTGTTCAACGAGGTTCTGGCAGTCGGCAACGGCGCAGATCTGAAGGTGGGTACTCCCTTGGTGTCCGGCGCAACGGTGAGTGTCACCGTTCTAGCACACGGCAAGCACGACAAGGTCAGCATTTTTAAAATGCGCCGTCGTAAGCATTACCAGAAACGTCAAGGGCATCGTCAACAGTTCACAGAACTGCTGATTGGTGCGATTGTTTCTTAAGAGGTAAGAGTCATGGCACAGAAAAAAGGCGGCGGCTCTACGCGAAATGGGCGCGATTCCAAGCCCAAAATGCTCGGTGTTAAAAAATTCGGTGGTGAGTTGATTGGCGCAGGCGCAATCATTGTTCGCCAACGTGGCACCAAGTTCCATCCCGGCGTCAATGTCGGAATTGGCAAGGATCACACGTTGTTTGCACTGGTCGACGGCAATGTGTCGTTTACCATCAAAGGTGCATTGAACAAGCACACGGTGAACGTTATCTCGGCTTAATTAGCCGGGGTTTCCCAATTAAGACCCTGCGCACGGCGCGGGGTTTTTCGTTTATAAAGCTGGAAATCATGAAATTCGTTGACGAAGCCTATATTGACGTCTCTGCGGGAGACGGCGGCGCTGGCTGCGTCTCGTTTAGGCATGAAAAATACAAAGAGTTCGGCGGTCCTAATGGCGGCGACGGTGGTCGTGGCGGCCATGTCTTTGCGGTGGCCGACCCGAATCTGAACACGCTGGTGGACTTCCGCTTTTCGCGGCGACATCATGCCAAGCGCGGTGAGCACGGCATGGGCTCTGACATGTTTGGCGCGGCAGGCGACGACATCATCCTGAAAATGCCGGTGGGCACCATCATCACGGACGCCGAAACCGGTGAAGTGCTGTTTGAATTGATCACCCCGGGTGAAGTGATCACGATTGCCAAGGGTGGCGATGGTGGTTTTGGCAATATGCGTTTCAAGAGTGCCATCAACCGCGCACCACGGCAAAAAACCCCTGGTTGGCCCGGTGAAAAGCGCGAGCTCAAGCTTGAACTCAAGGTGTTGGCCGATGTGGGTTTGCTGGGCATGCCCAATGCCGGTAAATCTACGCTGATCTCTGCCATTTCCAACGCTCGTCCGCGTATCGCCGACTATCCGTTCACCACCTTGCACCCCAATTTGGGCGTCGTGCGTGTGGGTCCGGAGCAGAGCTTTGTGGTGGCCGATTTGCCCGGTTTGATCGAAGGTGCGTCGGAAGGCGCAGGCCTAGGGCATCTTTTCCTGCGTCATTTGCAGCGTACGCGTTTGCTGCTGCATGTGATCGATATGGCCCCGTTTGATGAGGGTGTCGACATCGTCGCGCAAGCCAAGGCGATTGTGAATGAGCTCAAGAAATACGATCCGGCGCTGTACGCCAAGCCCCGCTGGCTGGTGCTCAACAAGCTTGACATGGTGCCGCTCGATCAACGTCCGGCGCTGGTCAAGGACGTTGTGAAACGCCTCAAGTTCAAGGGACCGGTGTTTGAGATTTCGGCCCTCACCCGCGAAGGCTGTGAGTCCCTGATCAAGATCATCTATCAGCATGTGAAGGCGGTGCAAAAAGCTGAACAGACGCCTGAAGTCGTGGATCCCCGTTTTGCGGTTGATCCCGAATAACGCGCAAACGCTATTGTATTTATAGCGCCTTGCGCTTGATTGACGGGGGCTGCAGGCCATTATGACTATAGAAACTGCTTCGTTTGTATTGCGTGATGCCAGGCGCATCGTCGTCAAGGTGGGCTCCAGTCTGGTGACGGACGAGGGGCGCGGGCTGGACGAGACGGCGATTGGTGAATGGTGCCGCCAGATGTCGCTGCTGGTGCGTGGCGGGCGTGAGGTCATCATGGTGTCCAGTGGCGCCATTGCGGAAGGCATGAAGCGCCTGGGTTGGAGCAGCCGGCCGCACGCAATTCATGAACTGCAGGCCGCCGCCGCCGTGGGTCAGATGGGGCTGGCGCATGTGTACGAAACCAAGCTGCGTGAAAACGGCCTGGGCAGCGCGCAGGTGCTGCTGACGCATGCGGACCTGGCCGACCGCGAGCGCTATCTGAACGCACGTTCGACCCTGCTGACTTTGCTTAAGCTGGGCGTGGTGCCGGTGATCAATGAAAACGACACGGTGGTCAACGACGAAATCAAGTTTGGCGACAACGACACTTTGGGCGCGCTGGTGGCCAACCTGGTGGATGCCGATGCCCTGGTCATTCTGACCGACCAAAAAGGACTTTTTACCGCTGATCCGCGCAAAGACGCCTCTGCCCAGTTTGTCCACGAGGCCAAGGCGGGCGACCCGGCGCTGGAGGCGATGGCCGGCGGCGCGGGATCCAGTCTGGGGCGTGGCGGCATGATCACCAAAATTTTGGCGGCCAAGCGGGCCGCCGGTTCGGGTGCTTCCACCGTGATCGCCTGGGGGCGTGAGCCGGACGTGCTGGTGCGTTTGAGCCAGGGTGAGCCGATTGGCACATTGTTGGTGGCACAGACCCAAAAAATGCAGGCGCGCAAACAATGGATCGCCGACCATCTTCAGTTGCGCGGATCGGTAACGGTTGATGACGGTGCGGTCGACAAGTTGCGCGATGAGGGCAAAAGCCTGCTGCCCATTGGCATGACGGCCATCGACGGCGATTTTTCGCGCGGTGACGTGATTGCCATCCGGGATGCGCTCGGTGCCGAGATGGCCCGAGGGTTGGCAAATTACGCCAGCGCCGAGGCGCGACTGATTTGCCGCAAACCTTCCAGTGAATTTGAAAAACTGCTGGGCTATGCCGCCGAGCCGGAAATGGTGCATCGGGACAATCTGGTGCTGACCCGGTAACGTGCCCATTTCGGGCTGCGCCATTAGGCTAGTTTTTCAAGGCTTTGACAATGTCCGCCACGGAATTGGCGGTTGTCGATCCGCTGTCGCAGATTCCTTTTCTTGCCAGTACGAACGCATGTTTGGAAGGCCGGTTGTCACTCAGACCTTCCCATTGCGGATCGCGCACGGTCGACCATTGCCCGTTGGCACTGTAGCGGGCATAAGTCTTGACTTCCCAGGTCGCGCAGCGAATTCCCTCGTACATCGCACTGATCGAGCCTGTCGTGTTGGCGGTGACCACCACATAGCGGACGATGCTGTCCGGGGTAATGATCAAAGTTGCCGGGTCAACGCCAAACTTGAGCGTGACATAGTTCGGCATGTCGAGCGGAATCAGCTTGTCCTTGTTAAAGGTTGGCGGCGCGGGCGCCTCAGTTTCTTTCCAGTCGGGGTCTATGACCACCTGGGCCGATGCACTCAATGCTGCCAGCGTCAGGCCAAGCCAGAATAGATTTTTAATTTTCATTCGTCTTTACTGTCGTATCAGGGTTGTAGCCACTCTGCGGATCGGGATCGAACGTGCCCCCGGGAGGGAGTTCAAAATTAGCACCTGGCATGGCCTCAAACGCCTGCTCTTGATCAAGCGGTCGCATGCCTTGCCGCAAGAAGCGGTTTCTGTGTTCGTTGCGCGGTAAGTAGCGGGCCAACTCGGTCAGCGCCATTTCGTAAACGCCGCGCTTGAACTCGACCACGGCATCCAGTGGCACCCAGTAATCGTTCCAGCGCCAGGCATCGAACTCGGGATGATCGGTGGCGCGCAGGTTCAAATCCCAGTCGTGACCCACCAGTTGAAGCAAGAACCAGATTTGTTTCTGGCCTTTGTAATGGCCGCGCGCATCGCGGCGGATGTATCTGTCCGGCACCTCGTAGCGCAACCAGTCTCGGGTGCGGGCCACAATGCGAATGTGCTCACGGAGGAGCCCCACTTCCTCGTGAAGTTCACGAACCATGGCCTGCTCGGGGGTTTCGCCCCGGTCAATGCCACCCTGCGGAAACTGCCATGAGTGTGTACGAATTCGCTTGCCCCAGAACACCTGATTTTTCTGGTTGAGCAGGACGATGCCGACGTTGGGCCTAAAGCCGTCCCGGTCAAGCATAATCAAACCCCAATTTTTAAACTTCGTCCATTATGCACAGCACGCGCTGGGCATCAAGGGGCGTAGCCCTTAGTTATTTCCCGGATATCTGCCATGAAAGCCTCTCAATTCTTTATTTCCACCCTCAAGGAAGCGCCAGCGGACGCCGAGGTGGTAAGCCACAAGCTGATGATGCGCGCCGGCATGATCAAAAAGCTCGGCGCCGGCATCTACAGCCTGATGCCGATGGGCCTGCGCGTCGTGCGCAAGGTGGAGCAAATCGTGCGTGAAGAGATGAACCGCGCAGGTGCGGTGGAGCTGAGCATGCCGGTGGTGCAACCCGCCGAACTCTGGGCTGAGACCGGCCGTTTCGAGAAGATGGGCCCCGAGATGCTGCGCATCAAGGACCGTCACGGGCGCGATTTTGTGATCCAGCCGACCAGTGAAGAAGTGGTGACCGATATCGCGCGCCAGGAAATCAAAAGCTACAAACAGTTGCCAAAAAATTTCTACCAGATCCAGACCAAATTCCGGGACGAACGTCGTCCGCGTTTTGGCCTGATGCGCGGGCGTGAATTCATCATGAAAGACGCCTACAGCTTTGACCGCGACCCGACCGCCGCCAAGGCCAGTTACCAGGTGATGGCGACCGCGTACCGCCGAATTTTTGACCGTTTTGGCCTGACCTACCGGGCCGTGGCGGCCGACAGTGGCGCCATTGGGGGTGATCTGAGCGAAGAGTTTCAGGTGATTGCCGCCACCGGCGAAGACGCCATCGTCTATTGCCCGACCAGTGATTACGCGGCGAACATGGAAAAAGCCGAGGCCTTGGCACCTCAATCGGCACGCCCAGCCCCAGCACAGTCCATGACCAAAACCGCCACCCCAGGCAAGAGCACTTGCGCCGACGTGGCCGAACTGTTGAACGTGTCGCTGCACAACACCGTTAAATCGCTGGTGCTGGCGACCGACACGCTGAACAAGGAAGGCGAGATCGTCAAAAGCCAGGTCTGGTTGCTGCTGCTGCGCGGCGACCACGACATGAACGAAGTCAAGGTCGGCAAGCTGCCCGGTCTGGCTGAATTCCGTTTTGCCACCCTCACTGAAATTGAAGACCACTTTGGCTGCAAGCCCGGCTACCTGGGCCCGATTGGCTTGAAGAAGCCGCTCAATCTGGTGGTGGACCGCGACGTCGCCGTCATGAGTGACTGGATTTGTGGCGCCAATGAGCCTGATTTCCACATTACTGGCGTCAACTGGGGCCGCGACCTGCCGGAGCCGGCGCTGGTGGCAGACCTGCGCAACGTGGTGGCCGGTGACGCATCGCCTGATGGTCAAGGTGTGCTGGCGATCGAGCGCGGCATTGAGGTTGGTCATGTGTTCTACCTCGGCACCAAATACAGCCAAGCCATGAATGCCACCTTTCTGGACATGAATGGAAAACCTGCTTTCATGGAAATGGGCTGCTACGGCATCGGCATCACGCGCCTGCCGGCGGCGGCCATTGAGCAAAACCATGACGAGCGCGGCATCCTCTGGCCGGACGCACTGGCGCCGTTTACTGTGGTGCTGTGCCCCATTGGCCCGGACCGCTTCCCTGATGTCAAAGCCGCTGCCGACAAGTTGTATGCCGAGCTGCTGGCGGCCGGTGTGGACGTGATCCTGGACGATCGCGGTGAGCGCCCCGGTGCGATGTTTGCCGACTGGGAGTTGATTGGTGTGCCGCACCGCGTCACCCTTGGTGACCGCGGCCTGAAAGACGGCCAGGTCGAATACCAGCATCGCCGCGACACGGCGGCAACTTCCGTCGCCGCCTCTGAAATTCTGGGCTTGCTCCAGTCCAAACTGGCGGTATGAACTCGCCACTGGTGAGTGGCCTGGTCTCCAGGCGCACCAGCCTGGTGTCCCTGGTCGCCGGGCTGGGCGTGTTGTCCATTCCTGAACAGGCGCAGGCCGGGCGCCAGATGGAGGAGCCCTTGGTGGACTCGGTGCGCAGCGCCTTGAGTTCGGCCATTGCCAACCATGCGCCGCCGGTGCCGGAGTTCCCGGATACCGAGTCACGCATCATGTACCTGCGCTGGCTAGGTGGCTTGAGTGAACGCCTCAAACGACAAAAACCGGACTGGAACGTCCGCAAGGAATTCCTGCAAACCATCTGGTACGAAAGCCGGCGGGCCGGACTCGATCCGGCGCTGGTGTTGGGACTGGTCCAGGTGGAAAGCAATTTCCGGAAATTTGCGGTGAGCAGCGTGGGCGCCCGCGGCTACATGCAGGTCATGCCGTTCTGGACGCGGGTGCTGGGGGATGGCGATGCCGGCAAGCTGTTTCACATGCAGACCAATCTGCGCTTTGGCTGTGTGATCTTGCGCCACTACCTGAACCGTGAGAACGGTGACTTGTTTCTGGCGCTGGGCCGCTACAACGGCTCACGCGGCAAGGCGCCTTATCCGAATGCCGTGTTCGGCGCCAAGCGGCGCTGGGAGTCTGTGACTTCCTGAGCCCGTCGGTGACAAGCGGCTGCAGCCTTGCGCTGCCAGCCGACCTTGTCCCGACGGATCAAATGGCTCAGGCCTTGGCCGTCAGCGCCAGCTGCAATTCACCGTTCTCGTACATCTCCATCATGATGTCCGAGCCGCCAATGAACTCGCCCTTGACGTAGAGTTGCGGAATGGTGGGCCAGTTGCTGTAATCTTTAATGCCAGCGCGGATTTCGTCGTCTTCCAGCACATTGACGGTCTTCAGCGTCTTGGGGTCCACGCCACAAGCCTTCAAAATCTGGATGGCGCGGCCGGAAAAACCACACTGGGGAAAACTGGCGTTGCCCTTCATGAACAGCACCACCTCATTGGATTTCACCAGTTCGTCGATGCGTTTTTGTGCGTCACTCATGTCAGTAGTCCTTGTATATAGATAGCGCAATTATTTCACTTTCAGCCCCTTCGTTATGCCGTTAACCCTGACTGCGGAAGGGGTTGCGTTAGTGTGCTATGTAAATAATAGCTACTTGCGCATACATGACGGGGGCTGGGGGCTTGTTTTATATAAATCGAGCATTTCTTCGACCATCCGCGCCTTCCGCGAGATCGACCCGCCAAGGCCTCAGTAGGGCCGGCGGATAATCACCGTTCCAACTCAAATACATCTATGAAAATCGAAAAAAACACCGCCGTCACCTTGCTGTACAAGGTGGCCGATACCGCTGGCAAACTGCTGGAGCAAAGTACGGAACCCATGGTTTACCTGCATGGCGGCTACGACAACACGTTCCCGAAGGTGGAGGCGGCACTGGAAGGGCAACTGCCGGGTTTCCAGGTCACGCTTGACTTGGCGCCGCAAGACGCCTTTGGCCTGCGCGACGAGAGTCTGGTGCAGACGATCCCCAAGACCCAGTTTCCAGCAGGCGTCAAGGTCGGCGGGCAGCTCCAGAGCCAGGGTGCGGATGGGCACGCCCAGTTGTTCACCGTGATGAAGATCAAGGGCGACAAGGTCCTGCTGGACGGTAACCATCCGTTGGCAGGCAAGGCCCTGCGCTTTTCCGTCACGGTCACGGACGTGCGTGCGGCCAGTGAGGAAGAAGTTGCGCACCGCCATGTGCATGGCGCACACGGACATCACCACTGATCGCTGACAGCCCGGTCAGGCCTGCGGCCGCTGTCCACCGCTGCAGCGTTCAATGCCACTGAGGTCCTGTCGCGACTGGACATGGCTAAAGCCGGCCGCCCGCAACAAGTCACGTACCGCTGCAGCCTGGTCGTAGCCATGCTCCAGCAGCAGCCAGCCGCCAGCCAGCAAGCAGGCCGGGGCTTGGGTGATGATCTGACGGAGGTCGTCCAGACCGTCGTCACCACTGGCCAGCGCCTGCAGTGGCTCGTGGGTGAGGGCGCTCAGGTGCTCGTCCTGCGCGGCGATGTAGGGCGGGTTGGAGACGATCGCCTGGAACTTGCCCGCGACGCCCGCCAACCATGAGCCTTGCTGAAACTGAACGTCGAGCTGCAGCTGCTGGGCATTGGCGCGCGCCACGGCCAAGGCGTCGTCGCTGTAATCAATGGCGCGCACGGTTAGGTCAGGCCGGGTTGCTTTGAGCGCCAGCGCAATGGCGCCGCTGCCGGTGCCGAGGTCGAGCACGGTTGTTGTCTGGCACGGGGCGGTGATGCTGGTCAACGTTAACTGAGCGGTGGCTGGTGCCAGCATTTCCAGCGCCCAGTCCACCAGCGTTTCGGTGTCTGGCCGGGGCACCAGCACGCGGGCGTCTACCCGCAGGTCCAGGCCGTAAAACTCCTTGTGACCGGTGATGTAAGCCAGCGGTTCACCGGCAGCGCGACGCTGCACACAGGCGTCAAACGTCGCCCGCAGCGCAGGCGATAGCGCGTCGGTGTCGTGGGCCAGCAACCAGGCCCGGTCATGGGCGGGCTTGCCCAACACGTGCAGCAACAGCAACTGGGCGTCGAGCCGGTCCAGGCCGGTTGCCATGGCGGTGGCGATGGCCTGCGCCACGCACAGGTCTGGAGCGCCTGGCTGCTTCATGTCCGCGCTGATTGCAGACATGGGCGTTCTGGACGTATGCTGTCAGCCTGAATGAATGAAGTTACAAGGGTCAACATGCACAGCTCACCAGTGAAATTTTTGATCGTGATCGATTCGGGTGGTTCCATGGTCGCCCGCCTGTTCGATGCGAAGCGGGTCCACGTCATTGACATGGACGCTTCGACCGAAGATGTGGTGGCGACGACCGACGGCATCGTCCCGGCGCACAGCGGTGCCGCACCGGAGTGGGACCGGGCGCTGGCGGGACACAGCGTGGCGGAACGCGCAGCCGCGCAGGTTTACACGCTGGAGGTCTAGGGCGGCGGCATTCATGCGGCGCCCACTTCCAGCGCCGCCAGTTGCTCGGCCGCTTCATAGGCCTGCAGCGCCTCCACCACGTCGTCCAGATCGCCTTCCATGATGTACAGCAATTTGTACAGCGTGAGGTTGATGCGGTGGTCGGTCAGGCGGCCCTGCGGAAAGTTGTAGGTACGGATACGGTCGCTGCGGTCGCCGGTGCCAATCAGGCCCTTGCGCTCGGCCGCGTCTTTGGCGGCGCGCTCGCTGCGGTCTTTTTCATGGATGCGGGCGGTCAGTACTTTGAGCGCCTGCGCCTTGTTGCTGTGCTGGCTGCGGCCTTCCTGGCATTCGGCCACGATGCCGGTGGGCAGGTGGGTGATCCGCACCGCCGAGTCGGTTTTGTTGATGTGCTGGCCGCCGGCGCCGCTGGCGCGGTAGGTGTCAATGCGCAAATCAGACGGGTTGATGGAAATAGCCACCGCCTCGTCCGGCTCGGCCAGCACCGCCACGGTGCAGGCGCTGGTGTGGATGCGGCCCTGCGTCTCGGTGGTGGGTACGCGCTGCACCCGATGACCGCCGGACTCGAACTTGAGCGCACCATACACATTTTCGCCTTCGATCCGGATCACCACCTCTTTGTAGCCGCCCAGTTCGCTGGCCGACTCGCTGATGATCTCGGCCTTCCAGCCGCGGCGCTCGCAGTAGCGCGTGTACATGCGCAGCAAATCGCCGGCAAACAGGGCTGATTCGTCGCCACCGGTACCGGCCCGGATTTCCATGAAGGCGTTGCGGGCGTCGTCCGGGTCTTTCGGCAGCAGCATGCGTTGCAGTTCGTCTTCGAGCTGTTGCAGTTCGGTCGTGGCGCCGTCGATTTCTTCTTGCGCCATCTCTTCCATGTCGGCGTCGCCGGCCGAACTTTTCAGCATGTCCTGCGCCCCGGCCAGGTCGGCTTCCCGCTGGAGATAGCGCGTCCAGCGGGTGGTGACGGCCGAGACGTCGGTGTGCTCGCGCGACAGCAGCAGGAACTGCTTCATGTCTTTCATGATGTCCTCGCGCGAGAGCAGGAATTCAAGCTCGCCCAGCCGGTCGGCATAGCGTACAAGTTGTTGGCGGAGAAAAGGTTTCATCAGGTGAGTTCCAGTTTGCAATCGAGCTACGTGAGTGCCGATCGCCTCTTGTCGGGGCGGTCATCGCGGCGCGAGCCGGGAATCAGGGGGTGGCAGGTAGACCCCGGACTGGGCCCGGATGACTGGCTGCGCGGTGGTGGTCAGTCAAAACTCGACCAGTGCGAGCTTCAAGAGGCCGTCAGGGCAGCGTCGCTAACGTTCTTTGCGCAAAAAGAAGTGCTGAATGGCGGCGCTGGCCCGTTCACGCGCGCTGGCGTCGCCGGTATGCAACTCGGCCATGGCGCCGTGCAGCATCTTTTGCGTCAGCCCTTTGGAGAGCGCTTCCAGCACCGCGTCAACGTCCTCGCCTTTGGCCAGCAGCTTGCGGGCGCGGGCCAACTCGGCCGCACGCCACTGGTCGGCCTGGGCATTGAGTTGCTGAATCAGCGGCACCGAGCTGCGCTGGTCGACCCAGTGCATGAAGCTCTGCACGCCGGCGTCGACAATGGCTTCGGCCTGCGCCACCGCCGCCTGGCGGCTGGCCTGCGCGGTTTGCACCACGCCGGCCAGATCGTCCACGGTGTACAGGTAGACGTCTTCCAGCGCCTTGACTTCGACCTCAATGTCGCGCGGCACGGCCAGATCGACCATGAACATGGGACGCCGTTTGCGCCGCTTCAGGGCCCGCTCCACCGCGCCCAGACCAATGATGGGTAGCGTGCTGGCGGTGCAACTGATGACGGCGTCAAACTCGTGCAGCCGCTCCGGCAAGTCGGCCAAACGCATGACCTCACCGCCAAAGCGGTTGGCCAGCTTTTCGCCGCGTTCCAGGGTGCGATTGGCAATGGCGATGGTTTTGGGTGATTTGGCGGCGAAGTGGGTGGCGCAGAGTTCAATCATCTCGCCGGCACCGACAAACAGGATATTCACCTTGCCCAAGTCTTCAAACAGCTGCCCGGCCAGGCGTACAGCGGCCGCAGCCATGCTGATGGAGTGGGCGCCGATTTCGGTCGAGGTGCGCACTTCTTTGGCGACGGCAAACGAGCGCTGGAACAACTGGCTCAGCGTGGTGCCCAGCGAGCCCGCAGCCTCGGCGGCACGGACGGCGTCTTTCAGTTGCCCCAGAATTTGCGGTTCACCCAGCACCATCGAGTCCAGTCCGCTGGCGACCCGAAAGGCGTGGCGTGCCGCAAAACCGTCTTCCAGGGTGTAAGAGTGGGCGCGCAACAGGCTGGAGGAGATGCCGCCGGAGTGGGCCAGCCAGTCCAGCGTGTGCTCCAGCTCGGGTTTTTCACCGGCGCAATAAATCTCGGTGCGGTTGCAGGTGGAGATCAGCGCCGCCTCCGGCTGGCGCGCCAGCGACGCACGTAAGCCGCGCAAAGTTGGCTCGATTTGATCGAGTGCGAACGCAAAACGACCGCGCAGATCGAGCGGCGCGGTCGTGTGATTGATACCTAAAGCCCAGACTGCCATATACGGATTATAAAATCAGCTTGCGTTGACAACTATTCACACACTTTTCATTTTCGTAAAGATAGGCATTGATGGGCCCGCTTGATCTCCTGAATCATTTGCTGAATTTCGTGGCCCCGACGCTCTGGATCGCCGTGCTGGTGACACTGGCGGCTCGAGTATTTATAAAAAAAGTGCCTGCAGCCCCCGTGCTATGGGCGCAAGTAGCTATTAATTTCATAGTGGGTGTGGTCGTGCTCGGGCTTGGCCTGTTGTTTTTTGGGAATGACGGCAAGATGGCCAGCTACGCCGGCCTGGCGCTGTTGTGCGCCACCAGCCAGTGGTTCATGCTGCGCGGCTGGCGTTGAACCGCTGTCGGGCGGGCGGCCCGTACCCGTTGCTGGCGGGCCTTGGTCACAATATTTTCGGTTGATTGATCTGGATCAGCGGTGCCAGTGCCGGTGTCGCTACGCTCTCCGATCCAATAACAAAACCGGAGACACCATGAAATTCCCTACCTTGCTAACCGCCCTTGTCTTGGCCAGTGGCCTGGCCTCTGCCGTCCACGCGGCCGACCCTGAGTACCTGCGCATCATCGGCACCGACACCAAATTTGTGGCGAAAAATGCCAAAGGCGAAGAAACCGTGATCACCCGCGTGATGACGCCGTGCGCCAAAAACAAGGGCTGGATCCAGGCGATGGTGCCGGTGGCGGGCGTGCATCCGGTGGGCGAGATCGAAGTTCTCAACGCCCTGAATGACCGCGATGCCCTGCTGGTGGACATGCGCGAGCCGGAAGACCGTGCCAACGGCACCATCGCCGGCTCAATGCACATTGTGTACACCGAAGTAGCCGGTCGTCTGAACGAACTGGGTTGCAGCAAGACCGCAGGCAAGTGGGATTGCAGCAAGGCCAAGAAGGTTTACGCTTTTTGCAATGGCCCGGCCTGCCCGCAAAGTCCGGGCGCGATCGTGGCCATGACGCGTGAAGGTTTTCCGGCTGACCGCATCTATTACTACCGCGGCGGCATGCTGGACTGGTCCGCGCTGGGCTTCCCGGTCGTCAAAGGCGACTTTTAAGCGTCAAACGCGCCGGGTGTAAATAAATCCACCCGGTCGGTGATGATGCCGTCCGTGCCGAGGCCGATCAACCGCTGGGCCTCCGATTCGTCGTTCACGGTGTAGCTCAGCGTCCGCAAGCCCGCGCTTTGGGCTTGCGTCACGCTGGACGGGTCCCACAAGGCGTGGTCGCAGACAATAGCGACACATACCAGTGTGCGGGCGGTCTCCAGCCAGCCTGGCCACAGCGATTCCAGCAGCAGGCCGCGCGGCAGATGCGCTTGCGCAACGCGGGCCGCCTCCAGCGCTTCCGGGTCGAAGGAGGTCAACAGCGGTGGCACCTCCGCACCTTGCCAGAGGCGGGCGACGGCGTTCGCCACCACCTCACCCGTCTGGCGCTCCAGCCCGGGCGTGGGTTTGATTTCAAGGTCTAAAAAATAGCCGTTGTGCCGGCAGAAACGGGCAATGTTCTCCAGGCAGGGCAGCGGTTCGCCGGCAAAGGCCGGGGAGTGCCAGCTGCCAGCGTCGAGTTGCGCCAATGCGCTCCAAGGATGGTTGCCAGCGACAGGGCTGGCCGCCGCACCCAGCAGGTCGGGGCCATTGGTGGTGCGGGTGAGCGTGTCGTCGTGCAGCAGGAAGGGAACGCCGTCGGCACTCAGCTTGACGTCGCACTCAAACATGCGATAGCCGTGGCTGGCCCCCAGGCGAAACGCAGCCAAGGTGTTTTCGGGCGCCAGTTTGCCGGCACCCCGGTGGGCAATCCAGCGAGGGTAGGGCCAGTTGTCAAAAGTGATGGGCATAAGCAGCTGCGGGTTAATTGATCCAAACGAGTCTGGCCATTGAGCCACAGATTAAACACACGATTATTTCGGCCGGCCCTGATCCAGAGTTCCCGTCAAGCCAGCAGGTGAATGCTGCGCTGCGGTAATATCTCGGTCCAGCCGGGCCTCACGTTACCCCGTGTCACGTTCTGGCTGCAACCACAGAACAAGATGAACGCCCCCATTCAGCTCAATCAATTAGTGTCCGCGCAAGCGCACATGTCGCCTGCGCACGAGCGTATTCGCGAGATTCCGTACAACTACACCTCGTTTTCTGACCGCGAAATCGTGATTCGCCTGTTGGGCGCGCCGGCGTGGGACTGGCTCAACCGTCTGCGCGACGAGCGTCGCACCGGCCGTTCGGCCCGCATGCTGTATGAAGTGCTGGGCGATGTCTGGGTGGTGCAGCGCAACCCCTATTTGCAGGACGACCTGCTGGACAACCCCAAACGGCGCGTGCTGCTGGTGGAAGCCTTGCACCATCGTCTGGGCGAAGTGCAAAAACGCCGCACCCCCGAGACCGACCCGGAGCGCGATGCGCTGGTGGGCGAGCTGCTCAAGGCCGCGACGGCGGCGGTGCAGGCCTTTGACGCGGCCTTTATTGAAACCGCCGCCTTGCGCCGCAAGACGCAGCGCACGCTGGTCAAGCTGACCGGCAAGGACAACATCAAGTTCGACGGCCTCTCAAGGGTGAGCCATGTGACCGACGCCACCGACTGGCGGGTGGAATACCCGTTTGTCGTGCTGACGCCCGATACCGAAGAAGAGATGGCGGGGCTGGTCAAGGGTTGTATCGACCTTGGCCTGACCATCATTCCCCGGGGCGGCGGCACTGGTTACACCGGCGGCGCGATTCCGCTGACGTGGAAGAGCGTGGTCATCAACACCGAAAAGTTGGAGGCCATGACCGAAGTCGAGATGCTGACGCTGCCCGGCCTGTCCGAGCCGGTCGGCACGGTCTGGACCGAAGCCGGTGTGGTGACCCAGCGCGTGGCCGATGCGGCCGAGCGCGGTGGTTATGTGTTTGCGGTCGATCCGACCTCGGCCGAAGCCTCCTGCATTGGCGGCAACATTGCCATGAATGCCGGTGGCAAAAAAGCCGTGTTGTGGGGCACCGCGCTGGACAACCTCGCCAGCTGGCGCATGGTGACACCACAGGCCGAATGGCTGGAAGTCACGCGCCTCAACCACAACATGGGCAAGATTCACGATGCTGAAATCGCCAGTTTTGAGCTGAAATACTTCAAGGCCGACGGCAAAACGCATTTGCGTACCGAGCGGCTCGACATCCCCGGCAAATCGTTCCGCAAGGAAGGCTTGGGAAAGGATGTCACCGACAAATTCCTGAGCGGTCTGCCGGGCATTCAAAAAGAAGGCTGCGACGGCCTGATCACCAGCGCCCGCTGGGTGGTGCACCGCATGCCGGTGCACACGCGCACCGTGTGCCTGGAGTTCTTTGGCAATGCCAAAAACGCCGTGCCCAGCATTGTCGAAATTATTGATTTCATGTTTGCCGAGCAAAAGCGCTCGGGCGTGCTGCTGGCCGGGCTGGAGCATCTGGACGACCGCTACCTGAAGGCGGTGCGCTACGCCACCAAGTCCAAGCGCGGTGGCCTGCCCAAGATGGTGCTGTTTGGCGACATTGCCGGTGACGACGCCGACGCCGTGGCCCGCGCCACCTCGGAAGTCGTGCGCATTGCCAATTCGCGCAGTGGTGAAGGCTTTATCGCCATCAGCCCGGAAGCGCGCAAAAAGTTCTGGGCCGACCGCAAACGCACGGCCGCGATTTCCCGCCACACCAACGCCTTCAAGATCAATGAAGACGTGGTGATCCCGTTGCCGCGCATGGCCGAATACACCGATGGCATTGAGCGCATCAACATCGAATTGAGCCTGCGCAACAAGATTGCCCTGTGTGATGCGCTGAACGAGTTCCTTGCCAAAGGCAATTTGCCGCTCGGCAAGGCCGAAGATGGGAACGGCATCCCCTCCGCTGAATTGCTGGAAGACCGCGTGGCGCAAGCCCTGGCCTTGGTGGGCGACGTGCGCACGCTGTGGGCCGGTTGGCTGGAAGGCGTGGAAACGCTGTTTCCCCAGTTGCAGGACCACACCTTGCGCGCCAGCTGGAAGACGCAAATTCGGGAGCCGCTGCAAAACATCTTTACCGGCGGTGCGTTTGAGCCGATCCTGCTGGAGTGCAATGCGATCCATCAGCGCGTGCTCAAGGGCCGCGTCTGGGCGGCGCTGCACATGCACGCCGGCGACGGCAATGTGCACACCAACTTGCCGGTGAACAGCGACGACTACGAAATGCTGCAAGCGGCGCACGGTGCCGTCAAACGCATCATGGCGCTGGCGCGTTCGCTCAACGGCGTGATCTCGGGCGAACACGGCATTGGCATCACCAAGCTGGAGTTTTTGAGCGACGAAGAGCTGCGGCCGTTCACTGAATACAAAGCCCGGGTCGATCCGGAAGGGCGCTTCAATAAAGGCAAGTTGCTACGAAATTCAGAGCTACTTAAGAAGGATGGACGGGGGCTGCAGGCTGATTTAACCAATGCCTACACGCCCAGCTTCGGCTTGATGGGGTACGAGTCGCTGATCATGCAGCAAAGCGACATTGGCGCCATTGCCGACAGCGTGAAAGACTGCCTGCGCTGCGGCAAGTGCAAACCGGTGTGTTCCACCCATGTGCCGCGCGCCAACTTGCTGTACAGCCCGCGCGACAAGATTCTGGCGACCTCGCTCCTGGTGGAAGCTTTTCTGTACGAAGAGCAGACGCGCCGCGGCATCTCGATTCGCCATTGGCAAGAGTTTGAAGACGTGGCCGACCACTGCACCGTCTGCCACAAATGCCTGTCACCGTGCCCGGTGAACATCGACTTTGGCGATGTCACCATGAACATGCGCAACCTGTTGCGCAAGATGGGCAAGAAGACTTTCCGCCCGGCCGGTGCCGCCGCCATGTTCATGTTGAACGCGACCAACCCGGAGACCATCAAATTGGCCCGCGGTGCCATGGTCAACGTGGCGATCAAGGCGCAGCGCATGGCGGCCGATGTGATGAAAGTCATTTCGCGCAAGCAAACCAAAGCGCCGCCCGCCACGGTCGGCACCGCGCCGATCAAAGAGCAGATCATCCACTTCGTCAACAAGAAGCTGCCTGGCGGCTTGCCGAAAAAGACGGCGCGTGCCTTGCTCGATATTGAAGACAAAGACTACGTGCCGATCATCCGTGACCCGCAAGCGACGACGGCCGAGACCGAGGCGGTGTTTTACTTCCCCGGTTGCGGCTCGGAGCGCCTGTTCAGCCAGGTCGGACTGGCGACGCAGGCCATGCTGTGGCACGCGGGCGTGCAGACGGTGTTGCCACCGGGTTACCTGTGCTGCGGTTACCCACAGCGCGGCTCCGGCCAGTTTGACAAGGCCGAGAAGATGATCACCGACAACCGGGTGCTGTTTCACCGGGTCGCCAACACCTTGAACTACCTGGACATCAAGACCGTGGTGGTGAGCTGCGGCACCTGCTACGACCAGCTGCAAGACTACGAGTTTGACAAGATTTTCCCCGGTAGCCGCATCATCGACATTCACGAGTACCTGCTGGAGAAGGGTATTACCTTGCAGAACGCCGGCGCCTTCCTGTTCCATGACCCGTGCCACAGCCCGATGAAGTTGCAGGAGCCGCTCAAGACCGTCAAAGCCTTGCTGGGCGACAACGTGATCCAGTCGGAACGTTGCTGCGGCGAGTCGGGCACGCTGGCGCTGAACCGGCCGGACATTTCCACCCAGGTGCGCTTTCGCAAGGAAGAAGAAATTCGCAAAAACGAAGTTCAGCTGCGCGAAAAAGGGAGCTTGGGGCCGAAGGAAAATCTCAAGATTTTGACCTCCTGCCCGGCCTGCCTGCAAGGTTTAAGCCGTTTTGGCGACGATTTGCAAAACGGTTTGCTGGAAGCCGACTACATCGTGGTCGAGATGGCGAACCAGATTCTGGGCGATCAGTGGATGCCGGAGTACGTCAAACGAGCCAACAACGGCGGCATTGAGCGCGTGCTGGTTTAATAATTTTTTAACAGGTGATCTTCATGGCAGGTTTGCAATCAGGCGCTCCAACGCCGCAGGCAATGACGGTGCACAGCCAGTCCAAGGTGCTGGAGATCAGTTTTTCTGATGGCGCAGAATTTCGCATTCCGTTCGAGTTGATGCGTGTTTATTCGCCTTCGGCCGAAGTGCAGGGCCATGGGCCGGGGCAAGAGGTCTTGCAGAGCGGCAAGCGTGAGGTGGCGCTGACCGCACTGGAGCCGGTCGGCAACTACGCCGTACAACCGACGTTTTCTGACGGCCACAGCTCCGGCATTTTTTCATGGGACTACCTCTATTTTCTGGGTTCCCAGCAAGACAAGCTGTGGGCCGACTACACGGCCCGTCTGGCGGCCGCCGGGGTCGAGCGCGACGCGCCCATGCCGGAGAAAGCCGGACACAATTGCGCCAGTCACTGAAGCGCTAGTTGCTATTTAAATAGTAGCTTCTTACGCAGTCGGGGCGGGGGCTAGCGCCGTATTTCCATCATAATCACCGCAAAGTACTCATGGATACGAAGATTTGTCATCTTCGGCTGGGTATTTCGCGTCTAGTATTGCAGTCATGACAACAACACATTTTGGTTATCAATCGGTTGACGAGGCCGAAAAAGCAAAGCACGTGCGTGGCGTGTTTGATTCCGTTGCGCCCAAGTACGACTTGATGAACGACCTGATGTCGATGGGCATGCACCGTGCCTGGAAGGCGTTCACGGTGCTGGTGGCGAATATCCAGGAAGGCTACCAGGTGCTCGATATTGCCGGCGGTACCGGCGATCTGGCACTGGCTTTTTCCAAAAAAGTGGGCAAAAGCGGGCGCGTGGTGCATACCGACATCAATGAAGCGATGTTGCGCACCGGGCGCGATCGCCTGCTGGATGCGGGGGTGGCGCTGCCGACCCTGGTGTGTGATGCCGAAAAATTGCCTTTTCCCAGCAACCATTTTGATGTGGTGAGCGTGGCTTTTGGCTTGCGCAACATGACGCACAAGGACGTGGCGCTGGCCGAGATGAACCGGGTTCTCAAGCCGGGGGGCAAGTTGCTGGTGCTGGAGTTTTCCAAGGTGGCGCCACCGCTGGAAAAAATTTATGACTGGTATTCCTTCAAGGTTTTACCTAAGTTGGGGAAACTGGTGGCGGGTGACGATGCCAGTTACCGTTACTTGGCCGAGTCGATTCGCATGCATCCGGGCCAGGAGGAGTTGAAAGCCCTGATGAAAAATAATGGCTTTGGCCATGTGGACTATCACAACCTCACCGGCGGGCTGGTAGCCTTGCATGCTGGAATCAAGTGCTGAAACTTGTGAATTTGTAAATAATTACCACCTGCGACGAGAACCTTTTGGAGTCATCATGAAATTTTGGTCTTTGCTATTAGCCGTATTTTTAATATTGGCCGGCTTCAATGCCGAGGCTGCAAAACGTTTTGGAGGCGGAAGGTCGATTGGTCAGCAATCCACTAATGTGACGCAACGCCAGGCCGCACCGGCGCAAGGCGCCACCAAAGCGCCCGCACCAGCCGCTCCGGCTGCCGCCGCTGCGCCGAAACGCCCTTGGGGTGCCATGCTGGGCGGTTTGGCCGCTGGTTTGGGCTTGGCCTGGCTGGCCAGTTCCCTGGGCTTGGGTGCTGCCGCAGGGCAGTTCATGATGTTTGCCCTGTTGGCGCTGGTGATCATGGTGGCCGTTGGCTGGTTCATGAAGTCGCGTAAGGCGGCCCAAGCGGGTCAATCTGGTAACGCGGGCAACTCACCGTTTGCCTTTCAGGGTGCTTCACCCGCCAGCATTGCCCAGATTCCCGCCACCTATCGGCCGGAAAATGTCGGTAATGATGCTTCTGCGCGCCCTTGGGAGCGCAACAATCTGGCGTTTGACAGCACGAAATCGGCACCTGATGCGTCTGGCTCAATGATTGGCTCCGGCTTGGGTGGCTCACAAAGTTGGGGCGTTCCCGCCGGCTTTGATACCGAGGGCTTCCTCAAGTCGGCAAAAGCTAATTTCGTCACCTTGCAGGCGGCGTGGGACAAGTCGGACATCGATGCCTTGCGCGTCATGATGACCGACACCATGCTCAAAGAAATTCAGGCGCAGCTCGCCGAGCGTGAAGTCCACACCGGTGGTCCGGTCAACATGACCGATGTCGTCATGATCGACGCCCAACTTTTGGGGATTGAAGATCTGGGTGACGACTACATGGTCAGTGTCGAGTTCTCCGGCATGATCCGTGAAGAGCCTTCTTCGGGCCCGAGCCCATTCCGCGAAGTGTGGAACATGACCAAGCCTAAAAGCGGTCACAGCGGCTGGTTGGTGGCCGGGGTGCAAGCCTTGCAATAGGCCGAAGTCTGATCGTCTCGCCTGCGTGGGGACGATTTCAGCGCATAAACAGGGAATAATAGGGGACTATGGCAACACAGTCCCCTTTTCTCTTGCTGGAGGGTCTCCTTCAGAACCTTCCTCTCCCCAATTTGCAACCTCCGGTCTGGGCGGTTGATGAGGCACAGCGCCGCATCGTCCTGCTGTTGAATCACATCCTGATCCAGGAAAAAGAGGCAACCAGTCGCCTTGCAAGGCAAAAAGGGCGCGTCGTCCTGATGCAGTGGCGTTCATTTGCAATTAAATTGATAGCAACGCCGGCCGGTCTGCTGGATCGGGCGCCCGCTGAGGCCAAAGCCGATCTGGTGCTGGCCGTCACCGAAGAATCTCCCTTTGTGCTGGCGCAAACGGCGCTGCGTGGCGACAAGCCGGCGGTACGTATCGAGGGTGACGTGCAACTGGCAGCCGAGGTGAACTGGCTGGCTGACCATGTTCGCTGGGATCTGGAGGAAGATCTTTCCCGTGTGATCGGCGATGCGCCAGCGCACACCTTGGGCCAGGTCGCTCGCGGCATGGCGCAGGCCTTGCGCCAGTTCATCGGCACGGCGGCAGCCTCCGGCTCCGAAAAGGCGCAGACGTGACCCGCCTGTTTCGGGGTGTTTTCATTGTCTGGGTGATGTTGCGTTACGGTCTGGACGAGTTGTTCCTGACGAGTTTCCAGAAACCCTGGTTGCACGCCATCGCCCGCATCGTGTCGATTGGCCGCAATCTGGATGCGCCCCGTGGGCAGCGTATTCGCGAAGCGCTGGAGCGTCTCGGCCCCATCTTCGTCAAGTTCGGGCAGGTTTTGTCGACCCGACGTGACTTGATGCCGGTGGATATTGCCGATGAGTTAGCCCGCCTGCAAGACCGCGTGCCGCCGTTTGGCAGCGACATCGCCATTGCCACCATTGAGCGTGCGTTCAACAAAAAAGTCGATGACATTTTTGTTTCCTTTGACCGGGATCCGATTGCCAGTGCCTCGATTGCGCAAGTGCATTTTGCGGTGCTCAAAGACCGGACTGGCCAGGTCCGTGAAGTGGCGGTCAAGGTGTTGCGGCCCGGCATGCTCTCGGCGATTGAAAAAGACCTGAGCCTGATGCGCATGATGGCGGGCTGGGTGGAAGGAATTTCCAACGACGGCAAACGCCTCAAACCGCGCGAAGTGGTGGCCGAATTTGACAAGTACCTGCATGACGAGCTCGATCTGGTGCGGGAAGCGTCCAGTGCGGCGCAACTGCGCCGCAACATGACCGGGCTGGACCTGGTGCTGATTCCCGAGATGTTCTGGGATTACTGCGCGACCGAAGTCATTGTGATGGAGCGCATGAAAGGCGTTCCGATCAGCCAGGTGGAACGCCTGCGCGCGGCGGGGGTGGACATCCCGAAGTTGGCGCGGGACGGTGTCACCATTTTCTTCACCCAGGTGTTTCGGGATGGCTTTTTTCACGCCGACATGCACCCGGGCAACATTCAGGTCAGCATTGATCCGGCCACGTTTGGGCGTTATATCTCGCTGGACTTTGGCATTGTCGGCACGCTGACCGAGACCGATAAAGAGTATCTGGCGCAAAATTTCACGGCTTTTTTCCGGCGTGACTACAAACGCGTGGCCGAGTTGCATATCGAATCCGGCTGGGTGCCTGCGGCGACGCGGGTGGATGAGCTGGAATCGGCCATTCGTTCGGTCTGCGAGCCTTACTTTGACCGACCGCTGAAGGAGATTTCGCTGGGGCTGGTGCTGATGCGTTTGTTTCAAACCTCGCGCCGCTTCCAGGTTGAAATCCAGCCGCAGTTGGTGTTGTTGCAGAAGACATTGCTCAATATTGAGGGCCTGGGGCGGCAACTGGACCCTGAACTGGACCTCTGGGCGACAGCCAAGCCGTTTCTTGAGAAGTGGATGATCGATCAGTTGGGCCCTAAAAAGCTGATCGACCAGTTGCGCAACGAAGCGCCGCGTTACGCCAAGCTGTTACCGGAGCTGCCGCGGCTGTTGTTTGACTTTCTGCAAAACAGCAAATCGGGCTCCGGCCGTGCGATCGACGAGCTACTGGCGGAACAAAAACGCACCAACCGCCTGCTGCAGTCGCTTCTGTTCGGCTGCGTTGGCTTTATCCTCGGCTTGGTGGTCATGCAGGTGATCGTTCGGGTTCGTGTTTTCTAGCCGGGGCGGCTTGGGGTGCCACGCCTTATAATTTAAAGCTTTGCTACTTGAAATCCGAGCCTTATCGCCATGCCTATTTACGCCTATAAATGCGAGTCCTGTGGGTTTGCCAAGGATGTATTGCAAAAAATGTCAGACCCGCTTCTGACCGACTGTCCGTCCTGCGGCGCGTCCGCCTTCAAGAAGCAACTGACGGCTGCGGGCTTTCAGCTCAAAGGCTCCGGTTGGTACGCCACTGACTTCAAGGGCGGCGGCTCTGCGACTTCTGCGACGGCGACCACCTCCACTTCCAGTGGCTCGGATGCTGCGTCGAAGACGACCGAAAGCAGCAAACCGAGCGAGAGTTCGCCGGCCAAATCCGATTCGACACCGCCCTCTGCCTCGGGTGGTTGCGGTGGCTCTTGCGCCTGCCATTGACCCGTTGCCTGCAAAACTCTGGGGATTTCTGTGCCAATTAAAAAGTATCTGCTCACCGGCCTGCTGGCCTGGCTGCCCCTGACGCTCACCATCTGGGTGCTGTTGTGGCTGGTGGGTCTGCTCGATGCCATTTTTGGCGGTATCTTGACCGGGCTTTCCGCCTTCTCCTCGGATTCGACGGGCGCCGTGATTGAGCAGTTGCGTCACATTCCGGGCTTGGGTGTGATTCTGGTTTTTTCTGCCTTGCTGCTGACGGGGGCTTTCGTTTCCAATGTGGCAGGACGCTGGTGGCTCCAGCAATGGAGCAAGCTGTTTACCAATATTCCGGTCTTTAAATCGATTTACAACAGCGTAAAAAAAGTGTCCGACACACTTTTTTCCAGCAATGGCAATGCGTTTCGCACCGCCATGCTGGTCCAGTATCCACGGGCCGGCGTCTGGACCATCGCGTTCCAGACTGGTACGCCCGGAGGTGAGGTTGCTGCTCATCTGGGGCCGGACCTGGTGAGCGTCTATGTGCCCACCACGCCCAACCCCACCAGTGGCTTTTTTCTGATGTTGCCCCGTTCCGAAATCATTGAACTGCACATGAGCGTTGATGAAGCGCTGACCTATGTGATTTCCATGGGCTCCGTGGCTCCGTCGGTTGCCGTTGACGTTTCCTCCAAATAATTTTTGATAACCTGTGCCGCCTCTTGGGGCGGGCTTTGAAAGCTGTCTATGGCCATGCGCTCCCACTATTGCGGTCTTGTGACCGATGCCCTGTTGGGCGAAACCGTCACTCTTTGCGGTTGGGTTAACCGTCGTCGCGACCATGGTGGCGTGATTTTTGTCGACATCCGTGACCGCGAAGGTTACGTGCAAGTGGTGTGTGACCCGGACCGTGCCGAGATGTTCAAGACCGCTGAGGGCTTGCGCAATGAGTTCTGTATCCAGATCAAAGGCTTGGTGCGTGCCCGTCCTGAAGGCACGGTCAATGACAACCTCAAGAGCGGCAAGATCGAAGTGCTGTGTCAAGAGTTGAACGTGCTCAATCCGTCGGTGACGCCACCGTTCCAGTTGGATGACGAGAACCTGAGCGAAACCACGCGCCTGACGCACCGAGTGCTGGACCTGCGCCGCCCCTACATGCAAAACAACCTGATGCTGCGTTACCGCGTGTCGATGGAAGTGCGCAAGTTTCTGGATGCCAATGGCTTCATTGACATCGAAACCCCGATGCTGGGCAAGTCCACCCCCGAAGGCGCGCGCGATTACCTGGTGCCCAGCCGCGTGCATGAAGGTCACTTTTTTGCCTTGCCACAAAGCCCTCAGCTGTTCAAGCAGTTGTTGATGGTGGCCGGTTATGACCGCTACTACCAGATTACCAAGTGCTTCCGCGACGAAGACCTGCGCGCTGATCGCCAGCCCGAATTCACGCAGATCGATATTGAAACTTCATTCCTGAGCGAGCAGGAAATCCGCGACATGTTCCAGGGCATGATCACCACCGTGTTCAAGAACACCCTGAATGTGGACCTGGGTGAATTCCCGGTGATGACGTTCCAGGAGGCCGCGCACCGTTACGGTTCGGACAAGCCAGACCTGCGCGTGAATCTCGAATTCACCGAACTAACCGATGTCATGACCGACGTGGACTTCAAGGTGTTTGCCGGTGCCGCCACCATGAAGGACGGCCGTGTGGTCGGTCTGCGCGTGCCTGGTGGCGCCCGTGAAACCGGTGGCCTGAGCCGCAGCGAGGTGGATGCTTACACCGAGTTTGTCAAGATATACGGCGCCAAGGGCTTGGCTTACATCAAGGTCAATGATCTGGCGAAAGGCCGTGAAGGCTTGCAGTCACCGATCGTTAAAAACATTCATGACAAGGCGCTGGCGGAAGTGCTGACGCGCACCGGCGCCCAGAATGGCGATTTGATCTTCTTTGGCGCCGACAAGGCCAAGATCGTCAATGATGCCATTGGTGCCTTGCGCATCAAAATCGGACACAGCGAGTTTGGCAAAAAGAACGGCTTGTTCGAGAAATCATGGCGTCCGCTGTGGGTGGTTGACTTCCCGATGTTTGAGTACGACGAAGAAAATCAGCGCTACTCTGCTGTGCACCATCCCTTCACGGCGCCTAAAGAGGGCCATGAAGACTGGATGGTTACCGCCCCGGAGAAGTGCATCTCGCAAGGTTACGACATGGTGCTCAATGGCTGGGAAATGGGCGGCGGCTCCGTCCGTATCCACCGTGCTGACGTGCAGCAAAAAGTGTTCGATGCGTTGAAAATCACCCCTGAAGAAGCGCAAGACAAGTTTGGCTTCCTGCTCGATGCCCTGCAATATGGCGCGCCGCCCCATGGTGGTCTGGCTTTTGGTCTGGACCGCATCGTCACCCTCATGACCGGTGCCGAGTCCATTCGCGACGTGATTGCCTTCCCCAAAACCCAGCGCGCCCAATGCTTGCTGACGCAGGCGCCCAGCACGGTGGACGAGAAGCAGTTGCGCGAATTGCACATCCGGCTGCGTCCGACTGAGTTGACCAAAGCGGTTTAATTAAGTCCTGACTTGGGCTTCAGGCAGAATGAAAGGGCGCTCACGAAGCGCCCTTTTTTATGGTTCGTATTTATGTCTATTGCTTACAAAATTCCCGAATCCGTCCTGGTGGTGATTTACACCCCGGCGCTGGACGTGTTGTTGATCAAGCGAGCCGATGCTTCCGATTTTTGGCAATCCGTTACCGGCAGCAAAGATGCGCGGGAAGAATCCTTCGTGCAAACGGCGGTGCGCGAAGTGTTTGAAGAAACCGGCATTGACTGCGGGCCCGACACACCGCTGGCCAACAGCCTGCTGGATTGGCAGTTGGAAAACGTCTATGACATTTATCCGCGTTGGCAGCACCGTTACGCGCCGGGCGTTACGCGCAACACCGAACATTTGTTTGGTTTGAAGGTGCCGGCCGGAACCACCGTGCGCTTGAGTCCACGCGAACATACGGACTACCAATGGCTACCTTACCGTCAGGCGGCCGAAGCCTGTTTTTCACCCTCCAACGCCGAGGCTTGCTTGATGCTGCCGCGGTTGGCCGCATGGGCGGTTCAAGCATGAATATCGTTCGTATTGCCACTTACAACATTCACAAGGGCGTCCAAGGTGTCGGGCCGAAGCGTCGGCTGGAAATTCACAACCTGGGCCACGCCATTGAGCAACTGGATGCCGACGTTGTGTGTCTGCAGGAGGTGCGCAAGGTCAATCGGAGCGAGGCGCAACATTTCACACGCTGGCCCGAGCTGCCGCAAGCCGATTTTCTGGCGCCGGAAGGGTACGAGGCCGTGTACCGCACCAATGCCTTCACCAAGCATGGCGAGCATGGCAATGCCTTGTTGTCGCGCTGGCCCGTGGTGACGCACCAGCATGAAGACATTTCTGATCATCGTTTTGAGCAGCGGGGTCTGCTGCATGTCGAGGTCATGGTGCATGGGCAGTCGGTGCATGTGCTGGTGGTTCATTTGGGGCTGGTGCGGGGCAGTCGTGCCCGCCAGCTGGCGCAGTTGCAGCGATTTATCGAGCGCGAAGTACCGCCAACGGCTCCGCTACTGGTTGCGGGCGACTTCAATGACTGGGGCGCGCTGGTGAAGCGTGTGCTGAATACCGTTAATTTGAGAGCATTTGAAGGGCCGCGACAACCCACTTTTCCGGCGCGGCTGCCGCTGGTGCAGTTGGACTATGTGTATGCCAGAGGCCTGACGCCCTTGACGGTGCAAGTGCCCAGCGGACGGATCTGGTGGCGCATGTCTGATCACTTGCCACTGATTGCCGAGTTTGCCCTCCCAATTTAGACGCGTTCCCATGCAGCCAGTCCGACCCGGTCATCAGGTTCAGCTACTGCAGGGTGGGCAGGCGTTTTTCCCGGCGCTGATTGAAGACATTGACCGCAGTGCCCATGAGGTTCGGATCGAAACTTATATTTTCAGTGTTATGGCGGCCGGCGAGCAGGTGGCAGTGGCACTTGAACGAGCCGCGCAACGCGGCGTGTCGGTGTTTCTGGTGGTCGACGGCGTCGGCACACCCCGCATTCCCGCTGAATGGGTGACGCGCTTCAATGCCGCTGGCGTCCAGTGGCGGATTTTTTCACCCTTGGGGCGGTTGGGCGTGCTGATTCCCAGTCGCTGGCGGCGGTTGCACCGAAAGTTGTGTGTGGTCGACGGCACCGTGGCCTATTGCGGCGGTATCAATCTGCTGGACGATTTTTATGATCCCAATCATGGTGCTTTGGATGCGCCGCGCTTTGACTTCGCCGTCCGTGTGACGGGCCCGCTGGTGCAGTCCGTCCATGAAGCCACGGTGCAGTTCTGGTGGCGTTTGCAAGCGGCCAGTAACGTGCGCCAGAATGATTTTCGGGCTGCCTGGCGGGCGCTGCAGGAAGCGGTGACGCTGGCGCTGAAGTCCCATTCGGCACAAGACTTTGGGCCGCTGGTGGCGGACAGTACAGCGCACAACACCAACGCGATGCTGGTGCTGCGCGACAACGTGCGGAACCGCTCCCGGATTGAACGCAGCTACCGCAAAGCCATTGGCGCGGCAACGACGGAGATCATCATTGCCAACGCCTATTTTCTGCCCGGCCGCAAACTGCGCAAGGGCTTGATTCTTGCCGCGCTGCGTGGGGTACGGGTGCGTTTGTTGTTGCAGGGGCGCTATGAGTATTTCATGCAGTACCACGCGACCCGGCCGGTGTATGGGGCGCTGCTGGCGGCGGGCGTGGAGATTCATGAATACTCGGTCAGCTTTCTCCATGCCAAGGTCGCCGTGATTGACGGCCACTGGGCCACGGTGGGCTCTTCCAATCTGGACCCCTTGAGTTTGTTGCTGGCACGTGAGGCCAACGTGGTGGTGGACGATGTTGCTTTTGCGCAGGACTTGCGGGCGCGGCTGGAGCAGGCGTTTGAGCAGGGTGGTGTGCGCGTGGACCCGGCGGCTTATGCCAACCGACCGTGGCGCCAGCGCTTTCTCGATCGCATTGCGTTTGGCGTGATGCGCTTGTTGCTCTTTTTAAATGGTAAACGCTATTAATTTAATAGCTAATGGCGCTCAATTGACGCGGGCCAATGGCCCAAAACCTTACAAGTAAAACGCTGGTACCATTCTTTCATGTTAAGAACAAGTCAAAGCACCATGATCTCTGCCGATGCCGATGAAGGCACTCCTGTATCCGTCAAAATCCGGGAACGTCTGACGGCGGCGCGCAAGCGCTTCAATGCCAACGACAACATTGCCGACTTCATCGAACCGGGTGAGCTTGAGCGTTTGCTTGATGAGGTAGAAGACAAAATGAAAGGCGTGCTGAGCAGCCTGGTGATTGACATTGACCACGATCACAACACCGACAAGACGGCCCGCCGGGTGGCCAAGATGTATCTCAATGAGGTATTCAAGGGCCGCTATGTCAGCGCACCGACCATCACCGAATTTCCCAACGCCGAACATCTCAATGAATTGATGATTGTCGGTCCCATCACCGTGCGCAGCGCCTGTAGCCATCACCTCTGCCCGGTAATCGGTCAGATCTGGATTGGCGTGCTGCCCAACGAGCACACCAACGTGATTGGTTTGTCCAAATACGCCCGTTTGGCGGAGTGGGTCATGGGGCGGCCGCAGATTCAGGAAGAAGCCGTGGTTCAGCTGGCCGACCTGATTCAACAAAAAACCCAGCCGGACGGCTTGGCCATCGTGATGGAAGCCACTCACTTTTGCATGGGCTGGCGCGGTGTCAAGGACATGGACAGCAAGATGATCAATTCGGTCATGCGTGGCAGCTTCCTCAAAGACCCCAATTTACGCCGCGAATTTTTATCGCTCATTCCCCGGAAAGGCTGATCATGTTGGTTCGTTTGCTTTACGCCAGCCGTGCGGTGGACACCAGTCCCGACGCTATCGATGCGATTCTGGCCCAGTCGCGCCAATTCAACCCCGGTAGCGGTATTACCGGCATACTTTGTTATGGCGGCGGTATCTTCCTGCAGGCGATCGAAGGCGGACGCATGGCCGTGAGCGAGTTGTACGGTCACATCCAGCGGGATCCCCGCCACAAGGATGTCGTGCTGCTGCACTACCAGGAAATATCCGAGCGCAGGTTTGCGGGCTGGACCATGGGGGCGGTCAATATGTCCAAGATCAATACTTCCATTTTGCTCAAGTACGCCGAGAAACCCGAGCTCAACCCCTATACGGTGTCGGGCAGCGTGTCCCTGGCCCTGCTGGAAGAACTGATGGCAACCGCCTGCATCATTGGTCGCGCCTGAACGTTTGACGGAGGCCCCATTGCAAGGGGCTCCGTTGCATCATGATGTGAGGTTAGACGTTGCGCTGGTAGGGTGCGATTTTTCCAGCAGCCCCTCCCGCAAAAAACCAATTGTTTTGGCGCATGGGTCTTTGCAGTCGGGACGTGTTTTGCTGTCAAAACTGGAGCGGCTGGAATCACTGGAGGCGTTTGCCCAATGGTTGCAGCGACCTGTTTGCTGGGTCGGCGGTTTTGATCTCCCTTTCGGACTGCCGCGTGAACTGGTCGAGACACTGGGCTGGCCGACGCAATGGGATGCCTGCATCCGCCACTACGCCACGCTCAGCCGTGCGCAAATCCGTGCCACCTTCGCCGCGTTTTGTAATGCCCGGCCAGTGGGGGGTAAATTTGCCCATCGGGCCACTGATTTTCCTGCCGGTTCCAGTCCGTCTATGAAATGGGTCAATCCGCCGGTGGCTTACATGCTGCATGCCGGCGTCCCCCTGCTGCTAAACGCGGGGGTTTGCCTGCCAGGTTTGCATGCGGGTGACCCGCGTGATCTGGACATCCGGGGTCAAGCACGCCGGGTGGCGCTGGAAGCCTATCCGGGTTTGCTGGCACGCGAGGTGTTGGCGAAACGTAGTTACAAAAGTGACGACAAAGCCCGGCAGACACCCGAACGCCTGATCGCCCGCAAAGACCTGATCACCGCGTTGGAGCACGGCCAGACCCGACTCGGTCTGCGGCTCAAATTGACCCATGCGCAACGTGATGTATTGGTGGACGACGCCAGCGGTGATTCGCTGGATGCGGTGCTGTGTCTGCTCCAGGCGGCCTGGGCGCTAACCCGGCAGCGCGAAGGTGATGCGCGTTATGGCCTGCCGGATGACCTTGACCCCCTGGAAGGGTGGATCGTCACCGCTTGAAGCTTCCAGCCCAGCCCAGCCCAGCCCGTAGCTAGGCCACGCGCGCGATGATGGTTTCTTCCAGTTTGATCGCCAGCTGGGAAATCGCCAAAGCAGCCGGGCAACCGGGCATGGACTGAATCAATAATTGGCGGCGCATCACGGCTTGTCGTACCGAGGGGTCGGAAGGGATGTCGCCCATGTGAATCAAGCGAATCGGACGCCCCGGTTCTGTCACCACAAAACGATCCAGCACCTGTTGCAACTGCGTTGTGATGGCGCGACCATCTCCCAGGCGCGCCGTCTGGTTCACCACCATGCGAATGGTTTGTCGCTTTTGCTGACCCACCAGCACCTTGATCGTGGCATAGGCATCGGTCAGTGACGTGGGTTCGGGTGTCGCAACCACCAGCACCTCGGAGGCCAGCGAAACGGCAAAAAGCACCACATCAGAAATACCAGCGCCGGTATCCAGCAGTACGATGTCGTAATGCGGTATCAGCCCATTCATGATGCGCAGGAAATCGTCCCGAACTTCGGGCGTCAGGCGCGAATATTCGACCATGCCGGAGCCGGCCAGCAAGACGGAAAATCCGCCCGGCGCCCGGACAATCGCCTCTTCGAGTTTTGCTTTTCCGGTAAACACATCGTGCAGGGTGACCTTGGGGTACAAATTGAGTACCACATCCAGGTTGGCCAGCCCCAGGTCCGCGTCCAGCACCAGAACACGGTGCCCACGCTTGGCCAGCGCTGCCGCCAGATTGGCCGAGACAAAGGTCTTGCCGACGCCACCTTTGCCGCTGGTGACTGCGAGCACCTTGCCAAGTGGCTTGAGAGGTACGGCGGTAGGGGCCACATTGTCTTGTGGGGGATTCAGGACGTCGCTCATGGTGAGTTCACTTTATTGATTGCGTTGCCTGTTGCCGCACCTGACGCGTCACTGGAAGCATTTTCGATCCAGGCCGGGTCTCCCAGTGAGAGGTGGCCGAACAACATGCTCTTTTCTTCTGCGCTTACTGCGATCTCCCGCTGCTGCTCAATATAGACGCGGTTGCGTCCCTCGGACTTGGCCCGATACAGCTGGATATCGGCCCGATCGGTCCACAACGCCGTCGTGGAGCGAACCCACTCCGGTGCGTAGGCGCCCCCAATACTGACCGTCACCTGGATACTGACCAGCGGGGATACAAAAATGGAAAGGTTGCCGACTGTTTCGCGGATCCGCTCGGCCACGATTTGCCCAAACGAAGCCGGGCAGTTTGGCAGGATCGCTGCAAATTCTTCGCCACCGTAACGGGCCACCGTGTCCATCGGTCGCACGCAGGCCGCCAGGCAGTTGGCGATGGCCTGGAGCACCCGGTCACCAGCCAGGTGGCCATAGGTGTCGTTGACTTTTTTGAAGTGGTCAATGTCCAGCATCAACAGCAAGGCAGAATCCCCGGAGCGGGCCACGGCATCAATTTCGCGGCTCAGCACATTGCGGAAATGACGCCGGTTCGCCAAGCCTGTCAGTGGATCTTTCAGCGAAAGTTCGCACAGGTTGTCGACGACGCTTTGCACGTAAACGGTGGGGGATTCTTCCGGTTCGGGAAGGCTGCATGTCGGGTCATGCTCCAGCAGGGCACGTGCGTCGTCCAAGCGCAAATCACGCATATCGATCATGGAAGATTCAGTCTTGATAGTCACGGGCACACTGGATAATTAACAAATTGAGTCTAACAGGAACGTTTTTTGAAATGCGGTGAAAAATCCATCGTTTTTCCCCTGTACTAATCCTGTTTTGGGAGGCTTTTCAGTGCGATGACGGTTTCTGCATCGGTGCGGTACATCTTGAGCCGGTTCGAGTCTTTCAATTCCCCCGCCTGCCTCAGTATCTTTTCTACAGGCAGTTTGATACCGCTGATGTGAAACGTAATGTTGTGCTGCGTCAAGGTTGAAAGCAATTGGCTGAATGTTTCGACCCCGGTGGCATCAATGCGGTTGATCGGTTGGGCAAACAGGCACACATGTTTGACTTGTGGATGGATGGACAGGTGCTCCACAATGGCGCGTTCGAAGCTGTTAGCTGACGCAAAATCGAGTTCTGCATCCATGCGCAGCGCATAGAGGTTAGGCGCCAGGGCGGGGAGATGCCAGAGATGACGGTCGCGCAGGCTGCCGTCTGCGTGCAGCCCGACTTCAATGATGCGCGGATGCAGCCGCTGATAAAGAAAGTAACTCAAGCCCATCAGTACGCCAGCGAGCACTCCCCAATAGAGTCGAGGCGCGGCAAGAAGCGTGATGGCGATGGTAACGCCCGCGGTACTGGCCTCCACCCGCGAGATGCGCCATAAACGCTTGAACTCGCCGGGTTTGAGCAAGCCCACCACGGCGGCCAGCACAATGGCCGCCAGCACGGCTTGCGGCACATGGCGCAACACCGGCGTGAACAGCAGCAGTGCCAGCAACACCACCATCACCGACACGACCGTGGCCCAGCCGGTGCGGGCACCGGCATACAAATTTAATGCGGAGCGCGAAAACGACGAGCTGGTCGGAAAAGCCCCGCTCAAGCCCGACAGAATCTTGCCCAGACCTTGGCCGATCAAGTCTTGATCCTGGTCCCAGCGCTGGCCGGCGCGCTCACTGTCGACCTTGGCGCTGGACGCGGTTTCCAGAAAACTTACCAGTGTGATGACAAGGGTGGGCAATACCAGTTGGCTCAGGGTACGCCAGTCGGGCAGGCCCGGGATAAAAAGCGATGGCAAGCCTTCAGGCAGCACGCCCACCACCGCCCCGCCCGAGGCCTCGAACCCGGTCCACACGCTCAAGGCCGCCGAGGCCAGCACCACAACCAGTACCGTGGGGAAGGCCGGTTTCCAGCGCCGCGCCAGCGTCAGCAGGATCAGGCTGGTCAGCCCGAACAGCACGGAGGGGAGGTGCCATTGCGGCTGCATCCACATTTGGCGCCAGGCCACTTTAAAACCAAGTAGCTGGGGTAGTTGCGAGCTGATAATAAGCAACGCCGCTGCTTGGGTGAAGGCCATCAGCACGGGTGCACTGACCAGGTTCAGCAGCCAGCCAAAGCGCATGAACCCCAAACCCACTTGCAAGACTCCGGACAGCAGCGCCAGCCACACTGCCAGCTCGACCCAGTGCGCGCTGCCGGGCTCGGCCAAACCGGTGAGCGAGGTGCCAATCAGCAGGCAGGTCAGGGCGGTCGGCCCTACCGACAGTCGCGTCGAGGCACTGAACAGGACCGCCACCAGGGCCGGCAGCATGGCCGCATAAATACCGGTGACCAGTGGCATGCCGGCCAGAGCCGCATAGGCCACGCCTTGCGGAATCACCATCAGACCCACCGACAGGCCGGCCAATGCCTCGCCGCGCAGCAGTTTGGGGCTGGGTCGCGGCCAATTCAAAAAAGGGAGCAGGCGTTGTAGTCTGGACATGGGCGAATGGGGTGTTGAGCGCTGTATCCTAACGCCGCAGAGTTTTTTTAAATCCGGGCTGATCCCCATTCACGAGTTCCTATGACTGTTTTCAGACTTTTCTTGCTTGCTATTATTTTGATTGCAAGCAATGCCCATGCGAAGCGGGCTTTTGCTGGAAAAGTCTCCTACGTCACGGATGGTGACACGCTTTGGGTACAGCCGGACGCCGGTGGCGCGCCGCGCAAGTTGCGCCTTGACGGCATCGACGCCCCGGAAATCTGCCAGTCGGGTGGGGAGGCCTCGCGTGCAATGCTGGCGCAGCGTGCGTTGCACCAGCATGTCGAAGTGACGGTCAGGCGTCGTGATGTTTATGGTCGGGGACTGGCACGCATCCGGCTGGCGGGCAACGATTTGGGCGGGCAGATGGTGAGCGCAGGCCAGGCTTGGTCTTACCGCTGGCGCCGCGACCTCGGCCCTTACGCAGCCGAGGAAGCCGTTGCGCGGCAATCCCGCCGTGGGCTGTTCGCCGTTAGCCAGCCTGAGTTGCCACGTGATTTTCGCAAGCGACACGGATCATGCTACGTTGCCAAAAAATGAAACGAGGCGCTTAGTGCGCTAGGCCACAGACGGTGCAAGTGGCTTGGCGTCCGATGCGGACTTCGGTGAATTCCATGGCGCGGCCATCCAGCATCAGCAAACGGCCCGTCAACGGGCGGGCGGCCCCGCTGAGCAGCTTGAGAGCCTCGGCTGCTTGCATGGAACCGATGATGCCGACCAGCGGCGCAAAAACACCCATGGTGGCGCAGCGAGTTTCTTCAAACGTGGTGTCGGGCGGAAAGACGCAGGCATAACACGGGGAACTCGCGTCGCGTGGGTCATAGACACAGACCTGGCCGTCAAAACGAATGGCAGCGCCGGATACCAGTGGTTTGCCGTGCTTGACGCAGGCCGCATTGATGTCCTGGCGCGTGGCAAAGTTGTCACAGCAGTCCAGCACCACGTCGGCCTTGGCCACCAGGATGTCCAGTAACGCAGCATCGGCACGTGCCGCGATCGGGGTCACCTCGACCTCCGGGTTAATGGCCTGAATCGCGGTTTGGATTGACAGCACCTTGGGCTCACCGACACGGTCCATGGTGTGGGCAATTTGCCGTTGCAAATTGGTCATGTCCACCGTGTCGTGGTCAACCACCGTGATGTGCCCAACACCCGCAGAGCCGAGGTAAAGCGCGACCGGTGATCCCAAACCACCGGCCCCTACGATCAGGGCGTGACTACCTGATATTTTCTCCTGCCCTTCAATCCCGATCTCGTTGAGCAGGATGTGGCGCGAATAGCGCAGCAGCTGGTCATCCGTCATGGCTGCTTTTATTCTTCTTTCTTTTCTTCCGGGCGTTCAACCAGTGTCTTGCTGACCATGACGGTTTGACCCTTGAGCTGGTTGATCGCCTGGATCAACTGGAAATCTTTCTCCGACCCGTACTCCGGCATCTTGCGATCGGCCAGCGGTTTCTTCAACTCTTCATCCAGCTTTTTGCGGGCTTCTTCGCGGGCTTTTTCGCGAGCATCATCTTTCACTTCTTCGCCCTGGCCACTGTTCAGGTGCTGTGCCAGATCAGCTTCGCGGGTGCGCAAGGCCGCAAACAGATTGCCTTCTTCGGTTTCGTCCACCATGACGTCGGGCACGATGCCTTTGGCCTGAATGGACTTGCCGCTGGGTGTGTAGTAACGGCTGGTGGTGAGTTTCAGGGCGGCGGTTGGGCAGTTGTCCATGCGGAACGACGGGTCAAGACAAACCGCCGTTTGCACGGAACCCTTGCCGAACGTCTGGTTGCCCAAAAGCTTGGCACGCTTATGGTCTTGCAGCGCGCCCGCCACAATTTCGCTGGCGGAGGCAGAACCTTCATTGACCAGCACCACCAAGGGCACGCTCTTGAGCGCCCCTTTGGTTACTTCCTGCAGGTGCTTCAGAGGGTCGGCGCCACCGCGACGTTGGTAGTACTGAGGCGATGCCTTGTACGTGAATTTGCTTTCCGGCAACTGGCCGTTGGCCGACACGACCGTGACGTTTTCTGGCAAAAAGGCCGCCGAAATGGCCACTGCAGCGTCCAAGTAGCCGCCCGGATCGTTGCGCAGGTCCAGTACCAAGCCCTTCAGCTTGGGCTCTTGCTTGTAAATCTCTTCGGCCTTGCGCGCAAAGTCTTCCACCGTGCGTTCCTGGAACTGGCTCAGGCGAATCCAGGCGTAGCCCGGTTCAATCACCTTGCTGCGCACGGACTGGGTGCGGATTTCCTCGCGCGTGATCGACACCGGAAAGGTCCGGCTTTCAGATTTACGGAAAATAGTGAGCAGCACCTTGGTGTTGGGCTCGCCGCGCATGCGCTTGACGCCTTCGCTGAGCGCCAGGCCCTTGACCGGGGTGTCGTCAATCTTGACGATCAAGTCGTTGGGCTTGATGCCTGCCCGGAACGCCGGTGATCCTTCGATCGGAGACACCACCTTGATCACGCCATCTTCCTGGGAAATTTCGATGCCGACACCGACGAATTTGCCGGTCGTGCCTTCGTTAAATTCCTTGAGCGCTTTTTTGTCGAGGTACTGCGAATGAGGGTCCAGGCTGGACACCATGCCCACGATGGCATCGGTGATGAGCTTCTTGTCGTCGACCGGTTCAACGTAGTTGGTCTTGACCATACCGAACACGGCCGCCAATTGCTGCAACTCTTCCAATGGCAGTGGTGCCAATGTGCCACGCGCCACGGTCTGGAGCGAAACAGTGGTCAAGGCGCCAGCGACTACACCGAGTGAAATCCAACCTGCAATTTTCAATTTTTGAGCCATAAATATTCCTGTGCTATCTCAATATACACGTTTGGATGTTTCTGCGAGGGACGGGTTCCCTATTTACCTAAGCTTTACCCTGAGATGCCACCGCCGCTGCGGCGTCTGCCGCGGCCTTCGCGTCGCCCAGGTAGTAATGGCGGATCGGTTTGAGGTTGTCGTCCAGCTCATACACGAGCGGAATGCCGTTGGGGATATTCAGGCCGACGATGTCGTTGTCGGAGATGTTGTCCAGGTATTTCACCAGGGCCCGGATCGAGTTGCCGTGGGCCGCCACCACCACGTTTTTGCCCGCTTTGATGGCGGGTGCCAGCGCTTCGTTCCAGAATGGCATGACCCGCGCCACGGTGTCTTTCAGGCATTCGGTCAACGGAATTTGCGCGGCCGGCAGCTTGGCGTAGCGCAAATCACCGCGTTCGCAACGCGGGTCAGTCGCTTCCAGGGCGGGCGGCGGTGTGTCGTAGCTGCGACGCCATAGGAGCACCTGATCGTCGCCATATTGCTTGGCGACATCGGCTTTGTTGAGTCCTTGCAAGGCGCCATAGTGACGCTCGTTGAGGCGCCAGCTGTTGACCACCGGCAGCCAGGTGCGGTCCATCTCATCCAGCACGTGCCACAGGGTGCGGGTGGCGCGCTTGAGCACGCTGGTGTAGGCCACATCAAACTCATAACCTTCGGCCCGGAGCAGGCGCCCGGCGTTTTTGGCTTGCTCAATGCCGGTGGTCGTCAAATCGACGTCGGTCCAGCCGGTAAAGCGGTTGTCAAGATTCCAGGTGGATTCGCCGTGGCGGATGAGAACAAGTTTATGCATGGTGTTTTTAAAGGCCTGAGCCGGGGTAATACGAAGACGGAATGCGCTGGGCAGTCCTCCATTCTAAAATGAGTACTAAATCGTCTTGAACCTCAAGACAGTTGGGGCCGCACTATGGGCTTGGTCCACACCAATTTAAACAAGGAAAAAAGTGAAATTTATTATCGATAACTGGATGTTGATGTCCGTGGCGCTGGCCTCTGCTGCCTTGCTGTTTTGGCCGGTGCTCAAGGGTGCTACTGGCGGTGCGTTGACGGCGGAAGGTGCGGTGCAACTCATTAACCGCGAGAAAGCTGTGGTTATTGACGTGTGCGAAGCCAATGAGTACGCGGCCGGCCATGTGGGCGGTGCCAAAAACATTCCGTTAAGCCAGCTGGAACAAAAATTACCAGGGATGGTGAAAAACAAGGCGCTGCCCGTCATTCTGGTGTGCCAGTCGGGTGCCCGTTCCGGTCGCGCGGTCGGCATCGCCAAAAAGCTGGGCTATGAGCAGGCCCAGTCGCTGGGCGGCGGCTTGGGGGCCTGGACCAAGGCCAATCTGCCGGTCGAAAAAGCGTAATACAAAACACTGCGGGACAGCCCATGCGGCGCGCAGAGCGCCAGCGCTGTCCGCAACTGATAGGAATAAACCATGCAAGTCGTCAAAATCTACACCACCGCCGTCTGTCCTTACTGCGTTCGCGCCAAGCAGATTCTCAAGGCCAAAGGCGTTGCGCAGATTGAAGAAATCCGCATCGATACCGATCCGGAACAGCGCCTGAAAATGATGGAAATAACCGGCCGGCGCACCGTGCCCCAGATTTTCATTGGCCAGACCCACGTCGGCGGCTGTGATGATCTGGTCGCGCTGGACGGGCAGGGCGGCTTGCTGCCGTTGCTGAACGCGGCCTGATACGTCTTTGATTGACGCCTTGACGGCGAAAAATCGATTTTCACCTGAGATAATTCATCTTGTGCCCGATTGTGTGCCCGCTCAAGATCAGCCTTAGCGGGCTTTGTTTTAACAGAGATCAATACCATGTCCGACCAGCAAGAACCCGTTTTTCAAATTCAGCGCGTTTACCTCAAGGAAGCGTCCCTGGAGCAGCCCAATTCGCCCGCCATTTTGCTGGAGCAAGAGTCCCCCACGGTGGACATCCAGCTGGGCGTGAATGCCTCGCCCGTGGCCGAAGGCATCTACGAGGTGACGGTCACCGCCACGGTGCAGACCAAGATCAAGGATAAAACCGTGTTTCTGGTGGAAGCCACGCAAGCCGGCATCTTTGAAATCCGCAATTTGCCGCAAGATCAGTTGAACCAGATCATGGGCATCGCCTGCCCGCAAATCGTTTACCCCTACCTGCGCGGCAACGTGGCCGACCTGATTCAGCGCGGTGGTTTTCCGCCCGTGCACCTGTCGGAACTCAACTTCCAGTCGATGTATGAGCAACAACAGCAGCAACAGGTGGCCGCCACCGCTGAGGTTGAGACCAATATCGTCATTCAGTAAATATTTTTAGCGTTTTAGCTCTCTAGCCCCCGTATTCATTGCGCAGCCAGCTATGAAAATAATAGTGCTTGGTGCCGGCGCCTGGGGCACGGCATTGGCGGTCAGTGCGGGTAGCAACCCGCTGGCCGAACATGATGTGACGCTGTGGGCGCGCGATGCCCGTCAGGTCTTGGCGATGCAGGCGCAACGTGAAAATGCGCGTTACCTGGCCGGAATCCCACTGCCGCCCACACTGCGGGTGAGTTCGCTCAGCTTGGCCGAGCCGAAGCCGCTGGACCAGCTCATGGCGGGGGCTGATCTGGTGATTTTGGCCACGCCGATGGCCGGCTTGCGCGCCATGTTGACCAGCCTGGCGACTTTTCGGGTGCCGGTGGCCTGGCTGTGCAAGGGCTTTGAGGCTGCAACTTCAGAGACTTTTGGACTGCTAGCCCACGAAATACAAGCGCAGGTAGCTCCTGATTTGATAGCGGGTGTGCTCAGTGGCCCCAGCTTTGCGCTGGAAGTCGCTCGCGGTCAGCCAACGGCCCTGGTGGCCGCCAGTGCGCATCTGGCAGTGCGCGACGCGCTGGTTGCCGCCTTTCACAGCCCAACGATGCGGGTTTATGCCAATGACGACCTGGTCGGTGTGGAAGTGGGTGGTGCGGTTAAAAATGTGCTGGCCATTGCCACCGGTTTGTGTGACGGCCTGAATTTGGGTCTCAATGCCCGGGCCGCCCTGATTACCCGCGGTTTGGCCGAGATGACGCGACTGGGCTTGGCGCTGGGCGCCCGCTCTGACACCTTCATGGGACTGAGTGGACTGGGCGACCTGGTGCTCACCGCCACGGGTGATTTGTCGCGCAACCGGCAGGTCGGTCTGGCGCTGGCCCGCGGCCAGACTTTGCAACAGGCGGTTGCATCGCTGGGCCATGTGGCCGAAGGGGTTTACTCCGCCCGTACCGTGGTACAGCGCGCTCAAACCGTGGGGGTGGAGATGCCGATTGCCGAAGCGGTGGTGGCCTTGCTGGATGGCCAGATGCGACCGGACGAGGCGGTGGCAACCCTCATGGGCCGCGATCCGGCGAACGAACTGACCTGAACCCGAGTGGGCGCCGGCTTTGCGCCGGCACCGCACCCGTTCAGGCTTTGTCTTGTTCGATGCGCGCGGCGATGTGGGCCAGCGCTTCTTCCACCTGATCCACCAGAATCAGGCACAAGTCACCTTCGGACAACTTGTTCATGGCCGTGTCAATGGCCAGAAACTCGCCCTGAATTTCATGGATGTCCTTGGTGCGCGTCGCGCTGGCCAGGCCGGCCCGCAGCAGCGCCACCACTTCGCCATGGGCGCGCCCGCGCTGACACTGGTCCTGGTACAGCACCACTTCGTCAAAGGCATGCCCCAGCATTTCGGTTTGCTGGCGGATGTCTTCATCACGCCGGTCGCCCGCGCCGCTGATGACCACTGAGCGGCGTTTGGCGGGCATATTTTCAACCGCCTGGATCAAGGCTGAAATGGCATCCGGGTTGTGGCCGTAGTCGGCGATGACCGTGGCGCCCCGGTAGCTGAACAGGTTGAAGCGGCCCAAGGCGTTGTCGTTGTCATTCACAAAACTGGCCAGTCCGCGGTCGATCGTCTCCCATGTCAACCCCAGGCCCCAGGCGGCGGCCACCGAGGCCATGACGTTTTCCACCTGGAAACCGATGCGGCCCTGATGCGTAATGGGCACTGCGGCCAACGGCACCTTGTGCTGGACCCCGCCCTGGAAGGCGACCAGACAACCGTCTTCGACAAAGACCGCGCGTCGCCCCTGGGCCAGATGGGTGGCCATGACGGGATGGTTGCGGTCGGCGGCAAAAAAGGTGACGGATCCGCGGCAGTGGCTGGCCATGGTCACCACGATGGGATCGGCCGCGTTCAGTACGGCCACGCCGTCATCGGCGATGTTTTGCACGATCACACGCTTGAGCACGGCCAGATCTTCGACCGTGGTGATGTAGTTCAACCCCAGGTGGTCGCCGCTGCCGACGTTGGTGACGACCGCCACATCGCAATGGTCAAACGCCAGACCTTCACGCAACATGCCGCCGCGGGCGGTTTCCAGCACCGCCGCATCCACGTCGGGGTGCTGCAGTACATTGCGCGCGCTCTTGGGGCCACTGCAGTCGCCGGTGTCAATGCGCTGGCCCGCGATGTAGACGCCATCGGTATTGGTCATGCCCACACGCAGGCCGTTCTCCGCCAGCAGGTGGGAGATCAGGCGCACCGTGGTGGTTTTGCCGTTGGTGCCGGTCACGGCCACCAGTGGAATACGGCCAGTCTCTAGCTTGCCGAACATGTTGGCGACGATGGCTTCGCCCACCGGACGGCCCTTGCCGTACGAGGGTGACAGGTGCATGCGCAGGCCGGGTGCGGCGTTGACCTCGACCACGCCACCGCCTTGCTCCTCCAGCGGATGCAGGATGCTGCGGCAGACCATGTCCACTCCGCAAATATCGAGTCCCACCATCTGCGCGGCGGCCACCGCACGCGCTGCCACCTCGGGGTGGACATCGTCGGTGACATCGGTGGCCGAGCCACCAGTCGACAGGTTGGCGTTGTGGCGCAGGGTAACGCGTGCGCCCTTGATCGGCACCGAGTCGGCCTGGTAGCCCTGGTTGGCCAGGCAGCTCAGGGCGATATCGTCAAACCGGATTTTGGTCAGTGAGGTGGCGTGGCCCGAGCCGCGACGTGGATCGCGGTTGACCCGGTCCACCAGTTCACGGATGGTGTGGCTGCCATCACCCGCCACAGTGGGCGGCTCACGGCGCGCCGCTGCCACCAGCTTGTTGCCGACCACCAGCAGGCGATAGTCGTTGCCGGGAATGTAGCGCTCAAGCAGGATTTCTTTGCCGAATTCGGTGGCGGTCGCGTAAGCCGCCTCCAGCTGCTCGCGCGATGTAATGTTGACGGTCACGCCTTTGCCCTGGTTGCCATCCTTGGGCTTGATCACCACGGGCAGGCCGACTTCACAGGCGGCGGTCCAGGCGTCCTCGGGGGTGTCCACTTCGCGTCCCGTCGGGACCGGCACCCCTGCTGCTGACAGCAGTTTTTTGGTGAGCTGCTTGTCCTGGGCGATGGATTCGGCAATGGCACTGGTGATGTCCATTTCAGCGGCCTGGATGCGGCGCTGCTTGCTGCCCCAGCCAAACATGATCATGCTGCCTTCGGTCATGCGGCGGTAAGGAATGTTGCGTGCGACCGCAGCCTGGACAATGGCGCCCGTGCTGGGTCCCAAACGCACATCCTCGTCGAGGTCGCGCAGCTGGCCCAAGGCCAGTTTCAGGTCAAACGGGGTGTCGTTCAGCGCCGCCAGGCACAGGTCCTTGGCCAGTTCCAGCGCCAGACGGCCGACGGCTTCTTCTGAATACTCCACCACCACTTGGTAAACCAGGGGCTCAATGGTGGCCGTCGTTCGGCTGAAGGTGACCGGGCAACCGGCTTTGGCCTGCAAGTCCAGTGCCGCCATTTCGAGCACGTTCGCCATGGGCACCGTGTCATTGTTCCCGGTGGGTTGCAGCGGGCTGATTTCAGGAAAACGGGCCCGCAGTCGGCTCTCGAAACCCTCGCGGGTCGGGAGTGCGCACTCCGCAGGGGTGCAGGTCACTACCGCCTCAATGGCGGTGTGATTGCTCCAGAGGTTGGGGCCGCGAAGGGCGCGGATGCGTGATATGTCCATAAGCTCAATAGTTTTTCTTGGGGTCTGACTCAAAGGTGCGCAGGCCGGCCGCGATCAGTTCCGGGGTGAGGCCCAAGGCCCACGCGGCGGCTACCGCTGCCATCACCATCTCTGGTTTTTCGGCCTTGGCCTGCTTCATGGAAGCGAGGGGGATCAGCGCTATTTCTTCACTGCCTTGGGCCAGCACGATGTGACCGTTGTGCACAAAAAGGACACGCTCGCCGCTGGCACGGTGTGTGGTGATGGCTTCAAGCTGGGGATCCAGCCCGTAAAAGATCACCTTGCCATCGCACAGATGCGCCATCTCCACCACTTGGGGGTCCGCAGCGTTCAGCACGGCCGTGCCCTGCGGCAAAACCACATCAACCTGGGTTCGCACCACGTTGTACAGCTTGTCGAGGTTATCAATGTAGAACTCGGCCAGTGCCTCAAAGCCGCTGACATCGGTCACCACGCCGACCATGCACTTGTCATAGGCCAGACCTTCGCTCAGGATCATCCGGCTGCTGTGTTCGAACACCGCGACTTCGACCGAGCGGTTGATAAGCAGGCGCTGGCCGCCTTCCCAGTGCGTGCTGTCACTGGCGTCGACTTGGCGGGCGCCCAGATAAAAGCCGTCCTGGCAGGCCAGGCCAACATGTTTGCCCCGGATGTGGAGCAACCAGGCGATCAGGCGCGCAATGCGGGTGGTGTTCTGGGTGCCGGTGACGCCGATCACCGGAATGCGGCCATCTTTGTCGGTATCAAACAGATGTTCAATGATGGCCTTGCCGATCGGACGCGGTTGCCCGTCAGCCGGCTTCAGGTGAGCCAGCAGACCGGGGCTGGCGTTCACCTCGATCACGGCGCCACGCTGTTCTGCCAGGGGACGGGTGATGTCCTCCAGGACCATGTCAACGCCCGCAATGTCGAGGCCCACGATGCGCGCCGCCAGGGCGGCGGCCGCGGCAACACTCGGGTGAATGTTGTCGGACACATCGAAGGCGACGTTGCCATTGCGCTGAATCAGCACTTTTTCGTCCAGGGCCGGCACGGAATAGGCAGTGAAGCCCTGCCGTTCCAGTTCAAGGATGATTTCGGCGCCCTCGTGGGGGGCCAGGGTGTTCAGCGGGGCTTCTTCGCCCGTGCCGCGTCGGGGGTCGCTATTGATCTGGCTGTCGACCAATTCAATGATGTTGGATTGGCCATCGCCCGTGACCCAGGCGGTTTCGCCACGCGCGGCTGCCACGACGCGTTTTCCGATAATTAACAGCCGATGTTCGTTCCCGGCGATGAATTGCTCGACGATGACGCTGCCATCGCCCTTGCGTTGGGCGAGCAGAAAAGCGGCTTCGATATCTTTGCGGTTGCTCAGATCCAGCGAAACACCGCGGCCGTGGTTGCCGTCATACGGCTTGAGCACGACGGGCAGGCCGACGTCCTGGGCGGCTTCCCAGGCCTCGTCTGCCGTTTTGATCACGCGACCTTGCGGCACAGGCACGCCACACGACTGCAGGAGTGATTTGGTCAAGTCCTTGTCGCTGGCAATTTCTTCGGCAATGGCACTGGTCTGGTCCGTTTCGGCTGTCCAGATGCGGCGTTGGCTGGCGCCATGACCGAGTTGCACCAGATTGCCGTCGGACAGGCGAATGTTGGGGATGCCCCGCTCGGTGGCTGCGTCGACGATGTGCGAGGTGCTCGGGCCCAGGCACAGCACGTCGACCATGTCGCGCAGTTTGTGCACTGTGGCGGCCACGTCATAGGGGTGGTCCTCGATGGCGGCCATCAGGAGATCAAGGCCCGCCATCAGGGCCGCACGGCCGACCTGTTCTTGCCGGGTCCGGAAGGCCATCTTGTACACGCCCCGAACCGACGTTTGCCGGGTCTTGCCGAAGCCGGTGCGCATGCCGGCCAGGTTTTGCAACTCCAGCACCACATGCTCCAGGATATGCCCGGCCCAAGTGCCCTCGCGCAGGCGCAGCAAAAAGCCGCCCGGTTCGCCGATGCCGCAGCGGTGTTCGACCAGCGCTGGCAGCAGGCCGCTTAAACGCTCATAAAATCCGGGGATGGTGTTGGAAGGATGATCTTCCAGCACCCCGATATCGACCCAAGCTTCGATCACGGGACGGTAAGTCCAGATATTGGGGCCGCGCAGATGGGTAATCCGCAGCAATTGAATGTTCTTCGTCGTCATGAATCTAAACAGTTTAGGCAGTCAAGCACTGCGGGCGAATTCCTGGTTCATGCGAACATACCTTGGTATTGGCACAGCCGTCACGTAATAATCACTTTAAAGAGTCAGCGTCAAGCGTAATATCGTTAAGTCTATTGCAAATCTCACTCGACTCCGGTCCGGCTTATGGCCGTCAACCCGCAGAATCACTTGGACCACATGACAAACGAAATCCCCGCTTCCGAATTATTGTTGAATGACATCCCGGCTGATTGGCGCCTGGATGTCCAAGCGCAACTCTCCACAGGAGAGAACGTTTTGGCCACGCTGGAGGTTGACCTCGATACCCAACTTCGTTTTATCAATGGCTTGGTACTCGTCACCAACCAGCGTTTATTAAGCCGCGCACCGGATTCGAGCTGGTCCGCCTGGGCCTACCGGCCTGGTTTGACGCTCAAGCACCATGACCATGCCGGGGTCGGTCATCTGGAACTGATGGATGCGCAGGGCTTGCTGGCGACCTGGCGCTTCACCCTCGGGCGCAATCTGCATGCGATTCGGCTGCTGGATCAATTCCAGCTTCAGTTGCAAAGTCACGTCACCGGTCAGCCGGTGGCCCTACCGGAAGGTCGGCGCTGCCCGAGTTGCAAGGCACCGCTGGAGCCGGATCAGGATGAATGCCCGATTTGCACCAAAGTCATCCACACGCCGCCGTCGACCTGGACGCTGCTGCGGCTGTGGCGCTTTGCCAAACCTTACCGCGGCCAGCTGCTCGCCGGTTTTATCCTGACCTTGCTGGGCACGGCGGCCAGTCTGGTGCCGCCCTATCTGGCCATGCCCTTGATGGACGAGGTGCTGATTCCGTTTCAAAACGGCCAGCACATCGACCCGATGCTGGTGGCGCTGTATCTGTCAGGCCTGTTTGGTGCGGCGCTGCTGGCCTGGGGCTTGTCCTGGGCCAAGACCTACATCCTGGCGCTGGTGTCCGAGCGCATCGGCGCCGATTTGCGCACTACCACTTACGAGCACTTGCTGCGCATGTCGCTGGAGTATTTTGGCGGCAAGCGCACCGGCGATCTGATGTCGCGCATTGGCAGCGAGAGTGACCGGATTTGCGTGTTTTTGTCGTTGCACCTGCTCGACTTTGCCTCGGACATCCTGATGCTGTTGATGACGGCGATCATTCTGTTTTCTATCAACCCCTGGCTGGCGCTGGTCACGCTGGTGCCGCTGCCTTTCATCGTCTGGATGATTCATGCCGTGCGCTTCCGGCTGCAAACCGGGTTCGAGAAGATCGACCGGGTCTGGTCCGAGGTCACCAGCGTGCTGGCCGACACCATTCCCGGCGTGCGTGTGGTCAAGGCCTTTGCGCAGGAAAAGCGCGAGGCGGCACGTTTTCGCGAGGCCAACAAACACAATCTGGCGGTGAACGACAAGATCAACAAGATCTGGTCCCTGTTCTCGCCCAGCGTCTCCCTGCTCACCGAGCTGGGGCTGCTGGTGGTGTGGGCATTTGGCATCTGGCTGGTGTCCAAGGCCGAAATCACGGTCGGCGTGCTGATGGCCTTCATTGCCTACATCAGCCGTTTCTACGGTCGGCTTGATTCGATGAGCCGCATTGTGTCGGTGACCGAGAAATCCGCCTCGGCCGCCAAACGCATTTTTGACATCCTGGACCACGTCTCCAGCGTGCCAGAACCGACGCAGCCGGTGAAGCTGGAGCGTGTCGAAGGCCGCATCGAACTGACGGACGTGAGTTTTCGCTACGGCAACCGCGAAGTCAACAAGGGCATCAATCTGGTCATTGAGCCGGGCGAGATGATCGGCCTGGTCGGCCACAGCGGTTCCGGCAAGAGCACGCTGGTCAACCTGATCTGCCGCTTTTACGATGTGTCGGAAGGCTCGATCCGCGTCGATGGCGTCGATGTGCGCTCGTTTCCCATTGCCGACTACCGCCGCAACATCGGTCTGGTGCTGCAAGAGCCCTTCCTCTTTTTTGGCACCATTGCCGAGAACATTGCCTATGGCAAACCCAACGCCAGCCAGGCCGACATCATTGCTGCCGCCCGCGCCGCGCACGCGCATGAATTCATCCTGCGTCTGCCGCAGGGCTACGACTCGATGGTGGGCGAGCGCGGTCAGGGTTTGTCCGGCGGTGAGCGTCAGCGGATCTCGATCGCCCGTGCCCTGCTGATCAACCCGCGCATCCTGATCCTGGACGAAGCGACGTCTTCGGTGGATTCCGAAACCGAGAAAGAAATCCAGAAGGCGCTGGAAAATCTGGTGCAAGGCCGCACCACCATCGCCATTGCCCATCGGCTTTCCACCCTGCACCGCGCCAACCGGCTGGTGGTGCTGGACCGAGGCCAAATCGTGGAGGTGGGCACGCACGACTCGCTGATGGCGGCGCAGGGCGCCTATTTCAACCTGTATCAGGCGCAGGCGCGCAACATGGATGTGGACATGGACGACGATAGAAGACGCACTGTCAGGGTCGATAACGTGAAAGACGACAAATGAACGCGACCACTGCCATGACTACAAGCCATTTTCAGCTCTCCCGCAATGCCTTTGGCCGGCTCATCCTGACCACCGCCGAGGGCGAGGTTTTTGAGGGTGTGGTGCCGGTACGGGCCTTCCCGATCCAGTCGCCGGAGGACGGCATTGGCATGGTGCACACCGATGGCCATGAGGTGGCGTGGATTGACAGCCTGTCGGCGGTGCCTGCCCCGATCCAGCAGCTGATCCGGGAAGAACTGGAAACGCGGGAATTCATGCCCGAAATTCTGACCATTGCCAGTGTCACCAGCTTTTCCACGCCCTGCACCTGGCGCGTCTTGACCGACCGCGGCGAAACCCGTTTTGTGCTGCGCGGCGGTGAGGACATTCGCCGCGTCGGGCCGACCATTCTGCTGGTGACGGACTCGCACGGCATCCAGTTCCTGATTCGGGACCGCGCGAACCTGAACAAAGAGAGTCAAAAGATTCTGGACCGATTTTTATAAGAAATTGGCCTCTAGCCCCCGTCGCACCTGCGCAAGTAGCTATTTATTTAATAGCGTCATGAACGCTGCCCAGCGGCCCATGCCAGCGACGAATTCCCCCTTCTGAATGAATGCCACTAAGCTTCTCACCATGACCTCATTTTTTGATTTTTCCGACGCCGCCGTGGCTGAACTGGCCCGCCTGGATGCGGCGCGTGCGCTGCAGGAAGATGTCGGCGCCGGTGACCTGACCGCGGGCCTGATTGACCCGACTCGCCGCGCCCGGGCCCATGTGCTGGCGCGCGAAGCGGCGGTCATTTGCGGCATTCCGTGGGCCCAGGCCGCGTTGCAGCAAGTGGACCCGGAGGTGCGCCTCACGTGGCGCGTGCAGGAAGGCCAGCGTTGTACGCCCGACCAGGTCGTGCTGGAGATGGAAGGTTCGGCCCGCGCCTTGTTGACGGCGGAGCGCACCGCGCTCAATTTTTTGCAACTGCTCAGCGCCGTCGCGACCAAAACGGCCAGCTATGTCGATGCCGTGCAGAGCGTGCCGGGCAACCGGGCGCAAATTGTGGACACGCGCAAGACGCTGCCGGGCCTGCGCCTGGCGCAAAAATACGCGGTGCGCACCGGCGGCGGCACCAACCACCGGATTGGCTTGTACGACGCCGTCCTGATCAAGGAAAACCACATTGCCGCCGCGGGCAGTGTCACGGCCGTGCTGGCACGCGCCGCCCTGGTGGCGCCCAGCGCCAAGTTTGTCGAGATCGAGGTGGAAACCCTGGCCCAACTGAAGGAGGCTTTGAACGCTGGCGCCAGCATGGTGCTGCTCGACAACATGAGCCTGGCCACCCTGCGGGAGGCGGTGCAACTCAACGCCGGGCGGGCGATTCTGGAAGTGTCGGGCGGCGTCAATCTGTCCACGGTGCGCGATATTGCCGCCACCGGGGTGGACCGCATCTCGATCGGCGCCCTGACCAAAGATGTTCAAGCTACCGATTTTTCAATGCGATTTATTGCCGACTTAACTGCTTGACCAGGAGCTGTAATGACTGCTACCCCTAATTCTGTGATGGATGTTGAATACGAACAGCCGCTGCAAGACGCGACGGCCAGCGCCTCGGTCTGTGCCACCAAGCACGCCTGGGCCCGCGTCCCGGTCGAGCCGGGGCCGGCCGAGCGCGCCGCGTTGAAAGACAAAATCCGCCGCCTGCTGAAAGAGCGTAATGCGGTGATGGTGTCGCACTACTACGTGCACCCGGATTTACAGGATCTGGCCGAAGAAACCGGCGGTATCGTCAGCGATTCGCTGGAGATGGCCCGCTTTGGCCGCGACCATCCGGCGACCACGCTACTTGTTTCGGGGGTGCGTTTCATGGGTGAGACCTCCAAGATTCTCTCGCCGGAAAAACACGTCCTGATGCCGGACCTGGACGCCACCTGTTCGCTCGATCTGGGTTGCCCGATTGACGAGTTCAGCGCCTTCTGCGACGCCCACCCGGACCGCACGGTGGTGGTCTATGCCAACACCAGCGCGGCCGTGAAGGCGCGGGCCGACTGGCTGGTGACGTCGAGCTGTGCCCTGGAGATCGTGCGCGCCCTGAAAGAAAAAGGCGAAAAAATCCTGTGGGCGCCCGATCGGCATCTGGGTGGCTACATCCAGCGCGAGACCGGCGCCGACATGGTGATGTGGGGCGGCTCCTGCATCGTGCACGACGAGTTCAAGGCGTTTGAACTGCAAGCGCTGATGAAGGCGCATCCCGGTGCCAAAGTGCTGGTGCACCCGGAGTCACCGGCTGACGTCGTGGCGCTGGCCGATGCGGTCGGATCGACCTCGGCCATTTTGAAAGCGGCGCGGGAGATGGACGCCCATGAGTTCATCGTCGCCACCGACAACGGCATGATGCACAAGCTGCGCACCCTGAACCCCGGCAAGCTGTTTCTGGAGGCGCCCACCGCCGGCAACAGCGCCACCTGCAAGAGCTGCGCCCATTGCCCGTGGATGGCCATGAACGGGCTGGCGGACGTCGCCCGGGTGCTGGAAACCGGCGCCAACGAGATTCACGTCGACCCCGCGCTGGGCCGACGCGCCCGCCAGCCGATTGACCGCATGCTGGCGTTTACCGCCGCGCTCAAGGCCGGACAAGTGGCGGGGAGTCTGGTGCCGCATATCGGCGCTGCGTAAGCTGCTATTTAATCTATAGCTACTTGCGCAGGCTGCACGGGGGCTAGAGGTCGATTTTGCTCGAATTGAGGGCGTCGCGATAAAACGCAATGAATTCTGGCAAGGGCATTGGCCGGGCGTAGAAATAGCCCTGGATTTCGCCGCACTGCGCCTGCTGCAAGAACGCCAGCTGATCCGCCCGCTCAACTCCCTCGGCTGTCACCGCCAAGCCAAAGTTTTTGGCCAGCCCGATGATGGCGCAGGTGATGGCCACGCTGTCCTGGTCACCCGGCAATCCATCGATAAACGACTTGTCGATTTTGAGGCGCGTAAACGGCAGTTTTTTCAGGTAGCTCAGTGATGAGTAGCCGGTGCCAAAGTCGTCGATGGCCAGTTGCAGACCCATGGCGCGGAAAGCGTGCAGCGACTCGATCGCCAGGCTCGCATCCTGGGCGATGTAGCTCTCGGTGATCTCCAGTTCAATCTGCTGCGGCTGCAGGTCGTTTTGCTTGATCGCCTGGTCCAGCACGGCCAGCAGGTCGTGTCCGCGCAGTTGCACGTTCGAGACGTTCATGCTGAGGTGCTGCAGGACAATGCCTTGGGCATTCAAACCGGCCAGATCCTGACAAGCCTGGCCGATGACCCAGTCGCCAATCGGGATGATCTGGCGGCTCTCTTCGGACAGGGCGATAAATTGAAAGGGCGGCACCAAGCCAAAACCGGGCCTGTTCCAGCGGATCAAGGCCTCCGCCGCTACCACTTGCCCGCTGACGGCGCTGACCTTCGGTTGGTAATACAACACAAACTGATTGCCGGCCTCGATCGCCAGTTTGAGGTCGTGAATCATGCTTGAACGGGCGCTGGCAAGTTGGGACAAGTTGGCCGAGAAAAAGCTGAAGGTGTCGCGTCCGCTCTCCTTGGCTTTGTAGACCGCCAGGTCGGCGTGTTTGAGCAAGGTCAGTTTGTCTTCGCCATCCTGCGGGTACATGGCGACGCCCATGCTCGCGGTGATGCTGAGTTCGTGTTCCCCACACAGGAAGGGCTGATGAAACAGGGTCAGGTACTGGCCAACAACCAAGGCCACTTCAGTCGGGTCGCGTACGTTTTCGATCAGCACCAGAAATTCGTCACCGCCAAAGCGCACCAGGGTGTCGGCGCTGCGCACGCAGGCCTGCATGCGTTGGGCCGACTGCACCAGCAAGTCGTCGCCAATGGCGTGACCCAAGGTGTCATTGACCTGCTTGAACTGATCCAGATCGAGAAAAACCACGGCCAGTTGACGCTGGTTGCGGCGGGTCGAATCGAGCGCGTGCATCAAGCGCTGATCAAAGAAGCGGCGATTGGGCAGTCCGGTGAGGGCGTCATGCATCGAGTTGTAGTGCTCATTGCGGCGCGCCAGCTCCAGGGCCGACTCGCGCTCACAGACGGCCACCGCCAGCTTGTTGACACTGGTGAAAGCTTCTTCCAGTTCATCGCCGGTGGTGAGCGCCGGCAACTCGGCGTAGTTGCCTTGCTGGATCTGGCGAATCTGCGCCATCAACCGACCCAGCGGCCGGGCCAGGCTGCGCTGAAAAACAAAACGCGCTAGCAGCAAGATGCACCCGGCAATCGCCACCATCAACAAAATAAACTGATACCGCTGGGTGTTGATGCGCGCATTTTCACGGGTCTTGTCGAGCGTGACCGTGAAATAGACCGGGCTGTTAAGGGTGTCTTTTTTCATCACGCCAAGGTACTGCTCTGTTGTCTGCGACACGCTCAGTAATTCAACATTGGTGTGGCTGCCAAGGAGGCGCGCCTGCGCAGAAAAAGAGCTCTTAAAGCTCTGTTTCAGATCAATGTCCAGGTCTTTGGAAAACTGGGCGAAATAATCGTTGTCCAGCACAAAGGACAACTCCAAATGAGCGATCCGCTGACCGGTTCCGGTGTCGATCACATTCTGGTGACTCTTGATGGCCAGCTTGTCGCCCAAGCGGAGATAGGTCGTCAAACCGTCGGTCGCTGATTTTTCATCCGGGTGATAAAAGGTATGTTGGAGGGAGATGTTGCCGTCTGCCGGCAGTGCGCCAGGCTGGTACTCGCGTTCCAGTTCCTGGCGTTTAAACAGCACCGGCTGACCCGCGACAAAAGTCAGATAGCCCAACTGGTAGCTCCCGCCCTGACGGCTGGCAAAAGCGATCAATTCCTGGTCCTGCCCATACAAGGCCATGTCGTTGTTGAGCGAGAGCTTCACGCGATTGAGCAACTCCAGTGCCAGCGTCTTTTTCTCTTCGTCAATCAAAGGCGTGTTGTAGTTGGCTTTGTCCTGGTAGCGGTTGATCAAGTCGATCGAGGCGATGAGTTGCTCATCTTTCGTCGCATAGGCTGCCCCCTTTTTGACCTCGCCTTCAATGCGGTTGAGGTTGTAGTCCAGGCGCTGATAGGCATGCTGCATCCGGACCCGGGTGCCCTCCAGAAAACTCTCGCGCAAAAAGATATCGAAATACACGCCCATCGCCACCACCGACAGCATCACTGCCAGCGTGGCGAGCAGTGACAGCTTGAAAGTGAGGTGACGCCGCAGGCGAAAAAAAATGTTCATAGGCCGCACACGCGTCAAAAGATGGGCGAGACCTGCTCAACGTTGTCACGCGTGATGAGCTGGACCGGAATGACCACGTGGCGTGGCACCGCCGTTTTTTTCAGCAGCTTGCGCGCCATGTCAACGGCCATCGTGCCCCCCAGTGGAAACAGCACCGAGCCGGTCTGGGTGCCGCTGCGGATGGCCTCGCGGGCCTCGCTGGTGTAGTCGCAGCCCACGCTGATGACCGCGCTGGGGTCTACCTTCTGCTGCTGCATGGCCAGACGTGCGCCACTGAGCATGCTGTCGCTTTCAGAAAAAATGGCATCAACCTGAATGCCCTGCGCCAGCAGCTTCTCCATCTCCAGCAGCGCATCCTTGCGCAAATAATTGCCGGTGCGTTTGATGACCTTGATACCGGAATGTTTGGCCATGACCTCCATGAAACCCCGGCTGCGCAGTTGCGTCACATCGGCGGTCTGCAAACCTTCAAACAGCAGCACCAGGCCTTGCCCCTTGAGTTTTTTCGCAATGAACTCGGCGCCCATGGCGCCGATCTGGAGGTTGTCCGAGTTGATGAAGGTGGAGTAGTCGTGGCCCTTGATGCCGCGGTCCAGGATGATGACGTGAATTCCGGCCTTGTAGGCCTTGCTGATCACCGGCACCACGGCTTGCTCGTCGTTGGTTCCGATCACCAGAACATCGACTTTTTGCGTGATGAATTGCTCGATTTGACGAATCAGCAGCGAGGTTTGCCCCTGGGCATCGGCGTAAACAAAAGCGAGCTCCGGGTACTTGGCCACCGCGTCGCGTACTTCGGCTACCTGGGCCTGGCGAAAATCATTTTTCAGGGTGTCTTGCGCAAAAGCGATGACAGGGCGCTGCGTGGGCTGCGCCCAGCCTGGGTTGCTCAACAGCAAACTCAAGAGCAGAAGGATGAAACGGGTGCGACGCATGCTGATCCTTAGCTTGTCATTGGCAATGAATAAAACCTTAACGCGAACCTGCACAAGGGCGTGCAGAGGGGAATTTGAACTCTGGCTTCTACTTTAATTTGCTACTTTATTAATAGCATTGTGCGCAGGTTGAACGGGGGCTGGCGCTTGATTTTGCATAAATTTATGGCAAACAGGGTCCAGGAAAGGCGGCCGTCCCCGTGAACGATTGCATCATGCCAAGTATCGCATCGTGCGCCGGGGTCTTCCGGGCTGCTGGAACCCGTTCCGGGAAGGAAGGAAGGAGGCAGAACGCCTGAATTGCATGAATTTGACGTGCATCAAAGTTTGGTGATAAGGCCCCCTGGTTGGACCGAACGACACCTGCACATTGCGCACCGCTCCAGCGCGTGCCGAGAGGCGGGGTGGCTAACCGCGACGGCTCAAACTTCGAGGTTGTCGATCAGTCGCGTCGCGCCAATTTTGGCCGCACCCAGCACCACCAGTGCATCGGCCGCTGCGTCGCCCGGTTGTGGGATTTGCAGGTCGCTGCGGCGCCGTACCGCCAGGTAGTCTGCCTGCCAGCCGCGCGCGTTTAGCGCACGCATGGCTTGCGCTTCCAGGGCGGCGATGTCGGTGGCGCCATTCTTCAAGGCCGTGGCCATGGCCTTGAGTGCCAGGGACAGTTGCACCGCCTCGGTGCGTTCGCTCTCGCTGAGGTAGCTGTTGCGCGATGACAGCGCCAGGCCGTTGGGCGCCCGTGTGGTTTCTCCGCCCACGATCTCGATGGGCAGGGAAAATTGCTGCACCATGCGCCGCAGGATCAGCTGTTGCTGGTAGTCCTTTTTGCCGAACACGGCCACCCGCGGCTGCACGCAGGCAAACATCTTCATGACCACGGTGCAGACGCCGACAAAAAAGCCGGGCCGAAAGTGGCCTTCCAGAATGTCAGCCAACGCCGCGGGCGGGTGCACCTTGAAGGTCTGGGGCTCGGGGTAGAGCTCTTGTTCGCTGGGGGCAAACACCACGTCGCAGCCGGCCGCCTGCAGCTTCTCGCAATCGGAGTCCCAGGTGCGCGGGTAGGTGTCAAAGTCCTCATGCGGCAAGAACTGCAAGCGGTTGACAAAGATGCTGGCGACGGTGATATCGCCCAGCGGCTTGGCTTGCCGCACCAACGCCAGATGGCCGTCGTGCAGATTGCCCATGGTGGGGACAAAAGCGGGGTGTTTGAATTGCGTCAAGTGCTCGCGCAACTCGGCAATGGTGTGAACGATTTTCATAATGGTTTTGCGGGACAGACCGTGGCGAAGCGCAGCGCTGTCCTCAGCTGAGTAAAAACGGTTACCAGGCGTGCTGGTTGTTGTCGGGAAATGTACCGTCCTTGACGGCGCTGACATAGGCGTGCATGGCTTCCCGGATGCCGGGTGCACCGAGCATGAAGTTGCGGACGAATTTGGGCATTTTGCCCAGGTTCACGCCCAGCATGTCATGCAGGACCAGCACCTGGCCGGCCGTGCCGCTGCCGGCGCCAATGCCGATGGTGGGGCAATGCAGCAACTCGGAGGTCAGTTCGGCAGACAGAGCGGCCGGCACCATTTCCAGCACCAGCAGGGTGGCACCAGCGTCTTGCAGGGCGTGGGCCTGGAGTTTCAGGAGGGTGGCTGATTCGGCCGTCTTGCCTTGCACCCGGTAGCCGCCCAGCGCATGCACGGTTTGCGGTGTCAGGCCCAAATGCGCGCACACGGGAATGCCGCGCTCCACCAGAAAACGTGTGGTCTCCGCGGTCCAGCCACCGCCTTCTAACTTGACCATGTGGGCGCCGGCCTGCATCAGTACCGCGGCACTGCGCAAGGCTTGTTCCTTCGACTCATGGTAGGCGCCAAACGGCAGGTCGCCAATCAGCCAGGCCGTGGCCTGCGAGCGGCGCAGTCCGCGTGCCACGCTTTCGACGTGGTAACGCATGGTTTCCAGCGTCACGCCCACGGTGCTGCTCAGGCCCTGGCACACCATGCCGAGCGAGTCGCCGACCAGTATGCAATCCACGCCGGCGGCGTCAGCGACGGCCGCAAAGGTGGCGTCATAGGCCGTCAGCATGGTGATTTTTTCACCACGCGCGTGCATCTCCAGCAGGCGAGGCAGGCTGATGGGTTTACGCAGTGCCGGGGCTGCGGTGGGCGGCAGTGTGCCGTAAGGCGTGGCGGGATCGGGGGTGGGGGAGGTCATAGCCGGCGTCAGTGGACGTGTCAGTTGATTGCCGTGAGTCTAGTCGATCCGGCTATGCTTCACGCCCATGCAAACGTTGATTGATTTCGCCGCTACCGGCACCTCGGGGGGCGCCGCCCCCCTGCGCTGCGCCTTTGGTGCCCCGCGCCAGACGCTGGTGGCGCACCGTCCGGCGCAGGTTCGGCCGTTGCTGGAGGCGGTGCAGGCGCTGGCGCGGCAGGGTTGTTGGTGCGTCGGTTACCTGCGCTACGAGGCGGCGGCCGCCTTTGATCCGGCGCTGGTCGTGCAGGAGGCCGACGGCCCGCTCGCCTGGTTCGGCGTGCACGACGCGCCGCAGGCCTGGCCCGAATTGGATGTTGGTAACAGCGCGATAGCGCAGTGGCAGGAGGCCCTGTCGCGCACCGCGTTTGACCAGGGCATGGCGGAGATCCACCGGGCCATCGCGGACGGTGAACTCTACCAACTCAATTACACCGCGTCTTTGCACGGCACGGTGACGGGGGCGCCGAGCGATCTGTTCATGGCGCTGCAGCGGGCGCAGCCGGGAGGTTATGCCGCGTTCATCGACACCGGCGTCGAGCAGGTGCTGTCGGTGTCGCCGGAATTGTTCTTTGACTGGGATGGTGAGCGCATCCTGGCGCGCCCGATGAAGGGCACCGCCCCGCGCGGTGCCACAGCCGAGATTGATGCGGCGTTGGCGGCCCAGCTGCTGGCCTCGGCCAAGGAGCGGGCCGAGAACGTGATGATCGTCGACCTGATCCGCAATGATTTGTCGCGCGTGGCCCAGCCGTTTTCCGTGACCGTGCCGCATCTTTTCCGGCTGGAAGCGCTGCCGAGTGTGTGGCAGATGACGTCGGACGTCGAAGCGCGCACCCGGCCCGGAACGACACTGGTTGACGTGTTTGCGGCCCTGTTTCCCTGCGGCTCGATCACCGGGGCGCCCAAGGTGCGCGCCATGCAGATGATTAAAAGCCTGGAGCCCGAGCCGCGCGGCGTCTACTGCGGCGCCGTCGGCGTGGTCCGGCCCGGTGGCGCGGCTACTTTCAATGTGGCGATTCGCACCGTGACGGTCAAGGGCGGCTCGCTTCGTTGCGGCATTGGCAGCGGCATCACGGCAGATGCCACGGCGGACGGTGAGTGGCAGGAGTGGCGCCACAAGCGCGCTTTTCTGGAACGTGCCCGCCAGCCGTTCGAGTTGCTGGAGACGCTGGCGCTGGAAGACGGCGTATTGCGCAACGCGCCGGACCATCTAGCGCGCTTGGCTCGTGCTGCCGCGCATTTTGGCTATCCCTTGGATGTGGTGCGGGTTGGAGCTAGTTTGAAGGGGTTGGCCGAGGCGCATCGCCAGGGGCTGTGGCGCGTGCGCCTGCGACTGGATGCGCATGGACAGGTGCTGGCCGAGGCCTACGCGATGGAGGTCACACCAACCCCGGTCACACTGGCGCTGGCGCCGACGGCGTTTGAAGCGGCCGACAGTGAGTTTGTCCGCTTCAAAACCACGCGGCGTGCACATTACGACGCCTTTGCGCCCCACGAGTCCGGCGTCTTCGACACCCTGCTGTGGAACCGGCAGGGTGAACTGACCGAGTGCACACGCGGCAACGTGGCGCTGCGGCTGGACGGACGCTGGGTGACACCGCCGCTGTCTTGCGGGCTGCTGGACGGCATCGGCCGCGCCCGTTTCCTGCGCGAGGGGCGGCTGGAGGAAGCCGTGGTGCGGGTCGAGGACTTGCCGCGCGCCACGGGCCTGGCTTTTGTCAACAGCCTGCGTGGCTGGCTCGACGCCGTCTTGGTGTGAACGTCGCCGCTCAGGCGGCGGCTGCGTGCTGCAGCGGCAGCGCCTCCAGCCCGCGATAGAGCGGGTTGCGGATCCAGCGTGGTACGGCATCCGCCAGACGAAGGTCGGGCCAGCGCTTGAGCAATTGACCAAAGACCATTTCCGCCTCCATGCGCGTGATCGCGGCGCCAATGCAGACGTGCGGGCCGGAACCGAATGACAGCGACGGACCGTCATTGCGCGTGATGTCCAGCGTATCGGGCTGGGCATAGCGCGCCGGGTCCCGATTGGCAGCGCCGATCAGGGGCAGCACCAGGTCACCGCGACGCAGCTGCTGGCCGTGCAGGACCAGATCGGTCGATACGCGCCGTCCGGTGTATTGCACCGGACTGTCAAACCGCAGCAGCTCGCGCACCGCGCCCGGCAGCAACGCCGGTTCTTGTTGCAGGCGCTGCCATTGTTCGGGGTGCGCCAGCAGTGTCTGCAGGCCGCTGCCCAGCAGGTGGCGCGTGGTCTCATGGCCGGCGAACAGCAGCATGGCGCACTGCGCCAGCAGCTCGGCGCTGCCGTGGATCTCGCCAGCGGCCTCGGCCTGCACCAGCCGGCTGGTCAGATCGTCGCCGGGCGTTTGGCGCTTCAGCGCCAGCAGGGTTTCGAGGTAGCGACTCATGGCCAGCAGGCTAGTCTGGGCCCGGCGCGCCTGCTCGCGCGTCGGCTGCGGCGTGCCGATGAAGGTGGCCAGATCGTCCGACCAGGTCATGAAGTCATGCTGCTGCGGGTTCTCGATGCCCATGAGCATCGTGATCACGCGCACGGGCAGTGGCCGGGCGACGGCTTCGATGAAATCGAAGCTGTCCAGGTTTTCTACCTGATCCAGCAGGTTGGTGACCGTCTGCGCGATGTGCGGCGCCAGTTGCTGGATCACCGCGGGGTGGAAACCCGCGTTCATCACCTTGCGAATGCGCGGATGATCGGGCGCATCCAGAAACAGCAGGGCACGGGCGAACAGGCGCTGGAAGTCGGCCAGTTCGCCGCGCGCATCCTCCCGGTCATTGACCCAGGCGCCAGTACGCTGCGCCGAAAAGCGCGGGTCTTTCAGCAACTGCGCCACATCGGCATGGCGCGTCAAGAGCCAGGCGCCACCGAAAAATTCCTCGCTCCAGTGGATCGGGCCGGCCTCCCGCAACGCCCGGTAGGTGGGGTAGGGGTTGGCCAGAAACGCGGCGTCAATGAGGGGGCGGTCCAGCTTTGCTGGCGTCAGCACTGCATTCATCCGCACTGGCCGGTCTGAGCCACGGGGCGTTCACCCTGCGCCTTCAGTCCCAGGCGGACAAAGAGATGGCGGTCCAGCTCGGCTTGCGGGTTGCTGGTGGTGAGCAGCTTGTCGCCGTAAAAAATCGAGTTGGCACCGGCGGCAAAACACAGCGCCTGCAAGGCTTCATCCATCTGCTCACGCCCGGCCGACAGGCGGACCATGGTGAGCGGCATGGTGATGCGGGCAATGGCAATCGTGCGCACAAACTCGAACGGGTCCAGCGGCGCGGTGTTGGCCAGCGGCGTGCCTTCGACCGCGACCAGGTTGTTGATGGGCACCGACTCGGGGTAGGGGTTGAGGTTGGCCAACTGCGCCACCAGTCCGGCGCGTTCCTTGCGGGATTCGCCCATGCCGACGATGCCGCCACAGCAGACGTTGATGCCGGCGGCGCGCACATGGCCCAAGGTGTCGAGCCGGTCCTGGTAGGTGCGCGTCGTGATGATGCTTTCGTAGAACTCGGGCGCGCTGTCCAGGTTGTGGTTGTAGTAGTCCAGCCCGGCGTCCTTCAGGGCCTGCGCCTGCTCCGCTTCCAGCATGCCCAGTGTCATGCAGGTTTCCAGGCCCAGAGCCCTCACCTCGCGCACCATGTCGGTTACGCGTTCCATGTCGCGCTCTTTCGGGCTGCGCCAGGCGGCACCCATGCAAAAGCGGGTGGCGCCCTGGTCTTTGGCCGCTTGCGCTGCCTCGATCACGTCAACCAGCGGCATCAGCTTGCTGGCCTCAACGCCGCTCTCGGCGGTGGAGGCTTGCGGGCAGTAGCCGCAGTCCTCGGAACAGCCGCCGGTTTTGATCGACAGCAGGGTGGACAGCTGCACCTCGTTGGCGTTGAAGTGTTCGCGATGCACTTGCTGGGCACGAAATAGCAAGTCCATAAAGGGCAGCGCGTACAGGGCCTCGATCTCCGCGACCGGCCAGCGTTGCGGGAGTTCCGATGGGATGGCGCGTGCCGGGGCGGGACGTACAGTTGAAACTGGGATGATGGAAATCGTGGTCATGTCGTGTCTTTCAGGAGGCAAAGGAGGAAGAAATGGATGAAAAAAGGACGGTCAAGGCCAGTGGGTCCAGATGCGCGGCCACCGCGGCCGGGCTGGGCTCGGCCAGCCACGGCACGATACCCAGACAAGGGGCGCCCTGTTGCTGAAGGCGCTGGCGCAGGGTGGCTACATTCTCCTCGACCCAGGGCATGGCCGGGCTGACGCTGTTGCCCACCCAGCCGGCTAGGCACAGGCCACGCCCGCGCACGGCCTCGGCCGTGAGCAGCGCATGGTTGATGCAGCCGAGGCGCAAGCCCACCACCAGCACCACCGGCAGCTGCAGGTCGCCAGCCAGATCGGCGCTGTCCCAGTCGGGGCCCAGCGGGACGCAAAAGCCGCCGACACCTTCGACCACCAGCACCTCCGCGCGGCCTGCCAGCGTTTGGGCCGCGTGCAAGATGGCAACGCGGTCAATGCTTTGGCCTTGGCGTGCGGCGGCAATGTGCGGTGCACAGGCGGTCTCAAACTGGAAGGGACCGACCTCGGCGTCGCTCATGGCCAGCGAGCTGGCGTCGCGCAGGGCGCGCACATCGTCGTTGACCCACTGGCCGTCGATCAGGCTGGTGCCCGCCGCTACCGGCTTGAAGCCGGCGCTGCGCCAGCCCGCCTGTGCCAGCCAGTGCAGCAAGGCGGCGCTGATGTGCGTCTTGCCCACTTCGGTGTCGGTGCCGGTGACGAAGCAGCCACGCAGTGGGGTGCGTGGTGTCATGCCAGTGCGCCGGTTAAATTCAGGGCGGCGTGCGCCAGACCGTCGATCAACCGCTGCACATCGCCTGTGCTGTGCGCCGCGCTGAGCGTGATACGCAGGCGGGCCGTGCCCGCTGGCACCGTCGGTGGGCGGATGGCGGGCACCCACAGACCTTGGGCATCGAGGGCTGCCGCCAGCGTCAAGGCGGCGGCGTTGTCGCCGACGATCAGCGGCTGGATGGCCGTGCTGGAGTCCACCAGTTGCCAGCCGAGTGCCGGGTTCGCCTCGATCAAGGTCGTCAGTTGTGTCCGGAACAGGTGAATCAACTGCTGCAAATGCGTGCGCCGCTGCTCACCTTCTGCGCCGCCGATCAGCCGCAGGCTCTCGCGCAAGGCATGGGCCACGGCCGGTGGGGTGGCGGTGGTGTAGATGTAGGTGCGGGCTGACTGCACGAGCCAGTCGATGATGGTCGGGTGCGCTGCGACAAAGGCGCCGCCCAGACCCGCCGCCTTGCCGAGCGTGCCCATGTAAATCAGGCGCTCGCTGCACAGGCCAAAATGCGACAGGCTGCCGCGCCCTTGGGCGCCAAGTACGCCAAAGCCATGAGCGTCATCCACGATCAGCCAGGCGTCGAAACGTTCGGCCAGCGCCAGCAATTCAGGCAGGTCGGCCAGGTCACCGTCCATGCTGAACACGGCATCGGTCACGATCAGCTTGATCGGGGTCGTGCAGCGTTCGAGCTGGCGGGCCAGCAGCGCCAAGTTGCGGTGGGGGTAGCGCTGCAGCGGCGCCTTGGCCAGTCGCGCGCCGTCGATCAGCGAGGCGTGGTTGAGTTTGTCGGCGAAGATCGTGGCGCTGGCATCGCCCAAGGCGGTGAGCAGTGCGACGTTCGCCATGTAGCCGGTGCAAAAGGTCAGCGCCCCGGCCTGCGGGATGCAAGGCGTCAGCCACGCGGCCAGATCATCTTCCAGCGCGGCATGCGCGTGCGAGTGGCCGCTGATCAGGTGCGAGGCGCCGCTGCCGGCGCCAAATTGCTGCGCCCCTTCAGCCAGCGCCCGGATCAGCGCCGGGTGATTTGCCAGGCCCAGGTAATCGTTGCTGCAAAACGCGAGCAACTCACGCGCGGGCTGGCCGTCCCGGCTCACCCACTGGTGCGGTGCGCAGGGCGACTCGGTGATGCGCCGCTGGCGCTTGAGCGCCAGCGCTTCGCGCTCACGCAGTTGGCGGTTCAGGTGGTCGATCAGCATCAGGGGGACTCTGGTTCAAAACATCGTTCAGTGTGGCCAGCAAGCGGTCGGCCAGCCATTGCGACATAGCGTCGTCCAACACGTAAGGCGGCATCAGGTAGACGGTGCGCCCGATCGGGCGGATCAGCAGTTCGCGCTCGCGGCCCGCCAGGTGGAAGCGCTCGGCAAAGCGCGGGCCAATGAGGGGCTCGCGCACATCAAAGGCCCAGATCATGCCGAGCTGGCGGAAGTGTTCGATGCGCGGGTCGCGGGCCAAGGGGGCGAGGGCAGCGGTCAGCGCGGCGGCGCGTAGCCGGTTTTGCCGCAATACGTCGTCCTGCTCGAAGCGGTCGAGCACCGCCAGCGCCGCGCGGCAGGCCAGGGCATTGCCGGTGTAGGAGTGCGAATGCAGAAAGCCGCGTGCCACGTCGTCATCGAGAAAGGACTCATAAATGCTGTCACGCGACAGCACCAGGGAGAGCGGCAGGTAGCCGCCGCTGATGCCCTTGGACAGGCAGATCAGGTCGGGCCAGATGGCCGGTTCACCCGGCAGCGCGGCCTGCTCGAAGGCAAAGAAGGTGCCAGTGCGGCCACAGCCCACGGCAATTTCGTCGGCAATCAGCGTCACCTCATACTGGTCGCACAGTGCACGCACGGCACGCAGGTAAGCCGGGTCGTAGAAGGCCATGCCGGTGGCGCCCTGCACCAGAGGCTCAAGGATGAGGGCTGCAATGTGCTCGTGCCGCGACTCCAGCAGCGCCTGCAGCTCTGCTGCGGCGCGCAAGGCTACATCAAGGGCGGTCTCGTCCGCTACGGCCTTGCGTGCGTCAGGTGACATCACCTGGTGCGAGCGCATCAGCAGCGGGTCGTAGGCATCGCGGAACACCGCGACATCGGTGACGGCCAGCGCCCCCAGCGTTTCACCGTGGTAACCCTGGCGCAGACAGACGAACTCGCGTTTGCTGGTACGGCCGCGATTGCGCCAGTGGTGAAAGCTCATCTTGAGCGCGATCTCCACCGCCGAGGCGCCGTCACTGGCGAAGAAACAATGCCCGAGCACCCCGCCGGTCAAGGCCGACAGACGCTCGGCCAGCTCTACCGCCGGGGCATGGGTACAACCGGCCAGCATGACGTGCGCCAAGGTATCGAGCTGATCCTTGAGTGCCGCATTGAGGCGGGCATCGGCATGGCCGAACAGGTTGACCCACCAGGAGCTGCTGGTGTCGAAGTAACGTCGGCCCGTGTCATCAAACAGCCACGGTCCTTCGCCACGCGCAATCGCCAGCGGCGGCACGGTCGCTGCACGTTGCATCTGGGTGCAGGGGTGCCAGACGGCAGCCAGACTGCGCTCGGCCAGCGAAGCGGCGGGCAGTGCGCCGGCAACTGGTGTTATCACAGGCGCTGGGTCGGCACCTTGTGGCGCAATTCGGTTTGTTTGTTTTTGCCGTCGACAAACACCAGTTGCGGCTCATGCCCGGCCAGTTGGTCGTTATGCACCTGGGCAAAGGCAGCAATGATGACCAGGTCGCCGACGACAGCGCAGCGTGCGGCCGAGCCATTGACCGAAATCATGCCGGAACCGCGCTCGCCCTTGATCGCGTAGGTGACGAAGCGCTCGCCGTTGTTGACATTCCAGATATGAATCTGTTCGTTTTCGGCAATGTTGGCGGCGTCCAGCAGGTCTTCATCAATGGCGCAGGAGCCTTCATAGTGCAGCTCGCAGTGGGTGACGGCGACGCGGTGGATTTTGGATTTGAGCAGGGTGCGAAACATAGGGTTTTCTCGGAAAAAATAGGGATGGAATGGGCGTTGTGGTGCGTCGGACTCAGGGCTTCATTTCCAGCGTGCAGGAATCGCCCACGGCTTCGCGCCAGACGCGAACCCGGGCCAGCTGTGGCCCCATATCGGGCAGCGCATGGGCGATGAACAGGCACAGATTTTCCAGCGTCGGCGGACCCAGGTCCGGCACTTCGTCGAGCATGTGATGGTCCAGTCGCTCGCGGACCTCGCCCAGGCGCTGGCGCAGGTGGCCCAGGTCGATCACCATGCCGGTTACCGGGTCGAGCGGGCCTGCCAGCCAGACTTCGGCGTGGTAGGTGTGGCCATGAATGCGGCGGCTGCCCTCGGCCTCAATCTCCCGTTTCAGGGTGTGGGCGGCGTCGAAGAAAAAACGTTGACTGACGGTAAATTGCATGAGTTCGGGCTTAGCGGATGCCGCTGATTTTGTGGGTTTGTAGACTCAGTCGCCAAGCCGGGTGTGTCAGACAGGCGGCGATGCAAGTGTTGAGGTTGGCGGCCTGATCGGGACCGTCCATCGGTTGCAGGAAACGGTGGGCGAACTCACCGGTGGCCGCCATCGCCTGCAAGTCCAGGCTGGGTTGCGGCCAGACCAGCTTGAGTTCCTGGCCCTGCTGCTGCACCCAGGGCGCACCCGCTTTGGGGCTGACGCAAAGCCAGTCGATGCCGGCCGGCGCGGCCAGCGTGCCATTGGTTTCCACGGCAATGCGAAAGCCGCGCGCGTGCAATGCGTCGATCAAGGCTGCATCGACTTGCAGCAGCGGCTCGCCACCGGTCAGCACGGTCAGCCGGTGCGTCCGGTCGCCGGCGGGCCAGAGGGCCTCAATCTGCTTGGCCAGGTCATCGGCCTGCGCATACTTGCCACCCAGCGTGCCGTCGGTGCCGACAAAGTCGGTGTCGCAAAAGCGGCAGATGGCGCTGGCCCGGTCGCTCTCGCGGCCGGTCCAGAGGTTGCAGCCGGCAAAGCGGCAAAACACGGCCGGCATACCCGCCTGCGCACCCTCGCCCTGCAGGGTGTAAAAAATCTCTTTGACGCTGTAAACCATTACGCCCCCATGCTAGGCCCAGCGGCGTGCGACGGTGTCAGCACCGTGCTGACCGCTTTGGGCAGCAAATGCGGGTAGTCGCGGCTGAAATGCAGGCCGCGGCTCTCATGGCGGGCCTGGGCGCTGCGCACAATCAGGTCTGCCACCTGCACCAGGTTGCGCAGTTCCAGCAAGTCGCGCGTCACGTGAAAGTGGGCGTAAAACTCCTGGATTTCACCTTGCAGCAGGGCGATACGGTGGGCGGCGCGTTCCAGCCGTTTGTTGGTGCGCACAATGCCGACGTAGTCCCACATGAAGTGACGCAATTCGTCCCAGTTGTGCGAGATCACCACCGCTTCGTCGGCGTCGGTCACGCGGCTGTCGTCCCAGACGGGTAGCGCGGGCGCCGGCGCCACGGGGGCTTGCTCAATGGCCAGTGCCGTGGCCTGGGCAAACACCATGCATTCGACCAGGGAGTTGCTCGCCAGCCGGTTGGCACCGTGCAGGCCGGTGCAGGCAGTTTCGCCGATGGCGTACAGGCCCGTCACATCGGTGCGCCCCGCCAGATCGGTGAGCACGCCGCCGCAGGTGTAATGGGCGGCAGGCACCACCGGGATCGGTTGTTTCGAGATATCGATGCCCAGTTCCAGGCAGCGGGCGTAGATGTTGGGGAAATGTTCCTGCAAGAAACTGAGCGGCTGGTGTGAGATGTCCAGATAGACGCAGTCCAGCCCGCCTTTTTTCATCTCGAAGTCGATGGCGCGCGCCACTACGTCGCGCGGCGCCAGTTCGGCGCGCGGATCGTGCTTCGGCATGAACCGTGTGCCATCGGGCAGCAATAACCGGCCGCCTTCGCCGCGCACCGCTTCGCTGATCAGGAACGACTTGGCGTGCGGGTGATACAGGCAGGTCGGGTGAAACTGGATGAATTCCATGTTCTGCACCCGGCAACCGGCGCGCCAGGCGGCAGCAATGCCGTCGCCGGTGGCGGTATCGGGGTTGGTGGTGTACAGGTACACCTTGCCGGCGCCGCCGGTGGCCAGAATGGTATGCGGTGCCTGGAAGGTCAGCACCTCGTCGGTGGCTTCGTCCAAGGCGTACAGGCCCAGGCAATGGTTGGGGTTGGTGGCGTCGCCAGTGTGTGAGCCCAGCTTGGCGTCGGTGATCAGGTCCACCAGTGTGTGGTTTTCAAACAGGGTGATGTTGGGCGTCTGGCGCACGCGCTCGATCAGGGTGCGCTGCACGGCGGCGCCGGTGGCGTCGGTCACATGCACAATGCGCCGCGCGCTGTGGCCGCCTTCGCGCGTCAGGTGCAACTGGCCGTCTTCCTCGGAAAAGGGCACGCCCATTTTTTGCAGCCAGGCAATCGCCTTGGGCGCTTGCTCCACCACAAAACGGGTGGCGGCCAGGTCGCACAGACCGGCACCGGCCACCAGCGTGTCGTCTACGTGGGCCTCAAAACTGTCGTCTTTGCTCCAGACTGCCGCAATGCCGCCCTGGGCCCAGCCGCTGGAGCCTTCGTGCACCGCACGTTTGGTGATGACGGCCACGCGCCGGGTCGGGGCCAGCAGCAAGGCAGCGTTCAGTCCGGCCAGACCGCTGCCGACAATCAGCACGTCAAAATGATAGGTAGAGGATGTCACAGGGGTGTCAAGGTTTGCGTCTTCACGCAGGTGAGTAGGCCAGGCGGACGTAAATCGGGGCAAAGACCTCGGCCTGGGTGATTTCGATCAATGTTTCTTTGGCAAGTTCCAGCATGGCGATGAAGGTGACGACCAGCACCGGGGTCCCTTTGCTGGCATCAAACAACTCTTCAAATTCGACAAAGCGGCGTCCCTGGAGTTTTTTCAGCACCAGGGTCATGTGTTCACGCACGGAGAGTTCTTCGCGCGTGATCTTGTGGGTTTGTACCAGTTTGGCACGCTTCAGGATATCGCGCCAGGCCTCCTGCAGGTCCACCGCGCTCACATCCGGAAAACGCGGTTGCAGGGATTGCTCAATAAAGACCTGGGCCTTGAGGAAGTCGCGGCCAAACTGGGGCACGGCATTGAGTTTGGCGCCGGCCAGCTTCATGCGCTCGTATTCCAGCAAACGGCGTACCAGCTCGGCGCGCGGGTCTTCGGCTTCCTGCCCCTCCGCCACCTTTTTGGGCGGCAACAGCATACGTGACTTGATTTCAATCAACATGGCGGCCATCAGCAGGTATTCGGCCGCCAGCTCCAGATTGCGGCCGCGAATTTCATCGACATAGACCAGGTACTGGCGCGTCACGCCCGCCATCGGAATGTCCAGAATATTGAAATTCTGCTTGCGGATCAGGTACAGCAGCAGGTCCAGCGGACCTTCAAACGCTTCCAGGAAGACTTCCAGCGCATCCGGCGGAATGTACAGATCACGCGGCATGGCAAACAGCGGCTCGCCATACAGCCGGGCGACCGCGACGTTGTCGACGACGTCCGGCATGCCCGCCAGAGCAGAGGCCGTGGCCTGCGCAAGTGCGCTGCTGTCTACGGATACAGTCATGGATTAGCTATTAATTGAGTAGCTGCTTGCGCCCTGAATACGGGGGCTAGAGGCCAATTTGGCTAAATTAATTGGCTATTTGGCGTCGGTCTGGTAGACGTAGGGCTTTTGGTCGACTTCCGCCGCCCGGTACTCGCTCCAGGCGCTGCGGTCCACTGATTTGTCCCACAGCAGTTCGCGGCCCTGGCGCTGCTTGGCCTCCAGCGCCGGGTCTTTGGCCTTGAGTTGCGTGATGAACTGGGTTACATCAGATTGGTACTTGGGACGATAAAAAATATTCATGAACTAAACCTCTTTGCCGCATTTTACCGGGGCCGGCGTTGCCGTTGGCGCCGTTCCACAGCGAGTACTATTAGTTACACGTGTATTCAATTCTGATTTGTACCGACATTAAATGAACGGTTTCCCCCACTTTGCCACTTGGGTCCACCTCGACTGGGTCTTGGTGGTCGTCGTCGCCTGGCTTCTGATCGGCGTGTTGGGCGTGTTGGCACTCAAGCAATTCCGGTTGGTGGCCAACGTGCTGTTTCCGGTGAGTGGCCTCTTGTCCCTCGTGCTGCTGGGACTGGCTTTGAGCGCGGCGGGGAGTGGGCCCGAAGTGGCGGTGCTGCCCATCGGCTTGCCCCAGTTGCCCTTTCACCTGCGGCTCGACAGTTTGTCGGCTTTCTTCCTGATCGTGATTGGCGGGGTGTCGGCCGGGGTGTCGCTGTTTGCCGCCGGTTATTTTCGCCAGGGTGAGGGCACGCCGCCCGGCTTGATCTGTCTGGAATACCACGTTTTTTTGGCCAGCATGGCCATGGTGGTGATGGCCGACGATGCCTACGCCTTCATGGTGGTCTGGGAAACGATGGCTTTTTCGTCGTTTTTCCTGGTGATGGCGAACCACCGGATTGCCGAAATCCGCAACGCCGGTTACCTCTACATGCTGGTGGCGCATATTGGTGCCCTGGGCATTCTGCTGTGTTTTGGGGTGTTGCAAGCCAATACCGGCGACTACACCTTTGCCAGCATGCGGGCCCAGCATTTGTCGCCCTTCTGGGCTTCGGTCGCGTTTGTTCTGGCGGTGTTTGGCTTTGGCGCCAAGGCCGGCATCCTGCCGTTGCATGCCTGGTTGCCGGAGGCGCATCCGGCGGCACCGTCGCCGATGTCGGCCTTGATGAGTGGCGTGATGCTGAAGATTGCGCTCTACGGCATCTTGCGGGTGTCATTTGATCTGTTGCAAACGCGCATCTGGTGGTGGGGTGTGCTGCTGATGGCGCTTGGCCTGGCGACTGCGCTGTTTGGTGTCATCTTCTCCACGGTACAAGTGGAAATGAAGCGTCTGCTGGCTTATTCCTCGATTGAAAACGTGGGTTTGATGTGTGTCGGCTTCGGTTTGTCGCTGCTGTTTTCAGCCTACGGCATGACCGCGCTGGCCGCCCTGGCCCTGACGGCAGCTTTGTACCATGTGCTGAGCCACGCCTTCTTTAAAAGCCTGCTGTTCTGCAGCACAGGCGCCGTGCTGCATGCCACCGGCGAGCGCAGCCTGGGCAAACTGGGTGGCCTGATTCGCTACATGCCCTGGGTCGCCTGGCCCAGTCTGATCGGGGTGCTGGCCTGTGCCGGTCTGCCGCCCTTGGGTGGCTTTGTGGCGGAGTGGCTGCTGCTGCAAAGCTTTTTGTTCACCACCGGGCTGCCCAGTTCATTCCTCAATATGCTGGTGCCCGTGGTGGCCGCGCTGATTGCGCTGATCGCCGCGCTGTCCGGCTTCACCATGGTCAAGTACTTTGGCGTCATTTTTCTGGGCCAGCCGCGGGAAGAAAAACTGTCCCATGCGCATGATGTCGCCGGCTGGGAACGCATGGGCATGCTCTGGCTGGCCGCAGGTTGTGTGGTGCTGGGGCTGATTCCCAGTCAGGTGATTACGCTGATGGACCCGGTGACGCAGTTGCTGGTTTCGGCCGGCCTGGCGCAGACGGTGGCGGCCAGTGGCTGGTTGCTGGTGCCGGTGAGCATTGAGCGCGCCAGCTACGCCCCGGCTATTTTCTTGCTCGGTGTGATGGCCTGCTTTGGCGTGGCTTACCTGCTGGTGCGCAAGCTGTACAGCGGGCGGACCCGCCGCGCGCCGCCCTGGGACTGCGGCTATCCCTGGCAAACCGCCCGCATGCAGGACACGGCTGAAGGTTTTGGCCAACCGATCCGGCAAATCTTCGAGCCCATGTTCCGCATGAAGCGGGAGTTGCCCACGTCCTTCGATGAACAGCCGCGCTACCGTGTCGAGGTGGAGGACCCGCTGTGGCACTGGCTGTATTTGCCGCTGGCGGCGCTGGTCGAGCGCATTTCTAAAGTGATTGGACTGTTGCAGCAAGGGCGCATTGCGGTCTATCTGATGTACAGCTTTGTGACCCTGATCGTGGTGCTGCTGGTGGTGAAGCAATGAGCCTCCTAGGACTCGTATCCCAGCTGATGGCGATCGTGATGGCGCTGCTGCTGGCGCCCCTGTTGAGCGGCTGGGTCAACCAATGGCGTGCCCGCCTGCAGAACAAATCGGCGCCCGGCCTGCTGCAGCCGTATCGTGTCCTGCACAAGCTGTTCAACAAGGAGTCGGTGCTGGCCGAGCACGCTTCGACCTTGTTTCGCATGACGCCTTATATTGTGTTTGGCTGCATGCTGTTGGCCAGCGCCATCATCCCGACCTTGTCGACCGACTTGCCGTTGTCGCCAGCGGCCGACGCCATTGCCTTGGTCGGTTTGTTCGCCCTGGCGCGGGTCTTCATTTCCTTGGCGGCGATGGATGTCGGCACGGCCTTCGGCACGCTCGGCGCGCGGCGTGAAATGCTGGTCGGCTTTCTGGCCGAACCCGCCTTGCTGATGGTGCTGTTTTGTGCCTCCATGATTTCCCGCTCGACCTCCCTCACCACCATCGTCGAAACGCTGGCGCACCGCGAGCTGGCGATCTACCCCAGCTTGCTGGTGGCCGGTGTGGCCTTCACCATGGTCTCGCTGGCGGAGAACGCCCGGGTGCCGGTGGACAACCCGGAAACCCATCTGGAACTGACCATGATCCACGAGGCCTTGATCCTGGAATATTCCGGGCGCCACCTGGCCCTGCTGGAATGGGCCGCCAGTCTGAAATTATTTGCTTATTCCTGCATCGGTCTGGCGCTGTTCTTCCCCTGGGGGGTGGCCGAAGCCAATGCCCCGCTCGCGTTACTGCTGGCGCTGCCTGTGTTGGTGATCAAGCTGGCGATTGGCGGCATCGTGCTGGCGTTCATCGAGACGGCCAACGCGAAGATGCGCATTTTTCGCGTGCCGGAATTTCTGGCCACTGCTTTTCTACTGGCGGTGATCGGCCTGCTGGTCAACATCTTGTTGGGGACGGCATGATCAAGTTCGTGCCCCAGTTGATCAACCTGTTTGCGACCCTGATTCTGATGCTGTCGTTTGCCATGATCTCGCAGCGACGCATCGTCTCCCTGATCAATCTGTTCATGTTGCAGGGCGCGGCGCTGGTAGCCGCGTCGATCCTGCTCGGTTATGCCACGCATCAGCCCGATCTGTATGTTTCCGCTGGTTTGACGCTGGTGCTTAAAGTCATACTGATCCCCTGGCTGTTGCACCGGGTGATCCGGCAGTTGAACGTGCGCTGGGATGTGGAAACGCTGATCAACATTCCGACCACCATGCTGGTCGGCATCGGGTTGGTGATTTTCTCCTTTAGTCTGGCCTTGCCGATCTCGCGTCTGTCTTCTTCCATGGCCGGCGGCTCGCTCGGCATTGCGCTGGCGTGTGTACTGCTGTCCTTCATGATGATGATTACCCGCTCCAAGGCGGTGCCGCAGGTGATCGGCTTTTTATCGATGGAAAACGGTCTGATTTTTGCTGCCACCACGGTCACCAGTGGCATGCCGATGATTGTGGAATTTGGCATTGCACTGGATGTGCTGGTGGGGGTGCTGATTCTGGGGGTGTTCATGTTCCAGATCCGGGAAAAATTTGACAGCCTGGACATCCACAACCTCGAAAAACTAAAGGAAGACTGACCGTGCCCGCCCTGTTTTTTGTTTTGGGTATTCCGCTGCTGGGCAGTCTGGTACTGGCTGTTACCGGCCACCGCGATGTTGCCCGTAACGTCAATGTTGGGTTCAGTTTCGGGACTTTTGTTGCCGCCTGTTTTCTGACGGCCCAGATCATTGCCGATGGGCCAACCCTGGTCTGGGACCAGCAATTTTTCATCGATCCGCTGAATGTATTTCTGGTCACCCTGACCGCCTTTGTTGGGCTGACCACTTCCATTTTTTCGCGGCCCTACATGCGGGTCGAGCAAGACAAAGGCAAGATGACGCCGCCCCGCATGCGCCTGTACCACGGCATGTACCAGTTGTTCAGCTTCACCATGCTGCTGGCGTTGACCACCAATAACCTGGGTATCCTGTGGGTGGCGATGGAGGCCGCCACGCTGACCACGGTGCTGCTGGTCAGCGTCTACCGCACGGCGGCCAGCCTGGAGGCGGCCTGGAAGTATTTCATTCTGTGTGGCGTCGGCATTGCCCAGGCGCTGTTCGGCACCGTGCTGCTGTACATGGCTGCCGAAAAAGTACTGGGCCCCCAGGGGGCCACCTTGCTGTGGACCAATCTGGATGCGATCAAGCTGCAGCTGGACCCGGCCATCGTCACGCTCGCCTTTGCTTTTCTGTTCATCGGTTACGGCGCCAAGGTCGGCATGGTGCCCTTGCACAGCTGGCTGCCCGACGCGCACGCCGAAGGACCGACGCCGGTGTCGGCCGTGCTGTCGGGTTTGTTGCTGAATGTGGCCATGTACGCCGTGCTGCGCTGCAAGGTATTGACGGACGGTGCCCTGCAGACGCCGCTGGCCGGCCAACTCATGATGGGTTTTGGTCTGCTGTCAGTCGTGGTGGCTTCGTTCTTTCTGTCGCGGCAAAAAGACGTCAAGCGCATGTTTTCTTATTCGTCGATCGAGCACATGGGCCTGATCACCTTTGCTTTTGGCATGGGCGGACCGATTGCCAACTTTGCCGGTTTGCTGCACATGACGGTGCATTCGCTCATCAAGTCCGCCATTTTCTTCACGGTCGGCCACGCGACGCAAAAAGCCGGCACCCAGATCATGAGTGAGATTCGCGGTCTCATCAAGGTTAATCCGACGGTGGGCTGGGGCCTGATGCTGGGGGTGATGGCGATTTTGGGCATGCCGCCGTTTGGCGTTTTTGCCAGCGAGTTCCTGATCCTCACCACCGCGATGCGGGAGCAACCTTGGGCGACGCCGTTTTTGTTCATCGCGCTCGGTGTGGCTTTTGCCTCCATGCTGGTCCGGGTGCTGCCGATGGTGTTTGGCGAAACCTCACTCAAGCCGCTGGCCCATCCGCCCGCCTTGCTGCCGGTGTTTGTGCACCTGGGTCTGGGGCTGATGCTGGGTTTGTATATTCCTGCCTACCTGAATACCTGGTTTGTGCAGGCGGCCCGCATGTTGGGAGGTTGAATTGATGGAAATTTTCGGTTTGAACCTCACGCTGCAACGCCTGGTGGCGCCCGTGCCGGTGTGGCGCGCCCGCGTCACGGCCGCGGACTGGGTGCCTGCCGCCGTGGCCGTGCGCGAGGCCGGTGGTCGGCTGCTGGCCCTGTGGGGCGGGGCGCATGCGGCGGAGGCGACGGTGTGTGTGGCCTATGTGCTGGCCGACGGGTTGCTCTGGCTGGAGTTGCCGCTGCCGAGTGGCCAGTCCAGCTACCCCGACCTGGCGCCTGTTTTTCCGGCGGCCAGCCGGATGCAGCGGGCCGCGGCGGATTTGTCGGGCATCTTCGCCGAGGGTGCCCGCGACCAGCGCCCATGGCTCAATCATGGGGCCTGGCCCACTGGTTATTTCCCCTTGCGCCACACGAGCGAGGCGTCGCAAACTTTTCCCGACGCGCTGCTGCTTGACTACGCCTTCGTCCGCGTCGAAGGGGACGGCGTGCATGAGATCGCGGTGGGTCCGGTGCATGCCGGCGTGATCGAGCCCGGGCATTTTCGCTTCTCCGTGGTCGGCGAAAAAGTGCTGCGTCTGGAGCAGCGGCTGGGCTACACGCACAAGGGCATCGAGCAGCGCATGACGCAATTGCCCCCGTTGCAGGCGGCCCGTCTGGCGGGTCGGGTGTCGGGTGATTCCACGGTGGCGTATGCCTGGGCCTACTGCATGGCGCTGGAAACGGCAGCCTCTTGCGACCTGGCGCCGCGAGCCGCCTGGTTGCGCGCTTTGATGCTGGAGCGTGAGCGGGTGGCCAACCATCTGGGTGACTTGGGGGCACTGGGCAACGATGCGGCTTTTGCGTTTGGCCTGGCCCAGTTCTCGCGCCTGCGCGAAGACTGGTTGCGTCTGGCCAAAGAGGCGTTCGGCCATCGCTTGATGATGGATTGCGTGGTGCCAGGTGGCGTGGCTCGCGACTTGGCGCTGACGCACCTCACGCAACTCAGCCAACAATGCGATGCCATCGAGCGCGAAGTGCAGACGCTGCGTTCGATCTACGAGGATCATGCCGGTTTGCAAGACCGTTTCATGAGCACCGGGCGGGTGAGCCCGGCGCTGGCGGCGCAATTGGGGTTGACCGGTCTGGCCGGCCGCGCCAGTGGTCAGGCGCATGACCTGCGCTGCGACCACCCTGGCGTGCCGTATGACAGTTTGCAGGTCAAGCTGGCCAGCCAGCGCAATGGCGATGTGGCCGCCCGGGTGGCGGTGCGATTTGATGAAGTCTTTGAGTCGCTACGGCTGATCCGGCAAATTCTGGCGGAACTGCCGGCCGGTCCGGTCAGTCAGCCACTGTGTTTGCCCGAGCAGGCAAGCCGGGGCGTGGGTTGGGTCGAGGGCTGGCGGGGCGAGGTGCTGGTGGTGCTGGAACTGGACGAGGCTGCCCGCCAGCACCGCATCCGGCGTTGCCATTTTCACGACCCTTCCTGGCAAAACTGGCCAGTGCTGGAGCACGCCATCATGGGCAATATCGTGCCCGACTTTCCGCTCATCAACAAGTCGTTCAACCTCAGTTATGCAGGGCAGGATTTATGATCTGGAAGATTGTCAAACAGATCGCCAAAAACGGCATTCGCAGCGAGCCGGCGCCTGCTTTCAGTGACGGGGTACGGGCTGAGGTCGGGCGGATTCAGGACGATGTGCTGGCCATTCTGGGGCAGGCCCTGACCATCCGCATGGTGGATGCCGGTTCGTGTAACGGTTGCGAACTGGAGATCAGCGCCCTGGGCAATCCGTACTACAACATCGAAGGCCTGGGGATTAAATTTGTCGCCAGTCCGCGCCATGCCGACATGCTGCTGGTGACCGGGCCGGTCTCGCGCAACATGGCAACCGCATTGCGGCGCACTTTTGAGGCCATACCGGAACCCAAGCTGGTGGTGGCGGTCGGCGATTGTGGCTGCGACGGCGGTATTTTTGGTGAGAACTATGCAAGCTGCGGGCCGGTGTCCAGTGTGATTCCGGTAGATGTCTGGGTGCCTGGCTGCCCGCCGGCGCCGATCGAGATTTTGCGCGGAATTCTGACCGCCGTGCGCCGCTGCCGCAGCGTGCCGACCGACCCCGTTTATTGATCCTGATCCTGCTCGGGATGATGCGGGTCAATCCAGTTTTTTGCATCGTTAAGGACAGGGCGCCAGACCAAGACCAACAACAGGATGGACAGCGGCACCGTGGCAATATAGCCAATGGTCTTGAAGCCAATGGCGCCCATCAACCCGCCGACAAAGAAACTGCCGATCAAGGTGACGTGGATACGCAGTTTATGGCGGTTGGCCATGACCAGCTTGTCGCGCGTCATGCGGTTGATGTAGAACAGCTTGCCGAGCTCAATCCCCAGATCGGTCACCAGACCCGTGACGTGGGTGGTGCGAATTTCAGCATGGGATATTTTGGTAATGACGGCATTCTGCAGGCCCATGATGAAGCACAGGATCAGCACCGTCAGCGGCACGAACAGATCGGCAAAGAAGTTGATGCCCGCGCCAAATAGGCCAAACAGCAGCAGCAGGGCCGCTTCCAGCAGCAAAGGGCGGCCATAGGCACTCTGCAAATTTCGGCGCAGACCCCAATTCACCATCCAGGCGGTGGTCATGGCACCGCTGATGAACGAGCCCAAAGAGAGCAGCCCGGCGACAGCCAAGGCGATTTGGCCCAGTACCAGGTTGTCCGCCACCGACGACACAATGCCGGACATGTGGGAGGTGTATTCCCCGACCGCCAGGAAGCCCCCCGCGTTGGTCGCGCCCGCCACGAAGCAGAGCGTCGCGCCCAGGCGGATATTGTTTTGGGAGGTTCGCTGGACCGAGGTCCAGCCGCGCAGTTGGGGGATCATGTCGCTGCGGCCTTAATGCACCCGCATGCCCGCTTGCGCACCGGCCGACGGCTCCAGCACATAGATGCCGGGGTTGGCTTTTTCATCGGCATGACTGGCCGCCAGTACCATGCCTTCACTGATGCCAAACTTCATCTTGCGTGGTGCCAGGTTGGCCACCATCACGGTGAGTTTGCCGATCAGGTCTTCGGGCTGGTAGGCGCTGGCAATGCCGCTGAAAACGTTGCGCATCTTGCCTTCACCCACATCCAGCGTCAGGCGCAACAGCTTGGTGGAGCCCGCAACCGCTTCGCAATTCACGATCTTGGCAATGCGCAGATCGATCTTGGCGAAGTCGTCAATGCTGATGGTGGGGGCAATTTCTTCGCCGCCGGGCACTACTAATTCAATAGCTGCCTGCGCAGATTCCACGGGGGCTGGAGCCTCAAACAAGGCTTCAAGTTGCTTGATGTCAACGCGCTGCATCAGGTGCTTGTAGTCGCCAATGCGGTGGCCGGCGCCCAAGGCCTGGCTGGCGCTGCCAAAGGTCAGCGGATTGATGGCCAGAAAGGTCTCCACCTGCGCTGCCAGCGCCGGCAGCACCGGCTTGAGGTAGGTCGTGAGCACGGCAAAGGCTTCGATGCAGACCGTGCACACATCATGCAGGCGGACCTCCATGCCTTCTTTCTTGGCCAGCTCCCACGGTTTGTTGGCGTCCACGTACTCGTTCACGCGATCCGCCAGCAGCATGGTTTCTCTGAGCGCCTTGGCGTATTCCCGGCTCTCATACAGTTGCTCGATGCTGGCGCGTTCCACGCGAAGTTGATTCAACAGCGCCGCGCCGTCGGCTGAAATCTCGCCCAGCTGACCGTCAAAGCGCTTGGCAATAAAGCCCGCCGCCCGCGACGCAATATTGACGTATTTGCCGATCAAATCGCTGTTGACGCGCGCCATGAAGTCGTCGGCGTTGAAGTCGATGTCTTCGTTACGCGCATTGAGCTTGGTGGCCAGGTAGTAGCGCAGCCACTCGGGGTTCATGCCCAGGCCCAGGTACTTGAGCGGGTCCAGGCCGGTGCCCCGGCTTTTGCTCATTTTTTCACCGCTGTTGACCGTCAAAAAGCCGTGAACGAAGATGTTGTTGGGCGTCTTGCGGCCGCTGAAATGGAGCGTGGCGGGCCAAAACAAGGTGTGGAACGTGACGATGTCCTTGCCGATGAAGTGGTACTGCTCCAGCTTTGGGTCGGCCATGTAATCGTCATAGCTCTGGCCGCGCTTGTCCAGCAGGTTTTTCAGCGATGCCAGGTAGCCAATCGGCGCGTCCAGCCAGACATAAAAATACTTGCCCGGCGCATCGGGAATCTCGATGCCGAAGTAAGGCGCGTCGCGGCTGATGTCCCAGTCGCCCAGCCCTTCGCTTTTTGAGCCGTCCTGGTTGGTGCGAACGGAAAACCATTCCTTGACCTTGTTGGCCACTTCGGGCTGCAACCGTGGCTTGCCGCTTTCGTCCTTGCCTTGCGTCCAGTCTTCCAGAAAAGCCACGCAGCGCGGGTCCGACAGCTTGAAGAAAAAGTGCTCCGAGCTTTTGAGCACCGGCGTCACGCCGGACAAGGCCGAGAACGGGTTGATCAGGTCCGTCGGCGCATACACGGCGCCGCAGACTTCGCAGTTGTCGCCGTATTGGTCCTTGGCGTGGCATTTCGGGCATTCGCCCTTGATGAAGCGGTCGGGCAGGAACATGTTCTTCTCAACGTCGAAGAACTGCTCGATGGTTTTGGTCTCGATCAGCGAGCCGCCTGGGTTGTCGCGCAGATCGCGGTAAATCTGTTGTGCCAGTGCATGGTTTTCGGGACCGTCGGTCGAATGCCAGTTGTCAAAACCGATGTTGAAGCCATCCAGATAGGGTTTGCGGCCCGCGGCGATGTCGGCCACGAACTGCTGTGGCGTCTTGCCCACTTTTTCAGCCGCAATCATGATCGGCGCGCCGTGGGTGTCGTCGGCACCCACAAAATTCACCTCGTTGCCCATCATCCGTTGGTAACGCACCCAGATGTCGGCCTGGATGTACTCCATGATGTGGCCGATGTGGAAATTGCCGTTGGCGTAGGGCAGGGCGGTGGTGACAAAGAGTTTGCGTGACATGGGGCGGGACTTTCAGAGACAGCCCATGATTTTAGTCGGCGCTGATTCAGGGCAGCCGCAAAGGGTCAAGTCGCCGCTCTTCGCCGGGTGGCTCGGACACCGGTTCCACCGTCGTACTGGCCGGAGACCAGTCAAAAAACTTGCAAATTTCACCTTGTTGGCGTCGTGCATCGGCATAACCCAGTGCCATCAGCTCCCGGGTGTAGCCACTCTCGAACAGTAAATAGCTCGCCAGCGCCGCGCCTTTGATGTCGGCTGCGCTGGAGGACACCCCCACGCCGCCGAGCATGGTGCGCACTGCTGGCGGTAGTTCGCCCACATGGCGGGCGGCGATCGCGTCCAGCCGTTGCGAGGGCGCAATCACCAGCAACTCGATAGTTCGCAGCGCGCTGCCACCGCGCGCCTCGGGCGGTACCAGCGACATGGTTTGGTTAATGCGGCGCACCCGTTCTACATCCACCGCCAGGGCGTCCAGAAAGATGTTGGACAGCGCGTGGCCGGCAATCTGCGCCAGCGACGGGTAGCTGCTGTTGGTGTGCAGATGGACTTCACTTTTGGGCTCATGCATGCGCCCGGCCCCCACCATCAGTATCCGCGTAGCGCCCAAATGGATCGCGGCGGCGATGGGCGCGGACTGGCGCATGGAACCGTCACCAAAATACTCGGTTTGTCCGTCGATTTGCAGGGGCGTGGCCGGAAACACAAAGGGAATCGCCGATGACGCCAGCAGATGGGCATGCGTGATGTGGTCGCGTACCGAGCGGCGCTGCGACCGCACCCAAGGCCGCAGGCGTTTGTGACCCTCGAAAAAAGTGACGTGCTCGCCCGAGCTGTAGCTTGATGCGGTAACGGCTAGCGCCTGCATATGACCCTTGCGAATCAGGTAGGGCAGACGCTCTAGCGGCACCAGTTGCTTGAGCAGCTCGGCCAACGGTGCGTTGTCCAGCAGGGAGCGCGGTTTCAGGCGCCGCCATTTCGCCACCAGCCAGCCCACCGACAGCAGCGTCATCCAGGTGGCGCCCGAGCGCAGCATGCTCAACGAGTCGGCCCGGTAGACCTGGTGCGCCTCGAAGTTTTTCCAGACCTCGGCGATGCGGCGCACCGTGCCATCAAAATCATCGGCGCCACAGGCCAGCGCTGCGGCATTGATGGCCCCGGCCGAGGTGCCGGTGATGATCGGAAATGGGTTAGCCGACCCTTGCGCGCCGGCAACTTTGCGGATGTCGGCGATGGCCTCCAGCACCCCGACCTGGTAGGCCGCACGCGCCCCGCCGCCGGTCAGTAGCAGCCCGGTGGCAGGGGGTGTCGTGGGCAAAGAATTCAGCATGAAATCATTATCAGCCCGCACCAGGGCGGGCAAGAACCGGAAAGCGGGGGAAAGCGTGCTTTTCCGGGGTAAACCCCGATTCGCCTACGCCAGCAAGGTTAAGGCAGTCTTCGCTAGACTAGCGGCCTTCAGGAGTAATCAATGGCCGTGACAGAACAGATGCTGATGGACGCACTTAAAAGTGTGATCGATCCCAATACCGGGCGCGACTTCGTGTCCTCCAAATCCATCAAGAATTTGACCCTCACCGACGGTGATGTGGCCTTTGACGTTGAACTGGGTTATCCGGCCAAAAGCCAGATCCCCGGTTTTCGCAAGGCGCTGATCGCCGCCGCCAAAGGCGTGGCGGGCGTGGACAACGTGTCGGTCAACGTCAGCATGAAGATCGTGCCGCATTCGGTGCAGCGCGGCGTGCAGTTGTTGCCCAAGGTGAAGAATATCGTGGCGGTGGCGTCCGGCAAGGGCGGCGTCGGCAAGAGCACCACCGCCGTCAATCTGGCGCTGGCGCTAGCCGCCGAAGGCGCCAGTGTCGGTCTGCTGGATGCCGATATCTACGGCCCCAGCGTGCCGATGATGATGGGCATCAGTGGCAAACCCGAGAGTGAAGACGGCAAAACCATGGAGCCGCTGGAGAACTACGGCGTGCAAGTCATGTCCATCGGCTTCCTGGTGGCACAGGACGAAGCCATGATCTGGCGCGGCCCGATGGCGACCCAGGCGCTGGAGCAGTTGCTGCGCCAGACCAACTGGCGCGATCTGGACTATCTGATCGTCGACATGCCACCCGGCACGGGCGACATCCAGTTGACCCTGTCGCAACGCGTGCCGATGACTGGCGCCGTGGTGGTGACGACGCCGCAGGACATTGCGCTGCTGGATGCCAAAAAAGGCATCAAGATGTTCGAAAAAGTTGGCGTGCCGATTCTGGGCATCGTGGAAAACATGGCGGTGCATGTGTGCAGCAATTGCGGCCATGTGGAACACATTTTTGGCGCCGACGGCGGCAAAAAGATGGCGGCCGACTACGGCATGGATTACCTGGGCGCTTTGCCACTCGATATGCAGATTCGCCTGCAGGCTGACAATGGCAAGCCCACCGTGGTGTCGGACCCCGACAGCGAGGTGGCGGGCATTTACAAGGCGGTGGCGCGCAAGGTGGCGGTGTCGATTGCGGCTAAAAACAAGGATTTTTCCTCCAAGTTTCCGTCCATCAAAATCTCGAAAGATACTTGAGCCGGGTTTGATATTTGTCAACCGGGGCTAGCCGTTAGCCAGTAATTTGGCTGATTTGTCAGCCATGCAACCTGCCCCTTCGCTTGTTACTGCAGATCTGCCCCCGGTGCTCTTGGCGACGCCGGCTCAACTGCGTCAAAAGGCCCGGCGGGTGGCTCATCTGAAAGGCCGGCAAGTCGATGACACCTCCAGACAAGAACTGCGTGCGCTGATTGGACCGCCACCGCCGGGTGGCCATCGGCGTGACCTGCTGATCGAACATCTGCACCGGCTCAACGACCACTACCAGTGTCTGTTGGAACGGCACCTGGTGGCGCTGGCCAGCGACATGCAACTGCCCATGGTCGAGGTGTTTGAGGTGGCCACCTTCTACCACCACTTCGAGGTGCTGGGCGACGGCCAGACCCCGGCGGCGCTGACGGTTCGGGTGTGTGATGGCCTGAGCTGCGCAATGGCCGGCTCGGCTGAGTTGAGGTCTCGCCTGCCTGCTTTGCTGGGCGAAACGGTGCGTGTGATGGCGGCGCCTTGTCTGGGGCGCTGTGAGCAGGCGCCCGCTGTGCTGGTTGGCCAACGGGCGGTGCCGCATGCCAACGTGGCGTTGCTGCTGGAGGCTTCGGAATTTATACAAAATAAGGCCGTAGCCCCCGTCCATCATGCGCAAGAAGCTATTAATTTAATAGCGTTTAAGGCCTACCGCCAGCAAGGCGGCTACGTGCTGGCCGCCGCCGTGGTGAATGGTGAAGAGCCCGCCGAGGACATGATCCGCGCCCTGGAAGACTCCGGCCTGCGCGGTTTGGGCGGCGCCGGTTTCTCCGTCGGGCGCAAATGGCGTATCGTGCGCGCGCAGCCCGCGCCGCGTGTGATGGCGGTCAACATCGACGAAGGCGAGCCGGGAACCTTCAAGGACCGCACCTACCTGGAGCTCGACCCGCACCGCTTTCTGGAGGGCCTGCTGATTGCCGCCCAAGTCACCGGCGCCGAGGCTTGCTACCTCTACCTGCGCGATGAATACCACGAGGTGCGCCAGATGCTGACGCGCGAGATCGAGGCTCTGCAGGCCGATCCACCCTGTCCCTTGCCGCACATCGAGTTGCGGCGCGGCGCTGGCGCCTATGTCTGCGGTGAAGAGTCGGCCATGCTCGAAAGCCTGGAGGGCAAGCGCGGCGAGCCGCGTCTGCGCCCGCCCTACGTGGCCGAGAAGGGCCTGTTTGGCCAGCCGACGCTGGTCCACAACTTGGAGACCCTGTACTGGGTGCGCGACATCGTGGAGAAGGGCGCGGACTGGTTTCGCGGTTTTGGTCGGCAGGGCCGCCACGGCTTGCGCAGTTTCAGTGTCAGTGGTCGGGTCAAGCTGCCGGGGGTCAAACTGGCCCCGGCCGGCATCACGGCGCGCGAGTTGATTGACGAATACTGCGGTGGCATGCTGGACGGGCATACGCTGTATGCCTATCTGCCGGGTGGCGCTTCGGGGGGCATCTTGCCGGCCCGCCTCGCCCATCTTCCGCTGGACTTTGACACCCTGCAAGCTCATGGCTGCTTCATCGGCTCGGCCGCCCTGGTGGTGCTGAGCCAGCAGGACCGGGCGCGGGATGCGGCCCTGAACGCCATGCGCTTTTTTGCGGCGGAGAGTTGTGGTCAATGCACGCCGTGCCGGGTCGGCACGGCCAAAGCCGCCAAGCTGATGGAAGCGGCCGTCTGGGACAACGCCACGCTGGACGACCTGAATGCCGTGATGGTGGACGCCTCCATTTGCGGACTGGGGCAGGCGGCGCCCAATGTGGTGCGCTGTGTGCAGCAATATTTTGCGCATGAGATTGAAGGCGGGGCAGGGGATACGTTGACGCCTTTCGTGGCGGAGTGACTCGCATGACAACGCTGGCCCCAAGCTCTCAAACCGTGATTACCTTCACGCTCAACGGCAATGCGGTGCAGGCCCATGAGGGCGAAAGCATCCTGCAGGCCGCGCAGCGCCATGGCGTTGACATCCCCCATCTTTGCTACAAGGACGGTCTGCGGGCCGATGGCAATTGCCGCGCCTGTGTGGTGGAGATTGCGGGCGAACGCACCTTGGCCCCGAGTTGTTGCCGCAGCGTCACGGCGGGGATGCAAGTGCAGGCTCACAGCGAACGCGCCGTCAAAAGTCAAAAACTGGTGTTGGAGTTGCTGCTGTCGGACATGCCCGACCAAGGCTACAAGTGGCATGACGGCGAGCGTGGTCCGGCTGGTCAACACGGTGAGTTGAGCGACTGGGCGGCGCGGTTGAACGTTTCTGTGCGCCCGCAACTCAAGGCCTTGCGCCGTGAGCAACCCAGGGCGGACGTGTCGCACCCGGCGATGGCGGTCAACCTCGATGCCTGCATCCAATGCACCCGCTGCGTGCGCGCCTGCCGCGAGGTGCAGGTGAACAACGTCATCGGCTACGCCCATCGAGGGGCCCACAGCGCCATCGTGTTTGACCTGCAGGACCCGATGGGTGACAGCACCTGCGTCGCCTGCGGCGAGTGTGTGCAGGCCTGCCCCACGGGCGCCTTGATGCCCAAAACACTGATCGGATCGCAGCGTGTGGACAAGGTTGTGGACTCGGTCTGTCCGTTCTGCGGTGTTGGCTGTCTGCTCAGTTACAAGGTCCGGGACAACAAAATTGTCGCGGTGGATGGCCGCGATGGCCCGGCCAACCACAGCCGCTTGTGTGTCAAGGGTCGCTTCGGTTTTGATTATGCGCATCACCCGCACCGGCTCACGCAACCCTTGATCCGGCGCACCGATGTGCCAAAAGACACCACCGTGACGCGCGACCCGGCGGACTGGGCCAGCGTGTTCCGCGTAGCCACCTGGGACGAGGCACTGGACCTGGCCGGCGGCGCGCTCAAACAGTTGCGCGATACGTTTGGCCTGAAGTCGCTGGCCGGCTTTGGCTCCGCCAAAGGCAGCAACGAAGAAGCCTACCTGTTCCAGAAACTGGTGCGTACCGGCTTCGGCTCCAACAACGTGGACCATTGCACGCGCCTGTGTCACGCCTCCAGCGTGGCGGCGTTGCTCGAAGGGGTCGGTTCCGGCGCGGTCAGCAACCAGGTGAGTGATGTGGAGCACGCCGAGCTGATTCTGGTGATTGGCTCCAACACGGCAGGCAACCACCCGGTGGCCGCCACCTGGGTGAAAAACGCGGCCCAGCGCGGCTTGAAGATTGTCACGGCAGACCCTCGCGGCACCGACCTGGACAAACATGCGTGGCGCACCTTGCAGTTCAAGGCCGACACCGACGTGGCACTGATCAACGCCCTGATTCACACGATCATTGAAGAGGGTTTGACCGATCCGGCCTTTATCGCCGCCCGCGTGTCCAATTTTGAAGCGGTGCGCGAGGGCGTGCAGGCCTTCAGCCCCGAGGCCATGGCGCCGGTCTGCGGCATCCCGGCGTCAGCCATCCGGGAGGTGGCGCGCGCCTATGCAAAAGCGAAAGCGGCCATGATTTTTTGGGGCATGGGCATCAGCCAGCATGTGCACGGCACCGACAACGTGCGCAGCCTGATTGCGCTGTGCATGGTGGCCGGTCAGATTGGCAAGCCGGGCTCCGGCCTGCACCCCTTGCGCGGCCAGAACAATGTGCAGGGCGCCAGCGACGCCGGCCTGATCCCGATGATGTTTCCCAACTACCAGCGCGTGACCGACAAAGCCGCGCATGACTGGTTTGAGAAGTTCTGGGGCGCCAAGCTGGACGACCAGCCCGGCTATACCGTGGTGGAAATCATGCGCAAGGCGCTAAGCGAGGAGAGCGATCCGCACAAGGTGCGCGGCATGTACATCATGGGTGAGAACCCGGCCATGAGCGACCCCGACCTGAATCATTCGCGTCGCGCTTTGGCGTCGCTCACGCACCTGGTGGTGCAGGACATCTTCATGACCGAAACCGCGTGGCTGGCCGACGTCGTGCTGCCGGCCACCGCCTGGCCGGAGAAAACCGGCACGGTGAGCAACACCGACCGCATGGTGCAACTGGGCCGGCAGGCGATTGATCCGCCGGGCAATGCCAAACCCGACTTGTGGATCATTCAGCAGATCGCCCAGCGCATGGGTTTGAGCTGGAACTACGACGGTGAACACAACGGTGTGGCCGTCGTCTATGAAGAGATGCGCCAGGCCATGCACACGGCCATCGGCGGCATCAGCTGGGCGCGGCTGCAGCGCGAAGGCAGTGTGACCTACCCCTGTTTGAGTGCCGCTGACCCCGGTCAAGCAACGATGTTCGTCGACCACTTTCCCACCTCTGACGGCCGCGCCCATCTGGTGCCGACCCTGCTGATCCCGGCCGATGAAAAGCCGGACGAGGACTACCCGCTGGTGCTGATCACCGGGCGCCAGCTGGAGCATTGGCACACCGGCAGCATGACGCGACGCTCGCAGGTGCTGGACGCGCTGGAGCCCGTCGCCACCGCCTCGGTCAACACGCGGGAACTGGAACGACTGGGCGTGCCCGCCGGGACGCTGGTTAATTTACGCTCGCGCCGCGGCGCGGTGACGGTGTGTTTGCGCTGTGATGACGGCACGCCGGACGGCACGGTGTTCATGCCGTTTGTCTACCGCGAGGCAGCCGCCAACCTGCTGACCAATGCCGCACTTGATCCAGTAGCAAAAATACCCGAATTCAAATACTGCGCGGTGTGCATGACGCCCATCAACGAATAACGTTTAACGCATGATTGAACGCACACTCCTAATGTGTGCAGTCTGCGTCATGTTCCGTGCCTCGAACCATTTTGCCGTCGCTGCATCGGTGGCAGATTCATAATTTACAGTGAACCTAACGAGTTAATGGCAAGGCGTCGTTTCACATGAAGTTCGGCTTCAAGCGCACTACCACAGCAATGACCTTATCAAGGACACCATGATTCATATCCGCGAAATCGATCACCTCGTTCTGCGTGTTGTCGACCTTGACCGCATGCTGCGCTTCTATTGCGGCGCGCTTGGCTGCACCGTGGAGCGACGCCAAGATGAAATCGGCCTGGTTCAATTGCGCGCCGGCCGATCTATCGTTGATCTCGTGCCCGTTGATGGCAAGCTTGGCAAAGCTGGCGGCGCAGCACCCGGCAAAGAGGCACGCAACCTGGATCACTTCTGTTTGCGGGTGGAACCTTTCGATGAAACGGATATTCGCAGCCATCTGGAGGCGCAGGGCATTGCGGTTGGCGCGGTCGAATCACGCTACGGCGCAGAGGGCGAAGGCCCTTCCATCTATCTCACCGACCCAGAAGGTAATGTGGTCGAACTGAAGGGCCCACCCGCGGGACAACCGGTGGCGCGTAAGACACTCCTTTCAAAAGAGTGAACTGGCATGTGGCTTTCAGGCGAGTGTCCGCACTGCGCCCCACGGCCACCCGGATGGGCCCGCCGCGGGTGAAAAGGACCTGGGCTGGCGTTGGATGCCCCGCCTGCCGTGTTGCTTTTCTCAATCCGTTACATTCCCAAGCCATATGCCCAACATTCGCCCCTCCATTGAAGTCGCCATCGTCATGCGCCGTGAACGCACCACCGGGCCATCAAGCCGCTGGCAACCCTGGCGCTGGGTGCTTGCCGAGGTGGTGCCGCAGGAGGCGGGCTTTGGCAGCACGCCGCGCCTGCTCTATAAAAATGATAGCGAAGAACGCTGGCTGCACCCGGGCTACAAGGTCGAATTGTTCAAAGATGATGCGGAAGGCTACTACCTCAACGCCACCACGGAAGCCCCCGGCTGGTTTGTGCTGTGGCGGATGGAAGAAGCGGCCGGCATCACCGATGAACCCATTGCCAAGCCCGAGGTGGTGAGCTTGAGTTATTACGATGCCGGTCGCTGGCTGGACGCGCAAGAAACCGTGGAGCAGCTGCCGGCCCCGGCGCTGGTGGTGGAATGGTTGAAGTCCTTTGTGGACGAACACCATGTGCCGGAACCCAAACGCCGCAAGCGACCCGAGAGTTTTCGGGCCTTGACCGACCGCTTTGGCAATCCGGCGTCGATCACGACCGAGAAAAAATCGGGGGCTGGCCGTGGCTGACGGTTTTCTGGGGCGCTGGTCGCAGCGCAAGCAGGCGGTGCGCGAGGGCAAGGTGCTGGACGAACCTGTCGCCAGGCCGACCCCGGTGGCGCCGCCGCAGCGCAAGCCCGACGAAGCGCCTGCCGCTGTGCTGGCCGACCAAACGGCCGAGCCTGCGCCGGTAGCGCCTCCACCGCCCACGCTGGACGACGTGCAGCATCTGACGCCCGAATCCGACTTCAAGCCCTTTGTGGCGCGTGAGGTCGCGCCGGAGGTGCGCAATGCCGCGATGAAGAAATTGTTTGCAGATCCTCACTTCAACGTGATGGACCGGCTGGACATTTACATTGACGACTATTCCAAGCCCGATCCCTTGCCGGCCTCGATGTTGCGTCAAATGGTCAGCGCCAAGTTTCTCAATCTGTTTGAGGAAGAAGACAAAGACCCGCTCGCCGCCCGGGTAGGGGATGATGCCCATACCCCCACGCCGCAATCCATGGCACAGTCGATGACGCCGTTGCCATCAACCGGCCCTGAACACCTTACCGAGAACAAGCCCGCAGAGCAGGGCGTAGACCATGACCACACTGATTTGCGATTGCAACCAAACCATGCCGCTGGACCCCAAGAGCCTGGGCGCAGCACTGAATGAAACCCTGACTCTGCATTCCACCTTGTGCCGCCGTGAGGCGGGCGCTTTTCTCAAGGCGATCCAGTCGGGCGACGATGTGGTGGTGGCCTGCACCCAGGAAAAACGGCTGTTTGCCGAATTGGCGGAGCAGACCGAGGGCGCAGAGCCGTTTCAAGCAAGCGAACGCCCCCTCGGGGGGCCGCGAGGTTTTGCCGAGCGTGGGGGCTCTGTGTCACCGATCCGATTCGTGAACATCCGCGAAACCGGTGGCTGGAGCCGTGATGCCGCCCTGGCCAGCCCGAAAATTGCGGCCCTTCTGGCGGCGGCGCATTTGCCCGAGCCGGAGCCGGTGGCCACCGTCACGTACAAAAGCGCCGGGCGCTTGCTGATCATTGGCGAGTTGGGCGCCGCCGAGCGTGCCGCCGAATTGTTGGCGGATGAACTCGACATCACCCTGTTCACGCAAGGCGCGGGGGACTTGGGCGCCGCCCAAGAGCGGCGTTACCCGGTGCTCGGTGGCCAGATTCAGTCTTTAACTGGCTGGCTGGGTGCCTTTGAGTTCAAGTGGCTGCGCAACAACCCGATTGATCTGGACCTGTGCACGCGTTGCAACGCCTGCCTGGTGGCGTGCCCGGAAGCTGCCATCGGCCTGGATTACCAAATTGATTTGGACCTGTGTCAATCGCACCGGTCTTGCGTCACGGTGTGCAAGGTGGCGGGTGCGATTGATTTCAGCCGGGAGCCCGAGACCTCCAGTGAAACGTTTGATCTGGTGCTTGACCTGCGTGCCACGCCTGCCTTCACCCAGCATGCCTTGCCTCAGGGTTACCTGCGTTGGGATGGCCGAGACCCCAAGCCGCTGATGAAGCTGCGTGCGCTGGTGGGTGAGTTTGAAAAGCCCAAGTTTTTTGGCTACAAGCAAAAGCTCTGCGCCCACAGCCGCAACGAGAAAATCGGCTGCACGGCCTGTATCGACGTCTGTTCGGCGTCGGCCATCAGCAGCGACCGCAGTCGTCAGCAAATCAAGGTCAATCCCAATCTGTGTGTCGGCTGCGGTACCTGCACCACGGTCTGCCCCACTGGCGCCTTGACCTATGCCTATCCGCGCGCCAGTGATCAGGGCGTCAAGTTCAAGACCCTGCTCGGCACCTATGCGCGCAGTGGCGGCAAAAATGCCGCGCTGCTGTTGCACAGCCAGGAGGGTGGGGCGCGTCTGCTGGGTGACTTGGGTCGTTTGGCGCAGTTGGAGCGCGCCGCCAAAGATGGCACGCATGGCGTGCCGGCACGCGTGTTGCCGATTGCGCTGTGGCACACCTCGTCGCTCGGGCTGGAGGTCTGGCTGACGGCGATGGCCTACGGTGCCTCGCAGGTCTGGGTGCTGATGACCGAGGAGGAAGCGCCGCAATACCATGAGGCGATTCGCAGCCAGATGGCGGTGGCACAAGCCATCCTGACGGGACTGGGCTACCAGGGCGAACATTTCCGCGTGCTGCATGCCCGGGACGCCCGCGACCTCGCGGCGCTCGATGGCGATTTGCAGGCCGTTGCGGCCCAAGGTGTCAGCCGCAGCGCTGGTTTCGCGGTGCAAGCCGACAAGCGGGCCACGCTGGAGTTGGCGCTGGACCATTTGATTGCACACGCGCCGGTCAAAACAGAACGCATTGCCTTGCCCGCCAGCGGCTCGCCGCTGGGTGCGCTCAAACTCGACAAGGACGCCTGCACCCTGTGCCTGAGCTGCATCAACGCCTGCCCGGCCAGTGCCTTGCAGGACAGCCAGGAGTCGCCTCAGCTCAAGTTCATTGAGAAAAACTGTGTGCAGTGCGGCCTGTGCGTCACGACCTGCCCGGAAAAAGCACTCTCGCTGGTGCCGCAACTGAACCTGCTGCCGCAGCGCAAAGAGGCGGTCGTGATCAACGAGATGAAGCCCTACGCCTGTGTACGCTGCAGCAAACCCTTTGGCACGCTCAAAGCGATTGAGGCCATGCTCGGCAAGCTCAGCGGTCACAGCATGTTTCAGGGCGCCGCGCTGGAACGCCTGAAAATGTGCAGCGACTGCCGGGTGATTGATATTTACTCGGCCCAGAACGAAACCAAAATAACGGACCTCTGACCATGATGCCAGTGCCCAACGCCATGCCAACCAGTGCCCTTGACGAAGAAACCGCCCGTTCAGAGCTTTATGGGCTGCTAGCCCTTTTGTACTATGCGCTACCAGCTACTGAATTAATAGCAAATCTGCGCGTTGCAGCGACCGATGCGCCCGCCGCCGGAGCCTTTCTGGAAGAACCGTGGCGCGCCTTGGTGGGGGTTGCCCGCGAGATGACGGACGCGGCCATTCAAACTGAATACAACACCTTGTTTGGCGGCATGAGCAAGCCCGAGGTGTACCTGTATGGCTCTCATTTTCTGAGCGGTTTTTTGAACGAGAAGCCGCTGGCCCGGCTGCGCACCGAGTTGGCGAATCTGGGTCTGGCGCGTGATGACAGCATGTCCGAAACCGAAGACCACGTGGCCTACTTGTGCGAGGTCATGCGCTATCTGATCGCCGGTGAAGATGTGACGGTCGCCAACCTCACGCGTCAAAGCGAGTTCTTTGCCAATCACCTGCAACCCTGGGTGCTGCTGATGTGCGATGACCTGCAGCAACACCCCAAAGCCCGGTTCTATGCGGCGCTGGCCGAACTCACCCGCGCCTTCATGGGGGTTGAGGCACAGGGTTTTGACATGCTGGACTGAGCGGGAACCCGCGCATTGATCCGTTCAGGCCGACCGGCTGGCTGCCTCGTCCTGCTTGTCAGGTGATTGCGGTTCGCACAGCAGCCAGATGCTGAAGACGGCGCCCTGGGCCTCTTCCCCCCGTTCCTGCCGGTTGGCGCCCCGGATGCTGCCGCCATAACGTTCCACCAGCCCCACGCTGATCCACAAGCCCAGCCCGTTGCCTTCACTTTTGGTCGTGAAGAAGGGGCGGAACAGCTTCTCCTGTGTGTCCGGACTGAGTCCGGCCCCGCTATCGCAGACCTCAATCACGACACCGGGGCGGCCCTGCTGGTCACGCTGGTCGTGGCTGCGCAGCAGCAGGGTGCCGCCTGCCGGCATGGCCTGGATGGCATTGCTCAGCAGATTGATCACGACTTGTTGCAACTCCTGGGCGTTGATGCCGACCACGCTCGTGGCCTGCCACTCGCGCACCACCTCAATCCGGGTGTGGGCCAGCAGATGCCCGACCAGCACCAGCGCGTCGTTCAGGGTGCGATTGACATTCACCGGCTCCACGTAGCCCGCATAGTCCGTAGGCCGCGCGTATTGCAGCAGCTGGGTGACGATCAGCCGCATCCGGTCCACCTGCTGGTCCAGTAGCTGCAGTTCCGCCGCCACCGGTCGCGCCTGCTCGCCGAGCAGTTCGCGCATCAGGTCCAGATTGCCCTGCATCACCGCAATCGGGTTGTTGATTTCATGCGCCACGCTGGCGGTCAGCTGGCCGATGGCGGCCAGCTTTTCTGACTTGATGAGTTGCTGCTGGGCCTGTTGCAGGGAGGTGTTGCTTTGGGCCAGCTCCTGCGTGCGCGCAATCACTTTGGCATCCAGTTCGGCGGCCCCGCGTTGCAGGGTGCGGGTCTTGTCGTCAATCACGTTGAGCAATTGGTCCAGATGGTTGGCCAGCGCACCAATTTCGTCGCGCGCCTCGACGACGCCAACCCGCGCCCCGGTGTCGCCTTCTTCGACACGTTGCATGGTGCGGTTCATCTGCTCCACCGGCCGGAAGATGCTGCGGGCCCAGCGAACCGAGAACACGGCGGCGAGCAGCATCACGAGGAGGAAGATGCCGGCAATCAGGGCCAGCAGACCGTATTTGACCAATCGGAACGGTGCTTCCAGAAAGCCCACGTACAGCATGCCAACCCGCTGGCCGCTGGCATCCAGCAGCGGCTCGTAGGCCGAGACATACCAGTCGTCCACCACAAAGGCGCGGTCCAGCCAGGTGTCGCCACGTTGCAGCACGGCATCACGCACGGCTTGCGACACGCGGGTGCCGATGGCGCGCTGGTCCTGGAACAGCCGCACGTTGGTGGTGATGCGCACGTCATCCATGAACAGCGTGGCCGTGCCGTGGCTGCCCAAGGGGAGCGAGCCCTCTGGGTAGACGATGCGGTTGATGTGGTCGATCAGGCCCAGGTTCTGGTTGAGCAGCACGCCGCCGCGCAACAGGGCCAGGGTTTTGCCGTCTGCGCCCAGGACCGGCATGGTCGAGAGCATGACCAGGGCCCGGTCTTCGATGGTGCGACGGGTGGGTGCGGCACCACGCGTGGCAATCAACGGGATTTGAATGCGATCCGCCAGCTGGGGTGCCAAATTCAGCAGGTCGCGGGCAGGGAGTCGGGCCAGACTGGTTTGCCCGATTGCTCCTTGAAAGGGGCTCGCTGTTCCGCCAGTGTTTTCCTTCAAGGGCGAGTCGGCGGTCAGCAGCACACCTTGTGGGCTGTAGAGGTTGATGAAGTCAAAGCCCAGGCGACCCCGTTCCTTGGTCAGCAGGGCGTGCAAGCCGGGCAAATCATGCTGCGCCAGTGCCAGGTGCAAGGTGTGCGACGCGGCCACCGCCTGGGTACCGGACCCGACTTCGCCCAGAACCTGGCCGAAATAGCCGTGCGCCACGGCCAGGTCGCTGCGCACCTTGGTGATCAGCAGGCGGTCGTAGGCCGCATTGCCCCAGATGACGAGTGCGCCCACCAGCAGGGGCAGCACCACCAGCAAGGGCAGCAGTGCCATGGCCAGCAGCTTGTTGCGAATGGAGCGGGCGATCCAGCGCGGTGTCAGCCAAGCCCATAGCGCCGGCCGCACCGAGGTCGTTGACGTCACGGGGCGGCCCATTCGGCGCAGCGCCGTTCCAGCGTGCGGCGCGAGATGCCGAGCATCTGGGCGGCCTGTGTTTTATCGCCCTGTACCGAATCGAGGATGGTGCAGATATGTTGTTTTTCCAGGGTCTGCAGGTCGGTGGCTCTGCGGTTTAAGCCGGCGACCGTCTGGGCGGGCGACGCGGGTTGGCTGACTGAATACAGTGCCGAGACATTGAGTGCACCCAGAATCAGTGAGCGTTCGATCAGATTGCGCAACTCCCGGACATTGCCCGGCCAGGGGTACTGCATCAGGTAGTCCAGCTCGGCGGGCGTGATCTCCAGTGGCGCCACGCCCAGCACGGGGGCCAGTTGCGCCATGAAATGGGCCACCAGATCGGCCATGTCCTCTTTGTGTTCACGCAGCGGCGGTAGCGTGATTTCCACCACCTGCAGCCGGTAATAGAGGTCTTTGCGGAAACGGCCGGCCGCCACTTCTTCCACCAGGGAGCGGTTGGTGGCGGCAATGATGCGCACGTTCACCGGCAACAGTTTCTCGCTGCCAACCGGCCGAATCTTGAGGTCTTCCAGAGCCCGCAGCAAAGTGGCCTGCAAGGGCAATGGCAGATCAGCCACCTCGTCCAGAAATAGCGTGCCCCCCTGGGCGTAGTAAAACAGGCCATCGCGCGCCTTGGTCGCGCCGGTGAAAGCGCCCTTGGCGTGGCCGAACAACTCGCTCTCGATCAGTTCGGGCGACATGGAGGCGCAATTGACCGGCACAAACGGTCCTTGCGCGCGCAGGCTTAAGGCGTGCAGTGCGTGGGCCACTAGTTCCTTACCGGTGCCCGATTCGCCTTGCAGCAGCACGGTGCTGTTGACCGCCGCAACCCGACCCAGCGACTGGGACAGCTGGCGCATGGCCGGCGAGTGGCCGACCAGGCCACTGCTGACATCCTGCCTGGCGGACAAGGTGTGCCGCAGCACATAGTTTTCCCGCGCCAGGCGAGCATTTTCAAAGCAGTGTTTGACCGCATTGAGAATCTGCGGCACCCGAAAGGGCTTCAGAATAAAGTCCGAGGCCCCTGCGCGCAGGGCTTCTATCGCGGTATCGAGATCGGCAAAAGCCGTGATCAGGATGACCTGCCCCGAAAAGCCCTGTTCGCGCAGCTCCTTGAGCCAGCTCACGCCATTGCGGCCGGGCAGTGAGATGTCAAGAATGATCAGGTCGATATGGTGGTTCTGCAGCATATCGGCGCCTTCTTCAGCGCTGCCGGCATTCATCACGGTGTGGCAGCGGGGGACCAGTGTCTTGACCAAAAAATTCCGCATGCCGGGCTCGTCATCCACGATCAGGATGGACCAGTCAGGCCAGCCTTCTTTGGCCTTGTCATTCATTAGGGGGGAGGGCGTTTGGGGCACTGTGTTCAATAAAGGTGAGCCTAAATTTTATCGGGACATCCGACAAAATCACTCGGGTATGTATTTTTTTGCGAATTGTCAAGCGGGAGGCAAGAGTGTCTTTGGCGCTGGCTTGGCCGTTTTAACGCCCATTTTTTGCGACAAGTTGTCGCGAAATGGGTGCCAAGTTGGCGGATGCAGATGGGTCTTGCTGTTGGGAGAAGTTGCAAGTCGTTGATTCATATTGATTACGAGCTTAATGTCGTTATTGGCACGGCTTATGCTATTAAAATTATAGTGCCCGTCAGACGGGTGCTTCATCTGATTCCTGAATGACAGGGTACGACAGGCCGCCGTTGGCAAAGGGGTTTTTTCTACTTGCTGAATCCGCTGGACATTGTTAGATTCACCCCAAGTTTTAATATGCAGATCAGTTCCTAGGTGGAACATTCGAGGAGACAAAGCATGACTCAATCCACGACCAAGTTGTCGCGGCGCACGCTGTTTGCGGGCGCCAGTACCGTTGGTGCAATAGCGACCGTTGCCAGTTTGATGCCGTCCGTTTCGGGTCTTGCCTTGCCTGCCGAACCACCGGCCAAGCCAGCCCCTGAAAAAGGCGGTGGTTATTCTTTGAGTGCCCACGTCAAGCAGTATTACAAGACAACGCTCGTCTGATTTCACCGTATTTCGCCGACTTTGGAGAGTCCCATGTTGTTGACTAAAAAATCTGGTTCAGCCGATGCCGCTGCCCGTTCCCCGTTTGTGCACAGCTTGCGTCGCGGCTTGTCCCAGGCGCTGCCCACCATGGATCGGCGTGCGTTTTTGCGGCGCTCCGGCCTGGGGGTCGGCGTGGGCCTTGCTGCTTCCCAGTTGACCCTGGTTAAAAAAGCCAGTGCCGCCCCCGGCTCTGTGTTGGTTGGCGATGGAAAAATCGAAATCAAGCGCACGGTTTGCACCCATTGCTCGGTCGGCTGCGCGGTGGATGCCGTGGTTGAGAACGGGGTCTGGGTTCGGCAAAACCCAGTGTTCGATTCTCCGATCAACCTCGGTGCCCATTGCGCCAAAGGGGCCGCCCTGCGCGAGCACGGGCATGGCGAGTACCGCCTGCGCTATCCGATGAAGTTGGTGAACGGCAAGTACGAACGCATCAGCTGGGACACCGCGTTGAGCGAAATCAGCGCCAAGCTGCAGGATTTGCGCAAGGCCAGCGGGCCGGATTCCGTCTACTGGGTGGGCTCAAGCAAACACAACAACGAGCAGGCTTACCTGCTGCGCAAGTTTGTCAGTTTCTGGGGCAGCAACAACTGCGACCACCAGGCCCGTATTTGCCACTCCACCACGGTGGCCGGGGTGGCCAATACCTGGGGTTATGGCGCCATGACCAACTCGTACAACGACATGCAAAACAGCAAGGTCGCCCTGTACATTGGTTCCAACGCGGCCGAGGCGCATCCGGTCAGCATGCTGCACATGCTGCACGCCAAGGAATCGGGTTGCAAGCTGATCGTGGTCGATCCGCGCTTTACCCGTACGGCGGCCAAAGCCGACGAGTATGTTCGCATCCGCTCCGGCTCCGACATCGCCTTTTTGTTTGGCATCCTGCACCATATTTTCAAGAACGGCTGGGAAGACAAGCAGTACATCAATGACCGTGTCTACGGCATGGAAAAGATCAAGGAAGAAGTACTGGCCAAGTGGACGCCGGACAAGGTGGAAGAAGCCTGTGGCGTCAAAGAGGCGCAGGTGCTCAAAGTGGCGACCTGGCTCAACGAGAACCGTCCGGGCACGGTGGTGTGGTGCATGGGGCAAACCCAGCACACCACGGGCAACGCCATCGTGCGGGCCTCGTGCATCTTGCAGTTGGCCTTGGGCAATGTCGGCAAGTCCGGCGGCGGCACCAATATTTTCCGCGGTCACGACAATGTGCAGGGCGCCACCGACGTTGGCCCCAACCCCGACTCGCTACCCGGTTATTACGGTTTGGTGGAAGGTTCCTGGAAACACTTCGCCAAGGCCTGGGGTGTCGATTTTGAATGGATCAAGGGCCGGTTTGCAACGCCGGCCATGATGAGCAAGCCCGGCATCACCGTGTCGCGCTGGATTGACGGCGTGCTGGAAAAGAACGAGCTGATTGACCAGGACTCCAATTTGCGCGGCGTTTTCTATTGGGGGCATTCTCCCAACTCCCAGACCCGCGGTCTGGAGATGAAACGCGCCATGGACAAGCTTGATTTGCTGGTGGTGGTGGACCCCTATCCATCGGCCACCGCGGCGATGGCCGCCATGCCGGGCAAGGCAGAGGATTTGAATCCGAATCGCGCGGTGTACTTGCTGCCAGCGGCGACCCAATTTGAAACCAGTGGCTCGGTCACCGCCTCCAACCGTTCTTTGCAATGGCGCGAGAAAGTCATCGAGCCGCTGTGGGAGAGTCGCAGTGATCACATGATCATGCAGCAGTTTGCCGACAAGCTGGGCTTCGGCAAAGAGTTGTCGAAGAACTTCAAAATGCAAAAAGTCAAAGGCCTGGACGAACCCATGCCGGAAGACATTTTGCGCGAAATAAATGCGTCGGTCTGGACCATCGGCTATACCGGCCAGAGCCCGGAACGACTCAAAGCGCACATGCGCAACATGCACCTCTTTGACGTGAAAACGCTCAAGGCCAAAGGCGGCAAAGACAAGGAAACCGGTTACGACTTTACCGGTGACTATTTTGGTTTGCCCTGGCCTTGTTATGGCACTGCCGCGCTCAAACATCCCGGTTCGCCCAATTTGTACGACACCTCCAAACATGTGATGGAAGGCGGCGGGAATTTCCGCGCTAACTTTGGGGTCGAGCGGGACGGCAAGAATTTGCTGGCCGAGGACGGCTCGCACTCCTTGGGTGCCGACATCACCACCGGCTATCCGGAGTTTGACCATGTATTGCTCAAGAAGCTGGGCTGGTGGGACGACCTCACGGAGGCGGAGAAAACGGCCGCGGAAGGCAAAAACTGGAAGACCGATATGTCGGGCGGCATCCAGCGCGTGGTGATGCAAGTGCATGGCTGCCATCCGTTTGGCAATGCCAAGGCGCGGGCCGTGGTGTGGAACTTTCCCGATGCGATTCCGCAGCACCGCGAACCCTTGTACGGCATCCGGCCTGACCTGGTGGCCAAGTACCCGACGCACGACGACAAGAAGGCGTTCTGGCGTTTGCCCACCCTGTTCAAGACGATTCAGGATAAAAACATCGCTGACAAGGTGCACGAGAAGTTCCCGTTCATCATGACCTCGGGCCGGCTGGTCGAGTACGAAGGCGGCGGCGAAGAAACCCGCTCCAACCCGTGGCTGGCCGAGTTGCAGCAGGAGATGTTCATCGAGATCAACCCCAAGGTGGCGGCGGACAAAGGCATTCGCAATGGTGAGCGGGCCTGGGTCTCGACCCCGACCGGTGCGCGCCTCAATGTGCAGGCACTGGTCACCGAGCGCGTCGGGCCGGACACGGTGTTCATGCCGTTCCACTTCTCGGGTCGCTGGCAAGGTGCTGACATGCTGGCTTATTACCCCAATGGCGCGGCGCCCATCGTGCGCGGCGAGGCCATCAACACCGGCACCACCTACGGTTATGACAGCGTGACCATGATGCAAGAGACCAAAACGACGGTCTGCAACGTTGAGAAGGCATAAGGAGAAAAATATGGCACGTATGAAATTTGTTTGTGACGCCGAGCGTTGCATTGAGTGCAACGGTTGTGTCACGGCCTGCAAGAACGAACATGAGGTGCCGTGGGGCGTCAATCGTCGGCGCGTGGTGACCCTTAATGACGGCGTGCCGGGTGAGAAATCCATCTCGGTGGCCTGCATGCATTGCAGCGATGCGCCGTGCATGGCGGTCTGCCCGGTCAACTGTTTTTATCGTACCGATGAAGGCGTGGTTTTGCATGACAAGGATGTGTGCATTGGCTGCGGTTACTGCTCTTATGCCTGCCCGTTTGGTGCGCCGCAGTTTCCGTCGCAAGGCACTTTTGGGGTGCGTGGCAAGATGGACAAGTGCACGTTTTGTGCCGGTGGTCCTGAAGCCAATGGCAGCCAGGCCGAGTTCGAAAAATATGGCCGCAACCGTCTGGCCGAGGGCAAGCTGCCGGTGTGCGCGGAAATGTGCTCGACCAAGGCCTTGATCGCCGGAGATGGTGATGTGGTAGCTGACATCTTCCGCAACCGCGTGCTCAAGCGCGGCAAAGGCGCTGAGGTTTGGGGCTGGGGCACCGCCTATGGTTCCAAGCAAGCGGGACAACCGACCGTCAAGGCCCCTGAAGGAGCGAAATCATGAAACATGCACTTTGGATAGCGGCCCTGGCAAGCCTGTTGACGGCTTGTGGCGAGCGCCCGCAAGCACTGGGCGCGGGCAAGCTGGATGCGGCTCCCTACAGTGGTACCGGCAAGGCGTTTGCCGATGGTGGCTGGCAGCAAGGCGACAAGGCCAGCTGGGAGTCGCACATGAAGGCCCGCAGCCAATATGGGCAGAACGACTACAGCCGGATGAATTGACAGGAGGCACTGATGAAAAAAGCCCTTACTGCTGCCGTCTTGCTGTTCCTGGTTTGGGGCAGTGCGGTGGCGCAAAACAAACCGCTGACGCCCAATGCGCCTGTTGCCGTGGTTGCGCCGTCTGATACCGGCGCCATCAAAAGCCAGAGCATTTTGGATGTCAAGCCGGATGCCAGCGCCGAGCCGGGTTATGCCACGCAAAGCAACGGCGAGCGTGCCAAAGTGCAGCCTGGCAACAATGCGCCCATGTGGCGACAGGTGGGCTCCGGCGTCACCGGTTACAGCAGTCTGCCGGTGAGTCAGGCGCCTGAGGCCGGTAATCTGATTCAACCCTTTGTGCAATACCCGGGCTCTCGCCTGACCAACGCGGGCGAGGCCTGGCGGCAGGTGCGCAATGACTGGATCATTCCGTATGGTGCCGCCTTGCTGAGCATCTCGGCATTGGCATTGGCTATTTTGTATTTCACCAAAGGACCGATGGGGCGTGACTATCCGGATACCGGACGCATGATTGAGCGTTTCACGCCATTCGAGCGAGCGGTTCACTGGAGCAACGCGTTTGCCTTCTGTGCCCTGGCTGTTTCTGGATTGGTGATGTCGTTGGGCAAGTTCTTTCTTTTGCCCATCATGGGGGCCACCTTGTTTGGCTGGCTCACGTTTGCCCTGAAGAATCTGCACAACTTCACGGGCCCGTTGTTTGCCGTGTCGCTGTTCATTGTCGTCATCACTTTCATCAAGGACAACATTGCCAATCTGGCCGATTTTGTCTGGCTGACCAAGGCGGGCGGCATGTTGAGTGAGCATGAGGTGCCTTCGCACCGCTTCAATGCGGGCGAAAAGGGTCTGTTTTGGTGGGGCGTGACCATCCCAGGTTTGGTGGTGCTGGGCTCGGGCCTGGTGCTGGACAAGCTGATTCCTGGTTTTGGCGCAGTGCGTGGCGAGATGCAAATCGCCCAGATGCTGCATGCTGTGCTCGCGTTCTGGATGATGGCCCTGATCCTCGGTCATATTTACATGGGGACCGTGGGCGTGCGCGGCGCCTTGAAGGCCATGAAGACGGGTTATGTGTCCGATGAATGGGCCAAGGAACACCATGATCTTTGGTATCAGGACATCCAGGCCGGCAAGATCCCGGCCCAGCGCTCGCAAAAGCCGGTCACCCGCCAACCTGTTCAAGTTTGAGAGTTTAGAAAGCCTGTATGAATAATGCGCTGAAACATCTTTGGGTGGCGGGTGGTTTGCTCTTGGTCGCCACAGCGGTGATGGCCAAGTTGCCTGCCTTGTCGGATGAAGCCAAAGCCAAAGCAGCCGAGGCTGCCGCCAAAGTAGCCTGGAGCGGCAAGGTTGATGCCTACCTGAACTGCAAGTCGCAGGACAAGGTGGCGGCCCACTATTACAAAACGGCCAAAGCCGCTAACAAGGACACCAAGCCGGCGAAAGAAATGCCGCCTTGCGCTGACCCGGGCGCGTTTTCCTACACGCCTGCTGAGGTGGCCAAGCCGCTGGAGGCGTCCGGTGCGCATTCACCCGCGCCTACCGCAACCAGCCCACCCAGTAGCAATACACCGGCCGCCGTCATTGCGCCCGCCAAAAAGCCCTGACCACGCCTCCATTTTTAAAAGCCGCCCCCTTACGGGTCGGCTTTTTTTGTTGTAGCCTCTCATTCATGTCCCTACCTTTTCTGACCCAAGCGCGTGCGCCATTGACCTGCGAAGTTGCTGCTGTCAACGAGTATGGCGAGCAGCAGCCGATCTCAATTCCTGCCGAACGCGCGCTCACCGTCTATGTCGATAAGCGTGAATTGGTCACGCTGATGACCTTGGGCGCCCACCCTGAATTGCTGGTATTGGGTTTTTTGCGCAACCAGCGATTGGTGCAGTCGGTGCAGGAGGTCGAGTCGATCACGGTGGACTGGGAGGTGGGTGCTGCGGCCGTCAAAACGCGCCAGGGTATTTCTGACATTGAAGCGCGCACCGCCAAACGCGTGGTGACCACCGGCTGTGGGCAAGGCAGTGTGTTTGGCGATTTGATGGCGGACGTGGACAAGCTGGTCTTGCCCGCGGCGACCCTGATGCAATCGCAACTGTATGGCATCGTCAACGCCATTCGCCTGCAGGAGAGTACCTACAAATCAGCGGGTTCGGTGCATGGTTGCGCCTTGTTTCGGGGCGAAGAAATGCTGGTGTTTGTAGAAGACGTCGGCCGCCACAACGCCATCGACACCATTGCCGGCTGGATGTGGATGCAAGCCGCCCAAGCCATGGCGGGCGATGACAAAGTCTTCTACACCACCGGACGGTTGACCAGCGAGATGGTGATCAAGTCCGCCCAGATGGGGGTGCCCATTGTGGTCTCGCGCAGCGGCATCACCCAGATGGGCCATGACGTGGCGCAACGCCTGGGGCTGTGCACCATTGGTCGCGCCACCAACAAGCGTTTTCTTTGCTACAGCGGTGCTGACCGTTTGCAGTTGCAGCCCGAGCTGGCCGGCACAAGGCTGCCTGTAGCGGCGTGACGCCGGTACCCGACCCGGCACAATACGCTGCCCCGTCTCCACTTAATCCATGCGTGATCCCTTACTTGACACCTCTGTTGTCGCGGTCAAACCCAGTGCCCGTCAGCTGACACTTTGGGCTTTTGTCATTGTCTTTTTGGTGCTGTTGATCGCTTGGGCCGGGCAGTGGGCGGCACAGCGGGAAGCTGATTTCCAGTCTGACTCGATTAACCGCGCGATAGAAGTCCACGCCTTGGGCTTGCGAGGTGAGGCGGCCAAATACCACTACCTGCCGTTCACGGCCGCGCAGCATCCCGATGTGATCGCCGCTTTGTCGAATCCCAAGGACCTCGCACGGCGTCAGCGTGCCAACCGCTACCTGGAGGATGTGAACCGGCGCGCGGGATCCGACGCCTTGTATGCGATTGACCTTCAGGGCACCACACTCACGGCCAGCAACTGGAATGATCCCAAAGGTTTTGTCGGCGAGTCTTACGCCAATCGTCCTTACTTTATTGACGCGAGCGAGGGCCGCAACGGTCAGTTTTACGGTGTCGGCAAGACGACCGGTGAGCCGGGCCTGTTTCTCTCTGCGCCCGTGCGGCATCAAGGCGTGATTCTCGGCGTTGTTGTCGTCAAAGTGAGCCTGCGCCAAATTCAGGAAACGTGGGCCAAGGCACGCGACCCGATCATGCTGTCGGATGCGCATGGCATTTTTTTCCTGGGCTCCAATGCACCGTGGCTATACCAGGCCAAGACAGAGGTGAGTCAAGATGATCTGACTTGGGTAACTCAGCATGAAGTCTATGGCGCCAGACAAGTCTTTCCTCGGGTGCCTTGGTCTGTTGAGCGCACCGAGGGCCCGCCGGGCTACCTGATTCGGACCCGCATCAATGGCCAATCGCGTCAATTTCTTGCCGTCGACGAGACCCTGCCCGATCTCGGCTGGACCTTGACGGTGATGACCGATTACGTGGCCGTCACGCGTGCGCGCACTCGCACCTGGATGCTGGGGGGGTTGGGTGCCGGTCTGCTGATCTTGGGTGGGCTTTACCTGCAGTTGCGGGAGCGCAGGTTTGCCGAGCAGCGCAATGCCCGTCGCGAGTTGGAGGTGCGGGTGCGCGAGCGAACCCAGGAGCTGGGCGAGGCACACGCCTTTCGCAAGGCAATGGAGGATTCGCTGCTGGTGGGCATGCGTGCCCGGGATCTTGAGGGGCACATCATTTACGTCAACCCGGCCTTGAGCGAAATCACGGGCTACCGGGCGGATGAACTGATTGGCCGGCTGCCGCCTTACCCCTACTGGCATCCAGACGACCTGGAGAAACACTGGCACGACAATGACGCGATGATGAGCGGTCAGGCCGCACTGACCGGTTTCGAGTCACGCGTTCGCCACCGGGATGGACACGACGTGCATACCATGGTCTATACGGCACCGCTGATTGACGCCACGGGCAAGCAAAGCGGCTGGATGAGTTCAGTCGTCGATATCTCCGAGCAAAAACGCGCGGAAATACGGCAGCGCCAGCACGACGAGCAACTGCAGCACGCCCAGCGACTGGCCAGTCTGGGCGAGATGGCCTCGACGCTGGCCCACGAGTTGAACCAGCCGTTGATGGCACTCAGTAATTTTGCGAGTGCGGCGAAAGCCTTTGCGGCCCAGGGAAATCAAACTTTGCTGGTCAACAGCCTTGAAGAAATCATGGCCCAGGCGCAGCGCACGGCCGAGATCGTGCGACGAATTCGCAGCTTTGTGCGACAGCGGACCCAAGGCGTTGAAAACTGTGTGATTCATGACGTGGTTGCCAATGTCCTGGCCTTGCTCAAGCCTGAAATCCGGGTTCAACACGCACGTGTCATCACGCAGGTGCAGGCCCAGCTTCCCCTGGTGCCGGGTGACCGGGTGCTGTTGGAGCAGGTGTTACTGAACCTCGTCCTCAACAGCCTGCAGGCCATGCAGAACACACCGGTCGACAGCCGCGTGGTGGAGATCGATGCCACCTGTGTGAATGGAGCCGTTTTTATTAAAGTGGCGGATCGTGGGCCGGGCATTGCCGCGGACATTGCCGACCAGCTGTTCGATCCCTTCTTCACGACCAAGGTGGAAGGCCTGGGGCTCGGCTTGAATATTTGCCGCACCATCGTCGAAAGCCATCGGGGTCACCTGTCTTTCGAGAACCGTGAAGGCGGCGGTGTCATCTTTACGCTCCAGTTGGAGTCCATGCCATGAATCACACGCATCTCAATCTTTATGTGGTCGATGACGACGACGCGGTGCGTCGCTCTCTCGGACTGTTGTTGCTGTCGCGCGGTCATGCGGTGCAGACCTTTGACTCGGGCGAAGCGTTCCTGGCCGCTGCCGATTTAAAACGCGCCGGCTGCGTCATTCTGGACCTGCGGATGGATGGCATGAGCGGGCTGCAGGTTTTTGAGCAACTGCGGGCGCAACAGAGCGCGATGGTGGTACTTTTCCTCTCGGGCCATGGCGACATCCCCATCGCGGTGGATGCCGTGCAGAAGGGCGCGTTTGGTTGGCTGGAAAAGCCCTGCAATGATGAACACTTGCTGAAAACGGTTCAGTTGGCGCTGCAGAAAGCAGCCGAGCTGGCGCTCAGGCAGCAGAGCCAGCAAGAGGCGCAAACGCGGTGGGACAAACTGACGCCCCGCGAGAAGCAGGTGGCCCGGGAAGTCGCCCAAGGCAAACCCAATAAGCGGATTGCCCTCGATTTGGCGCCACTGGAATTGCGCACGGTCGAAACCCACCGTGCCCATGTCTTCGCCAAGCTGGAAGTGTCCAACAGCAACGAACTCGACCGTTTCCTGCGCGACAACGAACTGTAAAGCGCGCCCTTGCAAGCGGTGGTTTCTCAGTAGAACTACGCAGACAAGGATGGGCACGCTACGGACGACGCCACGCGCTCCTCTTGGGAAAATCCCTGTTACAGGCTGAGACGCGCCACACAAGCTGACGCGTAGCCCAAAAAAAGGAGACCCCTATGACCGCCGTCTTATTGCCCTATACCTTTGAAGAAAAGCGCAAACGCATCTTCGCCATCGTTGCCGCATCGTCCGGTAATCTGGTCGAGTGGTTCGACTTTTACGTCTACGCTTTTTGCGCCATCTATTTCGCGCCTGCGTTCTTTCCGAAATCAGATCCAACCGCGCAGCTGCTCAATACCGCCGGGGTGTTTGCCGCCGGCTTTCTGATGCGCCCCATTGGTGGCTGGTTGTTTGGCCGCATCGCCGACCGGCATGGCCGAAAGAACTCCATGGTGATTTCGGTCATGCTGATGTGCGTGGGCTCACTGATGATCGCGTGCCTGCCCACCTATGCCAGCATTGGCGCCGCCGCGCCCGTGTTGCTGCTCCTGGCGCGACTGCTTCAGGGCTTGTCGGTCGGCGGTGAATACGGCACGACGGCCACCTACATGAGCGAAGTGGCCATGCGCGGGCAACGCGGATTTCTTTCGTCGTTCCAATATGTGACGCTGATTGGTGGGCAACTGCTGGCGGTGCTGGTGGTCGTGATCCTGCAGCAGTTCCTGACGGAAGTCGAACTCAAGGCCTGGGGCTGGCGCATTCCTTTTGTCATTGGCGCGGTGACGGCGGTGGTGGCCCTGCTGCTCCGTCGCACCTTGCACGAAACCACGACGGCAGAGTCGCGCAGCAATAAAGCGGCGGGCAGTGTCGCCGCGATATTCAAACACCATAAAAAAGCGTTCTTTACCGTGCTCGGCTTTACCGCTGGCGGCTCGCTGATTTTTTACACGTTCACGACTTACATGCAAAAGTACCTGGTGAATTCGGCCGGCATGTCGATCAAGACGGCCAGTCTCGTCATGACGGTGTGCTTGTTCCTCTACATGTGCATGCAGCCGATATTCGGCGCATTGTCCGATCGCATTGGCCGGCGTAAAAACATGCTGTTGTTCGGCGGACTGGGCGCGCTGGTCACCGTCCCTGTGTTGACGGCCCTGCAAAGCATTGCCAGTCCGGTCGCGGCGGGTGCCTTGATCATGCTGGCCCTGGCCATCGTCAGTTTCTACACTTCCGTCGGCGGTATCGTGAAAGCCGAAATGTTTCCTCCTGAAGTGCGGGCGCTCGGCGTCGGTCTTTCCTATGCCGTGGGCAACGCGATCTTTGGCGGGTCGGCCGAGTATGTGGCGCTGGGTCTGAAGTCCATCGGCCATGAGTCGGCGTTCTATTGGTATGTCACGGGCATGATGGTGCTGGCCTTCCTGGTCAGTCTGAGTTTGCCAAAGCAGGCCAAATACCTGCATCACGACCACTGAGCCAATCAGGCCCGCGCTACAGGGTAAAACCTGTTGCGCGCAGCCACCAGCCTTTGAGTGCGCTAAGGTAGCGCCATGAATATTTCTTTTTGGCGTTTGGGCTGGCGTTCTTTGTGGCGCGATCTGCGCTCCGGTGAGCTGCGTTTACTGATTGTTGCCGTGACGCTGGCGGTGGCGGCCTTGACCGCCGTGGGTTTTTTTGCCGACCGGCTGAAAGGCGGTTTGCAGCGCGATGCACGCCAGTTGCTCGGCGGCGACGCCGTGATTTCCAGCGACAACCCGACGCCGGCCGTGTTTGCGGCCAAGGCCCGCGCACTGGGCCTGGACGTGGTCCAAACCCTGGGCTTTCCCACCATGGCCCGCGCCAGCGACGCCAAGGGCGGCGGCACCAAGCTGGTGGCCCTGAAGGTTGTCGAGCCCGGTTATCCCTTGCGGGGCAGCCTTAAAGTCACGAACCAGCCGGGCGCGCCGGACACCTTGACCAAGAACATCCCTGCGCCCGGTGAAGCCTGGGTCGAGGCGCCCTTGCTGGAAGGCATCAGCGTCCAGATGGGGGATGTCTTGCTGCTGGGCGACGCCAGCCTGCGGGTGGCAAAAATCATTGTCAATGAGCCGGACCGGGGCGCCGGGTTCATGAATTTTGCGCCGCGCGTCATGATCAATCGCGCCGATGTGGAGGCCACCAAACTGATCCAGCCGGCCAGCCGCGTGAGCTACCGGATGGCGGTGGCGGGCGAGGACCGCCGGGTCAAGGACTTTGTGACCTGGGCGCTGGTCGAGGCCAAAAATTCGCAGGTGCGCGGTGTGCGGGTCGAGTCGCTGCAAAACGGCCGTCCCGAATTGGGGCAGACGCTGGAGCGGGCCGAGAAGTTTCTCAACCTCATCGCCTTGCTGGCGGCGCTCTTGAGTGCCGTGGCGGTGGCGCTGGCGGCACGCGGCTTTGCCGCCAGTCATCTGGACGATTGCGCCATGCTGCGCGTGCTGGGCTTGAGCCAGCGCACCATCGCCTCAAGCTATGCCTTCGAGTTCACCGTCATTGGCCTGCTGGCCAGCGGCCTGGGGGTGATCTTTGGCTACGCCGTGCACCATGTTTTCGTCTTGTTGCTGGCCGGTTTGGTGGACGCCGCGCTGCCGGCGGCCGGCATCTGGCCGGTTCTGTTTGGCCTGGGGATGGGGCTGACTCTGCTGCTGGCCTTTGGTCTGCCGCCGGTGCTGCAGCTGGCCCAGGTGCCGCCGCTGCGCGTGATCCGTCGTGATGTCGGCAACCTCAAACCTGCCTCGCTGGGGGTACTGGGACTGGGCGTGGCCGGTTTTGCCACCTTGCTGCTGGCCGCCAGCAGCGATGTCAAGCTGGGCCTGATCGCGGTTGGCGGCTTTGCGGCGGCGACCCTGGTGTTCGCTGTATTGAGCTGGCTGGCCGTCAAGTTGCTGCGCTGGAGTGTGAACGAGAGCACCGCGCCGCGCTGGCTGGTATTGGCCACCCGGCAGATTTCGGCCCGCCCGGCTTTTGCGGTGGTGCAGGTGAGTGCCCTGGCTGTGGGTCTGCTGGCACTGGTGCTGCTGGTGTTGCTGCGCACCGACCTCATCAGCAGCTGGCGCCAGGCCACGCCGGCGGATGCGCCGAATCGTTTTGTCATCAACGTCATGCCGGAACAGGGCGAGGCGTTTGTCAAGGCCTTGCGTGACGGTGGGGTCACCAAGTTTGACTGGTACCCCATGATTCGCGGGCGGCTGGTGGCCGTCAATGGCAAGGCGGTTACCCCCGACGACTACGTGGACGACCGGGCCAAGCGGCTGGTCGACCGCGAGTTCAACCTCTCCAACAGCGCCCAAAAGCCGTCTCAAAATGAGGTGGTGGCGGGCCGCTGGACCGAGGAAGAGCAGGGCGCCATCAGCGTCGAAGAGGGCATTGCCAAAACCCTCAATCTCAAACTGGGCGATTCCCTGCGTTTTGATGTGGGTGGCGTGCAAACCGAGTCGAAAGTCACGTCCTTGCGCAAGGTGGACTGGGGCTCGATGCGGGCCAATTTCTTCGTCATGTACCCGGTAAGCCAGTTGCCGAATGTGTCGGCCACCTTCATGAGTGCGTTCAAGGCACCGGCGACCCCGGGGTTTGACAATGCGCTGGTGCGCAGTTTTCCCAACATCACGAGCGTCGACATGACCACCACCATCATGCAGATTCAGCGGGTGCTGGACCAGGTGATTGGTGCGGTGGAGTTTTTGTTCGCCTTTACGCTGGCGGCCGGTCTGGTGGTGCTGTTTGCCGCCGTGACGGCGACGCGGGAAGAACGGGCCCGCGAGTTTGCCATCATGCGGGCAATCGGGGCGCAAAGCAGCTTGCTGCGCCACGTCCAGCGCGCCGAGCTGATCGGCGTCGGCTTGCTCGCCGGCTTTCTGGCCTCCGTGGTGGCCACGGCGGTGGGCTGGGCGCTGGCCAAGTACGTGTTCGATTTTGAATGGACGGTCTCGTTGTGGGTGCCCTTGTTCGGCTCCCTGAGCGGCGCGCTGCTGGCGCTGGCGGCGGGCTGGTGGGGCTTGCGTGAGGTGCTGCGCCGCCCGGTGGTGGAGACACTGCGGCGGGCGGCGCAGTAGGTTGCTATGTAATTTATAGCTTCCTGCGTAATGATTACGGGGGCTAGCGGCTTATTTTCTATAAATAATTGGGGGAATCATCCGTTGCAAGTCCGTTTCAGCGACTCGGCGGCGCAGCCCGGGTGCCGATGCTGAGCCAGCGCTTTGACCCTGCGCACGTGCGTTGTATCAAATTCAGCCGCCAAATCGCATGCTAAGCTGGCCAGCCCGATTGCGTGGCCGTCCGGCCAGTGCCGATCTCAACTGAAAAAGGAGATACCCATGTCCGGTCTTCTGTCCAATGTCGATCCCGATGGTTTGCTCGAATTCTCCGTGGTCTATACCGACCGCGCGCTCAATCACATGTCCAAAAGTTTCCAGGGCGTGATGAAAGATATCTCCAGCATTCTGAAAGAGGTTTACCACGCCAAGTCGGTCGTACTGGTGCCGGGCAGCGGCACCTTCGGCATGGAGGCTGTGGCCCGCCAGTTTGCCGGTGGCAAAAAGGTGTTGATCCTGCGCAATGGCTGGTTCAGCTACCGCTGGACGCAGATTCTGGAGATGGGGCATATCGCCGCTGAATCCACCGTGCTCAAGGCCCGGCGGGTCGGCACGGACAAGCAGGCGCCCTGGGTGCCCGCGCCCATTGCCGAGGTGGTGGCGGCGATCCGCGAGAAAAAACCCGATGTCGTTTTTGCGCCGCATGTCGAAACCGCCAGCGGCATGATGCTGCCGGATGACTACCTGCGCGCCGTGGCCGAGGCCGTGCACGCGGTGGGCGGCCTGTTCGTGCTGGACTGCATTGCCTCGGGCGCGATGTGGGTGAACATGCGGGATACCGGTGTGGACGTGCTGGTCAGCGCGCCGCAAAAAGGCTGGAGCAGTTCGCCGTGCTGCGCCATGGTGATGCTGAGTGAGCGCGCTCGCCTCGCCATCGATTCCACCACCAGCACCAGCTTTGCCTGCGACCTGAAAAAGTGGCTGCAGATCATGGAAGCCTACGAGAACGGCGGTCATGCCTACCACGCCACCTTGCCAACCGATGCGCTGACGCGGCTGCGCGAGGTGATGAAAGAAACCCAGGCCTACGGCTTTGACAAGGTCCGCAAAGAACAGATGGCGCTTGGTGCCCAGGTGCGTGCGTTGTTTGAGAGCCGGGGCATCGCCAGCGTGGCCGCCGTTGGCTTCAAGGCGCCGGGCGTGGTGGTCAGCTACACAGACGACCCCGAGATTCAATCCAGCCGCAAGTTCCTGGCCGAGGGCCTGCAGACGGCCGCCGGTGTGCCGCTGCAGTGTGACGAGCCGGCCGACTTCATGACCTTTCGGGTCGGCCTGTTCGGCCTGGAAAAATGGCACAACGTGGACCGTACCGTGGGGCAGTTGGCCGTGGCGCTGGACAAGATTTTTTTAGTGCCGGCCTTGACCTAGCGTTTGTTCAGCCGCGCGACGCCATCAACAGCACCACCAGCGCGCCGCCGCCGCCATCCGCGGGTTTGGCCTGCACAAAGGCCAGTACCTCCTGTTTTTGTACCAGCCAGCTATGGACCCGGCTTTTCAGCACCGGCGCTTTGCCCGGTGAGCCCAGCCCTTTGCCGTGCACCACGCGCACACAGCGAATGCCCTGTTTGTGCGCCTCGCGAATGAAGAAGCTCAGCTGCTCGCGGGCCTCGTCCCGGCGCAAGCCATGCAGGTCGAGCTGGCGCTGGATCGACCAGTCCCCGCGGCGCAGCTTGCGGGTGACATCGGGCCCGATGCCGGGGCGGCGAAAACTCAACAGATCGTCCACATCCAGCAGGGTGCCGACATCAAATTCGTCGCTGATCGCCTCAATCAGCACCGCTTTCTCATCCTGTTCGTATTGCATCGGGCGCGGCGCAGGGGGCTCTTTTTTTAATAGCACGCGGCGCTTGTCTGGCAAGGGCTTGACCACGCCAGCGGCCTGAATGAATAGATTTTTTTCACTGACGGCCTGAAGCCGGGCACGGGCCAACTCGGCCGCCAGCGCCGCCTGGTGCTGCGCTTGGGCTTCAATTTCACGCTTGACCAGTTTCAGATCGGCCAAGCTCTTGACCGTTACCGGCTTGTTGCTCATAGAAAACCTCGTTCCGCCATGGAGAGGGCTTCGCCGGGCGCCACGATCACATGGTCCAGCACCCGCACATCAATCAGCGCCAGTGTCGTTTTCAGGGTTTGCGTCAGCGTCTCGTCGGCCCGCGAGGGTTGTACCGAGCCGCTCGGGTGGTTATGCGCCAGCACCACGGCCGCCGCCTGGTGGTGCAGGGCGCGCAGCACCACTTCGCGCGGGTAGACACTGGTTTGGGTCAATGTTCCGCGGAAAAGTTCTTCCATCGCCAGCAGCCGGTTTTGCACGTCGAGAAACAGCACGGCAAACACTTCATGCGGTTTGGCCGACAGGTGCAGCTGCAGGTAGTGCTTGACGGCATCCGGCGTGGCAAACACGGTGCGCTCCTTGAGCTGCTGCGCCAGCGCCCGGCGCGACAACTCCAGCACCGCCACGATCTCGGCCCGTTTGGCTGGCCCCAGCCCTTTGATGCGCTTGAGGTCGTCAGAGGTGGCATGCAGCAGGCCGGCGATGCCGTCAAACCCGTCATGCTCGTTGGTGCTGGTTTTGAGTTGCAGCAACTCTTGCGCCATTTGCAGCACGCCCTTGCCCTGGATGCCGGTGCGCAGCAGGATCGCCAGCAGCTCGACGTCGCTCAGGGCACCGGGGCCGCGCGCCAGCAGCTTTTCGCGCGGGCGCGCATCGGGGGGAAGGTCTTTGAGGGGCATGAGCAGGGCTTTTAGAATGGAGATCAGTTTATTCGCCAAAATGTCTGTCAGACTTTTATCCAGGACTTTTATGACCGCCACGCTTGCCACTGTTCAACCCGGTTCTTTTCTCACGCTGCATTACCGCATGGCCGGTCCGGCGGGGGATGTGATCAACACCTTTGAAGGCAAACCCGCCACGCTCACCTTGGGTAACGGCGAGTTGGCGCCCGCCGTCGAGGCCCATTTGCTGGGCCTGGCGGAGGGCAGTCGCGCCACCTTTGAACTGGCCTCCGGCGCGGCCTTTGGCGAGCGCAACTCCGACATGCTGCAGTGGCTGGACCGCAAGGTGCTCACGGACATGGGCGATGCCGATGCACAGTACGACGTGGGTGATGTGGTGCAGTTCCCCACGCCGGACGGCAAGGGCCAGTTTGCCGGCTCGGTGCAGCAACTCCGAAGCGACGAAAAAGGCGACGCGGTGCTGTTTGACTTCAACCATCCGCTGGCCGGCCAGCCGGTGACGTTTGAAGTGCTTGTGATTGGGATTCTGTGAACAGGATGCATGAAATGACCGGCGAGGAAAACAACTTGAGCGACGCCGGGCCGCCCCAAGGCGCGAAGGCCCCCTCGGGGGGCAGCGCAGCACACGAAGTGGCAAGCGTGGGGGTCGGTTCCATCCTGCTGGCGGAGCCGCGCGGTTTTTGCGCCGGGGTGGACCGGGCCATCGAGATCGTCGAGCGGGCCTTGCAAAAGTTTGGCGCGCCGATTTATGTGCGGCATGAAATCGTGCACAACACCTATGTGGTGAATGACCTGAAGGCCAAAGGTGCTATCTTTATTGAAGCGCTGGATGACGTACCGGCAGGGGCTACACTCATTTTCTCGGCTCATGGCGTGAGCCGGGCGGTGCAGGAAGAAGCGGCCGCCCGCGGCTTCCAGATTTTTGATGCCACCTGCCCGCTGGTGACCAAAGTGCATGTGGAGGTCGCCAAGCTGCACAAGGAAGGCTACGAGTTCATCATGATCGGCCACAAAGGGCACCCCGAAGTCGAAGGCACCATGGGTCAGCTGGAGAGCGGCATTCATCTGGTGGAAGATGTCGCCGATGTGGCGCGCGTGCAGCCGGCCCAGACCGAACTGTTGGCGGTGGTGACACAAACCACCCTCAGCGTGGACGACGCGGCCGAGATTGCGGCGGCCATCAAGTTGCGTTTCCCCAATGCACGCCAGCCCAAACAGCAGGATATTTGCTACGCTACGCAAAACCGGCAGGATGCCGTGAAAGTCATGAGCCCGCAGGTCGATGTGCTGATTGTGGTGGGCAGTCCGACCAGTTCCAACAGCAACCGCCTGGCCGAGTTGGCGCGCAAGCTGGGCACCGAGAGCTATATGGTGGACAGCGCGGACGAGTTGCAGGCGCTGTGGTTTGAGGGGCGCCAGCGTGTCGGTTTGACCGCCGGGGCTTCGGCCCCCGAGATTTTGGTGCGGCAGGTGATTGACCGCATCAAGGCGCTGGGCGCGGTGTCGGTGCGCAAGATGGCAGGCATCGAGGAAACGGTGAAGTTCCCGTTGCCCAAGGGCTTGAAGCTGATCGACTAATTGCTATTGAATAAATAGCTGCTTACGCAATAAACTAGGGCGCTACAGCCTTATTTCTTATATAAAACTGCACCATGCTTGACATTACTCTGCTCCGCAAAGACCTTGATTCCGCCATTGCGCGCCTTGAAACGCGTAAAAAGCCGCAAGCCTTCCTGAATGTGGACACCTTCCGAACGCTGGAGACCGAGCGCAAGACGATCCAGATGCGGACTGAAGAATTGCAGAGCAAGCGCAACAGTTTGAGCAAGCAAATTGGCCAGCTCAAGGCCAAAGGCCCTGCCGGTCAAGGCGAGGTGGATGCCGTGATGACCGAGGTGGCCGGCCTCAAGTCGGAGCTGGAGTCTTCGGCGACACGGCTGGATCAGATCCAGGCTGAGTTGCAAGTGTTGCTGCTGGCAGTGCCCAACCTGCCGCATGAGAGCGTGCCGGTCGGCGCGGATGAGCATGGCAATGTGGTGGTGCGCACTTGGGGGACACCGAAGGAATTTGGTTTTGAGGTGAAAGACCATGTCGACCTGGGCACGCCGCTGGGGCTGGATTTCGAGATGGGCGTCAAGCTGACCGGCGCTCGCTTCACGGTGATGAAGGGGCCGATTGCCCGCTTGCACCGCGCCCTGTCGCAGTTCATGCTGGATGTGCAAACCGAGGAGCACGGCTACACCGAGTGCTACACGCCCTACATCGTGAATGGCGAGAGCCTGCGCGGTACCGGCCAGTTGCCCAAGTTTGAGGGCGATCTGTTTGCCGCCAAAAAGGGCGGGCAAGAAGGCGAAGCGGCGCCGGACAACGCGGCGCTGTACCTGATTCCCACGAGCGAAGTCCCGCTGACCAACTTTGTGCGCGATGAAGTCGTGGCCGAGGCTGACTTGCCCATCAAGCTGACGGCGCACACGCCGTGTTTTCGTTCCGAGGCGGGCAGTGCCGGGCGCGACACGCGCGGCCTGATTCGTCAGCACCAATTTGACAAAGTCGAGATGGTACAAATCGTGCATCCTGAAAAAAGCTACGAGGTGCTGGAAGAGATGGTCGGCCACGCCGAAGCCATCCTGCAAAAACTGGGCTTGCCTTACCGGGTGATGTCGCTTTGCACCGGCGACATGGGCTTTGGGGCCAGTAAAACCTATGATCTGGAAGTCTGGCTGCCGGCGCAAAACACCTTCCGCGAAATCAGCTCGATTTCGAATTGCGAGGCATTCCAGTCGCGCCGCCTGCAAGCCCGCTACAAGAATGCACAGGGCAAGAACGAGTTGGTGCACACCCTCAATGGCTCCGGCCTCGCGGTCGGACGCACGCTGGTGGCCGTGCTGGAAAATTATCAGAATGCCGATGGTTCGGTCACCGTGCCGCAGGCCTTGCGTTCCTATGTCGGCGGTCAAAAAGTTCTGGGCGCTACCACCATGAATGACATGACTTCGTAGCCTGCCATGATCCGCCGCCTTTTGACATGCCTCATCGTCAGTTTGACCTTGAGTTTGCCAAGCCAGGCGGTGGAAACTTTGCGCGTGCTGACATGGCCTGGCTACGCCGATAGCGATCTGGTCAAGGCGTTTGAGAAAAAATTTGACGTGCGCGTCGAAGTCAGCTACATCAGTTCGGATGAGGTCTTGCGGCAAAAAATCAGCGCTAACCACGGTGATGATTTTGATGTGTTTGCCGCCAACACCGCCGAGTTGCAGCATTACCTGGACGAGAAGCTCATCGTGCCGCTGCGACTCGCCAATATTCCCAATACGGCGAACCAGTTACCCCGCTTTCGCAATGCCAAGAACATTCCTGGGATCACGCAGTTGGGTGAGGTGTATGCCGTTCCCTATACCTATTCGGAGATGGGGCTGATATTTGACCGCAAGCAGTTCAAGGAAGCGCCGACGTCGATCGCGGTGATGTGGGATCCCAAGTACCAGGGGCGGGTACTCGCCTTCAACGACAGCAGTCACAACTTTTCGATCGCCTCGCTGGCGCTGGGAGGCAAGCCGTTCCGGATTGAAGATAAAAATGTCAAATCCGTGGTCGATCACCTTATTGCCTTACGCCGTAATGTGCTGACTTTCTACACCTTGCCAGAAGAATCGGTTGAATTGTTTCGCACTCAAACCGCGGCACTGTTGTTTGCCAATTACGGACGGCAACAACTCAAGCTCTTGCAGGACGCGGGCGCGGATGTCGGTTATGTCATTCCCCAAGAGGGCGCGCTGGCCTGGCTGGACTGCTGGGCGATTACGCGCGGGGTCAAAAACAAAAACCTGGCGGAGCGCTGGATTAACTACATGCTGGACATCACCGTGAGTCGAGAATTGACCCGTCGGCAGGGCCTCTCGAACACGATTGAGGCGGACACCGCCACCAGGGAAACGGACAAAATCATCTGGCTCGAACCGGTGGAAGATGACAAGCGCCGGGCCGCCCTGTGGGCGCGCATTATTTCTGGCGATTTACCGGGACGGTTTTAGCCTATGCGATACGGCATTGGTTTCAAGTTGGGGCTTTTGCTCGCCACTTTCGGCATCGTGGCGATGAGCATCGTGGGCTACTATTCTTACGCCAGCAGCCGGGCCATGCTGTTGAGTGCGGCGCAACGTGATTTGCTCACTGCAACCCAGGTGCTGGGACGGAATTTTCAGTCCAGCATCGATGAAATATCGGGTGACACCTTGCTCTTGGCCAAGCTCTCGACGACCTCTGCCGCTGCCAGTTTTCCGATGGGTGTGACGGCTGACCGTGACAAAGAACTGCTGGCCGATACCTTTGCTGCAATGTTGGCGGTCAATCCTCAATACTTCCAGATTCGTTTGATTGGCGCCGGTGCGCACGGTCTGGAGCTGGTTCGTGTGGATCGAGCCGGCGACCAACTGGTGCGCGTCCAGGTGGCCGATTTGCAAGAAAAAGCACATTACCCCTATGTGTTCAGCACCTTGCAACTGGGTCGGGGACAGGTTTATTTGTCCGACATCACGATTAACCACGAAGAGGGGGCTCATTCCGGCTTGCACAAACCGACCGTGCGCGTTGCCACGCCAGTCATGGCCCAAGACGGCAAAGTGCTGGGGCTGATCGTGATCAACCTTGATCTGAACGGCCTGTTTGATCGCCTGAAATCTGACCTGCCGAATGCCTACCAGCTGTATTTGAGCAACCATTGGGGGGATTATTTGATCCATCCCAATCCTGCGCAGGCCTTTGGTTTTGAGCAGGGTCGCAGAGTCTTCATTCAGGAGTTTTTTGAACCGGTGACGGCCTTGATCAGCGGCAAGAGTGGCAGTGTGGTGACCAATGTCGAAGTTGAGCAGCAAGCCAACCATGGTCTCGTGGCTGCGTTTGTTCGCCTGCCTTTTGCTGGATCAATCGATCAACGTTTTGTGATTCTGGGCCTGTCGCAGCCCCTGGAAAATGTGGTTCGGGAAGCCAAAAAACTGGGTTGGACCACGATTCAAATGATTGTGGTGCTCGGCGTGCTGGCCGTGCTGCTGGCTGCGCTGGTTTCGCGGGTCGTGACCGGCTCCTTGCGCAGCATGGTGCATGCGGTTGGACTTTTTTCAAAAGAACAGGTGGTCAGTGAACTGTCCTCCGCCCGCAAGGATGAAATCGGGCTGCTTGCGCGCAGTCTGAACGACATGCAAGTCACCATTGTTGCGAACTTGCGTGAGTTAAATGAGAGTCGACAAGCCCTCAAGCATCTGGCGCAGCATGATTCGCTGACCGGTCTGCCTAATCGCGCCCTGTTTGACGACCGGCTGCAGCAGGCTGTGTCGCAGGCCCGACGCGATCAGACGCGCATGGCCTTGCTGTTTGTCGATCTGGACGAGTTCAAGGCCATCAACGATACCTACGGTCATCATGTTGGCGATTTGCTGCTGATGGCTGCCGCACAACGGATGGAAGACTGTGTGCGTAACGTTGATACGGTGGGCCGCTTGGGAGGCGATGAGTTTGTCGTGTTGCTGACCCATGTCGAGGAAGAACAGGATGCGCTGGTGGTTGCGGAAAAAATCTGCAAGACCCTGAACCAGCCTTTTGAACTCGACGGCCGGCATATCCATATTTCAGCCAGTATCGGGGCCGCAATCTATCCAGAGCATGGCAGCGACGAGTTGACGCTCGCGCGGAGTGCTGATGCTGCCATGTATCTTTCCAAGGAAGAAGGGGGCAACCGGGTCCGGCTTTTTGAGGGTAAAAAATAAGCGGCTTCCGAAAATAATTCCTGCAGCTGGTCTGATTGGCAAGCCTTATGGGGTACTGAGATCGTCAAATTTCTCTTTCAAAAAATTGAAAAATATTACCTGCTTCTTGCGAAATCTCAATAACCTGAATTGAGTTGCTGAATCAAATGCTATTTTGCATAAATCGAAGTTGACGGACCCAATCAAGAGGTTCGACTGAGTTGTTGGAATTGACTTGTGACAGGAAATTAAAATGACTGACATCTTTGAACGACTCATGGCCGCTAACAAAGCTGATGCGCGAGAGTTGGAGGGATGGGCGACCCGCGCGACTGCCAAATTTGAAAAGTTAATTCATTTGAATATGGCTGCTTGCAAAACCGTATTGGGGGAGTCCTTTGGTCGCAGTCAAGCGTTTTTGGCCGCCAAAGACGCCAACGAACTGATGGCCTTGCAAGCGGGCATGTTTCAGGCGTTGACTGTGAATTCGATTGACTATTTCAATCGGCTGTTTTCTATCGAGAAGCGAACGGTTGCCGACTTGGCCAAAGACTTCAAAGTTGAGTTGGCTGAAGCGCAAACGGTTTTTTCAGATGTCGTGGAAAACGTTATTGAAAGCGCCCCTGCTGGAACCGAGGGCACTTTTGCAGATTTCAAAAATGATGCAAAGGCCCTGCGGAACTTGATCGAATAAGCCAAAGTCTGGGATGTTTGGCGCGTCTTTCCTGTTGGAGCTTTCAGGCGCTGTAGCGCGTTACCGCTAACACCAAGCAGCCTACCGTGGTGATTGCCGTCACCACCGTGATGGCAGCCAGCCAGAGCATGCGCACTCGATTGGTTTCCACGCGATTGATGAGTTGAGCGTTTTGTTCAGCGAGCGCCTTGATGAGTTCTGAAGAGGCGACCATTTGAGCGTGCAAGTCCGACACGGCCACCTCCATTTTGACGATGCGCTCTGCGATAGCGGCGATAGCCAACCCCTCCGACGACAAGACTGCTTGAGACCCCGCCGCTTCAAGCGCTGAGGGAGTTGGTTTTTTGGCGACAGCATTCCACAGCTTCTTCGCCCCATCCGCGACCAGCGGCGCGTTGCTGATAACGTCAGACCATGGAATAATTTTTAAGGCAGCAAGCCAACCAATTGCCATAAGTGAACCTTTCAAAATTTTGTTGTTGCGGAATGACGTTCATCCGAAAAAGCTGCGTTGGGGTTTGGCCGATAGCGTGAATGGGTCAACAGCAGAAAAATAACCACTGACTTACCCCGCGGTGAATTTTCTGGATTTGAGCGGCACTCGTCCCAATGGATGAACCTCCAGACACATGGATTAGTGTACGGGCGGTAGGGATGTAACCCGATAATGACCGTACCCTGTATCCCTACTGGTTCCAAGATGTGTCAGGCAAAGAGGATGTGTCGGCACCGCTGGTTAAGTTTGCGACGGCGGCAACAGGTATCCTCAGACTCCTGATTCACTTTGACGCTGCCTGTTGTGCAAGACACTGTCCACTTCTACGAACCACGCAACGGCCACGGCCTGCCGCATGACCCGTTCAATGCCATCATTGGTCCGCGTCCGATCGGCTGGATATCAACTCGCAGTGCCGCAGGCGCCCTCAATCTGGCACCGTACAGCTTTTTCAATGCCTTCAACTACACGCCGCCCATCGTCGGCTTTGCCAGCATTGGCTACAAGGACTCGGTGCGCAACATCGAGGAGACGCGTGAGTTCACCTGGAACCTGGTCACACGTCCGCTGGCCGAGGCCATGAACCAGACGTGTGCCGCCGTGCCGCCCGAAGTCAGTGAATTCGAGCTGGCGGGATTGACGCCAATCGATTCGCGCGTTATTGCGGTGCCTCGTGTGCGGGAGAGTCCGGTTTCTTTTGAATGTCGTTGCACGCAGATCGTGCAACTCCAGGGCGTCAATGGTGACAAGGTGCCGACCTGGCTGGTGCTGGGCGAAGTGGTGGCCGTGCACATCGCCCAGACCTTGCTGAAAGAAGGCGTTTACGACACGGCTGCGGCGGGGCACATTTTGCGTGGCGGCGGCGCTGCCGATTACTTTTCCATCGGCCCGGAACAGTTGTTCAAGATGCGTCGTCCCGCTTAACCCCGTGGTCCGGGCGGACGCATTGGGTGCCGCTAACGGCTGGTTAAAACAGCCCGGGTAAAATCCATACCCTTTGCGGGATTCTTTGCCTTTTCGTTTTTGCCCTAAATGGTGGGCGTTTGCCTCACTGAGGCAAGCGGCACGACTCCCGTTTTTTCCATTGTCTATAAAGAATCAAACTCATGTCCCTCTCCAGCTCGACCCTTTCAGCCATTCAAAAAGTCGGCGCCGCAGCTTTTGCGGCAGATCTGAAACTCAAAAATGAAGTCACTCAGTATGCCGAGCGTGTCAATGCCGCAATTGCGACCAACCCCTACAACTTGGGCAATGATGCGTTGTTTGCGAACTGGAAGACAGTGGCGCGCCTGTCGCAGGCCATGGTCGGGATCGAAGAAGAGATCAGAAAAGTGTTTCAAGTAGCCTCGGAACTCAGCGTGGATAACCAAACCACCGTGGGGCAAACCCTTGCGATTGCAGCGCCATCACGGGCCGTCAAAAAAGCGGCGGTCAGTCAAAAGGATGCGACGCCAACCGGGACACGTGCCAAAACCAAGAAACCAAAGCAAAAATCCAAGATGGTGCCCCGTACTGCGGCAGCAACGACAAGTGCCGACGAGCAAAGTGTTGCCGCACAAACTGACCTGATGCCTAGCGCGGTGACGGTCAAGCCAAAGAAAAAAACAGCGGCACCCAAAGTCAAGGTCTCGCCATCCAAGCGCGCGGCTGGTTCAGAAAAAACGCTGGCGCTCAGTGGTAACCCCGCCAAGCTGCTACAGCATTTTGAGCGTGTATTGAATGCCAATGAGTTCACGGAAATTAACCAAACGACTGCCGGACAGGAGACGGGCATCCCCCTGGGTTCCATGACGGCGGCCATCAAGAAATTAGTAGCGATGGATCGAATTGTTGCGGGACCGAATGGCAGCTTAAAGCTGGCAAATTCTCCGCTGCCGCTGGACGCGTAACAAGGTGCAGACCCGAACTGTTACGCAGTTAGGGTCTGCACTACTGGTTCAGTGAATGGGTAAGAAGTTTTTTGTATCCGTCATTTGGCAGGAAACTGCCGTCATTGCCTGAAGCAATGATGAACGTAGAAACCCCTTTGGCTGCGCGAGTTCCTGTCTGGATTCATGCCAGCGCCTTGCGCAGTTCAGTTTCCACCGCCTGGTGGTTTTGCAACATGCTGACGGACGGCTGGCTGAAGCGGCTCACGATGACCGTGGCGAGCCAGCCGAAGATGAACCCGGGAATGATCTCGTACAGACCCAGCCAGTTGTTCTGTTTCCAGATCACGACCGTCACAGCACCCACGAGGATGCCCGCCAACGCACCGTTGCGTGTCATGCGGGACCAGAATAACGACAGGATGATAACGGGACCGAACGCGGCGCCGAAGCCGGCCCAGGCGTAGCTGACCATGCCGAGCACCTTGGCTTCGGGGTTGCCGGCGATGCCAATCGCGACCAGTGCAATGGCCATCACCATGGCCCGGCCAACCCACACCAGTTCGGTCTGGCCGGCGTTCTTGCGCAGGAAGGTGCGGTAGATATCCTCGGTCAGTGCGCTGGAGCAGACGAGTAATTGGCAGGACAGCGTGCTCATGACGGCGGCCAGGATGGCCGCGAGCAGCAGGCCGGCGACCCAGGGATTGAACAGTTGTTTGGCCATTTCGATGAACACGGTTTCGGAGTTGGCATTCACGGCCAAGGCGCCGCCCGGGTGTGCCAGAAAATACGGAATGCCGACAAACCCGACCGCGACCGCACCGGCCAGGCACAAGATCATCCAGGTCATGCTGATGCGGCGTGCAGCCGGAATGGTCGTGACCGATTCAGCGGCCATGAAACGCACCAGGATGTGCGGCTGGCCGAAATAGCCCAGCCCCCAGGCCATCAGAGAGACGACACTGACGAAGGAGGCACCCTTCATCATGTCCAGCTTGGCCGGTTCCATCAGATCCGTGATGGACTGCGCAGGCTGCAGGCCATCGGTGACCGCAAAATAGCCCACCACTGGCGCCACGATTAACGCCGTGATCATCAACGACGCCTGTATGGTGTCGGTCCAACTCACGGCCAGGAAGCCGCCGATGAACACGTAGGCGATGGTGCAGGCAGCGCCCACCCATAAAGCGGTCTGGTAGGGCAGTCCGAACATGTTTTCGAACAGCCGCGCCCCAGCCACCACGCCAGAGGCACAGTAGATGGTGAAGAACACCAGGATCACCACGGTGGTGAGGATGCGCAGCAGGTTCTGCGTGTCTTCAAAGCGGTTGGCGAAGTAGTCGGGCAAGGTCAACGCGTTGCCCGCCCGCTCGGTGTACAAGCGCAGCCTCGCGGCGACAAAACGCCAGTTGAGATAGGCGCCGATGACAAGGCCGACGCCGATCCAGGCTTCGCTCAGACCCGAAAGATAGATGGCGCCCGGCAGGCCCATGAGCAGCCAGCCGCTCATGTCTGATGCGCCAGCCGACAGCGCGGTGACAAAGCTGCCCAGACTGCGCCCGCCCAGGATGTAGTCGTCCAGATTGTCGGTGCCGCGGTAGCCCAGGAAACCGATGAATAACATGGCAAACAGGTAAATGCCAAACATGATCACGGTGGGATCGGTAAAGTTCATGAAAGTCTCCTCGATGTGGGACGGGGTGGTTCAAAAATTGGCGCAGGCCATGACGGTAAGTCGGGTGCGCCAGGCCGCCCTGGGGTATCAGGGCGGCCGCCGTGGGTGAAAGGGTGGCTGGACAGGTTCGCGGTTGGCCGCGTGCATCAGCCCATGGTCATGAGCTGCGCATTGCCGCCCGCTGCGGCCGTGTTGGTGCTGATGCTCTGCTCATGCATCAGCGCGCTCACGTCGTAAAGAGCGCCGCCGGCCAATTGCGCCGGGGTCAGGTTCTCGATGCGCACGATGGCGCCCGGCCGTTGTGCCATGCGCGGCAGTAAGGCCTGCAATGCATCGCTATCGCCCTCATACAGCATGACGCTCAGTTGCTGCTCACTGTGCAGTTGCTCGGCGCTGCGTGTCTTCACGAAGTCCTGCACCTCGGGCGGCAGGGCCGCCAGTAAACGCGCTACCGCGCTGTTGGGCGCGGGCATTTCCAGCCAGCACGGGTTGCCGCTGGCCAAGGCTGCCGCCAGATGGTGCACCAAGCCGAGCGCGGTGTTCGCTGCAGACCAGACGGCGCCGCGCGGCAGCAGTTGGTAACGGTTCGATTCGCCGGTGGGGCCGGGCAGGGTAAAGAGTTGGCCGAATACGCTGTAGGTACGGTAGGCTTCGCACGCCACCACGGCACGGTCGGCGTCGTCGTGGCCTTGCCAGCCGTCGAACTTGGAAAACTCTAGACCTTGCAGAGCCGTGATCAGGCTTTGCAGCGCCCGCAAGGTGGGCAGGTTGGCCGGGTTGCGCTCAGTCGTTGGCGGTGGTGCGGTGCGGCTGACCGGCATCGCCGGCAGTGCGGCCAAGGCCAGGTTGCCCTGCGCCTCGCCCGCCTGCAGCAGGCGGTACAGGTAGAGCGGGCCGCCCGCCTTCGGGCCGGTGCCGGACAGGCCCATGCCGCCGAAGGGCTGTACGCCGACCACGGCGCCGATGACATTGCGGTTGACGTAGACATTGCCGGCCTGCACCTTTTGCGTGACCTGGGCGATGGTTTCGTCGATGCGGCTGTGCACGCCGAAGGTCAGGCCGTAGCCGGTTGCATTGATCGCGTCCAGCACCTCGTCCAACTGGTCGCGGCGGTAACGCAACACGTGCAGCACCGGGCCGAAAACTTCGCGCTGCAGGCGCTCGATGCGGTCGATCTCGATCAGTGCGGGCATCACGAAGTGGCCCTGGCCTGCGCTTTCGTCGCGTGTCATGCGGGTGACGGGCTGGCCCTCGGCCTGCAGGCGGGCAATGTGCTGCTCGATCTGGCTGCGCGCGTCCTCGTCAATCACGGGGCCCACATCGGTGTGCATACGGTCGGGGTTGCCCATGACCCATTCGCGCATGGCCTGCTTGATCATGTCCACCACGCGGTCGGCGCCATCCTCCTGGATGCACAGCAGGCGTAGCGCCGAGCAGCGCTGGCCGGCCGAATCGAAGGCTGAGGACAGCACATCGCCGACGAGCTGTTCGGTCAGTGCTGACGAGTCGGCCACCAGGGCGTTTTGCCCGCCGGTCTCAGCGATCAGCGGGATGCAGCGGCCTTGTGGGCTCAGGCGGCAGGCTAGCGTCTGTGCAATGAGGTGTGCCACTTCGGTCGAGCCGGTGAACATGACACCGGCCACCAGCGGGTGCGCCACCAATGCCGCGCCCACGGTGTCGCCGGTGCCGGGCAGCAGCTGCACGGCGTCCACCGGCACGCCGGCTTCGTGCAAAATTTTCACCATCACGTCGGCCACCAGCGGCGTCTGCTCGGCTGGTTTTGCCAGCGCACAGTTGCCGCTGGCCAGTGCCGCAGCCACCTGGCCTGTGAAGATGGCAAGCGGAAAATTCCAGGGGCTGATGCACAGCACCACGCCAAGCGGACGGTGTGAGTCGTTGTCGAAGGTGGCCTGGACCTGAGCCGCGTAGTAGCGCAGGAAGTCCACGGCCTCGCGCACTTCGGCAATGGCGTTGGGCAGGGACTTGCCCGCCTCCCGAACGATCAGGCCCAGCAGGTTCTGGGTGCGTTGTTCCAGCAGGTCGGCGGCGCGTATGAGGCAGGCGGCACGCTCCTGTGGCGGCGTACCTTGCCAGATTTGTGCGGCGCGAGCGGCTCGACGAGCTGCCTGTTCGACTTCTTGCGGTGTGGCGGGCCGCACCCAGCCCACCTGGTCACGCGTATCAGCCGGGTTCAATACCGGCTGCCAGCCGTCAGCGGCGGCGCTGTCCGCGTTTGTGAGCGACACGACGGCAACGCTGGCTGCCGCTGCGTAAACGCCTTGCGTGCTGCGCAACAAGCCGGCCGCGAGCGACGCCAGCTGTTGTTCGTTGGCGAGGTTCAGGCCCGAAGAGTTCTGGCGCGATTGCGCGCCCAGATCGACAAACATCTGGCGTGGCAACGGAATTTTTGGATGCGGCGCGCCCAGCTGGCCGCTCTCGGCTTTGATCTGCTGCGCCTCCATCACCGGATCTATGACCAGTTCGGCCACCGGCACGTTCGGATCGCCAATGCGGTTTACGAACGAGGTGTTGGCGCCGTTCTCCAGCAGACGACGCACCAAGTAGGCCAGCAGCGTTTCGTGCATGCCCACCGGGGCGTAGATGCGGCAAGGTCGGTTCAACTTGCCGTCGGCCACGGTGCCGGTGATTTGCTCATACAGTGGCTCTCCCATGCCGTGCAGACACTGAAATTCGTACTGACCGCTGTAGTAGTTGTTGCCGGCCATGTGGTAAATGCTTGATACGGTCTGCGCGTTGTGGGTGGCAAACTGCGGGTAGATCGCATCGGGTGCGGCCAGCAGTTTGCGTGCGCAGGCGAGGTAGGAGACGTCGGTGTGGACCTTGCGCGTGTAGACCGGGTAGCCATCAAGGCCGTCGACTTGGGCGCGTTTGATTTCGCTGTCCCAGTAAGCCCCCTTGACCAGACGCAGCATCAGCCGGTGGCCGCTGCGTCGTGCCAGGTCGATCACATAGTCGATCACGTAGGGACAACGCTTTTGGTAGGCTTGGACGACAAAGCCGATACCGTTCCAGCCCCTGAGCGCCGGGTCGAAACACAGGCTTTCCAGCAGGTCAAGTGAGAGTTCCAGCCGGTCGGCTTCCTCGGCGTCAATGTTAAGACCGATGTCGTACTGGCGCGCCAACAGTGTGAGTTTCAAGATCCGGGGCAGCAACTCGTCCATCACGCGCTCGCGCTGGGCTCGGCTGTAGCGCGGGTGCAGCGCCGACAGCTTGACGGAAATGCCCGGCCCTTCGTGGATGCCGCGCCCGTGCGAAGCCTTGCCAATGGCGTGGATGGCTTGTTCGTAGGATGCCAGGTAGCGCTCGGCATCAAGCTCGGTCGCGGCGGCTTCGCCCAGCATGTCATAGGAATAGCGGAATCCCACCTTCTCCAGGGCACGGCTGTTGGCCAGTGCTTCGGAGATAGTTTGCCCGGTGACGAACTGCTCGCCCATGAGCTTCATGGCACGGTGCACGCCTTGTCTGATCAACGGCTCGCCGCCCTTGCCAATCAGGCGAGTGAGCGAGGAGGCCAGGCTTTTTTCGCTGTTGGTGCTGGTGAGCTTGCCGGTCAGCATCAGCCCCCAGACCGCCGCGTTAACAAACATGGATGGTGAATTACCCAGATGCGAATGCCAGTCGCCACGGCTGATCTTGTCACGGATAAGCGCGTCGCGCGTGGCGTTGTCGGGAATGCGCAAGAGCGCCTCGGCCAGACACATCAATGCCACGCCTTCCTGACTGGAAAGCGAAAACTCTTGCACCAACGCCTCTACGCCGCCAGCTACTTTCTTGCTTCGTAGTCCTTCCACGAGTCGGATGGCGACTTCTTCGATCGCAGCGCGCTGCGTTGTATCCGCTGTGTGCGCCAACTGCACCAGCATTGGCAGGCACTCTGTCTCTGGCCGGTGCCAGGCGGCGGTAATGGCTGCGCGCAGATCGGTCTGCGGCAGCACGTTCTGCGCCCAGTCCAGGAACGGTTGACCAGCCGGTGCTGTCGTGATTGGCGGTGCTTGTTCGTCTGTTTCGTTCGCATCACTCATTAAAGATACGCGAGTTACACCTAAAGTTGTACCTAGGGGGTGGCCTCGTTCGAAATTTTCAACGTACTGCAAAACAGCTTGCTTGATAAGCCAGTGTGGGGTCCGACCCTGCTGAGCAGCGGTCTCCCTGATGCGGTTTCGGAGGGCTTCATCTACCTTGATGCCGAGAGTGACTGTGGACATGGTTGCACCTTTTATCAAAGTAAGTGCGACCAATTCTATGAAGGGTGCAACCTTTAATAAATAAGGGTTAACCCTTTTAAGTCTTTAGTTAAGGCGCCTTATGACGAGGATAGGAGTTTTGTAATCATGAGTCATCAGGGGCCACGTAGATTCTTGGCTACCGGAGGCGGCCAATGTGGCGCAAATTACAATGCCAATGCGCTTCTTTGCAGGCGAGCCAGATCAGGAGAATCCGTGATGCGTCATCGTTTGTTAGCTTGGAGTTGGCTTTTGTTGTTGTCGCTGCTGCCGGCCTGCAGCAGCTACGCGCCGCCGGACGGACTGGTCGGCATGAGCCGCGATGAGTTGGTGGCGCGGATGGGGCGACCCGATATGGAGCGTCAGCTGGACGCAGGAAGTCGACTTGAATTCACGCGCGGGCCGTTTGGCAAACAGACCTGGTTTGTCTATTTCGATGCCGCTGGCCGAGCCATCCGCGCAGAGCAGGTTTTGACCGAACAGAACTTCAACCGTATTGGCGTTGGTATGGCGCAAGACGATGTGCTTAAGTTGCTGGGCCGGCCGAGTGAAGTGCAGGTACTCGGGCGTGCGCGTGGCGAGGTCTGGAGCTACCGCTATGAGAACTTTTCTTGCAACTGGTTTCAAATTGAACTGTCGCAGCAACAGCGGGTGCGTTCGGCTGGCTATGGCGAACCACCCGAATGCGAAAGGCGTGACAAGGGCGCAACTTGACGGCGGGAGGTAATGAGAATTTAACCCGGAAATAAAAAAGACCGGAGCCTGCATTGCTGCGGGTTCCGGTCTGTTTCTGGAGGAGAAGGTGTCCTCTGGAATCGAACTTCTAAACACTTCATAACGTCTCATTTTCCTTAATCTTCATTGGGGAAATAGCTGAATATAGCTTCAGTAGCTATCTTGACACTTCACCCATTCTCATATAAATTGATGGGTATATTGATGGGTAAGTAATTGACGGCTTTAAATAGGGGCTAAAAAGTGGGACGTAAAGCAGTTGAGAAGGGTGCGATACAGGTGGCACGGTTGACTAAACCGGGGCTTAACTTCGTGGGTGGTGTTGACGGGCTGGCGTTGCAAATCGTGCCATCAGGTGCTCGCTCATGGATTCTGCGCATGACCGTAGGTGCCAAACGCCGCGACATGGGGCTGGGTGGCTTTCCTGATGTAACCCTAGCCCAAGCCCGCGAAGCCGCCCGACAAGCCCGTGCGCTGGTGCGTGCAGGCGTTGACCCAATCGAAGAGGCCCGAGCCAATGCGAGCCAGCTTAGGGCATCGCAGGCATCAGCCCTAACGTTTGAGCAGTGCGCGATTAAATACATCGACTCCCAAGAGTCCAAATGGGCCAGCCCCAAAAGCCCCACCCAGTGGCGGAACTCCCTCAAGGCCTACGCTTACCCGCATATGGGTTCTTTGTTGGTGCGTGACGTTGACCTGCCCCATGTACTGGCAGCACTGGAACCGATATGGCTTACCAAAACCGAAACCGCTTCACGGGTGCGCGGTCGTATCAAGGCAGTGCTGGACTACGCCAAGGCCTGCAAATACCGCAGCGGGGACAACCCAGCGGCTTGGGAAGGTCATCTTGACAAGATACTGCCTGCACCCGGCAAGGTCACCAAGCCTCAGCATTACGCCGCAATCCACTTTAATGAAATGGGCGAGTTCTTTTCCAATCTGCATCAAGCCGATGGGACGGGCGCCCGAGCTCTTGAATTCGCCATTCTGACCGCAGCTCGTTCTGGCGAGGTTCGTGGCGCCACTTGGTCAGAGGTTGACATGGATTCGGGCTTGTGGATTATTCCAGCGGAGCGCATGAAAGCCGAAAAAGAACACCGAGTACCGCTCTCTAAGTCTGCGCTTGAACTTTTAAAAGGTTTGCCTCGAGTTGCAGGGAGTGACCTGCTTTTTATCGCTCCACGTAACGGAATGATTAGCGATGCAACTATGTCTGCAGTCTTGAAGCGCATGCAGGCACCTGCTGTGCCGCACGGGTTCCGCTCCACATTCAGGGATTGGGCGTCAGAGGTGTCGCCCTACCCGAGCGAGATGGCCGAGATGGCGCTGGCGCATACCGTGGGCGACAAAGTGGAGGCCGCATATCGGCGGGGTGACTTGTTCATGAAGCGAGTCATCATGATGGAGGATTGGGCCAAGTTCTGCGCGACTGAGCGCCCCCAAAGTGCGGTAGTCCCTATAGACCAGGCCAGGCGCGTGGTGAACGGATAACCGGCACGGCCTGACTGAAATTAGACGGAGAGGTGACGCATAAACGCCCACCGACCCCTCGCCGCAAAGTGGCTAGACCACATCACGACTGAAGCCTATTCTCTATTATGGATATGACATTCCCGTTACGAAGCATCAACCGTCATGCGCTGGTGGTGAACGTCTGACAACTGCCGCTGTGGATAACTTTTCTGTCAGTGCGTTATCTGCTGCTGCCCAATTAATAGGCACAGTGGACAAGGTTTGCAAGCCATTGAAATCATTAAACATTCCCTTAAATGTGCGATAAGTTATTCATTCTCTCTACTTGATACAACGGGCGTTATGTTAACAAATGTGCGTCTTTATAAATTAGTTGCACATTAACGGGATTAATTGCTACACTGCAGGCATGAACAAAAGCGACTTGACGATAGAAGAATTTGACGCGGCGTTGGCGTCCCTTGGCTGGAAGGTGTCTGAGTTCTGCCGGGCCACTGGCCTGCACAGGAACACGCCCAGCCGTTGGCGTAACGATGGCGTGGAGATACCGGGGTGGGTGCCAAAGCATTTGGAGCTGCTGTTAGAGGTGCAGCGGTTGCATGCTACTTACCTGACGCCACCGAAGGAATAAACCGCGAAGCCCTGACGCGACTATCAGGGCAAAAAAATACGGGGCAGGTAGGTGCACGAACACCGCGCCAGCCCCTGACCACAACCACTACTGGAGAGTGAATCAATGGCTAACAAGAATGTATCTCAAGTTAACGCAAGGCATGAGATTACCAGTGCAGTAGATGATGCTGCGCAATTGAGCATCATCATGGAATGGGTCGAAAGCGCCCGACGCATCTTGTCTGTCGTGGAGTGGGTGGCGGATAGCACCCCGGAATTTAAGGCGCTGTGCAAAAAGCATGAGATTCCAATTGGCAATGCACCTTGGGATACTGAGCAGAGTGATGCGCTTTCGCGGCTTTTCACCATCCAACGCAAATACTTAAACCATGCCGGTGATGCTGCAGAGGTTTCCCATGTCTGACGTCACCAAACAAGGCAGGCCGCAACCAACCCATCCATCTGCGTCTACTGAGTGCGAACTGCTCATAACCATTCGGCCGCGTGATAGCGCGCAATGGGAGGGCACTGCAGAACAGCTTCGCGATGAAGGTCTAATTCCAGAGGGCACCAAGTGGCCAGAGGGGAGAGCTTCTCGATATTGGGACGGCGGCAAGTTTTCATATTGGCTCAGACGCACTCGACCACAGGGCATTAAAGGCCCAATGTCTGTATGGTTGAATGGTGATTATTGGATGTTGCGCACCTCGTTAACGGCTGACGGAAATGAAGGGTGCTTGCCGTCACAAATCTATGAGGCACGTTGCGCATATGAAAACGCTTTGTGGCGGAAAACGCCAGAGCATTCCATTCAGTGCAACAGGGGTTGGAAGGCGCATCAAGACGACGCCTTCCAGTCGTTCATGTCGAAAGCGAAGGGCTGAATCATGGCCACCAAAAATTCGACGTCATCCCGTAAAAGTAATGTGGCACCGCTTCGACTCGTCAAGAACAAAATTGCTCTCGATGTTGTTTCCGCGCTTGAGCAGCTTCTGGAGGGCGCGCGAAAAGGCGAGGTCACCGGCATTGCATTCGCCTGTACCTTGAAGCGAGAACGGTTCTTCACAGACGTGGCGGGAACTTGCTACACAAACCCAAGCTATGCCCGTGGCATCGTGGCATTTCTGTCTGATGAACTGGCGGACCTCGTTCACGGAATGGACGAAAACGGAATCAGGTAATCAGTTTTGTCCCTGCCTAGCCTGCGACTAATTACCGCTGGCGAAAAGTCGGAACCTTCACCGACAGGCCGGGGTTCCTATTTGAAGCGACACCTTGAAGGGGTGCAAATGAAATACTCGGGCAGGCTAAGCAAGACAATCGCCCAAAGGCGCATTGGGATACTTGAAAGCGAGGACGTCTATCAGACGGAGGCAAAGCGCATCACAGACGAGATTTTTTCAAAGTTTCCAGAGTTATTCGTCGCGCATGGCGTGCCGGATGGAAACTGGTTCCTCCTTGCTTTGGAGTTGGCAAAAGCGCATGTGCCGGGCTTCAAAGTTGTAAAACCCGCAGGCCGAAAAACGGAATGGAGCATTGTTGACAAAGCAGAGTTCAGGCTCGACGTTGGCACCCTCGTGGATAAGGACAGCCTTTCTGTGGTGGAGGCAATCAAGCTGGTTATTCGCCTTGATGCGTGGGCCACAAAGACAGCGCCTATGACCGTTGCAGCACTTGAACAGCATTACTACAACGCCGATTTGCGATTTGTCGAGATAGTCAAAAATGCGCGAGCTTGGCAAGCATTGCCCCCAAGCGTGCGAGATTCTTATGAATAAATTGTCCAGACCAATTAACTCATAGCTTTTGGATTGGTAAGCCCTTGTTGTCTCACACGGTAGCATTTAAAGTCTAGGCACTTCATGGAGTTCATGAAGTCGCTCGATTAGAACCCGAGTGCCAGAAACCCAACGCAGCGATGCGCAGGAGAGCCACATGGCTACTGAGACCAAGTCGACTTTTGACACTTTGCCCGACACGGGCTATCTACGTCAAGCCCAGCTAATCCCCCACGTTGTCCCTTTCTCATCGGCAACGCTCTGGAGAAAGTGCAAGGCTGGACAGTTCCCCCGCCCAACGAAATTATCTGAACGCATATCCGCCTGGAAGGTGGGGGACGTCAGAAAGTGGCTGGACACACAAGCCGGGAGCGCAGCATGAGTCGCATTACCTACACCGCCGCCGATTGTGCTGAACAGGCGGGTAACGCGATTGCTCACAACTGCCTGAACGACATTCTCAACGCACCCAGCCAATCCGCACTAGGCGCTCTGCGTACTGCATTACTTGACTTGCAACGCCTGCCACATCCCAAACGCGCCGCTGGTGGCTTCGCTGTGGCGATGGTGAACATTATTAAGCTTGGCTTAGGAGCATCACTGTGAAGGCCCGCATTGATGCGCTGGCCTTCGGTGTGGTGTCTGTCATCCCCTGCGCTTACGCCGTGCTGCTGGGCATGATGTTGCAACAGGTTTTCGGGAGCGCCAAATGAAACGCCCGACCCCACAAAAAGCAGAATCGAGCGCCCTGAACAGCGTGAAGTTTACAGGCACGACAAACCCGCGTCACCTGCGCGTGATTCAAGCCGCGATGACCCGCCCACTGCCGCGCCAGCAACTTGACGCCGTGGCCGGTGCCAGTAATGGCCCTGAGTTAGTGGCCGAACTCCGCCGCCGTGGTCTTGAGTTTCCTTGCACCCGCACAAAAAAGATTGACCGTGACGGCTTCGATGTGCTGCCTGGTGTGTACCACTTCACCCAGCAAGACCGCCGCCGCGTGAAGCAATGGCTGGCAAAGCGGAAGGCTTAGACCGATGGCAAACGGTCGTAACAAGGCCCGCAAGGGCGACTCAGGACGCGACCAAGGCGGGTTTATAGCCTTGCCTTGGAGCGTGCTGGATTGTCCCGCCTATGCCTGTCTGAGCCATCCGGCAAAGGCTTTGCTATTTGAGTTTGCACGCCAGTTCGTGAGAGACAACAACGGGCGAATGCTTGCGTCTGGTGCTTACCTTGCCAAAAGAGGATGGAAAAGCGTGGATGTGATTACACGCGCAAAGCGCGAGCTACTTGATGCCAGTTTGATTTTTGAGACTGTCAAAGGATGTCGACCAAATAAGGCCAGTTGGTACGCAGTGACCTGGAGAGCCTTGGACAAGCTGCCGGGTTACGACGCAGGCATGGCGCAATTGTTTGAGCGTGGTGCGTACCAGAAAGCCCGGCCTTTGAAAAAAAGTCTTACACCGGCTCACGGTGCAGAGATGCCCGTAATAGCACCGCCTCACGGTGTAGGAGATATGCCGCCTACACCGCCTCACGGTGCTATCAGGGCCACTTTAGCCCCTCTCTCTACACCGCCTAACGGAGACCATCTAGATATGCCATCTATTGCACTTGAAACCACTGCTGCCCGGCCTGTTTACCGGAACTACTGCGCACACACAAAACGGCGCTTCACCTTTACTCGAGACACATCATGCAAAACCTGAACGACAACATTCCAGAGCTGAAGATTGAATTTATGGCCGATGACACGGGCGACGGTTTGATTCTGCTGGAGCAAGACAGTTGCGGCAACATTGACCGCGTGGCCATCCACCCGATTCACCTTCGATATATGGCTGAAAAAATGGGCCTGATTGAAACAAGCGACCCGACAGCACACAAGACAATTGCCACCCTCACGCGCCGACTGCTGCTGCTGCGCGACCGCATTGGCAACCTGCATAACTATCTGGTCAACCACTCCGACCACAGGCATGCAGACCTCTCGTATGAGGTGACTTATGCGACAGCCTGCATTGACCTTGCGGAGGAGTTCTGCGCTGAACTGGACGAAGTGGACCCGCCATGCGCACACGCTGCTGACACGATGCAAGCACCATGCAAACCTGATGCAAAGCCTTCGGCAAAGCCTACACCGCCGCAAGCATCCCTTATCTGATTCAACACTGAGAAAACACAATGATAAAAAAACGACCGCCGAATCAATGGCAGCCCGGACAGACAGGCAACCCCAAAGGTAGACCGCCCGGACAGTCAGAGATAACCCGGCTTCGTGCATCCCTTGCTGGTGATGTACCCGAAATACTCGCTGGACTGGTGGAAGCCGCAAAAGGTGGCGACGTGCAAGCCGCACGCTTGATTCTGGAACGCATATTGCCGTCAGTGAAAGCCATAGAACAGGCCGTAGAGCTTCAATTGCCTGAAGGCGGCACGCTGACAGCCAAAGCAAGCGCCGTGCTGTCTGCTGCCGCTGCTGGCCACCTTGCACCCGGACAGGCCGCGCAACTGATAGCCGCATTGGGCACGCTGGCAAAAATCACGGAGATTGACGAACTCGCCGCCCGTATCACTTCACTGGAGGAAAAGCAAAATGTCAAATCTTGAAAAGCGAATCACGGTACTGGAACAGGTCAACCCAGAAATGGATAAAGTTATTTTCATCATCCTTGTCGGAATTGGCGAAGTCGGCAATGAGCTTGTTCACATTTACGACAATCACAATAACCACTGGCACCGTGAGCTAAACGAGACAGAACAGGAATTGAAGGACAGGGCAACCGCAGGAACGCCGCGCAAAGAAGGCAGTGTGACTATGTTGTTCGGCAAGACCTCAAAAGCGGAGGTTTCCTAGCAATCAAACCCTGAATTACCCAAACCCCAATGAAGAGCTAATTTTTATCAACTTAACGTCGAGAGACGCTGGAGAATTTTTAATGTCTGATTACCCTGACGCAACACCCACAAAACCGAACGGTCGGTATCAATGGGTTGATGATGCCCCAAAGGGCCGTTATCAGTGGATTGACGCACCGCCGCCTGTAACTGGCTCAAGTAGGGCAGGCCGCGATTTATCCGCAGAGTTGTTTGGAGACAACCCACCCAAGGCAGGAGGGCGCGACATGTCTGCTGAATTGTTTGGCGACAAAACAAAGGCTCTCCCGCCGATTGATGAACGGATGGTTAAATGGGATGAGCCACAAAGTGACGCCCCCGTTCACATTGAGCTTTCCGGGATGGCAACACCTAATCGGCCTCCAATCAACCCCCAAATGGTCAAGTGGGATGATGCACCTGGCGTGCCTTCAAATACACCCGTGAGCCCGGTCTCTCGCACAGAGAGAATACTGCGCGGCATGAAAGACCCGCTGGACGCCGCCGCTCAATTGTTTGAACATGCCATGCCCGACAGTTTCAACCGAGCCAACCATGCGGTTAACAACTGGATAGCCGACAAAACCGGGATGCTTGCCAAAGTGCCCGCTAACGGCGTTGATGGCTTGATAGGACAACAAGAGGCGGCATATCAGACGCAACGTGCGTCTGCGGGTGAGTCTGGCTTTGATGGCTATCGGTTTGCTGGGAACGTCGCTAGCCCGGTGAATCTTGCCGCCATGAGTAGGGTTCCAGTGGCTGCTTCTGTACTGGGGCGGGTGGCTACCGGCGCTCTAGGTGGTGGCGTTGGAGGGGTGCTTAGTCCCGTTAGCGATGGCGGTGACTTCTGGAACGAGAAGGCTAAACAAGTTGGCATCGGTGCCGTCACTGGCGGCGCTCTTTCTGGTGTTACGAGTGGCATTTCTCGCGTCATAAGCCCGAACGCCTCAATTAACCCCAATGTCAATCTATTGAAAAGTGAAGGTGTGCAACCCACCATTGGTCAGACGCTTGGAGGGTGGGCTAATGCACTTGAGGAAAAGGCGCAGAGCCTGCCTATCATGGGTGACGCAATCACGGCAGCACGGCAACGGGCGAACGACCAACTCAACAAAGCCGCTTTCAATCGAGCGCTGGCTCCCATCGGGGAAACGTTACCTAAAAGTGTGCCACTTGGCGGCAGTGCCGTTGAATACACCAACTCAAGGCTTGGCGCGGCATACGACAACCTGCTGCCCAAGCTAACCACTCAGGCAGATAACCAGTTTGGGGCAGAGTTAAACAATTTGCGCTCCGCTGTGCAAAGTGGCGCACTTGACCCGAAGTATTCAACACTGTTCGACAAGACATTGCAGGCGCGAGTGCTGGATAAATTCCAAGGTCAAAACAGCATGACGGGGCAGACCCTGAAGGACACAGAATCATTCCTCGGTGGGGAAATAAAGCGGTTTGGCATGTCGCAAGACCCTGACGCTCGTTTGATTGGCGATGCCTTCAAAGAGGTTCAATCACAGCTTCGAGGTTTGGTTACGCGCAGCAATCCGCAATACGCTGACGAACTGAGGGCAATCAATACAGGGTGGGCAAACTTCAAGCGGGTGCAGAACGCCGCTGGTAAGGTTGGCACTGATGATGGGGTGTTTACCCCGTCGCAGCTTCAAAGTGCTGTCAGGGTCATGGATAAATCGAAGGACAAGGCACGGTTTTCTGAGGGTAATGCTTTGATGCAAGACCTAAGCGGAGCGGGTAAATCCGTCATGGGCGGGAAAATTCCCGACAGTGGCACGGCTGGCCGGGCGCTTATGGGGACGGGCGCATTGGGTGCTGGTTTCGTCAATCCGGCCATCCCTATTGGCTTGCTGAGTGGCGCTGCTGCCTACACGCCCCCGGTTCAATCGCTACTTCGCGGACTTGTAAGCTCGCGCCCAGATAGTGCCCAGGCGATAGCTGACACGTTCCGCAAGTCCTCGCCCTTCCTTATCCCTGGCAGCACTCAGATAGGTCTTGGTCTTTTGAATCAGTAACGCGACTATCGGGGCTGAGGCCCCGGTAAGTGCTGTGCGAATCATTTGGTCATCCGTCATTTCATCCCTTAGAGAGCCGCCCATTGAGGCGGCTTTCATCTTATTCCAATGTTCTGCCGCCCATACTCATGGTGCGAGTTTTTACATCTGGTGTTGGCGAGTGGTGTGCATCAACAATTTTTAAGATATTCACTGTCAGGAAGGCGGGGCAGAATAGCCCACATATAAAAATTCATTAAATGTCAATAGGGAAAAATCAAATGAAAATTATTGCAGCTTTGCTGGTCACTGTTTCGGCGCTTGCTGGTTGTTCCATACCAACGACTGGGGTTGTTCCACAGAATGACGGTCTTTTTACCATCACACGCCAAGGTAACGGCTTTTGGGTACAACCCGGAACACTAACAGCCCAAGCTCGTCAAGATGCAGCAGTACATTGTGATGGGCAAAAGAAAACCCTTAAAGTTGTTCACGTCAAAGAAATTCCAGCTGGTGCATTCGGGCGCTGGCCTGAAAGCGAAGTGCTCTACCAGTGCCTTTAACTACCGAGAACAAATTGAAGAAACCGCGTGAGGGTTTTCCTTTGGCGGTGCTTCAGTGATACGTTAAACCGGGTATCAAGCCCCTGCGCTTCACCTACCTGGGCGCGGCTCGAAAGAGATTACACCCAGCCTAACCCGCTGGGTTTTTTTCGCCTGAATATGGGGAATAGCCAAATAAACGCCGCGCCGCGCTGTCGGCGCTGGTTTTCTGCTGTTGGCTACCGGGTTCTCATGTCTTGTTCCTTGCGCGTGATACATGTGAGGGCCTTTCTCTGGTCTACCGCCGACTGCACTTTTCCTAGGGCATAGGCGCCAACAATCGCGTTGTACTCGCTGCGAGAGCAAAGTAGCCTCGTGCACTCGCGAGCCCGAGCCGAAGGGCCAACTCCGAAGATTTGTTCTCTGTCAAGGCATTGAGGCAGGATGCTGGCGGGGCTGACCCCAAATGTTGCAGTCTGAGCGATAACGGTCCCATAGCCTCCAGCAAAGTAACAGAGTCCAACGAAGAAGATTTGCTTTGCTGTCATTTTTCCTTTTCGGTTGTGCCCAATACGCGTGCACTATGCAAACAAGATTAGGTCGAGGGCTAGAACTGGCTCAAGCCATCTAATGTAGTGCGGAGTCATAACGCCATTGCCTAAATAAACTGGCGCTAATTTGCTTGCGAGTTTGGCGCGCAATCTAAATGACTTTGGAGCGCAAGGGCTTCATATCACTTCATCAGGTCACTTTGCCATTGATGGGTGAATTGATGGGTACAGACGTAAAAATAGGCCCGAAGGCCCATATTTACTAGCTACTTGGAGGAGAAGGTGGGATTCGAACCCACGGTACCTTTCGGTACGCCTGATTTCGAGTCAGGTACATTCGGCCACTCTGCCACTTCTCCGATATTGTTCGATCATGATTGTACTGGATGCAGTAGTCGTTCAAAATCTGCCACAGGCAAAGGCCGGCCGAACAGATAGCCCTGATAAGCGTGACAGCCTTCGGCCGCGAGGCAATCGCGCTGCGCCTCGGTTTCCACCCCTTCCGCGATAACCGATATGCCGAGACTCTGCGCCAAAGCAACAATGGTGCGGGCGATGGCCGCATCGTTGGGGTCGCTCAGCAAGTCACGCACAAATGTCTGGTCGATTTTCAACTGATCAAGTGGCAGGCGTTTCAGGTAAGCGAGCGATGAATAGCCGGTGCCAAAGTCGTCTAGCGAGAAACCAATGCCCCAAGTTTTCAGTGCGGTCATCTTGTCAATGATGTCTTCCACGTTGTCCAGCAGCAGACTCTCGGTCAACTCCAGTTTGAGTTTTTGCGGATTTGCACCACTGCGTTTGAGTATCGCCATCACCTGCGCAACAAAATCTGCTTGCCGAAACTGTACGGCACTGACGTTTACCGCGACGCAAAGGTGGACCGTATCGGGCCTCAACGCCCAGGTCACCAACTGATCACAGGCGGTTTCCAGCACCCAGAAGCCCAAAGGCAGGATCAGCCCCGTTTCCTCGGCCAGCGGGATGAAAACGCCAGGGGAAACCACGCCCAACTGTGGATGCTGCCAGCGCACCAGTGCCTCCGTCCCCGTGATGCAACCAGTCCTGTCGACTTGCGGTTGGTAATACAGCATGAATTGACGCTGTTGCAAGCCATCGCGCAGGTCTTTTTCCAGGGTTGCCCGGGCGGTGATCGTCGCCTGCATCTTGGGATCAAAGAAACGCAGCGTGTTACGGCCCGCTTTCTTGGCTTCGTACATCGCCAGGTCAGCGTGTTTCATCAGTTCATCGACGCTGTTCAGGTGATCGGCAAACAAGGTGATGCCAATGCTGGGCGTATTGTGATAAGGGTGTCCTGCCAGAGAGTAGGGGACGTTGAGGGCTGTGAGGATTTTTTCGCCAACCGTTTTGGCTTGGGTGGCGGCTTCATTGGCGCTCTCGCTCAGGTCTTCAAGCACGAGCACAAACTCATCACCCCCCAGTCGGGCAATGCTGTCACCCTCGCGGACGCAGCCCGCCAGACGGTGGGCCACTTGCTGGAGCAGCAGATCCCCTTTGTCGTGACCGAGGGTGTCATTGAGCATCTTGAAGTTGTCCAGGTCAATGAACAGCAAGGCCCCCGTGCGCTCGCTTCTGGCGCTGGAGGCGAGGGCTTGTTGCAGACGGTCAAGCAGCAGACGGCGGTTGGGCAATAAGGTGAGCGGGTCGTAGAACGCGAGGTGCTGGATCTCTTCTTCGGCGGCCTTGCGCTGGCTGATGTCGGTTAGCGTTGACACGTAATGGGTGAGTGCCCCTTCGCCGTCAATAACGGCTGTAATCGTCAGCCATTCAGGGTGGATATCGCCATTTTTTCGACGGTTCCAGATTTCACCTCGCCATGATCTGGCGCGCTGAAGACTTTCATGCATCGCTGTATAAAACTGAACGTCATGGCGCCCCGAGCTGAGCAAATCGGCGGTCTGGCCAACGGCTTCTTCACTTGAATAGCCGGTGATCTCAATAAAGGCCTGATTAACCCGCAGGATCACGTTCTCGGCATTGGTGATAAACATGCCTTCCTGCGACTCAAAAGCGATGGCCGCAATGCGAAGATCTGCATTGGCCGCCTCGGCGCGCTGTGAGGCAACGAGTAGTTTTTCCTGGGTGATTTTTTGCTGCTCCAAAAATTGTGAAAACGCATCCGACAAACGATCGGTTTCCTTGCAGCTGTGAACCAATACCGGCGGCGGCGCCAGCGTTCGGGTAGATTTAAGAAACGCCGTTAGCGTTTCCAGCGGGCGTGTATAGCGCCGCACGATGAAAAAAATCACGGAGATGGTCAGAATCAATGAGATAGCCGTCAGCAGGGTGACCCGTAAACCTAATTTTTCGACAGCGACAAAGGCTTCACTGGAGGGCAAGACGGCAGCCAGCACCCAGCCGGTATGTGTAAGCCGTTTAAAGCTGAATAATCCTTGAAGTCCGCTGCTGTTGATGCCCTCTTCGGTCCCTTCAAAGCTTCCGTCCAGCGCGCGATCGAGAACCAGATTAGCGCTGGGTAGGGTAATTGGCTTGAGTACCCTGGTTGCGTCAGGGTGCATGATCGTCAGCCGTTCCGGACCGACCAGGTAGAAGTAGCCAGCCTGTCCTACCCGAGTCGTCGACAGGGGTTCCAGTAGGCGTGATTTATGGAGGTTCACGACTCCTCCCAGGATACCCATCAACTTGCCCTCACCATTGAGGATCGGAACTGCAATCACGACGATGGGTTGCTTGGTTGCTTTCCCCAGAATCGGTATGGAAATGGTGGTCTGTTTCTTCTGGATCACGCCCTGAATGTAGTCACGTTCCGTCATGTCCAAACCACGGCGTCCGGTCATGATTGGCCAATCGACCAGTAGAACGCCTTCCGCAGAAAACAGATAAAAGTCGTCGATCATGGTCGAAAGATTGGGTGAGTCGCGGAAGTAGCGCTCAACCTCTTTGCTGTTTTTCAGCGTACCCAATGGAAATTTGTTCGCCATCGCTTCCAGAATGGCGACGCGCATCAGCATTTTGTCGTCCAGTTCCGTCGCGACCCGGCTGACCAGAACCTCCAGTTGCCGTGACAGGCTTTGTCTCAACTCGTCGCGAGCCGCAGAAAACAGCAGTAATGCCTGGGCCAAAAGCATGACGCTCAGAACCAAGCCGACCGTTAACCCAATTTGAGTTCGAAGGCTAAATTTCCGAAAAAAAATTGCAAGTTGAGGAGCGAATTTCGAGCGCATCAAAAAGCTAACTAAACCACTTAAAGCAGGGCAGTCCGAGGCTGTGGCGGACATTAACGGTGATGTCGCCGCTACTCGGCATCGGTCATCAACTGCAAGGCCGCGCCAACTTCCGTTGTCTCAACAGCCGGCATGTTTTGTAGTTTGTCTGCCAGACCGGGCAGGGCCGAGGCGCCCTGGGTCTGCAGTAAACCGATGGTTTGGCCCGCTTCTTTGGGCGAGTCAAAACCCACGCTTTGCAACAGCAGGCGACTATTGGCATCCAGCAGCTTGAAATAGAACTTGCCATCCAGTTCACGGTACTGCTTGAATACGGGTTTTGCCACTTTGGCTGTTTTTGCCGCTTTGTTGCTGGTTTGCACACGCAGGTCGCGCAGGCCGACCGCGTGGCGCAGACGCGCCATGAAGGGCGTGGCGATCTGACGGGCCTTGCCCGCCCCGGCGATCAGAATTGCTTCAATCTTGGCCGGATCGTTCAGCAGCGCCAGATAGGCTTCGCGCATGGGGGCAATCTCACGGTCGATTCGTTCAAAAACCAGTTGTTTCGCATCACCCCAGGCAATGCCATTGGCGTAGGCTGCGCGCAAGGCCGTGGTTTCTTCCGGCGTGGCAAAGGCCTGGTAGATCTGGAACAGGGCCGAGCCTTCGACGTTTTTGGGTTTACCCGGTGCGCTGGAGTCGGTCACGATGCTGGCGATGAGTTTTTTCAACTGCTCACGCGGCGCAAAGAGCGGAATGGTGTTGTCGTAGCTCTTGCTCATCTTGCGGCCATCCAGGCCGGGCAGGGTGGCAACGTCGTCTTCAATCTCGGCTTCGGGCGGCACAAAATGCTCGCCGTAGCGGTGGTTGAAACTGTGTGCCATGTCGCGCGCCATCTCGATGTGCTGAATCTGGTCACGGCCTACCGGCACTTTGTGGGCGTTGAACATCAGAATGTCCGCTCCCATCAACACCGGGTACATGAACAGGCCGGCGCTGACATCCGAGTCCGGGTCATCGCCGGCGCTGGTGTTTTTGTCCACCGACGCCTTGTAGGCGTGGGCCCGGTTCAAGATGCCCTTGCCGGTGACGCAGGTGAGAAACCAGGTGAGTTCCGGAATCTCGGGCACATCCGACTGGCGATAAAAAATGACGCGTTCCGGGTCCAGGCCGGCGGCCAGCCAGCTGGCGGCAATCTCCAGCGTGGAGCGCTGGATGCGGGCCGGTTCATCGATCTTGATCAGGGCGTGGTAGTCCGCCAAAAAGTAAAAGCTCTCGACGTCAGCCTTCAGGCTGTGCCGCACCGACGGCCGGATCGAGCCGACGTAATTACCCAGGTGGGGGGTGCCGGAGGTGGTGATGCCGGTCAGAAAACGCTTGGAGCTCATGAGGGAATTTCTTGTGCGAAAAAGTGAAAGGCTAGCCAAAAATCATGGCAATCGGAGTCAGCAAAATATCCAGCAGGCCGTAGCTGAGGGCCATCAAGGGTTGCAACCATAGTGTGCTCACCACCCCTGAAATTACCAGCGCCATCACAATGAAGAAACCCCAGGGCTCGACGCGTGACACCAGTTCAGCCTGACGGTAAGGCAGCAGGCCGACCAGAATGCGCCCGCCATCCAGCGGCGGCAGCGGGAACAGGTTGAAGGCAAACATCACCAGGTTGACCAGAATGCCGCCTTGCGCCATCTTGAGAAAAAAGGGCTCGGTCACGCCGCTGCCGTGCAGAATAAAAAACAGGGCTCCCCAGAAAAATGCCTGGATGAAATTGACGCCAGGCCCGGCCAGTGCCACCCACACCATGTGGCGTTTGGGGTTGCGCAGGTTGCCAAAGCGCACGGGCACGGGTTTGGCATAGCCAAACAGAAACGCCCCCGACGTGGCAAAGTACAGCAGCAGCGGCATCAAGATGGTGCCCACCGGGTCAATGTGTTTAAGCGGGTTGAGCGTGACACGGCCCAGCATATAAGCCGTGTTGTCGCCAAAATACCGTGCCACGTAGCCGTGCGCGGCCTCATGAATCGTGATGGCGAACAGAACCGGCAGCGCGTACAAGGCAACGGTTTGAATCAGGTGTGCAATATCCATCAGATCATTGTCTCAAAGGGTGGGGGTGGTTTTTTAAAGCCCGAGGGCCGCCAGCGAACCGCGTCCTTCGCGGATCACCACGGGCTCTTCACCCGTCAGGTCGACGACCGTGGTGGGTTGCCGGGCACAGGCGCCAGCATCGATCACAGCGGCAATCTGTTTTTTGTAACGCTCACGGATTTCCTGGGCATCGTTGAGCGGCTCGGTCTCACCCGGCGCGATCAAGGTGGTCGCCAGCAGCGGCGCACCGTGCAGGGCCAGCAGTTCCTGCAACACTTTGTGTTCAGGCACCCGCAGGCCAATGGTCTTGCGCGACGGGTGGCTCAGGCGGCGCGGCACTTCCTTGCTGGCTTCCAGGATAAAGGTGTAAGGCCCGGGCGTGGCCGATTTGATCAAGCGAAACTGCTGGTTGTCGACTTTGGCGTAGTTGGCCAACTCGCTCAGGTCGCGGCACAGCAGGGTCAGGTGGTGCTTCTCGTCCACACCACGGATGCGTCGCAGCTTGTCGACCGCGGATTTGTCATCCAGGTGGCAGACCAGGGCATAGCTGGAGTCGGTCGGGACCGCCAGAATTTCGCCTTTTTCCAGCAAGGCGACGGCCTGCTTGAGCAGCCGGGGTTGGGGGTTGTCGGGGTGGACTTCAAAAAATTGAGGCATAAAGATATTGTCGGTGAAGTTGTTGAGTCAGTTGTGTCCTTGCGAGGCGGACAAATGCTTATTTGACGTGGACATGGCGCTGTTTGGCCACCTCGTAGGCAGAAAGCAGGGCGTTGCCCACGCCGCTGGCGGCAATCACGGCAATGCCTAACCAGGCCAGGCCGTCGGGTACATGGTTGAAAACCAGCCATCCCCCCAGCGTTGCAAAGGCAATTTGTGAATACAGATAGGGTGTCAGTACCGGGGCCGAGGCCCGCATATAGGCCCGAATCAGCATCAGGTGGCCAAAGGTTCCCCAAAAGCCGACCAGCACAAACCACGGCCAATGCGCCAGCAGGGCGGCGGTGTCCCAGCTGAACAGCACGATGGGGCTCATCACCAGCGTACCGGCGAGCCCGGTGTAAAAGTGCGTGGTGTACGGGTTTTCCTGGCCACTCAAGCGGCTGGTCAGCACCTGAAACCAGGCATAGGTGGTCACCAGCAGCACCGGAAACAGCAAGGCCCAAGTGAAAACCTGGCCCCCCGGGCGAACCACCAACAACACGCCGACCAGACCCGCGGCCATCAGCAGCCAGCGTCGGGGCGAGACATAGTCCTTCAGCAGCCAGGCGGCCATCGCGGTGGCCAACAGCGGCGACAACATCACCATGGCCGTGAATTCGCCGACCGGCAGGTACTGCAGCCCAAAAAATGAGCAGGCACTGGTGATCAACAGCAGCACGCCGCGCAAGGCTTGAAAGCGTGGGTTGGGGGTGCGCAGCAAGCTCAGCTTTTGTACCGGAAACCGCAGGGCAAAGGTCACCACGGCCTGAAACAGATAGCGAAACCACAGCAGCATCATCACCGGCGCCAGGCGGGCGGCGTACTTGGTTGTGGTGTCCAAGGCTGCAAAGCAGAGTGCCGCCAGCACAATCAATAGAACGCCGACCCCTTGTGGGGTGCGCCAGAACGACATGGGGAAATCAGTGGCCCGAGGCGGCATCTGCCCCGAGACTTGTGACGGATGCGTATTGAATGCGGTTGCCCAGCAGTTCCCATACCGGCGTCACGTTGCCGGGCAGATGAGGCAGTGTGCCCAGTTCCGTGTGGCTCTCATCGGGGCTGTGAAAGTCGCTGCCGCGGGATGCCACCAGGCCAAATTCACGGGCGGTGTCGGCGTAGGTCAGGTATTCCGCCGGCGTGTGGCTGCCGGTGACTACTTCGACACCTTGCCCGCCATGACCTTTGAACTCGGTGAACAGCGCAAATTCCTGGTTGGCGGTGAATTTGTAGCGTGCCGGGTGCGCGATGACTGCCACACCACCGGCTTGAGTGATCCAGGTGACGGCATCTTTCAGGCTGGCCCAACGGTGCTCGACAAAACCGGGCTTGCCCTCGGTCAGGTATTTGCGGAACACCTCATTGGTATCTTTGCACACGCCGCTTTCCACCAAAAAGCGGGCAAAGTGGGTGCGTGAAATCAGGTCGTGGTTGCCGGCAAACTTCAACGCACCTTCATAGGCGCCCTGAATGCCAGCCTTGGCCAGTCCGGCGGACATGTCCATCGCCCGCTGCCCGCGGCCGCCCCGGGTCTGACGGAGGCCCAGTTGGAGGGCCGGATTTTCCGGATCAAAACCCAGTCCGACGATATGGACCGTCTGGCCAATGAAAGTGACTGAAATTTCGACACCGGTGAGGTAGTGCAACCCCAGCGCCTTGGCGGCCGCAGCGGCACGCTGCTGGCCCCCAATTTCGTCATGGTCGGTCAGGGCCCATAACACGACCCCATTGGCTTTGGCACGTGCGGCCAGAGCTTCAGGCGTGAGGGTGCCGTCGGAGACGACGGAATGGCAGTGGAGGTCGGCATTAAGGATGGAAGTCACCGAAACATTTTAGGCGCTGTGGATTGACCCCGTTACGTGCCTTGTTACCGTCCCCATCAGCGCGATCTGATGGACGATTAAAATGCGACGCGTTGCCACTTTTTTTGTGGTCGGTTATCTGTCCCATCTAGGGTCGATGTGGTGTTTCAATTAGGACAACAATGAAATTTAATGACTTGCGCGTGTCGCATCGGCTGTGGGCTTCCATTCTGGGGTTGCTGATGGCCATGCTGGTGGTCGCGGTCTGGACGCAAAGCCGAACCAGCCGCATCACGGATGAGGCGATGTCCTCCATTGCCGCCTATGACGAAAAAATAATCACCACCGTGCGCTGGCGCGGCGCCACCGAAAACACGACGAACTTGATCATGGGCAGTGCCATCACCACCGACCCGGCCCTGGCCAAGCTCTACGACGCTCAGATCCAGACGCTGGTGGCCCAGATCAGCGAGATCCAGGCCAAGGTCAGCAAAAGCGCTACCACCGATGAAGATAAAAAAGCGCTCGAAGAGATTGCGGCTCTTCGCACCGTGGCACGCGGGCTGATTGGCAAGCTCAAAGAAGTCAAGTTGGCGGGTGACGCGGCGGTCACGCAGGCCGTGGTGGACCAGGAGTTGATCCCCGGCGTGGCGCGTTACATCGGGGCGCTCGACAAAATGGTCAAGCTGCAGGAGAAGCAGCGTGATGCGGCCTTGCTGCAGTTGCAGGCGGCAAGCCAGCAATCGGCCTGGATCGGCTTTGGCCTGGTCGGCCTGGTGTTTGCCATGGGCGTGATGTTGGCGGCCGCACTGGTGCGTTCCATCACCGGGCCGCTGGAGCGGGCGGTCAAGCTGACGCAGGCCATTGCCGCTGGCGACCTGACGCAGGACGTGCACGACACCCGCAAGGATGAATTTGGCGAGTTGCTTGGTTCGCTGTCGCAAATGGTGGCCAGACTGCGTGGCTTGGTCACGGAAGTACGTTCTGGCGTGGAATCCGTGTCCACCGCGTCCAGTGAGATTGCCAATGGCAACCTCGATCTCTCCAGCCGCACCGAACAAACGGCGTCCAACCTGCAGCAGACGGCGGCCAGCATGGAGCAGTTGACCAGCACGGTCAATCAGTCCGCCGACACGGCCCGCCAGGCCAACCAACTGGCGGCCACGGCGGCGCAGGTCGCCACCCGTGGCGGCGAGGTGGTCGGTCAGGTGGTCAACAGCATGCGCCACATCACCGATTCGTCGCGCAAGATATCCGACATCATCGGCACCATTGATGGCATCGCCTTTCAGACCAACATTCTGGCGCTGAACGCTGCCGTTGAGGCGGCACGCGCTGGCGAGCAGGGCCGTGGTTTTGCCGTGGTGGCGTCGGAAGTGCGCAGCCTGGCGCAACGCTCGGCCGAGGCGGCCAAAGAGATCAAAACGCTGATCAACCTGTCGGTGGAGACGGTGGAGTCGGGCTCCAAACAGGTGGAGCAGGCCGGCCAGACCATGGGCGAGATTGTCAGCAGCGTGCAACGCGTGACCGACCTGATCGGCGAAATCACCGCTTCGTCCAACGAACAGCGTGACGGCATTGGCCAGGTCAACCAGGCGGTTGCCAATCTGGATCAAATGACGCAACAGAATGCGGCGCTGGTGGAAGAGTCAGCGGCCGCGGCCTCGGCCTTGCATGACCAGGCCCAGCGGCTGGCGCAAGTGGTGTCGGTGTTCAATGTGGGCAGTTTTGCCGCCCTGTCGCCGGTGGCGCAGACCCGTCGGCTGGCGCCTGCCCCGACACCCCGCCTGCCCCTGAGAACGGTGCCGAAGCTGGCCGCCCGCCCGGTCCCCAAGTTGCCACTCAGAACCACCGTCAAACCCAAGCTGGCAGCGCCGGTTCCCCGCGCGATTGCGGCGCCAGCACGGTCCGCTGCCGCGGCACCGGTGGTGGCCAAAGCCAAGAGTGACGACGACTGGGAAACCTTTTAACCAGTTTCCGTTGGCCCGTGACTTGCTATTAAAAAAGTAGCTTGTCGCACATACGCCGTAAGGGCTAGCGCCCGAAATGGCTTAAATTTCAGCCGCCTCCACCAGAAACCGCACGCGCCGGATGCCGTTCCAGGCATCGGCATCGAGCCGGAACGCCAGTTTGACGCGGGCCGGCAGCGGCTCGGTGTGGCCGAACCAGATGCCGTCGACCGGCTGGCCCTGGTGCTTGAGCTTGAGGGCCAGATGCTTTTCACCCACCAGCCGTTGCGACACCACCTCGACCTCTTCGCTGAAGGTCGGCGGCGCAAAGCCCTGGCCCCACACCTCTTTATGCAGCACGTCCACCAGTTCGACCCGGCGGTACTCCGGCTTGAGCGGGCCATCGGTGTCCAGGCGCCGGGTCAGTGTGGCGGCGTCCAGCCACTCTTGCGCCACTTCGTTCAGCCCCTGCTCAAAGGCATCAAAATTTTCTTCCGCGATGGTGCAGCCGGCCGCCATGGCGTGGCCGCCAAAGCGCAGCAGCACACCGGGGTAGCGTTTGGCGACCAGGTCCAGCGCATCGCGCAGGTGAAAACCGGGGATGGAGCGGCCCGAGCCTTTCAGTTCATGCTCGCGGCCCGGCGCGGCGCTGGCGGCAAAGACAAACGTCGGCCGGTGCAGCTTGTCCTTGATGCGCGAGGCCACGATACCGACCACGCCTTCGTGAAAGTCGGGGTCAAAGACGCAGATGGCGGGCGGCGGTTCTTCGTCTTCGTCAAACAACGATTCGGCGATGGCAAAGGCTTGCTCGCGCATGCTGCCCTCAATCTCGCGCCGCTCGCGGTTGATGCCGTCCAGCATTTTGGCCAACTCGTCACCGCGTGCGGCGTCGTCGGTCAGCAGGCATTCAATGCCCAGTGTCATGTCCGACAGGCGGCCGGCGGCATTGATGCGCGGCCCCAGGGCAAAGCCAAAGTCGAAGGTGGTGGCGACCGGCGCGCTGCGCCCGGCTGCTACAAAAAGAGAAGCGAGTCCCGCAGGCATGGCAAGGGCGCGCACCCGTTTCAGCCCTTGCGCCACAAGGCGACGGTTGTTCGCATCAAGTTTGACCACATCGGCGACGGTGCCCAGTGCCACCAGCGGCAGCAGCACGTCGAGTTTGGGCTGGCTGGCTGCGTCGAACACGTCGCGCTGGCGCAACTCGGCGCGCAGCGCCAGCAGCACATAAAACATGACGCCGACGCCGGCGATGGATTTGCTCTCGAAGGTGCAGCCGGGCTGGTTCGGGTTGACGATGACGTCGGCCGCCGGCAACACAATCTGGCCGTTGACGGAAGCCGGCAAGTGGTGATCGGTCACCAGCACCTGCAGGCCCAGCGCTTTGGCGGTGGCGACCCCTTCCAGGCTGGCGATGCCGTTGTCGACCGTGATCAGCACGTCGGCGCCACTGTCTTTGACGCGTTGCGAGATTGGAGGCGTCAGGCCGTAGCCGTCCACCACCCGGTCCGGCACGATGTAGCTCACAAACTTGGCGCCCAGCAGGCGCAGGCCGCGCAGGGCCACGGCACAGGCGGTGGCACCGTCACAGTCGTAGTCGGCCACTATGCAGAGTTTTTGGTCGGCGGCCATCGCGTCGGCCAGCAGCTGGGCCGCCTCCCGCGTGCCGCGCATCTCGCCCGGCGGAATGAGGCGCGCCAGGCCGTCGTCGAGTTCTTGCGTGCTCTGCACACCGCGTGCCGCGTACAGCTGGGCCAGCAGGGGGTGGATGCCGGCCTGTTCCAGGGTCCAGGCGGTGCGGGGTGGAATGTCGCGTGCTACTATTTTCATAGCTTCTCCAGTAGGTTGGACGCGGGCTGGATGCTAAATAGGTTCATAAAACGCTTCAGATAAGGTTGGGGCTGGCTTTTAAAGGTCTGCGCGTTGCGTTCACCGCAAAGCGTGAGTTGACAACTTTCGCCTTGATCCAGCGCGGCCAGCAAGGCGGCGCACGAGGTGGCGTCCAGCGTGTGCCAGGCTTGCACCCAGGCCGGCCAGTCTTCATGGAGGGCGGCGTCGCGCAGTGTCGTGATCTGTACCGGCGCGGGCGCCATGGCCGGTGTGCGCGGCGCTGTCGGCAAGACGCCAGTGCCGCTCAGCCAGAACGAGTTGACCGGCAGCACGCCGCGTGCGGCACGCGCCTCGTTCACCGGGTGGGTGTAGAGCAACATCTGCATTTCGTTTTGCAGGCGGCGTAGATTGGCCGCGCTGGCCGAGCGTGGCATCCAGTGCTCCAGGTTGCGCCCCACCACGCGGTCCAGCGACGCGGTGGCCAGGTTCCTGAACATCTCGCCTTGCGCCAGCCAGCGGCTGGGCTGCTCAAAATGCAGCGCGATGCCGTCTTCTTCAAAGTAGGGGCGCATGGCCGCCAGCAGGGTTTGTGACTCCTGCGCCGGAAAATCCGGCAGCGTTTGCCCGCTCATGGCGATGTGGTTGGTGCCCACCTGCCAGAAGCAGGGGGTGATGAAACCCCAGGCGCCATCCGTCGGGTGCGTTGGCTGCGCCTGCAGCGCCGCCCAGGGAATCAGCCCGTCTTCCACCGGCAGGCCGAGCGTGCGGGCCAATGCACGTTCGTGCGGCGGCGACAGGCTGAACTCGTCGCCGGAATCCAGCGGCTCCGGTGTCAGGCGGGTGAGCAGTTTTTCAAGGTGGGGCAGTTTCAGTGAGGGCAGGGCCGAGGCGCAGCCCTCCGCGCTACAAAACGCGAACGGAATCAGGAGGTGCATGCAGCGATTGTCCGGGAAATGGTCTGGCCATGTTCTGGCGGTGCCGGCTAAAGAATAGGGAATGCCACAATGACGCTTGTTTAAAACCCGGTCGGTCGATGCAAATTCCTTACGAACTTATTCTTGGCTGGCGCTACACGCGGGCGGGCCGTGCCACCCGGCGCAACGGCTTTATCTCCTTTATTTCCGGCGTTTCCATGCTGGGCATTGCGCTCGGCGTGGCGGCGCTCATCATCGTGTTGAGCGTGATGAACGGCTTTCAGAAAGAGGTGCGCGACCGCATGCTGGGCGTGGTGTCGCACATCGAAATCTTCGCCCCCAATGGCGCCGCCTTGCCCGACGTGGCGCGCACGCTGGCCGAAGTGCGGACTAATCCGCAGGTCATCGGTGCTGCACCTTTTATAGCGACGCAGGCATTGCTGGCGCGAGGTGAGGACATGAAAGGCACGATGGTGCGGGGCATTGACCCAGCCCGCGAGCCGGAAGTGACCGACCTGGCCATTGAGCTGAAAAACACCGGCCTGAACCGCCTGATTCCGGGTGAATTTGGCGTGGTGCTGGGCGGCGAGCTGGCCCGCTCTTTGGGCGTGCGGCAAGGCGACAAGGTCACGCTGGTGGCGCCCAGCGGCCAGGTGACGCCGGCCGGGGTGGTGCCGCGTCTCAAGCAGATGACGGTAGTTGGCACCTTTGACTCGGGCCACTACGAATACGACTCGGCGCTGGTGCTGATGCACATGGACGATGCGGCCCGGATTTTCCGGCTGGAAGGCCCGACCGGCGTGCGGGTCCGGCTCAAAGACCTGCACCAGGCCCGCGAGGTGGCGGCCCAGATGGCCGGCAGCCTGACGGGTGACCTGCTGATCCGCGACTGGACGCGCCAGAACCGCACCTGGTTTGCCGCCGTGCAGGTCGAAAAACGCATGATGTTCATCATCCTGACCCTGATCGTGGCGGTGGCGGCGTTCAACCTGGTGTCGACGCTGGTGATGACGGTGACCGACAAACGCGCCGACATTGCCATCCTGCGCACGCTGGGTGCCAGTCCGCAAAGCATCATGGGCATTTTTGTGGTGCAGGGCGCGATGGTGGGGGTGATCGGCACCTTTGCCGGCCTGGCGCTGGGGCTCGGGGTGGCGTTCAACATCGATGTGATCGTGCCGGCGCTGGAGCAGTTGTTCCATGCCAGCTTCTTGCCCAAAGACATTTACCTGATCAGCCGCATGCCGAGTGACCCGCAGCAAGCCGACATCGTGCCGATCGCCATCATTTCGCTGGTGCTGGCTTTTGTCGCCACCCTTTACCCCAGCTGGCGCGCCAGCCGGGTCAACCCGGCGGAGGCCCTTCGTTATGAGTGATATTGTTTTAAGCGCCCGAGGCTTGACCAAACGCTTTTCCGAGGGCCGTCTCGACGTGACGGTGCTGCAAGGGGTTGACTTGACCGTGCGCGCCGGCGAAACGCTGGCGATTGTGGGCGCGTCAGGTTCCGGCAAGAGCACCCTGCTGCATTTGATGGGCGGGCTGGAAGCGCCCACCAGTGGCAGCGTCTGGCTGAAGGGGCAAGACCTGGCGCACCAGAGCGCCGCCCAGCAGGGCCGTTTGCGCAACCAGTACCTCGGTTTTGTTTACCAGTTTCACCACCTGCTACCGGAATTCAGCGCGCTCGATAACGTCGCCATGCCCTTATGGATTCGGCGTCTAGCCCCCGTGGAGTCTGAGCGAGTAGCTACTAAAATGCTAGCAAGTGTCGGTCTGCAAGATCGCCTGCACCATCGGCCCGCCGAGCTCTCCGGCGGCGAGCGCCAGCGGGTGGCGATTGCCCGCGCCCTGGTCACGCAACCGGCCTGCGTGCTGGCCGATGAACCGACCGGCAATCTGGACCGCAGCACGGCCAATGGGGTGTTTGAGTTGATGCTGGAACTGGCGCGCACGCAGGGCACCGCTTTTATTGTGGTCACGCATGACGAAACGCTGGCGGCGCGTTGCGGGCGGCAATTGCGGTTGGTGCAGGGCAGGTTGTCGGAGGACGGGCGTTGATTTGACCGGTTCATTTGGGCTTGTCGTTTATCGGTTTTGAGGTGGGGTTTATTACTCACAATTTTTCCCCACTCACTCCCCCAGCCCCTCTCTCGCCCCGCCGGGCGAAAGAGGGGAGCCTCATTTGGCAGCGTGTTTGAAGGTGGCACGTTCATCTTGAAGACTTTGATTGCTGGGGTTGGTGACGCAATTCGTCGCACGCCAATCCTCTGGTCTGACGGATGCTTGTTGACTGTTGACTGTTGACTGTTGACTGTTGACTGTTGACTGTTGACGTTAGCGTCAGTAAAGCAAAGTCAAACCAAACCAAACCAAACCAAACCAGTAGCCACCCCTTTGCACCCAACGCACCGAAGCGCGTGTACTGACCCCCTTAAAAAACAAGGCCAAATATGGGAGTTAGCTCCCCTTTCCGCCCCGGTGGGGGTGGAAAGGGGTTGGGGGATAGGGGGGATACAGCAGAAAAAAGCAACACCGCCACAAAAAAACTCACCCCCGAGCGTTCGTCTTCTTGGCCCCCCGCAACAAAGACAAAGCCAGCAACGCCGACGCCACCATCAAAAACAAACTCACCGCGTTGAGCACCGGCGTCGCCCCCTCCCGCATCCGCCCATACATCATGACGGTGAGCGGCGCATCCGACCCCACCAGCATCAGCGTGGTGTTGAAGTTCTCAAACGACATCAAAAACGAGATCGCCGCCGCCCCAATCAACGCCGGCTGCAGGTAGGGCAGCGTGATGGTGCTGAATACCGCCAGGCGCGAGGCGCCCAGGTTGTAGGCCGCGTCTTCCAGCGTGGTGTCAAAGCGCTTCAGCCGCGCCGTGATGGTCAGCGTGGCAATCGACACGATATAAGAGAACTGCCCCAGCACCACCAGCGGCAAGCCGGGGCGCAAAAACTCCAGTTCCAGCCCGTACAGGTCATCGGCCAGATTGGCAATGCGGCTGGCAAAGGCCAGGATCGAGATGCCCAGAATCACGCCGGGAATGACCAGCGGCGCCAGCATCAGCAGCGAGAGCGCCTGCTTGCCGCGAAACTGCGTGCGTTCAATCAGAAACGCGTTCGCCGTGCCCACCGCCACTGACAACACCGTGACCCAGGCCGCCACCACGACGCTGGTCCACAGGCTGCCGAGCAGTTCGCTGTCGGCCAGCAGGCCTTGGCGGCTGGTGTGACCGCCCAGTGAGCCGCCCAGAAACCAGTCGAGCGTGAAACCGCGCCAGGGCGGCGCCGGGTAGGGCGCATCGTTGAAGGCAAACACGGCGACCACGGCCAACGGCAAGAATAAAAAGGCAAAAAACAGCAACCCGTAAATCACGGTGCTGGCGCGCAACCAGGCGGGGCGGGGCAGGGACGGGATCATGCTTTGCGCATCACTTCGCCAAACTTCTGGCCGGAGAGTTTCAAGCCGAGCCAGACGATGGCGGTACTCAGGCCCAGCAGTAAGAAGCCAAAGGCGGCGCCTTGTTCCCAGTTGAAGCGGGTGATGAACTGGGTGTAAATTTGCTCGGTGAACCACTGCGAGTTTTTGCCACCCAGGAGGGTGGGCGTCAGGTAGTTGCCCAGGGTCAGCATGAACACCACGATGCAGCCCGCCACAATGCCAGGTGCGGCGTGCGGAATGATGATCTGGCGCAGGATCGACCAGCCGTTGCCGCCGAGGTCGTAGGCGGCCTCGATCAGCGAGTCGTCCAGACTTTCCAGCGCGCCGATCAAGGGCACCACCATGAACAGCATCGAGGTGTAGACCAAGCCGACCAGAATGGTGGCGTCGTGGTACAGCAGGTCGACCGGCGCGGGCGTCAGGCCCAGCCACACCAGCAACCCCGGCAGCACGCCCGACTCGCGCAGCAGAATCATCCAGCCCAAGGTGCGCACGGTTTCGCTGACCCAGAACGGGATCAGGCACAGGATAAACAGCATGGACTTGCTGCGTCCGCGCGCCACTTTGGCGATCATCCAGGCGATCGGGAAGGCCATCACCAGCGTGATGGCGGTGGCCAGCATCGACATCAGCGCGGTGCGCACAAAGGTGTGCCAGTACAGCGGCTCTTCAATGAAGGTACGGTACTGGTCCAGGCTGACCTCGTAAACGCGCGGCGCCACGCGGGCGCGCAGCGACAAGATGCCGAGTTCGACATGCGGCAACACAATCAGCCCGACCAGCCACAACAGGGCCGGGGCCAATAGCAGCATAAGCAGCAGCCGCGCCGGCAACGGGTTGCTGCTCGTTGGTTTAACTGGCATGGTCTGCCGCCGTCTGCACAGTCGCAAAACACACCGCCCGTTGCGGATCAAAGCCAAAACTGACCGTCTCGCCCACCGTCAGGTCCGACAGATGGCCGGTCTGCGGCAGCGCAATGCGGAACTCGGTTTGTGACTTTTCTTCGCGCAACAGCACCGCCGAATTGGCCCCGTCAAACAGCAGGCTCTCAATTTGGGCCCGGTAGTGCGGCACACCGGCGTCGGAAAACACCTGCGCCGTGCGCGACAGGCTGGCGACCTCGGGCCGGACAAAGGCCTCGATCACATCGCCCCGGTGAACGGTGCCGATGGCGCGGGCCAACATCACCAAACCACTGTCGCTGGTCAGGGTCACCCCTGCGCTACTGACCTGTGTGGCCCGACCCTTCACGCAATTATTGGCGCCGACAAAGCCAGCGACAAACGGGGTCTGCGGCTGGTAATACAGTTGCTGCGGCGTGCCCACTTGTTCAAAGCGGCCGTGGTTCATCACTGCCACTTGGTCGGACAGCACCAGCGCTTCCGACTGGTCGTGCGTGATGTAGACAAAGGTGGTGCCAAAGGCGGCCTGCAGCTGTTTGAGCTCGATTTTCATGTGCTCGCGCAGCTTCAGGTCGAGGGCGCCGAGCGGCTCGTCCAGCAACAGCAGCGTCGGCTCCAGCACCAGACTGCGGGCGATGGCGACGCGCTGTTTTTGCCCGCCAGACAGCTGGTCGACACGTTTCTCCTGCGCCCCCGGCAGGCTGACGCGCTCCAGCATTTCGCCGACCCGCCGTTTGATCTCGGCGCGGGTCACACCGCGGCGCGCCAGGCCGTAACCGATGTTCTCGCCGACCGACATCATCGGGAACAGCGCCAGATGTTGAAACACCATGTTGACCGGCCGCTTGTTGGGCGGTACGCCGTTCATGGTTTGGCCGCCAATGCGGATGTCGCCCGTATCCGGGCTCAAAAAGCCCGCAATCATGCGCAGCAGCGTGGTCTTGCCGCAGCCCGACGGGCCGAGGATGGAGAAGAAGCTGCCCCGCGCCACACTGAACGACAGATCGTCCACCGCCGAGAAATCGCCGTAGCGCTTGCCGACGCGGATGGCTTCCAGATCAGGCTGCGCCCCGGCGGGCGCAGTGGTGGTTGTGGCATTCAAAGGGCAATTTCCCGCCGGGCCGCCCCAAGGGCTCTCGAAGAGCGGCGGAGCCAAATTAGCCCCCTCGGGGGGCAGAGAGGACACGCAGTGCCGAACGTGGGGGTCATTCAGTTGGCGGCTTTGATGCGGTCCAGCACGCGGCCTTCGATGTCTTCAATGCCGGCCGGCACCGCCGGGTACCACTTGATGTTTTTCAGCGCCGCTTCCGGGAAGCTGGCGGCAAACTGGGCTTTGAGCCGGGCGTCCATCAACTGGTCAGCGCCTTTGGAGGCCGTGAAGTTGCCCGCAGAGGAGGCCACTTTGGCGGCAATTTCGGGCCGCATGTTGAAGTTGATCCAGGCGTAGGCGGCGGCGTCGTTCTTGCCTTTGGCAGGAATGGCATAGGTGTCAATCCAGCCCAGTGCGCCGGACTTGGGCGCCATGAACTGAATGTCGGATTTTTCGCTGTTCAGTTTCCAGCCGCCGGTGTCCCACATCATGGCGCCGACGATTTCGCCGCTGCGCATGCCGTTGAGCAACTGGTCCTTGTTGTCCCAATAGAACTTGATGTTGCTCTTGCAGGCGATCAGGGTCTTGCCCACGTCGTTCATCAGCGCGCCATAGGCTTTGGGGTTGTTGTAGAGCGCAAACGGGTCTTTGCCGGAGGCGAAGGCAAACGCCAGCAGGGTGGGGCGCTTCAGGCGCATGGCGGTTTTGCCCTTGACGTCGGCGCGGCACAAATCCGGGTAGTCCGTCATCTTGGTCAGCTTGGTGTTGACCACCAGGCCATCGGTGCCCCAGAGGTGCGGCATGCCGTAGACCTTGCCCGCCAGCGTGGTGTTTTTCTTGGTCGCTTCCAGCATGCCGGGGGTGAACAATTCGGTTTTGACTTTGCTCAAATCCATCGGTTTGTAAATGCCGAATTCTTGCTGTGGGCCGATGATGCGGTCTTGCGACGGTTGGGCCAGATCAAAGCCGGCCCCGCCGGTGGCGCGCAGTTTGGAGATCATTTCTTCGTTGTTGGACAAGGTGAGCGCCACCTTGTAGCCGCTTTCTTTTTCGAACTGGGCCACCACTTCGGCGGGCGCATAGTCAGCCCAGGTCAGCAGGCGCAAGGTCTTGTCCTGCGCCAGGGCCGAGCCGGCCACGCCGAGCGCGAGAACGGCGCTGGCCATCAGGGTGAGGGGAGCTTTCATGCGGGTTCCTTCAAGGTATGAAACAGCGTTAAATCGGGACGCCAAGGACCTATTAAGGACCAAAAGACGGGAAAGCCTACCGCAGGTCCATGACAGGGTGATGTCGTCGCCCTGCCGGAGATATGGTATTTTCCCGGTATGACATTCTGGATCGACACCCATTGCCACCTGGATGCAGCAGAGTTTAGGCCCGACGCCCAGGCCGTACGTGCGCGTGCAGCTATTAATAATGTAGCGCATTGCGTGCTGGCGGCGGTCGAGGTCGCCAATTTTGAGGCCGTGCGGCAGCTGGCGCACGAAGGCGGTGACAGCTACGCGCTGGGTATCCACCCGCTTTATGTTGGAAAAGCGCAGGACGCGGATCTGGCCCGCCTCGACGCGTACTTGCTGCGCTATCGGGATGACCCGCGGCTGGTGGCGGTGGGCGAAATCGGGCTGGACTACTTTGTGCCGGAACTGCAGGTGAGCCCGCTGCGCGAGCGCCAAGTCTACTTTTACCAGCAGCAGCTCAAGCTAGCGCGCCAGCATGGTTTGCCGGTGATCCTGCATGTGCGGCGTTCGGCCGATCAGCTGCTCAAGGGACTGCGCACGGTCGCCGCTGAAAACGCGGGGGGGCCGGCGTGGCGCGGCATTGCGCATGCCTTCAATGGCAGCGAGCAGCAGGCGCAGGCCTTCATCGCGCTGGGCTTCAAGCTCGGCTTTGGCGGCGCGCTGACCTATGAGCGTGCCCTGCAGCTGCGCCGTCTGGCGGCCAGCCTGCCGCTGGAGGCGCTGGTGCTGGAGACCGATGCGCCCGACATGCCGCCGCACTGGCTGTACAAAACCGCGGAACAACGCGCCAGCGGCGAGCCGCAAGGCCGCAACGAACCGGGCGAGCTGCCGCGCATTGGCGCTGAACTGGCGGCGCTGCGGGGCATCAGCCCCGCCGATTTGGCCGCTGCCACCACGCGCAACGCGCTCGTGGCCCTGCCGCGCCTGCGCGCCCTGTTGCCAAGCTGAAATAATGCGGTTGATGGACCCCAACTTGCCACCCCTCATTCAGGCCCTGCTCGAGCCGCAGCGTTATCCGCAGGCGCCGTCGCCGGTGGAACTGGTGCAAACCCATATCTCCTGGGTGCTGCTGGCGGGGGACTTTGCCTACAAGATCAAGAAGCCGGTGCGTCTGCCTTTTCTGGACTTCAGCACGCTGGCGCAACGTCAGTTGTGCTGCGCCGACGAGCTGCGCCTGAACCGCCGCTTTGCGCCAGACCTCTACCTGGGCGTGGTCGGGATTTTCAATACGCCGCAAGATCCGCAATTTGACGGCCCGGGCACGCCCATCGAATACGCCGTCAAGATGCGTCGTTTTGATGAAGCCGGTCGGCTGGACCGGGTCTGTGCCCGGGGTGAACTGCAACCGGCCCATCTGTCGGATCTGGCCGACACGCTGGTCGCCTTTCACGCGGCGGCGGCCATCGCGCCACCGACCTCGCGCTTCGGGTCGGCCGACGAAGTCATCGCGCCCGCCCGGGATAACTTTCAGGACCTGCTGCAACGCTTGCCGCAAGCCGAGGTGCAGGCCCGGCTGGTGGCGTTGCAAGCCTGGACCGAGGCGCATTTCGAGCAACTGGCCCCGCTGATGACGGCGCGCAAGCTGAATGGGCGGGTGCGTGAATGCCACGGCGATCTGCATCTGGCCAATCTGGTGTTGATCGGGCCACAGGTGCGGATGTTTGACTGCATCGAGTTCAACGAAGACTTGCGCTGGATCGACGTGGCGAGCGAGATCGCCTTTACCTATATTGACCTGCTGGCCCACGGCCAGCCGGGGCTGGCCGACTGGTTTGTGGACGAAGTGCTGAGCCGCAGTGGCGATTACGCGGCGGCCCAGCTGCTGCGGTTTTATGCGGTGTACCGGGCCTTGGTCCGGGCCAAGGTGGCCGCGATCCGCATGACGCAGACGCAGGCCCCGGACCACGACAGCGAGGTGCTGGCCTATATTGCCTTGGCCGAACGCCTGATTGCGCCGCCCCCGGCGCGGCTCGTCATCACGCACGGGCTGTCCGGCTGCGGCAAGACCGTCGTTTCCAATCAGTTGTTGCAAAGCGACCCGCAGGCCGCCACCTTGCGCCTGCGCTCGGATGTGGAGCGCAAGCGCCTGTTCGGACTGGCCAGCACGGCGCGCAGCGGCGCGACCCCGCAGGCCAGCATTTACGCCGGCGATGCGCATGCGCGCACCTACCACCAGTTGCGCGAGCTGGCGCACATGCTGCTGCGCGCTGGCTGGTCGGTCATTGTGGATGCCACCTTCCTGAAGCGTGCCGACCGCGAGGCCTTTCGGGCGCTGGCCCGCGACACTGGTGTCGCGTTCAGCATCCTGGCGCCACAGGCCAGCCCTGCGCAGTTGCGCGAACGCATCCTGGCGCGCAGTGCCCTTGGACGCGATGCGTCGGATGCCACGCTGGTGGTGTTGGCACAGCAGATGCAAGTGATCGAGCCGCTGGCGGCGGATGAAATCCAGGACCGCCAGTGAGCCCGTTGCCGCACGACCCAACCCCCGCCGAGGTGCCACGTCCGCCCGCGCGCCTGGTCGGCTTGCCGCCGATCGTCTCCAGCAACACCCGGCTGCTGGTGCTGGGCAGCTTTCCCAGTGTGGCGTCGCTGGCGCGCCAGCAGTACTACGCCCACCCGCAAAACCAGTTCTGGAATATTCTTCAAGCCATTTGGCCCGCTAGCCCCCGTCTGACAAGTGCAGATAGCTATGAAAAACGTAGCAAATGGGTGCTAGAGCGGGGGCTGGGCGTGTGGGACGTCTACGCTGCCTGCGAGCGCGAGGGCAGTCTGGACACCGCCATTCGTAACCGAGAAGTCAATGATTTCGCCAGCCTCGTGCGCCGTTGCCCGCAACTTCGGGGCATCGCCCACAACGGCGGCGAGAGCTTCCGGCATGCCAAATACACCGCTCTGCTGGGCTTGCCGGTGTATAAATTTCCCTCCACCAGCCCGGCTAACGCCAGCTGGAGTTTTGAGCGCAAGTTGGCCGCCTGGCGCGAGGTGATGGCTGCCGCCGGGCTGCTGTGACCATTCAGGCTTGACGCTTTGGCAGGCGCCGGGCGGTCTGCCGCTCTTTCCTCAGGAGCCGAGAAATTCGCCCACCGGCTTGAGGTCCTCAATCCGGTCGCAGATGGTCTTGATAACGACCAGAATCGGCACCCCCAACAACAGGCCCCAAATACCCCAAAGCCAACCCCAGGCCAACACGCCCACGAAGATGGCAACCGGATTCATCTTGTTGGCGCGGCTGGTCAGCCAGGGCGTCAGCAGGAAGCCTTCCAGGAAATGGATCACCATCGAAGTGCCGCCAACCAGCAACGCCATCTCGAGCGTGCCAAACTGCAGGAGGCTTACCAGTGCCGCGCCAGCTGTGATGACGACGCTCCCGATATAGGGAACCAGATTGAGCACGCCCGCGGCAACCCCCCATACTTCCGCATGCTCCACGCCAATTGCCAGAAAGCACAACCAGGTGGCCATGCCCACCAGGGCGCTGGTGAAAAGCTGCACCAGGATGTAGCGTTGAATCTGTTCGTTGATTTGATTGAGTACTTCTAGCGTGACCTTTTTCTTGCTCAGTGTGGGCCCGGCAAGCTTGACCAATTTGCGCCTGAAGCTGTCGCCCGAAGCCATCATGAAGAAGGTAATCAGCGCCACCATGACAATCTGGCCCAACATGCCTATCAGCCCCAAAGTGCCGGTCCACAGATGGTCCTTGATGTTGAACTTGGGCTTTTCGATCTGCACCCGTTGTACGCCACGACCGAGCGGTGCGGCTTGCGTCGTTTCTTCGGCCGCCTGCTCAATCTGGGTGGCGGCCTTTTGTACTGTTGCCAGCGTGTTGTCCCGCTTGCCTGACAGGGCGTGAACCGATTCGCGTAGCTTTTGTGCGGCCGCCGGCAGCGATTCGACCAGCTTGCTGGCGTCTTCGCTCAGTGAATAAGCGGTCGCGCCCACGCCGCTCAAGATACCCAGAAGCAGCAAGGCGGCGCTCAAGGCGCGCGGAATCCGGCGCAACTGCAGCCAGTCCACCACCGGCGACAGGGCATAACTGAAAAGCACGCCCACCATCACCGGAATAAATACGTCGCTGGCCCAACGCAACGTAAAGACGCTGGCCAGCGTGGCCAGCACAACTAGGGAAATGCTGCGCACATCCACGGGCATGTGCAGCAACACACGAGGTAGCTCGCCGGGCTGTGCGGTGCCGGTTGCCTGTTCTGTGCCCGCGTCGTCTGGTCGCGCTAAAGTTGGGTCCATGAATGCTGACTCCTGTTAAGCCCGAAGTGTGCCCGTTTTCTGACAATGGCGGCCGCTCGTCACTTTCACACTGGGCGTTTGAGGATAATGGCCGCATCTTGAAAAAACGCACCCACACTCTCCCCGAAGTTAATTTCTCCGACGAAGGCAAGCTTCGCCACCTGCATCTGGGCACCGAATGGATTCAGGGCTCCATGCTGATGGACGATCCCATCGTGCTGTTCCACGAATACATCCAGCGCATGATGGCCTGGCTGCTGTTTGTGGAGCCGGACACGGTCCCCAAGCGCCAGGCCATGCAGCTCGGCCTGGGCGCCGGCTCGCTCACCAAGTTCTGCCACAAAGAGCTGCGCATGAAAACCGTCGCCATCGAGCTCAACCCGCAGGTGTTGATCGCTTGTCGCGGCTGGTTCAAGCTGCCGGCCGACAACAGCCGCATGCAGGTGGTGTTGAACGACGCCGCCCTTGAAATCCAAAACCCCAAGTGGTGGGGCACGGTGGACGCGCTGCAGGTTGATTTGTACGACCACGAGGCCGCCGCGCCGGTGCTTGACAGCCTGCCGTTTTACAACCATTGCAAGCGCCTGCTCACCCCGGAAGGCTGCATGACGGTCAACCTGTTTGGCCGGGCCTCCAGCTTTGCGCGCAGCGTCGAGAAAATCTCGGCCGCTTTTGGCGCTGACGCGGTGTGGGCCTTTAAACCCACGCGCGAAGGCAACACCGTGGTGCTGGCCCAGTGCACACCGAGCCGGCCCAAGCGCGAGGTGCTGGAGGCGCGCGCCGAAATCATCCAGACCCAATGGGGTTTGCCCGCCGCCAAATGGGTGCGCGTTTTTAAACCGATGCTGAAATGAGCAGCGCCGCTGCCCCCGGCCACGCCAAGCCGCCCGCCCGAGCCGCCCATGAGGGTCCGCTGGATTGGCGTCGGCTGGTGGCGTGGTTGGGCAGCGATGGTGTCATCAGCGCGGAAGAAGTGCAGCGCGTCACGGCACGCTGCGCCCAGGCCGAGAGCGTGCAGCACCCGCTGGTGCGGCTGGCCAGCGTGTCGGTGCGGCGCGCCAGTGATGGCAAGCCGCTGGACATCGAGCTGCTGACGCAGTGGCTGGCGGGCCGGGTCGGCTTGGGTTATTTGCGCATTGATCCGCTCAAGGTGGACGTCGGCAAGGTCGCCGACACCATGAGCGCGGCCTATGCCGAGCGCCACAAGATTCTGCCGGTGCAGGTGACGCCCAGCGAAATCGTCGTCGCCACCTCCGAACCCTTCATCACTGACTGGGTGGCCGAAGTCGAGCGGCAGGCGCGCCGCAGCGTGCGCCGGATGGTGGCCAGCCCGCAGGAGATTCATCGCTACACGGTGGAGTTTTTCGCCCTCGCCAAGTCGGTGAAAGCCGCCAACAAGGCCGGCGGCAACAGTGGCGGCGCCAGCTTTGAGCAGCTGGTCGAGCTGGGCAAGACCAACAAGCAGCTCGATGCCAATGACCAGGGCGTCGTGCAAGTGGTGGACTGGCTCTGGCAGTACGCTTTTGACCAGCGTGCCAGCGACATTCACCTGGAGCCGCGGCGCGAGCAGGGCGTGATCCGCTTTCGCATCGACGGCGTGCTGCACCCGGTGTACCAGATGCCGATGGGCGTGCTCAACGCCATGACGGCGCGCATCAAGCTGCTCGGCCGCATGGACGTGGTGGAAAAGCGCCGGCCGCAGGACGGCCGCATCAAGACGCGCAACCCGGGCGGTGACGAGATCGAAATGCGGATTTCCACCCTGCCCACCGCTTTTGGCGAGAAGATGGTGATGCGGATTTTCGACCCCGACACCACGGTGAAAGACTTGGATGCGCTGGGCTTTTCCGCACACGATGCGCAGCGCTGGGAGGCGCTGGTCAAACGTCCGAACGGCATTATTCTGGTGACCGGCCCGACCGGTTCCGGCAAAACCACCACGCTCTATTCCACCCTGAAACGGGTGGCGACCGAAGAGGTCAACGTCAGCACGGTGGAAGACCCGATTGAAATGATCGAGCCCTCGTTCAACCAGACCCAGGTGCAGCCGCAGCTGGATTTTGGTTTCACGGAAGGCTTGCGTGCCCTGATGCGGCAAGACCCCGACATCATCATGGTGGGCGAAATCCGCGACCAGCAAACGGCCGAGATGGCGGTGCAGGCGGCACTCACCGGGCATCTGGTGTTCACCACCCTGCACACCAACGACGCGCCCTCGGCCGTGACCCGGCTGATGGAGTTGGGCGTGCCGTCCTACCTGATCAACGCCACTTTGCTTGGCGTGCTGGCGCAGCGGCTGGTGCGCACCCTGTGCAAGCATTGCAAAGTGCCCGACCCCAGCGCCACACGCGAAGCGCTGGCCGAAGTGGTCAAGCCGTGGCAGATCAGCGGCAGTTACCAACCCTTCAAACCGGTGGGCTGTGTCGATTGCCGCATGACCGGTTTCATGGGACGCATGGGGCTGTACGAGTTGCTGGTGGTGACCGAAGCCTTCAAGGACAAGATCAACCGCGAGCCCAACACCGATGCGCTCAAGCGGCAGGCCGTGAGCGACGGCATGCGGCCCCTGCGGCTGGCCGGCGCCATGCGCGTGGCCGAGGGCTTGACGGTATTGGAAGAGGTGCTGTCGGCCACGCCGCCCTTGACCTGACCCCCGAGGCGTGGGTGCGGCCTAGGTGAAAGCCACATGACGGTGGCGGGTGTTTCCCGTTCAAAATGAACGGTTCGAATTCTTCAAGGATCTTTTTCATGAGTATGAAGAGTCAAAAAGACTTTTTCTCCGGCCTGTTGTTCATGGCGGTCGGGGTCGCCTTCGCCTGGGGCGCCACCAATTACAGCGTGGGCACGGCGGCGCGCATGGGGCCGGGTTACTTTCCGCTGGTGCTGGGCATCTTGCTGGCGATATTGGGCGCCGTGATTACCTTCAAAGCCATGGTGGTGGAGACCGAAGATGGCGAAAAAATGGGGCCCTGGGCCTGGAAGCCCTTGTTCTTCATCATCGCGGCCAATCTGGTGTTTGGCCTGCTGCTTGGCGGGCTGCCCAGCCTCCATATTCCCGCCATGGGGCTGATCGCCGCCATTTATGCCTTGACCTTCATCGCCAGCCTGGCGGGTGAAGAGTTCAAGTTCAAGGAAGTCGTGATTTTGGCCACGGTGCTGGCGTGTTTGAGTTATGTGGCTTTCATCCTGCTGCTCAAACTGCAGTTTGCGGTGTGGCCGACGTTGATCACCGGCTAAGGAGCTGAACCATGGATTTGATTACCAACCTGTCGCTCGGTTTTGGCGTGGCTTTCACGCCGATCAACCTGATGTACGCGTTTGTCGGCTGTTTGTTGGGCACCTTGATTGGCGTGCTGCCCGGCATTGGCCCCCTGGCCACGATTGCCATGTTGCTGCCGGCTACTTATTCGCTGCCACCGGTTTCGGCCCTGATCATGCTGGCCGGTATTTATTACGGCGCGCAGTATGGCGGCTCGACCACCGCCATTCTGGTCAACCTGCCCGGTGAATCGTCCTCGGTGGTGACGGTGATCGACGGCTACCAGATGGCGCGCCAGGGTCGCGCCGGCCCGGCCCTGGCCGCCGCCGGCCTGGGTTCGTTCTTCGCCGGTTGTGTCGGCACCCTGGTGTTGGCCGCCTTTGCCGTGCCGCTGACCGAGGTGGCGTTCAAGTTCGGCCCGGCCGAGTATTTTTCCTTGATGATTCTGGGCTTGATCGGCGCGGTGGTGCTGGCGTCCGGCTCGCTGCTGAAGGCGATCGGCATGATCTTGCTGGGCTTGCTGCTCGGCCTGGTGGGCACCGATGTCAACACGGGCGTGGCCCGCTTCAGCTTTGATATTCCAGAACTGACCGATGGCATTGGCTTCATCGTCATCGCCATGGGCGTGTTCGGTTACGGCGAGATCATCAGCAACCTGGGCAAGCACGAAGACGAGCGCGAGGTGTTCACGGCCGATGTCAAAGGGCTGCTGCCCACCATGGAAGACTTCAAAAACATGGTGCCGGCGGTGTTGCGCGGCACGGCGCTGGGTTCCGTGCTGGGCATCCTGCCGGGCGGCGGTGCCGTGATGGCGTCTTTTGCCGCCTACACGCTGGAGAAAAAAACCAGATTGCGGCCGGGCGAGCTGCCATTTGGCAAAGGCAATATCCGCGGCGTGGCCTCGCCGGAGGCGGCCAACAACGCGGCGGCGCAAACCTCGTTCATTCCCTTGCTGACGCTGGGCATTCCGCCCAATGCCGTGATGGCCTTGATGGTGGGGGCCATGACCATCCACAACATCCAGCCTGGCCCGCAAGTGATGACCAACAACCCCGAGTTGTTCTGGGGGCTGATCGCCTCGATGTGGATTGGCAATGCGATGCTGGTCATTCTGAACCTGCCGCTGATCGGCATGTGGATCAAGCTACTGAGCGTGCCGTACCGCTGGTTGTTTCCGGCCATCGTGCTGTTTTGCGCCATCGGCGTCTATTCCACCAACAACAACACCTTTGACATCTGGATGGTGGGCCTGTTTGGCTTCATCGGTTATCTGTTCATCAAGCTCGGCGCCGAGCCGGCGCCACTGTTGCTGGGCTTTATCCTGGGCCCGATGATGGAAGAAAACCTGCGCCGCGCCTTGCTGCTGTCGCGCGGTGACTGGAGTGTGTTTGTGACGCGCGGGCTGTCGGCCAGCCTGTTGGCCGTCGCCGCCTTGTTGCTGGTGATCGTGTTGCTGCCCGTCATTAAACGCAAGCGCGAAGAAGCGTTTGTCGACGATTGATGGTCATGCCCTTGTGGAAAATATAAGAAATAAACCTTTAGCCTCCGTATTCATTGCGCAAGTAGCTCCTAAAAGCATAGCAACCGGCCTGTTGTTGGCCACGGTGGGCGCCATCGCCTTCAGTGGCAAGGCGATCATCGTCAAGCTGGCATACCGGCACGGCGTCGATGCGGTCACGCTCATCATGTACCGCATGCTGTTTGCGCTGCCCATTTTTGCGCTGATGGCCTGGTGGGCCAGCCGGGGCAAAGCAGCGCTCACGCGGCATGATTGGTTTGGCGTTCTGGGCCTGGGTGTCACCGGCTATTACCTGGCCAGTTTTCTGGACTTTGCCGGCCTGGCGTTTATCAGCGCCTCGCTGGAGCGGCTCATCTTGTACCTCAACCCGACGCTGGTGTTGCTGCTGGGCCTGCTGCTGTACCAGCGGCACATTCAACGGCGGCAAGCCCTGGGCATGCTGATCAGTTATGCCGGGGTGGTGCTGGTGTTCGGTCACGAGATCAATCTCCAGGGGGCTGACGCCGCCTTGGGGGCGCTGCTGGTGTTTCTCAGTGCCATCAGCTACGCGGTGTACCTGACCTTCAGTGGCGAACTGGTGCAGCGGCTGGGTTCCTTGCGGCTGGTCGGCCTGGCCACCACGGTGGCCTGCCTGCTGTGCATTGCCCAGTTTGTGCTGCTGCGCCCCTGGAGCGCGGCCATCGTCGCGCCCGAGGTGATCTGGCTGTCGGTGCTGAACGCGACGTTGTGCACGGCGGTGCCGGTGCTGCTGGTGATGATGGCGATTGAACGCATTGGCGCCAGCATGGCTTCTCAGGTGGGCATGGTCGGACCGATGTCGACCATCCTGATGGGTGTTCTGATTCTGGGCGAGCCCTTTACCGCCTGGGTGGCGGCGGGCACGGTGCTGGTGATTGCGGGTATCTTTGTCTTTACCCGCAGCGGTCGCCCAGCGTCCCGTTAACCGCAGTACGGCCCTGCAAAAGTTTCAATTCTGATGAACAACATGATGAACAGTGCTTTTAAATTTGGCGAGCAGATCGACGGTTTTGAGGTGCGGGTGCTCAATGAGCGCGCGGTGCGGGCTGCTGCCGGCCTTGTGTTCCTGCTGGCCATGATCGCCTTCATGAACGCGTGGCTGCTGGGCAACTTTCAGCCGACCCGGGTGTTTGTGGTCGCGTTTTTGCTGGATTTCACTCTGCGCATTTTCGTTAACCCGCGCTACGCCCCGAGCCTGATCGTGGGGCAATGGATCGTGCGTAAACAGCAACCCGAGTATGTCGGCGCACCGCAAAAGCGCTTTGCCTGGGCGATTGGCTTGGTGCTGGCGCTGGCCATGTGGTACCTGGTGGTGCTGAACAACGTGATCGGCCCCCTCAACCTGATCGTCTGCGCCGCCTGCTTGACCCTGCTGTTTTTTGAGGCTGCATTTGGCATTTGCATTGGTTGCCGGGTGTACAACTTTTTCCATAAGGAACAGGCCCAGCAGTGTCCCGGTGGCGTGTGCGAAGTTCAGCCTGAACAGCGCCCGGTCGTGAGTCTGGCGCAGATCGCCATGGTGCTGCTGTTCGCGGTGGGGGTGGGCGCGACCGCCCAATGGGTCTACCGCACCGGGCCGCCCACGCTGTCGCAAGCGCCGCAGGCCGGTAGCGCCACGCCCGCTGCCGCCATCGACCCCGCCGAGACCGAGCGTTGCAAGGTGCCCGACTTTGCCAAGGCCATGGGCCATGAAGAAAAGTGGAAGCTGCACAACCATTGCCGCTAACCCGCCGCGCCCGGTGAGGCGTACAGCACGATCATTTCAAAATATTTTTGCAACAGACAGGTGACTACGATGGACTTGGGCATTGCCGGTAAATGGGCGTTGGTGTGCGGCGCCAGCAAGGGTTTGGGCTTTGGCTGTGCGCAGGCGCTGCTGCGCGAAGGGGTGAACGTGCTGATCGTCGCCCGTGGGCCTGAGGTGTTGCAGGCCTCTGCTGCAAAATTAATAGCTGATAGCGACCGTCCGACGGGGGCTACCGTCGAATTTGTTGCGGCAGACATCACCACGCCAGCGGGCCGGCAGGCGGTGTTCGCCGTCCGGTCCGACTTTGACATCGTGGTGACCAATGCCGGTGGTCCGCCGACCGGTGATTTTCGCGACTGGGACCGCGACGCCTGGATCAAGGCGCTGGACGCCAACATGCTCACCCCGATTGAGCTGATCAAAGCCACGGTCGATGGCATGGCGGCACGCGGCTTCGGGCGCATCATCAACATCACCTCCAGCGCGGTCAAGGCGCCGATCGACATTCTGGGTTTGTCCAACGGCGCGCGCAGCGGCCTCACCGGCTTTGTGGCGGGCGTGGCGCGCAGCCCACTCGCCGCGCAAGGCGTCACCATCAACAACCTGCTGCCCGGGGCCTTTGACACCGACCGCCTCAAGAGCACCCTGCAGGGCGCGGCGCAAAAGACCGGCCAGCCGTTGGAGGCCATCACGGCGGCGCGGCGCAAGGGCATTCCTGCGCAGCGTTTTGGACAGGTGGAAGAGTTTGGCGCCCTCTGTGCTTTTTTGTGCAGCCAGCAGGCCGGCTATATCAACGGCCAGAATGTGCTGGCCGATGGCGGCGCCTACCCGGGCGCGTTCTGAGCGCCGCCTGCCGCACACCATTCAGCGAAACACAGTGGTGGGGCTTTAACGGCCCGGTTGAGATGGTAAATTCCAGCGTCATTATTTTGCTAATCTAACTGGAGTCCCCTCATGGTCCGTTCCCCCTTGCAGCGCGTTTCTCATGCGCTTCGCACCACCCTCGCACTCAGCGCGTTTCTGTTGGGCGGGCTGGCCCAGGCGCAAAGTGGCACGATCAAATTGATGGTGGGTTTTCCGGCCGGCGGCGGCACCGATGCGATTGCCCGCACCCTGGCGGAAAAACTGAAAGAGCAGTTGGGCACCACCGTGATCGTCGAAAACCGCGCCGGTGCCGGTGGCCAGATTGCCGCACAGGCCCTCAAGGCCGCGCCCGCCGATGGCACCACCTTTTTCCTGTCGCACGACCACACCATCTCGATCTTGCCGCTGGTCGTGAAAAACCCGGGTTTCGATCCGGCCCGTGATTTTGTGGCAGTGGCTGGCTTTGCGACCTTCGTCAATGCGCTGGCCGTGTCCGGCGGCACACCCGCCAAGTCGATGAATGAGTACGTGGCCTGGGTGCGCAAACAAGGCGCGGGCCAAGGCACGGTGGGGGTGCCAGCGCCCGCCTCGGTGCCGGAGTTTCTGGTCAAGCTGATTGGCCAGAAATACAACCTCGACCTGCAATCGGCGCCGTACCGTGGCAGCGCGCCCATGATCGGCGACATGCTGGGCAACCAGATCAACGCCGGGGTGGCCTCGGTGCCCGATTTCATCGAGAACCACAAGGCCGGCAAAGTCCGCATCGTGGCGGTGCTGGGCAGCAAGCGCCAAGCGGCGCTACCCGATGTACCGACCTTTGCCGAACTTGGGCTGGCTGGGTTTGAGGATGTGCCGTACTACGGCATTTTTGCCCCGGTAGGCACGTCCAAGGCCGTGATTGACCGTTTCTCCAGCGCCGTCGCCAAGGTGATCGCGCAGCCAGATGTGCGTGACCGCCTGACCGCCATGGGCCTGACCGTGGGCTACATGACGCCACAACAACTGGCGACCCGTGAACGCGCCTATGCCAAAACCTGGGCCCGCATCATCAAGGCCAGTGGTTTTCAGGCCCAGTAAGGTCTGCCTCGTAGTCCGCGCGATTGAAGTCATCAACACGGCCCTGGCATTCCTGCGGGTTTACGGGGCGGTGAATCGATGGCCCGGGATTTGTAAAGTCGTCAACACACGTTCAAACATGGTCAGCGATCGGTTGCAATGCAGCGGGAGCGGTCCTTCAAACAGCCAGTCCAGCCAATGAATCTAACGGGCTTGCCGTACCGCCGGACGCCACCTTGAGTACATGTGTGTGAATAATGGTGGTGGAAACGTCTGAGTGGCCCAGCAACTTTTGCACCGTGCGAATGTGAGTACCCGCCTGCAGCAAATGGGTGGCGAACGAGTGGCGCAAGGTATACACCGACACTTGTTTGTGAATCTGCGCCGCTGCGCAGGCAAGCTTGATGGCGCGTTGCAAGCGCTCATCGTACAGATGGTGTCGGCGTCCGATGTGTGAGCGTGGATCAATCGACAACTTGGGATCCGGAAACACCCAGAACCATCCCCAGCGCTGACCCAAGTCGGGGTATTTGACGGCCAGCGCGTCGGGCACCTCGGCACTGGGCTGCTGCTGTTGCTGATTGCGAGCGTAACGCAGCATCCAGCGATTGCGGCAGCATCACCACCCGGTCTTTTCCGCCTTTGCCGTCACGCACCATGAGCACAAGCCTATCAAAGTCCACTGGCAATGAACAAACTCATATTGGCTGCCACTAGCGTCACCTGCGCCAGTCCGTCAAGACCAGCCCCCACAGCCGTGCCGATGATGCCGTCCACCAGTAAATCTTACAGAACGGCGTTGCTGTTTTGTTGCGGTGCCGGGGCAAGCGCCGGGGTATCGGTGAGCTTCGTTGAATTCACTGTGAATTTTTTCCTAGCCTATTGCCAAGTTCAACTCTCGTTGATTCCTGCTTTGGCGGCAGAAGCTACTTGACTGACCTTGTTGCGGTGTTGCTTGTACTTGTGCACTTGGTGGTCCGTGATTCTCTTGCCGGGCTTGCCGTTTACCTTCGATTTGTGTTTGAAGGTTTAACGTTAGCCCCGCTTCCCGGACCCGCCCGGTGTAGGCATCTAACCGGCCAACATAGTTGTCGTCAACTGACCACGGTAATTGTCGTCAACCACCTACACGTCGTGGTGCCTATGTCTGACAGATATTCCATCACGCCCCGCCTATCATTATTTCACTATCGAATGTGGCTAAACAATCGCACTCGGTCAGTGAAAAATGGGATCACACCTATATGCGATTTGCTTAAGCGTAAAAATTTTTAACCGCGTCTAAGGAGACATCAATGGAAACTTATAACGATCCGAGCAGAAGTGATGCTGTAGCTGGCGCTGCCGGAAATGTGGCAGCCCGGGTCGGCACCTCAGCAGTACATTTGATGGACGCAACTAAAACGGCGGGCAAACAAATCGGCGCAGTTGCCAAAGAAGAAGTTACCAGTTTACGAGCTGACCTTGATGACTTGACTTCACGTCTTTCCAGTTTGTCTGAGTTTGAATTAACTGCCGCCAAGGAAAAAATTCTTGCGAAAATTGAGGCTGTGAAACTTGCTGCCAAAGGGGTTACCACTGATGTGGGCCAGCAGCTCAATCATGGCGTTGGTGTGACTACCGAATATGTGAAAGGACGTCCGCTACAGTCGCTGGCGGTCGCCGCAGGTATTGGAATATTGCTTGGAATGTTAATGTCACGCCGATAGATTTTCACGAATTCGGTAAAAGAATATTTCAAATAGTCAACATGGGCCGATGGCAGCTATTGTTCTGGCGGCGGCATTGTTGGTGAGTTGTTCGGATGCCGTTTCTTCAACGCCAGCAGCGCAGGCCCCCGCAGCGACTTCGGCCGCAACTTCCGACATAAGCAAGACGCAGCAGTCGAACTCGATGCCAATGCCAGGGCAGGCAAATGACCACTCGACACCGACACCGAATGCAACGCAAAAGGCCAATACCCCTGCCCGCTATTTGGGCCAATGAGAGCCAAGGTGAATTAATCATGAGCAAAAAAATACCGCCGAGTCATGCAGCAAAGCGCAGTTCGAAAAGAGCCGCGACCGATACAGGTGATTCAACATCGAGCGCCGGTGGTGAACTGCACCAGATAGCTGGTGCCGAGCACCCGGCGCTCACTAGCAATCAGGGGCTGGCCCTTTCTGATAATCAAAATTCCCTCAAGGCTAATCCACGCGGCCCCACGTTGCTGGAAGACTTCATCCTGCGCGAGAAAATCACCCATTTCGATCACGAGCGCATTCCCGAGCGTATCGTTCACGCCCGTGCGACAGGTGTGCATGGCTTCTTCGAGCTAACCGCCTCGTTGAAGCAATACACCAGCGCCAGGATACTCGCCGAGGTAGGCGAGAAGACGCCCGTGTTTACGCGCCTGTCGACCGTTGCAGGCGGCGCGGGTTCGGTCGATACGCCGCGTGACATACGCGGATTTGCAGTCAAGTTTTACACCAAGGAGGGAAACTGGGACCTGGTTGGCAATAACATCCCGGTTTTCTTTATCCAGGACGCCATTAAATTTCCCGACCTTATCCATGCCGTCAAGATGGAACCCGACCGCGGCTTCCCGCAATCGGCGACCGCGCACGACACGTTCTGGGATTTTATTTCGCTCACGCCTGAATCCATGCATACGGTGATGTGGATCATGTCGGACCGCACACTGCCGCGCTCGCTGCGCATGATCGAAGGTTTTGGTGTGCATAGCTTCCGGCTGATTAACGACGCAGGCGAATCGACATTCGTCAAATTCCACTGGCGTCCCAAGCTCGGCTTGCAGTCCACCATTTGGGACGAGGCCGTCAAGCTCTCGGGTGCTGATCAAGACTTCCACCGCCGCGATATGTTTGAGGCCATCGAAGCCGGAAATTTCCCAGAGTGGGAATTTGCAGTTCAACTTTTCACGCAGGAAGAGGCAGACAGATTCCCGTTTGATCATCTGGACGCGACTAAGCTGATTCCCGAAGAACTGGTGCCCTTGCGAGTGATCGGCCGCATGGTGCTGGATCGCTGGCCGAACAATTTCTTCGCTGAGACCGAACAGGTGGCTTACTGTCCTTCTCATGTCGTGCCCGGCATCGATTTCTCGAATGATCCCCTGTTGCAGGGTCGTTTATTCTCTTATCTCGACACGCAGCTTTCGCGCCTAGGCTCGTCCAATTTTCACCAGATCCCGGTCAATTCACCCAAGTGCCCGTTCGCCAACCAGCAACGCGATGGACACATGCAGATGGCGCAACCGGTGGGCCAGGTCGCCTATGAGCCCAACACCTTGTCTCAAAACTCGCCACGCGAAACGCCCACGGGCTTTCATAGCGATGCGAGCACTGAAACGGGAGAGAAAGCGCGCATCCGCGCCGAAAGCTTTGCCGACCACTACAGCCAGTCGCGACAGTTCTACCTCAGCCAAACCAAGTATGAGCAGGCGCATATCGCCTCGGCCTTCGTGTTTGAACTCTCCAAGGTCGAACATCCGCACATACGCGAAGCCATGGTCGGCCACTTGCGCCATATCGAAGAAGACCTCGCCAACCGGGTCGCCTCAGGTCTTGGGCTCAACAAAATGCCTGATGCGCCAGTAGCCGCAGCGTCCGTGCAGGAGATGAAGCTGTCACCCGCATTGCAGATCATCGGCAAGATGAAAGCCACGCTCATGGGGCGCGCGATTGGCATCCTGATTGCAGATGGTTCGGACGGCGCTGTCATCAAGAAGATTAGAAAAACCGCGACTGATGCAGGCACCAGTGTCAAGATTGTCGCGCTAAAGGTCGGTGACGCGAAGCTTGCCGATGGCACGATTCTGGCGGTTGACGGACAACTGGCGGGAACGCCATCTGTGCTCTTCGACGCAGTCGCCGTCATCCTTTCCGATGAAGGCGCAAAAGCACTGTCGATGGAAAGCGCCGCCATCGATTTCGTACGCGATGCTTTCGGTCATCTCAAGGCGATCTCCGTCGACCAGGGCGGCCAGACGCTTTTGAGAATAGCGAATGTCGCACGGGACGCGGGCGTCGTAGATGCCAGCGACTTAGATGCATTTATTGCGGCGGCAATGACACGTCAGTGGGTGCGGGAAAAGTCTGTTCGAACCTTGGCATAAAAGGCACAAAATAAGGAAGAATTCCAAGTCTGAAAGAAAGGAAGATTGGGTAGATTTTGCTTTGGCTCGTCGAAATCTCGGCGCTTGTTCACGACGCGATTGCAAGCGGCCAGATCGTGTTGGTGGTCGATGCCCAGCGCCCGCAGAAGGCCACCACTGTACGGGAACTCATCCAGGCATCGGGTCGGTGACTACAAGGACATCCGCGCAGTGTGAAGCCAGACATCTCTTCAGATCGCTGCCAGCCTCCCGTCGCGGTAGCGGTCACTTCTGCTTGACGAGCCACTGGTCGAATCGGGTGATCTCTTTCTTTTGTGCCTCAATAATCTGCCTGGCCATCGCGTTCATGGCAGGTGATTTTCCTTTCGCAAGCTCGATAATTAGCATGTCCACACCTTGTTGATGGTGCATTTTCATCATCATCGCGAAGTCCTTTTCGGTGTCGTAAATGATCGGCATCTTCTGCATGTTGTCCTTATGCGCAGTTCCCAGTTATGGGTAGTTGCCGTTTGAAGTGAACTGCCTGTCATTGGCAAATTTATTTCAATGTATCGTTTCTTTCTCTACATAATTTCACCATCAAGGATTTAACCAAGATTCATTTTCGATTGAGAAGATGCGGAGCTTTCGCTTCACCCATGCTTGAGCGCGGAGGCATTCTTGTCTTGAACCCGGAAAACGCAAACCCGGACATGTCCGGGCCAACTAACGAGTCATGGATGTTAATGTGCAAGTGAACCAATAAACAGACTGAGCCGACGCTATACGGCGGCATTTGCAAATTGTCTTGCGGCGAAGGCCCAGATCATGCGCGAGGCGTCCGGGCCCTTCGGATCGCTGTAAGTTTGACTTCCGGTACCGCCGCTCCACGCATGGCCAAGCCCGACAATTTCGCAGAGTGTTGCAACCAGTCGGCCCGCGGATCGATAGTCGGTGATGTTGGCGGGGTAGCGTGCTCCACGTTGCACGGTACGTGGCAGACCCGCTTTTGCACCCTCCTGCGCAGCCCACAGCCGCACCGCTTCGACGCCATTGCTGGGTGCGATGAGATGGTCGGCGCTGCCCTGGATTACCAGCAACGCAGGTAGATGTACTCCGGCGGCCATTGGCGCGAGGGGAGCGGCCACTCTGCGACCGCGCATGGCGGTGAGCGCGGTCGCTGAAGAATGGGCGACGCCCGGTGCGATACCCGAATGCATCGCGATCGCCCGAAAACGCTCCGGGCAGCGAGTCGCCATCAATGCAGCCATCCCGGCACCTGCCGAGAGCCCAGCCAAAGCAATGCGTGCGGAATCGACCGGTTGCGTCAGGCAAATCTGGTCGATTGCCGCAGCGATGGCGCCGGCCTCACCTTGGGCCTTTCCCGAGCGCGTTTGGTGCCAGTTCCAGCAGCCTTGCATATTCGAGAGACGGTTCTGCTCGGGATAGAGCACAAGAAAGCGTTCCCGCGCGGCAATTTGGTTCATACGAGTGCTCGCGGCCAGCGCTTGGGCGTCCTGACCGCAACCGTGCAACATAACTAGCAGCGGCAGGCGCTCGCTACGCCGCACGCCAGCCGGTTTAAAGAGGCGGTAACGCAGCGCCCCTGCCGCCCCGGCGGCAAAACCAGTACTCCATTGAGCCGAAAAAGAGGGTGCCGTTTTGACTGCGGTTTTCTTCGCCGAAGCAGGTCTGCGTGGCCGAAAAGCCTGTGTCATTGCCTTCGAACCAGCGCGCATGGCAGTACGTGTCATGTCGGTCAGCGTGCGCTGGAATGAGCGACTCAAAAGTGGATTTCGGATTCGTTTCGGCATAGCTTTGATCTTCACAGCCACACAATCATGTTGGTGCGCCAGCCTGTGTTAATGGAGGTCATATGCGCTTAGCGCACGAACAACGCAATCAAAATAATGATAGGAATCGGGACGCCAAGAAAGAGCAGAATTAGTGAACGCATAGTGGCCTCCGCAAGTTGGAAGTTTGAATCGGCTGTCAGGCGTCTCGCTGCCGTCCGCCGTAAGTAGCGGCCAAGCTGGCGACGAATGCACCGATGAGCAGCGAAATGAAGAGCCACAGCGCTGCGTAGGCGGAAGCCTTGCGCGCCTTGTCGGCAACGTTTTTCACCGCGACTTCTGTCTCAGTCAGCTTTGCTTGCACGCGTGCATACGTCTCAGTCACCCGCTTCTCTGCCGCCTGCTGCGACAGACCGGTGCGCTGTGCGACAAGCTGACCGACATACCGAATGTCCTCTGCGGAAAGGGGTCCAGTTCGAATGGAATGCATGAAGATGCGGGCCACTTCGGACAGGGGCGCGGTAGTGGCAGATGCCGCCGTATTCAAGTCTTTTCGGAATAGTGACTCAACGAAGTAGCCCATCGCCCCAATCTCACTGTCAGACTTCGTTATCTCGGAGCCAGCCGCGGTAGTGGCAACACCACCCGCCACAGACGCGCCAGTCTGAATTCCAGCGCCCACGATCGACCCAATCACCGAGGTCAGCAGCGCGGCGGTCGCCAGCGACGCGACCGCCCAGGCGAGAAAGCCATGCGCCGTGTCGCGGAAGTAGACCTCGTCCGTATGAACTGCAACCCACTTGGTTCTCAATCGCCCGGCCAGGTAACCCCCCATGGCGCAAGCAAGGAGTTGCGTCAGGGTAACCCAAAGGATGGTCGATACGCCGAAGGTCGCTGCACTTGCGCCATAGTGCCCCCATGGCGAAACCGAGGACAGGCCCAAACCGACACCCAACATCAACAGGATCAACGACAGTGCTGCGGCAGCGACGGCCCCCGCCACGATGGCGCCCCATGACAATGCGCTAGCATGGGCTGGCGTGACCTCGGGGTAGCCGCTGGCCGAGCCGAGTGCGGGTCCAAGTTTGTCTACTGTTTCGGCGTAAATAAAGGCCATAGTGAACTCCGTGAGTTGATTGGGAACGTCATGAGGCGTTGCGCCGGTGAACCATGTCGAACGATCAAGTGAGCTCGTGTTGATTCTCTATTCCGTCGTTTTTCCGTCGAAGTGTTCGTTGTCGGCCTGCGCGTCGGCGCGGGTGTGGTGGACGACGCCGTCTCGATGATTCGGCGGCGCATAAAGCGTGTAGAGCTTCAGGGGAACACTGCCGGTATTGATGATGTTGTGTTTGGTTCCGGCCGGGACCACTACCGCGAAGCCAGCCTGGATCGCCGTGCTAACGCCATCGAGAACCGCTTCACCGCTCCCCTCCTCCACGCGAAAGAACTGGTCGAGCTTGTGGACTTCCGCCCCAATTTCTTCCTTGGGCTTTAACGCCATCAAAACCAACTGACAGTGCTTCGCCGTGTAAAGTACCCGGCGAAACTCATCATTCTTGACAGCAAGACTTTCGATATCCTGTACAAAGCCTTTCATAAACAATGACCTAAACGCGCACGTCGTCCGCGTACGGTTTTGTCCCGTAGTAATCATGGATGCTCTGCGCCCACGACGAGTCCGCCATATTGGGCCACTGGTCCTTGTCGAATCCAGGGGCGCTCTTGAGGCGGTCCTTCTCCACGTTCAACACGAAGCGCTTGTTCACTGTATCAAGGGACAATGCAGTCCAGGGTACCGCGAAAAGTTTCTCGCCCATACCGAGGAAACCGCCAAAGGACAAAACTGCATAGCTCACTCTGCCACTGCGCACATCGAGCATGATTTCCTTGATGTCACCCAGATTTTCATCTTTCTGGTTGTAGACGTCATTGCCAATGAGCGTGTTGGCGCCCATCAGTTCGGGACCGGGTCCTTGGCGCACGCCGGACTCCGACGCACTGATGGGATTGATTTTGTACATACCGTAGGGGTCGCGTTCTTCGTAGTTCATAGGAATCTCCGTTTAATAGCTTCAGTTGATCAGTATCCCGAGCGTCGTGTCGATTGGCAGACGCCCTATGCAGAGTTGGACCGAGGGCGTCTTGATCATGTGATCTTGGCCCGGAACGGGAACTCCACATTTGGAGATTTAATACAGCGACTGAGGACTACTAATTGACAATACGCAAAAACGGACAGGTAAGGTCGCGAATTGCCTCGGAAACTCATACTCGGCCGACAATCGACAATCGACAATCGACAATCGACAATCGACAATCGACAATCGGGGGATGGTCTGAGCGACAGCTTCAGCAACCATTGCCGTCATTCCGGAGTGGACTAGTAGTTGACCGCGTAGGGCACATTGCGGGCAATATGAATGACTGCTGGCAGGTCGCCAAAACGCGAAAAGTGAACCGCCAGAGAACTGCCCTTGGTGAGCGGCTGCAATGTGTCTGATGCAGCCATCGGCCAGATGCCGTCATTCGGTTTCTGAGAACATTCGAGTTGCGAATGACATCAAGACCGGGAGAATGACGCCATCAGCAAATGATGAGATCCGTATGCCCGAAGCCCTTGGCGTAATCAAGGACGGAAATAACCGAGGGCGTTACGCGGAACAGGCGGACTTCGTCCGGGCTCGGCATCTTCATCGGTAGCGGCTGTACCTCAGGGTATTTCAGCGGCAGCATGCGCAAGACTTTCTCCGCTTCGGCCCGATCTTCCACCGCCTGCGCGCGTGCTGCCATCGACAGGCCGGTGATCGCCATCAAATCCGCCGTGTCGTGATCGATCGTCAGCGAGAGCCGGTCATCTCGCGTCAGGTTTTTTGCCTTCTGACTGTCCAGCCCGCAGAGAAAATACAGGGTCAGACCTTTGTTCACGTAGCGGGCGGCCTCGGGTCGCGTGCGGGGCAGCCCTAGCGGCGTGACGACACCAGGATGCCGCCCAAAATCAAGACAAAAGCCATGACGTGGTACAGCTGTGGTATCTCGCCCAAGAAGGCGCTGGAGAGCAGGGCGGTGAACAGCGGCGTCAGGTTCGAGAAAAAGCCGGCCGCCGCCGGCCCGGCCCGGCGCACGCCGGCACCCCAGGCGCGGTAGGCCATCAGCGCGGGGCCGATCGCAATAAATGCCAAGGCTGCGGCCAGTGGCCAACCCCACTGGATGTGCGCTTTGGTTAGCGCCCACTCGCCACCGGCAAACAGCCCGGACCAGGCCAGGCCAAACGCCACTTGCGCCAGCAAAAAGGCGGACCAGTCGGCGCGGATGTCTGCGGGTTCGGTCGTTGGGCGCGCCAGCATCCAGCTGTAATAGGCCCAGCCCGCCGAGGCCACCAGGATGTACAAGTCGCCCGGCACCAGCCGCACCTGCAGCAGCACCTCGAACTGACCGCGACACAGCACCAGCAAGACGCCGCTGATCGACAGCGCGGCGCCCAGCAGCTGGCGCCGCGAAATGGCAACGCCAAAAAACAGGCGCCCGATCAGCAGCATCCAGACCGGGATGCTGGAGCCCACCAGCGTGACGTTGATCGGGGTGGAGGTGGTCAGGGCCAAGTACAGCAAAGCGTTGTAGCCGCCCACGCTGAACAGGCCGAGCAGCGCAAAACGCCGCCAGTTGGGCCAGAGCGGGCTGCTCGGCCGCAACACGCCGCCAGCCAGCGGCAGCAGCACGGTAAACGCCAGTAGCCAGCGCAAAAAATTCAGGGTCATTGGCGACACCAGATCGCTGACCAGACGGCCGACCACGGCGTTGCCAGCCCAGAGCAGGGGCGGCAGGGTGAGCAACAGGGCGGCAGTGGGTGTCAGTTTCGGGTGCATGGTAGGACTGTAGCAAGTGGCGCGTGAATGACCTCGACAAGACGTCTTGCCGCATTTCATGGCACGATATCGGCCGATACAACTTTAATAATTTCAGACATGACTTCAATTCCTTCCCGCGCCATTCGTATTGATCAAAATGGCGGCCCCGAGCAGCTCAAACTGGTGCAGGTCACCGTGGGGGACCCCGGTCCCGGTGAAATCCGCATCCGTCACCATGCGGTCGGTCTGAACTTTATTGACGTCTACCAGCGCAGCGGTCTTTATGCCTTGCCAATGCCGTTGCAATTGGGCATGGAAGCCGCTGGCGTGGTGGAGGCGGTGGGCGAGGGTGTGACGCACTTGCAAGTCGGTGACCGCGCCGCCTACGCCAGCCAGCCGCCGGGCAGCTACTGCGAGTTGCGCGTCATGCCGGCCAAGTGCGTGTGCAAACTGCCGCACGCTATTTCTTTCGAGACCGGTGCCGCCATGATGCTCAAGGGCCTGACCGCGCAATACCTGTTGAAGCGGACCCAGCCGCAGGGCGGTTTGCAGGCCGGCGACTTTGTGCTGTTCCATGCCGCCGCCGGTGGCGTCGGTCTGATTGCCTGCCAGTGGGCCCGCGCCATGGGCTTGCAACTGATCGGCACGGCCGGTTCGGACGCCAAATGCGCGCTGGCCAAAGAGCACGGCGCCGCGTTTGTCATCAACTATGCCACCGAAGACTTTTTGGCCCGCGTCAAAGAAATCACCGGAGGCAAGGGCGTGAAGGTGGTGTACGACTCGGTCGGCAAAGACACTTGGGACAAGTCGCTGGACTGCCTGGCGCCGTTCGGCCTGATGGCCAGCTTTGGCAACGCTTCCGGCCCGGTGGCGCCGTTTGCCCCCGGCCTGCTGGGCGCCAAGGGCTCGCTTTATGTGACGCGTCAGACCTTGTTCAACCACATTGCCACGCGCGAGAGCACGCAGGCGATGGCCGATGATTTGTTTGAAGCCGTAACCAGTGGCAAGGTCACGATTCGCATCGACCAGCGCTACAAGCTGGAAGACGTGCAACAGGCGCACCGCGACCTGGAAGCGCGCAAGACCACCGGCTGCACTATTCTGACGCTTTGATACTGGGCTTGGCGGGCGGCACCGATCGTCGCTGCCGGGTCGGTGCTGGCGCGCTGGCCGAGCCCAGAATCGGATAGGCCATGGCGCAGATCAGCGAGTTGATGCGTTTGAGGTCGCTGATCAGGTCCAGGTGCAGCGAACTGGTTTCCATGCTGGGCACGGTATTGACGGCCAGGCGCTCCAGGTGGGAGGCGGCATAGGCGTGCTCCAGATCGTGAAAGCGGATTTTTTCTTCCAGCAGTTTTTGGGCGTCGCGCTGATTGCCGTTCAGGAAGACGCTCATGCCCAGGCGCAGGTTGTTGACCAGGTGGCCGTGCAAGTCGGTGATCTCGGTCATGCCCGCCAGCGAGAACTCCCGCCCTGACTTGATCTTTTTGTCTTCCACATCCAGCAGCACCCGTCCGATGATGTCGGCAATCTGCTCCATGTTGAGGGTGAAGCTGATGATGTCGCTCCAGCGGTGTCCTTCTTTTTCGCTCAGGGCTTCGCGCGAGATTTGGGTCAGGTAATGCTTGATGTCCGTGTACAGCAGGTTCGCTGTATCGGCCATTTTTTGCAGACGCTGCGCCAGCTTGTGGTCGTTGTTTTTGATCACCTCCAGCAGGCCCAGCAGCATGGTTTCCACCACATCGGCCTGGTGCATGGCCTCACGCACGGCGCACGAGAAGGCCAGTGACGTTGTGGTCAGCGCGGACGGGTCCAGATGGCTGGCGCGCCCGGTGCCGCTGCTTTTCCTGGGTTTGGGTAACCAGGATTCGGCCCAACGGGCAATCATTTGGGTCAGGCCGATGAAGAGCAGCCACGCCATCAGGTTAAAGCCCAGATGAAACAACACGACGACGGTGGCCACATCGCCCAGCAGCGGGCGGGCATGCTGAAACCAGAGACTGACGAATGGCGCCGCAATGGCCACGCCCAACACCTTGAACACCAAGTTGCCCAGCGGCACCTGACGCGTCTCCACGTTCGCGTTGAGAGTGGTCAGCACCGAGAGCAGGCCGCTGCCGAGGTTGGCGCCCAGCACCAGACCCAGCGCAACGTCTACCGGCACCACGCCGGTGCTGGCGAGGGTGGCGGTGAGCAGCACAATGGCCAGGCTGGAGTAGCTCAGCACGGCCAGCAGGGCGCCCAAGGTGATCTCCAGCAGCAAGTCACTGCTGAGCGAGGCCAGCAAGGCCTTGATGGCCGGCGCCTGCGTCAAGACATTGGCCGACTCCCGGACCAGGTTCAGGGCCAGCAGCATCAGTCCCAGACCAATCAGAATCCGCCCGACCCGCCCGGCCGTGGTCGATGGGCGGGCAATGAACAGCACCACCCCGACCAAGATGAACAGCGGGGACAGCCAGGACAGATCACGCGAGAACAGCACGGCCATCAGGCTGGTGCCAATGTCGGCGCCCAGCATCACCGCCAGTGCTGCGGGCAGCGACATCAGTCCCTGGCCGACAAAGGCCGACACGATGAGTGCGGTGGCTGTGCTGGACTGCACCAGCGCCGTAACGCCAATGCCCGAGACCGTGGCTTTGAACCGGTTGCTGACGCTCTGCGCCAGCACGTTGCGCAAATTCGCGCCCAGCACGCGCAGGATGCCGGTGCGCACCAGTTGCGTACCCCAGACCAGCAGGGCAATCGCGGCCAGGAGGTTCAGCAGGTGCGTCAAGACAGTCCTAGTTGTTTGTCTGGCCTAGTGGGTGCGGCGCACGCGCAGCAGTTCATCCAGGATCAGACAAGCGGCGCCGATGGTGATGGCGCTATCGGCCAGATTGAAGGCCGGAAAGTGCCAGCCGCGCCAGTGAAAGTCCAGAAAGTCCACCACGTAGCCGTACAGAATGCGGTCAATCACATTGCCAATGGCACCGCCCAGAATACAGGCCAGAGCAAAAGCAAACAGTTTTTGTCCGGCATGCGACTTGAGCATCCACACAATCAAGGCCGCCGCCAGCACGCCGATGGCCGTGAAGAACCAGCGTTGCCAGCCACCGGCCCCGGCCAGAAACGAGAACGCCGCGCCACTGTTGTGCACCCGCACCACGTTAAAGAAGCTGGTGACGTGGGTGGCGTCACCCAGTTTGTAAAAGCCGACGATCAAGATCTTGGTGAACTGGTCGGCCATCAGCAGGATGGCGGCCAGACCCAGCCACTGCAACAGGCCGCCGGACGAAGAACCACCGGACCTGAAGTTGGATTTGGCAGGCTTCCCGCCTGGTTTGCGGGCCATCAGGCAAACGCCCTGGCTTCACCGGCGCCGAACAGGTTGCTGGTGCAGCGGCCACACAAGGTGGGGTGCGCGGCGTCAACACCGATGTCGTCGCAATAATGCCAGCAGCGCTCGCACTTGATGCCATTTGAGGCGCTAGCCCTTATAGCGAGTGCGTCACCAGCTGCTAAATTAATAGCAGAAATGATAAAGACGAATTTCAGGTCGTCGCCCAGGCTGGTCAGCAGCGCGAAATCCTCGGCATTCACCGTGAGTTCCACATTGGCTTGCAGGGACGAGCCGACCTTGCCTTCGGCGCGCAGGGTTTCGATGTCCTTGTTCACCGCATCGCGCAGCTCGCGGATGCGGGCCCATTTGGCCAGCAAGGCGGTATCGGGCGCTGCCAGCTGAACATAGGTGTCCAGGAAAATCGACTCTTTGGTGTTGGCTGGCGTTTTGCCTGCCGTACCCAGCACCGCCCAGGCCTCTTCCGCGGTAAAGCTCAGGAACGGCGCCATCCAGCGCAGCATGGCTTGGGTGATTTGCCACAGCGCAGTCTGCGCGCTGCGCCGGGCCAGCGACTTCGGCGCCGTGGTGTAGAGCCGGTCTTTCAGCACGTCAAGGTAGAACGAGCCGAGGTCTTCCGAGCAGTAAATTTGCAGCTTGGCCACCACCGGGTGAAATTCATAGACCTCAAAATGCGCCAGGATGTCGGCCTGCAACTGTGCCGCACGGCTCAGGGCGTAACGGTCAATCTCCAGCATCTGCTCCAGCGGCACGGTGTCCACCGCCGGGTCAAAGTCGCTGACGTTGGCCAGCAGGAATTTGAGCGTGTTGCGCACGCGGCGGTAGGTGTCCACCACGCGCGCCAGGATTTTTTCGTCGCCGGCAATGTCGCCGGAGTAGTCGCTGGCGGCCACCCACAGGCGGATGATCTCGGCACCGAGCTTCTTCGAGGTCTCTTGCGGATCGACGCCGTTGCCCTGGCTCTTGCTCATCTTGTGGCCTTTGCTGTCCACCGTGAAGCCGTGGGTCAGGATGGCTTTGTAGGGCGCGCGGCCGTACATGGCACACGCCGTCAGCAGAGACGAGTGGAACCAGCCGCGGTGCTGGTCGTGCCCTTCCAGGTACAGATCGGCTTCCGGGCCGGTCGCATGGCCGGCGCCGGCGTGCGAGCCTTTGAGCACCGTGGTGTGCGTGGTGCCGGAGTCAAACCAGACTTCCAGAATGTCGCTGCTCTTGGTGTAGTGCTCGGCATCCACCGCACCGAGGATGGATTCGGTCGTGACCTTGCTCCAGGCTTCCACGCCGCCTTGCTCGATCATGTTGGCGGCGATGTCCAGAATTTCCATCGTGCGCGGGTGCAGCTCACCACTGTCTTTGTGCAAAAAGAAGGGCAGCGGCACGCCCCAGCTGCGCTGTCTGGAGATGCACCAGTCGGGCCGGCCTGCAATCATGTCGCGCAGGCGGGTTTTGCCGTTCTCGGGGTAAAACGCGGTTTCTTCGATCGCGTCCAGCGCCAGTTGGCGCAGCGATTTGGGCGCTTTGTCCTTGGTGAACACGCCTTCGCCTTCGTCCATGCGGATGAACCACTGGGCGGCGGCGCGATAGATCACCGGCGTTTTGTGGCGCCAGCAATGCGGGTAGCTGTGCACGATGTCGGACGTGGCCATCAGGCGGCCGGCTTCGCGCAAGGTGTCGATGATGACCGGGCAGGCTTTCCAGATGTGTTGGCCGCCGAACAGCGCTAGTTCGGGCTCGTAAGCGCCGTTGCCTTGCACCGGATTCAGGATGTCGTCGTAGGCCATGCCGTGCGCGACGCAGGAGTTGAAATCCTCTACCCCATAGGCCGGCGCCGAATGAACGATGCCGGTACCGTCGTCAGCGGTGGCGTAGTCGGCCAGGTAGATCGGGCTCAGGCGGTCATAGCCGGCATCGACATGGGCCAGCGGGTGTTTGAAGTTGAGGCCCGCCAAGGTTTTGCCCTGGGTGGTGGCGATCACGGTGCCGGTGAGCTGGAAGCGTTCCAGGCATTTATCCACCAAGCTCTCGGCCAGCAGCAGCAGGCCGCGCTCGGTATCGACCAGGGCGTAGGTCAGTTCCGGGTTCAGGTTCAGCGCCTGATTGGCGGGAATGGTCCACGCGGTGGTGGTCCAGATCACGGCAAACGCTTCTTTGTCGAGTGCGGTCAAGCCAAAGGCGGCCGCCAGTTTGGCCGGTTCGGCGCTTAAGAAGGCCACGTCCAGCGTTTGTGATTTTTTGTCGGCGTATTCGATTTCAAACTCGGCCAGCGACGAGCCGCAGTCAAAACACCAGTACACGGGTTTGAGGCCGCGGTAGACAAAGCCGCGTTCCACCACGCGCTTGAAGGCGCGCAGTTCTTCGGCTTCGTTCTTGAAATCCATGGTGCGGTAGGGGTTGTCCCATTCGGCCAGCACGCCCAGGCGTTTGAAGTCGGTGCGCTGCAGGTCGATCTGCTCGGTGGCGTAGGCGCGGCTCTTGGCCTGCATCTCATCGCGCGGCAGCTTGCGGCCAAACTTCTTTTCAATCGCGTTTTCAATCGGCAGGCCATGGCAGTCCCAGCCCGGGATGTAAGCGGCGTCCATGCCTTGCAGTTGGCGCGCCTTGACGATCATGTCTTTCAAAATTTTGTTGACCGCATGACCCATGTGAATCTGGCCATTGGCGTAGGGCGGGCCGTCGTGCAGCACAAACTTCGGGCAGCCCGCTCTGGCGGCACGCAGCTTCTTGTAAAGGCCCTGGTCTTCCCAGTTTTTGACCCAGCCCGGCTCACGCTTGGGCAGATCACCGCGCATCGGAAACGGGGTGTCCGGCAGGTTGAGGGTGGCGCGGTAGTCGGTCTTGGTGACGGATTCAGTAGCAGGCGTGGGTGTATTAGTCATGGTGGCGCTGGGTTGCAAAGTACGCACGCGCTTGCTGGCAATCACGGTTGATGCCAGCCGTCAGCGCTTCAAGGGAGTCGTACTTCAGCTCGTCGTGCAGTTTGTGAAGGAGTTCAACTCGGATAATTTTACCGTAGGCCCCCTCGGGGCCGAGGCTGGCGGGCCAATCCAGGCAATGGGTTTCCAGCAGCACCCGCCCGCCGTTGACATCGGACGGGTCGAGCGAGGGCCGAATGCCGATATTGGCAACGCCCGCCAGCGGTAGTTCGGTCAAGCCATGCACCAGCACCACAAAAATGCCGCTGGCGGCGGGTTTCCAGTGGGCAAAGCGCAGGTTCAGGGTCCGGAAACCCAGCTCGCGTCCCAGTTTGCGGCCATGCACCACATGGCCCGAGATGCGGTAGGGCCGCCCCAGCAGCCGGGTCACGTCGTCCATGCGGCCTTCCGCCAGGGCGTCACGCACGGCCGAGCTGGAAACGCGCAAGCCGTGCACCTCATAGCTGTTCATGCGCGCCACGTCAAAGCCTTGCGCTACCCCGGCCGCATCGAGCAGGGTGTAGTCGCCGGCGCGGCGGAAGCCAAAACGGAAATCATCGCCCACCAGCACATATTGGGTGCCCAGCCCCTTGACCAGCACCTCGTCGATGAACGCCTGGGGCGACAGGGCCGCCAGCCGTGCGTCAAACGGCAACACCACCGTCTGGTCCACGCCGCACTGGGCCAGATCAGTCAGTTTGTCGCGCAGGGTGCCAATGCGGGCGGGGGCCCGCTCGCGTTGATGGGAGACGGCGGCGAAATAATCGCGTGGATGCGGCTCAAATGTCAGGACGCAACTCGATACGCCGCGCTGCTGGGCCTCGCCGCGCAGCAGCGCCAGCATGGCTTTGTGGCCCCGGTGCACGCCGTCAAAGTTGCCAATGGTCAGCGCGCAGGATTGCGCGACGCCGGGGTGATATAAGCCGCGAAAAACCTTCATTGGATCGGTATCTTTTTGATAGCAGACTGCGCCATTGACTGAAGCGCTGGACGCCAAATTGTCATAAAAACAGCGTATATTGTGTCCTAGGCGGCGGAGCGAAGAAATTTGCCCTGCTGCAAGCGGCAATCGGATTTCGTATCAGTGGTTCATTTACTGTTCCAGGAGGCGTGTTTTGAAGGTCTTGAAGCTGTCAGCCCAAGGGCTGCCCCAATCTTGGATTTCGCTGGAGCAAGCGGTGATTCATTACGCCGCGGAGGAAGTGCGCTGGGAGATGGGGCGAGAAGTCGCCGTCTTTCATGGGGGCCATAACGCGCTCACCGGCGTGCAGTCCATCATTACTGTCAACAGCATCATTGGCACCCGGGGCGTATCGGGCATCAATCCCTTCAACCTGAAGCCGGGGCTGACCAACAGCAAGCTGTTCGCGCGGGATCGCAATATTTGTGCGTATTGCGGCGAACATTTTCATGAAGAAGTGCTGACGCGGGAGCACATCATTCCATTCGCCCAGAACGGCATCGATACCTGGATGAATGTAGTCACGTCATGCCGGCCCTGCAACCACCGCAAAAGCCACCGCACGCCCGAGCAGGCCCATATGCCGCTGCTATACACCCCGTATGTGCCCAGCCTGTGGGAAGACTTTATTTTGCGCAATCGCCGCATCCTGGCTGACCAGATGGAGTTCTTGATGGCCCATGTGCCAAAGTCGTCGCGACTGGTTTTCTGAGGCCTGGAATCAATCGCCATCCGCATCGTTACACTTTCCCTAACGTAGTCCCAGGGAGAACAACGATGGCTTATCGAACAGTCGGCAGACAGGCGACCCACTTGGCATTGCTTTTGGGCAGTGCCTTTTTTACGGCGGCCGCACCGGCGGCCCGGGTGGATCAGTCCGCCGTTCAAACCCCTTCCGTTGTGCCTCCGGCGCTCATGCTGGCCAAACATTGGCGCGCCGGGCTTGATCCGCTTGGTTTTCTGGTCAGTGAAAAACTCGATGGCGTGCGTGCCTTTTGGGATGGCCACACGCTGCGGTTTCGCAGTGGTCGGCGCATTGCGGCACCCGACTGGTTCACGGCGGCGCTGCCGAATACCCCGCTGGATGGCGAATTGTGGCTCGGCCGTCGCAGTTTTGACCGCCTCTCCGGCATCGTTCGCCGCAGTGTTCCAGAGGATGCCGAATGGCATGAACTGAGTTACATGATTTTTGACCTGCCGGGCGGACGGGGTTCGTTTGGCGAGCGGGCGGCGCGTGTCATGTCCCTGGTCGATTCGGTCGACGTGCCGTGGCTCAAAGCGGTTCCGCAATCCCGCGTGCCTGATCGCGAATCGCTGCAACTTGAACTGCTGCAAATCGTGGGCGAGGGCGCCGAAGGGCTGGTGCTGCATCGCGCCGATGCCGACTGGAAACCCGGGCGCAGCGATGCGCTGCGCAAGCTCAAAGTGATCCCGGATGAAGACGCGCGGGTGGTGGCCTACCAGCCCGGCAAGGGCCGCCATGCGGGGCGTGTGGGGGCGCTGGTGCTGGAAATGCCGAACGGCCAGCGCTTTGCCCTGGGCACCGGTTTGACCGACGCCCAGCGCGCCACGCCACCGCGGCTGGGGGCGTTCGTCACCTACCGGTATCGGGAGCGGACTCCGACAGGGTTGCCGCGTTTTGCCAGCTTTTTGCGGGTGCGCGAAGCGGAGTAAACGCAGGCCAAGGCCTCAGGCAAACACGCCGGCGGTGTCCTGCATCCGGCTGGCTACTTCACTCAGGTGATGCAGGCTGTCGCCAAACGTCATCTCCAGCTGGGTCAGCTTTTTGAAGTAATGGCTCACGATGTATTCGTCGGTGACGCCGATGCCGCCATGCAGTTGCACCGCCTGCTGTCCCACAAAACGCATGGAATTGCCCAGCTGGTATTTGGCCCGGGCCATCGCCGCTCGCCGCTCCGGCGCGGGCGCGTTGAGCTTGAGCGCGGCGTAGTAGCTCATGGAGCGCGCCAGTTCGAGTTGCATTTTCATGTCGGCAGCGCGGTGCCGCAACGCCTGGAAGCTGCTGATGACGACACCAAACTGCTTGCGGGTGTTGAGGTAGTCGGCGGTGATGGCCAGGGTTTTGTCCATCACGCCGACCGCTTCAGCGCAGGTGGCGGCAATACCGATGTCCACCGCGTGTTCCAGCGCAGTCAGGCCGTCGAGCGTGATCAGGGTGGCGGGCGCATTGTGCAGCGTGAGTTCGGCAGCGCGGCTGCCGTCCTGTGTGCCATAGCCGCGGGTGCTGACACCGCTGGCGGTGCGTTCGACCAGAAACAAGGCCAGTTGGCCATCGACCATGGCCGGCACGATGAAGGCATCGGCCAGATCGCCGGTCGGTACTATGCTTTTTGTAGCTGTTAGCGCATAGCCGACGGGGGCTGGAGTCGCTTTTGCTTCACAAACATCGAGCCGGTAGCGGGCGGCGCGCTCCTGGTACGCCAGCACCACCAGCGCTGCACCGCTGGCCACTCGGGGCAGCCAGGCCAATTTGACGGCGTCAGGGGCGTAGCCGCTCAGCACGCCACCGGCGATCAGGCTTTGGACCAGGGGCTCCAGCACGATGCCGCGTCCCAGCTCCTCCATCACCACCATGCCTTCGACCGGGCCCATGCCCATTCCGTCATGGGCCTCCGGAATGTACAGGCCGCACAGGCCGAGATCGGCCATCTCCTGGAAGGCGTCACGGTCAAAGCCACCGGCTTTGACCGCCGTGCGCCGGCGCTCGAAGCTGTAGCCCTTGTCCACCCATTTGCGCACCGCGTCGCGCAGCTGTTCCTGGTCGTCAGAAAAATCAAAATCCATGCTGGTCTCCTGCTATTCCGCTGGCCCTGAAGGGGGCCGAAAGACATGCGGAACTGTGTTGGTCTGAGCGCTGCGCCAAGCGCAGCCCGAATGAGTTGTTATCCCAATACGACTTGGGAAACGATGTTGCGTTGCACTTCATTGCTGCCGCCGTAAATGGTGGTCTTGCGCATGTTGAAGTAGGTGGAGGCCAGCGGCGCGCAGTAAGCCGCGCCCACCGCCTCGCCTTGCCAGCCAGCTTCCATCGCCTCCTGCATGAGCGGCAGCGCGTAGGGGCCGGCCGCCAGCATCATCAGTTCGCTGTAGCGTTGTTGAATCTCGCTGCCACGAATCTTCAGGAGGCCGGCAATGTCAAGCGACTGCTTGCCGGATTTCTCGGCGGCCAGCACGCGCAACACCATCATCTCCAGCGCCACCACGTCCACTTCCAGCTTGGCGATTTCGTCGCGAAAGCGCGTGTCGCTGTAAACACCTTCTGCCTTGGCGATGCGCTTGAGGCGCTCCAGTTCGCGTTTGGCGCGGTTTACGTCGGCAATGTTGGTGCGCTCATGGCTCAGCAGGTGCTTGGCGTAGGTCCAACCCTTGTTTTCTTCACCAATCAGGTTCTCCACCGGCACTTCGACGTTGTCAAAAAAGACCTCGTTGACTTCAGCCTCGCCGTCCAGCAGCACGATCGGACGCACGGTGACGCCAGGCGAGCTCATGTCGATCAGCAGAAAGCTGATGCCGGTCTGCGGCTTGCCCTCGGTGCTGGTGCGCACCAGGCAAAAAATCCATTCGCCGTACTGGCCCAGCGTGGTCCAGGTTTTCTGCCCATTGACGACATATTTGTTGCCCTGCCGTTCGGCGCGGGTTTTGACCGAGGCCAGGTCAGAGCCGGCGCCGGGCTCGCTGTAACCCTGACTCCACCAGACGTCGCCGCTGGCGATGCCGGGCAAGAAGCGCTGTTGCTGTTCGGCATTGCCAAACGCCATGATCACCGGCGCCACCATCACCGGGCCAAACGGCACCACGCGCGGGGCGCCCGCCAGCGCGCATTCTTCTTCAAACAGATGTTTCTGGACCGAGTTCCAGCCCGGGCCGCCAAATTCCTTGGGCCAGCCATGGCCGAGCCAGCCTTTCTTGCCCAGAATTTTGGCCCAGCGCTGCATGTCGTCCCGGCTCAGCCGCAAGGCGTTGTGCACTTTGTGCGAGATGTCGGGCGGCAGGTTCTCGCTCACCCAGGCGCGAATGTCTTCGCGAAACTGCTGCTCTTCAGGGGTAAAGGCCAAATCCATAAACGGGTCTCCAAATATCCCTCATTTTTAGCACGCTCGTTCGGCTAACTCTGTCCGGGGGGTGACACGCCCAGTTCGGTACATAACTTTTGCACCGTTTCACGCAGTTCCGCCACTTGCGCCTCGAGGTGCTCAATGCGGGCCGTCAGGTTGCCGGTGACCGAGCCGTCGCCGGAACGCGACGCGTGCTCCGCGCCAGTCTGCGTCGCGTCCACCGGGCCGCACAGCAGGTGGGCCCAGCGCTGCTCCCGGGTACCGGGGCCGCGCGCCAGCTTGACGACCAAGGGGCCGCCTTTTTCCGGCGAGCGCTCCTGCAGCTCTTCCAGAAAACCCTCGACGGAGGAGATGTCGGCAAACTTGTACCAGCGTTCGGTATTCAGGCGCAATTCGCCCGCTGTTTGCGGCCCGCGCAGCATCAACATCCCCAGCAGCACAGCCGCCTGTTCATAAACGCCGATGCCGCGCTGAAAGTTATGTTCATAGCGCGTGGTACGGCCACCGCTGGTTTCTCGCACCAGGCCGGCCGATTTAAGCTCGTCAATCGCCGTCGCCACTTGCGCCTCTGTCAGCTCCATCAGCGGATCGCGCGTCGTTTTTTGGTTGCAACCCGTCAGCAGCGCGTTGAGGCTGAGCGGGTAGCTGTCTGGCACGGTGCGGGCCTTTTCCATCAGGGTGCCGAGCACGCGGGCCTCAATGGGGGTCAGGATCGGGGTGAGCGGTGGGGAGGAGGGAGTCAACGTCATAAAATTAAGCCAGGTATGAAAAACATCGTTATTTTGATCTCAGGCGGCGGCTCCAACATGGCCGCTATCGTTAAAACCGCAAAACGCGATGGCTGGCACGATAAATTGGGGGCGCGGGTGGCGGCGGTCATCAGCAACAAGGCGACGGCGCAGGGTCTGGTTTTTGCGCAAGAACACGGCATTGCGACCGAGGTGCTGGACCACAAAACCTTTGCCTCTCGTGAGGCGTTTGACGCGGCGCTGTCTCAAGCGATCAACTGTTTTGATGAACCGGGGCAACCCGCGCTGGTGGTGCTGGCGGGCTTCATGCGGATTCTCAGCCCCGGGTTTGTGGCCCGGTATGCGGGCCGGCTGCTGAACATCCATCCCTCGCTGCTGCCGGCATTTCCGGGGCTGCACACGCATCAGCGCGCCATTGACGCCGGTTGCCGGTCAGCCGGGGCGACCGTGCACCAGGTCACCGCCGAGCTCGACCATGGCCCGATCCTGGCGCAAGCGGTGGTGCCGGTGCTGCCCGGCGACACGCCCGACACGCTGGCGGCGCGGGTCCTGACGCAAGAGCACCTGATCTATCCGCAGGCGATTGCGGAATTACTACAAAAATAATAGCTGTCTGCGCTTATCGCACGGGGGCTACAGCCTGTTCTGAGGCTATGTCTGCGTTAACTTTTGAAATCCCTGTTTCCCCAGCGGCTGATTTATCCATCCTCCCAGCGAGAGATGAAAATTCAACAACTAATTCAGACATAGCCTGTTTTGATGTAAATTTTGCGTCGAAGAAAATGCCCGCTGAATTTGACTTGCGACGTTAATCAACACCTGTGGCAACAGCGGTCGGCACTGATTATTAGCAAGACAAGGGCGAAGACGGCGGACCACAATCGCACTAAGTACACGCAGAATGGGCTGCGCGTACACCGAATTCACGGCGCTCTTTCGCGGCCGCGAGACAGTGAAAGGTGATGGCAATGGCATAGTTTTCGATGCTTGCGCTGAAGCGCCTCTTGGCGCGCATGACGGCGAAACGCCGCGGCCTGCTGGTCGGCGGTGCCATCGCGTCGGCCCTGTTGCTGGCTGGATGCGCCGTGGAAACCGTGGAGTGGCAAAACCGGCAGGCCGCCCAGGAGCTCGCGCAGCGCTCACAGCCGCCCGGTTCCGTCTATCTCGGTTGGCGCGTTTTCCAGGACCGGTGCGCGGGCTGTCATGGGCCCGCGGCGACCGGCACGGCGGGCGCGCCCGATCTGTTGCCCCTCGTTCGCGAAATGGGCTCGCGCCAATTTGTGGGCCTGGTGCTCACGCGCTACGACTGGGGTATCCCGGTGGCGCAGGCCCGCAACGACGGCGCCGCGCGGGACGCCCTGATCGAAGAGATCGTGCGGCGCAAGCAATACATGCTCACGATGCCGGCCTGGCAAGGCGAGCCCCGTGTGAACGCCCATATCGTGGATCTCTATGCCTATCTTTCGGCGCGCGCCCAAGGGACGCAGGGCCCGGGGCATCCCGAAACGCCGTGACCAGCCCCTTGTCCCTCGCTCCACAGATTTTGTGGATAAGTCTGGGGGTCTCCCTTGGAACAAGTCAATAAACCTAACATCCATGCGGGTTTGCAAGGAGTGCCTGTTAAATGGGCAGGTGGAAGGGCGGTGCGGTGACGAAATCCAGTTTGCTATTTTATTAATAGCTTCTTGCGCAGGACCAGTAAGGGCTAGAGGCTTATTTTGTTTAAATTTATTGTGAATGGGTCAATGCAGTGCTTGCCTGTGCTAGGGTCTTTGTTAACCAATTGCCTGGCCGCCATGCGCTGAAGATTGGCACGAAGTAACCGGTGGCGTCCACAATTTCTGTGGATAAGTTTGTGGATTTCTACTGGCACAAGCCGCCAAGGCAAGTGTTTATGCGGGCTTCCAAACGATGCCTGTCTAACAGGCACGTCAGGCCGCGAATGAGGGTCTACTCGTGCCGCAATGCTTCAATCGGGTCCATGCGGGCCGCGCGGCGGGCTGGAAAGTAGCCGAACAACACGCCAATGCCCGCCGAGAACAGGAACGACAGCAGGTTGACGCCCGGGTTGAACAGATAGGGCACGTCCATCAGGCTGGACAGCCCCAGTGACGCCAGCGTGGCCAGCACAATGCCGATGATGCCGCCCAACGACGCCAGCACCACCGCCTCGATCAGGAACTGCAGCAACACCTCGCGCTCCAGTGCGCCAATGGCCAGGCGCAGCCCGATCTCGCGGGTGCGCTCGGTCACGCTCACCAGCATGATGTTCATGATGCCGATGCCGCCCACCAGCAGGCTGACCGCCGCCACCGCCCCCAGCAGCATGGTCATCACCTTCGTGGTGCCGGCCAGGGTGTCGGCCAGTTGTTTGGTGTCGAGCACATTGAAGTTGTCTTCATCTGCTTCGGCCAGCTTGCGGCGTTCCCGCAGCAGCTGGCTCAGGCTGGCCTTGACGCGGGTGGCGTCGCTGCCGTCCAGCATGGACACCAGCAAGGTGTTGACGCGGGTGTTGCCGGTGATGCGGCGCTGCAGCGTTTTGATTGGCACCAGCACCACGTCGTCCTGGTCGTTGCCGAAGCTGCCCTGGCCCTTGGAGCCCAGTACGCCAACGATGGTGCATGAAATCTGTTTCACGCGCAGTTGTTCACCCACGGCGGGTCGTGTGCCGTAAAGCTCGCGCCGCACGGTTTCGCCGATCAGGCACACGGCCGCGCCGGCACGCAGTTCGGCGTCGGAGAAGATGCGGCCATCGCCCAGTTTCCAGTTGCCGGTGAGCAGCCAGGCGTTGGTGCTGCCGATGATGCTGCTGGTCCAGTTGCGGCCATTGGCCACCACGGTGGCGCCGGTGCGTGCCTCGGGCGCCACGGCCGCAATGCCTCCAATCTGGGTCGCAATGGCGTCGGCATCGATCTCTTTGAAGGAGGGCGCGCTGGCGCCGCCGGAGCCGGGGCCCATGCGCTGGCCAGGGCGCACTTGCAGCAGGTTGGTGCCCAGGCCCGAAATCTGGTTTTGGACGGCGAGGGTGGCGCCGTTGCCCAGTGTGACCATGGTGATGACGGCACTTACGCCAATCACGATGCCCAGAATGGTCAGGAACGAGCGCATCAGGTTGCGCCGGATGGAGCGCAGGGCGAGCAGCAGGGTGTTGAGCAACATCAGGGGGCCTCCGCCGTGGGTTGTGCCGTGGCGGGCGTCTCATGCAACCCGGCAGGGTGCGGGTTGAGGGTGTCGCTTTCCACCACGCCATCGACAAAACGCACGATGCGTTTGGCGTAGGCCGCCATATCGGCTTCGTGCGTGACCATCAGTACGGTGATGCCGTGGTTGACGTTCAGGCCCCACAGCAGCTCCATGATCTCGCGGCTGCGCTGGGTGTCGAGGTTGCCGGTGGGCTCGTCCGCCAGCAGCACGGCGGGTTCGGTGACGATGGCGCGCGCAATTGCCACGCGTTGTTGTTGTCCGCCCGATAACTCGGCCGGCGTGTGGTGCTCCCAGCCGCCCAAGCCAACCGAGGCCAGTGCTTTGGCGGCCATGGCGTGGCGTGTTTTGGCGGATTCACCCCGGTACAACAGCGGCAGTTCCACGTTTTCCTGGGCCGAGGTGCGCGCCAGCAGGTTGAAGCCCTGAAACACAAAACCCAGAAAACTGCGACGCAAGCGCGCCCGCTGGTCGCGCGTCAAGGTTTCGACGTGCACGCCATTGAATAAATATTCACCCGTGGTGGGCGTGTCCAGGCAACCCAGGGTGTTCATGGCGGTGGACTTGCCCGAGCCGCTGGGGCCCATGATGGCGACAAAGTCGCCGGCCTGGATGGTCAGGTCAACCCCTTTGAGCGCCTGCAGGGCGGTGGCGCCCGCGCCATACATTTTGGTCACCCGCTTGAGCTGGATGAGCGGGGCGTTACTCATGGTGCCGATCCGGCTATGCGTTGATCGGTGATGACCAGCATGCCGGGCTGCAAGTCGCCGGCGCTGATCGCGGTCATGCGGCCGTCGCTGATGCCGGGCGTGACGCTCATGGCCACCGCCGCACCGCCTTGCAGCACCCACACCTGTTTGGCATTGCCATTGCCTGACGCGGTTTTGCGTGCGCCGCTACCGGGCATGCGTGGCAGCAGGCTCGACACAATGCCGCTTTTGGCTTTGGCAGCGCCGCCCGTCACGGTGGGCGTAAAGCGCAGTGCCGTGTTGGGCACCAGCAGCACGTCCCGCAACTCGGTGGAGGTGATGGTGCTGGAGGCGGTCATGCCAGGGCGCAGCGACAGATCGGAGTTGTCGACGTCGAGGTAGGTCACATAGGTCACCACGTTGTCGGTGGTGGTGGAGCCATAGGCGACGCGGGTGATGGTGGCCGGGTATTGGCGGGTGGGGTAGGCGCTGACGGTAAAGCTGGCTTTTTGATCCACTTTGACGGCGCCCACATCGGCTTCATCCACGTTGACCTGCAGCCGCAGTTTGCTCAAATCCTCGGCCACGGTAAACAAGGTGACCGCTTGCAGCGAAGCGGCCACGGCATTGCCGGGGTCGACCGTGCGGGTCAAGACCACGCCATCTATCGGGGAGCGGATGGAGGCTTTGGACAGATTGGTCTCATCGGTGGAGGCCGTCGCCTGTGCCTGGACCACGTTGGCGCGGGCGCTCAACTCCTCGGCCTGGGCGCGTGCCAGCGTGGCGCGGCCGGTGTCCAGTTCGGCCTTGGACGGCACTTTGCCGCCCGACAGGCGCGCCACTTCTTCCAGTCGCGCCAGGTTGCCCTGGGTTTCGGTGACCGTGGCCACGGCTTGTCCCACCTGGGCCCGCGCGGCGCTGAGGGCGGCGCGTGAGCGGGCGACCTGGTCGTTGAGTTTGGCGGTGTCAAGCTCCACCAGCACCTGGCCTTTTTTAACCTTGTCGTTCACATCCACCAGCACGCGCAACACGGTGCCGGACAGCTCACTGCCGATGCTGACGGAGCGGGTGGGCTGCAGCGTGCCGTTGGCGGAGACCGACAGGGTGAGGTTGCCGCGGTTCACGGTTTCGGTGACATACAGCGGTGCCGCATTGCTTTTGGCGCTCGCCTGCCAGTAGTAATAACCTGCGCCCGCCAGCAGCACCAGCCCAGCGATCAGCCAGACCATGGGGCGGCGCCACCAGGCATGTTGAGGCGCTTCGTCCAGCAGGGCTTGCAGGTCCGTGGTTGAGAGGGGTTCAGGGGTGGCAGCTGGGGTGGTCATGGTGCGATTTATATAAAGTGGATTCAAAACCAGCCGCCGCCCAGTGCCTTGTACAGGCGCACATGGTCGGCGCTGATGTCGGCGCTGGTACTGGCCACATTGTCTTGGGTCGTCAGCAGCGTGCGCTGCGTCTGCAGCACGATCTGGAAATCAATCAGGCCGCTGGCATAGCGTTGCTGCGCCAGCAGGGCCGCATTGTCGGCCGCCGTGGCGGCGCCCTGCAGGCGCACCAATCGTTCACGGTCACCGCGCAAAGCCACCAGCGCGTCTTCGACGTCTTTCAGGGCGGTCAACACCACCGACTGATAACTGGCACGGGCCTGCTCCAGCGCCGCTTCCTGTGCCTGCACCTGGGCTATGGCGGCACCGCCATCAAACAGCGGCACCGAGATGCCGGCCAGTAAGGAGTTCGCCACGGAGGCGCCGTTGGTGAGAGCGCCGAGTGTCAGGGCATTCAGCCCCAGCGAGCCTTTGATGGAAAAGCCCGGGTAACGGGCGGCATCTGCGGCGGAAACGCGGGCCAGGGCGGCACTGATGCGGTGTTCTGCCACACGGACATCAGGCCGCTGGCGCAAGGTTTGCGCCGGAATACTCAGCGCCAAATCGGGCGCCGCTTGCGGCACGGGCAGCGGGGTCATCACCAGTGCCTGCAGTGCATCCGGGGTCTGGCCCGTCAAAACCGCCAGCGCGTGCTGGGTCTTGGCAATGCTGGCCTCCAGGGTGGGGATCTGGGCGCCGGTCTGTTCACTGGCAGTCCGGGCTTGCTCGACTTCCAGCGAGGTGGTCAGGCCGGCCTGGGCGCGCCAGTCGGTGATTTGCAGGGTTTCGTTCTGGCTGGCGAGGTTGTTGCGGGCAATCATTAACTGTGTCTGCTGGCCGCGCAACTGGATGTAGGCCAGCGCCACCTCGGCGGCGACCGAAACCTGCACATCGGCGAGTGTGGCTTGTGCCGCCTGGGCGTCGGCTTCGCTGGCGTTCAGTGTGCTGCGTTTGCCGCCAAAGATGTCGGGTTCCCAACTGGCATCCAGTTTGGCGCCAAAACTGTTGCTGGCATCCAAGTCGCCAGACTTGCTGCGCCCCGCCGACCCGGAGGCCGACACGCCGGGCAACAGGCCTGCATTTTGGACATCGCGCAATGCGCGTGATTGCTGCAGCGCTGCCTGTGCGGAGCGGATGCTGGTGTTGGCCTGCAAGGCCTGCGCGACCAGCGTGCCCAGCAGCGGATCGTTGAATCGCTGCCACCACTGGGCCAGTGAATTCGGGGATGCAGGGGTGGCGTCACGGGTGGGCGATAGCGTGGTGGACCAGGCCGTGGGGACCACCACGTCAGGCACCGCCTGCGTCTTGGGTGACCAGGATGCGCAGCCGCTCAGGGCGACGACCACTGACAAGGCAAGTGACGCCGCGCAGGGCAGGCGCCGCCGTGACCAGGGAGATATTAATTTTTTTGAGACCATCATTTTGCGGCACTAGGCTGGGTGGAATGCTGATTGTGCAGGAGTCAAATGACACCCTAGTTTCGCCTGTGTGAAGTCGTGTAAAGCTGCGGGTTGTCAAGCGACCTGTTGCCGTGCGGTTCGTGTACGGACGGGCTCGAGGCACCGCACGGTATAGGTCTTGATCACTCAGGCTACGGCGCTGAGCGTGGAGCCCTTGGCTTGCTGCGTCAGACCGCTGGCGATTTGTTCATAGGCCTGCTTGACCAGCTCCGCCAGATCGATGTTGCCCTGTGTTGACTTGGCATCGGTACTGGCGCTGGTGCCGGTGTTTTGCGCGGACTGGGTCATGGATTCGATCTGCGAAGTCAGCTTGGTGATGAACGCATCCGATTCGGTCGAGCTGATCTTGCTGTCGCCATTGCTGTCAATGGCCTTGAGCAAGTTTTGAACGGCATCGGTGGCCGAGCTGCCCGCCAGGCGTTCCTTGGCCGACACGGTGCCGTCCTCGTTGGTGTCCAACGGGTCATACGTGGTGCTGCTGGCACTGCCGCTGCCGCCGGCCGGGGGTGGTCCGCCGGGGGCTGGCGCACCCTCGGCGTTCTGGGGGCGTCCGGCCTCAAACTCGGTCGCACTCAGGCTGCCGTCGCCGTTGGCATCGAGTTTGGCAAACAGGTCACTGCTGCTGGTGGTTGCTGTGGCAGGGGTGGACGTGCCGCTGTCAGTCGCCATCTTGTCCATGAGGCTCTGCAACTCGTCCTTGCTTACCGAGCCGTTGCCGTCGGTATCGACCTTGGCGAACAGGTCGTCTTGGCCACTGCTACCGTGGGTGTCGCTGCGGGATTGTGCGAAATCCATGGTGGAGGGGGGCGGCATGAAATCTTTCATGCCCTTGCCGAGTTCGTCCGTCGACAGGCTGCCGTCGCTATTGGCGTCCATTTTGCTGAACAGCGCATCGGTGCTGCTGCTGTTGGTGACGCCCGTTTTCTTGGCCACGTCGTCAATCAGACTCTGCAATTCGGTCTTGTCGACGCCGCCACTGCTGTCGGCATCGACCTTGGCGAACATTTTGGCCTGCATCTGACTTCGTTGCGCTTTCATGTTGGCCCAGGCATCGCCTGTGCTACTGACCCCGCTGATGGTGCTCATCGTCTTTCCTTTCGTGTTCATGGTGGAGAGAAAAGTCACCCTTACCGATAAGGCGAAAGGCGACAAGAGCATTCTTGAGGGCTCTCATGTACCGCGTTTGTCCTCTTTGTACCAAAGCTGATACGAAGGGTCGGTCAAACAGGTGAACAGCGCGCGATAGACCCGGCTATTCGGATTTTTGTGCCTGGTAAGCCCAATTTACACTTTAAGTCCAAATGAACCCGCCATGAAACCCCGTTCGCAGATCCTGATCGTTGACGACGACGAGGGCATTACCGCTTTGTTGCGTGAGTACCTGGCCCGTTTTGGTTTCGACGCCCATGTTGCGTGCGATGGCTTGGTGATGCGCGAGCAACTGGCGGCGCATCACATCGATCTGGTCGTGCTGGACCTGATGCTGCCGGGCGAGGATGGTCTGGCGCTGGCGCGCGACCTGCGCGAGCGCTCGCAGATTCCGATCATCATGCTGACCGCCCGCTCCAATCCTTATGACCGCGTGCTCGGGTTGGAGTCTGGCGCTGATGACTACATCAGCAAACCTTTTGAGCCGCGTGAACTGGTGGCCCGGATCCAGACCGTGTTGCGTCGTGCGGGCGCCTCGCATGACGGGGCCAGCGGGCTCCTGCGCAGCGACGTGATCCGTTTTGACGGCTGGGAGTTGCACCGTGAAGACCGATGCCTGACCTCGCCCGCCGGTCTGGTGGTGGCCTTGTCCAACGCCGAATTCCGGCTGTTGTCCACTTTTTTGCACACGCCGCGCCGGCTGTTCAGCCGCGATCAGCTGATGGCGCAGGCGCGCGGTCGGGCCATGGATTCGTTCGAGCGCAGCATTGATTTGCTGGTGTCGCGTCTGCGGCAAAAGCTGGCCGATGATCCACGTGAGCCCAAGATGATCAAGACAGTTCGGGGCGCCGGCTATCTGTTCAACGTCCAGTCGGTGCAGGGCGTGGTGGCATGGCGCAGTTGATTTCGCGCTTGCTGCTTCGACTCGTGCCGAGCACCTTGTTCGGTCGTCTGGCCTTGCTGTTGTTTGTCGCGGTGTTGGCCAGCCATGTGCTGGCGCTGACGCTGATGTTTGAACTCCGCCCCATGCCGGGGCCGGGCATGGGGCCCGCCTTCGGACCCGGTCATCCGCCGCCCGGGCCGCCGCCTTTGTTGCATCCCGGGCTCTTGCTGGACATTGGCGTGCGGCTTTCTGCCCTGATGCTGGCGGCCTGGATTGGTGCGCGCTGGCTGTCGCAGCCCATCAAGCGTCTGGCCAGTGCCGCACGGGACATCGGGCTCGATATCCATCGCCCCCCACTGGCAGAAGATGGCACCGAGGAGTGCCGTGCCGCGACCCGCGTCTTCAACCAGATGCAAGCCCAGATCTGCCAGCAGCTCAATGAGCGGGACCGGTTTGTGGCGGCTGTGTCGCATGACCTGCGTACCCCCTTGACGCGCCTGGCTCTGCGGGCCGAAGGTTTGACGGATGCCGACCAAAGACGGCATTTTGGACAGGATATTGTGGAGATGAACAATATGATCACTGCCACGCTGGACTATTTGCGCGGTGCCGCCGACCCCGAACCCTTCGTGCTGCTGGATGTGGCGTCCCTGCTGGACAGTCTCGCCGATGACCAGCAGGCGTGTGGTCATGATGTGTCCGTGGCTGGCCATGCGGCGCCGCTCAAGGCGCAGGCTTCATCGCTGCGCCGTTGCATGGATAACCTGGTGGAAAACGCCGTGCGTTATGGCCGTGTGGCCCGCATCCGCCTGACCGATCACCGCGATCATGTCTGCATTGAAGTGAGCGATGACGGTGCCGGTCTCCCGGAAGAAGAGCTTGATCGGGTGCTGGCGCCGTTTTACCGGGTGGAAGCTTCCCGTAACCGCAACAGCGGCGGGGTGGGTTTGGGATTGTCCATTGCCCACGACATTGCACGCCGGCATCAGGGACAGTTGGCTTTGCGCAATGGGGCTCACCGCGGCCTGGTGGCCAAGCTGACCTTGCCCCGCCAGCCGCAGGGCTATGCGGCTTAACCGGCTTTAGTCGGAAATCCAGGTGAAGCGGGGTTGGCGCACGCCGTCAATCGTCACCTCTTCGCTGAACATGGCCGCCGGGCGCACCCACAGCCCCTGTTCGCCGTACAGCGCACGGTAAAGCGTCATCGGTTCCAGGGTTTCGCTGTGGCGTACAGTGTCGATGACTTCGTAGCGCAAGCCCTTGTAATGGCGGTACTGGCCCTTGCGGGTCGAGCTGAGTGGAGGCAGTATTTCGTTAGTCATGGGACAATCGTAGGCTATGCATCCAAAAGCCCTGCTTGACGTCTGTTCTGAACTCGTCCGCCTCTCTCTCAAATTTGACCACCCCACCGACGCCGTTGTCTCGAAGTTTTTTCGCGACAACCGGGGTCTTGGGCCGCGCGAACGCGCTACGCTGTCCGGCACGGTCTATACCGTACTGCGCAAAAAACTGCTGTTTGACCATTTCGCGCCGTCCGGCAGTGGCCCCAAGGAACGCCGCATGGCGATTCTGGGCTTTTACGGCCCCGGCGATTTTTTGCGCAGCGCCTTGACCGAACAGGAAACCAACTGGATCGATCAGTGCGAAAAAATCAATGTGGCCGATTTGATGGAGCGCCACCGCCACAACCTGCCCGAGTGGCTGGTACAGCCACTGAAAGACCAGCTGGGCGATGATTTCTGGCAACTGGCCGATAGTCTCAACCTGGGCGCCGGCCTCGATTTGCGCGTCAATGCCCTTAACGCCAAGCGCGCCGACGTGCAAAAAGAGCTGGCCCAGCTTGGCATCAAGGCGCTGCCCACGGCTTATTCGCCTTGGGGCCTGCGCATTGCCGGCAAGCCGACCCTGAACAAGCTGGACGCCTTTACCCGCGGCGCCTTTGAGGTGCAGGACGAAGGTTCGCAACTGCTGGCCATGCTGCTCGACGCCAAACGCGGCGAGATGGTGGTGGACTTTTGTGCCGGCGCCGGTGGCAAGACGCTGGCGATTGGGGCTGGCATGCGCAGCACCGGTCGCTTGTACGCCTTTGATACCTCGCCGCATCGGCTCGACGCGCTCAAGCCACGTCTGGCGCGCAGCGGTTTGTCCAATGTGCACCCGGCGGCCATCGCCCATGAACGCGATGAGCGCGTCAAGCGCTTGTCCGGCAAGATTGACCGGGTGCTGGTAGATGCCCCTTGCTCCGGCTTGGGCACGTTGCGGCGCAACCCCGACCTCAAATGGCGTCAAAGTTTGGGGTTGGTGGAGCAGATGGCCGTCACACAAGCTGCCATCCTGCAAAGCGCGGCGCGCTTGCTGAAACCCGGTGGCCGCCTGGTTTACGCCACCTGCAGCGTGATGATTCAGGAAAACGAGGCCATCGCGCAAGCGTTTACCGCCGCCAACCCGGAATTCACACCGCTCGACGTGGGTGAAGTCCTGACCGGCTTGAAGGTAGAAGGCGCGGCCAAGCTGTGCAGCGGTGGAGAAAACGCGCAGCGTTACCTGCGTTTATGGCCGCACCGTCACCAGACGGATGGATTTTTTGCGGCTGTTTGGCAAAAAAATTAAGTTTTAGTTGGAATTAACTGCCTTTGGCCGCATCTACTGCTAAAGGCAGGTTTCAGGCTTGAGCCTCGCTAAATCATTATTAAAACGTCGTTGATGGACTTCACAGATATGTTGTTACCTGATTGGGCTGCATTGAATGCAGTGGTTGACTGGCTGGCGAATGGATTTTGGCAATTGGCGGGATGGCAAATCGTGCTGTTCACGCTGGCTATCACCCATATCACCATGGTGAGCGTGACGGTTTTTTTGCACCGACACCAGGCGCACCGCGCTTTGGATTTGCACCCGATTGCCGCTCATTTTTTCCGCTTCTGGCTCTGGATGACGACCGGTCAGGTCACCAAAGAATGGGCGTCCATTCACCGTAAACACCATGCCAAGTGCGAACAGGCGGATGATCCCCACAGCCCGCATGTGTATGGCATTAAAACTGTGCTGTTACAGGGCTATGAGTTGTACCGGGCCGAGGCCCAAAACAAGGAAACCATGGCGCGCTTTGGCCATGGCACCCCCAGCGACTGGCTGGAGCGCAACCTGTACACCCGGTTTTCCTGGCTCGGCATCTGCTTGATGCTGGCCATTGATCTGGCTCTGTTTGGCGCTGCGGGCCTGGCGGTGTGGGCGGTGCAAATGGCCTGGACCCCGATCATGGCGGCGGGCATCATCAATGGTGCTGCGCACTATTGGGGATATCGCAACTTTGAGGCGCCCGATGCCAGCACCAATATTTCGCCTTGGGGCATCCTTATTGCCGGTGAAGAGTTGCACAACAACCACCACACCTATCCCACGTCAGCCAAACTGTCGGTCAAGTCGTATGAGTTTGACATTGGCTGGATGTATATCAGCTTGATGCAACGGGTTGGTTTGGCCAAAGTTAAAAAGACGCCGCCTAAGCTGGCGATGGGTGATATTCGTCCCGTGGCGGATGAGAAGACCCTGGAGGCCTTGATTTCCAATCGCTATGAAATCATGGCCGGCTATGCCAAAGACATGCGTCACGCCTTCAAGGGTGAACTCGAAGCCATGAAAGCACTGACGGCGGACGCGGCCGTCATCAAGGCCGCTCAGCGTTGGATGCACCGAGACACAGAGCGAGTGCCTGCCGCTGCGGTGGCTCAACTCGCCTTGGCCCGTGCCGCTTCGCCGGTGCTGGACAAGATGGTGGTCATGCGTGAAGAACTGCGCCAGCTTTGGCTGAACCGGTCGCACACCCGGGAACAGTTGGCGTCCGATTTGCAAGTCTGGTGCCATCGCGCCGAGGCCAGCGGTATTGCCGCTTTGCAGGAGTTCTCGATGAAGCTACGGGCGACGCGGGCTTGATTGATTTTAGAGGCCTTTTTGGTCTCTAGCCCCCGTAGCTATTGCGTAAGTAGCTATTGAATTAATAGTAATTTATCTGATAGACAGCCACAAAAAAGCCCGCATCAAGCGGGCTTTTTTGATCGTCAATAAACCTGAATTACTTCAGTTTCATTTCTTTGTAATCCACGTGCTTGCGAGCTTTTGGATCAAATTTCTTGATCAGCATTTTCTCGGGCATGGTTTTCTTGTTTTTGCTGGTGGTGTAGAAGTGACCAGTACCAGCTGTAGATTCCAGCTTGATTTTTTCGCGTCCGCCTTTGGTTGCCATGGTGCTGCTCCTTATGCCTGTCCACGTGCGCGCAAGTCTGCGAGCACAACATCAATGCCTTTTTTGTCGATCAAACGCAAACCTGCGTTGGAGATTCGCAAGCGAATCCAACGGTTTTCGGTCTCGACCCAAAAACGGCGGTATTGCAGGTTCGGCAGGAACCGGCGCTTGGTTTTGTTGTTGGCGTGGGAAACTTTGTTCCCGACCATTGGGCCTTTGCCCGTTACTTCACATACGCGTGCCATGTGGACACTCCAGAAGACGTGAACGCTTGCGCGTCCGTTAACAGCTTTCGCCGCACCTCGCCACACCTTGATGTGGCGGTAAAGAGATTCCCCGGCCCATCTCGCCCCGTATGAAGAGGATCGACAAATTCCGGAAAAGCCTCAGATTATAACTATTTCAGTCTTGCTCAAGAAAACGCTGTGCATCCAGCGCTGCCATGCAGCCGGTGCCGGCACTGGTAATGGCTTGGCGGTACACATGATCCTGCACGTCGCCCGCAGCAAAAACGCCCGGTACGCTGGTCATGGTGGCGAAACCCTTGAGTCCGCCCTGCGTGACGATATAGCCACCCGCCATGTCCAGTTGGCCCTGGAAAATATCGGTGTTGGGCGAATGGCCAATGGCAATGAAACAGCCTTTGAGCGTCAGGTCTTCCGTTGCACCGGTGGTGACATTTTTCAGACGAACGCCCGTGACGCCGCTCTGGTCGCCCAGTACTTCGTCGAGCGTGCTGAACGTCTTGAGTTCAATCTTGCCCGCCGCAACTTTCTCCATCAGCTTGTCGATCAGGATCGGTTCGGCCTTGAACTTGTCGCGGCGGTGCACCAGGAACACCTTGGTGGCAATGTTGGACAGATACAGCGCCTCTTCCACGGCCGTATTGCCGCCGCCGATCACGCAGCAGATCTCGTCGCGGTAGAAAAATCCGTCGCAAGTGGCACAGCCGGACACACCGCGGCCCATGAAGGCGGTTTCTGACGGCAGTCCCAGGTATTTGGCCGATGCGCCGGTCGCGATGATGAGCGAGTCGCAGGTGTACTCGCCGCTATCGCCTTTCAGCGTGAAGGGCCGTTTACTGAAATCAACGGCGTTGATGTGGTCGAACACGATCTCGGTCTTGAAGCGTTCGGCGTGCTCCTGAAAGCGCTGCATCAGGTCTGGCCCCTGCACGCCGTTCACGTCGGCGGGCCAGTTGTCCACATCGGTGGTGGTCATCAGTTGGCCGCCTTGGGCGATGCCGGTGATCAGTAGCGGGCTGAGATTGGCGCGCGCCGCATAAATGGCCGCGGTGTAACCAGCGGGGCCAGAGCCCAAAATCAAAACCTGCGCATGTCTAGTGTTTGACATTGTGTAAACCTTTTCTGAAAAATCTGTTGTGCCGTGTACAGTGCGGGATAGTATGACTTACTCCCTCAATACCCTGAATTCTTCCCGGTCTTCGGTCCCGCCTGCCCGTTCGGGCTGGGGACGCTTTGCTGACGAACTGGGCCTGCTGGCCGGGTTGGTCCTGTTGGCTTTCTGGCTCATCGCCCTTTTGAGTTACTCGACGCAGGATGTGGCCTGGTCGACTTCCGGCAGTGGTGGGCCATTGCTCAACCGGGCCGGACACCTGGGCGCCTGGCTGGCCGATGGCAGTTATTTTCTGCTGGGCTTTTCAGTCTGGTGGTGCCTGGCGGCCGGGGTGCGTGCCTGGTTGTCCGGCCTGGCCCGGTGGCTGCGCGGGCATGAATTACTGATGCCTCAAGATGAACCCGCAGCATCAGTGACTTCCCGATTCACGTCGGGCCGTGTGGCCTTCTGGGGCGGTCTGGTTTTGTTGCTGTGCGCCAGCGCCACCTTGGAATGGTCGCGTTTTTACAGTCTGGAAGCTTATCTGCCGGGGTCCGGCGGTGGCATTTTGGGCTATTTTTTAGGGCCGTTGGCGGTCAATGGGTTAGGCTTTGCCGGTGCGGGACTTGTGGCCATTGCCGTGGGGGTGGTGGGCGCCGCCCTGGTGTTCCGCTTCTCCTGGGGTCAGGTGGCGGAGCGCATGGGCGCTTGGCTTTATTTTCAGGTCGAATCACGGCGTGAAAAACGGGAAGTGGCGCAGGACATCGCCATGGGGCAGCAGGCCGCACGCGCACGCGAAGAAGTGGTGATTGAGGAACGCCAGGAAGTTGCCGTCCATCACCCGCGTCCCGTCACCATTGAGCCGGTGATGGTCGACATACCCAAGAGTGAGCGGGTGGTCAAAGAGCGCCAAAAGCCCTTGTTTAAAGAAATGCTCGACAGCAACTTGCCGCAAGTGGACTTGTTGGACGACGCGCTGTTGCGTCAAGAGACGGTCGCCCCCGAGACGCTGGAGATGACCAGCCGCATGATCGAGAAAAAGCTCAAGGATTTCGGCGTCGATGTGCGCGTGGTGCTGGCGCAACCCGGTCCGGTGATCACGCGGTACGAGATCGAGCCCGCCACTGGCGTCAAGGGTTCGCAAATTGTGGGGCTGGCCAAAGACCTGGCGCGTTCCCTGAGCCTGGTGTCGATTCGTGTGGTGGAGACCATTCCGGGCAAAAACTACATGGCACTGGAGTTGCCCAACGCCAAGCGCCAGTCGATCAGGCTGTCCGAAATTCTGGGCTCCTCCGTCTACCACGAGGCCAAATCCATGCTCACCATGGGGCTGGGCAAGGACATTGTGGGCAACCCGGTGGTGGTCGATCTGGCCAAGATGCCGCACGTGCTGGTGGCCGGGACCACCGGTTCGGGCAAATCGGTGGGCATCAATGCCATGATTTTGAGCCTGCTGTACAAGGCCGAGGCGCGCGATGTGCGGCTGCTGATGATTGATCCCAAGATGCTGGAAATGTCGGTCTACGAAGGTATTCCTCATTTGCTGGCGCCGGTGGTCACCGACATGAAGCAGGCCGCCTACGGCCTGACCTGGTGCGTCAATGAAATGGAACGACGCTACAAGCTGCTAAGCAAGCTGGGCGTGCGTAATCTGGCCGGGTACAACACCAAGATTGACGAGGCCAAGGCGCGTGGCGAATTTATCTCCAATCCTTTCAGCCTGACGCCCGAGCAACCCGAGCCGTTGGAGCGCCTGCCGCATATTGTGGTGGTGATCGACGAGCTGGCTGACTTGATGATGGTGATCGGCAAGAAGATTGAAGAGCTGATTGCCCGGCTGGCGCAGAAAGCGCGCGCCGCCGGTATTCACCTGATTCTGGCGACCCAGCGCCCGAGCGTGGACGTGATCACCGGCCTGATCAAGGCCAATATCCCGACCCGAATTTCCTTCAAGGTCAGCAGCAAAATCGACAGTCGCACCATCCTCGACCAGATGGGCGCCGAGGCCTTGTTGGGCTTGGGCGACATGCTCTACATGCCCGGCAGCGGCTTGCCGACCCGGGTCCATGGCGCCTTTGTCAGTGACGAAGAGGTGCACCGGGTGGTCAGTTATCTCCGGTCCCAGGGCGAGCCCAACTACATCGAAGGCGTGCTCGAAGGCGGCACCGATGACAGCGTGGGTGATTTGATGGGCGAGGGCGGCAGCGGGGGTGAAAAAGACCCGATGTACGACCAGGCGGTGGAGGTGGTGTTGAAGAACCGCAAGGCCAGTATCTCGCTGGTGCAGCGCCACCTGAAGATCGGCTACAACCGCGCGGCGCGGCTGGTGGAAGACATGGAGAAAGCCGGTCTGGTGAGTTCCATGAGCAGCAATGGTCAGCGTGAAATTTTGGTGCCGACCCGGGCGGAGTGATGAAGATGATTAAACAGATTGCTATTATTTGTATAGCTGCTTGCGCAGGTGTGGCGGGGGCTGGAGGCCTGGAAAGCCTTGAGACTTTCGTGAAGACGGTCAAAACCGGTCGCGCCGACTTCACCCAGGTGGTGACCTCGCCCGCCAAAGAGGGGCAGGCGCCGCGCGTTAAAACCTCCAACGGCACCTTCGAGTTTTCCCGGCCCAATCGTTTCAAGTTCATCTACAAAAAGCCGTTTGAGCAAAGCATCGTGGCCGACGGCAAGACGTTGTGGCTGTTTGATGCGGATCTGAACCAGGTAACGGCCCGCAAACAGTCCCTGACCCTGGGCTCAACGCCCGCCGCCTTGATTGCCGCGGCGCCTGATTTACGCGCCTTGCAGGCTGATTTCGCGCTGGCCGATGCGCCCGACAAGGACGGACTGCAGTGGGTGGCTGCCACGCCGAAATCGAAAGACGGTCAGTTGCAAACGGTGCGCGTGGGTTTTCGGGGCAGTGATTCGGGGGCTGACAAAGCGGGCAGCCTGGCCGCACTTGAAATTCTCGACAGCTTTGGTCAACGCTCGCTGTTAACCTTTCATCGCTTCGACATCAATCCGGCTTTGTCAGGCAACAGCTTTCAGTTCAAACCGCCGGCGGGGGCGGACGTGATCCGGCAATAAGGTCGTTGGCAGCCAGTGGCGTCTGGGTGGCCGGGGCCGTTGCCAGCTGCAGTCCTCCTGGAATATGCAGGGTTTGGGTCGGGAAGGCGAACCTGATGCCGTGTTCCGCGAACTGGCGCACCAGTTGCAGGTTGATGGCCTGCTGGATGTTCATGGCTATATTGAAATCGGGCTGCAAAACGTAATACACCGTTTCAAAGTCGAGCGATGAGGGGCCGAAGCTTTTAAAGTGGGCACGGTCGAAGCGCACGCCGTCCTGCGCGTCAACCGCTTGCTGGATCAGGGTGGGAATGAGTTCGAGCAATTCCGCCGAGGTGTCGTAGGTGACGCCGATGGCGAAGACCGAGCGCCGCTCCTGCATGCGCTTGTAGTTGCTGATGCGGCTCTTGAGCAGGTCATTGTTGGAAAAAATGATCTGTTCGCCACCCAGGCTGCGAATGCGGGTGGTCTTCAGGCCGACGTGCTCGACACTGCCCATGAGCTGGTCGACGATGATGAAGTCCCCAATGACGAACGGTTTGTCGATGGCGATCGACAGCGAAGCGAACAGGTCGCCCAGGATATTCTGCACGGCGAGCGCGACGGCGATACCGCCAATGCCAAGGCTGGCGACCAGGGCCGTGACGTTGAGGCCCATGTTGTCGAGGATCAGCAGCATCACCAGGGTCCACAGGGCCACGCGGCCAATGAAGGTGAGCAGAGACCGGGTCATGGCCCGCGAGCCTTCGTCGCTTGCGTCGCCCTTGGCGAAACGCTGGCGCAACCAGAAATCGAGCCCGCGGTTGGCCCAAAAGCCGGCTTGCAGAAGCAGCAAGCCAATAAAAACCCGGTCCACCAGCTTGTCCATGGCGGTGGGCAAGGTCAGAAAACTCGTCGCTATGTAGAGACTGATGGCCGCCGCGAGCAGAATCCGCGTGGCCGATAAAACCTCAACCAAAAAGTTGCCGACCACGTTGTCCATGTTCTGGGCGATATTGGTGAGCCGCTGCAAGAGAAAATGCCGCAAAAAATGGAGGACGACGATGAAAACGGCGGCCGCGAGCAGGGCGTAGCTCCAGTCCTGAAGGGTGTTGCTGGCAATAAGTTGGCGAAACATGGTGATCGGTTATGTGTGGCGGGTAAATTCATTTGTCCGGATGGGGGTGGCCAGTTCGCCACAGGACGTTCCCATACGTTTGTCTCTCTTTATTGAAAGAGAGTTGCCATCTTATTGCATTTGAACAAATATTATTTGGGCTCAACCGAAGTCTTGGCGCACGCCAGCCCTCCGTGGCAAATCCAGCAGGGCTGGACCACGGAAAAGAAGATGTGATTAACCGTATCCCTTGGGGGGGAATCAGTTCGGTGGAGGTGGCGTCAGGCCGACAGCGCCTTTTTCAAGCCGATCTTCGAGTTCGCCGATGTAGGCGCTGAGCGTATTGCCTGATTGTTCGATGCTGAGGCGAACATCCCGTTCAAGCTGGTCCAGCCGTCCCAGCACGATGGTCCTTGATTCCGTGTCCAGACTGGCTTGCTTCGTCAGTCCCTGCTCCAGAAAGCGGCGAAGTTCAGTGAAACGTGACGCCTCCGCTTGGTCTGCAAGCTCCCGATTGGTCTTCAGTTCTTTTGCATGATTGCGTGCCTCCAGGAGCACTGAAGTCTGCAAATAGACCACGTAAGCAAGAAACAAGACCGTGAGAAAGACCAGCACGGCCAACATGATCAAGCCGAGTGGCGCCTGAATGACGGCAACGCCCAGCGACAGCGTGGTTGCGGTCGTGAAGGTGCTCCAGTTGAGTGCAGCGAACGCCGCAATTGCGCCCAAAAGTATCAGCAACAACAGTGTGCGAGCTTTCATGGTGAGTAGCCTCCTATTACGATGGTTCAGTACATAAAGAATTCGACGCCGGACGTTCCTTATAGCACCAGTCAACTGTCTCGAAAACTGGGTGCTTGGAAAAACACGCTTGAGCCCGTCAGGGGTTTAGGCCAGGCGGCGAGGGCTGTTTTACACTGAGCGCTTTGCCTCCTTCAAAGTTACCCGTGACCGCCCGACCTTCTCCTTCTTCTCACCAGCCCTTGGCCGAGCGCCTGCGCCCGCAGCGCTTGAGCGAGGTCATCGGCCAGCAACACCTGTTGGGCGAGGGCATGGCGTTGCGCATTGCGTTCGAATCCGGTCAGCCGCACAGCTGCATTCTGTGGGGCCCGCCGGGCACCGGCAAAACCACCATTGCCCGCCTGATGGCCAATGCGTTTGACGCGCAGTTCATCACCATCAGTGCCGTGCTGGGCGGCGTCAAGGACATTCGCGAGGCGGTCGAGCAGGCCCAGATTGCGCTGGGGCAGGGCCGGCGCACCATTGTGTTTGTGGACGAGGTGCACCGCTTTAATAAAAGCCAGCAGGACGCTTTTTTGCCGCATGTGGAGAGTGGTCTGTTCACCTTCATCGGCGCCACCACCGAAAACCCCTCGTTTGAAGTCAACTCCGCCTTGCTGTCACGCGCGGCGGTGTATGTGCTACAACCGCTGGCGCCGGAAGATCTTGAACGAATTGTGGTTCGGGCCCATGATATTGGTGCGGTGCCAGCTATTGAAAAGATAGCAATTGACCGGTTGATCGCTTACGCCGATGGCGACGCCCGGCGCCTGCTGAACACGCTGGAAACACTGGCCGTGGCCGCCACCCAGGAAAAGTTGACCGAGATCACCGACGTCTGGCTGCTCAAGGTGCTGGGCGAGCGCATGCGTCGTTATGACAAGGGCGGTGAGCAGTTCTACGACACCATCAGTGCGCTGCACAAATCGGTGCGGGGCTCCGACCCCGACGCCGCACTGTACTGGTTTGTGCGCATGCTCGATGGCGGTGCCGATCCGCGCTACCTGGCGCGCCGCCTGATCCGCATGGCCAGTGAAGACATCGGCCTGGCCGACCCGCGCGCCTTGCGTCTGGCGCTTGATGCGTCCGAGGTGTACGAGCGGCTGGGCACGCCCGAGGGCGAGCTGGCGCTGGCCGAGTGCGTGGTGTATCTGGCGGTGGCCGCCAAATCCAATGCCGTTTACAAGGCCTTTAACGAAGCCAAAGCCTTCGTTAAAAAAGACGGCACGCGCCCGGTGCCAATGCACCTGCGCAATGCGCCCACCAAGCTGATGAAAGAGCTGGACTATGGCAAGGGCTACCGCTACGCGCACGACGAAGAAGGTGGCTTTGCGGCCGGTGAGCGCTACCTGCCCGACGGCATGGCGTCGCCCGGCTTTTACCGCCCGGTGGAGCGGGGCCTTGAACTCAAAATTGCCGACAAGTTGCGCCAGCTCAAGAAGCTGAACAATCAAGGCGGCTGATGGCGGTTAAGACTTGCTGATACTGGGTCTGCCGCAAGGGTAAACCCCGTCGGGCGCAGGGCATTGAGCGGGTGCCCCATCGCTACAATCGCGTCCAACTCTCTGTCAGAGAACGCCATATAGGGCGCTACGTTGGCAGGTTTATTGCTAAAGAACTGGTAGAGCTCACAAGGCCGCACCGCTCGTCAACAAATCGCTGACACAAGCGCCGGCCAAAAATCGGAGAAGTTTATGGATACCTTCATACAGCAGATCATCAACGGTCTGGTGTTGGGCAGCATGTATGCCCTTGTCGCCTTGGGCTACACCATGGTGTACGGCATCATTGGCCTCATTAACTTTGCCCATGGCGAAGTGTTGATGGTCGGGGCCTTGACCAGCTGGACCATCATCGGTCAGATGCAAGAGTCGATGCCGGGCACGCCAGGCTGGCTCATTCTTCTGATCTCCTTGATCATCGCCTGCGTGGTGGCGGCCGCCCTCAATTTTGTGATTGAAAAAGTGGCTTACCGGCCACTGCGCAACAGCCCCAAACTGGCGCCGTTGATCACCGCCATCGGCATGTCCATCCTGCTGCAGACGCTGGCCATGATCATCTGGAAGCCCAATTACAAACCCTATCCCACCCTGTTGTCCCGCACACCGATCGAGATCGGCGGCGCCGTGATCACGCCGACGCAGGTGCTGATTCTGGCCATGACGGCCGTGTCACTGGCGATCCTGATGTACGTGGTGAACTACACCAAATTAGGCCGGGCCATGCGGGCCACGGCCGAGAATCCTCGGGTGGCGGCTCTGATGGGCGTCAAGCCCGATGTGGTGATTTCAGCCACCTTTTTGATTGGTGCCATCTTGGCCGCCATTGCCGGTGTGATGTGGGCGGCCAACTACGGCACCGTGCAGCACACCATGGGCTTTTTGCCGGGTCTGAAAGCCTTTACCGCCGCAGTGTTTGGCGGGATCGGCAACCTGGGTGGCGCGGTGCTCGGCGGCATTTTGCTGGGCTTGATTGAATCGCTCGGCGCAGGTTATATCGGCCAGCTCACCGGCGGCGTGTTGGGCAGTCATTACTCGGATATTTTTGCCTTCATCGTGTTGATCATCGTGCTGACGCTGCGGCCCTCGGGCTTGCTGGGTGAGCGTGTCGCAGATCGTGCCTAAGGACCGTTATGAAGCAACAACAAAAAATCTTCCTCTTTCTGCTGGCTGCTGCGGGCTTGCTGATTTTGCCGCTGCTGCTGCAGGGCTTTGGCAACGCCTGGGTTCGCATTGCCGACATGGCCTTGCTCTACGTATTGCTGGCCCTGGGGCTCAACATTGTGGTGGGCTATGCCGGTCTGCTTGATTTGGGTTACGTGGCCTTTTTTGCCATTGGTGCCTACATGTACGGCCTGCTGGCCTCGCCGCATCTGACCGAGACTTTTCCGATGATTGCGGCCATGTTCCCGGATGGGATGCACGCACCCATCTGGGTGGTGATCCCGGCTGCTGCACTGATTGCGGGCGTGTTTGGCGTGCTGTTGGGCGCGCCTACGCTGCGTTTGCGCGGTGACTACCTGGCCATCGTGACCTTGGGTTTTGGCGAAATCATCCGTGTCTTCCTGAACAACCTGGACCATCCGGTCAATATCACCAACGGCCCCAAGGGACTGAACCAGATTGATTCCATCAGTTTCTTCGGGCTCGAACTGGGCAAGTCAATCACCATCGGCGGTTTTGAGCTGGCGTCGGTGTCGCTCTACTACTACATGTTTTTGGCCTTGGTCCTGTTCAGTATTTTGATCTCGCACCGGCTGCAACTGTCCCGCGTCGGGCGGGCCTGGATGGCGATACGCGAAGATGAAATCGCCGCCAAGGCGATGGGCATCAACACCCGCAACCTGAAACTGCTGGCCTTCGGCATGGGCGCGACCTTTGGCGGCGTGTCGGGTGCCATGTTTGCTTCGTTCCAGGGCTTCATTTCGCCCGAGTCCTTCAGCTTGATGGAGTCGGTGATGATTGTGGCCATGGTGGTGCTGGGCGGCATCGGGCATTTGCCGGGCGTCATTCTGGGGGCTGTGCTGCTGTCGGCCTTGCCGGAGGTGTTGCGCTATGTGGCCGGGCCCCTGCAATCGATGACCGATGGCCGACTCGATGCGTCTATTCTGCGTCAGCTGCTGATTGCGGTGGCCATGATCAGCATCATGCTGCTTCGGCCACGGGGCTTGTGGCCTTCACCCGATCATGGCAAGTCGCTGCAGAACACGAAATGAAATCGGAACGAACATGACAGACACTGTACTTAACGTCTCCGGCGTTTCCAAGCGATTCGGTGGCCTGCAGGCCCTGAGCGATGTCGGCATCAGCATCAAGCGGGGTCAGGTCTATGGCCTGATCGGGCCGAATGGCGCGGGCAAAACCACGTTTTTCAATGTGCTGACCGGTCTCTACACGCCCGACAGTGGCCACTTTGAGCTGGCTGGCAAGACCTACCAGCCCACGGCGGTGCATCAAGTGGCCAAAGCCGGGATTGCACGCACGTTTCAGAACATTCGCTTGTTCTCTGAAATGACGGCGCTGGAAAACGTCATGGTGGGACGCCATATCCGCACCCATTCGGGCTTGCTCGGCGCCATCTTTCGCACCCCTGGTTTCAAGGCCGAAGAGGCTGCCATTACCCAGCGTGCCCACGAGCTGCTGGACTATGTCGGCATTGGCAAGTTGGCTGACTACAAAGCCCGCACCCTGAGCTACGGCGATCAGCGCCGGCTGGAAATTGCCCGCGCGCTGGCGACCGATCCGCAACTGATTGCACTGGACGAGCCCGCCGCCGGCATGAACGCCACTGAAAAGGTGATGCTGCGCGAGCTGATTTCCAAAATCCGCAATGACAACCGCACCATTTTGCTGATCGAGCACGATGTGAAGCTGGTGATGGGCTTGTGCGATCGCCTGACGGTGCTGGACTATGGCAAAAAGATTGCCGAAGGCACACCGGCCGAAGTGCAGAAAAACGAAAAAGTAATTGAAGCCTATCTCGGCACCAGCGCGCACTGAGAACAAAAACTATGACAAATATTCTTCTCAAAGTGACCGGCCTCAAAGTGGCGTACGGCGGCATTCAGGCCGTCAAGGGCGTGGACTTTGAAGTGCGCGAAGGCGAGCTGGTATCGCTGATCGGCTCCAACGGCGCGGGCAAAACCACCACCATGAAAGCCATCACCGGCACCCTGCCGATGAACGATGGCGACATCGAGTACCTGGGCAAAAGCATCCGCGGCCAAGGGCCGTGGGATCTGGTGAAGCAGGGCCTGGCCATGGTGCCGGAAGGGCGCGGCGTATTCACCCGCATGACCATCATTGAAAATCTGCAAATGGGCGCCTACATCCGCGACGACAAGGCCGACATTCTGATGGACATCGAAAAGATTTTTACCATCTTCCCACGGCTGAAAGAGCGTTGTGAACAACTGGCCGGCACCATGTCCGGTGGCGAGCAGCAAATGCTGGCCATGGGCCGGGCCTTGATGAGCCGCCCCAAAGTGCTGCTGCTGGACGAGCCGTCGATGGGGCTGTCGCCGATCATGGTTGACAAGATTTTTGAAGTGGTGCGTGATGTCTATGCGCAGGGTGTCACCGTGCTGCTGGTGGAGCAAAACGCCAGCCGCGCATTGGCCATTGCCAATCGCGGCTACGTCATGGAGTCAGGCCTGGTCACCATGACGGGCGATGCCAAAGAAATGCTCAACGACCCCAAGGTGCGGGCCGCCTATTTGGGCGAGTAACTTGGTGGAGCCTTGCCGCCACGTTCACCATGACGCCATACTTGAGTTTTACTACGCTGTTGTCCCAGAGGATGTGACTTCAAGCTGAATGGTCCATTTGATATTTGGAGTTTCCAGGTGATAGTGAGCGACTGTTTCGCAGCGGAAACAGACCTTCAAGATGAAGCTCCTCATTTTTTGTCAGCTTGATTGAAGCCTAAAATCGACCAAAACGATCTGCGGGGTTTGTGGGAATTCTTATACATTTATGGAAATTCAACAAAGTCGCTGAAATCAAGGCCACAAGCCGTTCTCCAGAGGAATTCATGTCCAGTTTATCTCGCAGTGGTCAGATTATTTAGCAGGTTTTGCGGTATATGTTACGTTGGGTCTTGGTAAATGGATAGCAGCACGAGAATATCAGTGTGCTTAAATCGGGAGAAGTTGAAGAAATTGAAATTCGATGCGGTACGCGGCCGCGCCTACTGGGAAAGGATAAGCATCGCATTGGCATTTCGATTGATCGATACATCAGACCCATACTTCAGCAGTTTTTCAGTTCTTGATGAGTTGGACTATCTGGAAGGCATAAAGCCAATCTCTTGTACAAAGACAGAGAAACAATTCAGAAATAAGCCTCTACATCCCTTCTGGCATAAGCATTTTTTTCTTCCCAAGCACGTTCCGCGAAACGTAGGTGTACGTTGGAATCTTCACGACGGCGGAAACAAAGACCTTACACAACTACTTACTGAGGTCACGAAAAATTATGGCGCCCCCGAACTTTGGCCGAACTATCTTACGCATCGCCTTGTGACTCAGGGATTCGAAGAGCGAGCACAGCGGGGATTGACGGGTGATTGGATCATCTTCTCGAAACATGAAGGAAAGAACTTTTACCTAGACTTGGCCATTCATGAAGAAGGAGAAGCTGACAGCGCTGATGCTTTGCTCCAAAAACTCAAAGACAGTAGCCATGCAGAATTCCCCTTCCTTTTCGCGTAATCCTCAAGGCCTAACCCACCATTTGAGTGGGCCTGAGAAAGAAACCAAGCAACGTAACGAATTCAAACGTTCAATGACCCACCACGATACATTTATGAAAGCTAGCACCTCGCTACCTCACATGAAGACCAGAACATGGCTCATGCTCATTTCATTTTTAATGTTTACCTGCTTCTCCTCTCTGTCATTGGCCGAAATTTTTGCTCAATCGGGCTATGGTTCCGGGCAAGATGGAGTTCTTTTGTTAACCGAGAGATGTCCTGCAGACCGTAGCGGCGAGCTTCAAGTCGCAGTAGCTCGCACTGGCAGCAGAGTCAGACAAGGTTGCTATGTCGTAAATAATCGTGGAAACGCAATCGTTAAATGGGATGACGGCTCAATTCAGGAACTAGATTGGAACCTGTTTGGCAGAAATTCCCTGAAATTGTCAGCGGCAGCGGCAAATGGAAACGGCTTCTCTGCTTGGGAGTTTTTTAGTGGCAAAACTACACAAGGAACCTCGGTTTGCGGTTTGTTCACCTCAAATTCTGACAAGAAGAATATTCGCAACGTATCGATTAAGCAGCTCGCAAACCAAGACTCAATGAATGTCACTCTCTATAACGATCGGTGGACTCTCAGCAGAGCAGCATCAGTGAGTGTTGTACTAGACTTCGGGGACAATCAGCCTCTCAAACTTCCCGCCTATTCCGATGGCAAAATTTTGGATATTTCTTTGGCTAAGGAAGTGACCGCCACCTTTTTATCGCTGATGGCAGATCAAAATCAGATTCGGTTAAAACCAGAAATCTCGAAAGAGAAAGTTTGGTCGGTGCCTCTGAGGAACATACAAGAACCACTAAAACAGTTCGTGGAATGCGCGTTAGCCCAGAGAAATAAGTAATTTCCCCAGCCCATCATTCCACCGGACTTGCGCGGAAAGCCGCGCAGGCCAGTGATTTAGAACGTTGAATGACAGGTATCCGGAAATCTGAAGGTCGGCTTCCAGTCTGAAACACGCATTAACTAATCCGTTAGAAGCCACCTAGGATTGAGTTTTCGGGTTTTCGTGGACTAACAGCGTAGTACCCACCATGCACATGAAAAAGCCCGCTTGCGCGGGCTTCTTCTGGCTGACCAAATCAACAGCTTGTTATTTGGCGTCAGGCGTCGGTTGGGCCTGATCCTCTTCGCTCTTCTTGTATGCCTTGGTACGAGGGATTTTGGCGTCGATTTTCTTGCCGGTCCGGGTGACGGCATCCGCCGCAGTTTTGACGCCTTTCTTGGTGGCGTCCACGGCTTTGCCGCCTGCTTTAACCGTGGCTTTGCCTGCTTTCTTGGTCGCGTTTTCAGCCCGTTCGACAGGACCTGGAGCGCTTACTTCGGCTTTGTCCGGGGCGGCCGCGCCCTCGGCAGCTTGCGCAGAGGCCGACATGCTCCAACTGGCAGCGGTCAGGACCGTCATCGCGGACAGCATGCGGAGGGTGAATGCAGATAACTTCATGAGCAGTTCCTTAGTAAGTTAAGAAACTCAAGTATGACCGCGTTTACGATTATTTAACGTTTATTGCGGTGTTCATGCCCGGGTTTTACATCGGCATACGCTTGCAACAAAAAACTCACAAATGCACGATAAGGCGCTGCATTCCATAATCGGTGCAGCGTCCGTTATGCCCCCCAAACCTACTCTTCATCCTGTCCAAGCCATGAACCCTGTCACCCACCCGCGCGAGTTTCTTGAACACCTTTATGACGTGGCCGTGCGGCGAGCGCTGCCGCTGCACAACACGGCCGCGTTCCTGCCGCCACCGCCCAAAGGCAGAACCCTGGTGCTGGGGGCCGGCAAGGCCGGTGGCGCCATGGCGCAGGCGGTTGAGGCGTTCTGGCCGCCAGATGCGGCGCTCGATGGCTTGGTGGTGACGCGCTACCAGCACATTCCACCGCGCCCGCCGGGCCTGAAGCAGCGCATTGAAGTGGTGGAGGCCGCCCACCCGGTGCCCGATGCCGCCGGACTGGCGGCCACTGAGCGCATCTTGGCGCTGACGCAAGGCTTGACGAAAGACGACCTGGTGCTGTGCCTGATCTCGGGTGGTGGCTCCGCTTTGCTCACGCTGCCCGCTACAGGGCTGACGCTGGAAGACAAGCAGCGCATTAACAAAGCCCTGCTCCACAGTGGCGCCAACATCGCCGAGATGAACTGCGTGCGCAAGCACCTCTCCCGCATCAAGGGCGGGCGTCTGGCCCAGGCCTGCTTTCCGGCGCGGGTGGTGACGCTGACCATCAGCGATGTACCCGGAGATGACCCGTCCATCATCGCCAGCGGGCCGACCGTGACGGATGCCACCAGTTGCGCCGATGCGCTATCAATTTTGAAGCGCTATGGCATTGATGTGCCTGGGCCTGTGGCTGATTTACTTCAAAGTGGGGCGCTGGAAACCCCCAAGCCCGGTGACCCGGCCTTTGCCGGGCATGAAATTCACCTGATCGCCACGCCGCAGCAGTCGCTGGACGCTGCCGCTGAGGCGGCTCGCGCCGCCGGTGTGGCGGCTTACATCCTGAGTGATGAGATGGAAGGCGAATCGCGCGAGGTGGGCAAGGTGCATGCGGCGCTGGCGCGTGCCGTGGCGAACAAAGGGCAGCCGTTTCAACGCCCCTGTGTGATTTTGAGTGGTGGTGAAACCACCGTGACGGTGCGGCCCCAGCCACCCGGTGTGGCGCGTGGGCGCGGTGGGCGGGCCGGGGAATTTTGTCTCGGGCTGGCCCAGGCGCTGCAGGGGCAACCGTCGGTGTATGCGCTGGCGGCCGACACCGACGGCATTGATGGGGTTGAAGACAACGCCGGCGCGTGGGTCGAGCCCAACACGCTCAGCCGGGCGCTTGAGAAAGGGCAGAAGATTGATGCCTATCTTGACCGCAACGATGCCTACGCCTACTTCGCCGGCTTGGGCGATCTCGTCACCACCGGACCCACGTTCACCAATGTGAATGATTTCCGCGCTGTGCTGGTTTTGTAAGCGTTACCGCAGGGTTATTTGATTTTGCTCAAGGTTAAACGGGGGTAAGCACGGCACAGTCAAGCCCATGTTCTCTTCACAAACCATTCATGCCTCCCTTGAACAACAAGTTGTCCCTCGGGGGGAGTCTTTGCTCAGGCGTGCGGTTTCAATGCCGTGGGTTTTCTACGTGGAGTCGGGCCGGGTGGCCCTGGGTGTAATGGATGGTGACGTCATGGAGCACCAATTGGGGGTGGTGGTGGGTCCTTGCTGGCTGGAGGCGACGTCGGCGGTACTCAATCTGCCCAATGCCGTGGATGCGGTGGCGGAAACCGAAGTCTGTTTGCGGCGTGTGCCGGTGGCGGAGTTTCGTCGTTCGCTCGCCGATATGCCAGAGGCAGCCCAGGCCGTGTTGCACGATGTGGCCCGGGCGCACCGCCAGCAGACCGAATTGGCGGTGAGCCGTCTGGCGAAAGATGCCGAGAGCCGGTGCGCCGAGTGGCTGCTGCGCCATGCGCAGACTGGTGACAAAGGGGTGATGGCCGTGCTGCTGCAGCAGCGCAAACGGTCCATTGCCGCGCAGTTGGGCATTGCGCCCGAGACGCTGTCCCGCGTGTTGCGCCACTTGCGTGAACGCAGCCTGATTAGCGGCTCGGGCCGGATTCTGAATCTGGTGGACCCGTCGGGGCTGCGGTCGCTGGCGGGCGTCTGAGTTAAGCGGCAAGCAGTTTGCCGCTAACTATGCCGTGCTCACGCGCAGGCGCAACTTCAAGTTCAACTGTCCAGCAAGGCCCGCAACACATTCTCTGCCGTCGCCGGCGCAATTAATTTCACCACCTGCCCATCGCCGCCGCGTGCCTGCGCCACCGCGTCGCGCAGCGCCTCGTACACGCTGATCGCCAGCATGAAGGGCGGCTCGCCCACCGCTTTGGAGCCAAACACGTTGTCTTCCCGGTTCGGTTCGGGCCAGAGATTAATCTTGAAGTGCGCCGGCACATCACCTGCGGTCGGAATTTTGTAGGTGCTGGGAGCGTGCGTACTCAGCGCACCTTCATCATTCCACACCAGTTGTTCGGTCGTCAACCAGCCCATGCCCTGCACAAAACCGCCTTCAATCTGGCCGATGTCGATGGCCGGGTTGATGGAGCGACCGACGTCGTGCAGGATGTCGACTTTCAACACGCGGCTCTCGCCCGTCAGGGTGTCGATCGCCACTTCGGTACAGGCGGCGCCATAGGCGAAGTAATAAAACGGCCGGCCGCTCAGGGTGGCCTTGTCGTAGTGGATTTTGGGCGTGCGGTAAAAGCCGTCACTCCAGAGCTGGATGCGGTTGGCGTAGGCTAGTTTCACCACCGCGTCAAAGCGGCGCGTGGTGCTGGGCGAAAAGACCTGGCCGCCTGCAAAGCGGATGGCGCTGGCGTCGCAGCCGTCCAGCCCACTCACAAAGGCGCTCAGGTTGTCGCGCACCTGGCGGGCCGCAAACTGGGCAGCGCGGCCGTTCAGGTCAGTGCCGGCCGAGGCAGCGGTGGCCGAGGCATTGGGCACCTTGCTGGTGTCGCTGGCGGTGGTCAGCACGCGATCAAGGGGCACACCCAACTCGTCGGCCACAATTTGCGCCACTTTGGTGTTCAGGCCTTGCCCCATCTCGGTGCCGCCGTGGTTCACCTGGATGCTGCCGTCGGTGTAAACCTGCACCAGCGCCCCGGCCTGGTTGAACAGCGTGGCCGTGAAGGAAATGCCGAACTTGACCGGCGTGATGGCGAGGCCGCGTTGGATCACCGGGTTGCTGGCGTTCCATAAAGAAATGGCCTCACGCCGCCGTCGATACTGCGCGGACAGCTCTAATTTTGATAGCATAGGCAGCAGGATGTTGTCCTCCACCGGCATGCCGTAGTGGGTGGTGTTGCGGGCCTGGCGCGGGGTGGTGGCGTTGCCGCTGGTCAGCTCTTCGCTGTACAGGTTGCGCCGACGCACCGCCAGCGGGTCCAGCGCCAGATGGCGTGCGATGTCGCCCATGATTTTTTCAATCACGATCATGCCTTGCGGCCCACCAAAGCCGCGAAACGCGGTGTGGCTCTGGGTGTTGAGCTTGCAGCGGTAAGACGCAATCGCCACGTCTTCCAGAAAGTAGGCGTTGTCAGCGTGGAAGATGGCGCGGTCGGCCACCGGGCCGGACAGGTCGGCGCTGAAGCCGCAGTTGACGGCCATCATCAGGTTGAGGCCGCTCAAGCGTCCCTTGTCGTCAAAACCCACCGTGTAGTCATAGGCAAACGGGTGGCGTTTGCCGGTGATCAGGAAATCATCGTCGCGGTCCAGCCGCAGCTTGATCGGGCACTTGAGCTTGTGGGCGGCGATGGCCGCCCACACCGCCAGATGCCCGGCCTGCGTTTCCTTGCCGCCAAAGCCGCCGCCCATGCGCCGGCATTCCACGCGCACGGCGTGGTTGTCCAGCCCCAGAGCGTGCGCTACCCAGTGCTGCACCTCGCCCGGGTGCTGGGTGCTGGAATAAATGAGCCACTGGTTTTGCTCCTGCGGCAGCACGTAGGCGACTTGGCCTTCGAGGTAAAAATGTTCCTGGCCCCCGACTTCCAGCGTGCCACGCAGGGTGTGCGCCGCGCGGGATAAGGCCAGTGCCGCGTCGCCGCGCTTCACAAAAACGGGCGGCAACACATAACTTTGCGCAGCGAGCGCGTCCTGGATTGTCAGAACCGCGGGCAGGGCTTCGATATCGAGTTTGACCTGGCGCGCGGCGTGGCGGGCCTGCATCACGCTGTCGGCCACCACCACGCCCACCACTTGGCCGATGTGCTGCACCGTGTCCGTGGCGAAGATCGGTTCGTCGCCGGCAAAGGCTGCCAGCATCGGGTCGCCGGGAATGTCCCGCGCCAGAAGCACACCGCGCACACCCGGCAGGGCCAGCGCGATGCCGGCATCAACCCCGCGCAGCGTGCCGTGCGCGACGGTGGAGAGAATCGGTGCCGCGTACAGCGTGCCCCGCACCTCGGGAAGGTCGTCCACATAGGTGGCAGCGCCAGCCACCTGGGCTATCGCGCTTTCATGCGCGGGTGAGGTGCCGCAGACCGGCGCCAGCAGTGGGTGGGCGGCGTTCATGTGTTTTCTCCGGCCAGCGTGAAGGCGTCGAGGTTGATTTGTTCTATTCCCTGGCTCTCCAGCCAGAAGCGCTGCAGCAGATTGCCCAGCACCTGCACCCGGTAGCTGGCGGAGGCCCGCATGTCCGAGATCGGCGCAAACTCACCGCGCAGGGTGCTGATGGCCTGTTGCACCGTGTCCAGCGTCCAGGCTTGGCCGAGCAAGGCCGCTTCCGTTTGGAGCGCCCGCACGGGGGTCGCGGCCACACCGCCGACGCCGATGGAGGTTTGCGCCACCTTGCCCTCCGCTAAATGCAGCTTGATCGCCAGGCAGACGGCCGAGATGTCGTCGTCAAAGCGCTTGCTGATTTTGTAAACCCGCAACAGCTCGCCCGGCGTCGCTTTGGGCACCTTGATCCAGGCCAGCACTTCGTCCGCCGCCAACTGGTTTTGGCGGTAGCCGGTGTAGAACTGTTCCAGCGGCATGGCCCGATGGCCGCGCTCGCTCATCAGCACCACATGGGCGCCGAGTGCAATCAGCAGCGGCATCGAGTCGCCAATCGGTGAGCCATTGGCCACGTTGCCGCCCAGCGTGCCCGAGTTGCGCACCGGCAACCCGGCAAAGCGGGTGGCAAAGGTGTGCAACTGGGGCCGGTCGGCCACCAGGGCGGAAAAAGCGTCAGTCAAGGTGAGGGCGGCGCCAATCGCGATGTGGTGCGGGTAGTCTTCAATGTTGCGCAACGCCTGCACGCGCGTCACATCCAGCACCTTGGCAAACTGCTTGTGCAGTTTGTTGATCCACAGCCCCACATCGGTGCAGCCCGCTACCAACTGGGCATCGGGGTGCGCTGCCCGGGCCGCCAGCAGGGCGGGCAGGGTGTTCGGTGAAATATATGAAGAATTTGCCTCTAGCCCCCGTCCTGTCTGCGCAAGTAGCTCTAATTTTTGTAGCAAGTCCGATTCGTCCAGCGGCACCGCGGGCAGCTGGGCCATGTGTTGTGCAGCGTCCAGAATGGGCCGGTAACCGGTGCAGCGGCACAGATTGCCCGACAGCGCTTGTTGCGCCAGTTCGCGGGTCACGGTGTCCCCCTGGGCGACGTGGTTTTGGTACAGGCCAAACAGGCTCATGACAAAACCGGGGGTGCAAAAGCCGCATTGACTGGCGTGACAGTTCACCATCGCTTGCTGCGCCGGGTGCAGCGTGCCGTCCGTTGCGGCCAGGTCCTCGGCCGTCCACAGCGCCAGGCCGTTGACTGAATGTGCCAGGCGGATGCAGCTGTTGACTGCGCTGTAGTGGATGCGCTGGTTTTCGCCCTTGCCCTGCGCCTCCCCCAGCACCACGGTGCAGGCGCCGCAGTCGCCTTCGTTGCAGCCCTCTTTGGTGCCGGTGCAATGCAGGTCTTCACGCAACACCTGCAGCAGGGTGCGGGTGGGCGGTACATCGCGCAGCGAGACAATTTCGCCACGCCGCACAAATTGGATGACTGGGTGGTTCATGGGCAGGTCCTTGGGCGCGAGGGTCATAAAAAAGCAGGATAAATCACTCGAAGTGAGCGTAGCTGTTTAGGCTAGCATAGGACCTCGGTCCCGGCGAAAGCAAGCAAAGTTTGCGCCTGGCCGATGCAGGGCGACAGTCCACCATTCAATTTTTCTGGCATCAACTTTGCATGTGATGGCCATCGGCCGATACTGTGACCCAAAATGAAATCACCCGCTCCATGACAAGCCCCCGACTGCATCTGGCGGGCATCACCAAAAGTTACCCCGGCGTGGTGGCGAACCGCGACGTGTCGCTGACGGTCATGCCGGGCGAGACCCATGCGGTGCTGGGCGAAAACGGCGCAGGTAAATCGACGCTGATGAAAATTATCTACGGCGCGGTCAAGCCGGATGCCGGCACGGTGGTGTTCAATGGCCGCCCGGTGCTGATTCGCAACCCGCAAGAAGCCAGGGCCTTGGGCATCAGCATGGTGTTTCAGCATTTCAGTCTGTTTGACACCATCACGGTGGCCGAAAACGTCTGGCTGGGCTTAAGCAAGCGCTTGAGCCTGGCCGAAGTCACGCACAGCATCGCCGCCAAAGCGTCGGAATACGGGCTGGACATCGACCCCAGCCGACCGGTGCACACGCTGAGCGTGGGCGAGATGCAGCGGGTGGAAATCATCCGTGCCCTGCTGACCAACCCGCAGCTGCTGATTCTGGATGAACCGACCTCGGTGCTGACACCGCAAGCGGTGGAGAAGCTGTTTGTGGTGCTGAAAAAACTGGCCTCTGAGGGCTGCAGCATTTTGTACATCAGCCACAAACTGCATGAAATTCGTGAACTTTGCAACGCCTGTACCGTGCTGCGCGCCGGCCAGGTGACCGGGGTGTGCAATCCGGCCCAGGAGACCAACGCCTCCTTGTCCAAAATGATGATTGGTGCCGAGCCGCCCTTGCTGACGCGGCGCGCGCCCAAAGTCGGCGTGCCGGTGCTGCAGGTGCAAGACTTGACGCTGGCCCGCGAAGACCAGTTTGGCGTGGACCTGGACGGCATCACGCTGGAGGTGCGGGCGGGCGAAGTCGTCGGCATTGCCGGGGTGTCCGGCAACGGCCAGAAAGAATTGCTGTACGCCTTGTCGGGCGAAGATGTGCGCTCAAGTCCGGGGTCAATCCGGATCGGGGAGGTCGATGCGTCGCGCCTGCATCCAGGGGGACGGCGCAAGCTGGGCCTGCATTTTGTGCCGGAAGAACGGCTCGGTCGCGGTGCGGTGCCGACGCTGGGGCTGGCGCACAACCTGCTGCTGACACGCCATGAAGCCATTTCCAGCCCGCGCTTTGCCGGTGGCTGGATCAAAGTGCGGCAACTCGAAGCCCATGCGGCGCACATCATCCAACGCTTCAACGTGAAAGCGGGCGGCCCCCGCGCCGCGGCGCGTTCGCTGTCGGGCGGCAATTTGCAAAAATTCATTGTTGGCCGTGAAATTGATGCCCAGCCCACGTTGTTCATCGTGTCGCAGCCGACCTGGGGCGTGGATGTGGGCGCGGCGGCACAGATTCGCGGCGAAATTCTGGCCTTGCGCGATGCCGGTTGTGCCGTGCTGGTGGTCAGCGAAGAACTGGACGAGTTGTTTGAATTGAGCGACCGGCTGCATGTGATTGCCCGCGGCCGGCTGTCGCCCGCGGTACCGATCGGGGACGCCAGCGTGGCAAAAATCGGCGCCTGGATGAGTGGTTTGTGGCACGAGGAGGTGCAAGAACACTTGGCTTCTCTCGCCCCAACTGATTTGGTCGGAGGTCAGCATGCTTAAGCTGGAAGCCCGGCCGCAACCCTCCAAACTGTGGAGCTTGGCCTCGCCCGTGCTGGCCTTGCTGGTCACGGTCCTGATTGGTGTCGTGCTGTTTGTCGCGTTGGACAAAGACCCGGTGAGCGGCTTACAGATGTTTTTCTGGGAGCCGATCCGCAGCGCTTATGCCCTCGGTGAATTGACCGTCAAGGCCACGCCTTTGCTGCTGATCGCACTCGGGCTGGCGGTGTGTTTTCGCTCCAACGTCTGGAATATTGGCGCCGAAGGCCAGTATGTGCTGGGCGCCATTGCCGCCAGCGGCGTGGCGCTGCTGGCGGACAAAACCACCGGCAGCTGGATTGTGGTGCCCATTATTCTGGCCGGTATTCTGGGCGGCATGTTCTGGGCTGGCATCACCGCCTGGCTGCGGGATCGTTTCAACGCCAACGAGATTCTGGTGAGTCTGATGCTGGTGTATGTGGCGGTGCAGGTGCTCAGCTACATGGTGTCCGGCCCCTGGAAAGACCCGCAAGGTTACAACTTTCCGCAGACCAAGACCTTCGATCTCGTGACCCGCATTCCGCGTTTGTTTGACGGCTCGCGCGTCAGCATCGGTGTGTTTTTGGCGTTGATTGGCGTTATCGGAACCTGGATATTTTTGTTTCGCACCCGCGCCGGCTTTGCCCAGCAAGTGGGTGGCCTGGCCCCGGCGGCGGCCCGTTATGCCGGGTTTTCTTCGCGCCGTGCCTTGTGGGTGGCCTTGCTGGTGTCGGGCGGCATGGCCGGGCTGGCGGGTGCCCTTGAAGTGGCCGGGCCGATTGGACAGCTGACCTCTTATGTGCCGGCCGGCTACGGCTTTGCCGCCATCATCGTCGCCTTTGTCGGGCGCTTGCACCCGGTGGGGATGGTGTTTTCTGCCCTGCTGATGAGCATGTTTTATATCGGCGGTGAACTCGCACAGTCACGTTTGGGATTGCCCAAGTCGCTGACTGGCGTGTTCCAGGGCTTGCTGTTGTTCACCTTGCTGGCGTGCGATACGCTGGTGAATTACCGGTTGAAGTGGAAGAAATGATGGAATCCTACGCCCTGCTGATCGCCGCCACGCTCAATGCCGGCACCGTACTCGCCCTGGCCTCGTTGGGGCTGTTGATCAACGAGAAGGCCGGCATCGTCAACCTCGGTGCCGAGGGCATGATGTTGTGCGCCGCCATCGCCGGTTTTGCCGCCGTCGTCCATACCGGCAGTGATGTGCTGGGGTTTGCCGCCGGCATGGGTGCCGGCGCTTTGTTGGCCCTGATTTTTGGTGGGCTGGTGATCTGGCTCAACACCAATCAATACGCCACTGGCCTGGCGGTGAGCCTGTTTGGGGCCGGGTTTTCTGCCTTTGTCGGCATCGGCTATGTGCAGGAAAAGATCCCGGCGCGTCCCAGCTTTGCCGTTCCTTATCTGGCCGACATTCCATTGCTGGGCCCGGCATTGTTTCGGCATCATCCGCTGGTGTATTTGACGGTCGTGTTGGCGCTGGGCCTGATCTGGTTCTTGTACCGCACCCGTGCCGGACTGGTGTTGCGCAGCGTCGGCGAAAGCCCGGAGTCGGCGCATGCGCTGGGCTACCCGGTGCGCCGCATCCGGCTGCTGGCGGTGGTGGCCGGCGGGGCGCTGTGCGGCCTGGCCGGCGCCTATCTTTCGATTGTTTACACGCCCTTGTGGGTCGAAGGCATGGTGGCCGGTAAAGGCTGGATCGCCTTGGCCCTGACCACGTTTGCCACCTGGCGCCCGGCCCGGGTGCTGCTGGGGGCCTATTTGTTTGGTGGCGTGACCATGCTGCAGTTTCACTTGCAGGGGATTGGCGTGGAAGTCCCCAGCCAGTTTTTGACCATGTTGCCCTATGTTTCGACCATCGTGGTGCTGGCGCTTATTTCGCGCAATCCGCACTGGATTCGCATCAACATGCCGACCTCGATTGGCAAACCTTTCTACCCTGGTTCATGATTTTCCCTGGTTCATCACTGAACTTTTTTCAACCCTGTCGCCACCCCCTCTCAAGAAGGATTTGACATGACTGACCTGCAAAAACGCTCGCTACTCAAAATCGCAGCCCTCACCGCCGTGGCCTCCGCTGCGCTGGTGGGGTGTGGCAAAAAGGAGGAGCCGGTTGCGGCCCCGACGCCTGCGCCCGCCGCCTCGGCCCCGGCGCCCAAGCCGGAGCCGCTGAAGATTGCTTTTGCCTACGTGGGCCCGGTGGGCGACGGCGGCTGGTCTTTTGCGCACGACAACGGCCGCAAAGCGCTGGAAAAAGAATTCGGCGACAAGATTAAAACCTCGTTTGTCGAGAACGTACCTGAATCGGCCGACGCCGAACGCGTGATTCGCGACATGGCCAGCCAAGGCAATAAGCTGATTTTTGGCACCACGTTTGGCTACATGGAGCCGATGCTGAAAGTGGCCGCAGACATCAAGGACGTGAAGTTCGAGCACGCCACCGGCTACAAGCAGGCCGAGAACATGCGCACCTATGACAGCCGCACCTACGAAGGCGCTTACATGACGGGTGTGATCGCCGGCAAGATGACCAAGACCAACACGCTGGGCGTGGTGGCCTCGGTGCCAATTCCGGAAGTGATCCGCAACATCAACAGCTTCACTTTGGGCGCCCAGTCGAGCAATCCCAAGATCAAAACCAAAGTGGTGTGGGTGAATGGCTGGTTTGACCCGCCGAAAGAAACCGAAGCCGCCACCTCGCTGATGAACGGTGGCGCTGACATCTTGTTTCAAAATACCGATTCGCCGGCCGTGCTCAAGGCCGCCGAGGCCAAAGGCAAGCGCGCTTTTGGCTGGGATTCCGACATGACCGCCTACGGCCCGAAAGCGCATTTGGCGTCTGCCGTGATCAACTGGGGTCCGTACTACATCAAGGCCACGCAAGAAGTCCTGGACGGCAAATGGACCGGCGGCTCCCACACCTGGTGGGGGGTGAAGGAAGGGGCGATCGACCTGGTCTCCATTGCAGAAGACGTGCCGGCTGAGACCAAAGCCCGGGTGGATGAAGTCAAAAAAGGCCTCGCCGATGGCAGTTTTGTCATCTGGAAAGGCCCGATTGCCGACAATACCGGCAAGGTGCAGATTGCCAAGGACATGGTCGCTGATGACAAGTTTTTGGGTGGTTTGAACTTCTTTGTCAAGGGCGTCGAGGGCAAGGTGCCTGGCAATAAGTAATTGATTGCAACGGGTTTGAAAAGCCGCCTGCGGGCGGTTTTTTTGTTTTGGGCCGCAGCACCTGACTGGATTAGCCGGGTATTTGGTGTCGGGTTTTAATAAGCCAAAACGAATGGATCACAATACCGGGTGTCACCAACTGCGCCGATTCGTGCAGCGTGCGCCTTTTATTAACAACTCTGGAAACATACCATGACCAACCGTCGCGAATTTATTGCTCAAATTAGTTTTGCCAGCACTGCCTTGCTGGCCGGTAACGCTATGGCCCAAGGTGCCATGCTCGCTGAAACTGATGCCCAGGCAGTAGCACTCGGCTACAAGGCAGATGCTGCCAAGGCTGACAAGGTTAAATTCCCCAAGTTCGCGGCTGGCCAGAGCTGCGCCAATTGCGCCTTGTACCAAGGTAAAGCCGGCGCTGCTGCTGGTGGCTGCCCACTGTTTGCCGGCAAGCAAGTGGCCGCTAAAGGCTGGTGCAGCGCTTACGCCAAGAAGGCCTAAGTTTGGCTCGTTCAGGGCGCTGGAGATAACGGCTCTCCTGAACCATCAAGGCACCGTGAGGTGCCTTTTTTTCGTCGCGTCAGGCTGGCGCGGGCGCATCGTGCATGGTTACGCTTTGAACGGCTCAATGGCGCCCGGCCTGCGTAGCATCTTGTTCACTTCATCCAGATGTAATTCTTCCTGAACGATCATTTCCCGGGCGTATTCCTCAAGCAAGACGGAGTTTCCTTCGGCAATTTTCAATAGATCGTAATAAGCGGCGAGGGCGGTTTTTTCATGGACCAGGCTTTCATGAAGAATGTCGCCGATGTCGTGTTTTTCCGTTTCAAGCAGGGCCCCAATCTTCAAAGAGGGGTGGCCGCCCAGCAAAGTCACCAGTTCGCCCGCCTTGTGGGCATGGTCAAGACCTTCCTGCGCATTGCTTTTGAGCCAGGAAACAATCGGAATGCGGTTGTAGCCGTACACCATGAGCGAGTAGTGCGTGTATTTCACAACGCCTGCCAGTTCCAGCTCCATGATGTGGTTGAGGGCGTCAATTGCGATTTGATTCTTTGCGTCGTCCATGTCGTGCTCCAGTAAAGTTAAATCGGATCTCTATTTTTAAGCATTCAGAGCGTTAAACAAAAGCTGTTTTTGCGCTTCCAACTCTTCCGTCATAAACCGCCGTAATGCTGCGACTTGCTTGCGGTATCGCATTTGAAGCAAACCATGAATCCATTTTTTGCAAGGGAGAGCAAGAGTTCATCAGTGGATTCTAAATGAGAATAATTCTTGTCTGCTAATTATTTTTTGATCCAGCAGGGCGTGCGTTGGCTTAAGGCCACCCTGCGGGGGTCGACCAGGCTTTGCGATACTCGGGGCATGCAGTTACAAGATATTCTTTTTTCCCAGGGTTTTGGTACCCGCCGCGTGTGTGCTGGCCTGGTTCAGCAGGGTCTGGTGCAAGTTTATGAGTCAAATGAGGCGCTAGCCCCCGTCCCCTGTGCGCAGTCAGCTACTGAATTTGTAGCGGAAGGCTTGCGCTTTCGGGTCCAGGGCGTGGACTGGCCGTACCATGAAAAAGCCTATGTGATGCTGAATAAGCCCACCAACACGGAGTGTTCACAAAAGCCCTCGACCCATCCCAGCATTTACACCTTACTGCCGTCGCCGCTGCGTTTGCGGCCGCAAAAAGGAGCGGTGCAGGGCGTGCAGGCGGTAGGGCGGCTTGACCAGGACACCACCGGGCTGTTGCTGTTGACCGATGACGGCAAGTTCATCCACCGCATGAGCTCACCCCGGCATCATGTGCCCAAGGTGTACGAAGTGACCGTGAAACATCCGCTGGACGAGGCCCAGGTGAACAAGCTGCTGGCGGGCGTGGTGCTGGACGATGACCCGAAACCGGTGCGGGCGGCGGCGTGCGAGGCGGTGTCCAGCCATCATCTGCGTCTGACGCTGACCGAAGGCAAATACCACCAGGTCAAACGCATGGTAGCGGCGGTCAGCAACCGGGTGGAGGCTTTGAGCCGCTCGCAAATTGGCGGCTTGCGGCTGCCCGACGACTTGGCGCCGGGCCAGTGGCGCTGGTTGAGCGAGGCTGATCTGGCCAGCATCTCCGCCTGAGGCACCCCGCCCTCTACAATCGGGGCTTCTCCCAAAGAGTGACTTGTTGTGCTGTTTTTCTTCCGTTTTCCTGTCCGTTTTTTTGCCCATTTGTCGACAGCTTTGGTGCTTGGCGGGGCTGCTCTCGGGTCTTTTTCGGCCCACGCCCAGCCCCATCCCATTTTTGTGATGAATTCGCTGGAGGCCAGCGTCAGTGTGATTGACCCCACCAGCTGGCAAGAGACCAAGCGCATTCCGACCGGCAAAGAGCCGCATCACATGTACCTCACGCCCGATGAAAAGTCCCTCATCATCGCCAATGCCCTGAGTGATTCCCTGCTGTTTGTCGATCCGAAAACAGCCGAGGTGCAGCGCACCGTGCACGGTATTCTCGACCCCTACCAGTTGCGCTTTTCACCCGACATGAAGTGGTTCGTCACGGTGGCCAACCGGCTCAACCACGTCGATATTTACCGCTGGGACGGCGTTAATCTGGCCCTGGCCAAGCGGATTGGCACCGGCAAGACCCCCAGCCACCTCTGGATCGACAGCAAAAGCAGCACCGTCTTTGCCACCATGCAGGACAGCGATGAACTGGTGGTCATCGACCTCCCCACTCAAACCCTGAAATGGCGCGGCAAGACCGGCGCCATGCCGGCCGACGTGTTTGGCACGCCGGACGACAAGTTTTTGCTGATCGGCTTGACGGGCGGCGAAGGCGTTGAGGTTTATGACGTTGCCGGGCACGAACCGCGGCTGGTTAAAACCATCAAAACCGGGCAGGGTGCGCACGCTTTTCGCGGCGCCGGCGACAAACGCCACGTCTTTGTCAGTAACCGGGTGGCCAACACCATCAGCAAGATCGATTACCAGACCATGACGGTCGTGGAAAACTACCCCGCACCCAGCGGGCCGGATTGCATGGACCTGACGGCCGATGGGCATTTCATCTATGTGGCGTCGCGCTGGGCCAAGAAGATGACCGTGATTGACACCCGGACGCGCCAGGTAGTGCGGCAGGTGAATGTTGGCAAGTCCCCGCATGGCGTTTGGACGCTCGATCATGCTGCCCGTCAATAAGATGCCAGTCTTTCTACGGTCAGCTATTTTTTCAATAGCTGTATTCGCTTATGCGACGGGGGCTGGCGCCGTTAACGCCTGTAAGAACTCGTTGTATCTGACCTTTGATACCGGCCACATGGACATTGCTCCGCTGGTCGCCGAGGTCCTCAATCGGCAAAATGTCAAAGTCACATTTTTTGCGGCGAATGAGCGCACCAAAGCGGGCGATGGCAGTCTGGGCAATCATTGGGCACCGTGGTGGAAGGCCCGGGCGGCGGAGGGGCATGAGTTTGCGTCCCACACCTATGACCATGTCTACTTTCGTGGCGACGTTGCCGGCGCTGAACCCAAGTTCCGCATGCAACCTTCTGCCGGTACCACTGAGGGGCGGGAGTTCATCTGGGACGCTAAAAAATACTGTGAACAAATTACCAAGGCCAATGAGCGTCTGTTTGAGATCACCGGTAAAAAGCCCTTACCCCTGTTTCGCGCACCGGGCGGCAAAACATCGCCCCGGCTGCTGGCCGCAGCCAAAGCGTGCGGGTTTGAGCATGTAGGTTGGACGGCGGCGGGGTTTATGGGCGACGAGTTGTCGAGCGAGCGCTTCAGCAACGCCGCCCTGCTCCAGAAGGCGCTGCGCGATATCAAGCGCGGCGATATTTTGATGGCGCACCTGGGCATCTGGTCGCGCAAAGACCCGTGGGCGCCCACCGTGCTGGAGCCGCTCATCATGGGCCTTAAAGACAAGGGCTTTTGTTTTGCCACCTTGCGCGACCATCCGGCCTACAGCGCCTGGGTGGCGGCGGGTCGGTAGTTGGCGTCGTCGCCAGAGAGCCACCGCCGATGGATTTTCTTTCCAATGCTTTTTCCGATGCCCAGTCGTGGCTGTTTGAGTCCCTGGTCCAGCCCCTGATGTTTGCCTTGGGCATGGGGAATTTGTTGGTCGACGGCTACAACGCCACCGGCTGGCTCTTGGTCGGCTTGATTCAGCTTGCGGTTCTGGTCGCCATTATTGGGCCGCTGCAGCGCTGGCGCCCGGTCGAAGCGGTGACGGACCGCGCCGCGGTGCGCGTTGACATGCTTTACACCGTCATTCACCGGCTCGGATTGTTTCGCCTTGTGCTGTTCTTTTCGCTAGACACCGTTTTTGACAACTTGTTTGGTGCGCTGCGGGTGGCCGGGTTTGATACCTTTCAGTTGGATGCCTTGTGGCCTGGCGTGACCGATCAGGCCTTGGTCAGTCTGGTGCTTTACCTGCTGGTGATGGATGCGCTGAATTACTGGATTCACCGGGGCCAGCACCAGTTTGAGTGGTGGTGGCAACTGCATTCCTTGCACCATGCCCAGCGTCAGGTGACGATGTGGAGCGACAACCGCAACCATCTGCTGGATGATGTGATTCGGGACGTCATTGTGGTGGTGGTGGCGCAACTCATCGGCATAGCGCCCAGCCAGTTTGTCGCTATCGTGGCATTGACCCAGTTGAGCGAAAGTTTTCAACACGCCAATGTGCGGATCTGGTTTGGACAAATCGGTGAGCGCTTGTGGATCAGCCCGCGTTTTCACCGCCTGCACCACAGCGTTGGCATCGGGCATGAATCGGCGGGCAAGTACACGCTCGGTGGGCACAATTTTGGCGTGCTGCTGCCGTGGTGGGACATGCTGTTTGGCACCGCCAATTTTGAACTTCGTTTTGATCCCACCGGCGTGCGTGACCAAGTGGAGCAGGGGCGTGACTATGGACGCGGTTTCTGGGCCCAGCAGTGGCTCGGTCTCAAGCGTCTGGCGGGGCGGGTCTGAACTGCCTGTGAACCTGCGGGATCGGGGTATGCTAGTTCCATGAACCTGTTTCTTGATTCTTTCTGGCGCGCGGTGACGTACTGCCTGCGTCCCCGTGTGATCGCCCTGTCTTTCTTGCCGCTGTTGCTGATGGTGGCGCTGATGCTGGGCTTGGGCTATTTTTTCTGGGAAAGTGCGCTGGACTGGGTGCGCGTCACACTGGAATCTTCCTTGCTCGTCAACAACGTGTGGGCCTGGTTGCAGAGTGTGGGGGCGGGCAGTCTCAAGATGGTGCTGGCCCCCCTGATTGTGATTTTTGCAGTCACTCCTGTCATTGTGGTGCTGTCGCTGCTGGTGGTGGCGGTCTTGATGACGCCGTCCTTGACGCTGCTGGTGGCCGAGCGGCGTTTCCCCCAGCTGGAGCGCAAACGGGGTGGCTCGGTCATGTTCAGTCTGCTGTGGTCCTTGGGTTCAACCCTGCTGGCCCTGATTGCGCTGATTATTTCAATCCCCTTGTGGCTGGTGCCACCCTTGATTCTGGTGTTGCCGCCGCTGATTTGGGGCTGGCTGACCTACCGTGTGATGGCGTTTGATGCCTTGGCCGAACATGCCAGCCCGGAGGAGCGGCGCGAGATCTTTCGCCGGCATCGTGGATGGTTGCTGGGCATCGGCGTCCTTTGTGGTTTTCTGGGGGCTGCGCCCAGCCTGATCTGGGCCTCGGGTGCGTTGCTGGCGGCCGCCTTTGTGATTTTGGTGCCGCTGGCAATCTGGATTTATACGCTGGTATTTGCGTTTTCTTCCCTGTGGTTTGCGCACTACTGTCTGGCGGCCTTGCGCTCTTTGCGGGCCGAGGCGGCCTTGGCGGCTGCCGCGGCCGTCCCTGAGGCGCCGACCGCGATCGATGGGGAGGCGGTAATATTGCAGGATGACACACCTTCCGGCTCCACCCCTTCCCGCTAGCGCTGCGCCTGGTTTCGGCCTGATCATCATCGGGGATGAGATCCTGTCGGGTAAACGTGCCGACAAGCACCTGCCCAAGGTGATTGAATTGCTCAAGGCCCGGGGCCTGCAACTCGATTACGCCGACTACGTGGGCGACTCGCCGGATCGGCTCACCGCCACCCTGAAGCGTGCCTTTGCTTCCGGCGACGTGGTGTTTTCATGTGGCGGCATTGGCGCCACGCCGGACGACCATACCCGGCAATGCGCCGCCCGAGCCACAGGCGTTGATCTGGCGCTGCACCCCCAAGCCGACCGCCTGATCAGGGAGCGCATGCAGGACATGGCCAAAGAACAGGGCACCGTGTTTGACCCGGATCATCCAGACAACATCCACCGCCTGAACATGGGCATGTTTCCGCTGGGCGCGCACATCATCCCCAATCCGTTCAACAAGATTCCGGGCTTCAGTTATGGCTCGGTTCACTTTGTGCCGGGGTTTCCTGTGATGGCTTGGCCCATGATCGAATGGGTGCTCGACACGTATTACCCGCATCTGTTCAGGACCGCTGCCTGGATCGAGAAATCGGTCATCGTGATGGGGACCATGGAAGCTATGCTGACACCGCTGATGCAAGAACTTGAACGCGTTTATGTCGGCGTCAAGGTTTTCAGCTTGCCCAGCGTGGATCATCCGCAATATGGGCGCCATATTGAACTGGGCGTCAAAGGCGAGCCTGGTTTGGTGGATCAGGCCTATCCGGCTCTTCTGGTCGGTTTGCAGGGTTTTAACGCCAAGCTTGGCCCCGAATTGGTGCGTAATTAGCGTAGCACTTTGGTGTGAAATAAATTAGCACCATGCTGGTGCGTTTATTTTTGAGTGCTGCGTCATGTTCCCGCTTTGAAGTCTCAAACTGACGCAAACTCAAGGCAGAATACAGGGTTTGGCAGATTTGTCCGGCCACCAGTATTGGCACAAAAACTGCATTCACTGATACGTAACTTTTTAACAACGATCCAACCAGGAGTATTTGATGGCCAAGACCGTCGCAGACGTCATGAAAATGGTGAAAGACAACGAAGTCAAGTTTGTTGACTTCCGTTTCACCGATACCCGTGGCAAAGAACAGCACGTTACCGTGCCTGTTTCCCATTTTGATGAAGACAAATTCAGCTCGGGCCATGCGTTTGACGGCTCGTCCATCGCTGGCTGGAAGGGCATTGAAGCCTCAGACATGCAGCTGATGCCTGATCCCAACACTGCCAACATCGATCCGTTTTTTGAAGAAACTACGATGTTCCTGAGCTGCGATGTGGTCGAGCCGAGTGACGGCAAGGCCTATGACCGCGATCCACGTTCCATTGCCAAGCGCGCTGAGGCCTACCTCAAAGCCTCCGGCATGGGCGACACCGCCTTCTTTGGTCCAGAGCCAGAATTCTTCATTTTTGATGACGTGCGCTGGAACACCGACATGTCGGGCACCTTCTTCAAGATCGACGAATACGAAGCACCCTGGAATTCGGGCACCAAGATCGAAGGCGGCAACCGCGGTCACCGCAACACGGTCAAGGGCGGCTACTTCCCAGTGCCTCCCGTGGACAGCACGCAAGACATGCGTGCTGAAATGTCCCTGATTCTCGAATCGCTGGGCATTCCGGTTGAAGTGTTCCACCACGAAGTGGCTGGCGCTGGCCAGAACGAAATCGGCACCCGCTTCAGCACGCTGGTGCAGCGCGCCGACTGGACGCAGATCCTCAAGTACGTGGTTCAAAACGTGGCCAATGCCTACGGCAAAACCGCTACCTTCATGCCAAAACCCATCGTTGGTGACAACGGCTCCGGCATGCACGTTCACCAGTCCATCTGGAAAGACGGCAAAAATCTGTTTGCTGGCGACGGCTATGCAGGTTTGTCAGACTTCGCGCTGTACTACATTGGCGGCATCATCAAGCACGCTCGTGCCTTGAACGCCATCACCAACCCCGGTACCAACAGCTACAAACGTCTGGTGCCTGGCTACGAAGCACCGGTGAAATTGGCTTACTCGGCCAAGAACCGTTCTGCCTCGATCCGCATTCCGTATGTGGCTAACCCCAAGGGTCGTCGCATTGAAGCGCGTTTCCCCGATCCACTGATGAACCCGTACCTGGGTTTTGCCGCGTTGATGATGGCCGGTCTGGACGGCGTGGAAAACAAGATTCACCCCGGCGAAGCCGCTACCAAGGATCTCTACCATCTGCCTCCCGAGGAAGATGCCAAAGTGCCAACCGTATGCCACAGCCTGGACCAGGCGCTGGATTGCCTCAATGCCGATCGCAGCTTCCTGACCAAGGGTGGCGTGTTCACCGACAGCATGCTGGATGCCTACATTGAGCTCAAGATGGGCGAAGTGACACGCTTGCGCATGGCAACGCACCCGATCGAGTTCGATATGTACTACTCGCTGTAATCAAGCGAAGTGCACCGGCTGTAATTCATTGCAGCTTGTGGAAAAAAGGACGGCTTGCGCTGTCCTTTTTTTTGTTCGGGTCCCTTGAATTTTTTTAACGAGCGCGCAATTGGCGCATACTGACGCCCTTATCCACGCACTTCCTTGAAGCGTGGACAACGTATGAAATATGCTTTATTGATCCCCTTGTTGGCCACTTTTTTTGTGGCGAACAGTTATTCCCAAGAACGCATTTACCGATGCGGCAATGAATACACCAATACGGTGCCCAATGCGCAGACGCGCGGCTGCAAGCTGGTGGCTGGCGGCAATGTGACGGTGGTGCAGGGCACCCGTCCTGCGGCGGCATCGACACCTGCACGGGCTGCGGCAACGTCGACGGCGGCGCCTGCCGGGGGGCAGCGCGTCGATGCCGGCGAGCAGAAATCACGCGACTCGGATGCCCGCCGAATTCTGGAATCCGAGCTGAAGAAAGCGGAGGCCCGCCAAGCTGAGTTGCTCAAGGAATACAACAGCGGCGAGCCGGAAAAAATTGGCGGTGAGGCGCGCAATTACCAGAAGTATCTGGACCGGGTGGCCGAGCTCAAGGCCAGTCTGGCGCGCAATGAAAGCGATATTGCCGGTATTCGTCGTGAGCTCGGGCGAGTTCCGGCCGCCTCTGCGGCAAAATAGGCGGCTTGAAGAAGCCTACTCCCCCCCCTACCGTCTCTACCGTTTCGCCGGCCGCCTCGGCCGCCGTGCGATTTCATTCGTTTGATCTGTTGGCCACGCTGGTGGCCGTGGTGCATGGCAACGGTGCAGTCTTGTTTGCCAATGCGGCCCTTGAAGATGCGCTGGGTATTTCGCGCCGCGCGATTGTCGGGTCCCATCTTTCCGATAACTTCACGGAGCCGACCCACCTGCAAAATGCCTTGCAGGGCGCCGGTGGCAATGAATTTGCGGCCTTGCGTTACGACGCCTGGCTCAAACGTGTCAATCACGAGCCCATGCCGGTGCATGTGATCGTGACGCAAACCGACAATACGGATGAAATCATTGTCGAGTTGTTGCCGCTGGAGCAGCAGGCCCGCCAGGACCGCGAAGAACGCCTGGCCGAGCAGGCGCAGGCCAACAAAGAGCTGATCCGCAATCTGGCCCACGAAATTAAAAATCCGCTGGGCGGTATCCGTGGCGCGGCCCAACTGCTGGAGATGGAGATTGAGTCGCGGGAACTCATCGAGTACACGCAGGTCATTATTCATGAGGCGGATCGTCTGCAAACGCTGGTGGACCGGCTGCTGGCGCCGCACCGGCGGCCTCATTTGGTGGGCGACGTCAATATTCATGAAGTGTGCGAGCGAGTGCGGTCGCTGATCCTGGCCGAATTCCCCAAGGGCCTCAAAGTGGTGCGTGACTATGACACCTCGATTCCGGAATTTCGAGGTGACCGCGAACAACTCATCCAAACCGTGCTCAACATTGCACATAACGCCTGCCAGGCCTTGGTCGAACAGATCACGGAAGGCGATGCACGCTTGACATTTCGCACACGAATCGCCCGGCAGACCACATTTGGCAAACAACGCTACCGGTTGGCACTGGAATTGCATGTCATTGACAACGGGCCTGGTGTTCCAGACTCGATCAAAGACCGTATTTTCTATCCGCTGGTGTCTGGGCGTGAAGGAGGTTCGGGCTTGGGGCTGACATTGGCGCAAACGTTTGTGCAGCAGCACCATGGCTTGATCGAGTGCGATAGTGTGCCGGGCCACACGGATTTCAAGATATTAATTCCTCTCCCGTAAGCCGGGGGAGGACCGCGCTGGCTCACTTGGTGGCGCTGCGGGCTATGCCGCAAGGTCGCAGGATCTTGCCTTTTAACTACTGACCAGAGGTGATAAAAATATATGAAGCCGATTTGGATCGTAGATGATGACCAGTCCATCCGCTTCGTACTGGAGAAGGCGCTATTGCGTGAGAACCTGCCGACCCGCAGTTTTACCAATCCGCGCGATGTCTTGACCGCGCTGAATACCGCCAATGACGAAAACGGCCCGCAAGTGCTGGTCAGCGACATTCGCATGCCCGGCGGCTCGGGTCTGGACTTGCTGGAAAAAGTCAAAGAGAAATACCCGGGCCTGCCGGTGATCATCATGACCGCCTATTCCGACCTGGACAGCGCCGTGTCGGCCTTTCAGGGCGGCGCGTTTGAATACCTGCCGAAACCATTTGATTTGCCCAAGGCGGTCGAACTGATTCGTCGTGCGGTGGAAGAAAGCCAGCGCGAAGAAGTGGCCGAGGAGCGCATGGCCGACACGCCGGAGATGCTGGGCCAGGCGCCCGCCATGCAGGATGTGTTTCGCGCCATTGGCCGCTTGAGCCAGAGCAATGTCACCGTCATGATCACGGGCGAATCCGGCTCGGGCAAAGAGCTGGTGGCGCGTGCGTTGCACAAGCACTCGCCGCGCGCCAAGGGCCCGTTTGTGGCGATCAACACGGCGGCGATTCCGAAAGACCTGCTCGAATCCGAACTGTTTGGGCACGAACGCGGTGCGTTCACCGGGGCGCAGACCATGCGCCGGGGCCGCTTTGAGCAGGCCGACGGCGGCACCCTGTTTCTGGACGAAATCGGTGACATGCCGTTTGACCTGCAAACCCGGCTGTTGCGGGTGTTGAGCGACGGTCATTTCTACCGCGTCGGCGGTCACAGTGCCGTGAAAACCAATGTGCGTGTGATTGCCGCAACGCACCAGAATCTGGAGCAGCGCGTCAAAGACGGTGCGTTCCGGGAGGATCTGTTTCACCGGCTCAACGTCATTCGCCTGCGTCTGCCCGCGCTGCGCGAGCGCAAGGAAGATGTGCCGATGCTGACGCGTCACTTTTTGCAGCAAAGTGCCGCCCAGCTTGGGGTGGAACCGAAACGGATTTCCGATGCGGCGCTGGTGTGGTTAGGTAATTTTGCCTTTCCCGGCAATGTGCGGCAGCTGGAAAACATCTGCCACTGGGTGACCGTGATGGCGCCGGCACAGGTGATCGAACCGAAAGATTTGCCGCCCGAAGTGGGCGTCACGGAAGGTGGTCTGGGCGAGACCGCGGCGCTGGCACCAATGCTCACGCCATCTCTTTCAGAACATGTCCCCGCAACTGGGTCAGCCGTGCTGGGTGAATCTCAGATGCCGACCGCGGTTCCGATGTTGCAAACCAGTACTGACAATTGGGAGCTGGGTTTGGAGGCCGATGCCATCGCCCTGTTGGCGGCTGGTCGCCATGATGTCTGGGACGCGTTGACGCGCCGGTTTGAATCCAGGCTGATTCTGGCCGCATTGGCCGCCACCCGCGGTCGACGTATTGAGGCGGCGCAAAAACTCGGTATTGGCCGCAACACCATCACGCGCAAGATCCAGGAGCTTGGTTTAGAGTAAATTAGCCTCTAGCCCCCGTCTACTATGCACAAGAGGATACTAAATTAGTAGCATTCAAGTTATGAATCGGCAAGCTCCACGACCACCGGCGCATGGTCGCTGGGGCGTTCATTCTTGCGCGGGGCTTTGTCAATCACGCAGCCGGTCACCAAGGGCTTGAGCGCGTTACTGACCAGAATATGGTCAATGCGCATGCCGCGGTTGCGGGGAAAGGCAAAGTTGCGGTAGTCCCACCACGAATAGCTTTTCTCCGGCTGCGGGAGCAAGCGGTAGGCGTCGTGCAGGCCCAGCGCGATCAGGGCGCGCAGGTGGTAGCGCTCCTCTTCGGTGCAGTGAATGGTGTCTTTCAGTCCCACCGGGTCCCATACGTCGGCATCGTCAAAGGTGATGTTGTAGTCGCCCATCAGCACCAGTTTGGGGTGTTTGGGCAGTTCCTCGCGCACCCAGTCGCGCAGGCCTTTGAGCCAAGCCATCTTGTACTCGAACTTGTCGCTGCCGGGTTCCTGGCCGTTGGGGAAATAGCCGCCAATCACGCGCACGCCATTCACATCGGCACTGATAACCCGTGCCATATCGTCCGAAAAGCCGGGGATGTTCTTCACCACCTCGGTCGGGGGCGTGCGTGACAGCAGCGCCACCCCGTTGTAGGTCTTCTGGCCGAAGCGCTCGGCGTGATAGCCGGCCTGCGTGAAGGCGTCAAGCGGAAACTTGTCGTCCGTCATCTTGAGTTCCTGCAGCACCAGCACATCAACTGGATTGGCGGCGAGCCAGTCCAGCACTTGCGGCAGCCGCACGGTCAGGGAATTGACGTTCCAGGTCGCTAATTTCATGATTAAATAGGGCTCTAGCCCCCGTCCTATCTACGTAAGTGGCTATTAAATATGTAGCGATGCCAGGATGCCGACCAGCAGACCGATGCCGCCGGCGCCGAACATGGCGTACTCCAGCCACTTTTTCTTGGTCAGCAGGGCAATGGCGGCCAGCGCGATGCAAACCTGCAGCACCGTGGTGGACTGCGCCCAGCGGTGGTGCTGGTGCATCTGCTCGTCGCTTTGTTTGTCCCACTGCGTGGCATCGGCTTCGAGCTTGTCGGCCCCGATCTTGATGTCGTTCTTTTCTTTCTCGTAGCGCTCAATCTTGGCCTGGTAGGTGGCCTTCTTGTCATCGGGCGCCAGGTCACGTGCCAGCTCGGCCAGTGACTGTTTGGTGCTCTTGGACTGAAAGTAATTCCACTGGTTGGAAGCTTCGGTTTTCTTGATGGCGGCGTTGTTCTTGAACAGGCCGGCATTGGCCTGGGTGGCGCCGCCCATGTAGCCAAAAATGGCGCCGATGGTGGCCACAATGGCGGTGAACATCGCGATCTGGTTGATCATGCCGCCGTGCTCAGCGCCGTGGCCGCCTTGTTGGGCGTGCTCCAGTTCGTGGTCGTGCGGGCCGTGTACGTGAAAACCATGGTCGGACATTTCAAACTCCTGTGTTCTTGCTGTAGGTGATAAAACTGAAACTCAAACCGGTCGCCGACAGCTGCTTTTCGTGTACGGTCTCGGTCCATTCCGGCCCGAATGTTGGCGCAAAGGCGTCGCCTTCATAAGTCGCGTCGATTTCGGTCACCACCGCCGTGCTGGCCAGCGGCAGGGCCTGGGCGTAAATCTCGGCGCCGCCGATGACCCAAGCATTGCTGTCGGCTGGGCACAAGCTCATGGCCTCGGGCAAAGAGTGCGCGCATAAGGCGCCTTCGGCCTGCCAGTCCGCTTGACGGGTCACCACCACGTTAAGGCGTCCCGGCAATGGTCGAAATTTGGGCGGCAGTGAATCCCAGGTCTTGCGCCCCATGATGACCGGGCAGCCCAGCGTGGTGCGCTTGAAGTGCGCCATGTCTTCGGGCAGGTGCCAGGGCAGGGTGTTGTGGTTGCCGATCACGCCGTTGGCGGCGCGGGCAAAGATCAGGTGCAGTTTCATTTAAACCGCCACCGGCGCTTTGATGGCCGGGTGGCACTCGTAGCCGACCACCTCGAAGTCTTCATATTCGTAGTCGAAGATCGATGCCGGACGGCGCTTGATGTTCAGCGTGGGGTAGGCCAACGGCGTGCGGCTGAGTTGCAGCGCCACCTGCTCCTGGTGATTGGCGTAAATGTGGCAGTCACCGCCGGTCCAGATAAAGTCGCCCACGTCCAGATCGCACTGCTGCGCCACCATGTGGGTGAGCAGGGCGTAGCTGGCGATGTTGAAGGGCACGCCCAGAAAAATGTCGGCGCTACGCTGGTACAACTGGCAGCTGAGTTTGGCTTTTTCGCCCGGGTTGGCGGCGGGCGCCACATAGAACTGAAAGAAGGCGTGGCAGGGCATCAGCGCCATCTTGTCCAGATCGGCCACGTTCCAGGCGCTGACGATGATGCGGCGCGAATCGGGGTTGCTCTTGAGCGTTTTGATGACCTCGGCGATCTGGTCAATGTGGCCGCCATCCGGCGTTGGCCAGCTGCGCCATTGCACGCCATAGACCGGGCCCAAGTCGCCATCCGGGCGTGCCCATTCGTCCCAGATCGAGACGCCGCGCTCTTTGAGCCAGTTGTTGTCGCTGGAGCCGGTCAGAAACCACAGCAGTTCCTGAATGATGGAGCGCAGGTGCACTTTTTTGCTTGTCACCAGCGGAAAGCCTTCGTTCAAGTCAAAGCGCATCTGATAACCAAACACGCTTTTGGTGCCGGTGCCAGTGCGGTCGGCCTTGAACACGCCGTGGCTGTCCACGTGACGCATGAAGTCTTCAAATTGGGAGCGGATGGGGTGTGCGGTCATGGCTGCAGCATTTGGAATGGTTGTCAGGAATCGGGTCAGGCGGCCCCAAACGCGACTTGGACAGGCCGATCAAACCGACTATTTTATGCGGCTCACGGGTTCAGGCCAGCGCGTCGTTCAACTTCGGTCACCACTGCCGCCAGCATTTTTTGCACATCGTGCTGCACCATCGCGCGGCCCAGCAGCAAGGGCACGAAAAAATCCGGCTCCAGGCTGCCGCGATAGGCGATCCGGGTGCCACCCGGATCTGCCGGCGCCAGGTCCCAGCGTGAGGCGTAGTGCTTCATGTTGCCGGAAACCAGCGCCACGTCGAGCGTCGAAAATGGATGTTCGGTTACCCGCACCACCAAATGGATCGCCTGGCGCATGAACAGAAATCCGGCGCGGCCTTCCTGTTCGAGGATGGCTTGCGTGCCGCTACGCGAAATCAGTTTGGAGGACAACAAATCGGGCACGAATTCAGGCAGCCGGCCGTAATCGGTCAGCACCGACCACGTCTGCTGCGGCGTGGCGTGGACGAATCCATTGACCTGTATCTCAAACAAGATGCGCCCCTTTTCTTGATTGCGCTTGACGCTGACTTTGATGTTGCCGTTCGAAGACGCTGTTTTTTTCCAGACCAGTACGGTACAACAAATGGCCAAAAGCAGGAGCAAGTAGGTCACGTGAACAGTAGGGTCGTAAGGCGTGTCAATTGGCAGGCGGCCGGCGACGGCTTACGCGACCCGAACCACCCGCCCCGGATTCATCAAGTTGTGCGGGTCCAGCGCCCGCTTGATGGCCCGCATCATGTCCAGCGCCACGGGTGACTTGTAGTGTTCCAGTTTGTCGACTTTCAGACTGCCGACACCATGCTCGGCCGAAATGGAGCCGTTGAACTGGGCGACCGAGTCAAATACCAGGGTGTTGACCTGTTCTTCGTACTCCCGTAAAAACGCCGCCGCATCCATGCCCTCGGGCGCCTGCACGTTGTAGTGCAGATTGCCGTCGCCCAGATGGCCAAAGTTGACCAGACGCACGCCGGGAATGGCTTTCTGGAGCAGCGCGTCGGTGGCGTGCACAAAAGCGGGGATGCTGGAAACCGAAATCGAGATGTCGTGTTTGATGTTCAGGCCTTCCAGCGCCTGTGCCAGCGGAATGCTTTCGCGGATATGCCACAGTTGGTTGGCCTGCGACAGGGATTCACTCACCACGGCATCCGTCACGCAACCTTGATCGAGCGCGGTTTCGAGCAGGCCTTCAAACTGTTCGCGGGTATGCGTTTCGGACTCATGGGCCGAGTTTTCCAGCAGCACGCAAAAAGGGGCATCCAGGTGCAAGGGCACCAGCAGCATGGGAAAGTGTTTGGTCACCAGACTCAGCGCGAATTGGCTCATCACTTCAAAGCCGGTCAGCCCGGCGCCCAAGTGACGGTGCGCCAGCCCCAGCAAGGTGATCGCATGCTCCAGCGAGGGCACGGCGGCCCAGGCCGTCAGTTGCGAAGCGGGCAGGGGGTACAGCTTCATCGTCGCGGCGGTGATGATGCCCAGCGTGCCTTCCGCGCCAATGAACAGGTTGCGCAGGTCGTAGCCGGTGTTGTCCTTGCGTAAACCACTCAAGCCGTGCCACACCTCGCCTTGCGCGCTGACCACCTCCAGCCCCAGGCACAGGTCGCGCGTATTGCCATAACGCAGCACCTGGGTGCCGCCCGCGTTGGTGCCCAGGTTGCCGCCGAGGGTGCAGGTGCCTTCCGACGCCATGCTCAGCGGAAACAATAAATTTGATTCTTCGGCGCGTTCCTGCAGGTTTTGCAGAATGCAGCCCGCCTCCACCGTCATGGTCAGGTTGTCTGCATCCAGGCTGCGCACGGTGTTCATGCGTTGCAGGCTCAGCACAATTTGATGGCCTGAATCATCGGGCGTGGAGCCCACCACCAGACCGGTGTTGCCGCCCTGCGGCACGATGCTGATGCCGCAGGCCGGATTCAAAGTTTGGTAAGCCGCGCAGGCTTTGACCAGCTGTGCCACTTCTTCGGTGGAAGCGGGCCGGACCACGGCCAAGGCTTTGCCGTGGGACCGTTTGCGCCAGTCTTGTTCCCAGGCGGTCAGGTCGCCGTCGGTGTAGACATGGGCGGCGCCGACGATGTGGCGAAGCGCGTCAAGCAGGGTTTGCATGGCATCAACCTTTATTGTGTACGGCGTTCAGGCGCAGGCGAACGTGCAGGGCGCAGGCGACAAACAGGGTCAGGCACAGCACCACTTCCATCATGGCCAGGTAGTTGCCCGGCACTTTGTCACTGTAGGCCCGCACCGCGCCTTCGGTGAAATAGACCCAAACCAGCAGGCTGACCCAACGGTAGGTGTACATGCGGTTTTTTAACAGTCCCGCCAGCGGGATGCACAAGGGCAACACCTTGAGCGCCAGCCAGGAGCCACCTGGGCGAATCGGGGCTAAAAATAACTCCCAGGCGAGACCGAGCACGATGAGCCCCAGCAAGCTGCCAACAGCCAGGAATCGAGTGGTGGTGACCAGCGGGGGAGGGATGTTTTGTTCTGTATTCATTGCAATGGCATCATAGCGGCCATGAGTTTGCCTCCCATCCCGCCTTATCCTCCCATTCTGACTTGGCCGCAACGCTTTGAAGCCTTGCTCAATAGCCTGTCGACCTTCCCATGGAAGAGCACCGCCGTCACCCTGCGCGAGCGTTTTCGGGAAGATCACCTGGGCCTGACCGCCAGCAGCCTGACTTTCACCACCACCATTGCGCTGGTGCCCTTTTTTACCGTGGCGCTGGCTATTTTCACGGCCTTTCCCATGTTCGCCAAGTTTCAGGGCGTGCTGCAGAAGTGGCTGATTGAAAGCCTGATTCCGGACAATATTGCCCGCCAGGTACTGGGTTACCTCACCCAGTTTGCCGGTCAGGCCAGCAAGCTGGGGGTGGCGGGGGTGGCCCTGTTGTTCGTCACGGCGCTGGCCTTGATTTTCACGATTGACCGCACCCTCAATGGCATCTGGCGGGTGCGCCAGACGCGACCGTTCGGGCAACGGGTGCTGGTGTACTGGGTGGCCATCACCCTGGGGCCGCTGTTGCTGGGCATTAGCCTGACCATCACGTCCTACGCTATTTCGGCGTCCAAAGGCATGGTGGGTGTCGTGCCGGGCGGGGTGCAACTGCTGCTGGATGCGTTGCAGTTTTCCCTGATGGCTGGCGGCATGGCCGCGATGTACCACTTTGTACCGAATATCCAGGTGAAATGGGGGCACGCCATCACCGGCGGCCTGTTCGTGGCGGCCGGTTTTGAGTTGGCCAAGAAGGTGTTGACCCTGTACTTGAGCAAGGTCCCCACCTATTCCGTGGTGTACGGGGCTTTTGCCACCGTGCCGATTTTGCTGATCTGGATTTATGTCGCTTGGGTCATCGTGCTGCTGGGGGCGGTCATCACCGCCTATCTGCCCAGCCTGTTGATGGGCCTGGAGCGCCGGGGTCGATCGCACGGCCTGCAGTTTCAGCTGGCGCTGGAGGCCTTGCAGCAGCTGGACCGCGGGCGGGCTGCCGGCATGAGAGGGTTGACGATTGCGCAACTGTCCCAGATGCTGCGGGTGGACACGCTGCAACTGGAGCCGGTGCTGGAAGCCTTGAGTGCGCTGGACTGGATCGGTCTGCTCCATGAAGAGCTGGCGGGTGAAGCCGCCCGCTACGTGTTGCTGGTGGACCCCGACACCACCCCGCTGGCGCCGCTGCTCAATGAACTGCTGCTGCGCCGGGAAGACACCACCACCAATTTATGGGAAATCAGCCGCTGGTCCTCGATCACCCTGCGGCAGGCGCTATGAATTAAGGAGCGCATGGGCGCTCTTGGATGACGGGACAAGCCCGCCATCGCCGTTCTATAGCTTCAAAAAGCCGGTCAACGCCGCCAGCATCGGCTCCGGTGTCTCGTTCATCTGCTGGTGCCCGCCGGGCAGGTACACCACCTGGCCGTGGCGGGCCTTTTGAATCAGACCTTGCGCCGCTTTGGGGGGCGTCATCTGGTCGACGCTGCCCAGCACAAACAGCACCGGACAGCTCACTTGCGCCATCGCTTCTTCGCCATGGGTGTAGCTGTCGCAAGCTTTGAACCCGGTGTGAAAGAGGTTGACGTTGGCATTGCTGGCCAGCACCCGGCGGCCCAGGGCCAGGGATGCCCCGTAGACCCAGGTGCCCGGCCCCATGGCAGAAGGCGGCGGAGCCAGGGTGGAGCGGGAAAAGATATTGACCATCTCCAATGCCTTCATCGGCTCGTTCAGTGACGCGTCCAGCAGCGCCGGTGACACTTTCATCGGGAAAGCGATGCCCACCAGCACCAGCTGGCTGATCCGGTCGGGCGCGCGGGCGGCGGCTTCCAGCGCAATCAGGGAGCCAAAGCTGTGACCGACCAGGGCGGCTTTGGCCAGGCCCGCCGCGTCCATCAAGGCCAGCACAAAATCGGCGGCGTCTTCCACCGTGGCCGGTGGCGCGCCCGCGCTGCGGCAGTAACCGGGCAGGTCCACCGCCAGCACGTTCCAGCCGTGATGCGCCAGATAACGGGTTTGCAAAATCCACACGCTGTGATCGTTCAACACGCCGTGCAGAAAGATGACGGTTGGCTTGGCGGCGTCAAAAGGTTTGCCGCCGGTGTAGCAATAGGTACTGTGACCGTTGACGATGAAGTTCATGCTGCTGTCCCCGTCGATTTTTCCGCGGTCTTGAGGGCGCGTTTCAAGTCGTCAATCAGGTCATCCGCGTCTTCCAGACCAATCGACAGGCGGATCGTGCCTTGCGTGATGCCGCCCGCCGCCAGTGCTTCGTCGCTCATGCGGAAATGGGTCGTGCTGGCCGGGTGAATCACCAGGCTGCGGCAGTCGCCGACGTTGGCCAGGTGGCTGAAGACTTTCAGACTTTCGACAAATTTCTTGCCTTGCTCTCGGCTGCCTTTCAGGTCAAAACTGAACACCGAGCCGGCGCCGCGCGGCAACAGCTTTTGCGCCAGCGCATGGCTGGGGTGCGATTCCAGCAGGGGATGGCCGACGCGCGATACAAACGCTTGCTGGCTCAAAAATTCAACCACTTTGCGTGTGTTGCTCATGTGGCGTTCCATGCGCAGCGACAAGGTTTCAATCCCTTGCAGAATCAGCCAGGCGGAATGCGGGCTCAAGCAGGCGCCAAAGTCGCGCAGACCCTCGCGCCGGGCCCGCAGCAGGAAGGCGCCTACCGTCGACTCCTCCGTGAACACCATGTTGTGAAAGCCCGCGTAGGGCGTGGTCAGTTCCGGAAATTTGCCTGATTTGTCCCAGTCAAAACTGCCGCCGTCCACCACAATGCCGCCGATCACGGTGCCGTGGCCGCTCAAAAACTTGGTGGCCGAGTGGTAAATCAGGTCCGCTCCATGGGCAAACGGCTTGATCAGCCAGGGCGAGGTGAGGGTGGAGTCCACCAGCAACGGCACGCCGGCTTCGTGGGCAATGGCCGAGATGGTCGGAATGTCCAGCACTTCCAGCCCCGGGTTGCCGACGGTTTCGCCAAAAAACAGTTTGGTATTCGGCCGCACGGCGGCACGCCAGCCGTCGATGTCGCCGGGTTTGACGAAGGTCGTCTCAATACCAAAGCGGCGCATGGTGTAGTGCAGCAGGTTTTGCGAGCCGCCATACAGGGCGGTGCTGGCCACGATGTGCGAGCCCGCTCCCATCAGCGTGGCCACGCTCAGGTGCAGCGCCGCCTGGCCGCTGGCCGTGGTGACGGCGCCAATGCCGCCCTCCAGCGCCGACACGCGTTGCTCCAGCACCGCATTGGTCGGGTTGCTGATGCGCGAGTAGACGTGGCCGGCACGTTCCAGGTTAAAGAGTGCCGCTGCATGGTCGCTCGACTCGAAAACGAAAGACGTGGTGAGGTGAATCGGCACGGCGCGGGCGCCGGTTGCCGGGTCGGGTGCGGCGCCGGCGTGCAAGGCCAGAGTGTCAAAACCGGGGTCTGAATAACCGGGCATGGGTTTCCTTCATTTTTTGGAACAGGCTTATTCGCCTGGTCTTTATCAGTGGGGGGTGGGAATCGGCTTATTGTGGGCTATATTTCGCTCAGAACAGCTTATTTGCGGGTCATTAACAAGTCACGAGGATCAATATGAAAGTCAGCGATATATTGCGCGTCAAGGGCAGTACCCTTTATACAGCCACCCCGGACGAGCCACTGGCGCGGGCGTTGGACCTGATGGCAGAACGGGACATCGGCTCGCTGGTGGTCATGGAGCATGGCGATCTGGTCGGCATGCTGACGTTTCGCGAGGTCATTCAGACCGTGGTGAAAAACGGCGGCACCATTGGCACGACGGTGGTTCGTACCGCCATGGACGATGCGCCGCTGACTTGCACCACCGAGACCGATATGGACGAGGTGCGCCGCATGATGCTGGAGCGCCATGCCCGTTACATGCCAGTCATGGACAAGAAAATGTTGATGGGTGTCATCAGTTTCTACGACGTCGCCAAGGCGGTGGTGGACAGTCAGAACTTTGAAAACAAAATGCTCAAAGCCTATATCCGTGACTGGCCGGAAGGGGATGAGGCAGCTCCTGCTGCGTAAATTGATGCCGGCCTTCGGGCTTGGCCGTGCTGCTCGGGGATAATCACTCCCCATGAGCGGTAACACTTTCGGAAATCTCTTCGCAGTCACCAACTTTGGTGAATCCCACGGTCCGGCCATTGGCTGCGTGATTGACGGTTGCCCGCCGGGCATGACCTTGAGCGAGGCTGACATTCAGCCTGATCTGGACCGCCGCCGGCCTGGCACCAGTCGCTTTGTGACGCAGCGCAACGAGCCGGATGCGGTGGAAATCCTCTCCGGCGTCTATGAAGGCAAGACCACCGGCACGCCGATCTGCCTGCTGATCAAGAACACCGACCAGCGCAGCAAGGATTACGGCAACATCCTGGAGTCGTTTCGCCCCGGCCACGCGGATTACACCTATTTTCAGAAATATGGCATTCGCGACCCACGCGGTGGCGGCCGCTCCTCCGCGCGCCTGACGGCGCCTATGGTGGCGGCCGGTGCCGTGGCCAAGAAATGGCTGTTTGAGCACTATGGCACGGTGTTTCGGGGCTGCATGACGCAGGTGGGTGAATTGCCCATTGCGTTCGAGTCCTGGGACCTGGTGCCCAACAACGCCTTTTTTGCACCCGTGGCGGATGTCTCGGCGCTGGAAGCCTACATGGATGCGCTGCGCAAGGCCGGTGACTCCTGCGGTGCCCGCATTCGCGTCTCCGCCGCCAATGTACCGGTGGGTCTCGGCGAGCCGTTGTTTGACAAGATGGACTCCGATATTGCCTTCGCCATGATGGGCATCAATGCCGTCAAAGGGGTGGAAATTGGGGCCGGTTTTGCCAGTGTCTCGCAACGCGGCACCACCCATGGCGATTCCCTCTCGCCACAGGGCTTCCGCTCCAACAATGCGGGCGGCGTGCTGGGTGGCATCAGCACCGGGCAAGACCTGGAGGTGTCGATTGCCATCAAACCGACCAGTTCCATCATCACGCCGCGCGAGTCGATCGATATCAACGGCCAGTCCACCGAAGTCATCACCAAGGGCCGGCACGACCCCTGCGTCGGCATCCGTGCCACACCCATCGCCGAGGCCATGCTGGCGCTGGTGGTGATGGAGCATGCGCTGCGGCAGCGCGCCCAGTGCGGCGATGTGGCGGTGGGCTTGAAGCCCATCAGCGCGTCGGCCTGATCTTTTTTGGCGCCAGAGGGCGGCATGCCTGATTCCGACACGTCCGCCCGGCGCCGCCACCTGATCCCGTTTGCGGCGCTGTCCGCCAGTTATTTCGCCCACATCGGGTTTTTCAATCCGTACCTGCCTCTCTGGTTGAAAGATATGGGGCTGGGCATTTTTGCCATCAGCCTGCTGACTTCGATCCAGGCGGCGACGCGTCTTTTTGCCCCTTATGCCTGGGGCGCGCTGAGTGACCATACCGGCGAGCGCGTCAAGCTCTTGCGCCTGGGTGCCAGCGTGGCCCTGCTGGCTTCCTTGGGTTTGTGGTTCAACCTCGGGCTTTGGTGGCTGGCGGCCGTGTTGCTGTTGATGTTCACCCACACCAGCGCCATGATGCCGATGAGCGAGTCGGCCATGGCGCATCTGGTCAGCAGCGGTGGTGCCTTCGATGCCCGGCGCTATGGCCGGGTACGCTTGTGGGGCTCGATGGGCTTTCTGGTCACGGTGTTGCTGGCCGGCTTCTGGTTTGAGCAGTTCGGCATGGCGCATTTTCCGGCCTGGACCGTGCTGACCCTGCTGGCTGTGGTCATCAGTGCGTGGCGTTTGCCGGACCTGAAAGAAGAGGTGCATGCCCACGCGCGCAAGGTCGCCGTCTGGCCGGTCTTAAAACAACGAGCGGTGCAATGGCTGTTTGCCTCGATCTTTTTCCATGTGCTGTCGCACATGGGCATCTATGTTTTTCTTTCCCTGTATCTGGATTCGCTGGGCTACAGCAAAACCATGATTGGCCTGCTGTGGGCGGTGTCGGTGCTGGTGGAGATTGGCTGGTTTTTTACCCAGAGTCGCTGGTTGCCGCTGATGAGTCTGACCGGTTGGCTCGTGCTGTGTGGGGCGGTCACGGCGTTGCGCATGGGTCTGACGGCCACCAGCGCCACCGTATTGCCCGTGCTGTTGCTGGCGCAGATGCTGCACGCGCTGACGTTTGCGGCGCACCATTCGGTCTGTATCGCCTTGCTGTCGCACCATTTTCCCGGGCGTTTGCGCGGTCGCGGGCAGGCGCTTTACACCGTGGCGGGCTATGGGTTTCCGGGCGTCTTAGGGGGCCTGGCTGGTGGTGCTTTAAGTGCAAAGTATGGTCTAGCCGCCGTATTCATTGCGACATGCGCTACTGGTTTAATAGCAACGGCTTGTGCTTTACGGGTTTGGCGGCTCCAGCATCCCGCCACTGCTGGCCAGGGGTAAAACTACTGATCTGCAAGCGGCGTGGCTAAGTATTAACCCTTGCTCCAGGTCAAGGTTTATTTTTCTGGAATGTGCTAGTTCCTGTAATTTCAGAAAATACTGAAAACTCAGAAGAAAGCCGCCATGAACCTTCCTCCTCTTACTCAGCGTTTTGTCCTGCATTTTGGCGAGATGGGCAGCCGCTGGGGTATCAACCGCACGGTGGGGCAAATCTATGCGCTGCTCTATGTGTCGGCCAAACCGCTCAATGCCGACGAAGTGGGCGAGGCGCTTTCATTTTCACGCTCCAACGTGAGCATGGGCCTGAAAGAATTGCAATCCTGGAGCCTGGTGCGCTTGATTCACCAGCCCAACGACCGCCGCGAATATTTCCAGGCGCCCGAAGACGTGTGGGCGATCTTTCGCACGCTGGCGGCGGAGCGACGCAAGCGCGAGATTGATCCCACGCTTTCCATGCTGCGCGATGCGCTGATGGAGCAGCCCAGCGTGGCGGAAGATATCCACGCCCAGGCGCGCATGAAGCAGATGCACGAGTTCATTGAGCTGATGACCGACTGGCTCGACGACGTGCAGAAAATGGACTCGGCCACGCTGGCCAGCCTGATGAAGATGGGCTCCAAAGTGCAGAAGCTGCTGGAGATCAAAGAGCGGGTGAAGCAGGTGTTCACATCCACCACCGAGGCCCCGAAATCAACCGTTCAAAAAGTTGAACGCCCGGCACCAGAACCCCTTTCCTTCGAGGCACACCAAGATGCAAACCTTTGACCCCGTCCAACTGGCCCGCATCCAGTTTGCGGCCAACATGACCTTCCACATCCTGTTTCCGACCATCAGCATCGCGATGGGCTGGGTGCTGCTGTTTTTCAAAACCCGCTTCGTCGCCACCGGCCAGCCGCACTGGATGGACGCCTACCAGTTCTGGGTGAAAATCTTTGCGCTCACCTTTGCGCTGGGTGTCGTCAGCGGCATCACCATGAGCTTTCAGTTTGGGACCAACTGGCCCGGCTTCATGACCACGGTCGGTAACGTGGCCGGACCGCTGCTGGCCTACGAGGTGCTGACCGCGTTCTTTCTGGAAGCCACCATGCTCGGCATCATGCTGTTCGGGCGTGGGCGGGTCAGTGAACGGGTGCATACCTGGGCCACCTTCCTGGTGGCGGCGGGCACCACGGCCTCGGCGTTCTGGATTCTGGCGCTCAACTCCTGGATGCACACGCCAGCCGGCTTTGAGATGATCAACGGCCAGGCCCATGTGACCAGTTGGTTCGAGGTGATTTTCAACCCGTCGTTCCCCTACCGCTTCAGCCACATGCTGCTGGCCTCGGGCCTGACGGTGGCGTTTTTGCTGGCCGGTATCAGTGCTTTTCGCTGGCTCAAACAGGACCGCGGGGCGGATGTCAATGCGGGACTGCACACCGGCATTTATATCGCCGCTTTGTTGATTCCGATCCAGATCGTGGTGGGCGATCTGCATGGCGTGAACACACTGCATCACCAGCCGGCCAAGATTGCCGCGATGGAGGGCATTTGGGAGACGCAACGCGGCGCGCCTGCCGTGCTGTTTGCGTTGCCGGATGCGGCCACACAGTCCAACCAGTTTGAGCTGGCTATTCCGAAGCTCGCTTCGCTTTACCTCACGCACGACTGGAATGGCGAGGTCAAAGGCATCAAGGAATTTGGCGATCAACATCCACCGGTGGCGCCGGTGTTTTGGGCGTTCCGGACCATGGTTGGCGTCGGCTTGCTGATGTTGGCGGTGAGTTGGTTCAGTGTCTGGCAGACCCGCCGGCAGCGGTCGATCCAGCCGTGGCTGGCCCGGGTGCTGGTGGCCATGACCTTTGCCGGCTGGGTCGCCTTGATTTCTGGCTGGTACACCACCGAAATCGGCCGCCAACCGTGGCTGGTGCAGGGCGTGTTGACTGCTGCGCAAGCCGCCTCCAACGTGCCCGCGTCCAACATTGCACTGACGCTGGTGATGTACCTCACCTTGTACGTGACGCTGCTTTTTTCCTACATCAAAGTGGTGTTTTACCTGGCCAAAAAAGCGACCCTGAAAGAGGGCAGCGTGCACACCGGCGGTGTAGCGAATGCAGAGCCCGCCGTTCAAGGAGCACAACATGCTTGACCTCATTCCCGACCTCACCCAAGCCGCCGGTTGGCTGCCGCTGGTGTTCGCCCTGGTGATGGCGCTGGCCATGCTGGCCTATGTGATTCTGGACGGCTACGACCTGGGTGTGGGTGTGCTGCTGCGCCGGGCTGATGACGTGGCACAAAAAGACGCCATGATTGCCAGCATCGGCCCGTTTTGGGATGCCAACGAGACCTGGCTGGTGCTGGGCGTGGGGGTGCTGCTGGTGGCCTTCCCGCTGGCACACGGTGTAATTTTGGGCGCACTGTATTTGCCGGTGGCCCTGATGCTGGTGGCGCTCATGTTGCGCGGGGTGGCGTTTGATTTTCGGGTCAAAGCCCGTGTCGAACACAAGCCGCTCTGGGACCGTGCTTTTTACACCGGTTCGCTGCTGGCCGGCTGGTCGCAAGGTTTCATGCTTGGAGGCTTGATTACCGGCTTCAAGGACGATCTGTGGAGTCAACTGTTCAACGCGCTGATCGGTCTGTGCCTGGTGGCCGCCTATTGCCTGCTCGGTGCGGGCTGGCTGATCATGAAAAGCGAAGGTGTGCTGCAGCTCAAAGCCGTGGCTTGGGCGCGGGGCAGTCTGGGCTTTACGGCGGCGGGGGTGGCTGCAATCTCAATCATGACCCCGTTGGTCAGTCCGCGCATTTTCGAGAAATGGTTCAGCTTTCCCAATCTGGTGATGCTGCTCCCGATTCCGGCGATGACACTGGCCCTTTTTTGGGTGATGGCGCGCAGCTTGAAGCGGTTGCCGACCCGGCTGGAACAAGGCAACCAGTACGGTGCGGCCGTGCCGTTCGCCTGCACCGTGGGCGTGTTCCTGCTGGCGTTTTACGGGCTGGCCTACAGCCTGTTCCCGTGGCTGGTGGTAGACCGCATCACGCTCTGGCAAGCCGCCAGCGCACCGGAAGCACTGATGGTGATTTTTTATGGCGTGGTGGTGGTGCTGCCGGTGATCATTGGCTACACCGTGTTTGCCTACCGCGTGTTCTGGGGCAAGTCCACGGCTTTGAAGTACTGACGGACAGCACCGATAATCAGCGCCATAGGGGCAAGCACTGCCCCCAACTGATTCATGGAAGCTGCTTAATGAAAACTGCCTTGATCCTCAATGGCCCCAACCTCAACCTGCTGGGCACGCGTGAACCGGCGGTGTATGGCTCGCAAACGCTGGTCGATGTCGAAAAGCTGTGCGCCCAGGCCTGCACCACCCACGGTTTCGCGCTGGACTTTCGCCAAAGCAACCACGAAGGCCAGTTGGTTGACTGGCTGCACGAGGCCGGGCGGCTGCACGCCACCGGCAAGTTGGCTGGTGTCATTTTGAATGCCGGCGCCTACACGCACACCTCCATTGCGCTGTTTGACGCGATTAAGGGCACGGGCATCAGCCTGATTGAACTGCACATTTCCAACGTGTTTGCGCGTGAGGCGTTTCGCCATCACTCCTATATTTCACCCGCGGCCAAGGCCGTGATATGCGGCTTGGGTGTCAGTGGTTACGCGCTGGCCATTGCCGGCTTGGCCACGATGCAAACAGGAGTCTCCGCATGACTTTGAAAACCCCTGAACTGCTGGCGCCAGCCGGCTCGCTGACGATGCTGGAAACCGCCATGGCCTTTGGCGCCACCGCGGTCTATGCCGGCCAGCCACGCTATTCGCTGCGCGTGCGCAACAACGACTTTGGCAATATCGAGGTGCTGAAACAAGGCATTGACCGGGCGCACGAACTGGGCAACAAGTTCTTTTTGGTTTCCAACATTTTCCCGCACGACAACAAGATCAAAAGCTATGTGCAAAACATGGCGCCCGTGATTGCGCTGAAGCCGGACGCCATGATCATGTCCGATCCCGGCCTGATCATGATGGTGCGCGAAACCTGGCCTGAGATGGAAATCCATCTCTCGGTGCAGGCCAATACCGTTAATTCAGCCGCGGTGAAATTCTGGAAAAGCGTCGGTGTCAGCCGCGTGATTCTGTCGCGCGAATTGTCGCTGGACCAAGTGGCGCAGATTCGCCAGGAGTGCCCGGACACCGAACTGGAAGTGTTTGTGCACGGTGCCCTGTGCATCGCTTACTCGGGGCGGTGCCTGCTGTCGGGCTACTTCAACCACCGCGACGCCAACCAGGGCAGTTGCACCAACTCCTGCCGCTGGGACTACAAAACCCAGCCCGGTGTGGTCGATGCCTCGGGCGACATTCTGGCGCCGCAGGCGGCTGCCGAGCGGGAGCGCGAAGGCCAACACTCTGAGGTCTATGTGATCGAGGAAAGCCAGCGCCCCGGCAGTTACATGCCGATTGAAGAGGACGAGCACGGCACCTACGTCATGAATTCCAAGGATTTGCGAGCCATCGAACACGTCCAGCGGCTGGTGGAAATCGGCATCGATTCGCTCAAGATCGAGGGTCGTACCAAGAGCCCGTATTACGTGGCGCGTACTGCCCAGTCCTATCGCCAGGCGATTGACGATGCCGTGGCCGGGCGTGAGCTGGACCCGGCTTTGCTGGGGCAGTTGGAAGGCCTGGCGAACCGGGGCTACACCTCCGGTTTCTTTCAACGCCATACACCCGAGTCCACCCAAAATTACCTGCGTGGTTATTCCGAGTCGGGTCGCAGCCTGTATGTGGGCGACGTGCTGTCGTTTGACGCCGCGCGTGGTTTGGCGGAAGTCAACGTCAGAAACAAATTTGCGGTGGGCGACTGGCTGGAAATCATCCACCCTCAAGGCAACCATAACGTGCAGCTCACTAGCATGGAAAACGGGGAGGCTGAGCCGATGGCGGTGGCGCCCGGCAGTGGCCATGTCGTCTGGTTGCCGCTGCCGGCCAGTGCGGTGGGCGCTTTTGTGGCGCGCTACGTGAGCGACAAAGAGTTTGAAGGTACGCCTAACGAGGTCACTGCCTGAAAGCCTGACCGAGCGACTGTTCCATGGCTGAAGCCGCTGCACTGCCCCTGCTGGAAATCCGCGAGGAGGAGGTCGAGATCACGGCCATCCGGGCGCAGGGGGCGGGCGGGCAAAACGTCAACAAAGTGTCCAGCGCGATTCATTTGCGCTTTGACATTCCCGCTTCCTCGCTGCCCGACGATGTGAAGGAGCGCCTGCTGGCGTTGCATGACAGCCGCATCACCAAGGCGGGCGTGCTGATCATCAAGGCGCAGCAGCATCGCACGCAGGAGATGAACAAACTGGACGCTTTTGTCCGTTTGCATGAACTGGTGAACAGTGTGGCGCGTGCACCCAAAAATCGACGCGCCACCAAGCCCAGCTATGGCTCGAAGCAAAGAGCGCGCGTGGCCAAAAGCCAGCGTTCCGAAACCAAAGCCTTGCGCGGCCGGGTCAATGAGTGATTTGGAGTGAGGCTACCGTTGAGCCACGTCAAAACGACCGTTTTCTTGGGGCGTCAGTATTCAAGATTTTGACCGAAGGAGAATGAACCATGGCTGCGCAACGTATTGTCCTCATCCAAGGCCACCCCGATGCGGTGTCACGTCATCTGGGTCATGCGCTGGAAGATGCCTATGCGCAGGGCGCCGAGGCGGCCGGGCACGAGGTGCGGCGTATTCCCGTTGCGGAACTCGATTTCCCGTTGCTTCGCAGCCAGCAAGCCTGGGAGGAGGGCGCTCTGCCTGCCTCGCTGGTACAGGCGCAGACGGACATTGCCTGGGCCCAACATCTTGTGCTGTTTTTTCCGCTGTGGCTGGGCGACATGCCCGCTGTGCTCAAAGGTTTTCTGGAGCAGGTGGCCCGTCCGGGCTTTGCATTCAAAGCGGACGCGAACAACACGTTTGGAAAAAAAGGGCTGACCGGGCGCTCGGCCCGGGTGGTGGTCACCATGGGTATGCCGGCGTTGATCTACCGGTGGTACTTTCGCGCCCACAGTGTAAAAAATCTGGAGCGCAACATCCTCGGCTTTGTCGGTATCTCACCGGTCAACGAAACGCTCATCGGCATGGTGGACAAGTTGGACGACGTTGGCGTCAAAAAGTGGACAGACAAGCTGCACAAACTGGGAGCCGCTTCGCAATAGAGGGGTCATGATCCTGACATGTTGACTCCCAACAATGGGGCGATCCTTTACCTACTGGAGCGTCTTGATGGATCGTCGCAATTTTTTGAATTCAACTGCGGTGTTGGGCGGCGTTGCCATCGCCGCGCCCGGGTTCGCGCTGGCACAAACCGCGCCTGCGGTGATCACGCGCGACGCCATGCGGCCGCAGATGGCCCATGGCATTCAGAGCGGCGACCCCACCTCGGATGGAGCTGTCATCTGGACGCGCAGCGACCGGCCCGCACGTCTTTGGCTGGAGTGGGCCACCACCGCCAGTTTTGCCAATGCCACCCGCGTGCGGGGCCCGTATTTGATGGAAGAGAGCGACTTCACCGGGCGCGTGGATCTGACGGGCTTGCCCGCCGGGCAGGAGATTTTTTATCGCGTGGTGCTGCAGGACCTGCATAACGAGCGCGTCTTGTCGGAGGCCATGCCCGGCCACCTGCGGCTGCCGGCTGCCGCGGGCACCAGGGCTGTGCGCGACGTGCGTTTTACCTGGAGCGGCGACACCGCCGGCCAAGGCTGGGGCATCAATGAAGCTTGGGGCGGCATGAAAATCTATGAGCAAATGCGCAAGGTCAACCCAGATTTCTTTTTGCACAGCGGTGACGCCATTTATGCCGACGGCCCGATCCAGGCGCAAGTCAAGCTGCCCGATGGCTCGATCTGGAACAACCTGGTGACGGAAGAGGTGAGCAAGGTGGCGGAGACGCTCAGCGAATACCGCGGCCGCTATCGCTACAACCTGATGGACGCCAACGTGCGCCGTATGGCGGCGGACGTGCCGCAAATCTGGCAGTGGGATGACCACGAGGTGTGCAACAACTGGTCCGATTCCAAGGACCTGAGCGCCGACAAACGCTATACCGAAAAGAACGTGCCGTTGCTGGTGGCGCGCGCCACCAAGTCGTTTCTGGAATATGCGCCACTGCGCCGCACCGCCGATGTGGAGAGCGAGCGGGTCTATCGCCATCTGCCGCAGGGCCCGTTGCTGGACCTGTTTGTGGTGGATATGCGCAGCTACCGTGGCCCCAACAGCCACAACCTGCAAACCAGCGAGACCGAAGAGAGCGCCTTCATGGGGCGGCCGCAAATTGCCTGGTTGCTCGACGGCCTCAAACGCTCCAAATCGGTGTGGAAAGTGATTGCCGCGGACATGCCGATCAGCCTGCAGGTGGCCGACGCTCAGGATGCCGACGGTCGCAACAAATGGGAAGCGGTGGCCAACGGCGACGATGGCGCGCCACTGGGCCGCGAGCTTGAAATGGCCCGCCTGCTGCGCGAGATCAAACGCGCCGGCATCAAAAACGTGGTGTGGTTGACGGCCGATGTGCATTACACCGCCGCGCATTACTTTGACCCGGCCAAAGCCAAGTTCGGCGACTTTTCTCCGTTTTGGGAATTCGTGTCCGGCCCCTTGAATGCCGGCAGCTTTGGCCCCAACAAAACCGATGCTACTTTTGGCATGCAGGTGGTGTACCAAAAAGCGCCGCAGGAACAAAACACCGCCCCCACGGCCGGCCTGCAGTTTTTTGGTCAGGTCGACATTGATGCCAAGAGCAAAGCCTTGACGGTCACCCTCAAGGACCTCACGGGCGCCTCGCTCTATGCCAAGACGCTGGCACCACAGCGGGCCTGAATGGGCAAGAGATCGGGTGCGCTAATCGATCTCTTTTTTGGCTGAATACATGGCCAAGTCAGCGCGGTGCGTCAGTGTTTCAACGGAGTCTCCGGGCTGCGCCTGGGCAAAGCCGACGCTGATCGTCACCCGCAACCCGTCTTGAATGTCGGCCCAGTCGAAGTTTTGCACCGCCGCCCGGATCCGTTCGCAGACCTGTTCCACGTCCAATGCGTCGGCGTGTCCGAACGCCAGCACAAACTCGTCGCCGGCCAGACGCGCCGGCATGTCCCCCTCGCGCAGGTGCGATTTGAGAATCTGCGCAATGCACTGAAGCACCTGATCCCCGATTTGATGTGAAAACCGGTCATTGATCTGCTTGAACTGGTCAATGTCAATCAAGGCCACAAAGGGTGGCCGTCCCCGCGCCAAACCTTGGCTCAGCAATCCGGGGACAATCTCCGTGAAGCGGCGGCGGTTGGCCAGACCCGTCAACGGATCTTCAAACGAGAGTTTCTCAAGGGTCTTGGAGGTGGCCTCGATGCGCTGGATATCCTCGTGATTTTTGCGCACCTTGAGTTGCCAGGCGACCACTGCCGTGCGGCTTTTCAGGAAATCATTGCGCAGGCTCTGCTCGCGCATTCGCAGCGCTGTGAGTTCCTCCCGCGCCGCCTTCTCGTGTCCCTGCTCGGCCAGGATCTGGGAGGCGAGCAAGTGCCCAATGGCGACCATGGGCTCGTGCTCGGTTTCAATCGCCATTTCAAGCATCTTGCGGATGCGCTGCTCTGCACTAAGCCAGTCTTTGCGGGCCCAGGCGATTTCGGCGCGCAACCAGAACTCCAGGATGGACAGCGAGGTGTTCCAGGGGAATTTGGCGGCCCAGGCCGCACAGATCTCGACTTCGGACTCAGCGGCTTCTAGTTGCCCCCGCCAGCAACTTTCAATGCCTGCCAGCAGCAGCCACAACGCCTGGCTGATCACGTAGACACCTTGCAGGATGCCGGTTGACTTTCCCGCATCCAGCGGGGTTGTATTGACTTCCCGCAGTGTCTGCAAACGGTCAAGCGCGGGGAGTTGTCCTGTGTAATAGCGTTCGTAAAAGAGCCGCATAATTTCCGTGTTGCGCTGATTCAGCCACGGTAATAAAGCATCTGAACCCAGACCCTGGCGCTCCAGGACCGAGATGGCGGTGGTAAAGGCTTCATCCGCCTTGTCGTAGCTGCGGCCGTAGGCATAGGCGAGGCCCAGGTAGTTGCAGGACAGTGCCAGCGCAGGCCCAGACGGTAACAACTCGCTCAAGTGCCGGCTTAACAACGCGGTTTCTACCGCCTCTTCGCTTCGACCCAGCACGCTGTAGGTATACGACACGATCGTGAGCGCTTCGGATTCGCCGGCCGCATCGCCGATCAACTGAAACAGATAAGCCGCACGTCGGCTGGACTGGTTGGCGCGCCTGAAGCGCGAAACCATGCGGTCACCGTTGGCCAGACACAAGAGCGCCTGGGCTTCCAGTTGCAGGTTTTGTCTTTCCCGGGCCGCCGCTACAACGGACTTGGCCAATGCCTGACAGGCGAGTGCATCGCCGACACGAAGCTTTGCGCGCGCTTCGTCCAGCAAGGACTCAACATTGTCCCTCGGCATTTCATGGACATCGTTTCCCATAAACCCATTCTGATGGCCCGGAATGCCTTCTTTGAGGCATTGACACCGAGATCTGTAATTGACAAACCAACGCCGTGCGGCGAAACAAGCGCTGACAAAGCCACCGATGTTGGATATTTGTCGCCCGCTCAATGTGCCCAATCAAAAAGGCAGCGCGAGGACTTCAAAGCCGGGCGTGATCTGAGTCATTCCCGCTGCAACCCAGCCACCCTTCCAGTCAAAATACCGGGATAGGGTCTGAAGCTTTGCGTCTGCAGCTTCCGCTGCATTTGCCAATGCAAAAAAGTGTAACAGTTTGTATTGAATCTGTGGGGAGATTTTTGCCAACGGATTTCGGCAGATCCAGCGGCAGGGCGCCATGGCAGGGGACAATACGGCTGTTCACTAATGTATTGACCACGGTAGCTTCGGCCGGCATGGGTCAGCATGGGTGGACCACGTTTTGTCGGCAAAAGGATCAATTTAAAACATGGCTATTCAGTGGTTCCCGGGTCATATGCATTTGACCAAAAAAGCCATCAGTGACCGCATCAAGAACATTGATGTCGTGATTGAGTTGCTCGACGCGCGCCTGCCAGGGTCAAGTGCCAACCCCATGCTGGCTGAACTCACCCAGGGCCGGCCTACCTTGAAGGTGCTGAACAAACAGGATTTGGCCGACCCGGCCATCACGGCGCAGTGGCTGGCGCATTACAACAGTCAGCCCGGCACCCGGGCACTGGGTCTGGATGCCAGCGTCTCCGCTCCCGCCAAGGCCCTGATCAAGGAATGCTTCGCGCTGGCGCCCCATCGCGGCGGCAATGTCAAGCCGATGCGCGTGCTGATTTGCGGCATTCCCAATGTGGGTAAATCCACGCTGATCAACACCCTCACCGGTAAACGCGCAACCAAAACCGGCGATGAAGCCGGCATCACCAAACTGGAGCAGCGCATCTCGCTGGCGGACGATTTTTACCTCTACGACACGCCCGGCATGCTGTGGCCGCGCATCATCGTCGCCAAAAGCGGCTACAACCTGGCCGCCAGCGGCGCCATTGGTCGCAACGCCTTTAACGAAGAAGAGGTGGCGCTGGAGCTGCTGGAATACCTGAAAACCCATTACGCCCGTCTGGTGGAAGCGCGCTTCAAGCTGGACGCGGTGGCCGTTATGACCGATGAAGAACTGTTAGCCGCCATTGGCCGCAAACGGGGCGCCCTGCAGGGGGGCAATCGCGTCAACATGCAAAAAGCCGCCGAGATTGCCATCTACGACTTTCGTGCGGCCGTGATGGGTCGGATGACGTTGGAAACCCCAGAAGAATTTGCCTTGTGGCTGGTCGCCGGGCAAAAGCTGGATGCCGAGCGTCAGGTCAAGAAAGATGCGATTGAACTCGACCGCAAGATCCGGTTCAAGCAAATTCCGCGTCCCAATTCGCGCGATGTTTCTTGAGGGTTAAGTGCCGCGGCGCAGCACCAGGTCTGAACATGGAAAGGCAACACACGGCAGCGCGTAGCCCTCGGCTTTTTCTTCGGCACTCAGGCCCGGCCACTCGATGTCGTAACGGACCTCGCCGCGCACCAGTTGCGCAATGCAGGTGCGGCAGGTTCCGTTGCGGCAGGAGCTGGGCCAATCGATGCCGCCCTGCTCCAGCGAGGCCAGCAGGGGCTGATGGGTCCAGGCATCAACCTGCTGTCCATCAGCCTCCAGGCTGGCGATGAAAAATGGCGGGGCTTGCGTGATATCCATTCCTCTATTGTATGAGTCATTAAATCAGCCTATAGCCCTTGTCAGCGCTGTATTCACAGCTATAAAATAAATAGCATATTGCACCTACTACCGTCCATCATGAAAACCATTCTTCCCCTGAGCTTGCTGATCAAGCCGGCTCAAAACGACCCGCAACCCCTCGTTCTTTACCACGGTCGCAACTGTCCGGACGGCTTTGCGGCGGCCCTGGCGGCTTGGCTTTTTTACGAGGGCAAGGCGGAGTTTTTGGGCCTGGACCATGGTGACATCAAGTCGGTGGCCGACCTGCCTGCGCTGGAAGGGCGTGCCGTCTACATTCTTGACTTCTCTTTTTCGCCTGAAATCATGCACGGCATTGAGGAGCGTGCCGCCAAGCTGGTCATGCTCGACCACCACAAAAGCGCGGCCGACAAGCTGACCGGTTTTGCCTGCCGCTGTGGCGTGGTGCATTTCGACATGAAAAAGTCAGGTGCCCGATTGGCCTGGGAGTTTTTTCAATCCGAGCACCCCGTGCCCGATCTGGTGCGCTTTGTCGAAGACCGCGACATTTGGGTCTGGCAATACCCCGAGAGTGCCGGTTTTCTGGCGGCGCTGGACATGGAACCGTTCGAGTTTGCGCGCTGGCATCAGATCGCTACCTTGGATGCCCTGCAACTGGCCAGCTACGTTGAGCGGGGCCAGGCTATGGACGAGAAGTTCCGCAAGCTGGCCAGCGGCATTGCCGAGGGCGCGCAGCCCATCAGTTTCAATGGTGTGAACGGGCTGATGGTCAATGCGCCGGGCGTCTTTCACAGTCTGATCGGCGAAACCCTCTGCAAAAAGAGTGGCACCTTTGCGCTGATGTGGAGCGTGGACAAGAGCGGCGTCGTCAAGGCGGGTCTGCGCTCGGAGAAGGGTTTTAACTGCATTCCTCTGGCCGAAAGCATGGGCGGTGGCGGCCACGCCCAAGCCTGTGGTTTCAAGATGGGCCTGGAGCGCCTGCCTGAATTGCTGCGCGGCCGCCTGGACTCGGCGCAAGCCGTGGTGTCAGCCTAGCGCCTACTGCATGGAGTGCAGGCCGATGGTGTTGCCCTCGGTATCCTGCACGATGGCAATAAAACCATAGTGACCAATGCCCATTTTGGGCTGGCACACGGTGCCGCCGTGGGCGGCGACTCGCGCGGCTTCCACCGCACAGTCGGCGCATGAAAAATACACCAGCGTGCCGCCGCTCCCCGGCTTGGTGTGTGGGCTTTTGACCAGTGCCCCGGCCGCACCGGTGCCTTCGGCGTTCATGGTGAACGCGCACATCTGCATGTCACCGCCCGGCGGGGTCGCCAAGTCTTCCATCGGGCGTTGAAACACCGCCTGGTAAAACGCCTTGGCCCGTGCCAAGTCGTCGACATAGAGTTCAAACCAGCCCACGGCGTTGGACTGGACTGCGGTAGTTGCCATGATGACCTCCTTCACTTGCCTGTCGCACCGGTGCGCCAGCGTTTAACCAGTCTAGTCATCGATGTTGAACACGGCAAGGCCATTTGTTGCGCGCCATGCCGCTACGATGGGGAACTGCTACGCTGTCCAACGCTTCAACCCATTCACCCACCATGCCGCTATTGAGTTCTTCCGAACGCCGTACCCGGGCCGCCTTGCGGGTCGCGCTCAGCCATTACGTTGCCAACGGTCTGTCAGCCGCCCTGGGTCTGCTGCTGATCTCGGGCGGTGTGCACCTGTTTTTTGGCGCGTTTGCGGCGGCCGCCGCCTCGGTCGGCATCATTGTTTGTATTCCGCCGGACCAGCCCGCGCCCAAGCGTGGCAAGTTCTGGCAACTGTTGCCGGCGGCGCTGATCGGCCTGCCGATTTTCTTTGGCGTGCAAATGCTGCACGCTGCGCCCATCAGCCTGGGTCTGCTGCTGGTGCCGGCAACTTTCATTGCTTTTCTGGCGGCGGCGTGGGGCAAGCGCGGCCTGCCGATCTCGATTTCGGTCATGTTCGCCATGATTTTCTCGATGGCGGTGCCGCAGCACGCGAACGGCGCCACCGTCCTGTCCACCTGCCTGTATTTCGCCCTCGGCGCGGGCCTGTACCTGATCTGGGCCACGCTCGCCAACGCCGTGCTGAACGCACGCTATCGTGAGCAAATGCTGGCCGACACGCTGCTGTCGCTGGCCAGTCTGATGCGCACGCAGGCGCAGCAGTTCTCGTCGGCGGCCAACGAGCCGGGTGGCCCGACGCCCCTGATCGGCCAGTTGCTGCAGCAGCAGGCCGCGCTGGCCGACCAGTTGCAAGCGGCCCGCAACATCCTGCTGGAGTCGCCGCGCACGCCGCGCCGGCAGCGGCTGGCCGGCATGCTGATGCAAGTGCTGGAGATGCGGGACCACCTGCTGGCCTGCGAACTTGACCTCGATACGCTGAAGTCCCACCCCGGCCACGCGCCGGTGTTGAGCGCGCTGCGCGAGGTGCTGGATGTGCTGGCCGACGAACTGGTGCAATTGGCCGATGCCCTGCTGCGCGGTCACGTACCGGCGCCGACGGCGAGCCACCGGCCGCAGCTCGCCAGTCTGCAATGGGCCGCTGACGGGACGACGACGCTGGACAACCTGGGCCCGTCGCCGGCCTTGCTGGCCCGCGGGCTGGCCAGCCGCGTCGGCCACATCAATGACGAAACCTTGCACCTGATTGCGCTGGCGCGCGGGGAGGCCGAGCCGGACGTCGCCCTGGTGCGCACCACCTGGCAGATGTTTGTGAGCCCCACTGCCTGGTCATGGCGGCCCTTCGTCGCCATGTGGCAGTGGGACGCGCCGCCGTTGCGCCACGCCATTCGCGCCGCACTGGCCATTGGCACGGCCTATGCCATCACACTCTGGCTGCCCTGGGGCACGCATGACTACTGGATTCTCCTGACCATCGTGGTGGTGCTGCGCGGCAGCCTGGCCCAGACGCTGGAACGGCGCAATCACCGGGTTGCCGGCACGCTGATGGGCTGCATTTTGGCAGGGGCCCTGCTGTCGGCCCATGCCCCGCTCTTGCTGCTGCTGGTGACCTTGACGCTGGCGCAGGCCGTGGCCCATGCCTTTGCCATCAAGCGTTACCTGGTGACCGCCGTGGCCGCCACGGTGCTCGGTCTGCTGCAGGCGCATTTGCTCAAGGCCGGCGTGAGCCCCGCCTTTGATGTGCTCGAACGGATGGCCGACACGTTGCTTGGCGTGGCCATTGCCTGGGCTTTCAGCTACGTGCTGCCGTCCTGGGAGCGCACCCAGATTCCGGCGCTGGTGGCGCGCACCTTGGCGGCGCAGGCGCGCCATGCCCGCGTTGCGCTGGGCTTGGGTCAGTTGCAGGCGGTGGATAACGAGCCTGAACTGGAGTGGCGCCTGGCCCGCCGCGAGGCCTACGACAGTCTCTCGGCCCTAGTGCAGGCGACGCAGCGATCCCTGTCGGAGCCACGCGCCGTGCGCCCGCCGCTGGTGCCTTTGGGGCGGCTGCTGGCGCACAGTTACCAGTTGCTGGCGCAACTGACGGCGGTCAAAACCATGCTGTTGTCGCGTCGCGGCCGCCTGACGCCGGCGCAAATTCAAGCGCCGTTGAGGGAAGCGGCCGAGACGATCGAAGCCACGTTGAGTGGCCGCCCGCCAGACCTGGCTCCGGTTCTCCCTGACCGTGCCGATGGCGCAGGGCCGGTGGCGCTGCTCGATCCTTTTGAACACGACCTCAGCCCCTGGGTGCTGCGCCGGCTCGATCTGGCGGCTGGTATGGCGGTGCAATTGCGCGACGATGCCGACCAGGTGCTGCTGCCGCCCGTCGCTTAATTCAAGCGGATCAAGCGGCTCAAGCGGCGTGGGCCACGCCCCAGTAGTGAAAAGTCATGGGCCGCGGCCCGGGCAGGTAGCCAGTGTGCAGGTCGGGCAATTGAAAGCCGGCCGCCCGCAGCAGCGCCGGAATGTCGCGCCCCAGATGGCAGCCGCCGGCCAGTTTGCCCCACAGCGGCTGCAGCCGCTCTTGCCAGCGCTGCACCGAAGCATCCGGGGCACGGCCATGTTCGCAATACAGCAACTTCCCGCCGGGTGCGAGCACGCGGCGCATCTCCCGGAGCGCGGCCAGCGGGTCGGGGATGGTGCACAGCGTGTAGGTGATCAGCACCGTGTCAAAGCTGGCGTCGGGCAGCGGAATATTTTCGGCCGACAGGCCGAGCAGCTCAACCTCCAGTCCGGCCTGCGCGATGCGTTCCCGCGCCAGCGGGTGCAATTCCAGCGCCGGATCCAAACCGACAATTTTCGTAACACGGCTCTTGTCGTAGTAGCGCATGTTCAGCCCGGTGCCAATGCCCACCTCCAGCACGCGGCCCTGCGCCAGCGGCACGATCAGCTGACGCTGCCGGCCCACCATCGGCAGGCCACAGGTAAAGTCCAGCGCGACGGGCAGGATGTGGCGGTCGTACCAGGAGCTGCTCATTCGAGCGTCACACCTTTCCAGAACGCCACCCGGTCGCGCACCATTTCGGCTTCGGTCTTGGGGTCGGGGTAGTACCAGACGGCGTCCGTGTTGAGGTCGCCGTTGACCATCAGCGAGTAATAGCTGGCCTGGCCCTTCCAGGCACAAGAACTCTTGTGGTTGCTGAAGGTGATGTACTCGCGCTTGAGCGAGTTTTCGGGAAAGTAGCGGTTGCCTTCCACCAGCACGGTGTCGTCACTCTCGGCAATAACGGTGTTGTTCCAGATGGCTTTCATGAGGTGCTTTCAAAGTGAAATGGGTGGCGGTCCCCGTTTGTTTAAAATTTAGGTATTTTAGGCTTCCAGCCCCCGTCTGTTCTAGAGGTATAGCTATAAAAAATATAGCTGCATCAGGGTACTGTTACCTGCTTGCTGCGCCGCCAGAAATACCGCATTAACGGTTTGACGCTGATGCCGTGAAGCAGAATAGATAGCGTCACCACGATCAGCGTCAGTTGTATCAATTGCATTGCCAGCGTTGCGGGCAGCCCGTGCTGGATGGCGTACATCAGGTAGTAAAGCGAGCCGATCCCGCGCACGCCAAACCAGCTGGTCATGCCACGTATCCGCCATGCGGTGGGTGTGCCCAGCAGGGCGACCAGGACACTGATCGGGCGCGCAATCAGGAACAAAAACAGGGCCAGCCCGACGGCCTCCCAGCTCCACGAGCTGAGAAACAGGGTGCCACCGACCAGGAGCACCAGGGTCAATTCCGACAGCCGCTCCAGATGTTCCTTGAAGACCAGCGATCCTTCGCTGACCGTTGGCATGGGCTCGGGAACCGGCTTGGCCTTTGCCGTTGTCGCGGTGCGGACGGTTTCCGGGAGCGTGCGTGCGTTAAGGGCCTCGCGCGCCGCCTGGGCCAGTTTCAACTCGGTCTGGCGAAGTGCGACGGCGGCGAAAAAAACCGCCAGAAACCCCCAGGCGTGCACCAACACCGCCAGCCCATAAACGACGCCAATCAGCCCGAGGCCGAGGAAATCGTCCATCAGTTCATGTTGGTGCGGCGCGCGACGCAGCTTCCAGCCCAGCCGCGCCAGCGCCACACCTGCGCCGCCGCCGATGGCAATGCCAGCCCCGGTGGCCCACAACACATCCAGCGCGAGCCAGCGCAGGCCGCCATCGCCGAGTTCATGCAGACCCAGCAAGCCCATTCCCAGCATCACAAACGGGAAAGCGCTGCCGTCGTTCATGCCGGCCTCGCTGGTCAAGGTAAAGCGCAACTGGTCAAGATCGCCGGGATGGCGACTTTGCACGTCGGTGGCCAGCACCGGGTCGGTCGGTGCCAGGATCGCGCCCAGCAGCACGCCAGCCCCCAGCGGCAGGCCCAGCACGTAATAGGCGAAGGCCGCGACCATCGCCACGGTGAGGGTCATGGCAACGGTCGCCAGCAGGATCGGTGTGCGCCAGCGGCCAAAGTTGAACGGGACCGGCATTTTGACGCCGGCCGCAAACAGGGAAATCAAGACGGCGACTTCCGTCAGCGTTTCCAGCAGCGCTGATTCCTTGAGCGGATTGAACTGAAATAGATTGAGCACGCTGGGGCCCACCAGCAGCCCCGCCGCCAGATAAACAATGGCGGCGGTGACCGGCAAGCGCTTGAGGAGGGTGGCGGTCAGGCCCCTGGCCAGCATCAACCCCCCGACGAGCAAAAACCATTGTGCGTTATTCATCGGTAGGGTTCGGAGGCTGTGGTGTCCGTTTAGTTCAGGGTTATCGCGTGACGTGCTCCGCTAACGCTGGTACAGCGCCGCCATCTGCGCGGCAAAGTGCGCCGCCAGGTTGTTGCGTTTGATTTTCAGCGTGGGCGTCATCAGGGTATTTTCCGGGGTCCAGGCCTCTCGCGTCAACCACACCGCCCGCGGCTGGGCATAGTACGGAAAGTGGTGGGTCAGCGACTTGATGCGCGTCAGGGCGGCTTCGCGGGCGGTGCTGTCGGCCAGACTGGCCGGCAAGGCGGCGTCCAGCTGCAGGCTCTGTGCCAGCCGCTCCCATTCCGCGCGGTTCAGCACCACGATGCAGGCAATAAAGGGCCGGTTGTCGCCAAAGACATAAGCCTGTTCAAACAGCGGGTCGGCGGAAATCGCCAGCTCCAGGTCCGCCGGCGCAATCTTCTCGCCGGTGGAGGTGACGATGATTTCTTTCAGGCGGCCGAGAATGCGGATGCGGCCGTTCTCGATGGCGGCCTGGTCGCCGGTGCAAAGCCAGCCGTCCAGAAAAGCCCGCGCCGTGTCTTCCTCGCGCTTCCAGTAGCCGCGCATCACATTCGGCCCGCGCACCTGCAGCTCCAGGTTGTCGCCGATGCGCACTTCCACGCCCGCCAGGGGGCGGCCGACGGTGGCCGGGTCATTGTCCTCCGGCGCATTGGCCGCCACGATGGGCGAGGTTTCGGTCATGCCATAGCCCTGCACGATGGGCAGCCCGAGCCCGAGAAAACAGTGCGCGATCGGCTGCGATAACGGCGCACCGCCGCTCACAGCCACCCGCAGCCGGCCGCCAAACTGCGCCAGCATCGGTCGGGCAACCAGCGGCTCCAGCAGCCGCCACGCCAGTCTGTCCAGCAGCTGCCCCCCGCCGTGCTCGACCGGCAGACCTTGCTGGCGACAGAAGCGCCGCCAGCCCACCGCTTCGGCCCAGGCGAACAGCTGCGACTTCAGTTTGGACGTCGCCAGCATCTCCTGCAGCTTGCTGTGCACGCGCTCGTAAACGCGCGGCACCGAGATCAGGATCGTCGGACGCACGGTCTTGAGGTCTTCCGCCAGCAAGGCCACCGAGCGCGCAAAAGCCACGCAACAACCGGCCGCAATCGGCAGGTAGTAGCCGGCAGTGCGCTCGAAGGTGTGCGACAAGGGCAGGAACGACAACAGCACGTCACGCTCCGATGGCGCCACCCGGGCCAGCGTGGCCGTCACGTTCGACATCACATTGGCGTGCGTCAGCATGACGCCTTTGGGTTTGCCGGTGGTGCCCGAGGTGTAGACCAAACCGGCGAGGTCGTGCTCAGCCGGTGCCGCGTGCCGCATGGCGTCGCTCGCGCGGGCCGTGTCCGCGGCCGGCAGCCACTGGCGCAAGGTCTGCACCGGCGGGGTGCTGTTCTCGGGGGCCGTGCTGGGCGCCGGCTGCGCGACCACCACCAGACGCAACGCGGGCAGCGGCAGCTGGACTGACGCAATGGCCTGCCACTGGGTGTCGGACGTTGTGACCAGCAGCGCGGCGTCGCTGTCGTTCAGGATGTAGGCAATGCTCGCTGGGTTGTCGAGGGCGTGCAGCGGCACCGGCACGCAGGCCAGCGCCAAAGCGGCCTGATCGATGCAGACGGCATCCAGCCCGTTGGGCAGCAAGATGGCAATGCGTGCGCCGCGCGGCAAGTCGAGCCGGGCCAGCGCCTCGGTCCAGCGTGCGACCCGCGCGCCGGCCTCGGCCCAGCTGGTGCTGACCCAACTGCTGGTCTCCGGGTTGAACTGTCGGTAAGCCTCGGCATGCGGCGTCGTGGCCACGCGCCAGGCAAAGAGCTGAGGCAGCGTGCGAACGCTGGCGGGCAAGGTGCGGTGGGGAGCGGTGTTCATGGCTCATGATAGCGGCTGCTCCTGGCGCGTGGCTTGAACACATGCCCTCGGCATTGGCAAACGTTGGAATTTATACGTTTCAGGCTTCTAGCCCCCGTCCTGCTTGCGCAGATAGCTATAAAAATAATAGCAATTACTCACGCTTGACAGCGCATCCTTGACCTGGGTCACCGACGCCAACGATCCGAAAAAACCTCGCCGCTAGTGCAGGGTCGAATGGCTTGGGCTGGAGGTTTCTTTGGCCCGCATCTTGGCCCCGATGTACTCGCCATGCGTCACATGCAGCAGGCCGGCAATCTTGCTGATCAGGTGGTTTTCGTTGGCATCCAGTTGCGCATCGGCGTAGGCCACTTGCCACATGGATTCAACGATGAGAATCTTCTGCGCCTGCGTGAAGTGGTCATTGAGGATCGATGTAAAGGCATGGTAATCAGAGGCGCTGGAGGCGGTTTGTTCTGCCCGTGCCAGCAGTTGGGTCAGTTCGGCATCGTCAAGTGCAAACTTCTGGCGCAGCGCGGTGACCACGGCATTGCGTTCGACCACCTCAATCGCGGGGTCGGCCCGCATGACCTCCACCAGCAAGACGGCCGTCGCCAGTTGGAGCGCGTTTTCAAGTTCAGCCGGTGAGGGGCTGGAAGCGGCCGCCGTGAAAGTATTGAACAGGTCTTTGAGGGTTCTCAGCATGGGTGGTTTCCGTGGATCAGAGGTCTTGATGGAGCTGTGCACTGACCATTGGTTCCCGCCTAGGCGCGGGGCTCGCTCCACAGCACGCCACCGGTGGCCCAGTTTTCGCGCTTGACGTCGGTGATCAGGATATCGACCGCATCGGGGCTCCCGCCCAGCACTTCGACCGAGACGCGGGTGATCTCAGCCACCAGTTTTTTCTTCTGTTCCAGGGTGCGGCCTTCGAGCATTTCAATATGGTAGGTGGGCATGGTGTTCTTGGGAAAGTGTTGTGGAGAAAGCCCAACATCATAGGGCCACCCCCGCAGAGCGGCGGAGGTGGTGCGTCGCTGCTTTAGTGATTCAGCACGATGCTTGCGATCAGGCCCGTGGCAATCGCGACCATCACATAGTCCGACCCGACCTGCACCCACTGCTGGCCTCGTGGCGGGGCGCTCAGGTGGTAGGCGCGGTAGTCCGACACCACATACTGGCGGTTCCGGAATTCGCGCGGAATATGGCCGCCACGCCGGAATTCCGGGCCGCGGGCGTTGTAGAAGCCCTGGCGGTCATTGCGACGCATTTCAGCCCGGTCGAAGCGGCGATCCTCGCGCCGGTCCATGCGGCGCTCAAAACGGTTCAGATCACGTTGGTCAATCTGGCGGGGGCCGTGTTGCTGCATGCGCTGGGGTTCCTGGTCCGGACCGCGCCGGTCATAACCCTGCGCGAACGACAGGGTGCTGAACCCGAGGCTGGCGGCGGCAATGGCGCAAATAATGGCGGTGGATTTCATGGCGTGACTCCTTGTGATAAGTGAGCCTTCATGGTGTGCCCCCCATGTGTCGCGGCGGTAAACGGCGAGGGCATTTGTGCAAAGAATGGTTTCGGGGTGTACCCGAACCTCAAGCTGATCACTTCGCCCGCAGCCCCTGTGCCAGTGCGCCCAGCGCAATGCCGGCCAGTGCCCACAGCAGGCTCCAGTTGCCTGCGCCCAGGCCGGCAATGGCCGGGCCGGGGCACACGCCGCACAGGCCCCAGCCGACGCCGAACAGGGCGGCACCGACCAGGGTGTCCCGGTTCCAGACGCTGGGATGGGTATGAAAGTGGTCGTCCAGCAGGGGCCGGGCCAGCAGGCGGGGCGTTAGCTTATAGGCCAGCAACACCACCAGCACGGCGCCGCCCATCACCAGCATCAGGCCAAAGTCCTGAAATCGCAAAAAGCTCAGCACCACTTCGGGCCGGATCATGGTGGCGTACGACAGGCCAAAGCCGAACAGCGCGCCCGCCAGCAGCGTGGCGAGCATCCGCGGCAACGCCATTTGGGCCGCCCTCATGCCAGCCACCTCGTCGCCAGATTGGCCGTTAGAAACGCGGTCGCCATGAAGGTCAGCACCGCCATCAGCGACGGCCATTGCAGCGAGCCCAGCCCGCAAATGCCGTGGCCCGACGTGCAGCCGTTGCCCAGGCGTGCGCCGTAGCCGACAAAAAAGCCGCCCACCAGCAACTGCCAGACCGGCACCGCCGTGGCTTCGGGCTGGCCGCCCGCAAAGCCCAGCCACCACACCAGCGCGCCCAGGATCAAGCCCAGCGCATACACCAGCCGCCAGCCGCGCGAATCGACAAAGCGCGCCTGTTGAAAAAACGGCCGCTGCACTACGTAAGACCAAGTGCTGGAGAACACCGTGCTCATGCCGCCAATGCGGCCCGTCAGCACAAACAGCAGCGCCGCCCCCGCGCCAATGAAGACCCCGCCCAGCAGATAGTGCTGCCAGCCGAGGGGAAAAAGAGAAAGAAAAAGGTTCATGGCGTTGGATTATCCGTGAATGAAAAAACCGGCCTACCATGGTGAATTCACCCACCCAATGAAAGAAAACCCGTATGGCTGACCGTAGTTTGTTTGAGTCTTTTCCCCTGGGCAAGTTCACCCTGCGCAACCGCCTGGTGATGAACCCCATGACCCGCTGCCGTGCCGATGCCGCCGGCGTCGTCGGTCCCTTGGTGGCCGAGTACTACGCCCAGCGCGCCAGCGCCGGTTTGATCATCAGCGAAGGCACGGCGCCCAGCGCCAACGGCAAAGGTTACGCCCGCATTCCGGGCTTGTGGAACAGCGCGCAAGTGCAGGCGTGGCAAACCGTGACCCGCGCGGTGCATGCCGCCCGGGGCCTGATCTTTGCCCAGCTCATGCACACCGGCCGCGTCAGCCACCCGGCCAACATGGCCGACAACGCCAAAATCCTGGCGCCCAGCGCCCTGGCTCTGGCCGGCCAGATGTACACCGACGCACTCGGCCTGCAGGACTACCCGGTGCCGCAAGCCATGACGGAGGCCGACATTGCCCAGGCCAAAGCCGAGATCGTGCAAGCCGCCAAAAACGCCATCGCCGCCGGCTTTGACGGCGTTGAGCTGCACGGCGCCAACGGCTATTTGCTGGAGCAATTCCTCAGCCCCGACACCAACCAGCGCACCGATGCCTGGGGCGGCAGTGTCGAAAAACGCCTGCGCTTTGTGCTGGAAGTGGCGCGCGAAACAGCGGCCGCCATTGGCGGCGACAAGCTCGGTATCCGCCTCTCGCCCTACGGCACCAACTCCGGCATGGGCGCCTACCACGAGGTGGAAGAAACCTACCTGAAACTGTTGCCGCTGCTGGCCGATGCCGGCCTGGTCTACGTCCATATTGCGGACCACGCCGCCATGGGCGCGCCGCCGGTGCCCTTGGCTTTCAAGCAGGCCCTGCGCCAAGCCTGGCCGCGCACCTTCTTCATCGGCGGCAGTTTCGAGCAGTCTTCGGGCCAGCAGGCGGTGAATGAGGGTTTGACGGACCTGGTCGGTTTGGGCCGCGCTTTTCTGGCCAACCCGGATCTGGTGGCGCGCTTCAAGCAGGGGCTGCCGCTCAATGCACCCGATGCCGACACCTTCTTCACGCCGGGTGCCAAGGGCTACACCGACTACCCCGTCGCCACGGTGTAAATAGAGCGGGCAGGGCGCGCGCTGCCGATCTGCCCGCGCTATTTCTTCTGCAAAATCACCAACGCGATGCCGCCCAAAATGGCGCTTGATGCCAGCAACATGGCCGCGCTGACCGCTTCGCCGATGAAGACGACACCGCCCAGCGCCGCCAGCACCGGCACACTCAACTGCACCGTGGCCGCCTGGGTGGCTTTGAGTGCGGGCAAGACCCGGTACCAGATGGCATAACCCAATCCAGAAGCCAGCGCGCCCGACAAGACCGCCAGCCCGAGGCCGGCACGGTCCAACGACAGGTGTTGGAGCGTGAGCAAACTCAAGCCCAGCGCCATCGGCACCGCGCGCATAAAGTTGCCGGCCGTCACCTGGGTCGGGTCGCTTGCCCCCCGGTTTTGTTCCTGTTTGCCGCGCAGTGAATAAACGCCCCAGGCCACCCCCGCGCTTAGCATCAACAGCGAGCTGAGCAAGCTGGGTGCCGCCAGCCCCGGCAGCATCAGCGCCACCAGCCCCGATAACGCGAGCGCCAACCCGACGATCTGCAGCGCGTGCATCCGTTCGCCCTTAATCACACCATAGCCAATCATCGTGGCCTGCACCGCCCCAAACAGCAGCAGCGCGCCTGTCGCCGCCGGCATGTTGACATAGGCAAATGAAAACCCGGTCGCGTAGACGAACAGCGCACAGGCCGACCGCCAGTTGCCGCCACCCCGTTCCCCCGTGCCTGTGGTGGAACCCGTGCCACGTCTTAGCCGCACGACCAGCCACAGCATGCAGGCGCCAGACAGCATGCGCACGGTGGTGAAACTGGCCGCGTCGATGCTGGTGTGCTTGAGCGCCATGCGGCACAGCAGCGAATTGCCGGCAAATGCCAGCATCGCCAGCGTGACCAAAATGACTAAGCGGAGTGGGGACATGGGGCGGGCGGTGAGAGAAGAGGCGATTTGTCGGGGGTTCTGCATGCGTTATACGTCAAAAGTGGCCTGAGCCCCCGCAGCGTAAGCGCAAGAAGCTATACAAAACATAGCAAATATCAAGCCGCCGGCAGTTAAATCCACATCGCATCAAATGAGAACTGCACGGGTTTTTACAGGGTGCGTCCTGTGCGGTTTTATCATGACCGCGCCCGTTGGTCGCGTCAAATTTTGTAATGCCTCCGCTTGAAAGAAAATCCCTCATGACACCTGAACAGCAAGAAGCCCTCCTTTGCATCGCCCTGTTGGCAGCCTTTGCCGATGGCAGCAAAGCCGATGCGGAGCGCGAAGAAATCCGCCGTATTGCAGAGTCCCTGTCCAACGAATCCGGCGCCCCCAACCTGTCGCGGCTTTACCAGGACGTGCTGCTCAAGCGCGTCGGGCTGGAGGCGGCGGTGCACAAGCTGGCCGACCCCAGCCACCGCCAGCTGGCCTACGAAATGGCGGTGTGCGTCTGCGATGCCGACGGCCAGCAGACCGATGCCGAGCGCCGTTTCCTGACCGACTTGCGGCGCCAACTGGCGATTGATCCGGCCCAGGCCCAGACCTTTGATGCGCAGGCCCAAGCGCTGGCCGTGATCAACCTGCCCGATGTTGCAGCGCCATTGCCAACGCCCGTCGCTACCCCGCCGGCCGCGAACGACGCGGAGCTGGACCGCTCCATCCTGAACCACGCCCTGGTTAACGGTGCGCTTGAATTGCTGCCGCAGTCGTGGGCTTCCATGGCCATCATTCCGCTGCAGGTCCGAATGGTTTACGGCATCGGCAAGGCCCACGGCGTCACGCTCGATCAGGGGCATGTGCGGGAATTTATCGCCGCCGCCGGTGTTGGCCTGACCTCGCAGTACCTGGAACAATTTGGCCGCAAGCTGCTGGGGGGTCTGTTGGGCAAACTGGCGGGCAAAACCATCGGCCATGTCGGGAGCGCGGGCACCGGCATGGCGTTTTCGTTTGCCACCACCTATGCGCTGGGGCAAGTGGCCAAGCGCTACTACGCGGGCGGCCGGGTCATGAGCACGGCGCTGCTGCGCGAAACCTTCCAGAGCCTGCTGGCCCCGGCCAAGCAACTGCAAACGCAGTACCTGCCCCAGATTCAGCAAAAGGCCTCCACGCTGGATGCGGCCCAGGTTATGGCACTGGTGCGCGGCGGCTGAGGCAACGGCTTTGGCGTCAATAAAAGAATAAAGGAACCGTCGTTGTGATCACCATCCAGCTCGATATCGCCCAGACCGTCGGCATTGCCGCCGTGCTGCTGGTGGTGGGCGAATTCATTAAAAAACACGTCAGCCTGCTGGCGCGCTACTTCATCCCCGGCCCGATCATCGGCGGGATACTGTTTTCGCTGATCGCGCTGGTGGGTCACCAGACCGGCGTCTTCACGTTCCAGTTCTACGACAACATGCGCGCCTTTTTGCTGCTGGTGTTCTTCACCACCATCGGCTTTTCGGCCAGCTTTGAGTTGCTGAAAAAAGGCGGCGTGGGCGTGGCGCTGTTTCTGGCGGCGGCCGTCGGGCTGGTGCTGATCCAGAACACGCTGGGTGCGGCATTGGCCGTCGCCTTGGGCGTGCATCCGCTCATCGGATTGGCGGCCGGGTCGATCGCGCTGACGGGCGGGCACGGCACCTCGGCCGCGTTCGGCCCGCTGCTGGAGCAGGCCGGCGCCGTCGGCGCGTTACCGGCCGCCATCGCCGCCGCCACCTATGGGCTGGTGGCGGGCTGCGTGATTGGCGGGCCCGTTGCCTCCCTGCTGATGCGGCGCAACGGCCTGCGCGGGCCTGGCGACAAGGCCGTCGGCGAGGTAACGCACATCCAGACCGCCCCGGAAACCGGCGAGACCAACAACCAGACCGTGATGTACGCCACCATCCTCGTCACCGTCGCCATTGGCGTCGGCACGCTGCTGGTGGACTGGCTCAAGAGCATGGGCATCACCCTGCCAGCCTATCTGGGCCCGATGCTGGTGGCGGCGCTGATTCGCAACCTGATTGACTGGCGCAACTGGCAGCTGCCGATGCGCCAGTTTGACGTGGTCGGCCATGTGTCGCTGGCCTTCTTCCTGGCCATGGCGCTGATGTCGATGAAGCTCTGGGAGCTGGCGCAAGTAGCCGGACCCTTGCTCATCATCCTGCTGGTGCAGACGGCGGTGATGTTCGCTTACGCCTACTGGGTCACTTTTCGCATCATGGGCCGCGACTACGACGCCGCCGTCATGGCGGCGGGCCACTGCGGTTTTGGCATGGGCGCAACGCCCAACGCCATGGCCAATATGCAGGCCTTTACCAGCGTCAATGGCCCGTCGTTGAAAGCGTTTTTCGTCATCCCGATCGTGGGTTCGCTGTTCATCGACTTCTTTAACGCCGTCATCATCACGACCTACATGAATTACCTGAAGTAAGTCGCCCCCGCCGACGGGCGTACTGTCTTGTTGCTGCCTATCGCGAACTCACCCAGCTGGCAGAACTGGGTCTGCTGCAAAAAACCGGGCAGGGGCGGGGGACACGCTATCAACTGGTGATTCAGACGATTTAGGCCTCTAGCCCCCGTGGGGTATGCGTAAGTAGCTATTAATGTAATAGCTACAGTTGTGCTGCGGTAAATTGCGGCATGGCTTGGAAATTAGAATCTGACAACACCAAGAATCGGCATCCATGCCGGGCACTAAATCGAGAGTCAACCATGGCACAACACGCTAACCCAATCAGTCACAAAACGGCCGTCGCCGCGCACCATGCAATTTAACGGCACGCTCAAAAAATGGAACGCCGAACGTGGCTTCGGCTTCATTGCCTTCACTGAAGGCGGCCCAGATGTCTTTGTCCACATCTCCGCTTTCCCGCGCGATGGGCGCCTGCCCGCCGCAGGGGATGAACTTTCATTCGAGATCGAGCCGGATCGCGACGGCCGAAAGCGTGCCGTGCGGGTGCAAAGCCAGGGTGACGCAGCGCCGCTTCGTGCCAACGCCGCTAAACCCGTGACACTGTCGCGCACCCCGGCACCGCGCAAGTCAGGTCTTCGCGGTGGTTTGATTACGCTTTGCATCGTGGTCGCCGTGGGGTGGTTGGTCTACAGCCGCTACACCAGCAAATTGGTGCATGTCCCTGTGGCTCAAGAGATCACTCCGACGGCTAAGTGAGTCAGGTGAGGGCCATGGTGTTGGCGTTTTGCGCCTCATGGCCGCTCACCGGGGTGTGCCGCTGGCCCTGAATGGCAAGCAGCGCCTCTTCCTGCCAGTAGGTTGCCGCGGCAAAAAAGCCCTCCCACACACAACCGTTGCAGCCCCGTCCACAGCAGGTGGTGGGTTCGGGTGGCGCAGGGCGAAGGGTCAAACCCAATTCTTGCGCCCGCTGCGTTAGCGTGGCAAAGATTTGGGCGGCCGACTCACGGCTGATGACCGCTTGTGCGGGCACGGGGAGTTGCAAGGGGGCAGCCCGTTAAAGCCTAGTGCTTGGTGAACTCGTAGGCGACATCTTCGCTCTCGACCATGTCCAAAATGTCGTTCAGCACATCATCGTCCTCGGTGCTGGCCCAGGTTTCTTCGGGGTCGGTGGCAAACAGGGGCTCGATGGCAATGTCCATGAATTGATTGTTCGGCAGCTTCAACACTTGCCCGCCTTCCGAGGTTTGGACCAGTTCCCAATCATCGGGGACGGACAGTTCGAGCTTGATGGTGACGTTGAGTTTTTTCATGGGGTTCCTTTTAAGTGAGGCGAGAGGTTAACCGAAGCGCGCCGCTATTTTTCGCCGCGATGATCGGCGCCATGCTGGTTTCACTGTTACGGGTCAGCGGATGAACACCATCCGTCGTATTGACTTCCTGGCAGCTCGTGCCGGCCAGATAGGCGGTGCCGGTCACATAGTTGCGCAGCTGCACGGTGTACGGGCCTGCGCCGGTCACAGACTCGACCACGCCAAAGTTCTTGTAATTAGCAGTGCCCGCCGCCAGGACCAGCGTTGCATGCACCGGTGGCGCGGCCTTCAGACTCAGCACCTTGGAGCCGCTGACAAAATCGGCCGCAAGCAGCGTCGCAAAGCTGGGAACCGCCCACAGCCCCGAGTCATTGGCCGACTCAAATTGCCCCACCATGTCAATGTATTGATCTAAATTGGCATCGGACTTGGCCCGAATCCATTGGTTGTACGCCGCAAAATCAATCCGCACCTGATTGCCCAGCGTGGTCCAGCCGAGATTGGCGACCTTGGCCGTTGATTTGGCCAGCATCGTGGTCTGGATGATGGGCTTGTTGCCCATGGTTTTCAGGAATGCACCAAACGGCGGCCAGCCCGCGATGGCCGAGGCCGCGCCGCCCGCGTTCGTCCCCATCGCGCTCATGATGCAGGTGAACGGGTAGCCCACCTCCGCCATCATCTGCTTTCGAATGGCGAAGGTGCCCGCGGCGACCGCTGAATACGACACGCCATGAATCGCCAGATTGCAGTACGGCAAGCGGGTCGAACTGCCGATATCGGTCAAGCCACGCGCCAGGTAGCCCCACACGCCGCTGGTGGGCACACCATATTGCGTGTCGTTGTTGCCGGCGGCGATGGAGTCGCCAATGATCAGCGGCACCGGCGGCTTGCCGGCCGCCGCCCAACCCTGCGCCACAATCATCTGCGGGGCCATACAGGTCGTGCCGGTGCTTGCCAAAAACGTGCCCGCACCCCGAAGGTAAGCACTTTGATCCGTGGCCCCTTGGCGAACGCCATCGAGCGCCATCGTCGGATTGACCCGCATCGGCGAGTTGCGCAAGAGTCCAGCGGCGACGTTGGTGGCCGTGATGATGCGGAATGTCGTGTTGGCCGGGATCACAAGGCTATTGGCATCCGTCCACACATAACGGCCATTCGCCACCGTCCACGATGGGGCGCCGTCTACCGTGAGCGGCGTGCGAACGCCCGCAATCTCAATGCTGACGCCCTGGAACGGGAGGTCGTTGCCTAACGCGTGTTCGATGGTCGTGTTCTTGTCGACATAGACCGCCGCAAAGGCAAGCCGTGGCGAATGCACGGCATAGCCCGGGGAGTAGTAGGTGACCGCGTCGCAGCAATAAACGCGGCCGGCATCGGACGCGACCGGGCTGCCAAACGACCCTTGCCGATGCGCGGCGAACATATAGGGATCGGCCTTGCCAGCCGACAAGGCGGGTGGCTTGGCCGATGCAAGCCCAGGCCCCAAAGTGGCAGAAGCTATCAAGATAGTACGGCGGGTAATCATGGCCCATTTTGGCCACTTCAGTCATTCCCTTGAGGTTGCGGGGAGACACGGTCACCTTTGTGCATTGGGGCGAGGCATGCGTGAGGTCACCTGAATCCTGAATAATTGGGAGAAGATTGAAGCCGTTTAGGCCTCTAGCCCGCGTGCCATAAGCGCAAGAAGCTATATAAATAGTAGCAATTCGCTAATTTTATTTACCCAAGGCATCGGCAACTGCCTGCGTGGCAGTGATCAGATCTTTGACCAGGCGTTCATCCACATCGAGCAAACCTTCGTACTCGCCCAGGTTGCGCGTGTTGTGGCACTTGTCCAGCACCCGCCAAACTTCGGGCCCTAAACCCAGCGTGTGGGGCAGCACCTGAAACACGATGTACCGATTGCCTGCGCGATAACCCATGCGGCGCAACGCCGCCAAGCTCAATGAGTGCGCGGCGTTGTAGGCCAAGTCAAATTGGCTTTCAAGTGCCAGCGTGGCGTTGCGTGCATCCTTCAGCCGCGCGGTGCCGCTGCGCAGCAAGCCGGCAAGTTCGTTCGCGTCTGGTGCTTCTTTTTGCAGCTGTTTGCCGGGGCCGCACAGGTTGTCAAGTGGGTTGGACACGGAGTTGTTCCTCGTTGCCTATGAGCCATATCTTGGGTTGCTTCAGTACGCGTGTGACAAACGCGTTGTCCAGGCTGATGCGCTTGGCCAGCTCAGCCGGCGTGTACAGCGTCGGATTGACCTTGCGGCCCAGCGTGGCGGCCGCACCCTCCAGTGCGCCGAATACGTCGGCATAGCCCAGGTTGGCGCTGACGATCATCACGTCAATGTCGCTGTGGGCCGTGTCCTGCTGCTTGGCGACAGAGCCATAAACAAACGCCAGATCAATCTGCGGCGCAAGCGGTGCCAGTGCGACCTTCAGCACATCGGCCAAGCCCATGGTCTTGAGCACCAGCCCGCGCAGCTCTGCAAAGACAGGCGCATCCGCGTTGGCCTGGTAATGTTTTTGATTGCCTTGTTTGGTGACGGTGAGCAGACCAGCCGCAGACAACGCCGCCAGTTCACGCTGCACGGCACCGGTGCCCGACTGCGCCAGCGCAATCACCTCGTTGGCGTAAAAACTGCGGCCCGGGTTGCCAAATAACACCGCCAGCACGCGCTGCCGCCCCTTGGGAAAGAGGGCGTCGGCCAGACTACTGGAGGCTTTGTTGTTGCTTGAAATACCCATAATGGGTTTGATAATACCCTGAATGGGGTTTTTGATGGCGCTGAGTTGTTGAGCGAGGTTCAATGTCGTTGCGCTTGGTGCGCATCAAAATTTATACGTTTCAGGCCTCTAGCCCCGTGCCATAAGCGCAAGAAGCTACAAAAAAAGTAGCAATTTACTTTTTCAACTGCGCCCGGATATAGCTGCTTAGCGCTGAGGCCATGGCTTTCACTTCTTCTCGGGAATGACGCTAGGGTTCATTTTCGATGCCTTGGGCGCTTTGTGGTCACTCCACTTGGCCGTAAATCCAATTCCGCGCTTTGCCGGCGATGGTCGTTCCATCAAGCTGCGCAGGGCGTCGATGATCTCGGCCAGAGAGTTGTCATGATGGCTTACGCGCCGCTCCAGTTTGGCAACTTGCTCGGCCAATACCTTTTGCGAGGACAGCAGGTCGCGCAGTTGCACGAAGGCACGCACGACATACACACTCATCTCAACCGCACGTTTGGAGTTCAGCACGCTGGCGGCCATGATGGCGCCGTGCTCGGTGAATGCGTAGGGGAGCGTTCTGCGACCGCCCCAACTTGAAGTCGCAAATTGCGACTTCAAGTTGGCAAACTCGTCTGGCGAGAGCTGAAACATGAAATCTGCGGGAAAGCGGTCTGCATTGCGCTTGACCTGCTCATTGAGCCGTTTGGTGTCCACCTCATAGAGGTCGGCCAAGTCAGAGTCCAGAAGAACTCGCTGACCGCGAAACTCCAAGATACGCCCGCCGAGTGCTTGCGGCGTGATGGCGGCTTTGACAAGAGCAGCTGAGTTTCCCTTTGGTGTCTTCATCAGTTCCCCCTTAATTTTTGATTCTTTGTGTATTGTTTCTATTCAGATCGTGTTCAACATATTTCACTAGGAAATTTTAAGTCAGTCTGGCCTCCAGACCCCGTGCCATAAGCGTAAGAAGCTATCGTAACTATAGCGACTTCTTATCGCATCGCCGCCGCCATCGGCAAGCGGGACTTGCAGCGCGGGTAGTTGCTGCAGCCCCAAAATGCGGCGCCGCCTTTGGTCGGTGTGCGCTCCAGCAGCTTGATGCCACAACTCGCGCAGGTGGGGCGCCAGTACTCGCCTTCATGCGCCACGGCCAATAGCGCTTGCTGTTGCTCCGGCGTGCGCTTGGCAATCAAGGCCAGCAGGGCCGGGCCGTCCAGGGCGCTGATGCCATTGTCTTTGGCGAACTGCTGCGCGTCGGCTGTGTAGGTGGATGTGGTGGCGTAGGTGCCGCGCTTGAGTTGGTGCGAGGCCATCACGCCAAAGAACTCACGAATCTCTTTTACCCCCACCGCCTTACCCTGCCAGTGCTTGCACTGCACCACCGCCACCGGGCCCTGCGCGTTGGCCGAGTGCAGCCAGATGTCCACGCCACCATCGGCACCGTGCGATTGCGAGCGGGTCTGAAACCCGGCTTGGGCAAACAGCGTTTCGCACACCGCTTCAAAACGTCGCCACTCAATGGCGGCAAAGACGGCGGGGCTCTAGGTGGTGGCGCCTTCTGTTACCAGTTGCTGGCGAAAGCGCTCCTGCGAGGTACCTTGAATGGATGCCACGTTGTACGATCTGTAAAACAAGGGAGGGCCAGTGGCCGCTAACAAGAATCAAAAACTCGCGGCGTTAATCGACGCTGATAATGCGCAGGCGTCAATCATTCAGGAACTGCTGGCCGAAGTCTTATGCTATGGCCCCGCACCATCAAGCATGCCTATGGCTACTGGACTATGCAGGCGCACTTGCATGTGTGGCGCAAGGCAGTGCAGTCACCACCTAAGGCAACGGTCGTAACAGTGCGTGAAAAAAAATGGAGCTGGACCATATGTCTCGACTAAATGCCATGCGCAAAGCTACAGATCGATCGATTAAATCTTACTGGTCAATCGCCGTACGACGGTTATTTGCGACTCTCAATGAGATTCCGTGGGTCAGCCTGACCGCATTGAGCACATTGCTCGGGGGTGCGATTTTGTTCGTCTATTTCCGTTCAATTGGACATGTGCCTTCAGATTTGTCATCCCTATTCGGACTTGGTGTAACCACATCAATAGCTGTCCCGTCCCGTGTGATCATATCCCCGTCCGTAGCTGGCCTCTGTTTAGAGCCCGCCAGTTGATGCGCGACGTGATTGAGTCATTACAGGGAGCAAAGAAGTCATGAGCCAAGTTCATCCATGCGCCAGAACGACCCCTCGCACACGTGCTGAAATCAATGCTTCGCC